>Ga0065714_10002186_pt1 | contig 191932 bp, 179 predicted proteins | sample MisRhiReplicate2_FD_59101 | JGI IMG/M metagenome (GOLD analysis project Ga0065714, IMG submission 59101) | Miscanthus rhizosphere microbial communities from Kellogg Biological Station, MSU, sample Rhizosphere Soil Replicate 2: eDNA_1 v2... | ecosystem: Host-associated > Plants > Roots >...
CGGATTAACGCGGATCGATCCGCGTTAATCCGCGAAAATCTGCGGCTTACCCCAAATATCTGGAATTTATCTCACAAATGTAACGGTCCAGCCTGGACTCTTTACAAATCCCTGTGTTAGCCTCGACCTGACTGGAATAACGAGCGAAATGCTCGTTTTTTAGTTTTAGCAAACAAGTTCTTTTCAGCGCACCGCATCAAGGATGCAAGCCCCCAACCTCGGCTGACCTTACAAACTCCTAGAGCCAGGGGACGAGTCATAGGAAAGAATGGACTCGCGCAGGACGCTGAAAAGTAGGTAACGACATCGGACAGGAGAACCGAATTGAAAGCTTATTCTATCTTCAGCGGAAGTGCGCTCATTGCAGCAGCGCTTCTGACTTGTTCTTTAATCTTTCCTGCCAAGACCAGCTCGGCGGAAACTCTTTCTTCAGTCGCACTCGATATCCCGTCCATCCCTTCTAAAGGCACCGTCGGCGAAAAGATCGCTGTTGAAGAGGCGTACGTTGTACCTCCGAAGCCTTACGTAGCCACCGCGTACAGTTTGCGTGGCCGTACGGCGAGCGGGCGAATGGTTTCCAAGGGTTTGATTGCTGCTGACCCTCGGCATCTGCCGTTGGGGTCGCGAGTTCGCATCGAGGCCGGCGCTTACAGTGGTGAGTATGTGGTAGCTGACACTGGCGGCATGGTGCGCGGGCGTCGCATCGATATCTGGACACCAACATCGCGAGAAGCGATGCGTTTCGGCCGGCGTATGGTGAAGCTTACCGTCTTGAGCCTCGGCGGCCGCAAGAAGTAACCCGCATTTTCTAAACCACAAAGACACAAAAGCACAAATTGGAATTTTGTGTCTTTGTGTCTTTGTGGCAAGATGCCGGTCAAATGTCTTCCAATCAAATCCCGATTGCGGCCCCGCTCATTGAAGTCAAACGAGGAGCGATAACTGAATCCCGGCATCGCGGCCATATCGTTGTCGCCGAGCCGGACGGAAACATTATTGCCTACGCCGGCTCGCCAGTGAATGTCACCTTTCTAAGATCTTCGGCAAAGCCTTTCCAGGCATTGCCGCTGCTCGTCTCGGGAGCAGCGGAGAGGTTTGGTTTCACTGACCGGGAAGTAGCGCTTGTTTGCGCTTCACATAATGGCGAACCGATTCATACCGAACTTGCAGCGTCGATGTTGCAGAAGATTGGTGTCGGTCCTGAGGCGCTGAAATGCGGCTTGCACGAGCCTTACAGCGTGGAGGTCGCTGGAAAACTTCATCTATCAGGGCAGGCGCCGAACGTGCTCCAAAACAACTGTTCGGGCAAGCACGCGGGCATGCTTGCGGTGGCAAAACACCTGGGCGCTCCGACCGAGAACTACGACAGTCCCGAGAACCCCGTGCAAAAAGCGATAATAGAAACTGTATCGCAGTTTTCAGGTGTTGCGGTGACGGATATCGCCGTTGCGATCGATGGCTGCGGGGCTCCCATCTTTGGCATCACCGTGAAGGCGATGGCGCTGGCGTTTGCGAGATTGGTTTCACCGCCGGCAACGTTTGACACGGCCACGCGCGAGGCTTGCGAACGAATTGTGCGAGTGATGAACGCGTATCCGGAACTGATCGGAGGCACTTCAGACCGGCTCGACACGGAGATCATGCGGGCAGCGCCCGGAAGAGTGGTTTCGAAAGTTGGCGCCGAGGGCGTTTACACCGCGGGGATCAATCCGTGTGAAGAATGGCCGAACGGGCTGGGACTCGCAATTAAGATTGAGGACGGCGACGACAGGCGTGCGCGACCGACAGTTGTAATCGAATCCTTACGCCAGCTCGGCGTGCTGTCAGACGAATCGCTCGATGCTGTATCGCGATATGCGTTCTTTCCGGTGCTGAACCGGCGGGGAGACGTTGTTGGCGAAGTCATTGCGTCATTCTCGTTGCAAAGGCCGCAAACATGATTGAGGCACAGACGATACCGGTCACTCGTTGTGGTACATCTGAAGTGCGCGCCTTGTTTCCCGTCACTGAGCGCGCTATTTATCTCAATCACGCCGCCATCTCACCTCCACCGATCACGACCATCCAGGCAATCGAGAATCAGCTCAAGGACGTGCATGAAAACGGCTCGGCCAACTATCGTAGCTGGCTCGCGGTAAAGGAGCAGGCCCGCAAGTTACTCGCAAACATGCTGGGCGCGCGTCCGGAGCAAGTCGCCTTTGTTCGAAACACTTCTGATGCGCTTTCCACAGTCGCCAACGGCCTCGCGTGGAAACCCGGCGATAACATCGTCACCTTCAGTCGGGAGTTTCCTTCCAACGTGTACCCGTGGCTGCGTATCCGCGACGCCTTCGGCGTTGAGGTGCGGATGTGCGAGGAGCGCGACGGTCGCATCGACCTGGCAGAATTCGAGAGTCTAGTCGATCAACACACGCGCGTGATAGCAATCAGCCACGTACAGTATGCCTCAGGATTTCGTATCGATCTCAAACGACTCGGACGCCTTGCCCGGCAGCACGACGCCTTGCTCGTGGTGGACGCAATCCAGGCACTCGGCGTCGTTCCCACTGATGTCGAGGACGAGTTGATCGATGTTGCTGCCGGCGGCGGTCACAAGTGGTTGTTGACTCCTGAAGGCGTTGCTTACCTGTATCTTTCCGACCGCGCCCGTAAAAGAATCCAGCCGACGCTCGTGGGCTGGATCAGCGTTCCAAATCCGGATGACTACCTCAACTTCGATCAGGGTTGGAACCACGGCGCGCTGGCTTGGGAAACAGGCACCGGACCGACGTCGCTGCTTCACGGCTTCAAGGCCAGCCTTGAGCTTCTGACCAGGTTTGGAGCTCAGAACATCGCCGACTACCTGGAAGAGCTGACCGACTACTTATGCGAGAGGCTGCAGGCGAGAAACTACAACGTGATCAGCTCTCGAGAGCCCGGTCAGAAGTCGCAGATCGTTTGTCTGGAACCGCACCATGGTTGGTCCGCGATGGCTCTCTATGCCCATCTGAAGCAGAGAAACATCATCACTGCGCCGCGCCTCGATTATCTTCGGATCGCTCCTCACCTCTATAACACCCCGGCTGAAGTCGATGAGCTCATCAAAGCGCTCCCGTAAGACCGAGCGATAATCGGTCGTTTGTACTGTCGGGGTTGTATTGAACGTGTACAAGTCAGGTCTATTCCGCCCCAGTGATTTAGCGGGTCTCGCACAGAAACTCCAGCAAAAAGCGACTTCAGAGTCTCAGGTGGTTCCGAAGGGTTGGTGGCACAGTCATTGCCAAAAGACGAACAGAACAAGAAGGGTAGATAAGGGTAAATCGGGTCAGGCTCTGAAATTGCGGTGAGTGGAGGCTTTGGGGGAGGCATCCTCTCACAATCTTTAGAAGCAAGCGTTTGACTCTTTTGGGGGAACGGAGTGGCGCTTGTGACGCAGTCGAAGAGCAATAATAGCGGAGCTGCTGATTGTCGTCCTGATGAGGCTTGGGGGAGCCTCCCAGGAAAATCAGCAGCCCGCAATTTTTTTGTCCTGATTCAACTACGAAAGCACGAAGACACGATCAAACACTGATTGTGTCTTTGTGCCTTTGTGGTTAATTTCGTTCGCGCAGCAGTCGTGCAGGATTAGTTTCCGCAGACAGTTCGTCGAGGTTGAGCCGCAACATCCCACCCGCATCTGAAAACGCTCTGACACCTTTTTGTTGTGCCCGCCTGTAAGTGAAGAGCAGGCCGCCGATCAAACCGCCCATTCCCAAACATCCGATTAGGGCATATCCGGAAGCCTTCAGAACTGCTATCAGGACGCCGAGCGTTGTGTTGATGTAACGCTTCTCAGCTTCCTTGTAGATGTACGGATTATCGCCCAGCCACTGAACCACTTGCTCGTATTTGACCTGATCGATTAGCTGCTTGGCTGTTTGTTCATCCGGCGCGTCAAACACGAAAACTGAATAGTTGCCGACCCGGCGATATGCCGTGGGTGCCGGTTGACCCAGTTTCCACAGTTCGTGAATGCGAGTGATGATGCGTTGATCGTTTTCCGTGGCCAGTTGCGGAGTATTGAACTCGATGATGAGAACTTTACTCGGACCATAGGTACCGAGAGCGGCGTCTGCATCCCCGGCAGATTCGATAGCCGAAAGCACTGGCTGTTGCAGCCCGAGCTGATTGAGATCGGTGAAGCTGTGTAGATAGATTGCGTTTTTCTGAGACTCTTCCGGTGAAGGCAGGTGCTTGATGAGCGCCGGAATATCGTCTTCACTGATCGCCGCGTTAGCTCCGCTTGACTGTTTGGATCTCGCCATTTGATCAGGTTTATTGGCCTGCGACCGGGCAGAGTCCGGTGCGACCATAATCAAGCAAAACAGTAAGACGATGACTTTCGATCGCAAAACAACTCCTCGTGCGGCCCGTTTGCAAGTTGTACTTAGAAACCGCTGCGGCTTTGATGTTCCCTGGAGCGGTTCGGCAGCACGTTCTCAGTTTAATGCCAGCGTCTTAATTCACGCAAAAGAAGGTCGGCGTAATGGCGTGGACTACTGATGTTGTGCATCACGATCGAACCACCGAGCTCACTCGCGTTGTCGATGATGATGTCGCCAAAGCCCATCATTCGTTGAGGAATGCTCGCTGAGACAGTCACATCCTGAACTTTGCTCAGTGGAATGTTCTTCGTGGTACGGGCGATGAGGCCGGTGTCGATCTGGAGTTTTGCGTCTGTGACGGTGTAGCGGACCATGTTTCGCCTGATGTGGTAATAGCCCGGAATCAGCAGCAGGGCGAGCGCGAGCGGGATCGAAATCGACGCCGGCACGCCGAGCGACGCGAGCAGGAACACCAGCGCGATGCCACCCAAAACCGCTAAGGCGTAACCCGCTTTAATGAAGATCATCGTGGGACGAACGGTGAAGATCGTGTGCTCGAGGTCGTCGTCGGCATTCATTTCGAGCGCCCGCGACTGCAGCCGGGCGATTCTTGTCGCTTCAGGATCGCCGGTCGGGGCTCCGCAGTTCGAACAAAACCGGACGCTGGGGGTAACATATGCTCCGCAACTGGAACACGTCATGGATTTAGTCCTCGTTCAGTCTCTCCATCCTACACGAGCGCACAATAATACAAAACGAGGCGGAGACCTTTTAAGGTTCCCGCCTCGTGAAAGGGTTTGGGATGCGTTTACTGGCTGACTAACTGGAGGCGGCCATCAGGAAGCCTTGCCATGAAGACGCTGCGCTCGTAGACGTTCAGTGGAGTCGGGTCCTTTTGCTGAGCCGCCGCGAGTTCGGCGCCGGTAAGCGTGACTGCTGCTTGCGGGTCGCGAATCAAGTTGTATCGTTTGCCAATCCGGCGAACATACTCCCGCGTTTCGCTGTAAGGCGGAACCTGGTTCCCATACTTCATGACCGCGCCTTCACCGGCATTGTAGCCCGCCAGCGCGAGACTCACATCGCCGGAAAACATATCCAATAGAAAGCGCATGTAGCGTGCGCCGCCTTCGATGTTCTGCTTCGGGTCCCAGATGTTCGTGACGCCGAAGCGGCTGGCCGTCGGAGGCATCAACTGCATTAGCCCGCGCGCGCCTTTGTTGGACATCGCACGAGGTTTGAAGCTCGACTCCTGATGCATGATGGAGTAGAGCAGCAACGGATCCACGGAGTTGCGCTTTCCGGATTCGACGATGAAGTTATCGACATCGGGGTTTCCGGTAGTGAATCCGCCAAGTGAAGGGTTTACCGGCATGCTGGTGAGACGAACGAGGCGTTTTGTTTTGGTTGGCTCGACTTTGGGGGTCTGGATTTGGATAGAATTGGCGAAGTCGAAGTTATCGACTTGGTAGCGGGTCTGGCCGAAGCTTGACCATGCCGACGTGGCAAATATGACCAGAAAAAGGAGCGGGTTTCGCATCTGTTCGTCTTATTGGGCGAAATTTTAGTGAGGCAGATTCGAATGGTAACACACCGTTGAACTATTGCCAACGTGTTTTTGCAGAAGGTCTGCTTGACACTCGTAGTAAGATAAACGCGTTTTTCGGAAGTAACCTCACGATTAACCATTAACCGCGCGCTTCTGCGCGCCTCACAAAGGATGAAAACAAATGAAGCTTTTTCTCACACTCACACTGCTGCTGCTCTGTGTTTTTAACACTGGAGTGTTGGCTCAGACTGCAACCGTTTCCACAACCAAGACAGGCACTAAGCAGGGCGCCAAGCGTGGCCCGATCTTTCGTGCGAACAAAGAACAGATCAATCAGGCCCAGGCGATTCTCAAGGAGCGCGGGTTTTACGCCGGCGAGCAACTCGGGAAGCTTGACGATGCGACGCGGGAAGGACTGCGGAAGTATCAACAGGCGGAAGGGCTGAAGGTTACCGGCACGCTGAATAAGGTAACTTTGGAGAAGATGAACATCGCTCTGACGGAGAAACAGAAGAGCATGTAACTCGAGGCTATTTGCCGCGGATGAACGCGGATGGTGACGGATCAATCCGGATCTATCCGCGTCATCCGCAGTTAACTGGCCAGCCGTTCCACGACTTCATAGCTCTTCTCGAGAGCGGCTTGTAAATTCTCGGGCTGGTTGCCGCCGCCTTCCGCCATGTCGGCTTTACCGCCGCCACGGCCTCCGATAATCGGCGCCAGTTCTTTGATTACTTGTCCGGCCGGCACCTTCCCGACCAGGTCTGAAGAGGTGCGAACGATGAGTGAAACTTTGCCGTCGCTGCTGCGGCCGAGCACAACCACGCCCGACTTGATCCGCGCCAGCAGCGTGTCCGAAAGCTGTCTCATCGCCGCGGCATCGAGACCGCTTGCCTCGCGAGCCAAAACCTTAATGCCGGCGACTTCGCGCGACTCGTCGCCGTTAGTCGAAGCTCCAGTTGCGCCACTGGCGATCTTTAGTCGCAGCTCATCAGCTTCGCGTCGCGCCTTTTTCAACTCTTCTTGCAGGCGTGAGACAGTGCTCGGCAATTCGTTACGCGAGGTTCTCAACCCGCTGCTCAGGCCATCGACCAAAACCTCAGCTTCGCGGAATCGTTCGTACGCATCCATGCCGGTGATCGCCCTGATGCGTCGCACGCCCGAGGCGATCGATTCATCGCTGGTGATCTTGAACAGGCCGATATCGCCGGTCGCCCGAACGTGTGTGCCGCCGCAGAGCTCTTTCGAAAAGATTCCTTCGAGACCTTTGATCGAAAGCACGCGCACTTTCTCTCCGTACTTCTCGCCGAACAGCGCCATCGCGCCCGAGCGCATCGCCTCTTCGATCGCCATCTCGTCCGTTTGCACGGGCTCGTTGCGCAGGATGTGGTAATTGACGAGACGTTCGATCTCTTCTTTCTCCGCCGCCGTTAGCGGCTGGTAATGCGTAAAGTCGAAGCGCAAATAGGTGGGCGCGACAACAGAACCTGCCTGCTTGACGTGCGTACCGAGAACTTCACGCAAAGCGGCGTGCATCAAGTGTGTCGCAGTGTGGTTCCTTCTCGTAGCATCACGTTTCTCAACGTCCACTTCAGCCGAGACGGTGTCACCCACCTTCAGACTTCCCTTTTCGACTTTGATCTTATGTACGATCAAACCCTGCGCGGGTGAAAAGGTGTCGTTAACAACTGCCAACGCGTTCGTTGGACCAATCAGCACGCCGACGTCCCCAACCTGTCCACCACTCTCCGCGTAGAAAGGCGTTCGATCCAGCACAATCTCGCCTTCTTCGTGCTCAATGAGTTCCTTGACCTGAACATCTCCCTTGATTAGCGCAATTACCTTTGAATCCGTCACGTTCGTGGTTTCATAGCCCCTGAATTCGGTTCGTGTATCGGATCGTCGCGATAAGGCAACGTAGACCGGCTTTGTTTTCTCTTCTTTAACTTGCTTCTGATTTTCTCCTTGAAGACTTTTAAGCGAACTCTCGATTGCTTTTCTAAAGTTCTCCTCGTTAATGTCCTCACCTACAACCATGAACGGGTTTACTTCGGGAACTCCCTCGAAATAAGACCTATGCCTGAGCCGGTGTTTTCCTTGAGAAAGAATTACAAACATGAGGTCAATTGGAGTGCCGAAAGTATCATATAGCCGAGCAAGCTCTTCGCCATCTATAATAGCTGCATTCATCATCGTGCTGTAATTTCTTCGGATCAATTCATCGAGCTTGTTGAGTCCCACCGTCAGCGTCGAACGAAAACGCTCTTCCTCCAAGTGCACCATCTTCTCGATGAACTCGCGATGTTGCTCCAGTTCCGGATAAACATCCTTCATGAGATCGACGAGAAAATTTGTGACTTCATGAAAAAACGCACCCTCGAATCCAAGCGTGTGATGACCTTGATAAATCGCACGCCTCATGATTTTTCGCAGGACGTAATTGCGCCCTTCGTTGCCGGGCAGAATGCCGTCGGCGATCGAGAACGCAGTGGCGCGCGCGTGATCAGCAATCACGCGCATCGCAAATCCTTCCTTCGTCTCCGGCTCGTAATGACGATCGGCGAGCCTCGCGGTGAAGTTGATGATCGGACGTATTAAGTCTGTATCGTAGTTTGACTTCACGCCTTGCAACACGGCGGCGATACGCTCGAGTCCCGCGCCCGTGTCAACCGAAGGCGCCGGCAACGGATCAAGTTTGTATTGCCCGGGCGCAACTTCACTGCGATCAAACTGCATGAAGACGAGATTCCAGATCTCCATGATCGTGTCGCCTGGGCCATTGACGTTCGCGGCAGAATTCTCCGGATCATCGGGACTGTCGCCCATGTAGTAATGAATCTCGCTACATGGTCCGCACGGGCCAGTCTCGCCCATTTGCCAGAAGTTATCTTTGCGACCAAAGCGCAGGATGCGCTCGCGCGGCGCGCCAACCTGTTCAAAGTACGCTGCGGCCTCTTCGTCAGGAGGCACTTCTGCATCGCCTTCGTAAACCGTGAACCACAGTCTCCGCGGATCGAGCTTCAAGACATTAACCAGCAGGTCCCAGGCAAACTTGATCGCGTCTGCTTTGAAGTAATCGCCAAACGAGAAATTACCGAGCATCTCGAAGAACGTGTGATGCCGTGCAGTCTTTCCAACTTCGTCGAGGTCGTTATGCTTGCCGCCCGCGCGCACACACTTCTGCGATGACGTCGCCCGCACGTACTCGCGTTTCTCCGCACCCAAAAAGGTATCCTTAAACTGATTCATGCCCGCGTTCGTGAACAACAGCGTCGGATCGTTGGCAGGCAGAAGCGGAGACGAACGCACGCGCTGGTGTCCGTGCTCCTCAAAGTACTTCAAAAAAGCTTCGCGAATTTCGTTACCAGTCATATCGGAATCGAGTGTAGCAAATCAGTCCTCATCCGTGTAATCCGTGGCTAATGAGCGGACTTTCTCACTGACAAGCTCAAAGTCAAACCCCTGCCGCAGCAGGTGTTCGAACAAACTTTTCGCTTCGATACGGTTCTTCGGCTTGCCACGAATGCGGATGCGTTTGGCAATTGCCTGGTCGATTAACTGTTCCTCAGGAGTCTCGGCAAAGACCATTTCGAGCGCTTCGTTGGCAACGCCACTGTCGATCTTTTTGAATTTCAGATCGCGTTCGAGGCGCCTTCGGCCTACGGGCTTCTGCTTCACTTTGTATGACGCATAACTGAACGCGAAGCGCTCGTCGTTAAGATAGCCATACTCACGCAGCCGCGCGATGACCGTCTCCACCACTTCTTCATTCGTGTTCTTGCCGCGCAGCAAGCGCTCTCGCAACTCGGCAACGGAGCGTGGCCGGGCTGCCAGCAGTTTTACGGCGCGCTCAAATGTTTTACGAAGAAGTTCAGCCACAGATTTTCACAGCTTAAACGGATCTGAAGGAAAAACAAATACATGTCAAATTCATCATTCTTTATCCGTGACATCTGTGTTCATCCGTGGCTGATCTAAAATGATCGGCATGGATGGCGTGCTCGTAATCGACAAACCTCCCGGTATCACGTCTCACGGTGTGGTTGCGCGCGCGCGCCACATCTTGCATGAACGCCGCATCGGTCACACCGGAACACTCGATCCATTCGCCACAGGCGTCCTGGTTATTCTTTTAGGCAAAGGCACCCGGCTGGCTCAATTCCTGAGCGGCGTTGACAAGGAGTACGAAGCAATCATTCGCCTGGGATATTCAACCGACACCGGTGATCGAACCGGCAATCCGATCGCTGGACCATCCGTCGATAAAGCTAAGCTGGGCGAGCAGGAGATCGAGGCAGCACTCCAGCGCTTGCGCGGCAACATTGACCAGATCCCACCAATGTATTCAGCCAAGAAAGTTGAGGGAAAGAAGCTCTACGAACTTGCGCGTCGCGGTGAGAACATTGAGCGCCAACCCATACACGTTTGCATTCATGAGTTCGAGGCCATCAGGCCTGACGGTCAACTGATCAAAGACAATCTCGATGGCACGTTCGACTTCCACGCGCGAGTCTCATGTTCCTCCGGCACGTACGTCAGAACGCTCGCGGAAGATTTTGGCAGGCGTCTGTACGTTGGCGCGCATTTAGCAGAACTAAGACGCACGCGAGTTGGTGACTTTTCACTCGACCAGGCCATCACGCTCGATGAGCTAAAGATCCATTTTGCCGAAGAGTCGTTGGGTGAGGTCCTGTTGCCACTGAATGCGGCACTCTCACGCCTGCCTTTCGTGCATCTAAGCGCTGAAGACGTCCGGAGGGCCAATCACGGAAGAGAGGTGAGCGTTGCGGAAAGCGACTGGGCCGATGGAGAAAACGTGAAGATGTGCGACGCCGATGAGCAACTGATTGCCATTGGCCAATACGACGCCGCTGCGAAGCGGTTGCATCCGCGCGTTGTGCTCGGTAGTTCAGAGTTCAACCTTTAGCTTGTGGGCTGCGGAGTTTTACAAGCTGAAGCTTGAGCTCTGAACCGGCCGTAAAAAGCATTGACTTAGGGCCTTTACCTCTGTGCTATACTTGCGCGCAAGGAAGCGCGCGTGCAGCAGTCGCTTCCCGAACAAGGCGTTTCCCTCCGGGCTTCCGTTGAAATTGATCATTGAGAAGTGATGCTTCGAGGACGTAGCTCATGCTTACGCGCGCATGAGGCGTATCACGAGACATCGACCAACGAACCGCAATTCCCCGACGACGAGCGGTTGTTTAATAGCGTGGCCTCTCCCCACACGCTGTCCGAATGCGCGAAAGCCGAAGAGGTTTCAAAAGGCTATGCAAGAGCAGGATGGCAACAAACAATTCAATATCAGCGAACGTTTGGAAGATCTGCGTCGTGAGCACGAAGCACTGCGCTGGGAGGGATCGTTCAGAGACTACTTCGAGTTAGTCGCTCAGAATCCCCGCATTGCCCAGCTTTCACACGCTCGCATCAACGACATGGTTCACGCCGCGGGTGTCGAACGGCTCAACGAAGGCACCCAGCACGAGATCCTCTCCTACAACTTCTTTGCCCATGAGCTCTTCGGCATCGAGGAACCCATAGCCAGGATTGTCGAATATTTTAAATCGGCCGCACAGCGTCTTGAAGTGCGTAAACGAATCCTGCTGCTCATGGGACCGGTAGGTGGCGGCAAGTCAACCATCGTCAACATGCTCAAGCGTGGGCTTGAAGATTGGACAAGGACCGATGGCGGGGCAGTCTATGCCATCAAGGACTGTCCAATGCACGAGGAACCGCTTCATCTCATTCCGCATCAACTACGCGGCGAAGTCGAGAAGCATTACGGGATTTATATTGAAGGCGATCTTTGCCCGCAGTGTCGTTATGCTTTGGAACGCACGTACGGCGGCCGTCACGAAGATGTGAAAGTGCATCGCGTGGCCTTCTCGGAAAAGGAACGTGTTGGTATCGGAACGTTTTCACCAAGTGATCCGAAGTCGCAGGACATCACGGAGCTCACCGGATCGATCGACCTTTCAACAATTGGTGAAGTTGGCGTTGAGTCGGATCCACGTGCTTATCGTTTCGATGGTGAGCTGAACATCGCGAACCGCGGCTTGATGGAATTCGTCGAGATGCTGAAGGTTGATGAGAAGTTTCTCTACAGCCTGCTGACACTTTCGCAGGAGCAGAGCATCAAGACGGGGCGCTTCGCGATGATCTATGCCGACGAAGTGATCCTTTCGCATTCAAACGAGAATGAGTACATCGCGTTCGCCGGCAATCGCAAATCCGAAGCGCTCCAGGACCGCATCATCCTGGTGCGAGTGCCTTACAACCTGCGCGTGTCGCAGGAAGAGCGGATTTACGACAAGCTGCTGCACCAGTCAGAAGCGTTGCGCAACGTTCACCTCGCGCCACACACGTTAAAGGTGGCGGCGATGTTTGCGGTGATGACTCGACTTGAAGAGCCCAAGCGCCAGAACGTCGATATCGTTAAGAAGATGAAACTTTACGACGGCGAGGACGTCGAGGGTTACAAGTCGAAAGACGTGCGGGAGTTGAAAGAAGAGACCATTCGGGAGGGAATGGACGGTATCTCGCCTCGTTACATCATCAATCGCCTGTCGAGCGCGCTCGTGCGCGATGGCGTCACGTGCATCAACCCCATCGATGCGCTGCGAGCCATCAAGGACGGTTTCGAACAGCACACCGGCATTAGCAGTGAACAGCGTGAACGTTACTTGAACCACATTTCGCAGGCGCGGAAGGAGTACGACGAGCTCGCGAAGATTGAAGTGCAGCGCGCTTTTGTTTACTCGTTTGAAGAGATGGCGCGCACGATGTGCAACAACTATCTCGACAACGTCGAAGCTTTCTGCAACAAGGAACGCCTCAAGGATCCGATAACCGAAGAGGAGATGGATCCGGACGAGCAGTTAATGCGCTCGATCGAAGAGCAGATCGGGATTTCAGAAAACGCGAAGAATACTTTCCGGCAGGAGATACTGATTCGCATTTCTTCCTACGCTCGCAAGGGCAAGCCGTTCGAGTACAACTCACACGAGCGTCTGAAAGAAGCGATCGAGAAGAAGATCTTCGCGGACTTGAAGGACGTGGTGAAGATAACTACTTCGGCAAAGACGCCCGATCCTGATCAACTGCGGCGCATTAACGAGGTGGTTGATCGACTCGTGAAAGAGCACGGGTATTGCCCGGTTTGTGCTAACGAGTTGCTGACGTATGTCGGAACGTTGTTGTCCCGTTAGACAATTTAACCACAGATGACACGGAAAAACACGGATCAAGCTAAAAATTGATCCGTGTTTTCCGTGTCATCTGTGGTTTATATCGCTGGAATGAAGAAACGCTACTGGATCGCTGGGGCCGCAACACTCGCTATCGCGGGCAAGCTCCTGACTCGTCCCAGTGATGCCGACTGGGACAAGAATCGCGACGTCGTTTTCCATTCCGAGCATTCGCGCTTCATCGATGTCGATGGCATTCGCGTTCACTACCAGGAAGCGGGTGATGCAAACGCCCCCGCGCTGGTCTTGATTCATGGCTTCGCCTCGTCAACGCTGGTTTGGAGCAAAGTGTTTCTGGCGTTAGCGCAGGAAGGTTATCGCGTGATCGCTGTTGATATGTTGGGTTACGGTTACTCCGCCAAGCCCAGAAACGGCGAATACACGATTGCGGGCCAGGCGAAATTACTCACACGATTGCTCGACTGTCTCGGCATCGCGCGAGCGATCTTTATCGGCAGTTCATACGGTGGCGCCGTCGCCGCGACTTGCGCTCTCGACTATCCGGATCGTGTTGAGAAGCTGGTGCTGGTTGGAACTGTCAACAACAACCGGCCCCTCGCATATAAGTTGATGCGAGTGTTTGGTTCACCCGTATTCGGCGATGTGGTGTCACCGCTGTTGATCGGCTCGCGTCGATTACTGCGCCGCCGGATGAAGCGAGTTTACGATCGTCATTCGTGGGTCCTGGATGAAAGAAGAGTCGAAGCGCGCCACCTGCCGTTGCGCGCTTCGGGCACGCAACGCGCGATTATAAGAACGGTGCGAGGTTGGGATGCTGAACGGATTTCGAGAGACGCGCATCTAATCAGCCAGCCCACCCTCCTGCTCTGGGGTGAAAACGATCTGGAGATTCCACTCGCGGATGGTGAACGGCTCCACGCAGAGATTCCCGGATCGCGTTTGATTGTCTTTTTGAACTGCGGCCACTTGCCACACGAGGAATACCCGGAAGCGTTTACGAACTTGGTGATCGACTTCTGTAGAAAGTGAAGTACAGGTTATGTCCATCCAACGCAATGATTGGTCGTTACAGCGCAAGGGAATCATCGATCAGGAGCGCCACAAGGATCGTGTAAAAGAAGCCATTCGCAAAAACCTCGGCTCGATCGTCTCGAATGAAGCCATCATCCTCTCCGACGGCAAGCGTACCGTCAAAGTGCCGATCAAAGCGCTCGACGAATACAAGTTTCGTTTCAATTATCAGAAAAGCAAACACGTGGGCCAGGGCGATGGGAAGACGCGCGTCGGCGACGTCATCGGTCGTGAGAGCCGGCCCGGCGGTGGGCAAGGAGCGGGACAGGCAGGGCAGGAAGCAGGAGCAGACTATTACGAAGCAGAAGTAAATATAGATGAGCTTGCGGCGCTGATCTTCGAGGATCTCCAGCTTCCGTATCTCGAAGAGAAGGCGAAGAAAGCGGTGCAGTCGCGCAAGACGCAGTTCAATGAAATCCGGCGCACCGGCGTCATCGCAAATCTCGACAAGCGGCGAATGATTCTCGAAAACATTCGTCGCAATGCTCGCGAAGGCAATGCGCGCTTCGGCGACATCAAGAAGGAAGATCTTCGATTCAAGACGTGGGAAGAGGTAATGCGCTACGAGTCGAACGCCGTGGTCATCGCGATGATCGACGTTTCGGGTTCGATGGGAGAGTTTAAGAAATACATCGCGCGCAGCTTTTATTTCTGGATGGTTCGTTTTCTGCGGACCAAGTACGACAACGTCGATATCGTCTTCATCTCTCATCACACTGAAGCAAAAGAGGTGAGTGAAGAGCAGTTCTTTACGCAGGGTGAGTCGGGCGGCACCGTTGTTTCTTCTGCTTACCAGCTCGCGCTCGACATCATCAAACAACGCTACCGGCCTTCTGATTGGAATATCTATCCGTTTCACTTCTCTGATGGCGACAACTACTACTCCGACAACGAAGAAGCAGTTAAGTTAGCAGATGAATTAATCGCCACCTGTAATCTGTTTGGTTACGGTGAGATTGGCGAAGAGGGATCGTCGAGTTACCGCCGATCGTCAGGCGCGTTGCTGTCGATCTTCTCGGATCGACTACAGCACAAGGATCGTTTTGTCGGCGTGCGCATCGACGATAAAGAAGACGTTTACCCGGCGCTAAAGCAATTCTTTGGTAAAAGAGGCGTTGAGACTCCGGCATAGGACCGGTGTCATCGGTGTAAGCTGTGGAAGACAAAGAAATACAAGAGCTGGAGAAAGCCGTCGAGCAGATCTGGGAAGTTGCTCGTGGCTTTGGCCTCGATCCTTACCCGACGAATTTCGAGATCGTGCCCGCCACGGTGATGTATGAGGTTGGCTCTTACGCGTTGCCGGGCCGCTATTCACACTGGACCTTCGGCAAGACTTACCATCGCATGAAGACAATGTACGACTTCGGACTCTCGAAGATCTACGAAGTCGTCATTAACACGAATCCGGCATACGGCTTCTTACTGGAAACGAACAGCCCGATTCAGAACAAGATGGTAATTGCCCACGTCCTCGGGCACGTCGATTTCTTCAAAAACAACTCCTACTTCTCAAAGACCAACCGGCGCATGGTTGAAAGCGTTTCCACTCACGCGCAGAGAATGATGGAATACGAGTTCAAGCATGGACGGAAGACGGTCGAAAGATTTCTCGATGCGGTGCTTGCAATCGAAGAGCACATCGATCCCTATTTCTTTATCAAACGCGAAATCTCAGTGGCGGAAGAAAAGCGTCGCGCGGAGCTCCGGCCGAAGGATGGTCGATACGACGATCTCTGGTTGCTGGACAAAGTCCAACAGCAAACTAAAACGCCCGACGAAAGTGACGACACGAAGCCTCGAGAACATCTACCGGAGAAAGACCTTCTTTTCTACCTCATGAAACACTCGCCATCGCTCTCAGCCTGGCAGCGCGACGCGATTGCGATGGTTCACGAGGAGATGGAATATTTCGTACCGCAGATGCAGACCAAGATCATGAACGAGGGCTGGGCCAGCATCTGGCACGCGCGTATCATGCGCGAGCTCGATCTCAGCGACAACGAGCATATCGAGTTTGCCAATCTTCATTCGGGGGTGGTTTCGCCGCAGAAGGGACAGTTGAATCCTTATTACCTTGGCTACAAGATTTTTGAAGACATCGAGCGCCGCTGGAATGAGCCTTCAAAAGAGGAGCGGGAAAAGTTTGGCCGGCGTGGGAACGAAGGGCGCGAGAAGATGTTTGAAGTGCGCGAGCTGGAGAACGATGTTTCCTTTCTGCGCAACTATCTGACAGAGGAGTTATGTGAAGAGCTCGACTTGTTTGTATTCGAGCTAGTGGAAGAAGAGGAGTGGACCATTACGGAAAAGCGCTGGCAGAAGGTACGCGATCAGCTCGTTTCAAATATGACGAATTTCGGGTTTCCGTATTTGCAGGTTGAAGACGGCGACTACAACGGCAATCGCGAGCTTTATCTAAAGCACCGCTACGAAGGCACCGAGCTCGACATGAAGTACGCTCGCAGGGCACTCGAACACGTGCACACGCTCTGGGGCCGCCCTGTGCATCTAGAGACAATAATCGATGACGAATCTACCGTGCTCCACTTCAACGGCGACGAGCACGGCGAGGATTAGTAACCACGGATTACACGGATAAAAATCCGGATTTAAAATCCGTGTTATCCGTGGTTCAAATATTTAATGCCTTGCTGACCGAAGGATCCCTTCTCACCCTCCAAATCTTCGAATCCAAATAGTAGTGGATGAACGCGTAGCCCCAGAGAAACGAAATTCCAAGCTGAACTGCCAAAGAATGTCCCAAGTTACTCAGTAACTGTCTCGGTCCCTGGTAGATCACGCCGAAGATAATCCCGAAAGCAATGTAGTAAACCAGCCGGCGGCTGATGAGTTCTGCGGCGCCGTATTGCTCGCGCGATTTGTACTTCTGGTTGTGAAACCAGATGAGCCGGTGATATTGCAGGTTGTGATAGATCGTCAGTATCGCAACTATCGCTATCGGCTTGTGCGGCATCGGCGTCAGCAACACGATCCAGTGCATCGGAATCGCCGCTGCCAATAAGAGATACTTCGGAACGTTCAACGGCTCGCCGATCACAGCACGCTGCACCTGCCGGCCCACCCAAACTACGAAGAGAAGAATCGTGATGACGAGCAGCAACTTCGAGAGTCCGCTGACACCGCCTCGTAATACCGCCGGCACACGCGCCATCGCTTCCGGGTCTCGCGCGATGAACTCAACAAACGGATAGTTGAAAGCAAAGAGCAGCAGCAGGCGATCGAGAACATTATCTACGCGCGCCAAATCCCCGTTCTTCTTCTTGTAAAGCACCATGAAACCGTAATGTTGCTTTACGAGGTGATAGTATGCCCACAGCGCCGCCACAAACAGGAACACAAAGCCGGCGCCTGCGAGCACCATAACTGGTCCAATCGCGAAAAACAGCAGCGAGCCCCAGAGCAGTCGAGCGCGATTCTTTCTTTCGGTGCGATCAAAATAGGTGCGTGAGAAGGTGCCAAAGACGTGAGGGGCATCGATTAGGATGGCCCATAATGCAACCATCGGAAGCAGTGGCAGGATCCCGCTCACGTAGAGCACAAGCAATGCGTAGCTCGATACCACTGAGCCGATAAACCAGATCATGTCGTCGCGCGCGCCGATAATCCAGCGCAATGAGATAGCACTTGCAACAGGCTTGGTGACGACTTCAGCGCTCGCGGCCATACTGGCCGAATTTAACCACAAAGACACTAAGCCACAAAGTTCAGTTTACGCTTTGTGCCTTAGTGTCTTTGTGGTTAACTAATTTCGCGTGACTAAACAACTATTCCAGGCTCATCCGTGGCACGGCGTCACCCCCGGCCCGAAAACGCCTGAGCTGGTCAACGCCTACATCGAGATAGTGCCCACCGACCCAGTCAAATATGAGCTGGACAAGTTGTCCGGTCATTTGCGCGTTGATCGCCCACAGCGGTTTTCGTCGATGTCGCCCGCGCTTTACGGCTTTATCCCGCAAACGTTTTGCGGACGCGAAGTCGCCGAATTGTGCGAGCAACGCACCGGTCGCACCGGTATCGAAGGCGATAAGGATCCGATGGATATTTGTGTGTTGTCGGAGAAGGCGTTTGCGCACGGCGGCTTCTTCCTGCATGCGAGACCGATTGGGGGCTTGCGGATGATTGATGGAAGTGAGGCTGACGACAAGATTATTGCCGTACTGGAAGCGGATCTTGCTTACGGAAAGATCCTGGAGATTGCTGACGTTCCAAAGGGGTTGATCGATCGGCTAAAGCACTACTTTCTCAGCTACAAACAACTGCCGAGTGACACGGAGAAGAAAGTCGAGATAGTGGACGTTTACGACCGCAAAGAAGCGCTGGATGTGATCACTCGCAGCCTCAGAGACTATCAGGTTGAATTTGGGATCTAACCACAAAGGCACAAAGTCACAAAACAGAGTAACTAATTTGTGACTTTGTGCCTTTGTGGTTTACTGATTGATGCGTTCTGCGATACCGCAACGCGGGCACATCAAACCGCGGAAGTGCTGGTCGTCAACCCATTTCGCCAGCGCTAGCGCTTGAGGTTTGCGTGCCCCTTGATGATGCTGATGATGTTTACGCTCAGTGTCCTCCGCGCTGCAATGTTTGCAGAGCCAGCCATAACCCAGATTGAAGAAGTGGGTTGTCTGGTTCATAGGATTTAAGTCTCACACGAGATCAGCGCCGCGCGCCAGGCGATTCCATCAAGCGCACCGGAACTGACATCCGTCTTCCGTCACGCCAAATTTGTACCTGAACTGTTTCGCCGATCTGATGCTTATCGAGCACACGGAACAGATCGTCTGAATTTGCCACCTTGTCGTTGTCGATACCAACTATGATATCGCCCAGCTCGAAGTCGCCCATCTCCGTCTGCTGCATTCCACGAAGACCCGCGCTGGCTGCGCCGCTGCCGCGTGCTACCTGAATAATCAGCACACCATCAGACACGGGCAAGTCAACCTGATTTCGGAATGCGGCAACGTCGCGCGTGCTTATGCCGAGTTTAGGACGACGCACCTGGCCATTTTGCAGCAACTGCGGTACAACACGTTTCGCAATACTCACCGGCACTGCGAATCCGACACCCGCTGAACTGCCCGACGGCGAAAGGATCTGCGAATTGATTCCGATCATCCGGCCATGCGAGTCGAGCAGTGGTCCACCAGAGTTACCGGGATTGATGGAAGCATCGGTTTGAATAGCGCCTTCGATCAAGCGGTTATTGCGCGCGCGGATGGGTCGCTGTAGTCCGCTGATCACGCCGGTAGTTAAAGTCCGGTCGAGACCAAAAGGATTTCCGATAGCGAGCACTTTCTGTCCGACCACGAGCTTGTCTGAGTCGCCTAGCGGAATTACGGTGAGTGGCCCTGAAGGCTTCTCGATCAAGCGAATAACGGCAAGATCGGTGTCAGGATCGCCGCCGACGACAGTCGCCGCGTAATCTTTCTGACCACCCATGCTGACTGAAAGTTTTTGCGCGCCTTCAATGACGTGATAATTCGTCAGAATATTTCCCTGCTGGTCCAATATCGAACCGGAACCGGAACCTTCCTGCGGCTCGACATAGCCGAAGAAGTCGCGCGCGTAAGAGGTGGAATGGATGAACACCACGCCGGGACTCAACGTGCGGTAAACCTCGATATTGTTCTGTTCGTCAGTGGAGCTTGCCGGATCGCTGATGCCGGCCGGTGGCGTTTCGGTAAACGCGGCTTCCGACGGCTGAAAGCGGTTTGAGACACGGTCAAGCAGTACGACTACACCGGCCGCGAATAATCCTGAAATGAGAGCAATTAATAAAATTTGGCGTGCGGAAAGTTTATACATATAGCTTCTTACCTCTCTAACAGCTATGAAATTGGGTTTGTTGCCAACATCGAATTTTGGATGCTTTCGGAACGGGCGCCGTTGCGAGCCGATTGTAGCAAGAAAGGGCAAGACGAGTTTAGCCACAACGAGGCGCAAAAAAGCGCAAATGATTTGTAGGGTTTCGTTTTCTGTTAACGAGGTACGAAGAAATGTTCGAGCAGGGTAGCAGGCGCGTGCCAGCCAAGCGCGACGCAGCCAGTGGCAACATGTACGAGCATTAATGTCAGGTAAATGCCAAGGACAAGTGTTAGACCATGCCGGGCTACGGGAAGGTGAGCGCAGCGATAAAGGATGTAAGCAGCAACGCCGCCGATAGCGAGCTTGGCGCCGAGAAATGTCAAGTCGCCGTGCTCCAGGAGGCGGGCCATCAAACCGTTTCCCTCGGTAGCGACGTTCATGCGAATCCAGAGAAGCGTGAGTTGGGCGTCAAGCCAGTTCAGGCCAAACAAGAGACAGCTTTTGGAAAGCTTATTCACGTTAACTCCTCGTAGCCAACGTTGTTAAACTTCACCCTATTTACGCCAGAACCCCCGAGGCGCTTGCCTGCGGGGGTCCTAACGTCACGGGAGGTACGAGACTCGTCCTATGCTAAGTAAAAAGATTGAATCGCGAGTTAGTTCCAATAGAATGGAAGCGAATGAAAATCTCCATTGCAGAAGCGCTTCGTAGTGCGTCGCAGATATTAGAGCGGACTGGCGTGCCTGAAGCGCGACGCGAATCTCATTCACTGCTTTCGTTCATACTCGGCAAAGATCGAACGTTCCTGATCACTCACGCTGAAGATCAACTTGACGAAGCTTCGGCGCGCAGATTTCAAGAGAGTGTCGAGCGTCGTGTTGCGGGGGAACCTCTCCAATACATCACAGGTGTTCAGGATTTTTTCGGACGTGAGTTTCGCGTGACGCCGGATGTGTTGATACCGCGGCCTGAGACCGAATTGCTCGTCGAAGCCGCGATTGAGGTTGCCGGCCGGACACCATTTATTTGCGACGTTGGAACAGGATCGGGCTGTATCGCGATAACTCTGTTGGGTGAGATTAGTGAGTCCCGCGTCGTGGCTGTGGATAAATCGCCGGCCGCCATCGAGGTGGCAAAGTGGAACGCGGAGAATCTATCTGTTTCAGAGCGAGCAATATTTGTGGTTTCTGATTGTTTCGATGCCCTCAATCCAGGCGATTCACAGTTTGACCTGGTTGTATCCAATCCGCCTTACGTGTCGGAAGCGATGATGGCCGGGCTGCAACGCGAGGTTAGGGATCACGAGCCCCGAATGGCGTTGTCACCCGGGGCGGATGGACTTACCGTGATTCGCCGTCTGCTTTGGGCAGCGCCGGCCTTTCTCAAGCAGAAGGGCTATTTGATCATGGAGATAGGGTTCGACCAGGGCGAGGCTGTGCAAAAGCTGATCGATAATGATATCTGGCATTTGCTCGAGATTAAGCCGGATTTGCAATCGATTCCGAGGATAGTGGTGCTGAAGAAAAAGTAGACAGGATTCATAAAGATACGTGTCACAATACGTCGTGCCGTGGTGTTTAGCGTTCAGAAACCGCGATAGCGAACAGAAACAGAAAGAGAAACCCCAGACATTAAGGAGACCGAAGTCATGTACAGGTTTATAGGGCGTAGTCTGCTGATTGCCGCGTTGGTTACCTTCGCAGGCGTTTCAGTATTTGCCCAAAAAGAAAGAGGATCACTGTCTTGTCGTGATAACAATTACAACGACAGGCTGGTCGGCAACTGCGAAATCAGAGAGCAAACACTGGCGCCGAGTGGCGGCACGATAGCAATTGACGGCAGGCAAAACGGAGGCGTTTCAGTAAAAGGTTGGGACCAGAACCAGGTGCTGGTGCGCGCACGCGTACAGACCGCCGCGCCCACCGCCGCAGAGGCACAGGCGTTAGCTCAACAAATCAGAATCGAGACGAGTGGCGCGAAGATTTTTGCAAGTGGTCCAGATGGCCGTAGAGATTATCATTGGGACGTGAGCTACGAAGTCTTCGTTCCGCGTCGCGCGGATCTTTCGGTCGAGACGCAGAATGGCGGCATCGCGATCGCCGAGGTAAATGGTCGCATCGACTTTACCGCAGTGAACGGCGGCGTGGTGTTGAAGAGAGTGGGCGGCGCCGTTCACGGATCAACGACCAACGGCGGTCTGGTCGTCGAATTGGGAGGCGATCGGTGGGATGGCGAGAGTCTCGACGTGAGCACGACCAATGGCGGCGTGATCATGTCAGTGCCGGAGAATTATTCGGCCCATCTCGAGACCGGGACGGTGAATGGAAGCGTCAATGTTGATTTTCCTGTAACTGTTCAGGGCCGGCTCACAAAGCAAATCGCGCTCAACCTCGGTTCGGGCGGAGCGACAGTTAAAGCTATGACAACGAATGGCGGCGTTCATCTCAAACGAATCACCGCCAATGAATAGGTGAGCGAGCAAGAGGGCTGTGAGAGGGCCGCAGATTTCTCTAATGAACGCAGATCTGATCCGCGTTTATTTGCGAAAATCTGCGGCCTTCATTTACTCTGTCCGGCATCGTGGACAAATTTCGTATCTCCGGCGGCCGGGCCCTTCACGGCAGGGTTTCCATTAGCGGCGCCAAAAATTCCGCGCTGCCTTGCATGGCGGCGGCGTTGCTCACGCCGGAAACAGTTACTCTCCACAACATCCCATACGTTCGCGACATCATCACGCAGCGCCGATTGCTCGAAGATATCGGAGCAACCGTCCTAACGCCTGAGCTCCGGACTCACAAGATCACCGCGGCGCACGTCGAACTTTTCGAAGCTCCGTACGAGCTTGTAAAAACGATGCGCGCTTCGGTCCTCGCGCTGGGACCATTACTCGCGCGCTTCGGCAAGGCGAAAGTTTCGCTGCCTGGTGGTTGCGCGATCGGCACGCGCCCCATCGACCTGCATCTGGCCGGATTTGAAAAGTTTGGCGCGGAAGTAAAACTCGAAGCAGGAAACGTCGTCGCGCGAGCACCGAGTGATGGACGACTGCGTGGAGCTGACATTCACTTCGGCAAGGTCACCGTCACAGGCACTGAGAACCTGATGATGGCGGCGACTCTTGCCCGTGGCTCCACCACGATTCGTAACGCCGCGCGCGAACCGGAAATCGTCGATCTGGCTGACTTGCTGAATAAGATGGGAGCGCGCGTGAACGGTGCCGGATCGGAAACGATCCAGATCGAAGGAGTTGAATCACTCGGCGGCGCGGAGCACACGATCATCCCGGATCGAATTGAGACGGGCACGTTCATCGCCGCCGTCGCACTGACACAAGGCGAGCTCGAGATCAAAGACTGCCGTCCCGATCATCTCACTAGCGTTATCTCACAGTTGATAAGCGTCGGGGTCGTCATAAGGGAAGTGAACCCAACGACGCTGGAGGTCACCTGTCCGGACGGACTAAAGGCAGTCAACGTATCAACGGCCCCTTATCCGGAGTTTCCGACAGACATGCAGGCGCAATACATGGTCCTGATGACGCAGGCGCAGGGCCGGTCGGAGATTGTCGAAACGGTTTTCGAGAACCGCTTTATGCATGCGTCAGAACTTCAACGTATGGGCGCGCAGATTCAGATCGAGGGTCGCACCGCGATCGTCGATGGGCCGACCACACTGAATGGAGCACGCGTGATTGCGTCGGATCTACGAGCGTCGGCATCGCTCGTACTCGCCGGGCTGATTGCCAGGGGCGAAACGTTGATCGATCGCGTTTACCACATCGATCGTGGTTACGAAAAGATTGAAGCAAAGTTGCGCGCGGTGGGGGCGGATATTGAACGAATCATCGCGCCGGTGACGGCGGCTCAAAATTCAGAGTTCAACTTAACCACGAAGGCACAAAGACACGAATTTACTTAATCTTTTTGTGTCTCAGTGTCTTTGTGGTTTAAGAGCTAAGTCAGCTTCAAACGCTGCTAAGGAGGACAGATGTCAGAGGAGAGTTGTCTATTCTGCAAGATCATCGCTGGAAAAATTCCAGGTGATTTCGTGCACCAGGATGAAAGTTGCGTGGTGATTCGCGACATCAATCCGCAAGCGCCGATGCACGTGCTGGTAATTCCGCGCGATCATATCGAATCACTCGACGATGCTTCGCAGAAAGAGGAAGGTCTGCTGGGCCACCTGCTTCGTATCGGCGCGCGTGTGGCCAACGAGCAGGGTCACGCAGAGCAGGGTTATCGCACAGTTATCAATACCGGCGCGGGTGTAGGGCAGTCAGTTTTTCATTTGCACGTACACGTGCTTGCGGGCCGAAGCATGCATTGGCCTCCCGGCTAAAACGGATCGACTCTCCTTTCTATGGCCGACCGAAAATCGTAATGCTATTCTCGAAATGAAACGAGAGCGGTAGTCCAGCCCAACTGGACTTACCGCTCTCGTGAGGAGCACTCAAGACAATCTCCGCCGCTAACCTAGGATTGTCTCTGGGCGAGTGCTCCTGAATTGAAATGATGAACGCCGGAGGCAAAGCCAGCTAATGCTGTTTGCTCGGATGCAAGGCGTCCGAGTAAAGCAAGTAACAGCGCGTAGCTTAGTACTAAATAGTAGACTTGACAACCTGGAGCATCGCCCATCGCGGGTCGCCTCAACAGGAGGGACTGACCGCTGATGGGGCGCTCGTATCGAGCACGGCCTAAGAAGCTGGGTGCAAAGCTGAGGCAGATCCGGCTCAGTTTGGAATTAACGCAGCAACAGATGGTCAGGCGATTAGCCGTAAAGGACGAGCCGCTTTATTCCGCGAGCATTTCACAATACGAGACCGGAAAACGCGAACCACCGCTTTTGGTCTTGCTCCGGTACGCGAGGCTTTACGGTTGTGCGATGGAAGAATTAGTGGATGACAAGTTGAAACTTCGTTAAGAGCAACCACAGATGAACACGGATTGATACGGATTTTCATCTGTATTCATCCGCGTTCATCTGTGGTTGCTATTTCGCTTTGGGTGCGACCGCCCGAACTGCTTCCGAAACGCCAGCCTCATACTTCTTGAAATTCTCATTGAAACGACGCGCGAGATCCTTCGCCTGGCGATCGTAAGCCTCTTTGTCTTTCCAGGTGTTGCGTGGTTGCAGCACTTGCTCAGGCACTTCAGGACACGAAACGGGAACGCCTACGCCAAAAATCGGATCCGGTGTCGTCTGAGTCTGCGCCAGTGAGCCATTGAGGATCGCGCGAATCATCGCTCTCGTGTAACTGATCTTCATTCGTTGGCCAACGCCGTATGGTCCACCACTCCAGCCGGTATTAACCAACCAGCACACAGCGTTGTGCTTGCTCATCTGCTTGCCAAGCAGATCCGCATAAACGCCAGGATGCAGGACCATGAAGGGCGCGCCAAAGCACGTCGAAAAAGTCGCCTCTGGTTCTTTGATGCCCTTTTCAGTCCCGGCTACTTTTGCCGTGTAACCCGAGAGGAAGTGATACATCGCTTGTTCCGGCGACAGTCGCGCAACCGGCGGCAGCACACCAAACGCATCTGCGGTCAGCATGATGATATTTCGCGGGTGACCGCCATGACCCTCAGGCACGATGTTATTGATGCTGGTCAGCGGATACGAAGCCCGCGTGTTCTCAGTCTTGCGCGGGTCGTCGAGATTGATCTCACGCGTCGCCGGATCGTAAACGACGTTTTCCAGGATCGTGCCAAACATCTTCGTCGTGCGATAGATGTCCGGCTCTGCTTCTGCTGACAACTTGATTACCTTTGCGTAGCAGCCGCCTTCGAAATTGAAAACTCCGTCATCGGACCAGCCGTGCTCGTCGTCGCCAATCAGGCGGCGCTCCGGATCGGCGGAGAGAGTTGTTTTGCCTGTTCCGGACAGTCCAAAAAAGATCGCGACGTCACCTTGAGCGCCGACGTTAGCCGAGCAATGCATACTCATCACGTCACGCTGCGGCAGCAGGTAGTTCATGATGGTGAATGCGCTCTTCTTTGTTTCGCCGGCGTATGACGTGCCGCCAATCAAAACAAGTCGCTGGCTGAAATCCATCAGGATAAAAGTGGGCGACCTGGTCCCGTCGCGTTGCGGATTGGCTTGGAAGCTCGGGAAGTTGATGATCGTAAATTCCGGGTTGTGTGGCGTTGTTTCACTGGGGTTACTGATAAACATCGTGCGAGCGAAGAGTGAGTGCCAGGCCAACTCACTGACGACTCGAATCGGCAGCCGGTACTTTGGATCGGCCCCGACAAAAGTATCCTGCACGAAGAGTTCGCGGCCCTTAGCGTGGGCCATCATTCGGGCTTTTAGCGCATTGAACTTCTCCTGTGGGAAATCTTTGTTTACATCACCCCAGAAAACTTTCTCCTCGCTGCCGGGTTCGCGCACAATCGCTTTGTCTTTGGCGGCGCGGCCGGTGTGTTCACCTGTATCGACGAGTATGCAGCCATGGTTGGAGAAGATACCTTCCCGGCGGCGCGCAATCTCTTCGTAGAGCTCGGGTGTATTGAGGTTCCAGTAAACGCGGGCGGGTTCTTTGATACCGTAGCTGTCTAACTCGTTTGAAGTGTTTTTGCGGCCCAGGTGTTCGGTAGTTGCTTCAGTGCGAGTAGAAGCCATTAAGGTGTCTCCAATCCCAAAACAAAGAGTTCAATAGAGCGTGTGATGGCGCAGCCCGGTACATATCAGATTTCCGGAGTTTTCCGTTGCTGAGCCAGTTGGCGCAATGCGTCGGCGAGATCGCGCGCGGCGCGTTCGATGCGATCGGCGGCGCTCCTTATCGACTCGACTTCGTCTGGCGAACGTGTGGCAACGGCAATTAGAGCCTCATCCACTTGCTCTCTCAGACGATTTGCCTCATTTTCGGTTTCTTGTTCGGCGCGGGTTTTTTGTGAAGCTGTAGCCTGCTGATTCATTGCTGGATTTATTTATACCGGAAGAAGAAGAATTTATTGTCGCCCAACTCACGTGGCCTGTGTGCGCCAAGTCGGTGGGGTTTAGTTAGTCTGACATCTGCGATTGATTCAGGCAAGTGCAGGTAAGGCTTTTGACGCATGAGTGAACAAAGTGAACTGATTTAAGGCATGATTCCCGGCAGAAACCGTTTTACAGCGACGGAGTGGAAACTGGTGCAGCGTCTCAACACGCCGCCCAGGGTGCAACGCTTCTTGAGCTCGATGCCTTACAACTGGGAACGTGATCAGAGCACATTGCGATCTTTTCGTGAGGTTATAAAACGACACGAAGCTCACTGCCTTGAAGCGGCGATAGCTGCGGCGGTTATTCTCGAGCAGCATGGTTACCCACCATTACTACTGGATCTTGAATCTCACGACCTGCTGGACCACGTTATTTTTGTTTTCAAGGAGAACGGACGGTGGGGATCGGTTGCGCGCTCGCGCGATATTGGACTGCATGGTCGCAAAGCGGTTTTTCGATCTCTCCGCGATCTGGCGTGGAGTTACTTCGATACCTATGTTGACTTCTCCGGACGACTCAAGGGTTATGGACTAACCAACCTGTATGAGTTGGGGAAGTATGATTGGCGCTTTTCATCACGCAAGATGAGTAAGATTGAGGACCATCTTCGCGCCATTCCGCACAAGCCGCTTCGTTCTTCCGACAAGCGGTACGAAACACTCCTGGCGCGTTATCAACAGTACAAGCAGCGATATCCAGATCGGGCGCCACGTTATTATGACAGCCGGCCCAATTGGATGCTATAATCCGCGCCACTAAATCCTCATCGGAGTTAAGACATGGCCTGGGTAAGCACATCACCATTAGTGAAGACGTATACGCTCGAGGAGTTTTGGGAACTGCCTGAGCCGCCAGACCGGTCAAAACTCGAACTAATCGCAGGAGTCCTCTATATGACACCCACTCCTGGGTATTTGCACGAAAATGTTGTCAGCCGTCTTATCCGTTTACTATCTGAGTATCTGATAAACAGTAGTGAAAAAGGCACGCTATTGGTTCCACGCGCGGGGATTTGGAGAACTCCGCACACGTGGCTTGAACCGGACTTGTTTTATGTATCTGCTGAAACTCAAGCTCGGATGCAGCCGAATTACAGGACCACGGCGGACCTCGTGATTGAAGTCATCTCTCCGGGCTCGGCAATTTATGACCGCAATACCAAAGCAGATACTTATGCGGCGCTTGGTGTAAGGGAGTTGTGGCTTATTGACGAGTCGTCGGGAATCATTGAAGTGCGTGTTCTGAAAGGCGACCGGTATGGTCCCAGTCTTGTGCTTGAGCGCGATGACCACCTCAGGTCAGTCGTGCTTCCAGGCATTAAGTTTAGGGTAGGCAGCGTCTTTGACGGCTAGCCATGGGCAGGTTCCAGGGGGATTGCTTTCCTTTTACCTCGCGCATCGAGAATCATGTGACTGATCACACCAGCGATGATGATCGTGCCGCCGAGTAGTGCCCACCTGGAAGGCCGTTCGCCCAGTACAAGAAAGACCCACAGAGGATTCAGCACCGGTTCGATGTAGCAGATTATTCCCGCGTCCAATGACCTCACGCCGCGCGCCATCGCAACAGTGAATAGCGCGTACGCAATCCCGAGTTGGACCACGCCGAGATAGATAACGCTCAGTGCGTCGTGTAGCGTGACGCCGGCGAGTGCGGCCAGTCCCCACGGCGCGGTCAGAATAACTGCCAACAGATTTCCGTAGATCACCGACGAGGCGCGATTGACTTCGCGCGCCCGCGGATGCCGAAGCAGCAGAAAATAGAGCGCAAAGCAAAGCCCGGACGCGAGGGCGAGGATATTTCCCGTAATGTCCTGCGGTCGAAGCTGCCCTACGAAAAACAACGCCATGCCGCCCAGGCAGACCGACACAGTAACCAGATCACGAACACGGAACTTTTCTTTGTAGATTATGGGTTCGAGAATTAACACGTACACTGACGACGTGTACTGCAGGAAGATCGCGTTCGCGGCAGTTGTCTCTTTGGTCGCAAGAACGAAAAGTATCAGTAGAACAGCATACAGGAGTGAAGCCGCAGCCATCAGCCGATTTAGACCAAAGCCCTCATGCCTGGTGATTATGGCCACGGTAATCATGGCGAAGAATGATCGGTAGCATGAGAGTTCGAGGCCGCTGAGTGCGGTCCATTTTATAAAAAGCCCGCCGGTGCTCCAGAGGAGAGCAGCGGCAAACACAAAGAGCAAAGCTGTAGTTTGCGTGCCCGGCGCCTTGCGTTTGGGTTCAGCCATCTGTGTTTTCTGTGGATGGTTTGAGCCTCTTCAGATACTTCCCAAACACGCCATTCCAGGGTGGAATGACGATCGAGACGGCGCCAAGAGCTTGTGCCTGGCAGGCAAGACGGATCAATGGTTTTGCTTCGGATGTATCGATATAACCAAACTCCTTGATCTTCTTTCCTTCACGAGCCGCGACATCCGAAAGTTTCTCCGCGCCGCCGAGAATGCCAACCCAACACGTCCCACACGACGCCGAGCGACACTCAACCGGGATCGGACCTTCGATCCGCCGCGGATCCAGATCGCGCCAGTTCCGCGAACGATCGTCAGCCGCGCCCCACGCCAGATCCTGTACGTGCTTCATGCGATACTTCGCGCGATCGTCATTTTCGTCGTAAGTGATGGTCCACTTTTTATCCACCGTTTTGAGGAAAGCAAGCAATCCCTGACTGTCGTCCACGGCACGTTCACGTAAAACCTGCGCCGCCGGTTTCCGCGCATGTTTCTCGTCGATGAGCATCTTGCCGGGCGCGGCTTCGAATGCCGCCAACCCTGCTTGCCTGATCGTCATGAACGCGACCGCAGTGATGCCGATCACAAGCGATTGCTCAACCTTTGCCTGGGCCGCAACTTTTTGCGCGACATTCAGAATCCGATCGGCCAGGGATTGCGTTTCACTGCCCGAAAACTCTCGGGCATGTGTTTGCACCGCGGTCTTGACCTCAGGCCAGTAACGATGGCCGTAAAGAAAGGTGTGTGATGAGTCGATTTGATCTTTGAGAAAAAAGTTTCCCTGCATCAGCAGTTGCTGCGCCAGTTTTTCCGGGTCCTCAGCTTGCTCGAGAGCTTGAAAAAGCGAGAGCGGGTAGAACGAGAACCAGATCTGAGTGGCGTTGCGATCCACTTCATGAATTGAGCGGAGCAGGGCGGTCAGCGTCGCCGACCACGATTCTTCATCCTGGCGCTCAAGAAAAGTTTCAAATGGTGTTTTCATCGGTTTTTAGACAGGATTACAGGATTTTCAAGATTAATAAGAAAAAATAATTAGTTCTGTCATGTCAATCTTGAAAATCCTGTAATCCTGTCTTAAAGTCATTGATCTCCCCAGAACCCCTACCGCATTCCCAAGGAGGCTTTTACGATGGATCCTAATCGACCAGACGCCGCGAAATCAGGCCGAACGTTTGATAGCGCATACAGTTTCTCATTCAGCATTGGTATCGGCCTGGTCCTGTTCATCGCCGGCCTCGTCATCAGTTTGACTCTTGGTCAGGGAGCCACGATCGGCCTCATCTTCGGTATCCCGCTGCTGATCGCCGGCCTGGTGTTGCCCGTGTTCATGATGCGCGACCTCTTCCATCGCAACGAGGTCAGCGGCAGTTGTCCTTTCTGTGGTGCGCCGATTAAAACATCAGACGCCACCATTCGTTTGCACTGCCCTTCGTGTAGGCGGTTGATCGAGGTGCGGGAAACGACATTGCATCCGGGCGAGTAGCCCTTCAGTAGTTAAGGCGAATCCAACCGCGGGTCAAGTAATCGCTGAACGTCAGCGCGAACAAAATTCCCATCCAAAACAGCGCGGCAGCCACGATCACCCAGATTAGACGTGAACTGTAACGTACGTGCATGAAATAGAGCACGACGAAGGTTGCTTTGACCGCGGCGATCGTCAAGGCAACGATGGTGTTGAGCTGCCACGGAAAATCCTGGAACGCGGCGAGAACAGTCAAGCCTGTTCCTGCCAACAGGACCAGGAAGATCGTGACGTAAATTCTGACGGAAACTATGTGCTCGCTCATTGCAGTAAAAACGAAACTATCCGTGCTCGAGGTGCCGGCCAAGCAGGTAAAGCAACGGAAATAAAAAGATCCAAACGATGTCTACAAAGTGCCAGTAGAGTCCAATCACCTCCACCGGACTGTGATACTCAGGATCAAAGCGCCCCTTGAGTGAAAAGATGATTAGAAATGTCAGCAGCCCCGCGCCAATGATCATATGCAGCGCGTGCATGCCGGTCATCGCGAAGTAGATCCAAAAGAACAACTCGACCTGTTTCACAGTCGCACCCGGGAGCAGGTGCAGCTTGTGCGGATCCACGGGCTGACCCTCTGCCTGCACTGCCGGATTGAACGGATTACCGGGAATCAAGCGACCCGGGATCAGGTGGTCTTCATACTTGTCGTAATACTCGACCGCCTTCACGCCGAGAAACGTAAGACCCAGGAGCAGAGTTACCACTAAACAAAGAACCTGCGGCCGTCGTTTGCCCACCTGCGTAAAGTAGACAGCCATAGCCATCGTAAAGCTACTCAAGATCAGCACGCCGGTATTGAGCGCTCCGAGCGTGATATCGAGATGATTGCTGGCTGAGGCAAACGATGCCGGATATGCCGACCTGTAAAGCGTGTAAGCCAGAAACATTCCGCCAAAGAACATGATCTCGGTGACGAGAAAAACCCACATGCCGAGCGTGCCCGCCTCGCGCTGCTGCTCCATGTTTTCGAAATGGTGCTGCAACGACCGGTGGCCGTGAACGTCTTGTGTTGTAGCTTCGGTCGCCATCTTCAAATACGCTCTAGCTCCGGACGGAATTTACCAACCACTTCAGTTTCCTCACGCGGTGCAAATTCATAAGCATCCCACGTCACAATCGGCGTCACTTCAAAATTTTCCGTGGGTGGCGGCGACTGCGTGCGCCACTCGAGCCCGGGGAGATGCCACGGATTCGCTTCGGCGTGTTTGCCGTAGCGCATGGACCAGACAAAGTAAATCGCCGGTATCAACATGCCGAAGCCTAAGATGGATGCGCCCGCGGTTGACAACACATTGAACACCTGAAACTCCGGCGGATATGCGTGATACCTGCGCGGCATTCCGAGATAGCCCGCAATGAATTGCGGCAGGAACGTCAGGTTGAACCCAACGAAGATCACGAGTGCGCTGAATCTTCCCCATCCTTCCGGGTACATGCGACCGGAGATCTTGGGCCACCAGTAGTGCAGGCCGCCGAGGTAGCCCATCAAAGCCCCGCCGACCATGATGTAGTGGAAGTGAGCCACGACGAAGTACGTGTCGCTCAAGTGCACGTCAACGGCGAGCGAGGCCAGGAACAGTCCCGTCATGCCTCCAACGGTGAAGAGCCCGATGAAGCCGAGCGCATAAAGCATCGGTGTGTCGTAAGAGATCGATGATTTGTAGAGCGTCGCCGTCCAGTTGAAGACTTTGATTGCGGACGGAATCGCCACGGCGAAACTCAGAAACGAAAAGATCATTCCGGCATAAACGGACTGGCTGGTTACGAACAGGTGATGGCCCCAAACCAAAAAGCCAAATACTGCGATTGCCAGGCTGGAGAACGCGACGAAGCTGTAGCCGAAGATGTTTTTGCGCGAGAAGTTTGCGATCAACTCGCTGATCACGCCCATCGAGGGCAGCACCATGATGTAGACGGCCGGATGCGAGTAGAACCAGAACAGGTGCTGAAACAGGATCGGATCGCCGCCGAGCGCCGGATCGAAAATGCCGACATGCGCAATTCGTTCAAACGCCAGCAGCAAAATCGTGATGGCGATTACCGGCGTGCCAAGAATAAAGATCAGGCTGGTTGCATAGTGAGACCAGATAAACAGCGGCATGCGAAACCACGTCATGCCCGGCGCTCGCATCGTGTGAATTGTGACGATGAAGTTCAGTCCGGTCAGGATCGAGGAGAAGCCATTGATAAAGATTCCCAAGCCCGTCGCCACGACGTAAGAGTTTGAGAAGGTTGTGCTGAAAGGCGTGTAGAAGGTCCATCCGGTATCGACACCACCGGCCAGCAAAGCGTAGATCGTGATCACTCCACCAAGGAGGTAAATGTACCAGCTCAAAAGATTGATTCTGGGAAACGCGAGATCTTTTGCTCCAATCATCATCGGGATGAGGAAGTTCCCGAGCGTCGCCGGTATCGACGGAATCAGGAAGAAAAAGATCATTATGATGCCGTGCTGGGTGAAGACCTTGTTGTAAGTTGTCGATTGCAGCAAATCACCCTGCGGGGTCAGCAGCTCCAGGCGGATCATCATTGCGTAAAGCCCGCCGATAAAGAAAAAGAACGTGATGGAGCCGAGATAAAGCAGGGCGATGCGCTTGTGATCTTTGGTCAACAGCCACGACTTCAGCCCGTACTGGGCATTGATGTAGTTGACTCTCGGTGGAGCTGGTACTTCGAATGACTCTATTGCTCTCATAAAATTACTTTTTTACAGGATTCACATGATTAGACATGATTTACATGTAATCCTGAAAAATCATGTAAATCCTGTAAAAGCCCTTATCTCAAATTTCGCGTCGGCGACACTCCTGGTCTCGCAGGTGTCTGCGCAGGACTCGCCGCCGTTGTTGGCGTCGTTTGCCCGCCCGCCTGTAACGACTTGATATATGCAATCAACTGGAGCAACTGGTCCTCGCTCACCTGGCCCTGGAAAGTCGGCATGATTGGACCAAACCCAGCGACCAGCTTCGCCTGCGGATTAAGAATCGATTCGCGAACGTAAGCCTCGTCCACGCGAACTGACTCGCCGCTTTGCAAGGCCGTCATCTTTCCAAAAACACCGGTCAGAGTTGGACCGCGCCCACCTTCACCATTTGCTCCATGACACGACGCACACCCGAGCGTTTGATACAACTGCTGACCAGCAGTCGCCGGCGTCGTCGCGCCAACATTGCCGCTTAACCAGTCGTCAAACTCTCGCGGTTCCATCACGATCACCGAACCGGTCATTCCGGAGTGATTCATGCCGCAATACTCGGCGCAGAATAAGTGATACGTTCCGGGCGTCGTTGCCTCAAACCACAGTGTCGTGTACTTACCCGGCACAACATCCATTTTTGTGCGGAACGCAGGTACAAAGAAGTCGTGAATGACGTCCTCCGAAGTCATAATCAACTTGATCTTGCGGCCCACCGGGACGTGCAACTGGTTGATTTCCCGCTGGCCGGTGGCATGTTGCAGTTTCCACATCCACTGCTTGCCGACGACATAAACTTCAATGGCATTCGCAGGCGGTTTGTACTGTTCGAAGTAAATGCGCGCGCCCCAGCCAAACATCGTCATCGCAATGAGAAAAGGAATTACGGTCCAGAGAGTCTCGAGTTTATGCGAGCCGGCGATGGGTCGCGGAATTTCGTAAGGCGTGCGTCGCCGGTAACGAATGGTGAAAAAGATCAGCATCGCCGAGATGAGCAGCGCGAAGAAAAGCGTGATGCCCGAAAGGTAGAAGTAGAGCGCATCAACCTTCCACGAGAAGGTCGAAGCACTGTCAGGCACCAATGGAATCCACGACTGCATTACTGAGCCGCTCCTCGCATTACTTTCGGATTGCGTGCCTTGAGCAGAAACAACATCGCCACGATCCCCAGCACGGTAATCACGCCGGCGACGCGCATCACTTTCATCACTGCCGCACCGTATTTACCGGTAGCCGGATCGTAGTGGTAGCAGTACAACAGCAGTTGATCCACGGGCGATCCGATCTTATTTGCGGACGACTCGATCAGTCCCAGGCGCAGGTCGCGCGCCGGGTAGTCGATGCCGTAAAAGTAGCGTGAAAGTTTTCCCTGCGGCGTTGTCAACATTATCGCGCTGGCATGCGCGAACTGTTGGGTGGCGACGTCGTAGCGATAGTGAAACCCGACTGCGTCGGTTAGCTGCGCGATGCTTTGTTGGTCCCCGGTCAGGAAGTGCCAGCCATTGCTTGCGCCGCTCCGCATCTTCTCCGGCAGGTAGTTGATGTACACCTGTTTCTTGGCGGCAGCCAGGGCACTTGTTTCGCGCGGATCGAAGCTGACTGTGACCACGTCAAACTCGTTGCCTATTTGAAAAGGCAGCACTCGAAACGACGTCACCATGCCGTTGAGCACCTGCGTGCAGAGCATGGGACAGTCGTAGTAGACGAGCGCGAGCACGACGGGTTTCTTGCCGAAGTACTGGCCGAGCTTTACTTGCTGACCGGCTTCATCGCGAAACACGAGATCGAGCGGCAACTGTTGGTCGAGTTTCTGTTCGATCCGAACGTCGCGCAGAGCAGTCGGAAGTCCCGTCGAAGGATTTCCAGTCTCCGGTCGCGCACCATACAGCGGCGAACTCGGCCCCGGTGGTCTTTGGGCAAACACCGGCGCCCCAGCTAAAAGAAAAACCAACCACAGATAACACAGATGAATACGGATCAATCCGCCTTTATCCGTGTCATCCGTGGTTAATTCCTTTCGGAATATCATTGCAACCTCTTCTCTGTTTCTCTCCCGGAGCTTGCGGCGGTCGGCATGCTGATCGCGTAGTCCAGCAGTTTTCCGGGCACTCCTTCTTTTACCCTTGACGGCAAACCTCCCGAGACGACCTTATCGATCGCTGCATCGATCGGAATGCCCACAACCTTGCCCGATGAATCTTTCAATCCCGTCTTAAGGTTTTCTTCCCATTGCTGTCGCAAGAGTCGATACTCAGTTTGGGGAGCCGCTTTTCCGAGGGGAACTTTGCGTCCGTCTTCCAACGTGATTTCAAATCCGGGCGCGGCCTGAAGGCGCGGCTCGGGTGGCAAGCGTTCCTCCTGGGTCAAAGCCATCGGACCAGGTCCGGGCGCTCTCGCCTCCTGTTTGTCGAAATAACGAAACAACAGCCACACGCCGACGTGGATCACAATCGCCGCTATCGTGAGTGCGACGACGAACGTCAGCACACCACGGACGCTGATGTCACTCCTTTCATGCGTGACTTCGACGTTGCGAATGTGCGCCACGTCAGGCGTCTCAGTCTTGTGTCCGTTGCTTTTCTCTTTCCGTGTCATCTGTGTAAATCCGTGGTTAATGTCCCGCGTGCATTTGCTCGACTACCGAGTCAAACTGCGGATCGTTAATCGGAATCAACGGCCGTTTGCTCAACTGCCACGTGAACATCGCCAGCCACAAGCCACCAAATCCAACCAACGCAATTACGTCGAGCCAAATCCACCTGTAATGCTCTCTGAACGCCGGCGCGAGCATCCAGATGAGATCGATCATCCGCATCGCCAGTATCAACCCGGCGACCATCGCTAATTTTCCTGGACTGCGTTTCAACTCACGCGAAAGCAGAAATAGAAACGGCGCCGCAAAATGCAGTATCGCTACGGTGACGACGACGGCGCCCCACGCGCCGTAGATGCGGGCGGTGTACCAGGTGATCTCTTCCGGAAGATTTCCGGACCAGATGATCAAAAATTGCGAATAAGCAAAGTAGGCCCACAACATCACGAGCGCCAGCAGCAGTTTGCCGAGATCGTGAAAGTGCAGCGGGGCCACGATTCGCCTCATCGGCTCTTCACGGGAAAGCCTCGCCATCACGAAGATCACAAACGCGAGCGCGCTCAGGCTCCATGCGGCAACGTAAATAAATCCGTAAATCGTCGAAAACCACTCCGGCTCGAGTGACATGTACCAATCGATGGACGCGAACGTGATGGTGAATATCACTGCTACCATGCCTGGCCCGCTCAACACCCGCATGTTTTTCGTGTAACGATTATCCGCGGTGCGATCCTGCTCGAGTGACCACTTGTTCAGCAGGTACACCAGCGTTAACCACACGCCGAAGTAGATAACGGCGCGCACCGTAAAAAATGAAAGTTTTAGATACGAAGCCTTGAACTGCACCGCGGGGTGTTCGGCGACTTCTTCAGGATTAGTCCACGGATAAAGATGATGTGAACCGAGAATGATCGGGATGAACAAGATCGCCATGAACGGCAGAACTCTGGTTGCGGCTTCGAGCGAACGCCGGATCACAAGACCCCATCCGCCTCCAGTCAGGTGTTGCAGCATTAGTAGGGCGATTGAACCAACTGAAATTCCGGTCCAGAACGTCCAGCCAATCAGGTAGGCCTGGAACATGTGCCACCTGTCCAGCAACGCGCTCGCAAGAAGGGCAACAAGCAATACGATGCCTGCAATCAGGGCTCGCCTCTGAAACGTCGCCATGTTTGGAGGATTGAATGTTTGAATCATTCATGGCCTCCAGTTCTCGTGGCAGTTGTGGGCGCCCGCGAAGCTGCCGGAGACGAGCTGGGAGATGGACTGGCCGAAGCTGTGGCCGCGTTCTCTTGACTCGCCTGCAAGGCGCGGATGTAAGAAATGATGGCCCAACGATCCTGCACCGGGATTTGCGAGGCGTACGACGGCATGGCGCCCCAGCCATTTGTCATCGCGTCGAAAAAATGTCCCACCGGCGCCTGTCGTAACCGATCGTCATTGAATGAGGCTGCGCGGCGGAAACCACGGCGCACGACCATGCCGTCGCCGTTACCAGTTAAACCGTGACAGACACTACAGAAAATCTCGTAACGTTCGCGGCCCCGCATCACGATCTCTTTCGTGATGGGGAACGGGAACGTATCGACATCGTCCGGGTACGTGTTTGCCTGTGCTGTTCCCGGTTGTGCTGTTCCCGGAGTGGGGCTCGCGGCAGGTGATACGCCAGCCTTCTTTCCGGTGTAGTAAGCGGTATCAGAGCGCAGGAACCCACGCGCAACCGTGCCTTCGATCGGTTGGCGGCTCGAAAGGCCATCGCCAAAGAACGACGTTCCGCGATAAGGCTTCATCTTCGGCTGGTCCTGCATATCGCGCCGGCAACCAGTGAACAGAAGCAGCAGTAAGATCATAAACCGCAGATGAACACAGATAACCGCAGATCGCGATCTGCGTTTATCTGCGTTCACCTGCGGTTTAAATTCAGACTTCAACATCATTAACTTCCAACGCATCCAAACTCTTCAGCAAAGCCACCACTTCATCGTGCTTAAACTTCGGATCGTTTGCTTCAATCGCGAGAAAGAACCGATCGCGTGTTGCCAACGCAAAATTCGGCACGTTGAAAACCGGGTGATAAGGTTGCGGCAGTTTATTCAGCACCAGCATTCCCAGCACCGCCGCGAACGCCGCGCACAACACAGTCATTTCAAACGTGATCGGTATGAACGCGGGCCAACTGTTGTACGGCTTACCACCGACGTTCAGCGGATAGTCAATCACTTCAATCCAGTACTGCATGAAAAAACCGCCCAGCCCGCCGAGAACGCCGCCGATAAGGACGATTAACGGCAAGCTCGTGCGCGTAAATCCGATTGCTTCCGAAAGTTCTTCGATCGGGTATGGCGAGTAGCCGTTGATGCGCCGGTACCCGGCGGCATAAACACGGCGCGCCGCGGCAACCAGATCCGTGGGATTCTCAAACTCCGCCATGACACCGTAAAGCGGAGGCACGTGACGGCGATGATGATGCGACCCACCTGCGTCTGAAACTTGCACCTGTTGTCCCGGCTCTCGCTCCACTTACTCCTCCACCTCCGCCTCCGGCAGGATCGTGCGCATCTCAAAAATCGAAATCATCGGCAGGAAGCGAATAAATAGAAACAGGAGCGTAAAGAAGAACCCAATCGTGCCGATGAACATGGACCAGTCCCATTGCGTTGGCTGGTACATTCCCCACGACGAAGGCAGGAAGTCGCGATGCAAACTGGTGACGACGATCACAAACCGCTCGAGCCACATGCCGATGCTCACGATGAAGGAAATGATCCAGAGCGCCAGCAAATTCGAACGTATCCTCTTGGACCACAAGAACTGCGGCGTGATGATGTTGCACAAAATCAACGCCCAGTAATAAAGCGAGTAAGGACCATGCATGCGGTTCCAGATCAGGAAGCGTTCGTACTTGTTGCCGCTGTACCAGCCAAAGAACGCTTCCATCGTGTAGCCGTAACCCACAATCAAACCGGTGGCGAGCATCACCTTCGCCATGTTGTGCATGTGGCGCATGGTGATAAAACCTTCGAGGCCGTAGAAACGTCGCAGCGGAATCGTCAGCAGCAACACCATCGCGAAGCCGGCGTAGATCGCGCCCGCGACGAAGTAAGGCGGAAAGATCGTGGCGTGCCAGCCGGGAATGATGCCGACGGCAAAGTCGAAACTGACGATCGTGTGAACTGATAGCACGAGTGGCGTCGCGAGACCTGCGAGCAGCAGGTAAGCCATCTCGTAGCGATGCCAGTGACGCGCTGAGCCGCGCCAGCCCATCGCGAGCATGCCGTAGAGAATTTGAAATGGTTTGCTGCGGGCGCGATCGCGGAGGGTGGCGAAGTCGGGAATCAGACCGACGAACCAAAACATCGCGGAGACTGTCGCGTAAGTCGAAACAGCAAACACGTCCCACATCAATGGGCTGCGAAACTGCGGCCAAATCCCCATCGTGTTGGGATAGGGAAACAGCCAGTACATCAGCCACGGGCGCCCAAGGTGAAATATCGGATACATGCCGGCCTGCGCTACGGCGAAGAGCGTCATCGCTTCGGCAAAGCGATTGATTGACGTGCGCCAGCGTTGTCGCAGCAGCAGGAGGATGGCGGAGATCAGTGTGCCGGCGTGACCGATTCCGATCCACCAAACGAAGTTGAGAATGTCGATGCCCCACGCGACGGGCACGTTGACGCCCCACACGCCGATACCGACGAACAACAGGTTCGTGATCGCCAGCATCATCAGTTGGAAGAGTGCAAAGGAAATCGCAAAGCCGAAGAACCATGCCAGCGACGTCTTTCGTTTTAAGACGATCGAGCTGATCTTGTCGGTCACCGATGCAAACGTCAGCCCCGGATCGATGACGGGCGTTGTCGTGTGCATCGGTCCTTCGGTGTACGGCTTGTGTGCTTCGTCCTGCATGTTTTGATATAGGTCCTATAGGACCTATATGACCTATGTCTTAACCTCCGGATTCGGGTTCTTCAATTGCGACAAGTAAGTCGTCCGTGGTCTCGTGTTCAATTCTCCGAGCAGCGAATAATCACGCTCGTTCGCTTTTAACTTCGACACGCGGCTATTCGGATCGTTGACGTCGCCGAAGACGATCGCCTCCGTCGGGCAAACCGCCTGGCAAGCAGTCACAATCTCGCCATCTCGCACTTTTCGATCTTCAAGCTCCGATTGAATCTTCGCACTCTGGATACGCTGCACGCAGTAATTGCATTTCTCCATCACGCCGCGGCTGCGCACTGACACATCAGGATTGCGCATCAACTGATACGTCGGTGTGTTCCAGTCCTGATAGAGGAAGAAATTGAAGCGGCGCACTTTGTACGGGCAGTTGTTGGAACAATACTTGGTCCCGACGCAACGGTTGTAGACCATGTCGTTCAAGCCTTCAGCGCTGTGCACCGTGGCGTGAACCGGACACACCGGTTCGCAGGGCGCGTTTTCGCAGTGCATGCAGGGCACGGGCATGAAGTTAACGCCTTCCGGATGATTCGGATCGAAGCCCTGGAAGTAAGTATCGACGCGAATCCAGTGCATCTCGCGGCTGCGCACAACTTCAGTCTTACCGACGACCGGAATGTTATTTTCTGACTGGCAGGCAATCGTGCAGGCGTTGCAGCCGATGCAGTTGTTCAGATCGATTGCCATGCCCCAGGCGTAATTCGGCGTGTTCTCGTCCTGGTTGCGGTAGTCGTACGGATCGTTGTAAAGCGAGTCGTATTTGCGTTTCTCGTCGTGCTTTTCGCCGTGGAGGAATTGTTCGAGCGTTTGTGAGCGAATGATGTCGCGTTCTTCACGACTGAAGTTTGGATCTTCGAGATTGAAATGGAGTTGGGTGGTCGCGAGTTGATGCTCAGCAGGCGCTTCGACCACCTGTATTCCGGTGAACCAGGGCGCGTATGAAGTTCGAATCTGATAAGCGTCGAAGCCGAGAGGTTGATCCTGGGTTCCGCTTCCGACGCGGCCGGCTAAACGACGACCATAACCAAGATGAATCGTGATCACGCCATCCGGCTGACCCGGTTGGATCCAGAGCGGGGCGCGCACCGTTTGTCCCTGCTGGTTCACGAGATCGATCATCGACACGTAATGCTCGCGGCCTTTTATAGCGCCGTCATTTCTCACGCCGCTCAGGGACAGGGCAGACTTCGGACTGATGATGGCGACGTTGTCCCAGGTAACTTTGGTTAACGGTCTGGGTAGCTCCTGTAACCAGCCGTTGTTTGCAAAGCGACCGTCGTAGATTGAAGGGTCGGTACGGAACACCAGCTCGAAACCACCGGACGTCGGTTTGGTGGTTGGCTGATTCTGATTGGACCAGTTCGCACTCAACGACACTGTCTTCACCGGAAACGCAGAGTTTTCAATAAAGCCGTCGTGAAGCGCCTGTCGCCACGACGTTTCAAAATCCTGCGAAGGCGAAGGTGACGGCGCAGGTGCAGGAGCAGGTTGTGCAGGAGCAGGTGCCTGTGCTCGTTGTGAACTCTGATTACTTCCTGCCCCTGCACTCTGCGCCTGCTGCTGCCCGCTTGCGGGCTGCGTTTGCCAAAAACTCTTCACCATGTCGTACGGCTTGCGATCGTACTGCTCCGAAAACACTGCCAGTAGTTCGAGCGCAGTCTTGCCTTCATAAAGCGGCTGGATCAGCGGCTGCATGATCGTCACGGTGCCGTCATATGAACGCGTGTCACCCCACGATTCGAGATAGTGAGCCGCAGGCACGTGCCAGTGACACAACTCGGAAGTCTCGTCTTTGTACTCGCTGAGGTGAACACGCAGCTTGGCTTTTTTCAGACGTTCAAAATCCAGCTTGAGATCGACGGGTGTGTTGTAAACCGGATTTCCGCCGAGGATCACCAGCAGCTCCACGCGACCAGCATCGAGATCGTTAACAAGATCCTGTAGTGACTGTCGCTGATCGACTGAATTTGTTTCGAGCGGATCGGTGTAGAAGACAGTTTTGCCAACGTTGCCGAGCGCGTCGTTCATCGCATGCGCCAGCGCATGAATGATTGGCGGTTGGTTATCGCCTGCCACTACGATGCTCGCGCCTTTGTGTTGCGTGAGGTCGCTGACTAAGGCCGCAAGCCACGGCAGATTTACACTTGCAGTTCCGGTTGGCGACTGCGGAATCACTCCAGCCGCGATCGATTTCGCAATCGCCTCGAATTCACTCGGTTTGACTTCCCACGTGTGGTCACCGATCGCGCCCGTATTCGAGGGTGTCGTCTCAACCACGTAGAGACGATTCATCTCGCGGTTGTTTTCAGTGATCTTTCTTCCGGCGATGAAGTCGCGCGAGTAACGGAGATAGCCTGGAAAAACAGGAGACAGAAAGTCGCAATCAAGCGAAAGGATTCGCTTCGCCAGATCGAAGCGATAAGTCGTGTTAACCGGTTGGCCGAAAGCCGCCACCGCGCCCGCGCGTACATTGTCGCGATTAGCGGGTTCGTACTGGTGCCACTTCGCTTGCGGAAGCGCGGCTAGCGTCGCTTTCATTTGCGCGCCGAGCGTTGGCGAAATGATCGACTCAGTCAGGAAACGAATGCCCGCACCTTGCTTCGGACGCTGCTCGTCAAGCGCTGAACGCATGTCACCGACAAACGCCGTCCACGTGCGAATATCTTCACGGTAAGTCAGCGTTTGTGAACGATCCGGATCGTAAAGACCCAGAATCGAAGCCTGTGTGAAGATGTCTGTCGCACTCGATCCGCGCGGCGCCCAGACCGGATCTTCCGCTGGAAACTCCGTCGGGCGATTGTTTGGGTGGTCCGGATTGCCCTCGATCTTCGTCGGGCGGCCTTCATTGCTTCTCACCAGCACGGGTACGGCTGCGCCGAACAGCGGAGCAGCAGTCGCAAAGAAAAGCGCCTTCCACGGCACGTGTTCTTCAGGTTGTTTGACGTTGGAAACAATCTTTTCCGGCGGTTGAAAAACGCAACCAGTCAAACCCGCTAGCGCGAGCGAAGCGCCCATCAACTTCAGAAACGTGCGACGCTCGATCGGGTCGTGCCACTCCTCCGCCTGCTGTGGAAACTCGCGCGCGACGAACTCGCGAAACTGCGGCGTGTCAGCCAACTCTTCCAGACTGCGCCAATACTTTTTGCCGCCGCGCGCGGTCTCACCATCCTGCAATGAAAGGATGTGGTCGCGCATCAACTTGAAATTTATGTGACGATTGTTGCTCATTGCTAACGGTGACAAGTGGAACAGCTTTCCAAAACGTGGCGGCCCTGGATTTTGTATTCAGACTTCAGCCGGAAGCCTTCTGCCAGTTGCTCCTGGCCCTTGTTTTCAGGTCGCCATTCCATGTTGAAAATCTCCTGGCGTGGACGCACGAACCTCTCCGGCGCGCGGTGACATTCCAAACACCACTCCATCTGCAACGGCGCTGCCTGGTAAAGAATCGGCATGTTGTCTATCCGTCCGTGGCAGGTCGAACAGCCGACACCTTTCTTAATGTGAATGCTGTGATTGAAGTAGGCGTAGTCAGGCAGATCGTGTACTCGCAGCCATTCGATCGGCTTGCCCGTGCGGAAACTCGCGCGCACAGGTTCGAGATATGGACTGTCAGCCCAGATCTGCTTGTGACAGTTCATGCAGGTCGTGGTTGAAGGCATACCTGCTGACGCAGACGTTTCCACTGACGTGTGACAGTAGCGACAGTCAATGCCGTCATCGCCGACGTGATGTTTATGACTAAACTGGACAGGTTGCTGCCGTTCGACCCACTGACCGGTGTTCCACGACGAACGATTTAATTCGACCGCGACCCACAATAAGGCAACAATAATGAAGACAGCGCCATAGATCGTAAGCTTGGCAAGCGCGTTTGTGCTGTGATGGAAGATCTGTGGCATCGCCGCAGAATCAAGCGTCGGGGCGGTAGTCAAACCGGTAGACTGGCAGACGAACAGCCCACAAACCTCTCGCAGTCATAATTGTTTTTATTGCAAAGTAACGAGGTACTTTACCAAATGGTTGGGGAATTTCAAATCACTTGAGATTTAGCCACAGATAAACACAGATGACACGGATAAAGGATAAACAGTTCTGATCCGTGAACATCCGTGTAAATCTGTGGCTCAGACGGTAGCGGCGTCGCGCGCGAGCATGGCGGCGCCGATTGGGGCGGCGTCGAGTCCCAGCTTTGCGGCAACGATCTCGGTGGCTTCAAAACATGGCTGAAAAGCCCGGCGTTTTACTTCCTGGATGATGGGGTTAAGGATGAGCGAGCCGGCGTCCATAACGCCGCCGCCGAGGACGATCCGCTCGATGTTCAGCAGGTTGATGACGCTCGCGACGCCGGTGCCGATGTATTTCCCAGTTCGCTCGATCATCATGAGGGCAAAGTCGTCGCCCTCCTTTGCCTGATGCGCAACGTCTTCGGCGGTAAACGATTTATTCAAGGCGAGTCGCGAGAGAGACGAGGTCGAATCACGGTTGAGACGTTCGCGTGCGCGTCGCACGATGCTTGGCGCAGAAGCGACCGTCTCGAGGCAGCCGGTGTTACCGCAAACACATTGAAGTCCTTCAGTATCGATCGTGATATGACCGACTTCACCTGCGAATCCGGAGGCGCCCGTCCAAAGCTTGCCGTCGAGGATTATCGCGCCGCCGATCCCGTTTCCGATCATCATGTAGAAAAGGTTGCGACTGCCACGACCGGCGCCGACTTTAAACTCGCCGTAGGCAGCGGCATTCGCGTCGTTTTCCAATTCCACTCGCAGACCGGTGGCCCGAGTGAGCTCACCATGAAAATCCTCTACCATGCTCCGCGGATGATCGCGCGGAGCTATCACTTGATCGGTTTGTCGATTCACGAGCCCGGGAAACGCGACACCAATCGCTGAAACGGTTCGTTCGCCTGAGCGAAGCTGTTCCACCATTGCCGCTAGCTGCGCGACAGTGTTTTTAGGCGTGATGTCGCTAACCTTGCCCTGGATCATGCGGCCCTCATCGTCAATCAAAGCGGCGCGCGCCTGAGTGCCCGTCACATTGATCCCGATGAAGTTTGTTCGTGGGGTGCTCATAAGTCCGATAGCGAAGAATAGTCGAGGGTTTAGAGGCTGTCAAACTGGCTATTCTGGGAGTAGAATTGGGCCAACAACAAAATGGAAATCCACTCCATACTTCTACCCACCGACTTCAGCGAGTGTGGCAACTACGCTCTCTCGTATGCCGCATCGCTGGCGCGCACGTTCAAAGCCTCCATCATCTGCATCAACGTTATCGAGCCGATTGTGCCGACTGTCGGTTACTCCGGCATGACCGAACCCCTGCCAATCGCAGACATCACCGAGCAACTCGAAGACTCGGCCGAGCGCGAGTTACCGAAACTCGCTGAATGCGACGACTGTTCCGGGCTCGACGTCGAGGAGCTTGTCGTTCACGGCGAGGCGGCTTCGGAGATCGTGCGGGTGGCGAAGGAACGCGACGTCGATCTGATAGTTATTTCTTCGCACGGACGGACAGGCCTGGGACGCATCCTCTTTGGTTCGACGGCTGAGTCAGTGGTGCGGCATGCCCCTTGCCCGGTGCTCGTAGTCAAGCCTCCCCAGGAAGAAGAAGCGGAACAGTAGTCAATAATGAAGCCTCCAGTTTATGCTGTCAGCCGTAACGACTGACAGTTGTCTCCCTGGTTAACAGTTTGGTTTTTTCATGCACCTCAACTTTGTTAACGAACTTTTATACCAGTACGGAGTTTACGCTGTTTTCATTCTCGTCATGCTCGAGGGTGATATCACATTGCTCCTCGCGGGAGTGCTCGCTCACAGCGGGTTCTTTGGAGATTACAGTTTTGCGCAGATCCTGGTTTGGGGAACAGTCGCCGGCTGTCTCAGCGATAATCTCGCCTATCTGACCGGCCGTGGTTTTTGCGAGGGAGTAAGAGAAGTTCGTTTCTACCGCGTCGCCAAACCAAGGTTGGAAAGGTTGACGAACAAATTCGGCCCGCTCTCGATTTTTCTTTCAAAATATATTTACGGTTTACGGTGGGCTTCGTGTGTGTTTTATGGAGTCGGGCGAATGCCTTACCTGCGTTTCTTGCCGCTTTCTTTTGCAAGCTGTTTTCTATGGGTCTCTATACTGGCCGGCGCCGGCTACTTCTTCAGTGGCGCGGTAATGGGAGTGATTGGCGATTTTCAACGGGTCGGCAAAGTGCTGCTGGTGATCGTGGTGCTTGGGGTTCTCGGGTTTTACCTCGCGGAACGATTTTGGATTTCGAGGAAGGTTGAGGAAGCGGATCCGGAACGACTTCAAGAGCTCGAACATGCCGCCAGTGAAAAGTTTCAAGATCTGCGACAGGAGTTCCAGGAACACATCCCGTTCAAACATCAGCGTAGCGATCAGAAGAAGTCAGAAAAATCCGCCACGGATGAACGCGGATGAACTCGGATCAGAGAAGAAGATGTTTTCTAATCCGTGTTCATCTGCGTTCATCTGTGGCTAAATTACTATTTGATTTGCAAATCGTGATTCGAAATTGTTAATTTCCCGGCAATGATTATTGAGTCTTCCGCACCTCCCCGTGTTGACCTGGCGGGCGGCACCATCGATATCTGGCCTATTTATCTTTTTCACCCAGGGGCCACGACAGTCAATTTTGCCCTTTCACTTCGTGCTCGCTGCCACATCGAGACGCGAGATGATGGACGGATAGTGCTCGAGTCTCGCGATCGGAAAGTCGCTTTTGAAACAACGCTCTCGGCAATCGAAGACCTGTTGCTCGAAGAGCGACTGGAGCTCATCTCGAAGTTAGTCCACTTCTTCAAGCCGACGACCGGCTTTCATCTGATTGCGGAAAGCGGTGTGCCCGCGGGCGCAGGGCTCGGAGGTTCATCAGCACTCGCGATCGCCTGTATTGGCGCGCTGAATCGATTGGTGGGAAACCGCTACGACCAACGTAAGTTTGTGACGATCGCAGCGAATGTCGAATCGACAGTGATCAAGGTGCCGGCTGGTTTTCAGGATTACTATCCACCGCTTTTCGGTTCGGTCTCGTGTGTGCATTTCCGCCCGGATGGTATTGAACGAGAGCGCCTCGACGTGAATGTCGAGGAGTTGGAAAAGCGAATTGCGATTTGCTACACGGGTGAGCCGCGCCTTTCCGGAATCAACAACTGGGAGATCTTCAAACGCCACATCGACGGCGATCCCGAGTTGTTTGAGCTGTTCGACGGGATCCGTGATTCCGCGCGCAGCATGCGTGAAGCGCTCCTCGCTGACGACTGGGAAAAAGTCGCCACGACGATGAAGAACGCTTATCCGAATCGCAAACGTTTGGCCCCAACGATAACCACGCCACAAATGGACATGCTGGTCGAGAAGGCACTGGCAAACGGAGCTGAGGCCGCGAAAGTATGTGGAGCGGGCGGCGGAGGATGCATTGCGTTTTTATGTACGGCAGGAAGGCGCGCGGACGTTGAAGCCGCGCTCGCGGCAGAAGAAGGCGCGGAAGTGCTCGACTGGAAACTCGCCGAGGAAGGTCTCGTCGTCACCGAACATTAACCACAGATCTACACGGATGAAAAGCACGGATCCGTGCTTTTTATCCGTGCAATCCGTGTTACCCGCCTTCGGCTCTCTGCTTTGCTGCGGCGGCGACCGCGGCGAGGCGAGCGACCTTTTGCTGAAACGTCTCACCGGGAACGGGACCAGTATCGACCACGCCAACGTAAGTCGATCGTTTCATGAGCGTGCGATCAGCGTTCCCCGTGGGCTTGTGTGCCGGCGCTGATGAAGCAGCAGGCGCGGCCGGTGCAGCGGCTTGTTCCGGCGTCGGTGGCGGCACTTCCTGGTCCGGCGCTAAAGAAGTCAGAACCTCAGTCACTTCTGCGGCTGAAACCTCGCCGCCTTCTTCCGCTCGTTGCTTCGCGGCAGCCGAGACCGCTTTCAACCTCGCGACCTTTTGTTCAAACGTCTCGCCGGGCACTGGTCCAGTATCTTTAACACCAACATACGTCGAACGTCTGAATAGCTGCCGGTTCGGTTGTGCGCCTGCTGCCTTGTGTTCGGCGGGTTTTGCCGGCGCTGCCGGCTTGGCTGCCGCAGCGGGCGCGGCAGCTTTTGGCGCTGCCGGCGTCGCGGCTTTCGCTGGAGCAGGTTTCGCGGCGTGACCGTGATCGCCCACTTCCGTTTCAATCATCACGTAGACGCCGCGTTGTTCATCTTTCTTGATAACCGGCAGCGTGCCTCCGGCCGCCTGCAATAACGCAGTCAACTCGGCTTCTACAAAGCGCCTCTGCTTATTGGGATCGCGGACATGCCCTAACGGCGGACCCATGTAGAGAGTGCCGCACGTCTGGCACTTGAAAAGCACGTCGTCGCCGCGCAGGTGAATCTCAGCGGCCTCGCCCGCCGTGCGCAACTGTTTCAAGTGTCCGTTGCAGAGCTTTCCTTTTTCGTTTTTCTCGTTGCAAACGGTCTGTGCGTTCGTGATCCGCTTGGGGACGGCAATCGTCTCAGTTGCTGACATGTTGGTTGCGCATTGTACACACGTCTAGTCGAACAGGCTACGAGTGATGTATGCTCTCGCGCGAAAATTTAAGAGGAGAACCGCATGGTTGAGCTGATTCCTTCCCCCGACACCGTAATGCAGATTTTGAAAAAGACGGGTGCATTTCGTGAGGGCCACTTTGTTTACCCAAACGGAAAGCACTCGCCACACTATTTTCAGATGCCGCTGGCATTCCGCTANTACGACACGGCCCGCGTTCTGGCAGTAGCCCTCAGTCGAAAGTTTCGACTCGAAAAAGACATCTCGAGCCAACTGCCGAAAGTTGCCATCATCAGTCCGAGCTCAGGCGGAATTCCGGTGGCGTTCGGCGTCCGCGACGCGCTCAATGCCGAACAGATCTACTGGGCGGAACAGGAGAATGGCCAGCGCATGTTTCGCCAGTACGTCAATCAGGGCGAGGTTAATCCCTGCATTATCGTGGACGACATTATCCGCAGCGGACATGCGATTGAGGAGACAGTGACACTCGTGAAGTCGCTTGGCGCGAGAATAATTGGGTGCGGCGCGATTGTGCGTTTTGATTCAGCACCGAATGAAATTGAAGGCGTCCCGATCAAGTCGCTGATCGAGTTTGACGTGCGTATGTACGAGAAGGAGCAAGCTTGCGCGGAGTGTAAAGAAGGCGTCTCCCCCGAGACGGTTCGGTTCTAGTAGTTTAGCCGCGGATTTACGCGGATGAACGCGGATCTGATCCGTGTTCATCCGCGTAAATCCGCGGCTAAACTTAAATCTCGTGCCGGTTGGCGAGCGCCTTGTCCATTGTGACCTCGTCCACGTATTCGAGGTCGCTTCCCACCGGCATTCCCATCGCGATTCTCGTGACTCGCAATCCGAGGGGTTTTAGCAGCCGGCTGATGTAGTTTGCAGTTGCTTCGCCTTCGGTGGTTGGATTAGTCGCGAGGATTACTTCCCTCACCGCCACGCCCTCATTATTTTCCGGTTTCAGTCGCGGCAGCAGATTGGCTAACTGCAATTCACTTGGTCCAATGTGACGAATTGGCGAAAGACTTCCGTGAAGCACATGGTAAACGCCCTTGAAGCTGCGCGTCTTCTCCACTGCTACCAGGCTGTGAGGTTCTTCGACGACGCAGATCACGGAGCGGTCACGGCTGGGCGACGAGCAGAAGCGACACGGATCAACTTCAGTAAGGTTGTTGCAGATCGAACAAAGAACGATCTTTTGCTTGACCTCTCGCAGCGCGGCAATCAGTCGCTCGAGGTCAGCTTCAGGCGCACGCATGATGTGGAAGGCCAGGCGTTGTGCTGACTTGTGGCCAATGCTCGGCAGGCGCTTCAGTTCATCGATGAGTTTAGTGACGGGCTCAGCGTACTCTAACATTGTCGATCTTAACCACCAAACATCCCGCCGAGGCCCGGCGGCAACATCCCACCAAGCTTGCCCTTCATCGCTTCATCGACTTTACGGTTGGCTTCGTTCAAGGCCGCCATAATCATGTCCTGAAGCATTTCCACGTCGCCGTCCTTCACCGCTTCGGGATCGATCTTGAGCGCGGTGAGTTCATGATTGCCTTTCATTTGAACTGTCACGACACCGCCACCGGCTGAAGCATCGACGCGCAGTTCGTCCATCTCCTTCGACATCTTTTCCTGCATCGCTTGCGCCTGCTTCATCATCTGTTGAATATTGAATCCGCCCGGAAATTTCATCACTGGCACCTCTCGCGAAAGTTTGGGTCATGCTAACACCGAATACACAGATTCCAGAAATCAGTGTAATCTGCGTAATCTGTGGAAGAACTTGACCGCGTTCTCGAGGCGCGCGTAAACCTCTATTACGATCTTCAGCCCGGCCCGCAGCTCCCGTCGCCGCTGTTGATTGCGCTGCACGGCTACGGCGCAAACAAGCGACAGATGATGCGCGAGGCGCGACTCGTCGCGCCAAAGAATTTCGCCATCGCTTCGGTGCAGGGTTTTCACCAGCACATCAAAGAGCCGCGAGAAAGTGGTGCTCCACTCCGGTTCGGCTTTGGCTGGTTAACAAACTTTCGTCCCGAAGAATCAGTCGCAATCCATCATCGAGCGTTACGCGATTTGATCAGGGCTTTGCGGAACGAGGGCATCGCTGATCCGGCGCGCATTTTCCTCATGGGCTTCTCACAGTCGTGTGCGCTCAATTATCGCTTTGCTTTCACACATCCTGACTACTTGCGCGGAGTGATTGGTATCTGCGGCGGCATTCCAGGTGATTGGGAAACGAGCACAGTGTATCGCCCGGCGCAGTTTGATGTATTTCACCTCGCCGGGACGCGAGATGAGTTTTACCCGCCCGAACGAGTTCAGGATTACGAAAGACAACTTAAAACACGTGCCCGCTCGGTTCGGTTCAAGAGCTATGACGCGGCGCACGAGATTGTTCCCGAGATGCGTGAAGATGTGGTCCAATGGTTAACCCGTGCCACAGATGAACACTGATTACACAGATCACGCCGTCGCCCCAGGCGTCGCTGAAATCGAGCGGGAGGTTGAAGCTCGCAGCGCCGTCTTCAAAAAGGAGCTCGGGCTGTTCGATCTTGTGCTGACGCAGGTTGTGTTCGTCGTCGGAACGTTCTGGGTAGGTTGGGCTGCGAGGCTGGGTCATCAGCAAAACGTATTCTGGATACTCGCCATCATCACGTTCTACCTTCCGCTTGCTGCGGCAGTCATTTTTCTTAATCGTCTGATGCCGTTGGAGGGCGGTCTTTATCAATGGTCCAAGCTGGCCTTCAACGACTTTGTCGCTTTCATGGTGGGATGGAACCTCTGGGTTTTTGCCATCTCCATTCTCGCCGGCGTCGGATTGGTGGTGACGACAAACATCTCTTATGCAATTGGACCATCGGCGGCGTGGATGAAAGACAATTCGAAAATGATCACAGTGATCAGTTTCATTCTTGTCGCAGCGATGGTCGTAGCCGCCACGCGCGGTTTGGCTCTCGGCAAGTGGGTCCACAATGTAGGCGGCCTCGTTCACTTGATCACTTTCGCGATTTTGATTCTGTTGCCGCTCGTCGCACTTTCTCAGGTAATAAGAGGAGAGTACCAGCCGTTTGCGCTTCAGTTTCCCACCTTCTCTACTTACAACATCAACGTCGCCAGCAAGCTCGCGCTCGGTGCTTTGACCGGCTTTGAATACATCGCCATTCTCGCCGGAGAAACGCGCGCACCGGCGCGAAACATCGGACGCTCCGTGGTGATTTCAACGCCGATCATCGCGCTGATGTTCATTCTCGGCACCAGCTCGGTGCTCGCGTTTGTGCCGCGCGATCACATCGATCTGATTGGACCAATCCCGCAGGTGCTTTCGATCGGGTTTCAATCGCTGGGATGGGTAGGGACAATCGGCTCCATCGCGATCTTGGGTATCACCGTCAGGACAATCGCACTCATGAGTATTTACTTTGCTGGCAACACGCGCCTGCCGATGGTCGCCGGCTGGGATCGATTGTTACCCGCATGGTTTAGCCGTCTGCACCCGAAATACAAAACGCCGATAAACTCGATTCTTTTTGTAGGCGCGGTGACTTTGGTGCTCGGCCTACTCAGCTTGACGGGAGTGCGCGCGCAGGAAGCGTTTCAACTGATAGACAATGCCGGCGGGATTTTCTACGCGCTGACGTACCTCGTGCTGTTTGCGATACCGTTGTTTGGGATGAAGGCCCTTGGCGTCAGAGCGCCCTTGTGGCTCAAGATCGCGTGCGCCTCGGGCTTCGTTGTTACGCTGATCTATATCCGTTTCGCCATAGTTCCGATTACCGAAGTGGGAAGTCTCCTGTCATTTGCGCTGAAGATTATCGTCACAGTCTTGCTAGCGAATGCTGTCGGCGTCAGTATTTATGTCCTCCGCAAACGAAAGTAAGTCGATCGCGATCATTAACTGTTCGCAGGTGGTGACGCTTGCCGGACCAGCGCGTCCGCGAGTCGGGCCGGAGTTGCGAGAGCTTGGAATTATTGCCCAGGGCGGAATGCTCGTTCGCGATGGATTGATTGCCCGAGTTGCAACGAATGCTGAAATCGAACGCTCGATCGACGCCGGCGTCACCGTGATCGATGCCGGCGGGCGTGTTCTGCTGCCAGGCTTTGTCGATGCGCATACTCATCCTGTCTTCGCGGGAACACGTATCGACGAGTTTGAAGAACGGAGTCGAGGAGCCACTTATCAGGAGATTGCCGCACGCGGAGGTGGAATCCAATCGACCGTTAATCGCACGCGGGCGGCGAGTATTGATGAATTGGTTACAACCGGCCGGCGCTACGCGGATTGGTTTCTGCGCGGCGGCACGACGACCATCGAAGCAAAGTCGGGCTACGGCTTGTCATTGGAAGATGAACTCAAAATCCTGCGTGCTATCAAACGCCTGGATCAAGAGATGCCTCTGCGCTACGTCCCGACGTTTCTTGGCGCCCACAGCATTCCTCCGGAATATCGCTCGCGGCGCGATGACTACGTCTCGCTGATCATCGACGAGATGTTGCCGCAAGTTGTGCGGGAAAGGTTGGCGGAGTACTGCGACGTGTTCTGCGAGGAGAAGGTATTCACCACTGACGAATCGTGGAAGATCCTTTCTGCTGCGCGTTGTCATGGACTCGGCCTGCGGATGCATGCCGATCAGCTTTCACTTTCCGGCGGCGCAAAACTCGCGGCTGAATTGGGAACAGTCACCGCCGACCATCTCGAACATACTGACGCGGCGGGCATCGAGGCATTAAGACAGGCGGGCGTGCAGCCAGTGCTGTTGCCGGGTTCGGTTTATGCACTCGGCTCGCAGCGTTATCCGGCAGCGCGCGAAATGATCGACGCCGGGCTGGCAGTTGTGCTGGCGACGGACTTCAATCCCGGCTCCTCACCGACCCCTTCAATGACGATGATCCTGTCGTTGGCGGCGACGCACATGAAGATGACGCCGGCGGAAGCGATCAGTGCCGCCACGATCAATGCGGCTTACACTTTGAACCGCGGCGACAAACTCGGATCTCTTGAACTCGGAAAGATTGCGGACTTCGTGATCCACGATGCAGGCGACTATCGCGAGCTTGCTTATTTCTTCGGCATCGAGCACCCCTGGCGTGTTTATTCCGCGGCATAATTTACCGGTTGACGGTAGCGCGTTGGTGTCTTATCATCCACACAACACTGGAAAGGAGGTGATTCAAAAATATATGAGTTCTTATCACAGTGAGGTGGCTGCGGCCTGACCTCTGAACCAGCTAACTCGTTAGGATAAGGTTCAGTAGTCTCACTGCAAGTGCTCCTCCTTTCTGGAAGTTGCACACAGTCAGCCACGAGGCCAATCCCAACAGTTCACCGAAGCCGTCCACGATCTCGGTCGTGGACGGCTTTTTATTTGTCACAGGGGGCCGGGCCAATTTGAAAATCCTGTAATCCTGTCTAAGATATATTCGTGACCGAATCCCCCGTCTTTCACGATCCCCACGGCCGTCGCTGGCGCCGCGTGCGACGCCTCTGGCTGGCAATCTCGATCATCGTCACTGCTCTCGCAGCGATCTTTATCGCCAGCGTCTTCGCCAACCCGGTGCTTCCCAACTTCAAGTTAAAAGCACTCGCGAGCCTGCCCCATTCCGTTGACTTGAAGCCAAAAGCGCCCAACATTCCCGCGGATCCAAGCGAGCGCAAGGCGCGCAAAGCGCAGGCAGATCTGCAACGCGCACTGGCGACGACCAAATACGTCGTCCCCGGCAAACGCCGCTCGCACATCGCCGTGGTTCCACCACCTCCAACGGTTCCCGCGCCGGTCGTGCCTGCGACACGCCCTCTCTCGGTCGGCTTCTTTATCAACTGGGATGAGTCGAGCTACGAATCGCTCAAAAGAAACCTGGACCACCTCGACTGGGTCGTTGCTGAATGGTCGCACTTGCAAGACGTACCCGACGGCACGAACCCGCTCGCGACTGACGTCCACATACCCGCACTCAACTGGATTCGACTCAACCGCCCCGAGGTTCGCATCCTGCCGATGGTCCAGAACGTTTTGAACGAGGAATGGCAGGGCAATCTGTTGGCGCGCTGGATCGCGGACGAGCCACACCGCCAAACCCTGATCAATGCGCTCACGTCTTTCGTGCAGGACAACAAGTTTGGCGGGATCTGTGTTGATTTTGAGGAGCCGCCTACAGCTTCGCAAGGCAACCTGCTCACGTTCATACAGGAGCTGCACACAACCTTTGCCGCGAAAGGTTTGCTGGTTGTTCAAGCAGTGCCATTTGATGATCCTGATTGGAACTACAAAGCCTATTCTGCGGCTAGCGATTACCTGATTGTGATGGCGTACGACCAGCACTGGACCGGGAGCGATGCAGGGCCGGTGGCGGCACAGGACTGGTTCGAACAGAACATTATCAAGCGGATGCGCGAACTCGATGCCGCCAAGACGATCATCGCCCTCGGAAACTATGGCTACAACTGGAGCGACGCAGAGGACACTGCCGACGAAATAACTTTTCAGGAAGCATTGATAACTGCTCGCGAGTCGAGCGCCACGCCAACGTTTGATTCCGCCTCGCGCAACCCGTATTTCGAGTACGACGAGGAAGATGAATCGCATCACAAGGTTTGGTTCCTCGATGCGGTCACAGCTTACAACCAGATCAGAGCCGCAAGCGGTTACAAGCCGGCGGGTTTCGGCGTCTGGCGACTGGGATCTGAAGACCCGTCAGTCTGGTCCATCCTCGGAACTCAGCAGAGCAGTTCAGCAGACGCACTGCGGACCATCAACTACGGTTACGAGGTCGATTTCGAAGGCAATGGCGAATTGTTGAAGGTGATGTCGCGTCCACAAAAAGGCGCGCGCAATCTCGACATCGATGCCACCAGTGGATTCATCAAGTCAGAACAATTTACCGCGCTGCCTTCGTCGTATGTAGTCGAGCGAACTGGAGATCGTCCCGGCATGCTCGCGCTGACCTTCGACGATGGGCCGGATCCAAGATGGACACCGGCGATTCTCGATATTCTGAAGCGCGAGAATGTTCCGGCGACGTTTTTCATCATCGGAAAGAACGGGCAGGCATATCCCGACCTTGTGCGTCGCATCGCGAACGAAGGACACGAGCTCGGTAATCACAGCTTCACTCATCCCAACCTCGGTGAAATTCCCCTCTCGTTGACCGAGCTCGAGTTGAATGCAACCCAACGCCTGATTGAATCAGAAATCGGTCGTTCAACTGTTTTGTTTCGTCCACCATTCTTTGGCGACGCGGAGGCTGATAAACCACAGGAGGTCGAGCCCGCCATCGTGGCGCAGCAACTCGGCTACATCATGGTGGGCGTTCGGATCGATCCGGACGACTGGCAACTTCCAGTCACTGCCGATCAGATCGTAAAGCGGACGATCGACCGCGCGATGGATACGAACCCGGAAACGCGTGGTGAAGTTGTTCTCCTGCATGATTCCGGCGGCGATCGTTCAGCGACGATCGAGGCGCTGCCGCAACTGATTCACGAGCTGAAAGCGCGCGGATTTCGTTTTGTCGCCGTCTCTGATTTGGCGGGGCTCACCAGAGATCAAGTGATGCCCGTGATTCCTCCGAATCAGCGCGTATTCACGCGCGCGGATGCAATCGCGTTTTTCTTTCTCTCGACCGGCGGCTGGACGCTTCAGTGGATTTTTCTGATCGGAATTCTTCTCGGACTGGCGCGCCTGGTGTTCGTCGGTTCGCTTGCCTTTGGGCAGTGGCTTAGGTCACGACGCAGAGAACGAATTCACGCGGGAAGCAATTACGTTCCGTTCGTTTCCATTCTCGTTCCGGCTTACAACGAAGAACTGGTTATTGAGAATACGATCCGCAGTCTGCTCGCTTCTGATTATGCAAGTTACGAGGTCATCGTTATTGACGATGGATCGCAGGACAACACCAGTGCCATCGTCACCGAAAAATTCGGGAACGACGAGCGTGTGAAGCTGTTCACAGTGGCAAACGCGGGAAAGGCCGCCGCACTGAATACGGGGCTACGACATGCGCGCGGCGAAATCATCATCGCGCTCGACGCCGATACATTGTTCGCGGTGCATACAATTGGTGCGCTGGCCCACAGGTTTTACGACAAACAGTTGGGAGCCATTGCGGGGAATGCGAAAGTGGGCAATCGCATTAACCTGGTCACGCGCTGGCAGGCACTCGAATACATTACTTCGCAGAACATGGACCGGCGCGCGTTTGCGAGCCTCAATTGCATCACCGTTGTTCCCGGAGCGGTGGGCGCATGGCGAAAGGATCTGCTGATCGAGGCCGGTGGTTTTCTGTCTGACACACTCGCGGAAGATCAGGATTTGACCCTGCGAATCCGGCGGCTCGGTTACACGATTGGTTACGAAGAGACCGCGATGGCCTGGACTGAAGCGCCACACGATCTACGCTCGCTTGCGAAACAACGATTCCGCTGGGCCTACGGCACGCTCCAGTGTATGTGGAAACACAGCGATGCTCTGTTTCGTCCTCGTTACGGCACGCTGGGATTTATCGCGATGCCGAACGTCTGGATCTTTCAGATTCTGTTTCCCTTGATCTCGCCGGTGATGGATCTGATGCTGCTTTATACGTTGATTTCAGTTGGCATTGACCGCTGGCAGCAACCGGTTGGTTATTCTTCCACCAATCTGCAGCAAGTGCTTCTTTACTACGCGCTGTTCCTGGCCATCGACTGGATCTCGGCGGGCTTTGCTTTCCTGCTCGAGCGACGCGAACGTTGGAGTCTGCTCTGGTGGTTGTTCCTGCAAAGGTTTTGTTACCGGCAGGTGATGTACTACGTGATGATCAAATCGGTGACGATGGCGATCCGTGGTCCAGTGGTGGGTTGGGGTAAACTCGAACGCAAAGCAACCGTCGAAGCGGGGCCATAACTTATCCACAGATTACACAGATGACACAGAGAGAGAATCTGTGTCGTCTGTGTAATCTGTGGATTAAATGAATGTCTTACAAGAAACGACTTTGGTCTGTTTATGCACTACTGCTGCTCATCGCGCTCGGCTTTCGTCTCTTTGTCGCACTGCGTTTGCCGAACGATGAGCCGGATGACGGCAGAGTTTATTCACAAATCGCGCGCAACGTCCTCGAGCAGCATGTTTACTCTCACGAAAGTCAGGCACCTTACGTTCCTTCAATAATTCGCCTTCCCGGTTACCCGCTTTTCCTTGCGGCTGTTTATGCGGTGTTCGGCCATGGCAACAACACTGCGGTACGCGTGGTCCAGGCGGTGATAGATACGCTGACGTGTGTCTTGATTGCCCTGGTTGCATTTGAATGGGCCATTGATGAGGAGCGTAAACATCGAGCGGCCATCATTGCGTTTGCGCTGGCGGCAGTTTGTCCGTTTACGGCGATTTATGTGGCAACGATTCTGACGGAGGTGTGGGCGAGTTTTCTGGCAGTGGCAATGGTGTTGACGGCGACGTTTGCTTTCAAGGCAACGGTACGGAAGCGAATGCTTGCCTGGTGGGTTATCACGGGGCTGATTGCCGGACTGTCGGTGTTGTTTCGGCCGGACAGTGGCCTGTTTGCAGCAGCGATCGGCGGCACCCTTGTGTTTTCGACAGGTTTCGCGCAAAGGCGCAAAGGCAGCAAAGCAGGTTTCTTTACCGTCTTTGCGCCTTTGCGCGAAACTATCCTCGCCGCATTCCTCTTCTCGGTGGCCTTCTGCATCGTGCTTGTTCCCTGGACCATTCGCAACCAGCGCGTGTTTCATGTCTTTCAACCGCTCGCGCCAACGCATGGTGAAATGCCCGGTGAGTTTGTACCGCGTGGTTACCTGCTCTGGCTGCGGACCTGGCTCGACGACAGCCGTTACGTTGGTCCAGTGCTGTGGTCTGTAGACACGCGCCCTATCCGGATTACCGATTTTCCGGAACGCGCCTTCGACTCGAAAGAAGAACGCGAGCGAGTGGCTGCCTTGCTCGAAAAGTACAATCATCCGCCCGACGAAGAAGCCGCAACTCAAACTCCGGCGGACGACACTGCTCAGTCAGACGATGAATCCTCCGATGAATCATCATCCGACGACGAAGAAAACCAGGATGACCAAGAAGAGCCGGAGGAGGAGCAGCAGGAACCGGAAGAAGCTAACGTCGAGATGACACCTGAGATCGATGCCGGCTTTGCACAAATCGGACAGGAGAGAGTCGCGCATTCGCGATTTCGCTACTACATCGTGTTGCCGTTAAAGCGAGCGATGACGCTTTGGTTCGACACGCATTCAGAGTACTACCCATTCAACGGCGAGCTCCTGCCACTCAAGGATCTGGATTACGACATTCACCAGCAGTACTGGTTGCCGCTGTTTGCCGGCTTAACCGCGATCTACTCGCTCCTGGGTCTGATTGGAGGCTGGTTGCTCTGGCGTTCGCGCGATCGCAACGCGCGAAGATGGCTGCTACTCGCCGCGCTCCTGATCTTTTTGCGTCTCGGGTTTTTCGCAACTCTCGAAAATCCCGAGCCTCGTTACACGGTAGAAATTTTTCCGTTCTTAACTATTCTCGCCGGCGCAGGCGCGTCAATGCTCAAGGTGTGGGCGAAGGCGTCGGAGACGGCGACGGACTCGGACGCTGCTGTTCCGAAGGCGGAATGACGGCTGGATTCGGAGTGTCGGGAGACGAGTGCAAGTGGATCGCTTTCCACGCCGTGCCGAATCGTTTGAAGACGAGGGTCATGCGGCCTGACGCAGTTTCAGGAGTGCCTTTGTAGTTTTGCGATTGCGTCCACTGGCAAGTGACTACAGCGCCATCCCTGCCGAGCATCGTGACTGCGACGTCGCGCACGTCAAGCTTCACGTCCTTGATCTCAGGGTATGAGCTCGCGCGGTTCTTGCGCACCTGGTCCCAGCCTTTGGTGACTGTGCCGTTGTAGTTGAAGAGATTGAGACGCGCGGAGTTCCAGTAGCTTCCCATGACCTCTTCGACGTTCGCGTGCCGGATTCCGTCAAGCAAGTTGTTGAATGCGGCGAGCACGCCTTCCGAGCCGGAAGCTTCTTGTGAGGTGGTTGGCTTCTTTGCCGCGGGTTTGGGAGCGGTGGTTACCGGCTCTTGCTTAGTGGCCGGAGGCTTTGTTCGATTTGTATTCGTCGTTCGCGGTCGTTCAGTTGTTGTTGACGAGTTTGCGTTTTGAGCAACAACAACTCCGCACGTTAAGACCGCCGCGAAAACTAAGCTCATTGCTTTAATCATCAATAACTCCCGTTCAGTCTGTGTAATCTGTGCAATCTGTGGATGGCTTTCACCACGGCACCCCGCTTCTCAATCGCTGCACCGACCTGTCGCGACCGAGCACATCGAAGATCTCGAACATCGACGGTCCAACCGCTTGCCCGGTCAGCATCGTGCGCGATCCGTTTATCAACAAACCCGCTTTCACCCCCGCCTCATCTGCAAACGCACGCAACGCCGCCTCGGCCGTCTCCGCATTGAATGGCTCAACCGCTTCGAGCTTGTCCGCGAGACCGTGCAAAAGTTCGCGTAGACGCGGCTCCTTGCGCAGGTTCTTATTAACCGCCGCCTCTTCAAAATCAAAATCGTCGGAAAAGTATGCTCGCCCCTGCGACGAAAAATCTTTCAACGTGAAAAAGCGCTGGCGAATCAGATCGACAGTCTTACCGAACCACGCGCTGTCCTCGTCATCATACTCCTCGCGCCAGAGTTTGTTTGCGCGAAGTTCCGCCTTCACCATCGGCAGCAATTCGTCGAGCGGCATCGTGCGAATGTACTCAGCATTCATCCACAGTGCCTTGTCGTCAGTCCAGTGGCGCGGATCGTTCTCCTGGAAGTTGAAGATTGCATTTGCGCGTCCAATTCCTTCCAACGAGAAGTATTCGATCAACTCCTCTTTGCTGAGCACTTCTTTACCTTCCGGCGGAGACCACCCAAGCAGCGCCAGGAAGTTGCGAAAAGCAGCCGGCACAAAGCCGCGATCGCGGTAAGTTGTCAGCGAAACAACCTCGCCGTGTTTGCGTTTGGAAAGCTTGCCTTTGTTGGGCGCGAGTATCAGCGGCAGATGCGCGAACTGAGGCACCGGTGCGCCGAGCGCTTCGTAGAGCAAAACCTGCTTGTGCGTGTTCGTGAGATGGTCCTGACCACGGATTACGTGCGTGATTCTCATCGAGATGTCGTCGATGACTACGGATAGGTTGTAAAGCGGATGGCCGTCAGAACGAAGCAGCACGAGGTCTTCGATCTCTGCATAGCTGCGCTCCTGCGTTCCGTAAACGATGTCGTCAAATCTCGTCTGACCTTCGTTCGCCACCTTCAAACGTATCGCAAATGGTTCGCCCGCCGCGGCACGCCGGTCTGATTCTTCTTTCGGGAGATCGCGGTACGGATTACTCCGCTGGTTCACGCCTTCGGCCGCCTGCGCCCGCGCGCGTTCGGCGATGCCCTGCTTCACGTCTTTGTCGTCGCGCTGTTCTTTCGGTGTGAAATCGCGATACGCTTTGCCTTCTTCTACAAGACGATTGGCTGCGGCCCTGTGCTCTGGCGCGTTGGCCGACTGGAACACGAGGTCTTCGTCGTAATCGAGTCCGAGCCACTCGAGGCCTTCGATTATCGAGCGCGTGGATTCTTCGGTTGAGCGTTGCAGGTCAGTATCTTCGATGCGGAGTAAAAACTTTCCGCCGACCTTGCGCGCGTAGAGCCAATTGAAGAGTGCGGAGCGGGCGGCGCCAATGTGTAGATAGCCGGTCGGTGATGGAGCGAAACGTACGCGAACAGACATCAGATGCCTCAAAAAATTGTAAGCCACAAAGAAGCACAAAAGTCACAAAAGATCTACCACCAATTCATTTGTGCTTTATGTGCCTGTTTGTGGCTTACAGATTTTCTGGCGGAGATGACAGGATTCGAACCTGTGAAGGGCTTTTGACCCTTAACGGTTTAGCAAACCGCCGCCTTCAGCCACTCGGCCACATCTCCGTGCCGGAATTCGGCGAAGACCAATTCTAGTCGCGAGGCGCAGATTGTCAAGGAAAGGCTTTGCTTGCGTGGTATCGGTCGAAGTTAGACGTGGTATAGGTCATATAGGCCGTATAAGTCCTATCGGACCTATTGACCTTCAGAGCTAAACAGAGTACTTTGTATTGCCAAGTACGAGGTTGATTTGCAAGAGCTCGTACATAGAAACGTTAACGATTGGAGTACAATGCGGCCACGATGACGCTTCTTGAGAGTATTAACTCGCCAGCCGACCTGCGCGCTCTACCACTCGATCAGTTACGAACAGTTGCCGACGAAATTCGCACCTACATTCTCGAGACGATGTCTCGAGTTGGCGGCCACACTGGTGCGTCACTAGGCGCCGTGGAGCTGGCAGTCGCATTGCACTATGCCTTCGACACGCCGCGCGATCGACTGGTTTGGGACGTCGGACACCAGGCCTACGCGCACAAGATCCTGACGGGCCGGCGTGACTTGCTCCCAACTATCAAGCAGTACGGCGGCATCAGCGGCTTCCTCCGGCGAGACGAGTCGGAATACGACACGTTTGGCGCAGGCCATGCTTCCACGTCCCTCTCCGCCGCGCTCGGCATGGCTATCGCGCGCGACAGAAAAGGCGAAGACCACCACGTCGTCGCGTTGATTGGCGACGCTTCTCTCGCCGGCGGCATGGCGATGGAAGCGATAAACCAGGCTGGTCATTTGAAGAGCAGGCTGATCGTCGTGCTCAACGACAACGAAATGTCCATCGCGCCGGCGGTGGGAGCGTTGACGGGTTATCTGAATCGCATTCGTGGCGCTCACGGCTACCACCGCTTCAAAGACGAAGTTGAAGAGAAGCTGCTGGCGATTCCCTCAGTGGGCGAGCGCCTGCATCACGCGGCGAAGACGATGAAAGACGTGATTGCGGCCGCGGTCCTGCCCGGCGCGCTAGTTCATGAGCTGGGCTTCAAATACATCGGATACGTTGACGGGCACAATCCGCGAGCACTCGTCGCAGCGTTGGAGGAAGCCAAGCAGATCAAAGATGGTCCGGTGATCGTGCATGCGCTGACGATGAAGGGAAAAGGCTTTCCGCAAACTGAGCAGCCTGACTATTATCGCTGGCACGCCACCGGCCCCTTCGATCTAAAAACCGGTAAACCGCACAAGAGCTCCTCCAAAACTCCCACCTACACGGCTGTGTTTGGCGACACCCTGGCACAGTTAATGGAAAAAAATCCCAAGGTCGTGGCGTTGACTGCCGCGATGCCTGACGGCACGGGAGTTTGCACTGCGCTCGAGAAGTTTCCGGATCGAGCTTTCGACGTTGGTATCGCCGAGCAACACTGCGTCACTTTCGCAGCCGGGATGTCGTGCGAAGGACTGACGCCTGTTTGCGCTATCTATTCGACGTTTCTCCAGCGCGGTTTCGATCAACTGATCCATGACGTCTGCATCCAGGATCTGAACGTTAAGTTCTGTCTCGATCGTGGTGGCATCGCCGGCGGCGATGGACAAACACATCACGGACTGCTTGACATCGCTTACTTGCGCGCGGTGCCCAACATCATCGTGATGGCGCCGAAAGACGAAGGCGAGATGCGCGACATGTTGTTCACCATGATCGAGCACACCGGTCCGGCCGCGATGCGCTATCCGCGTGGCAACGGCATCGGAGTTCCGATCGATCGCGAACCGGAGCTGCTGGAAATCGGCAAGGGAGAGATACTGCGCGATGGCGGAGAGATTGCGATCGTCGCTTACGGCTCGATGGTCCACCCATCACTCGCCGCCGCCGAGCGCCTTGCGAAAGACAAGATCGAGACCACCGTCGTCAACGCAAGGTTCGTCAAGCCGCTCGATACTTCTTTGCTGCTGGCGCTGGCGCGAACAAAACGGCTGATCGTTACCGTTGAGGAAGCCTACCTCGCAGCCGGGTTCGGCTCGGCGGTGATGGAGTTGCTCGAGGAGAATGGGCTGCAAGACAAGGTCAGGGTAGTTCGAATGGGAATACCTGACCGGCTGATCACTCACGGCGACGCAAAGCTGCTCCTGGCCAAGTACGGGCTCGACCCTGACGGTATTTACACTCGCGTAAAAGAGAGCATCGAGGTGCTGGACGATCGTCGAGCGAAAGCGCGCCGCAGCGTTTAGTCGATTCGCAAGGTCGCCGCAAAAAGTTCGCAACAACCCAGCGCGTTGTTTCCGTGCACCATATCGGAAGGTTTTCGTCTGTCCCACCCGGATTTTTCCCGAAATCCTTAATTACTTCGTGGCCCCGTGATTGCAATAGAACTTCGAGGCGAAAACTCCCGACCTTCTCAGTTTACAGATGACAGAGTACAGACCAGTGCAACCCCATTTTGATGACGAGCGAACGTTGCTGTCCGCGCGTCCGGTTGTGCCTCTGGAAAAAATCCAACACCGCAGGAAGTGGCTGCTGGGCGGTGCCTTTGCGCTCGCGATGATGCTTGGCGCGGGTTCAGCGCTGCTGGCGTCGTATCTGAAATTTAGAAGTGTTCGTGAACCTGCCAGCCAGATCTCGCAGGAAGAGATTACACCTGCGCCGCTGCCTGTAGCTGAGAGCGTCCCGAGTGAGTCACCGGCGGTTGAGAGTGTCGAAGAGCCGCCAACGACTCCCGTTGTCATAAAGAAAGAATCGACTGCAAAGCACAAAGTAGTAGCGAAGCGTGCTTCAGATGTCGATCTGTCGCGCAACGAACCCAGGGTAAGCGAACAAGATGACTTGCAGCGCGTTCGGGATGCGGTGCTTTACGATCAGTGGCAGGAGAGACGTGCGCGACGCGTCCGCCGCGAGCAGCGCAGAATCGATCGCTACAATCATCGCGACCTTTCAAACCTCGACGAAATCTTCGAAGGCCGCAAAAAACCATAGGATAGGAGCCGCAGATTTACGCAGATCAATGCAGACAGATCTGCGTTCATCCGCGTAAATCTGCGGCCAAAATTACTTTATTGACGGAACGTCGATCGAATGGCATTATCACCGAAAGCGATCAAGTCTGTCGCTTGCCCTGTTCAACTCACACATTATTACTACCCGACACCTGATTAAAACGGTTCTGTATTTCGCGCGATGCGGCGCGAGGAAATATGGTGAAGCATTATGACCAGGCAAATGTTTCGTGAGCGGGAGTGTATTCACCGGGATAAAGGCGCAGAGGGTGATTTCTACAATGGGGCATTTTACATCCAGGCTTTGCAGCGACTCCGCGTGGATCAAGCGGTGAAAGTGGCGGGCCGGGTGAGCTCATTCTTTTGGTCCGATGCACCACACATCATTGTTTGGCTCTGCCAGGAATGCGCCGGCGAACTTCGTTTGACTGATACGCCGCGCGCTGTGGTGCAGGCTTCACGCCGCGCTTAGCAGGATTAACACGAAGTGTCTATCATGCTAATCCTGTAATGAAGGGTGAGCGTATAGACAAACTTCTCGTCGAGCGAGGCCTCGCTGAATCGCGCACAAAGGCCCAGGCGATGATCATGGCCGGCGTCGTGCTGGTGAACGATCAGCGCGTCGAGAAACCTTCCCACCAGTTTGATACAAACTCTTCAATTCGCATCAAGGGCGGCGATGATCCGACCAGTCGTTACGTCGGGCGCGGAGGCCTGAAACTCGAAGCGGCACTCCGCGAGTTTCAGCTCGACCTCAACGGGTCTACGTGTCTTGATGTCGGTGCTTCAACCGGCGGCTTCACCGATTGCCTGCTGCAGCACGGCGCTCGGCGAGTTGTGGCTCTTGACGTAGGCCATAACCAGATCGACTGGCGACTCCGCAACGACCCACGCGTCGAAGTCAGGGAAGGCGTCAACGCAAGGTATCTTCAGCCACAGGACTTCCAGTACAGATTTGATTTGGTTGTGATTGACGTGTCTTTCATCTCGGTGACCAAAGTGTTGCCTGCGATCGTTCCCTTGCTGGTTAATGGTGGCTCGATCGTCACGCTCATCAAGCCGCAGTTTGAAGTGGGACGAGGCGAGGTTGGCAGTGGTGGAATTGTGCGCGATCCGGAAAAGAGGTCGCGAGTGGTGGAGGAAGTGAACAGCGCCGCGATCGCTCTCGGCCTCGAAGTTGTGAATGTGATCGAATCGCCGATTCAAGGGGCGGAAGGAAACGTGGAATTCCTGGCCCTGTACAAACTTAACCACGGATTACACGGATCTGTATAATCCGTCCAATGTCGTCTATCACGCGGATAGGAATCGTCCTTAAACCGCATCAGCCCGAAGCCCTCAAAACAATCTGCGAGCTGGTCGTTTGGCTTGCCGCGCGGGGCATCAAGCTTGTTGGTGGACCAGAACTCGAGCGCGAACAGATCGAGCATCAGACTGGTTGTCCCGTTGACGAAATCAATCGCGAAAAGTTGGCCGGCGAGGTTGATCTGATGCTTGTGCTGGGCGGCGACGGAACCATGATCGCGACCGCCCGAATGATCGGCGACCAGGAAGTCCCGGTCCTCGGTGTGAACTATGGCGGACTTGGCTACCTTGCAGAGTTTCGTATCGAAGAGCTTTACAGTGCGCTGGAGTCGATCCTCGCGGGAAATTACCGGCTCGATAAACGCGTGATGCTGGCGGTCGAGCTGCGGCGTGGCGATAGTTCGTTGACCAGCAATCGGGTTCTGAACGACGTGGTCATCAACAAGTCTGCGCTGGCCCGAATCATTGAAATCGAAACTTATCTCAATCATCAGTTCGTCAATTCGTTTCGGGCCGATGGCCTGATCGTTTCCACGCCAACAGGTTCGACTGCTTACAATCTTTCCGCCGGTGGACCCGTGATTTTTCCGTCGATGAATGCGGTAGTTATCACTCCGATCTGTCCGTTCACGCTTTCCAATCGCCCGATCGTCGTGCCCGACGATGCCGAGATCGAGTTGTTATTGAAAACAGATCACGAAGAAGTGGCATTGACGCTCGATGGCCAGGTCGGTTTTCCGCTCAAGGTCGAGGATCGCATTTTAATTCGAAAGAGCCGCACGACTTTCAATCTCGTTCAGCCGAGCAACAGAAACTACTTCGACGTCTTGCGCGACAAGCTGCGTTGGGGCCGTTAACAGCAAAGACTAAAAAAGATGTCTGATAAAAACAATCGAGTGGATCGCGACGCGTTCGAGCGTGAGATAACGACCGATCTCGACGAAGAGACTCCCGACAAGCCTAAGGGCATGCCGCTTCACACGAGGATCCTTATCGGACTCGCCACCGGTGTGATTGCGGGCGTTTTGGTAAATCAATTCTGGGGCGGAGATCATCCGCGCGTTGTTTGGATCGTGGACAACATCACGCAGCCCGTGGGCCAATTGTTTCTGCGATTGCTGCTGATGATCGTTGTTCCGCTTGTGTTTTCTTCGCTCGTGGTTGGTGTTGCCGGAATCGGCGATATCCGCAAACTCGGCCGCGTCGGTCTCAAGTCGTTTGGATACTGCCTGGTTATCTCGGCGATTTCAGTTGCAATTGGTATTACGCTCGCCAACACGATCAGGCCCGGGCAGCGAATCGATCCGAATACATCCGCGGCTTTACAGCAACGCTACGCCACTGACGCGACGAAGACTGTCGAGGCTGCGAAGCAGGCGAGCAGCGCGACGCCAAAGCCCCTGATGGCTGTAGTGGATACGATAGTACCGAAGAACCCGTTTTACGCAGTCGCCGGTAAAGAAGATCCAAACATGCTTCACGTCATGTTCTTCGCCCTGGTGATCGGGATTGCAATCACTCTTCTTCCCCTCACGGCTACAGCTCCGGTCCTGCGCGTGCTCGAAGGTCTTTATGAAATCACGGCAAAGATCATCGAAATGATCATGAAGTTTGCGCCATACGCGGTTGCGTGTCTCCTCTTCAACAACACGGCCCGCTTTGGCTTGGATCTGCTGCAAGCGCTCGCATGGTTCGTTGTGACGGTGTTGCTTGGTTTGTCGATACACATGTTTGGGGTCTACTCGCTCTCGATCTATTTCCTGTCGCGCATCTCTCCGTTGGAATTCTTCAGGCGCGTAAAGACTGTGATTCTCACCGCCTTCTCCACATCATCTTCAAATGCGACACTGCCGACGGCGCTGCGAGTCTCGGAGCAGAATTTGGGAGTGCCACAGGAGATCAATAGCTTCGTGCTGACTGTTGGCGCCACGGCAAATCAGAACGGCACGGCGCTGTATGAAGGAGTAACGGTCCTGTTTCTGGCCCAGCTTGCCGGTGTGGATCTCTCGCTGGGCCAGCAGTTGATGGTGGTCTATCTTGCAATCCTCGGCGGCATCGGAACGGCAGGCGTCCCTTCCGGATCGATTCCATTCATCATCGGTGTGTTGGTGACGATCGGAGTCAATCCGGCATTGATCGCGATCATTTTGGGAGTCGATCGTTTATTGGACATGTGTCGTACGACACTCAACGTTACCGGCGACATCACCGCAGCGACTTACGTGGCGCGTTCCGAAGGTTACGAATTATTGAAGCCGCACGAGCCTGCTATCGTTCATGCAGGTGTGGCCATCGCGGATCGAGGCATGGATTAACGCTTTAGTAACAGCCACGTCACAATCTACGCATACAGCAGGCGTAAAAATTTCCGTCACTTTCTGAAACGAGGTAATAGGACCATGGTTCTTCCGCTGTATGACGACAACTCCGACAGACAAACCACTCCCTTTGTTAACTATGCATTCATCGCCGCAAACATCTTTGTCTTTGTTGTTCTGCAGCAGCTCGGAAGCAACACGCATTTCACCTACGCCTTCTCGACCGTCCCTTTAGAAATCGTCACCGGACACGATGTCGTTACACCGGCTCGTGTGCTCGAGGATCCGGTCACCGGACAAATATTACGAGTGCCCGGACTTGATCCAACACCGCTGTCGGTTTACGTGACGCTTTTCACCTCGATGTTCATGCACGGCGGTATCGCGCACATTGCGGGCAACATGCTGTTCCTTTGGATCTTCGGCGACAACATCGAGGACCGTCTGGGCCACATCAGATATTTTTTCTTTTACATCGTTTGCGGGTTGCTCGCTTCGCTGGCCCATGTGTTTACGACCGCGGCATTCGCCACAGATCAGAGCAGCATGCTGGTGCCGAGTCTCGGCGCTTCGGGCGCGATCTCCGGAGTCTTGGGTGCCTATATTCTGCTTCATCCATCACGACGTGTGACAGTGATCCTCTTCCGCTTTCTCACAGACGTACCGGCCTGGGTAGCCATCGGGATCTGGTTCGCGTTCCAGTTGATCAGTGGTATTGGCCTGCTCGGTGGAGGCTCGCAACAAGGCGGCGTCGCGTATGCGGCCCATATCGGTGGGTTCGTTGCCGGCCTCGTGCTGATCAAGGTTTTCGACATCGGACGCGGGAATCGCGCGGCGGCTTATTAACCACCCTTATTAACCACAAAGCCACGAAGACACAAAAGATCAACCTGAATTTTGTGTCTTTGTGTCTTTGTGGTTAAGATCATGGCGTGATGGCTATAACCGACATTCAATCAACGCCGCGCGCGGAGATGAATCTCTTTCCGCTCGACACGTTTCCTTACGAGTTTCCGGGTAGCGAAATCAAAATCAATTTCGAGATTACCGAGTTCACAGCGATCTGTCCGTTCTCAGACTTCCCCGATTTCGCCACGATCCGGATCGCGTATGTTCCGAATGAACGTTGTGTCGAGTTGAAGAGTTTGAAGCTTTATATAAACTCCTTCCGCAACGTGAAGATCTTCCACGAGCACGTGATTAACATCATCCTGGAAGACTTCGTCGCGGCCTGTGATCCATTGAACGTAGAAATCGAGGGCGACTTTCACGTCCGCGGCAACATCAAGACTGTGGTGCGCGCCACTTACATAAAATCTTAAGAACAGGATCACCAATCTGAATCCTGTAAATTCTGCAAATCATGGTCACATAAACGGGTTGTGGCGCCGCTACCGGAGCCTGCCGCGAAATGTCTTCGCCATCAGCCTGGTTAGCCTGCTCAACGATGCTTCCAGCGAGATAATCTATCCGCTGCTGCCGGTTTTCCTGGTGACGAGTTTAGGCGCCTCGGCACGAGCGATCGGCGTCATCGAGGGACTCGCCGAATCGATGTCGAGTCTCTTAAAACTGTTTGCCGGGTATCTCAGCGATAGGCTGGGAAAGCGCAAGTTGCTCGTCGTCGGAGGCTACTCGCTCGCATCGCTGGCCCGCCCGCTTTTGGCTTTCACTCACACGTGGACGCAGGTGCTCGCAATCCGGGTAACTGATCGTGTCGGCAAGGGGATTCGAACAGCTCCGCGTGACGCGATGATTGCCGACGCAGTGCCGGTCGGACAACGGGGAATTGCTTTTGGGTTTCACCGCGCGATGGACCACGCCGGCGCTGTTATTGGCCCACTGGTTGGATATCTGCTTGTCGTTCTGCTGGTGGTGAATCGCGCGTTTCCGACTGCCGGGGAGTTTTCCCGGATATTCCTGGTTGCTTCCATACCGGCATTGCTTGCGGTGCTCGTCGCGATCTTTTTCATGCGGGAGTCGCCGGTCCACGTGCAGCGGGGCTCTGAGATGCCAAAGCTTTCCCTCCGCGGATTCGACAGCAACTTCAAACGCTTCCTCCTCGTGCTAGCCCTGTTCACGCTCTCTAACTCTTCCGACAGTTTTCTCATTCTGCGCGCGCGGGATGCGGGGGTGTCGATCGCGTTGATACCGCTGCTCTGGGCCGCGCACCACGGAACAAAGGTGTTGAGTTCTTTATTCGGCGGCGATCTTTCAGACCGTTTGGGGCGCAAGCGTTTGATTGTTTCCGGCTGGGTGTTGTACGCGGCTGTTTACGCAGGGTTTGCTTTTGCTACGAACATCGCTTCGCTGTGGGTTCTTTTCTTGATCTATGGGATCTACTTTGGTTTAGCCGAAGGCGCCGAGAAAGCGCTGGTTGCGGATCTGGTGCGTCCGGAACAACGCGGAACGGCGTATGGGCTGTACAATCTCGCATTCGGCATCACGGTGTTTCCTGCTTCGCTGTTGATGGGTATGATTTGGGATTGGAAGGGACCGGCGACGGCGTTCCTCATCAGCGCACTGATGGGCGCAACCGCGGCAGTGCTTTTGTTGGTGTTCGTCAAGCCACATCCGGAACCGTTCAGTCCGCGGTAAAAGGACTTCGATCGAGGCGCAGCACAAGGGCCAGATTTTGATGTTGAAACGACTGATGGCGTTATAGGTCCTATAGGACCTTTAGGACTTATATTTTTTAATGAACTACCAGGTAATCAAGAACGCCGATGAACTTCGGAAAGCAATCGAAACTCTCACCACACAACCCGTCGTCGGGTTGGACACCGAAACAACCGAGCTCGATCCATTCACTTCACGCTTACGACTAATCCAGCTCGCGATACCCGATCGAGTTTTTATCTTGGACTTCGATCATTTCCGCAACGGCGACACCTCGAAGAGTGAAGCCCTCACGCCGCTGCGACGACTGCTCGAAGCGCCCAGGCCGATCAAGATCGCGCATAACGCAAAGTTCGACGCGAAATTTCTCAAGCACAATCTGGGAGTCGATCTAGGTGGATTGTTCGACACGCTCCTCGCAAGCCAGCTAGTCGGCGCGGGTGATATTGAAGAACGCCACGGCCTGGAGACAGTTGCCGGCCGTTATTTGAACGAGGCTGTCGATAAGTCAGAGCGCCTGAGCAATTGGAATTTTGAGTTGTCGGAAGCGCAGTTAGAATATGCCGCGCGCGACGCCGCGGTTTTGTTGCCGTTGCGTGAAAAACTGATCGACAGATTGAAATCGGAGTCGCTGGTGAAGTGCGCGCAGCTCGAGTTTGAATGCGTCATGCCGGTGGTCGATATCGAGCTGGCCGGCTTCTACATGCACAAAGACCGCTGGCTCGAGCAGTTGGGCATTGTCGAGAAGAGAAGAACCGAGCTGGCGGAACAGTTGCAGGAAGTGCTGGCGGAAGAGTCTTCGCAGGGTTCGCTCTTCGGTGGACCACAGCGCGATGATATCAATCTCGATTCTCACCAGCAGTTGACGCAAGCACTCAACCGCCTCGGTATCCCCGTTCCTGAGTCAACTCGCAATTGGAAACTACAGCCACTCGCTGCGCAGTATCCGATAATCGGAACGTTGCTCGAATACCGCACCGTGCAGAAGGCGCTGACGAGTTACGGTGAGAACATGATCGAGATGATCAATCCCGTAACCAAACGCTTGCATGCGGACTTTCGTCAAATCGGCGCGCCGACGGGCCGGTTTGCGTGCACCAATCCGAACATTCAGCAGGTGCCACATGCGATCGAGTATCGACGCTGCTTCAGCGGTCACCCGGAAGGACGCAAGTTGATCATCGCCGACTATTCGCAGATCGAGCTGCGGATTCTCGCGGAGTTTTCCGGTGATCGCGGTTTCATCGATGCGTTCAACTCGGGCGCCGATCTTCATCGCGTCACGGCGGCGCAAGTTTTCAATGCTTCGTTGGACCAGGTCACAAAAGAGCAGCGCGACTTCGCCAAGCGACTAAACTTCGGCGTCGTCTACGGGATTGGCGCACAGCGGTTCGCGTTGATGACGGGTTTGAGTGTGCCTGATGCTGAGAATGTTTTGCGCCGCTACTTCGGGACTTATCGACAACTGGATTCTTACCTGCGTGAAGCGGCGAATCGAGCGGTGAGTGAGCGACAGGCGCGCACGGCATCAGGACGCCTCGTGCGTTTCCGTTACGATGAAAACGATCGGCAACAGATTTCGATGACGCAACGCAACGGCAAGAACACACCGATCCAGGGAACGAGTGCTGACATCTTGAAGCGAGCGCTCCGGCTGTTGAAGGAAGAGCTAAGCGACACGAACGCCAAGATCGTCAACATCATTCACGACGAGATTGTTGTTGAGGCTGACGCTGATGAAGCACAGGGAATCGCGGAAAAAGTCGAGCGTGTGATGTGCGCGGCGGGTGAGGAGTACCTAAAGACTGTACCGGTCAAAGTCGAGACCGAGATCGCGGACGAATGGGTTAAGTAAGTCTGCGGCTCCAAATGAAGTAGATCGGTATACCTGTCGCCACGAGTATATACCCAATCCCTGACGTCGAAGGCGCAAGTATCGCCAAATCGATAATGAACAGCCCGGCGAGAACGATGTAAACAAGCGGCACGAACGGATACCCAAACGTCCGATACGGCCGTTCAATCTCCGGCGCTTTGCGGCGCATCACGATCACCGCTCCCACCATCAACACGTAGAAGATCAAGTCCGCCGAAACAATGTACTCGAGCAACTGCGTGTAAACGTTTCCGTACGTGTACGCGCTCGTTTGTTGATTGAGCGTCACGGTGCGCGGCAGCACCAAAAACGCCGCCCACACTCCCTGCGCAATCAACGCCACGGCCGGCACGTGATACCGATTAACACTGTCAACTCGTTTGAAGAAGAGCCCATCTCTCGCCATCGCGTAATAGACGCGCGCTCCTGCGAGTATCAGCCCATTGTTACAGCCAAAAGTTGAGATCATGATCGCAACGCCCATGATGATCGTACCGCTTGGACCAAGCACCGCCTGCATCACTGCGGTCGCAACTCGATTCTGCGGCGCATTCTGAATCCCTGAGAGCGGCAGGGTCACAACATACGCGAGGTTTGCCAGCAGATACAGTGTCACTACCAAACCACAACCCAGTAGCAGCGCGCGTGGCAAATTCTTGCCCGGATCACGCACTTCGCCCGCGGTGAATGTAACGTTGTTCCACGCTGACTGCGCGAAGAGTGGTCCAACCATCGCCCTGCCGAGCAACATCAGGAGCGCGAGCACAAGCAGTCCCTGGCCCACAGGGTTGAACCAGACCTGCGACGCCGAGGGTGTCCAACCGTTCTGCCATGGCTGCCACCAGGAAGAAGTGTAGGCAGCGCTGTTGTGATTCCAACCGAGAAACAATCCAATCAAAATCAATCCGAGCAAAGCTGCGGTCTTTGTGAACGTGAACGTGTTCTGGATGATTTTTCCGGTCTTGAGTCCGCGAGTATTAATAAACGTGAGAAAGAGAATCATGACTACAGCCAGCAGTTGCTGGCTCGATAAACTCAGCGCGTAACCGTTGAAAGAGAGTTGCTTGATGGTGAATGGTTTTACGAGCATGAGCGGTGGGATGAGATACCAGTCTGCTGAGACCCAGTCCGTGAGCACGCCGGTGAAGTTTGCGAACGCGACGGCGACCGCGGCAATCGTGCCGCTTTGAATAATCAGAAACAGGCCCCAGCCAAAGAGAAATCCAATCGATGGCCCGTACGCTTCTCGCAGAAATACGTATTGACCGCCGGCGCGCGGCCACATCGCCGCGAGCTCCGCGCAACACAACGCACCCGTGATGGTGAGAACTCCGGCGAGCGCCCAAGCCGCAAGCAACCAGCCGGGCGAGCCGACTAAGCGCGACGATTCCGCCGAGGTGATAAAGATTCCCGATCCGATCATCGAGCCCACAACGATCATCGTGGCGTCGAGCAGGCTCAGGCCACGGACGAGTTTGGGGGACTCTTTGCTCATTTCGGCGAGCGTGTATAGTGCCACAGATTTTCACGGATGGATACGGATTAGATCGGCCTTTACCTGTGATAATCTGTGTTTGTGAAAAACGAACTCATCAATCTAATAACCAACAAAAAAGCCCACATCGGGGTCATCGGTCTTGGATACGTCGGCCTGCCTTTGCTCGTCGAGTTTGCCACTAAAGGTTTCCAAAGCACCGGATTTGAAGTGGACGAAACTAAGGCCAACAACATCAACGCAGGCACTTCGTATATCGGCGACGTGTCCTCGCAAAAGTTGAAGCAAGTGGTTGACGCGAAGCGCCTGCGCGCGACCACCGATTTCAATCATCTGAGCGAGTGCGACGCGATTATCATTTGCGTCCCGACGCCACTGCGCAAAACAAAAGAGCCGGACGTTTCCTACATCCTGGCCGCCGCGGAACAGATCGCGAAACGCTTGCGCCGCGGCCACCTGATCATTCTCGAATCGACCACTTATCCGGGCACGACCGACGAAGTGTTGCTACCGATGTTCGAGGAGAAGGGACTGAAGCTCGACGAGGATTTCCTGCTGGCGTTCTCGCCGGAACGCGTCGATCCCGGCAATCCGCAGTTTCTGACTCACAATATTCCGAAGGTCGTTGGTGGAGTGACGCCCGACTCGACAGTCGTCGCTGCGCATTTGTATTCGCAGATCGTCAACGACGTTCACGCCGTCAGCTCGGCGCGCGTCGCCGAAGCGGCGAAGCTTTTAGAGAACACTTTTCGCGCCGTCAACATCGGGATGGCAAACGAGATGGCGCGGCTTTGCTACGCGCTCAACATCGATACGTGGGAAGTGATACGCGCGGCTGCAACGAAGCCATTTGGTTTCATGGCTTTCTATCCGGGCCCGGGAATTGGCGGCCATTGCATTCCGCTCGATCCGCATTATTTGTCGTGGAAGGCGCGCCAGCATGGCTTTGATTCACGCTTCATCAGTCTTGCGGAGGAAGTCAACTCGCGCATGCCTGAGCACGTGGTCCAACTCGTTGCAGACGGGCTTAACGACGAACGCAAGGCGATGAAGGGTTCGAACGTGCTATTGCTCGGCGTCGCCTACAAGAGAGACGTGAATGATGTTCGCGAGAGCCCGGCACTCTCGATCATCGATCGCCTTCGTGCAAAGGGCGCGAACGTCCGTTATCACGATCCGTTCGTGGCGGAAATCCGTTTTGACGACGCGCACACTGATGCTGTTGGCGAACCGCTCACGTCTGTGCCGCTGACCAACGACGAATTGCAAGCCGCCGACTGCGTAATCATCGTCACGGACCATAGTGAAATTGACTATAAGCGAGTGTGCTCGCTGGCACCCTTGATCGTCGATACCCGCAATGCGTTGAACGGTGATGTGAGACGTGAAAGTCGCGCACGGATTATTAGACTTTAAACCTCTAAGACACAAAGACACGAAATCAGTTCTAAGTTTGTGTCTTCGTGCCTTTGTGGTTTAACCAAGCCAATGCTCAAAGTCATCAATGTCGTCGGCGCGCGGCCCAACTTCATGAAGGTGGCACCTATTGTCGCCGCGATGAAGCAGCGTCCTCACGCTTTCCAGCCCCTCGTTGTTCACACGGGCCAACACTACGACTCGGCAATGTCTGATTCGTTCTTTCACGATCTCGACCTTCCTCAACCTGACACTCATCTCGGCGTTGGTTCCGGTTCACACGCGGTGCAGACGGCCGCCGTAATGGAACGTTTTGAGCCCGTCGTGCTGCGCGAGAAACCGGATTGGGTCCTCGTCGTTGGCGACGTCAACTCCACGATTGCCTGCGCGCTCGTTTGTGTGAAGCTGGGAGTGAAAGTCGCGCACATCGAGGCAGGACTGCGCAGCCGCGATCGCTCCATGCCCGAGGAGATCAACCGGCTGTTGACCGATCAGATCGCCGATCTACTTTTTACGCCTTCGCGAGATGCTGACGAGAACCTGCTTGCCGAAGGTATTCCGCGCGAGCGAATTCGTTTTGTCGGAAACGTAATGATCGACTCGCTGCAAAAGAACCTCGAGACAGCAAGAGATCTGCGTACCAGAGAAAAGTTAGGACTTACGGGAATCGATTATGCGCTGCTGACTCTTCACCGCCCATCGAATGTCGATCTGCGTGAATCGTTCGAGCGGATTCTTTCAGCGCTCGAAATGATTGCATCGAAGTTGCCGATCGTCTTTCCGGTCCATCCTCGCACGAGAAAGACAATCGCTGAACTCGGATTGAGCGCGCGGGTGGAGTCGATAAAAGATCTGCGGATCATCGATCCGCTCGGCTATCTCGATTTCCTGAATCTCTCGAGCAGCGCTCGCCTTGTTTTGACCGATTCGGGCGGCATCCAGGAAGAGACGACGGCGCTCGGCATACCATGCCTCACGCTGCGCGAGAATACCGAGCGGCCCATCACCGTCGAGATGGGAACAAATACGATCGTAGGTACTGACACGACTAAGATCATTGCCGCAGCGACTGCCGCATTGAACGGCTCCGCAAAGAAGGCCGCCCGCCAACCACCTCTTTGGGATGGCCGCACGTCCGAGCGCATTCTCGATGCGCTCGAAGAATTCGGCCTACACGCCTGATGGGTGTTCTGAAGAAGATCAAACGTGCAGTTCGAGGAGAAGTGAAACTGACGACTGTGGCGTTGGAAGCGCTGCGACGGAGTCGAGTTTCACTTCAGCAGCGGAAAGAACGCGCCTACCTCGACGGCAATGAACCACTGTTGCTGTCGCACGCTTTCGCGCGCATGAGTGTTGATGAGTTGTTGGCTCATTTTCGCGGCACACGTGCGGCAAAGTTCTTCGATGGCTTTATAAAGCATGAAACAGCCGAGATCGCTTCAGCGGATCGGATTGTTGACCATCACTCGTGGTCGTTGCTCGGGTTTGGTGAGAAGTGTTTCGGCAAAGACATTCAATGGACACGCGATCCGCTTTCAAGTTACGTTTGGCCGCTCGATTATCATCGCGACATCAATTTGCTCCGCTCTGATGGCTCGGATGTGCGCGTGCTCTGGGAATTGAACCGGCTGGGGCATTTCCTCACGCTGGCGCGTGCTTACTCTGCAACGAAAGATGAACGATACAGCGCGGAAGTTTTTGCGCAGCTCCGAAGCTGGGCGGGGCAAAATCCTTACGGGCGTGGTCCAAACTGGGCCTGTGCGATGGAAGTTGCGCTGCGAGCGATGAATTTGTTGGCGGCGTTTGAAATATTACGTCACTCGTTACAGTTCGGTTCGGAACTTTTGCGGTTTTTCCTGCGGCTAGTTCAGCAACACGGCAATTATATACGGCGCAATCTCGAGTTCTCTTACATCGCCACCAGCAATCATTATCTTTCTGATGTTGTTGGACTGCTTTGGTTAGGTCTGCTGCTGCCGGAGCTTCGTGATGCAGAAGAGTGGCACCACTTTGGCTTGGACCAGATGCTGCGCGAGATGGATAAGCAGGTGCTCGCTGACGGAGCGGATTTCGAGTCGTCAACCGGCTATCACCGTTTTGTTACGGAGCTCTTTCTTTACTCGTTCATGCTTTGCCGGGCCAACAATATTGAGATTGAGCAGAGATATTGGTCCAGGCTTCACCAGATGCTGGTTTACATACGCGCTTACCTGCGGCCGGACGGATTTGCTCCTCTCATTGGCGATACCGATAGCGGGCAGGTTTTACCGGTTGTGCGCCGGCGCGCCGATGATCACGCTTATCTTTTGGACACTGGCGCGGCCGTCTTCAACGATCCCACTCTGAAAGCTGAGCACGCGGTTTCGCAGGCGTTTCCGCAGGCGGGGATTTACATCCTGCGCGATGCGGACCTCTATCTCTGCTTCAATGCGAGCGATGTTGGAATAGGCGGGCGCGGGTCTCACGGGCACAACGATGCGTTGAGTATTGAAGTCGCCGCCGGTGGTCGAGCATTCATCGTCGATCCGGGCACATATGTTTATTCAGCGGACCTCGCGAAGCGACATGAGTTTCGCTCAACCGCGTATCATTCAACAGTGAAGATTGACGGCCGCGAGCAGAACACGATCGATGTTCAGACGCCGTTTGTGATCGGGAATGAAGCTCGGCCACGTGTGCTCGAATGGAAGACGAGCGCAGATTTTGACAAGGTCGTTGCCGAACATTATGGATACTCGCCCGTTATTCATCGTCGCGCAGTTGTATTCAACAAGCGTGAGCGCCAATGGCTAATCGACGATGAGTTCTTCGGCGATGGTGAACACGTTTACGAAGTGAGATTTCATTTTGCGCCAGGGTTGGATGTAAGCGTGCGCGGTGCGGCAGTCGAAGCAGAGGGACTGATCATTTATTTATTGAGCTCGAAAGCCGAGCCCATCCTGGAGAGCCAGCCCGTCTCCCGCGATTATGGCGAAATGAGGGACGCCGTTTCGGCGTGCTGGCGTATTTCGGGCCAACCGGGCAAGCTTAGCTGGAAGATAGGTTTTCTCTCTGCGTAAACTCTGCGTTCCTCTGCGCCCTCTGCGGTGAACTGGTTGTGAGGCACATTAACCGCAGAGGACGCAGAGATACGCAGAGTTTACGCAGAGAACTGCAGAGTAGAGATTAGAACTTATGTGTGGCATCTGCGGAGTTTGGGAATACAGCGCAAGCGAAGGTTCGGTAACGCCTTCGCTGCTCGCGCGTATGCGCGATGAGATGACTCATCGCGGTCCCGACGACGCAGGCGAGCTAGTCTTCGACGACGGTCGCGGCGGTTTTGGCTTTCGCCGGCTATCGATTATTGACCTCTCGGCCGCGGGACATCAGCCGATGCACGGTTGCGACGAACGCACGTGGCTGGTCTTCAACGGCGAGATCTACAACCACGCTCTCCTGCGCGCCGAACTCGAAAAGCGTGGACACAAGTACGCCTCGCGCACCGACTCTGAAACGATCCTCCACCTGTACGAAGAACGCGGCCTCGATTTCATTCACGACATCGAAGGCGACTACGGCATCGCGCTCTGGGATGCAAATAAACAGCAACTCGTGCTCGTGCGCGATCGCATCGGCGTCAAGCCGCTCTACTTCTATCAGCAAAAAGGCCGCTTCATTTTTGCATCCGAGATAAAAGCGATCCTGCAACATCCCGCGGTGACGCCCGACATCGACGAACAAGCGCTCTATCACTATCTGACTTTCCTTACAACACCGGCGCCTACCACGCTGTTTCGGGACATCCATAAACTGCCCGCTGGTCATATGTTGATCGTGAAACGCGACGGCACTTTGAACATGCAACGTTACTGGGATGCGCTTCCTCCAAAACAGATCGCCTCCGGGAGTGAAGAGGAACAGCGAGCCGAAATCTTACGTCTGCTGCGCGACTCGATTCGTAAGAGGATGATGTCTGACGTGCCTTTTGGGGTGTTCCTGTCGGGCGGCGTCGATTCGTCTGCCAACGTGGCGCTGATGTCAGAACAGATGTCGCGGCCAGTTGAGACGTTCACTGTCGGTTTTAGCGATGCTGAATATCTAAACGAACTCGAGCCGGCGCGGCGTATCGCAAAACAGTTTGGGACCAACCATCACGAAGTAATCATCTCCGAGAAAGAGATGCACGACTTTCTGCCGCAGATGGTGTTTCACCAGGATGAGCCAATCGCGGATCCTGTCTGCGTGCCGCTCTATTACGTTTCGAAGCTGGCGCGCGACTCCGGAACGATCGTGGTGCAGGTGGGCGAAGGTTCCGATGAGATCTTCAGCGGTTATGAAAACTACGTGCGGCATTTACGAATTTATGAAAATTTCTGGCGACATGCCGAAAGCTTGCCGCGTGCGCTGCGGCGCGCGATCTCAAATCTCTCCCGGCCCGCACTGGAGGCGACTGGCAGAAAGCGCGCCGCGATCGAGTTGATTCGACGGCTCGGCGCTGATGAGCCGTTATTCTGGGGTGGTGTGGTCGTGTACGACGAGACGTTCAAGCCGCGTGTGCTTTCGAGCCAGGTGCGCGAACGTTTGAATGGTCTCTCGTCTTTGCAGGTGGTGGAGACGTATTTGAAGCACATCGAGCAGGAGCGGCCGGACTCGGACTTTCTTGCGCGCATGACTTACCTGGAGTTGAAGCTGCGTCTGCCTGAGTTGCTGCTGATGCGAGTTGATAAGATCACGATGGCGACGAGCGTCGAGGCGCGCGTGCCGTTTCTCGATCATCACCTGGTGGAGTATGCGCTTGCGCTGCCGCGTTCTTTGAAGGTTGAGGGTGTGAGTGGCAAGCACATTCTCAAACGCTCGCTCGAAGAGATCCTGCCGCACGATCTTCTTTACGAGCGCAAGCGTGGCTTTGGCGCGCCCGTGCGTGAATGGTTCAGGGAAGGTTTGGGTGGATGGTTTGACGAGCACCTGATGAACTCGCCGATGCGACGGCGCGATCTGCTGGACTACACGTTTGTGAGCAGGATGCTGGACGAGCATCGCCGGAAAACGAAAGACTGGGGATTTCATCTTTGGGCGTTACTCAACTTGAGCCTCTGGTATGAGCGTTGGATCGACAACAGGTGACAAGATTACAAGATTTTCATGATTTACAGGATATCCTGTTAATCTTGAAAATCTTGTAATCATGTCATTAATGAACTTCCGATCCCATGTAGCCTGGACATTTGCGGCGCGTCTCTTAATGATCTTCAACAGCGTCGTCGCGGGAATCATCGTTGCGCGTTGGCTGGGAGCGCAGGGCGTCGGAGAATTGGCTGTTATCAACGTTGCGGTTGCAACGATCGTTCAGCTCGGAAGCTTCGGCCTTCCTTCATCAAATACCTACTTCATTGCGCAGGACCAGGCGCGCTTCCGCTCAGCGGCCATCAACTCGCTGATCTTCGCGCTCGTTGGCGGATCTATTCTCGCACTGGGATTGAGCGCACTTGCTTATCTTCGTCCGGATTGGTTTGGCTTTGTTTCGCCCGAACTGATTCGCATCGCCGCGATCTCGATTCCATTTCAACTGATCGCCTTGATTGGCTTGAATATCCTGCTGGCAGTCGGCAAGGTTAAAGAGTTCAACCTGCTGGACCTCGCCGGTCAATCGTTTGTGCTGATCAACGCAGTGCTGGTCCTGCTGGTTCTGAACCGCGGCCTCGAAATGCTGGTGACGCTCAACACCGCCGCCAGCATCCTGGTTAGCATCGTGGTCTCATCGCTCATAGCCATTTCTGTAAAAAGCCTGGCGCACTCTGAATGGCGGGCGGACCTCGTGCTGCTACGGCGCATGATCGGCTACGGAATGAAGTTTCACGTTTCGATCCTCGCGGGCGCGATCATCCTGCGCGCGGATCTCCTGGTCGTCAATCATTTTCGCGGCGCTGCCGAGGCCGGTGTGTACAGCGTTGCTTCGCAATTCGGTCTGTTATTGATGTTGCTTCCCGGAGTGATCGCGACGCTGCTTTTCCCGCGTGTGACTGCCGAACAGGACGCGCGTGGCGAAACGACTTGCCTCGTCACCCGCTACACGACATTCATCATGTTCCTGTGTTGCCTCGCGGCAGTTCCATTTAGCTTGTTGTTGCCTGTGCTGTATGGTTCCGCGTTCTCTGACGCTACCCCATTGCTCTTGATCCTGTTGCCCGGAGTCTACCTGATGGGCCTCGAATCCGTGCTGGTCCAACACTTCAACGCTCTTGGTCTGCCGCGAGCCATCCCGATGTACTGGGTTGCGACGCTGGTCCTGAACCTGATTCTCGTGTTTGCTCTGGTGCCGCGGTTTGGCGCCCATGGCGCCGCAATCGCTTCGACCATTAGCTACGCCGTGATCTTCGCCTTCGTCGCGTTGCACTTTCAGACCAGCACCGGACGCTCTTTCGCCGAGGTGTTTGTGCTCGGGAGTTTGCGCGGATGAAAGTTGTTCTGCTGGCACTCAGCGGCGACTTGTCTCGCTGGTACGACAAACTGGCCCAACTCTACCCTGACTCTTCGATCGAGATGATCTCGCGGGCCGAGTTCGAAACCGGCAGTCACATTAAACGTCTCAAGTCGTTGCGCGCACTTCGTCCTGATGTCCTTGCGATCGCTACCGAACGACTGCCATGGCAGCGGGGCCAAAATCTTTTCATGGTCTTTGGCGCACTCGCGGGTGCTCGCGAGGTGTTGATGCTGGACGCGCATGGAGATGTTGTCAAAAAATCTCGATCGAATCTCCTGGCGGGAGCGCCAGTCAGGCTCGGCCGGGAAACACTGACCGGTGCTAATGACATTGCGCAGTCACGGCGTGAGCTTGTAAGACTTGAAGAAGAAGTTCAGAGGGCGGAAATTGAAACGAGGGGCGGCCACGGAGGGTCACCCCTACAAAACGCGTCGCGAGTTGTTTATCTTCGCTCGACGCCTGGACCAGGCACACAAGCCGGCGGTGCTGCGAGCCACATCAAAGGAGTTGTCGAAGCGCTCCGGACGCTTGGCGTCGATGTGAAAATAATCAGCAACGATCTGATCGCCGGCCTCGACCATGCGAATGATCGGTTCACGATCATTCCACCTCAGCCCGGCGGAGGCACTCGGGCGCTTTTCGATATTCACAACAACCTGGTCTTCACTCGCGGAGCGGTTCCGTTAGTCGAACGCGCGCAGCCTGACTTTATCTATCAACGGTACGCGCGGTTTAGCTGGGCTGGAGTCGTTGCGGCGTTGCGTACTAAGCGGCCGCTGTTTCTCGAGTACAACGGTTCGGAGGTTTGGGTCGGGCGACACTGGGACCGCGTCGGAAGTCTCGACCTGTTGGAACGATACGAACGATTGAACCTTGACGCAGCGGCGCGTATTTTTGTGGTTTCCGACGTTGAGCGCCGGAACCTTGAAGCGCGAGGAGTCGCTGCAAACAAGATCGTTGTCAATCCGAATGGCGTGGACGTGGACCGCTTTCGGCCCGGTGCCGGCGGCGGCGATGCGCGACGCGAGCTGGGAATGGAAAATGATGAAGTGGTCGCGGGTTTTGTCGGAACGTTTGGTCCATGGCACGGTGTTGAAAAACTCGCCGAGGCAATCAAGACGATCCCGGCGAGTGTGCCCCTGCGGTTCCTGCTGGTTGGAAGCGGGAGCCTGCATGCCGAGGTTGAGAAGCAACTCGAGACCGAAAGCGGTCGCGTGATCTTCACCGGGTCTGTCGGCCACGATCGTGTACCGGCGTTGCTCGACGCTTGTGACATACTCGTCGCGCCTCATGTGCCGCTGGCAGACGGAAGTGAGTTCTTTGGATCGCCGACAAAGGTTTTCGAATACATGGCCGCAGGAAAGGCAATCGTGGCCAGCCGGTTGGGACAAATCGGGGAAGTACTCGCGGATCAGGAAACGGCGTTGCTGGTCCAACCGGGGAATGTTGAAGAGCTCACGGCGGCGATTGTAAAGCTGGTTGAGTCGGATGAGTTGCGCGCGCGGCTTGGAGCAAAGGCGCGAGAGGTTGCTGAGAGGGAGTATACCTGGACGCACAATGCCCAACGCGTGCTTGATGCGTACAGATCATGGGTACAGGTTGAAATCCTGTAAGAAGACGACATGAGCATCCTGGCTGAAGAAAAAATTCGCGCGCGCGAGCAATGGGGACAGGATCCGTGCGGCGCCGAATACGATCGCGAGCACGAACTGGGCACGCGCGAGTTCTTTGATGCAATCGAGCGACATCGTTACTCCGAATATGCGCCGTGGATGCCGCGACTGATGGGATTTGAAAATTTTCGCGACGCGAGACTGCTCGAAGTTGGCTGCGGGATGGGCACTGACCTGTTGCAGTTTGCGCGCGGCGGAGCGCGTTGCACCGGTATCGATCTAACGCCGCGTTCGATCGAGATCACCCGGCATCGATTCAAACTGTACGGTGCTGACGGCGACTTCATGATCTCCGATGCTGAGCGTTTGCCATTTCGCGACGAAAGCTTCGACGTGGTCTATTCCAACGGAGTCTTGCATCACACGCCCGGTACCGCCGGAGCGATACGCGAACTGCATCGCGTGCTCCGGCCGGATGGCGTTGCGAAGGTGATGCTTTACCATCGCAATTCATTGAACTACTGGGTTGAGATCATCTTGCGACGCGGCTTATTGGCGGGAGAGTTTTTGCGTGGCCGCTCAGCGGAAGAAATAATGAGCCGCGTGATTGAATTCAGCGATCACGAAGCGCGACCATTGGTGAAGGTCTACAGCCGGCGACAAGCACGTGGCCTATTTAGTTGCTTTCGGAACGTGGCAACTGAAGTAGAGCAATTAACACGCGCCGAGCTTCGTTTTCTCTCGCCACTGGTTTCGGAGTCAATGCTTACCAAACTGCGCCAGCGAATCGGATGGAACGTGATCGTCACCGCAATCAAGTAAAGATACTCTTCGCGCTGTTTTTAATCGCGCTTAGTGTGCGTGTCCTCACGCTTCAATTCATGCGCGCGCATCTCAACGATCCGGCCTGGTTCCAGGTGGGTTCGTATGCCAAGTTTGACCGGCAGGCGCGCGATATCCTGGATGGTCGCCAACGACTCTTCTGGATCGACGATCCGGCTCGCACAGACCTGGCGCAGTATCCGCCGGCATTTCCCGCTCTCGTGGCCCTCATCTACAAACTCTCCGGCGACCGTTCGGCTTACTCAGTTCAAATTGTGCTGTGGTTCGTCGATCTGATTCTCTCATTCCTGCTGATCGGAGGAATGGCGTATACGGCATTTGGTTGGCGTGCGGCAATCGCGAGCGGCTTTCTCGTTGCACTGTCGCCGCTCTTTGCGTTGTATGCCGCGTTTCCTTCGGCGGACATGCCGACGACGTGGTTTGTGCTCGGCGGCAACTGGCTGCTGCTCGTTGCTCTGCAACGCAAAAACATTTGGTTTGCGCTGGGCGCCGGACTGCTGCTCGGAGTTGCATGCTGGGTACGTGTGAACCCATTGTTCTTGTGCGTCGGTTGGGCGATTGGGCTCCTTGCGTTTGTCAGAGCGGCGTGGCCTGTGAGAATAAAATTGAGCGTTGCAGTTTTGGCCGGCACTCTCGTCGTGATCGCTCCGATCGTTATTCGCAACTACGTAGTCTTTCCTGACTTCACGCCTACCGGCGGAACGATTGGCGTAAATCTTTGGGAAGGACTGGGTGAAACGGAACTGGGCCGGAGCGCTGGATTCATGTTCGGCGACGATAAGATGATGGAGCGCGAGCGTGCGAAAATGAACTTGCCGCCTGATGTTCAGATCGATGTTCAGAGACCTGATGGAATTCGACGCGACCGCGAGCGCACGCGTGAGTCGCTCGCTTTTATCCGGCAACATCCGATCTGGTATTTGGGTGTAATGCTTGGGCGAATGTGGGGCATGCTCAAGGTCGCGGGGGATCCAGCGCCGTACTGCGGGACCAGCGGAATCAACGTGACGAGCAGAAAGTGTTTGCCGCCGCAGTTGCAAGGCGGCGTAATCGCTTTTGGCGTGAATCTGCTGGGTATGATTCAGAGCGTTGCGAGATATCTGTTTCTGCCGCTGGCAGCGTTTGGGATCTACGTCGCAGCACGCACGGATCTGAGATTAACTTGCTTGCTGCTGGTGACCATACTTTACTATCTCGTGCCGGGGACGGCCGCGCATACGGAACTTCGGTACGTGCTGCCGATGCATGGGCTGTTGATTGTATTCGCAGGGGCTGGTATCAATCAGTTAATCCGTGTAATCCGTGGCTAAATAAATTCATGAGAGAAAGCACCGCTAATTCGCTCCCGCGCGAGATGATGGAGCACACATATCCGATTCTCTTTCGCGTGGAGCAATCGCACTGGTGGCACATCGGCAGACGCAAGATCCTCGCGAGCTTTGTCGAAGAGATCTGCCGCAGTGTAACCGATCGCCGCCCGCGCATTCTCGACGTCGGATGTGGGACCGGAGCGAACCTGCTCATGCTTTCAAAATATGGCGACGCGGAAGGAGTGGATGTTTCCGAAGATGCGCTCGCGTTCTGTCGCGAGCGTGGGCTCGACAAAGTGAGACTGGGAGCGGGCGAAGAACTCCCTTACGACGACGGCACGTTCGATCTGGTCACGGCATTCGATGTCGTCGAACACATGGACGACGATCTCGCGGGCTTGAGTGAAATGCGACGCGTGCTGCGGCCGGGCGGACGCGTGCTGCTGTTTGTGCCGACGTTTATGTTTCTGTGGGGGGTGCAGGATGACGTCAGCAACCACCGCCGCCGGTATCGTTTACCGCAACTCCGGCGCGTGCTCGAACAGGCTGGATTCGAGATCGAACGGACGACATACGCGAACATCACCTTCTTTTTGCCGATCCTGATCATAAGGAAATTGATGCGATTGACGGGGATGAAAGCAGCGAGCGAGAACAACATCACGGTGCCGGCGCTGAATGGAATTCTCGGAGGGCTGCTGGGCGCCGAGAGTTGGATCTTGAGATATATGAACCTGCCGTTTGGTGTTTCGGGTTTGTGTGTTGCGCGACGAAAGCCGTAGACAGGATTACAGGATTTTCAAGATTTACAGGATTTCTTTCTTGTCAATCTTGAAAATCCTGTAATCCTGTCCAAGGTTCTTTCTGTTAAATCTCTAAGATGCTGTGCGATAAATCAATTATCTGCTTTGGCGGTGAAGATTGGTGGTATCACCACCCACACTCCAAGGCCCACCTGATGCGCAAGTTTGCGCGCGCCGGCAACAAGGTCATCTTCGTCAACTCGATCTCGATGGGTCTGCCGGGCCTGGCCCACAAAGATCTAATACCGCGAATCAAACGCAAACTCGGAAGTTACTCGAAGCTCGCTCGTCAAACAGACGAAGGCATCACAGTCGTGTCACCCGCGAGTTTACCGTTCTTTGGCACCGCAGCCGCGCGCGCCGTCAATCGTCGCTTGATTGGGGCGCAGATCAAACGTCTCGCTCAAAGCCGCGGCCTGACCAAACCGATTCTTTGGATTGCCATTCCCACTGCCGCTGACATGATCGGCACGCTCGACGAATCAGCAGTGGTCTATCACGTGTCAGACAAGTATGATGCGAACACGATGGATCACGCTACTGATCCGGCATTGATACGCAGCCTGCACGTAAAGGCCATCGACGCCGCGGACCTCATCTTCTATTCCGGCCGAAAGCTTTTTACCGAAAGCAAGCGAGGTTGTGAGCGGTCGTACTTGCTGGAACAGGGTGTCGATTACGATCATTGGCGGCACGTCGGTAACGGCAAGATCGACGTTGCTCCCGAGATTGCTAAAATTCCCCGCCCTCGTTTGGGTTACTTTGGGGCCATCGAGCCGTGGCTCGTCGATCAGGAATTAATAAAGCGTGCCTCACGCGAGCGACCTGAGTGGCAATGGATCTTTATCGGAAACAAGTCGCGCGGGCTCGACATTGAAGAGTTGCCCAATGTGCATTTTCTACCGGCGGTAGCGTATGCGGATCTGCCGGCGTATGCCGCGGGATTCGACGTTTGCGTGTTGCCGTGGGAAACTGAGCAGTCTTTTACGAGCTACGGCTCGGCGATCAAGGTTCGCGAATACCTCGCGACCGGAAAGCCGGTGATCATTTCGCCGTTGCCGGAATACGAGCCGATGCGCGACGTGCTCCGGATCGCGCGCACGCGAGATGACTTTATCAGGCTGGTTGATGAGGCGCTTCACGACACGGATCCGGCGAATGCAGTTAGGCGACAGGCTGCTGTAGCGGACGGCACCTGGGATGCGCGCGCAGAATGGGTGAGTGATTTAATCGAAAATGTTTTAGCCGCGGATGAACGCGGATTATGAAGCAGGTACTACAAAACCGAAAGACGGGTAGACCATTTGTCGGCGAGGTGCCGGTGCCTGCGTTGCAGCGAGGGCGCGTGCTGGTGCGCACTCTTGCGTCGTTGATTAGCGCGGGCACCGAGCGAGCGGCGGTCGAGCTCGTCAGCAAAGGCCTGGTCCAGGAGGCGCGACAACGGCCGGATCTGGTTAAAGCTGTCGTCGCGAAGGTAAAGAATGAAGGGATCCTCAACACGGTTGCTTCAGTGCGCGACAAGATGGCCGCGTCGCAGGCGTTGGGATACAGTGCGGCAGGCATTGTTTCAGCGGTTGCGGAAGACGTGACTGAGTTTCAGATCGGAGATCGTGTCGCGTGTGCAGGCGTTGGTTTTGCATCACATGCTGAAGTGTTATCAGTGCCGAAGAACCTTTGCGTTCATCTGCCTGAGAGTGTGAGTTTCGAGTCGGGAGCATATGGGACGCTCGGCGCCATCGCTTTGCAAGGAGTTCGGCTGGCCGAGCCGACGCTCGGTGAGTCTGTTGTTGTAATCGGACTGGGTTTAGTGGGCCAACTCACGGTGCAGCTACTCAAAGCGAATGGTTGCCGTGTTTTTGGTCTGGATCTGGATGAGTCGCGAGTTTCGCTGGCGCTTGAGATGGGCGCTGACAGGGCCGGCGTTTCAAATGAAGAAGCGGCGAAGGCGATCGACGCCTGGACACGAGGTAATGGTGCTGATGCAGTGCTGATCATGGCTGCAACTGACTCGAACCAGCCTGTCGAATTGGCGGCGAAAGTGTCGCGCTTGAAAGGACGTGTGATTGTCGTCGGCATGACGGGCATGGACATTCCACGCCAGCCGTTCTTCAGTCGCGAACTCAAATTGATTATTTCGATGTCGTATGGTCCAGGTCGCTACGATCCTGATTACGAAGAGAGAGGTCACGACTACCCGCTTCCCTACGTACGTTGGACCGAGAAACGAAACATCGAAAGCTTTCTCGAACTCATTGCCGGCAAGCGTGTCGATGTTGAACGACTGACGTCTCACCGTTTTCCCATCTCCGAAGCGGAGCATGCTTACCGGTTGATCTCGGGCGACGTTCAGGAACCGTATCTGGGTGTTGTGCTCAACTACGATCCGGAAGCGGAAGTCGTGCGAAGAGTGTTGCTGAGCGCGACAGCTCCGACGCGGAAGCCGGAGAGGTCGATTGTCCTGGGAGTGATTGGCGCGGGCGGTTACGTTCCCGCGATGTTGCTGCCACACTTCAAAAGCGAGGGTGTCCAGTTTCAATCGATAGCCACCGCTTCGGGAATCTCGGCGCACGACGTCGGGAAGAGATTTGGATTTGCATACGCCGTGTCGAGCGCTGACGAAGTGCTCGAGGATGAGAATATCAATCTCGTTGTAATCGGCACGCGACACGACACGCACGCTGAGCTTGCACGCAAAGCATTGGAGCGTGACAAGCACGTGTTTGTCGAAAAGCCGTTGGCGCTCAACGATCATGAACTCGATTCAGTTCTCGATGCTGCCGGAAGTTCTGCGCGGAAGTTGATGGTCGGCTTTAACCGGCGCTTCTCGCCACTCTCCCAGCGTGCAAAAGAATTTTTTGCCGGGGGTGACACGCCGCTGTCGATGCTCTATCGCGTGAACGCTGGTCGCATTTCGAAAGATCACTGGACGCAGAACGCCCAGGAAGGTGGCGGCCGGATCGTTGGTGAGGTCTGCCATTTCATCGATCTGATGCAGTATCTGACGGGCGCACCGCCCATGTTTGTCTTTGCGGAAGCGATGATCGATGCTGACTCGGTTTTCATCACCTTGCGATTTGCCGATGGATCGAGTGGCGCAATCGCGTATCTGAGCGAAGGCGACAAAGCTTTGGCGAAGGAGCGCGTCGAGATATTCGGCGGTGGGAAGGTCTTTGTGCTTGATGATTATCGCCGCGCGACGCTTTATAAGAACGGACGCGAAGAGCAGTTGACGCTCAAGGCGCAGGACAAAGGTCAGCAGGCCCAGGTGCGCGCGGTTTGCGCGAGCGTACTCGAAGGTGGAGTTGCTCCGATCAGTCTTGATGAATTGGCAGCAACCAGTCGCGCGACGTTCCGCGTGCTCGATTCCCTCCGCGAGCGCCGCCCCTTCGAGCTTTGAACCGCGGATCACACGGATCTTTTACACAGATCTGCGCAGATCGGTTTTGAGATCCGTGTGATCTGGGGTTAGGTTTTTGATCAATGTGCGGAATCGCTGGAATCGTCAGTTTGGATCCGGAGAAGTTTATTGGGCCGATGCTCGAGAGCGTGGAGCATCGGGGTCGCGATGATCAGGGAATTTGGACGTCCGAGCCGATCGATTCTTCTAACCGGCGCGTCTGCCTGGGTCATCGCCGCCTCGCGATCATCGACACGAGTCCCGCAGGCCACGAACCGATGTTGTCACACGATGGCCGCTACGTCCTCACGTTCAATGGCGAGATCTATAACTACCGCGAACTCCGCGAAGAACTGAGATCGGTCGGCCATAACTTCCGAACAGATTCAGATGCCGAAGTTTTACTCACGGCTATTTCCGAGTGGAGCTGGGAAGCCGTTGGGCACCTCAACGGCATGTTTGCTTTCGCAGTTTGGGACAACCACGAGCGCACGTTGACGCTGGTCCGCGATCACGTCGGCATCAAGCCGCTGTATTACGCCTTCATTCCCGCTCGAGCCGGTGCGCCGCCGGCGTTCGTGTTTGGCTCAGAGATCAAAGCGATCCTCGCCACACGATTGGTAAAACCGGAACTCAACCCCGAAGCATTGCATCAGTTTCTCACCTTCCTGTGGTCGCCGGATCCGAATACGTTGTTTGCAAACGTCAAGACTGTTCCTCCGGGCCATCTGGTCCAACTTCGTGGCGATGAGATCACGCTTAAGCAATGGTGGGACGTCTCATTCGCTCGTATCGAAGAAGGCAAGAACGAAGCATGGTGGCGAGAGCGCGTGCTCGACACGCTGGATCGCGTTGTCAAGATGGAGATGGTCGCCGATGTGCCGCTGGGATCGTTTCTCTCGGGCGGCATCGACTCTTCCGGGATCGTGGCGATGATGGAACGCCACGGCAACGGCCGGCCGATTAGCACGTACACAGTCGGCATCGAGAGCGAAGACCTGCGCTACGACATCATCCCCGACGACGTGCGCTGGGCACGACGCGTCAACGAGCAGTTGCAGACTGACTATCACGAGATCATGCTGAAGCCTTCGGTTGCCGATCTCCTGCCGAAGCTGGTCTATCACATGGAAGAGCCGCCGATCGACATGGCAATTCCGAGTTATCTCGTGTCGCGAGCGGCGCGTGAGACTCTAACCGTGATGCTTTCCGGCATGGGTGGTGACGAAGTGTTCGCCGGCTATCCGCGGCAGATGGCGATGAAGATTGCGTCAGCATTTGATCCGGTGCCCAACCTTCTGCGCCGGCCGCTGATGAAGACGGTGGCGGGCGCGTTGCCGGGCGGCTTGCCGGGAAAACTGACTGCGCCGCTTCGCAACGCGAAGAAGTTTGCGCGCAGCGCCGCGCTCGACTTCGAAGATCGTTACCTCGGCTACGGCACTTACTTCACCAACCAAATGAAGCACAGGCTATATTCCGATGAGTGGCGCACGATCACACGCGAATTTGATCCTTACTCTACTCATCGTGCTTACTTCGCGCGCGCGTCAGATGCTGCGCCGCTCAATCAGCTCCTTTACGTTGATCTAAAAACGTTTCTGCCGTGCCTCAACCTGCTGACGACCGACAAGACGTCGATGGCCGCAAATCTCGAGGTGCGCGTGCCGTTCCTCAATCGCGAGATGATCGAAATGGCTGCCCGCATGCCGCCGAGGCTGAAATTGCACGGGCTGAAGCGGAAGTACGTGCTCAAGCGAGCGCTCGAAAGCGTCTTACCGAAAGACGTTGTCTGGCGAAAGAAAGCAGGGTTTGGAGCGCCGATCCGATCATGGCTGCGTGGGCCTCTGCAACCACTCATTCGCGATCTGTTATCGGAGGAGGCGGTGAAGCGCCGCGGCATCTTCCGTCCGAAAGAAGTGGGGCGGGTACTGGATGCCAATTTTTCAGGCCGTGAGGACTATAACCTACAGGTTTTTCAGCTACTTGGCCTCGAACTCTGGCACCGCACCTTCATCATCCGTGGTTAAACATTGACAATCACCGGTGCGGGCGTCTACTCTGCTTCTGGCGAGTCATCCCTGGCTCCGCAAATTCACGAGCCTCACGGCCTCGAACCGTTAGCCCCCAGTGATGATCGAAGTAGACCAACTCGAAATACCAGGCCTCGAAATATCAGGCAAGGGACTGTACCCGGCACAAACGCCCGGGGAGCGCCCGTGTGTTCTGCTGGTCGAGGACGACCCGGCCCTGCGACGATATCTCGAAGTCGTGCTTCAGCGCGCTGGATATGAAGTCGCGTCTGCCGGCGATGGTTTGGAGGCAATGAAAGTGTTGCTGGCGGCCCACGTCGATGTAATCGTTACTGATGCGTTGATGCCGAATCTTGACGGCTACGAGTTGTGTCGTTTCGTGAGAAACAGCCGGCACCTGGCCCATTTGCCGATCATCTTGCTGAGCGCGCTCGATCCAAAGAACACGACCGATGAATCTGAGCAAGTGAATGCCTTCCTCGCCAAGCCCGTCTCACCAGAAGACTTACTGAAAAGCATCCACAGATTACACGGATGACACAGATAATCTGTGTCATCTGCGTAATCTGCGGATGTCTTTATCGAATCAATTGGTCGAGTGGCGAGTACGGAATGCCTTGCGCGGAAGCGACTGCTTCATACGTACAGTGGCCGGCGTAGGTGTTGACCCCTTCCTTCAAGCCCGGATCACTGTTTATCGCCTGCAGGAAACCTTTCTTCGCCAGCCTCAACGCATAGGGCAGGGTCGCGTTGGTCAAGGCGAACGTCGAAGTGCGTGGCACAGCGCCAGGCATGTTCGCGACGCAGTAATGCAGCACACCTTCGACGTAATAAGTTGGATTCGAGTGTGTGGTGGGATGCGTTGTCTCAATACATCCGCCCTGGTCCACCGCGACATCGACGATAACAGCACCGTTAGGAACTTCCTTAAGCATGGCCTTCGTGACGAGCTTTGGCGCGGCAGCGCCTGGCACGAGCACCGCGCCGACGATCAGATCAGCCTGTGAGATGGCATCCTGGATCATGTAAGCACTGGATGCGAGCGTGGAAATCTTTGACAGGAAAATATCGTCGAGCTCGCGCAGGCGATCGAGATTTTTGTCGATGATCGTCACGTGAGCGCCCATGCCCACGGCGATCTTTGCTGCGTTCGTGCCGACGACACCGCCGCCGATAATCACGACTCGCGCCGCGGGCACACCCGGAACGCCACCCAGCAAAATTCCGCGTCCACCACTCATCTTCTCGAGATAGTGCGCGCCAACCTGAATCGCCATGCGCCCGGCAACTTCCGACATCGGAGTCAGCAAGGGCAACGTCCCGCGTCGATCGGTGATCGTCTCGTAAGCGACTCCAGTGACTTTGCGCTTGAGCAACTCCTGCGTGAGCTCGTGCTCTGGAGCGAGGTGCAGGTAAGTGAAGAGCAGTTGGCCCTCGCGCATGCGTGGATACTCCGGCGCGATCGGCTCTTTCACTTTCACGATCATCTCGGCGGTGGCCCAAACGTCGTCAGCGGATGGAACAATCATCCCTCCGGCGCGTTCGTAAAGCGAATCTTCGAAACCCGAACCTGCGCCTGCGTTCGTCTCGACCCTGATTTCGTGTCCTGCATCTTTCAAGGCGCGCACGCCGGCAGGTGTTAGCCCGACTCGGTATTCATTGTCTTTGATTTCTTTCGGCAGACCGACGATCACGGTTTTATTCTCCTGGGTGGGCCACAAAAAGGCACAAAAGGCACAAAACATTAGTATCGGGCACTAACCATCATCAATCATTTTGTGCTTTTGTGGCTGAAGCTGGTGTCATTGGGGCGACTCGACCTGGTCAATCTGCGCGCGTTGCAGCTTGCCACTGAAGTCGATATAGACAGACTTCCATTCAGAGAAGATATCCAACACCTGCGTGCCTGCTTCACGATGGCCGTTGCCGGTAGCCTTGGTGCCGCCGAACGGAAGATGGACCTCGGCGCCAATCGTCGAAGCGTTCACGTAGAAGATACCGGTGTACATCTCGTTCATCGCTTTGAAGGCGCGATTGACATTCTGCGTGTAGATGGCGGCCGATAGTCCGTAGCGGACGCCATTGGCGATCTGAATTGCGTCGTCAAGCGAGTTCGCCGGAATGACAGTGGTTACTGGTCCAAAAATCTCTTCCTGGGAAATACGCATGTCGGGAGCGGCGTCGGTGAAGACTGTCGGCTCGATGAAATGGCCATTCGCATAATCGCCTCGCGAGAGACGTTTGCCGCCACATGCCAGCTTAGCGCCGTCGTCGTTACTTCCGATCCGGATATAGCTCATGATTTTTTCGACCGCATCGGCATTGATGACTGGACCAACATCGGTCTTCGGATCGGAGCCGTCTCCCACGCGAAGCGCTTTTGTATTCTCGACGAGCTTCGTCACAAACTGTTTATAGACCTTCTTGTGAACAACCAGGCGCGACGAAGCAGTACAGCGTTGACCTGACGTACCAAAGGCGCCCCAAATGGCGCCTTCAACAGCTAAATCGATATCGGCATCGTCCATCACGATAATGGCATTCTTGCCGCCCATCTCGAGTGAGCAGATGGCATTGCGTTCGGCGCAGGCGGACGCGACGATGCGTCCCGTTTCAGTCGAGCCGGTAAACGAGATCAAGCGCAGCGCCGGATGGTTGGTCATTGCCGCGCCCACGGTTTCGCCGTAACCAGTGACGAGATTAACGACACCAGGCGGGATGCCCGCTTCCTCGCAGGCTTTCACCAGGTTGTAAGTTGAAAGCGGAGTGTCTTCGGCGGGTTTGATGACGACGGTATTGCCGCAGATCAACGCCGGAATCAGTTTCCACGACGGAATCGCCATCGGAAAATTCCACGGAGTGATCAAGCCGCAAAGACCGACCGGCTGGCGCACGCACATCGCAAACTTGTCGCGCATCTCGGCCGGTGTGGTAAAGCCGTGTAGTCGCCGTCCTTCGCCCGCGGTGTAATAAGTGCAGTCGATCGCTTCCTGAACGTCGCCGCCGGCTTCTTTTAAAACCTTGCCCATCTCGCGGGTCATGTCAGCCGTGAACTGTTCCTTGTTACGGATCAGGATCTGGCCGAGATGAAAGAGCAATTCCGCGCGTTTCGGAGCGGGAGTATTGCGCCAGCGATCGAAAGCGTTCTGCGCGGCATTCACGGCAGCGTTAACATCGTCGCTCGTGGAAAGAGGAAAGCGGCCCACGACGTCGCGATTATCGGCGGGGTTGATGTTTTCAAACATCTCGCCAGACTCACTGGCGACCCACTTTCCGTCGATGTAGTTATGGTAGTTCTTTACAGCGGCGCGAGCCGCATTGCGTGCAGCGAGTTTCCCGCTGGTTTTTGCGATTGCTTTCTTTGCCTGAGCCATAAATGATTTCCGATTGCCAATTGCCGATTGCCGATTGGGAATTAGTTAATCTATAAAACCGATTTTTCAATTGGCAATCGGCAATACCCTCATTGATACGTGAACTGGACAATCAACGGGCGCAAGATATCGCCCTTGGGATCGCGCTGGACTCTCGTCAGATACAGAACGATCGGATCACCAGCCCCGAGCCCGTTCAGCACGCGTTGGAAATCCGCGAGCGAAGTTACAGGCGTGCGGTTGATGCGATTGATCACGTCGCCTTCCATCACCGCGGGCTGAGTGCCTGTCGGAACGCGGATCTCGGCTACCAGACCATTCGGATCGATGTCCTTCACGTAAAGACCCTGGACGCCGGTCAAGTGACGGTCAGCCAAGAGCTGTGGCGTTATTTCAGCGAGCGTGATTCCAAGATGCAGGGAATTGCCGCGCGGATCGGAATTCTTCGGAGTCTCCTTTGCCGGTCCAATCCACTCCCGGATGGCTGGTGAAGGAGGCCGTTCACTCAAAGCGACGTTGACAGTCTTTTTATCGAGCTTGCCGTTGACGTCTCGCAGAAAGACGATTGTCACCTGTTGACCAACAGGCGTGTTGGCAACACGCTGGATCAGATCTTGCGCATTCACGACGGGCGTGCCTTCAAACTCGACGATGATATCGCTCGGTTGCAGTCCTGCTTTTGCTGCCGGCGTGGCTTGACCGTTCTCAGTCGGCGTGACGGAAGTTATGATCGCGCCCCTTGCTTCCGGCAGACCATAAACTTTTGCGAACTCGTCGTGCACCGAGTCCAAAGTTATTCCCAGGTACCCGCGTTTGACTTTGCCCTGTGCGACTAACTGTTTGTAGACGAAATTCGTTTCGTTTGCAGGCAGGGCGAACCCGATGCCGTTGTAATCACCGGTCGAAGTCGCGATCTGCGAGTTCATGCCAATAACTTCGCCACGCATGTTGACGAGTGGACCACCGCTGTTACCGCGATTGATGGCCGCGTCCGTCTGGAGAAAACGTTGGAAGACGTTGAAGGAAGGGTTCTCGCGCTCCTTTTTGGAAATGATGCCGGCGGTCACGGTTTGATCGAGACCGAAGGGCGAACCCATGGCCAACACCCAATCTCCGACTTGCGTCGCGTTGGAATCGCCGAGTGTCACAGTGGGAAGATCTTTTGGCGCTTCGATCTTGATCACGGCCACATCAGTCTCGAAGTCGAAGCCGGCGACTGTGCCGCGGTATTTCTCACCCGATTGCAGTCCGACGATGATTCGCGCGGCGTCTTCAATCACGTGGTAGTTCGTCAGGATGTAGCCTTTGGGATTGACGATGAACCCGCTGCCGATACCATGAGCCGGTCGCCGTGGCATACGACGGAACATGTCGAGCAGGCTGGATTGATCTTCCTTGTCTTCGTCTTTTTCACTGACCTCGGTTTGTACCTGAGTGGTTTCGATGTTTACGACGGCTGGTTCGACACGGCGCGCAATCTCGGCAAATGTGGCAGACAAGGCTTCAGGGGCGTGGGCAATCTGCACTTCGGGCTGCGCGCTCGTAGTTCGGCCTGACAGTATTGCTCCGATGCCGATGCCGGCGAGCAAACAGGCGACTGCCAGTGTGGCAATCCAGATACGCAGTTTTCGTAAGATAGTCCGCTCCTGATCTGTCGCACGGTCGTTAGAGACGTCAAACATGTTTCACCACCTTCTATAAGCCGAGATCCGAGCCCCAGGGAAAGGGCTAGAGTATAGCGAAAGGGAGTGTCGATGAGCAAAACAAAGCCATCCACAGATTACACTGATTACACCGATTTTCTGTGTAATCGGTGGATGGCTTTACGGTCGCAGCAATACTTTCAGCACGCCTTTCACGCCGGCGCGGCGCATCGCGTGCACACCTTTTGAGAGGGGATACTCTTCGCTGATTAGACTGTCCACATCGATCGCGTCTCTCTGCAAGAAGTCGAGCGCCGGTGTGAAACGTCCACAACGTGAACCGACAATCGAGATCTCATCGACGACGATCCGGGCTGCGTCGATCTCCGTCTTTCCGTGAAACGTCGATTTTAAAACAAGCTGGCCCTTTGGTCGCAGCAGCTCCAACGCCAGGGCGAACCCTGCTGCTGCGCCTGACGCTTCGACCACTACGTCAAACTGTTTCGAACGTTTGGCTGCTTGTTTGGGAGTTGCTGTTTCAATGCCGCGCCTTTCTGCGATACGCAGTTTGGCGGAGTGTTTTCCAATCAGGAGTAATGATGCTCCGGTGAGAGCAAGCACTTGCGCGCAGAGCAATCCGAGTTTGCCATCACCGATTACGGCCACGCGATCGGATTTAGAGATCGAAACACGCTCGAGAACGCCGCACGCGGCCGCAAGTGGTTCAGTGAAGACTGCATGCTCGTCAGGAACGTTCTCCGGAACTGGAAACAAATTCTCGGTGGGCAGTTGCAGAAACTCTGCGTGAGCGCCATCGCGACCGACGATGCCGAGCACTGTGCGTGAGGCGCAGTGACGCGAGTCGCCGCCGCGGCACAGATCGCACTTGCCGCAACCTGCGTTTATCTCGCCGGCAACGCGACGACCGATGAGTGTGCGGTCCGAGCTGTCTTCAACGAGACCGACAAACTCGTGTCCGATCGTGCCTTTGAATCCGGCGTAGCCACGCGCGATTTCCAAATCGGTATTGCAGATGCCGGAGAGAAGCACACGCACCACCGCCTCGCCTGCGCGTTCAGGCTTCTCTACTTCTTTAACTGAAAGACTTTTCTTTTCGACGCGGAGGGCGAGCATGTGTGCGGCTCAAAAAGTCTTACTCCTCGTGTACACATTCTGCGGCGTGAGTTCGACGGTCTGCCTGGCGCCGCCAACTGTTACCGGCAACTGCCACTCGAGCTGTTCCTCGCCTGACAAAGTCGCATGCAACCACCAACTGCCGGGCGCGAGCATGACGGTGCCATGTCCCTGCTTATCAAGGCGAGTGATAATTGGTGAGCGACCCCTCATCCGCTCCTTGAGAAAATCTTCATAGCGCTTGCCGGGCTTCGGCTCAGTAAAGTACTCGTGTTTCACCGCGAGAATATCGATGGGGAAAAGTTTCACTGGCACGTCCAGCGAAGAACCGGCGCTTTCCGGAGTCTGTTGGAGCACGATCTGGAGGGTGGTTGTTCTTTGATCGTTCACGTCAGAAGCGCTCGTGGGAAGTCGCCGGTAGATCATCCAGCCGGCGCCGGCGAGCAAAAGAATCAGCCCCACTTGCAAAGCAAGGATGACGACACCGCGAAGTGTGACGGCAGATTTCAGTGCGGAGATGCGCTTAAGAAACATGAATCGCTACTGCTCGTTACCCTTCAGCCGGCGCACGAACTCTACCAGCGCGTCGGCTTCTTTTCCGTTAATCTTGTTGGCGAACGCCGGCATGTTGCCGCGCGCGTTTCGTCCGTTCATGATCGAATTGAAAATGCGTTCGTCGCTGACATCCGCCTGCCACTGAGCATCAGAAAGGTCACGCGCATGGTTAAACTTACCCTTCGAAGTCGTCGCCCGGCCATCGTTGCCGTGACAGGAGGCGCAATGTCGCCGGTATAACTGCGGCGCCGGGCGATCATAATTCTTGCCGGCGAATACAAACGGCGCCAGGCAAACGAGCACAAATAAGCATGATGAAAGCGTGCGCAGCACCCGGCCATCATAACCATGACCACGCCCGGAAACAAAGTAACATTCATTTTGGTGTTTTACTTTGTGCCTTTGTGTCTTAGTGGTTATGATTACGTGCGTAATCCCTGTAGTCGCCAAAATCAGGACAACTCAATTGACCGAAATCGAGATCAACAAGCTGCGTGAAGAGTGTGGCGTTTTTGGAATCTACGGACATCCTGACGCCGCCCGGTTGACTTACCTGGGTTTGTACGCGCTCCAGCATCGCGGGCAGGAATCGTGCGGCATCGTCGCTTCCGACGGCTCCGAGCTGCGCCTCGAACGCGCCATGGGCCACGTCTCCGAGTCGTTCGATGAACCGGCGTTGAATCGTTTGCGAGGAGCGAGCGCAATCGGACACGTGCGCTATTCGACTGCCGGTGAAGTCTCGATTCTCGAGGCGCAACCGTTTCTCGTGACTTGCCAGCACGGGCAGATCGCAGTTTGCCACAACGGCAATCTTCCGTTCGCGCGCGAAGAACGACAACGACTGGAACGCGACGGCGCGATCTTCTCTTCGACATCTGACACGGAAGTGGTGCTGCACGGCGTGGCACGTTCGCGGCTGACCGTCAGAGAAGCGATTCCGCAAGTGCTGAGAGACACTGAAGGCGCGTTTTCAATGCTCTTCCTCACGCCGTCGGAACTGATTGCGATTCGCGATGGTCGCGGCTTCCGCCCGCTCGCGTTAGGTCGTCTCGGCGACGCGTGGGTTGTCGCGTCAGAAACATGCGCGTTCGATCTGATCGACGCGCAGTACGTGCGCGACGTCGAGCCGGGAGAGATGATCGTGATCGATCAGGAAGGTTTGCGATCGTCGCACCCGTTGCCGGAGCAACGGCATTCGATGTGCCTATTCGAACATGTTTATTTCGCGCGACCAGACTCGTTGATCTATGGCAAGTCGATCAATGAGTCGCGACATAAGATGGGCCGCCGTCTTGCAGTCGAGCAGCCTGCGGATGCCGACCTCGTGGTTCCGGTGCCTGACTCAGGCGTTGCCGCTGCGATTGGCTACGCGGCGGAGAGTGGATTGAGTTTTCGTTTTGGACTCGTGCGAAACCACTATGTTGGACGGACGTTCATCGAGCCGCGACAGTCGATTCGTTCCTTTGGAGTGCGAATCAAACTCAATCCGGTGCGGGATCTGATAAACGGCAAGCGCGTGGTCCTGATCGACGATTCGATCGTGCGTGGCACGACTTCGAAAAAGATCGTGCGCATGGTTCGCGAGGCGGGCGCGAAGGAGATTCACGTGCGCATCAGTTGTCCACCGACGATCAGTCCGTGCTATTACGGAGTTGATACGCCGAACAAGTCGGAATTGATAGCCGCGCAGATGAGCGTGGAAGAGATAAGAGATTATATCGGGGCCGACTCGCTGGGTTACCTATCGCTCGACGGAATGATCGCTGCGACCGGTTTGAGCCCGGATGCGTCTTGTGTGGCTTGCTGGAACGAGCAGTATCCAACGCGCATCACGAGAGAAGCGGAGACGATGTGGGAACGCGAGCATGAATCAGTTTAGCCACAAAAAGGCACAAAAAGCACAAAAACGATAAGTGTATATCTAGATTCGAGCGGGCTCTTTGTTAACTCATTTTGTGCTTTTTGTGCCTTTTTGTGGCACCCCCTTTTAAGGCGAGGTTAGAGATTGGGACGAGCTACCCGAGGCTGTGGTTGTGCGGTTGCAGTTCTTCTAGTAGTAGCCTTGCTTGGTGGCTATGCCGGGTGGAAGTACGTTTATCCCTGGTGGAAAAGCCAGCCGCCACCGGCCTCGGGTGGCGAGCTGACGATTCGCATCCTCGACGTTGGGCCAATCAATGGAGATTCGATACTCATCACTTCACCTTCCGGTAAGACTGTACTCATCGACGCGGGCGACACGACCAAGGGCAAGGCCGTGGTTGAAGCGTTGAAGCGTAACAACGTGCAGCAGCTCGATTACTTCATCGCCACGCATCCGCATCCGGATCACATCGGCGGAGCTGCTGAGGTTTTCAAAGCAGTTAAAGTTTTGAACGTGATCGACAACGGTCAGTTGCCGAGTGTTCCTCCAGAGCTTGCGGCCACGCAAAAGCAAACTACTCCGGCTACGAAGAAACCGCCAGCCAGAAGATCGAATCAACCGGCTTCACTCAGCAAGTTCTACGACGACTACAAAGCAGCGTTGAGCACGAGCGGCGCTCATTATGAAAACGCCCGGCCGGGAACGAAGTACGATCTGGGCGGAGGCGCTCTGTTGACGATCCTCGCGCCGTCAGAACCGTTCTTCACGAAAGACAAAATGAGTACGGGCGGCAACGAGACAAACGCAAACTCGATCGTCGTGCGTTTGGATTATGGATCGTTTTCGATGCTGCTTGCGGGGGACGCTGAAGAACAAACCGAACATCGTTTGCTGACGAAGGAAGTTGATCTGCAAGCGCGGGTGTTGAAGGTCTCGCATCACGGTTCGAAGTACGCTTCGTCAGGTGACTTTCTGAATCGAGTTAAACCGGAGGTCGCGATTGTGTCCTGTGGCGCGTGGAACCGTTACGGGCACCCGTCACAGGCTGTGCTCGATCGGCTGCGTGCGGCAAACGTGAAGCTTTATCGCACCGACTTGCAGGGCGAGATCACCATCACTACACGCGGTAAGAATAACGAGATGACGATCAAGACTGCGAAAGAAAGCGCGGAGGACCTCTGGACGGGTCGCACCGCGCAGAAGGACGATTCGTCTCGTTCGGGTTTCATTGCTTATGGCGACTTCGGTCCACCACCACGGCCGTCGAAGAAAAGCGAACAGAAGTGAACCGCGGATGAACGCGGATTTACAAATACGATGAAAGATTCGATCTCATACAGCGATGCGGGCGTTGATATCGATGCCGCGACGCGAGCTACTGACAAGATCAAAGAGTTGGCGCGCCGGACCTTCAATGAGCGCACGCTCTCGGAAATCGGAAGTTTTGGCGGAATGTTCGACGGCGCTTTCCCGAAGCTGAAGCAGCCGGTGCTGGTGGCGTCCGCCGATGGCGTGGGTACCAAGCTCAAGATCGCTTTTGCCACTGGCGTGCACAACACCGTCGGTCGTGATCTCGTCAACCATTGCGTCAACGATATCCTGGTCCAGGGCGCGCGCCCGCTCTTCTTCCTCGATTACATCGCGACTGGAAAGTTGTCGCCCGATGTCGTCGCGAGCATCGTCGAGGGCGTAACGAATGGCTGTCGTGAAAATGCTACCGTGTTGTTGGGCGGCGAAACGGCGGAGATGCCGGGTTTCTACCAGGACGGTGAATACGACATCGCCGGTTTTATCGTCGGCGTCGTTGACCGCGAGAAGATCATCGACGGAAAGACGATCGCTCCAGGAGACGTTTTGCTGGCACTACCCTCCGCCGGACTACACACAAACGGATACTCGCTCGCTCGCAAACTCTTTTTCGAAGTCGCCGGTTATGAACCGCAGACCCACCTGCCGGAATTGGGAATAACAGCGGGCGAAGCACTGCTGTTGCCACACCTCAGCTATCTGAAACCCCTCGAAGGCCTGCTCGATCGAGGGCTGATCAAGGGCCTGGCGCACATAACCGGCGGTGGACTCACCGACAACATTCCGCGGATCCTTCCGGAAGGCACGGCGGTGAAGATCGAGAAAGGTTCATGGCCTGTACCGCCATTATTCGAGTTGCTGCGCCGGCTCGGCAATGTTTCGGGGAACGAAATGTATCGCACGTTTAATATGGGCGTCGGGATGGTGATCGTCTGCGCGCCAGGCGACGCAAAAACGATCGAGAAACACCTTCGAGAATGCTACAGGATCGGAACTGTTATTACGGGGAATCGTGAGGTATCGATCTGAAGAAAAGGATCGCGATTTTAATTTCCGGCCGTGGCTCAAACATGCTTGCGCTCAGCGATGCTGTCGTCGCCGGCAAGATCCCGAATGCAGAAATAACCATCGTAATCAGCGACAAGGCTGATGCGCGCGGCCTCGTGCCGGCCAAAGAACGCGGAATCGAAACCCGCGTCGTCGAACGTCGCGGCCGCAATCGCGAAGAGCACGAGCGCGAGATCATCTCACTCTTGCGCGAACGTCAGATCGATCTTGTTTGCCTGGCGGGATACATGCGCCTGTTGTCCCCCTGCTTTATCGAGGCGTTCAAGAGGCGAATCCTCAATATTCACCCGAGTCTGCTGCCCGCCTTTCCGGGTCTTGATGCGCAACGACAAGCGCTCGATCATGGCGTGAAAGTGAGTGGATGCACGGTTCACTTCGTAGACGAGACCCTTGATGGTGGGCCAATCATCGCGCAGCGTGTGGTGCCGGTCTTGAAAGGCGACACGGTGGAGACACTCTCTGCGCGAATACTCGAACAGGAGCACGAAATTTATGCGGAGGCCGTCGCATCTGTGATTGAGAGGATTGGTTAACCACGGATGACACTGATCTAAAATCCGGATTTTAAATCCGTGTGATCCGTGGTTAATGTTTTCTGCCTAACGATTCGGCACGCTGAAACGCAGCCCAAACAGCCTTCGACATTATCGTTCTCAAACTACCCTTCTCCATCTGGTAGATCGCTTCCGCCGACGTGCCTCCGGGCGAGGTGACCATGTTCCGCAACTCAGCCGGATGTTTGTGCGACTCCTGCGCGAACAAAACCGATCCGAGCAAAGTCTGGTGGACCAGCTCCTGGGCCACGTGCCTCGAAAACCCCAGGTGAACTCCCGCGTCGATGAGCGCTTCCATAACCATGAAAATGTATGTCGGCCCAGTAGCACTCAGTGCAGTCGCCATGTCGATCTGTCGTTCGTTTTCGACGTGAACACTTTTGCCGAGCGCGTCGAGCATCGCGCGAACCTGGCTCTGCTGCTTTTCAGTCACGTCTGCACTCGCGGTCCAGGCAGTGACACCCTCGCCAATCTGCGCAGGCGTATTAGGCATCGTGCGCACCACAGAGGCGTGCAGGAGTTCTTCGGAGATGGTTTCAATCTTCGCGCCGGCGACGATTGAAATTACGAGCTGCTCCTTAACCAGCGACCCCTTCAGTTCTTCGAGCACCTTGTGCAGGCGTTGCGGCTTTACCGCCAGCACGATCATAGAGCCGTCATCGGGCCCTTCCGGATAGACTTCCTTGACCGCCTCGCGATTCTGTTCATACATTTCGATGCCGTACTTGACGTGCATCTCTTCGCGGCGCGCAAGCCGTGGGTGGCTGCCGGCGATCTGCTCAGGACCAACCAGTTTCCTGCGGAGTAGCCCGGTAATAATGGCTTCCGCCATCACGCCGCAACCGATGAAAGCCAGGCGGCAGTTACTGAGAGGAGTCGTCGAGGTTTCAGTTACCATTTAATCCCCCTGAAAAATGTGAAGAGGATAGCGCACGCTTCGACAGTTGAGCTACTCTATCGGCTCATGACGATCGACGAACAGCTATCATTTCTTGGCAAAGGCACCACGGAGATCATTCGCGAAGCTGAGCTGCGCGCGAAGTTGGAGAAGTCTGCCGCCACCGGTAAGCCTTTGCGCGTGAAGCTTGGCGCGGATCCGACGGCACCTGATATTCACCTGGGCCACACAGTCGTGATCCGCAAACTCCGCGCGTTCCAGGAACTGGGCCATACGGTGATTTTTCTCATCGGCGACTTCACCGGAATGATTGGCGACCCTTCCGGCACCAGTGCGACGCGACCCCAACTCACTCGCGAAGCGATCGACGCCAACGCAGAAACATACAGGCAACAGATCTTCAAACTGCTCGACCCGGAAAAAACAATCATCGAGTTCAACTCGCGTTGGATGGACACGCTGGGCTCAGCAGATTTTTTGCGACTCGCTTCGCACGTCACCGTGCGGCAGATTCTCGAGCGCGACGATTTTCAACAGCGACTCCAGGAGAATCGGCCACTGGCGCTGCACGAAGTTATGTATCCGCTAGTAATGGCTTACGACTCAGTGGCGCTCGAGGCTGATGTCGAGCTTGGCGGAACGGACCAGAAGTTCAACTTGCTGATGGGCCGCAATCTGCAAAGAGAGTACGGACAAGAGTCGCAGGTGGTGATGATCATGCCGTTGTTGGAAGGAACTGACGGCGTGCAGAAGATGTCGAAGAGTTTGGGAAACTATATCGGCATCAGCGAGCCGCCGCAGGAGATCTTCGGCAAGGTAATGTCGATCTCCGACGAGCTGATGTGGCGCTACTACGAGCTCTGTACGGATCTTTCGCCGGCTGAGATCACGTCGTTGCGGGCTTCACAGCGCAATCCACGCGACATAAAAGCCGATCTGGCGAAACGGATCGTCGCTGATTTCTATTCGAAGGCCGAGGCGCGCAAGGCTGAGGAAGAGTTCAATGTGATGTTTCGTAACAAGCAGGCTCCGGACGTTGTCGAGGAGCGAGCTTTGAAGCCGGGGCCGCGGAAGCTGCCGAAGTTGTTAGTGGAACTGGACCTCGCGCCCTCGATGGCGGAAGCTCGTCGGCTCATCGAGCAGGGCGGAGTTTACGTTGACGGTGAACGGCGCACGCAAACTGACTTCGAAGTCAGCCTCAGTGCTGATCAGTCACACTTGATCCAGGTTGGAAAGCGACGCTTCGTGCGGATAAAAGCCATCTGTGGCTCAAAACAATGACACTCGCAACTGAAGACATTCTGATCATCGAAACGCCCGAGCGTGTGCCGTTGCACTTCGCCCTCGCGTCGATCGGAAACCGCTTTCTCGCCTGCGCCATCGACCACACGATTCAGGGGCTTTCGCTTGTCCTCATCTTCGTCGCCTGCATCATTCTGGCAAGCTTTTCGAGTATCGAGCACGCAGTATCGAGCGCGCCGAAATGGGTTTACGCGGTGATGATCCTGCTTCTGTTTCTCACGTTCTCAGGTTACTTCGCATTCTTCGAATGGATCTGGAGTGGACAAACTCCCGGTAAGCGCTGGTTGAAGCTGCGTGTGATTCGCGAGGATGGACGCCCGATCACTTTCTGGGAAGCGTCAGTACGAAATCTGCTGCGCAGTTTCGACATGATGCCGGCGCCGTTCTATTCGATCGGCTTGATCAGCGTCTTTTCGACTACGCGCGATCAACGCGTCGGCGACATGGTGGCGGGAACGGTCGTCGTTCGTGAACGCGAAGCAGAAGCGCCTGCGTTCGCCCAGGTCTTTGCCGCGCCGGTGAGCGATCCCGCGCTGCGCCGATCGTTCAAGCCGGTGGACTTCACTGCGAGTTTGAACACGCTGACTGAGCCGGAGATCCAAGTGGTGGAAACTTTTTTGCGGCGTCGCTGGGACTTGTCTGACGTGCCGCGGCAGTGGATGGCATGGCGAGTATCGCTGCCGATTCTTTACAAGATTCGACCTACCTACGACCTCGCCACCTTCACCTACGAAGGCTTCCTGGAAGAACTGCTGCACCGCTATCTACAGGAGCATCGTTTCCGCGCAAACTAAGGCTTAATTTTCACGACAATCGGAAAAAGTTTGCCGGCCTCAATCGGATCCAGCGTCACTCCGTCCAAAGACGCCGCATACGACAGGACAACATCTCTGCCGGCAGCGAGATCTTCGGCTGTCGGCAATCGAATCTCGTCTGGGGTAACACCGCGATGCTCGAGGCTGTTGCCATCCGACATTATCAGGTCAGAGACGGTGATGCTCACTGAATAAAAAACCACGAACTCGAGTCCGATTTCATCTGGATAATGCCGGGCGGCCATTACGGCCCCGGCTGTCTGGTCGCCAATGATGGTGCCTCTTTTTTCGAGTTGGATCGTACGAGCGAGAATTTCAGAAGCCGATGCGGAGCGACTATCAACCAGTATCGTTAACTTCCCGGTAAAAACCTTTTCACCGCGAGACTTCGCAATCAGGGGTTTACTCTGCTTACGAGATTTGTCGTCGCCAATTTTAATATCGTGGTCGAAGAGGTTGGACACTATGCGCGTAATAGTTGTTTGCCAGCCACCGCCGTTGCCGCGAAGGTCCAGGATCAAAGCCTTGTATTTTTTGGCCCGCGAAAACGCATCGTCGATTTGCAAATCCGTCAGGTCAAACTCATTCATCTTCCAGATCAGCAGTTCATCGCCGAACGACACAAAACGATCGCGGTCCAGCTCCGCTTCCCGCCATCCCCTTCTTACAAGCTCCAAGTACTCGTTCTGGTTCGTGAGATTGACCACTTTCTTGCCTTGTTTCTGTTTGGCCATCAGATCGAGTTGACGTGGTTCTCCCTTCGGGTTGCGAAGGATCACGCGGATGCCTGGTTGCGGGCGCAGCAAATTAAACAGATACTGAAACTTCCAGAGGTTCGAACGATCGATTTGGTGACCGCCAGCTTCCAAAACCTCATCGCCGGGCTTTACTCCTTTAGCTTCGGCGTCGCTTCCTTTATCTACCGAAGAAACGTAACAACGGTCTCCGATCATTATCATGGTCCACCCATAGTCTGTTTCGACGGCGCGTGAGGGCGGCAGGAAAAAGGTGTGCGAGTCGTCTAATTCGATCAGGACTTGCGCGATGATTCCCATGATCTGTCCGACGGACTGAGCCTCTTTGATTTTTTCCGAAGCCGTTTTAAAGCGAGCTTCGACATCCATGCCATGGAAGGACGCGTCATAGTAGTTTTTTTTCAGGTTGTCTTTGATTCGGCTTAACATTATCTGGCCACGGTCACGATCCATGCTTTCCACCTTCTGGGCGCGTGCGATCGTGAAAGGAGCGACGACTATGAAAGTAAGAAACGCGATTGTGAGAAGCTTACGGATTGCGAGGGAGTTTACAGGTAGACTCATGGGGGTTTGCTCTCCTGATTTAGTGATTTGACGATCTATTTAGCGGTTTGCTAGCCTTCAAGGTTTCGGCTAAGCCGAATTTTACAATAGGGGACAGGTAATGAGTAAAGACGTTTTTATTTTGGGCGGGAAGCGCACTCCGATGGGTGAATACGTTGGAGCGCTGAAAGACGTATCCGCAATCGACCTCGGCGCGGTCGCAGCGCGAGGAGCCCTCGAAACAACGGGTATTAAGCCTGACGAAATCGATCACACTGTCATTGGAAACGCATTGCAAACTTCCGGCGACGCCATCTACGGCGCTCGTCACGTGGCGCTGAAAGCTGGTGTGCCGTTCGATCGGCCGGCGTTGACTGTAAATCGACTCTGCGGCAGCGGTATCCAGTCGATCGTCTCCGGCGCCCACATGATTCAACTCGGCGAGGCGCAAACTTGTCTCGTCGGCGGGATGGAATCGATGTCGCAGGCGCCACACGTCATACGCGGAGCGCGATCAGGCTTCGCGCTGGGACAAGGTAAACTCGAAGACAGTTTAATGGTTGCGCTGCTCGACACTTACTGCAACACACCGATGGCTGGAACCGCGGAAAACCTGGCCCGTAAGTTTGAGATTTCGCGCGAAGAGCAGGACAAGTACGCGCTGCGATCGCAGCAGGAGGCGAAGCGCGCCAAGGATGCAGGCTTTTTCGCTGAAGAGATTGTTCCGGTTGAAGTGAAGACGCGCAAAGGAACCGTGCAAGTGAACGAAGACGATCATCCGCGACCGGAAACAACACTTGAAGGTCTGGCTAGACTTAAACCGGCGTTTGCTCAGGATGGTTTTGTCACTGCCGGCAACGCTTCCGGCATTGTCGATGGTGCGGCAGCTCTGGTGATTGCCGGCGAGGAGTTTGTGAAGCAGAAGGATCTCACCCCGATGGGCCGGATAGTGAGTTGGGCCTACGCGGGAGTTGAACCGGAGATCATGGGTATCGGACCCGTGCCCGCGACTCGTGCGGCGCTCGCGAAGGCGGGTTTATCGCTTAACGAGATTGACGTGGTCGAAGTGAACGAGGCTTTTGCCGGGCAGTACCTGGCCGTCGAGAAGGAGTTGGGACTCGACCGCAGCCGAACGAACGTCAACGGTGGCGCGATCGCACTCGGGCATCCCTTGGGAGCGACTGGCACGCGTCTCGTCTTGACCGTGCTACACGAGCTTCACCGCCGCGGCAAACGCTACGGTTTGGCGACCGCGTGTATTGGTGGCGGGCAGGGCATCGCGATGATCGTCGAGCGCGTATGAAAACCAGCCGCGGATTTACGCAGAAGAACGCAGATCCAGATCTGCGTTCTGCTGCGGTAATCCGCGGCTGGTTTTCCCGATTTTTAGATTAAATCCAAATTCTTGTGCAGGTTCCGCCGAGACCTTCACCTCTCTCCCAGAGTTAACTATTGGCACACATCGCTTTCGTTAAGCGAAGCGATTAAAGTATTTATCCGGCACAACTATTGCGAATTTTTTGTGAACGCTGATTGGCCCCTTTGGCCAGGCATTCATTCCACTTCAAATCTCTGTTAACTCGTTGGCTAAGGAGTTCCCCGGTATGTCGAAAATAGTCAGGTTCTCGTTTATATCTCTGTTGGTGCTGGCTCTCAGCGCTGTGGCCTTTGCGCAATCGACCACCACTGGTTCCATCGGCGGCGTAGTCACTAATCCTAACAAGGAGGTCGTTTCTGGGGCTGCTGTTTCCGTCAAGAACATCGGAACCAACAAGGAAGATTCGGCCACAACCGACGACAGCGGACGTTTCAAGGTTGCTAGCCTGCAACCGGGAGTCTATGCGGTGACGGTAAACTCGTCCGGCTTTAGTCCGATGACTGTCGATAACGTGACGGTCGAAATCGGACGTGAGACGAATCTCGAGGTGGCATTGACGGTTGGTCCGGTGACAGGCCAGGTAGACGTCACCGCCGAGGCCCCCGTCATCAACACCACTCAGCAGGATTTCTCCACCAACCTCAATCAAACATCAATCAACGAACTTCCAGTCAACGGTCGTCGCTGGTCTAACTTCGCTATCTTGACGCCCGGCACCGTTCCGGACGGAAATTTCGGCTTGATCAGTTTTCGCGGCATTTCCGGATTGCTGAACAACAGCACCGTTGACGGCGGCGACAACAACCAGGCGTTTTTCTCGGAAGAGAGAGGGCGCACGCGCAGTGCGTATTCCATCAGCCAGGCGGCGATTCGCGAGTTTCAGGTTAACACCTCAAACTACGCTGCTGAGTACGGACGTTCCGCAGGCGGCGTTATCAATGCGGTCACCAAGTCAGGTACCAATGAGTTTCACGGCTCGGCGTTTTTATACGACCGCAACAACAAATGGGGAGCGCGCAATCCGAACACTTTCATCACCCGGTTAGTCAACGGAGTCTCTACTCGTGAAGCGTTTAAACCGAAGGACGTCCGTTACCAGTTTGGCGGAACTCTCGGTGGACCAATCGTCAAAGATAAGCTGTTCTTTTTCTTCAGCTATGACGAACAGAGACGTAACTTTCCCGGAGTCGCTGTGTTCTTCACTCCTGGATACCTCGGCACCGTCAATCGCTGTGCTTCTGCGACGGCTGCCGGATGTTCAACGGCTCTATTTGCAGCGTCATTAAGGAATCCCACGCGCGCGCTGACTGATGCGCAGATTGACTCAGCATTAAGCTTCATCAACGACCAGACAGGTGAGGTGCCGCGTCGTGGAAATCAAAGACTGTTTCTGCCGAAGATTGATTGGCAGATAAACTCGAATCACCAATTCAGCGCTACGTATAACCGGTTGAGATGGAATTCGCCGGCAGGAGTTCAGACCGGAGCGACCGTGACCCGCGATCGAGCCGGCTTCGGCGACGACTTTGTCGAGACCGATTCACTCAATCTCCGTCTCGCTTCAACCCTCTCGAGCCAGCTCATCAACGAGTTTCGTTTTCAATGGTCCGATGAGCTCAACTCACAATTCGCCCAACCACCGCTTCCCGGCCAGCCTACTACGGCGAATGGGTTTTCGCCTCAAGTCGCTTTGACTAACGGAATCACGTTTGGCAAAGCGACGTCGCTCGATAGAGTAGCTTTACCTGACGAGAGACGGTTCCAATTCGCCGATTCGCTTACCTATACAAGCGGCAACCACACTTTCAAGTTTGGCACGGACATCAATCGCGTAAGAGATATCGACGATAACCTCTTTACGGGAGCCGGGTCGTACACTTATGGCAACATCAACGACTTTATCGTTGATTACATAAATTTCACCACCAGCGGAGCATTGAGGACTGCGGGAGCCTTGTGTTCAACTTCAACCCGAGCGGCCGGAAAGTGCTACACCTCAAACTACAATCAGGGTTTCGGTCAACCTCGCTTCGAATTGAGAACTACTGACTGGGCCTTCTTTGCTCAAGACGACTGGCGCGTGACACCGCGGCTCACACTCAACTTGGGATTGCGTTGGGACTATGAACAGTTTCCGCAACCTTTCCTCGTGAATTCAAACTTGCCGCAAACCGCCAACCGTCCCAATGACAAAAATAATTTTGGTCCGCGAATCGGTTTTGCAGCGGATGTGAGTGGGGATGGGAAGACCAGCGTGCGCGGCGGTTACGGGATTTACTATGGTCGTATAAACGGCACGATCATTATCAACTCGCTGATCAATACCGGTCTCAGCACCGGTCAAGCGGTCAGTTCAGTGGCGGCTGCTTGCCCTGGTGCAAATCCTGGCACCTCCACCAATACGGCCTGCCCCACGCCCGCGAGCGTTCCATTGGGTAATCCAACAGCTCCCACCTTTCCAAATATTCTGGCGAGCGCGCCTCCGGGAACGGCCGCTGTCAACTACTTTAGAAATGGTTTCCAAAATCCGCTCATCCATCAGGGTGACGTGATTATTGAACGCGAAGTCGCACGCAACACCGTGATCTCGGCCAGCTACCTCTTCAGTTATGGAAACCACTTAACTACTTTCGTGGATACAAACCTGAATCCGCCGAGCGCCCTGGGAAGAGTGAACATCCTGGATGGTCCATTCGCCGGCCAGATTTGGACATTTCCTTATTATCGAGGAACGAGACCCAACACGAATTTCGGCAATATCCTCGAGATTCGCGACAGCATTTCGACGAAGTATCACGCGTTAGTCTTGCAGGCTAATCGACGGCTGACCAATGGGCTGCAATTTCAGACCAGCTACACGTTGTCGCGGGCACAGGATAATGGTGGCTCGCAGAGTTCGGCGACGTTCACGCCTGGCTTTTCCGCGCTCTTTGATCCACTCGATCCGCAGGGAGATAATGGTCTGTCTCCCTTTGACCGGCGTCATAAGTTCGTCGCGAGCGTTGTTTACAACACCGACTTCCAGGGACTTAACGGAGCTGGAAAAGCGATCCTGAATGGATGGACTATTGCGCCAATCCTCAATTGGTTTTCAGGGTTCCGCTACACTGCGGTGACGAATGGTTTCACTCCTCCTTCTACTGGTCCTACCAGTGTCGCCACTGCCTCTCTTTTCGGAGCCAGCCAGGCCGGCGGCATCAACGGTTCGAATGGATCGCTTCGTTTCGGCTTGACGCCAAACAACGCTTTCCATACGCCGTCGATCCAGTATGTCGATCTTCGTCTCTCGCGACGCTTTACCATCAAGGAGAATGCAAAGATCGAATTCCTTGCCGAAGGCTTCAACATTTTCAACCGCACACAGGTGACGGGCGTGAACAACCGGATGTACGTGCTTTCAGCGCCGACCACGGGCCCGAACGTGAACACGGTTATTGCTACTTTCGATCCAACGTTCGGTACACCGAGTGACCTGTCGAATGGATTTTTCTTCCGCGAACGTCAGATTCAATTAGCCGTTCGCTTTGAGTTTTAGAACCAAGACGGTTACCTGAAACGAACCCGGGTAGACTTGCTATTCAAGTCTACCCGGGTCTTTGTTTTAACTGCTTTGGTTGTTAGCCACAAAGAAGCACAAAAGGCACAAAAATCAGCGGAAATCCTTTTGTGTTTTTGGTGCCTTTTTGTGGCAGGCTAATGCGTCACAAATATTTAATAGGTGCAATGAAGAGAAAGACTTGCGGAATCAAGCCACGGCATGATAGAAGTCAGTTCTTACTTGTCCGTCTCATTCGCAACAATCCTTTCGTGAATTGATTAGGTGCACACAAAAACTGGCTAACAGAGGCGCAGCCGAAGGGCTGAGGCGCATTAACCGTAACTCATTGCCTAAGGAGTTCCCCAGTATGTCGAAAATAGTTAAGCTCTCTTTTGTATCTCTGTTGGTGCTCGCCCTCAGCGCTGTGACCTTTGCGCAATCGACGACCACCGGCGCAATCGGAGGCGTTGTCACTAATCCGAATAAGGAGGTCGTGGCGAATGCTTCGGTTTCGGTAAAGAACATCGGAACCAACAAAGAAGATTCGGCCACCACCGACGACGCTGGACGTTTCAAGGTTGCTAACCTGCAACCGGGAAACTATTCAGTGACGGTAAACTCGTCCGGCTTCAGTCCGATGACCGCGGAAAACGTCACGGTTGAAATCGGACGCGAGACAAACCTCGACATTGCGCTCACTGTTGGTCCAGTAACCGGGCAGGTAGACGTCACGGCCGAGGCGCCGGTTATCAACACCACTCAGCAGGACTTCTCAACCAACATCAATCAAACTTCAATCAACGAACTTCCGATCAACGGTCGTCGCTGGTCAAACTTCGCGCTGCTGACGCCCGGCGCTGTGCCTGACGGCACGTTTGGGTTGATCAGCTTTCGCGGCATCTCGGGCTTGCTGAACAACAACACGATCGATGGTGGAGACAACAACCAGGCATTCTTTGCCGAAGAACGTGGCCGAACACGTATCAGCTACTCGATCAGCCAGGCTGCGATCCGCGAGTTCCAGGTCAATACTTCAAGCTACTCAGCCGAGTATGGACGTTCCGCGGGCGGTGTGGTCAACGCGATCACGAAGAGCGGCACGAACGACTTTCACGGCGGCGCTTTCTATTACCAGCGCAACAACAAGTGGGGTGCTCGTAATCCATTAGCAGTTCGCCAGGAAGTCGTCAACGGGGTCTTTACTCCGGTCGGCTTCAAACCGAAGGACGTGCGCCACCAGTTCGGCGGCACGATTGGTGGGCCAATCGTGAAAGACAAAGCCTTCTTCTTCTTCAGCTACGATCAGCAGAAACGCAACTTTCCGGGCCTGGCGGTGTTTGGTCAGAATGGTTTCCTGAACCTGAGCACCAGTAACCGTAATGCTCTACTCGCACGCGGCCTGACGAACACCCAGATCGATAGCACGCTCGCGTTTCTCTCTACCCTTTCCGGTCCGGTACCCAGGACGGGCGATCAAAAGCTTTTCCTGCCGAAGGTGGATTGGGTCATAAATGACAGGAACACTTTTACGGTCAGCTACAACCGCCTGCGTTGGGTATCGCCCGCCGGCATTCAGACGCAAGCAACCAACACACGGGCTGTTGATAATTTTGGCGACGACTTCGTCGAAATCGATGCCCTCAACACGAAGCTGGCGTCTACTATCACACCCAATCTGCTGAACGAGTTTCGTTTCCAGTGGGGTCGTGACAACGAGTTTCAGTTTAGTCAGCCACCGATCCCCGGCGAGCCGACGAATGCGGTCGGCGGCAGGTCGCCGCAAACAATTCTCGTCGGCGCGTCAACGTTTTCATTCGGCATGCCGGAGTTCCTCGAGCGTGCTTCGTTCCCGGATGAGCGGCGCTGGCAGTTTGCCGATACTGTGACGCTGACGAACGGCAATCACACTTTCAAGTTTGGCGGCGATATCAACTTCGTTAAAGACATCATCAACAATCTGCGTTTCATTGGTGGCGAGTTCCAGTACACGGGCGCCACGACCGGAATCGCCGATTTCATCGTCGATTACGTTAACTTCCAAACTAACGGCGCGATTCGCGCGCTGCCACAAGGCCCGGCAGGATCGGCAACGGCGCTCAATGGTCTTTGCGTCAGTGGACCATCGCCCGGAGTTTTTCGCCGTGCCGGCAAGTGTTACGCAGGCACTTTCACCCAGGGCTTCGGCGTGCTGGGTCTCAACATGAAGACCACCGATCTCAACTACTTCGTCCAGGACGACTGGCGCGTCAGTCCCAGGTTCACTTTGAATCTCGGTCTGCGTTATGAGTACCAGCGAAATCCGGATCCGGTGAATGTGAATCCCCTCCTGCCGCAAACCAACAACAAGGTGGACGATCGAAATAACTTTGGCCCACGCGTGGGATTCGCCCTCGATCTGAATGGCGACGGCAAGACCAGCATTCGCGGTGGCTGGGGACTTTACTACGGCCGCGTCATCAACTCGACCGTTTACAATGCGCTTGTTAACACCGGCGTCGGTATCGATCAAGGTCAACGACAGTTCTCCACCAGCGCAAGCAATCTGCCGGCTGCCTGTACCGGCACCACGCCACCAACATCGGCTGACGATTGCGCGTTCTTGCCGATTTATCCAAACCTGATCAGCGCCTCGAACCCGCCGGTGGGCGCGGTGCAGTTCTTCGCCGACGATTTTCAGTTGCCGCAGATTCACCAGTGGGATTTCGTTTTCGAGCGAGAGATCGCGAGAAACACAGTTGTCTCGGCTTCCTATCTCGGAAGCTTCGGTAATTCGCTGCCAAACTTCGTCGATACCAACTTGCCGCCGCCGTCCCGCACGGTTGCGCTCAATATCGTGGGTGGACCATTCGCCGGCCAGACGTACCTGACGCCGTTGTTCACCGGACGCAGACCTGACACTCGGTTCCTCCAGTTGACGGAAATCCGCAGTGACGTGTTCTCCAAGTATCACGCGCTGGTGTTGCAGGCTAACCGCCGGCTCACAAGCGGACTCCAGTTCCAGACGAACTACACACTCTCGCGTGCTTCTGACAATGGTCAGACTTCGCAAACGTTTACTGCCAACAACGTACCCTTCAATGCGTTTGACCAGTCGAATGAGAATGGACTTTCGGCGTTTGACCGCAGGCAGAAGTTTGTGGCCAGCGTGGTCTACAATCCGAATCCGTTCGCGGATGGACCGGCGAAGCACATCTTCAACGGTTGGACGATCGCGCCGATTCTCAATGCGTTTTCAGGCCAGCGATTTACCGGCAACATCGCCAACAGCATCAACCCGCAGTCGTTTGGGTTCGCTTCCAATCAGACGCCGGGTGGTGGTGCGAATGGTTCCGGCGGTGCGAACCGGTTTGCGCTCGTGCCGCGTAACTTCTTCAAGCAGCCGAATATCTGGTACCTCGATGCACGAATTTCACGTCGCTTCAGTCTCAGTGAAGGCGTGAAACTCGAGGTGCTGGCTGAAGGCTTCAACGTTTTCAATCGCACCCAGGTCACCGTGGTTAACAGCACTATCTACAATCTTTCCGGTTCCACGTTGACCTTTAATGGCGCCGGGACGAATCCTTTCAGGAATGTCACCGGCGCTGACAGTACTCTGTTCCGCGAGCGCCAGGTGCAACTCGCAGCGCGCCTCGAGTTTTAAGTACGTCTCATCCACAGATTCCACAGATTACACAGATCAGTCTGTGTAATCTGTGGATGTTTTTGTCTAGGGCCTCCGAACGTTTATAATGCCCGGTCTTTTCGTTTTCATTAGCGCTCCTATGAGGGGAAACCTACAAAATTGGCGAACGAACAGTTTGATGTGACGATTATCGGCAGTGGACCTGGCGGTTATGTGGCAGCGATTCGAGCGGGTCAATTAGGACTCAAAACAGCAATTGTCGAGAAGGACAACAGGCTTGGCGGCACCTGCACGTTGCGTGGCTGTATTCCCACGAAGCAGATGTTGATGTCGGCCCACGTCTACGAGCAGATGCAGCATGCCGCAGACTTTGGCGTGCAGGCTTCCGGAATTCAACTCGCTTTTGCGGATGTGCAGAAAAGAAAAGATAAGGTGGTGCTGAAAAACTCGAAGGGCATCGAGTACCTGATGAAGAAGAACAAGGTCACTGTCTTCAAAGGTACAGGCAAACTCGCGCTGCCCGGCAAAGTCGAGGTGACGGACGCCGAAGGAAAAAAGCAGACGCTTCAAACCAAAAACATCATCATCGCCACGGGTTCTGTTGTGCGGCCGATTCCCGGATTCGAGACGGATGGTGTCCACGTTGTTAACAGCGATCACATCCTCGAACTCCAGCAGGTGCCGAAGTCGCTGATTGTGATGGGCGCGGGCGCGGTTGGCGTTGAGTTTGCTTCAGTCTATTCACGCTTTGGCGCTGAGACGACGATCGTGGAGCTGTTGCCGCGACTCGTGCCATTGGAAGATGAAGAAGTTTCAAAAGAGCTCGAACGCAGTTTCCGCAAGCGTGGGATCAAGTCGCAGGTGGATACAAAACTCGAGAAGTTGGAGAAGACTGAATCCGGCGTGCGTGTCACTGGCAAGACTTCCAAAGGCGAAGCCGTCAATCTCGAAGCGGAGATGCTGCTGGTTGCGGTCGGACGAATGCCTTACACCGAAGGACTCGGACTCGAAGGTTCGAAAATCAAGGTTGAAAAGGGATTCATCATCGTCGATGAATACCAACAGACGGCGGAGAAAGGCGTGTACGCGATAGGCGACGTTGTGCCGACGCCGCTGTTGGCCCACCTCGCTTCGAAGGAAGGGATCGTGGCCGTCGAGCACATGGCCGGCAAAAAGGACGTGCGTCCCATCAATCTGCGCCTCGTGCCAAACTGCACTTACTGCGATCCGGAGATCGGGTCGGTTGGGCTGACAGAGGCGAAGGCAAAGGAGCAGGGGTACGACGTCAAGGTCGGGAGGTTTCCGTTCTCGGCTTCCGGCAAGGCCCGCATCATCGGCGAGGAAGAAGGCTTCGTAAAGATCGTCAGTGAAAAGAAGTACGACGAGATCCTGGGCGTACATATAATTGGCCCACATGCGACGGAGTTAATTGCTGAGGCTTGCGTGGCCATGCAGCTCGAATCGACGGCGGACGAACTCGGGCGAACGATGCACGCGCATCCGACGATCTCCGAGGCAGTAATGGAAGCCGCCGAAGGCGTTCACGATATGGCGGTGCACATATAAATCTTAACCACGGATAACACGGATTTAATCCGTGAAAGAATTCGCGTCATCCGTGGTTAATTAAGGTTTAGGTAAATGGATCAACAGGAGAATTCATCACGCGAGAAACGGCGACGCAGGCGAATGCCGCGTCCTCGTTTTCAAATGCGCGTCAGTACCAAGTACGCGCCGCGCAAGCCCGTTGACGGCAAGCCCCTAAGCTGTACGACCGAGACCACACTCAAACCAGAGCAGCACCTCGATCTTTATCGCTACCTGAAACTTACCCGGCTGGTCGAAGAACGGTTAGTCAACCTCTATCGCCAGACGAAAGTCGTCGGCGGGGTATTCCGCTCTCTGGGCCAGGAAGCGACTGCCGTCGGCAGCGCGTACGCACTTCAGCCCCAGGACTTCGTTACGCCTTTGATACGAGATCTTGGCGCCGTGCTCGTGAAAGGCATCCGCCCGCGCGACATCTTTGCGCAATACATGGCTAAGGCGTGGGGACCATCAGGCGGACGAGATCTCAACATCCATTTCGGCGACATGCAGAAGGGATTCATTGGTCCAATCTCACACCTGGGCGACATGATCCCGGTGATGACCGGGATCCTGCTCGGCGGGCGCATGCAGAAGAAGAAGTTCGTCGCCATTGCTTACATCGGCGATGGAGGCATGAGCACTGGCGCGTTTCATGAAGGACTCAACTTCGCCGCCGTGCAGCGCTTGCCGTTGATCGTGATCGCCGAACACAATCATTACGCCTATTCAACTCCGACGAGCCTGCAAACAGCCGTGCGAGATCTGGCCGAGAAGGCTGCGGGTTACGGCATTCCGGCGTACATCGTCGATGGGAACGACGTCGTCGCGTGTTATGAAGTCACACGACAGGCGGCTGAGTATGCGCGACGTGGTGGCGGCGCGGTGCTGATTGAGGCGAAGACTTATCGCCGCAAAGGACACGCAGAGCACGACGATCAGCGATACGTTGCGGACGGAGAGATCGAGTGGTGGGAGAAGAACAACGATCCGATCGATCGTTATGAACGATACCTGCTCGAGTGTAATCTGGCGACGAAAGAGAAACTAGACGAGATCGTTGCCGGTGTTGTCCGCGAGATTGACGAAGACAGCGCCTGGGCTGAGTCTTCACCCATGCCCGAAGGCGAGCAGGCGGCGTACGGAGTATTCGACAACGACATCGTACCGCCGGCATTCAGACCAAAAGTCCTGGAGGGTTAATTATGGTTTTTCCAATGAGCCACAAGTACCGACGACGCACCGAAGGTACCTCACTTACCGGAGGAAAAGAGATGGGATTGGTGTATGCGGAAATTGAGCTGCTAAATGGAGATGATCTCGCATTTAACCGACGCGGGAGTTTGCCTGAAAACGAGATTCGAAGGGTTACCACTAAGGCATTAGTTGACAGTGGCGCGTTGGACCTCGTTATAAACGAAGAGGTTCAGCAACAACTTAACTTACCGGTTCTTCACCAGCGAACTGTATGGTTAGCCGACGAGACACAGCGGCAAGTGGACATGGTTGGTCCTGTTGAGGTTCGTTTCGAGAACCGCAGTACCATCGTAAAAGCCATTGTTTTGCCAGGCGTTGAAGATGTTTTGCTCGGCGCCATTCCCCTTGAAGGACTCGACGTATTTATAGATCCGGTAGGGGAGCGACTCGTTGTAAATCCAAAGTCTCCAGATATAGCAACGTCGCAGGTTAAGGAAGTCTCTCTGAGTATCTAACAATGTCAACCGCCCTCAAAAAAGAACATAAATCCGCGCGCCCGGAGCGTGGCGGACAGGCCACCCTCGTCGAGGCGATCCGCCAGGGAATCTGGGAAGAGATGGAACGCGACCCGACCGTGTTTGTGATCGGCGAGGACGTGGGCGCGTACGGCGGAGCGTTCAAAGTTACAGATGGATTGATTGACCAGTTTGGTAAAGCGCGCGTCATCGACACGCCGATCTCGGAAGGCGCGATCGTGGGTGCCGCGTGTGGCGCGGCGCTAATGGGCCTGCGGCCGGTAGCGGAGTTTCAGTTTATCGACTTTATTTCCGCCGGTTTCGATCTGCTCACGAACTACGCCGCGAAATGCCGGTATCGCTGGGGCGCTGGAATACCCGCCGTGTTTCGTGGTCCATGTGGCTCAGGCGTGCGGTCAGGCCCGTTTCATTCGCTGAACGCGGAATCGTTTTTTCTCAACACGGCGGGATTAAAAATTGTAGAGCCTTCGACAGCTTACGACGCGAAAGGTTTGATCAAAGCAGCGATTCGCGATCCCGATCCGGTGCTCTACTTCGAACACAAGAAGCTTTATCGCTTGCCGCGCCTGCGTGAACAACTGCCTGCGGATGATTACATCGTCGAGATTGGCAAAGCACGTATTGCACGCGCCGGACGCGATTTGACGATTATCACCTTTGGAGCCACCGTCCTGACGGCTCTCGATGCTGCCGAGGAGCTCGAGAAGGAAGGCCTGGACGTCGAAGTGATCGACTTGAGAACGCTTGCACCGCTCGACAAGCCTGCCATACTCGCGAGTGTGAAGAAGACCAGTAAAGCAATCGTGCTGCACGAAGCATCGCGCACCGGCGGTATCGGCGGCGAAATCGCGGCGATGCTGGCGGAAGAGGCATTTGAATGGCTCGATGCACCCGTTGTGCGGGTTGCGTCGATCGATACGCCGGTGCCGTATTCACCGCCGCTGGAAGATTATTATTTGCCGCAAACGAAAGACGTTGTCGATGCGGCGCGCAAGCTGGCGGCGTATTGAGGAATTCAGTTTTGAGTTCAAGCTTTAGCTTGTGCTTCAAAGCGGCAGCCTAAAGGCTGAACTCTGAACGCTGATGAGACGGAGAACAGATGAGCACTGAAGTGGTGATGCCGCAAATGGGGGAGTCCATTGCGGAGGGGACGATTACAAAGTGGCTGAAGAAAGTCGGCGAGCGTGTCGAGCGTGATGAACCGCTCTTTGAGATCTCGACCGATAAGGTCGATGCCGAGATTCCCTCGCCGGCCGCGGGAACGTTAACTGAAGTCCGGTTCAAAGAAGGCGACACCGTAGAAGTGAATACGGTCGTGGCGGTGCTTGATGGTGACCAGTCGTCTGCGGTTGCAGCGCCTGCCGCAAAGCCAGTCGAGGAAAAACCCGCGCCGCCCCCAACACCACCGCAGCCTGCGGCGGCTTCTGCGCCTCCAGCCCCAACGCCGGCGCCGCCTCCGCCCGTTGAGGCGAAACAAGCACCAACGCCAGCGGCACCACCGGCTCCCCCCGCTGAGATTCCTTCCAGAACAGATGGAAGCATTCCGAGTGCAGAGGAACTCCGGCGCACCAAGTCGAGCCCGCTGGTCCGTAAGATTGCGCAAGAGCACGGTGTCGATATTTCAAAACTCGAAGGCACTGGCCTCAGTGGTCGAGTAACTAAAAACGACATACTGAGTTTTATCGAGTCAGGAACTGCACCAGCGCCGCCGCAACCAAGAGTGGAAGCCGCCGCGCCTGCTGCGCCTCGAGTTCAGGAAGTCGCTGCGCCGCCGCCTCCGAAGCCTCAAGCCGGCGATCGCGTCGAGCAGATGAGTGTGATGCGCAAGAAGATTGCCGAGCACATGGTCCTGTCCAGGCGTACCTCGGCCCACGTAACAACGGTCTACGAGATCGACATGACGCGAATCGCGCGGCTTCGCGATCAGCATCGCGATGCGTTCTACGAACGCACCGGCACCAAGCTCACCTTCATGCCTTTTATTTTCGAGGCAGTGAACAAGGGACTGCGAAAGTTTCCGATCTTCAACGCGCAGGTCAACGGCGACCAGATTATCTATAAGCAGGACATCAATCTGGGAATGGCTGTGGCGCTCGACTGGGGGTTGATCGTCCCCGTTATTAAACGCGCCGACGACTTGAGCATCTCCGGCCTGGCCCGCGCCGCAAACGATCTTGCCGACCGCGCGCGAACCAAACAACTCAAGCCCGACGAAGTTACCGGCGGCACTTTCACCATCACCAATCCCGGCGTCTTTGGTGGTCTATTCGGCACACCCATTATCAATCAGCCGCAACTGGCAATCCTCGGTGTCGGTAAGATTGAGAAGCGGGCCAAGGTAATGACGACTGAGGATGGCGATGACTTCATCGGGATCCGTTGGATGGCTTATTTCGCGCTCAGCTTCGACCATCGCGTGATCGACGGCGCTGATGCTGAACGATTCCTTGCATTCATCAAGGAAGAACTGGAAGCCGGCGACTTCTCAGTCTAATTAGCCACAGATCTTCACGGATTTACACGGATCTTATTTCTGATTCGTGTAGATCTGTGAGAATCTGTGGCCTATTTTACGTCCGTTATTGCGATAAAGTGGTGATTCGATGAAGAAATGCGGAGGCTATTGACTTAGTTTCGGCGAAGGTCTAAGAGTTGTCATCCGCAAAATTTAACTAGGCGGGAGGCGAGGAGCGAGAACTCGCCATGATCAGCTTGAGAAAGACGCGCGTTCAAGGAGCGCGTTAACCTGTTAACAGTTTGAAGGAGATAAATCGATGGTATTCACTAAACATAAAATGTTTGCCCCGGCAGTGCTTACTACCTGCCTGTTAGTCTTCTCAGCCTCCCCACTCTTGGCCCAGGATAAAACCACTCCGGCCGGCTCGCGCACCGTCGCCAGCGGCCAGAAAATGAAACTCAAGGGTGTGGTCACCCGCAGAGATTCAGATACGTTCACCGTCCGCGACATGAATGGCGTGGATACAGTTGTGCGTCTGAGCGACAAGACCAGTGTGAAAACCCATGGTGGGTTCCTGCGTGGCGGCACGAATTACGCACAGACCAGCATCCTGCGCGGCTTGAACGTCGAGGTTGAAGGACGTGGCAATGGGTCAGGTGAGTTGGAAGCAGAGAAGATCCGGTTCAACGAAGCGGACATGCACGTAGCCCGCGCGGTTGAATCCCGTGCAGCGCCGCTCGAAGAGAGAGCGAGCGACACCGAAAATAAGCTGAGCCAGGTTGAAGCCAACGCGCAGCGGCTTTCGGGTCAATTGGATGAGTTGGCTGCCGTTTCCAACGCAGCACGAGGCGGCGCCAAGGCTGCACAGGCGACTGCAGACGCTGCCGTCGCTGGTGTCAACGCAACCAACGAGCGCATCTCGGCTCTCGACGATTACACACCGCAGCAGACTGCGGCTGTGAATTTCAAGACCGGCAGCGCGGTGCTTTCGCCTGAGTCGAAGACAACGCTCGACGACATCGCCAGCAAGGCTTTGAACGCCAAGGGTTACGTACTCGAAGTTTCGGGTTTCGCGGATTCAAGAGGAAGCGTTAACCTGAATCGTGCGCTGAGCCAGCGTCGTGCCGATGCGGTTATTCGTTACCTGGTTGAGAGCCACAATATCCCACTGCGGCGGATCGTTACGCCGTACGGCTATGGTGAGATGAACCCGGTTGCGGACAACACCTCGAAGGAAGGCCGTGCGCAGAATCGACGTGTTGAGATCAAGTTGCTTGTGAACAAGGGCCTGACCGCCCCAACGCCCACAATGAATCCGGGAACTTCGGGTTCGGGCAATTAACGAAACAGCGGAGTCGTGCTGGTGCAACTCCGCGAACATGACGTGGCACCAAAGAGTCGTGGATCATGCCGTCAGAACGCGGTAGGATAGCTTGACATGCAGCCAGCAAAATCTGGCGGCATGAGACAAGACTCGAGGGTGTCAAGATGATTCTGGGGGTTGAGAAAAAATTTTTGTGGCCGGCGTTCCTTGTTGGAGTGCTGGCCATTTTTCTGTCTATACCAACCGTGCAGGGGCAGACTATCAAAGACATGCCGCCCCCGCCGCCGCCTTGGAAACCAAAACCGACACCTACGCCAACGCCGCCTGAAAAGGAAGTGATTGACGTCGTTAAAGTCACTTCAAATCTGGTGATGGTGCCGGTGTCAGTCACCGATCAGCAGGGACAGGCTGTGCAGGGACTTCAGGTTGCTGATTTCCGTCTGTTAGAGGAAGACAAGCAACAGGAGATTTCGGGGATTGGCGATCCTGAGCAAGTGCCGTTAGCGATCGCGTTGCTGTTTGACGTCTCGAGCAGCACCAGTCAAAAAGGGTTTTTTGCGTCGCAACAGAACGCGGCCGCGACGTTCCTGAAGCTTGTGATGAAGCCGTCTGACAGGGCCGCCATCTTTACCATCACTGATAAAGCGACGATGATCCAACCGCTCGCCTCAGCGGAAGTGTCAGCCGCAAAGATGTTGACGATTCCAGCCGCGACAGGTCCTGTTCCGACATCGTTCTATGACACTGTGACAGCAGCGGCGAGGTATTTGACGGCGAGTGCGCCCAGCAATTACCGGAGAGTTATCGTAGTGCTATCCGATGGTGACGATAACTTCAGCGAACAGATTCGCGACTTATCGATCGCGGAAGCGCGTGCGGCGCAGAATGGGCAGCAAACGTTTTCCGCCACCCGCGCGGGGTTGCAGGAACGTCACCGGCGCGCAGTTCAGGAAGTGGAGAAGGAAGTGCAAAAAGCCGACGTGATTTTCTACTCGGTGAATCCCGGTGGTCCTTCAGTAAAGTTGAATCAGATCGCTATGCGGGCTGAGAGCGGGATGGAAGCGATTGCGGAGACTACCGGAGGCACGGCGTTCGTTCCGGATTCCGACAAGGATTTGGAGAGAGTGTTCCGGCAGGTTGCGGCAGAGTTGCGAGGCCAATACCTGCTGCAATACTACGCGGATTCGGAGAAGGTGCCGGCCGGGCAGTTCCGGCGAATCCAGGTTGCCATCCCGGCACGCAACGATGTGCGCGTCCGCGCGAGGCAGGGATATTATTCGAAGAAGCAGCAGGACTAGTGAAATAGGTCCTATAAGTCTTATAGGACCTATTGCCTCATCACTACCAGCACATCCGTCAATCGATTGATCACGTTGAGCAGTGTTCGACCTGAGGCGTCGAATTGATTAGCGGCTGCTTGCTCCTCTGCGGTTGCAGCACCCGCAGCCACACCGGCGAGCTTGATGTAGAACGGCTGGAGCTCAGGTGTAGCGCGAAAATCGATCTCTAATTTATCCAGGCTTTCACGAAAACCCTGAACATACGATCTGACACGCGCCTTGCTCTCCTGATTTTGTTGAACGACCGCCGGTGACGCCTCGTTTCTGCGAGCTGCCTCGTCAACCGCCGCAATGCTGCTCGTCACTTTACCAAGCCCGTAAATAAACTGCGTCAAAAGCTTAATTTGTTCAGCGACTCGCGTGGCGCCTGTGGTCCGCACCTGCGATACAGGTGGCGTTTTCGCCGGAGCCGGTTTCGGCCTGGTGGAGCGATTACGTGTTTGCGTGAACGCAGTAGAGGGAGCTAAAAGAGTTGCGGTCAATAAAGCGATGGCTATGGGTTTCAAGTTGTTTCTCCTCTTAACGTTTTAAAATTGCGTCCCTCTTTGTGGCGTAATTGTACCAGAGACCAACGCGGCTGCTAGAATGACGCCGAAAGCACGCGATCTGGTTGCATGATGAAAAGCAAGCTTTTGGTCCAACGTCTCGGGCTCGTCGATTATGAATCGGCGCTTGCGATCCAGAAACAGACCGAAGCGGCGGTCAAAGCCGGCACTCAGCCCGATACACTTCTCTTGCTCGAACATCCACACACGCTGACGATCGGACGTCGTGGCGATAGTTCGGCAATCCTGCTCGACGAAGACCAACTGCGAAAGCGAAACGTGACGCTGTTTGAAACTAACCGCGGTGGAAAAGTGACTTATCACGGTCTGGGCCAGGTGGTCGGCTACCCCATTATCAATCTCAGCCCGGATCGTGAAGACGTCCATCGTTACGTGCGCGACCTGGAAGAAGTTTTGATCCGGACGATGTCGGATTTTGGCATCGACGCATTTCGTATCGAAGGCTTAACAGGTGTTCACACCGAGCGTGGCAAAGTGGCCGCGATTGGCGTGCACATCGCGCGTTGGGTTACAACTCACGGCTTTGCTCTGAACGTAAACACAGATCTCAGTTACTTCGATCTGATCATCGCCTGTGAAGGTGAGCCGGTGACCTCGATGGAAGAGTTGCTGGGCCATGAGATCGAATTGAGCGCCGTCGAAGATCGTATTGCGGACCATTTCTCCGAAGTTTTTTCTTATCCGTCTTTATCCGCGTCAATCTGTGGTGAATATGCTTAACATCGACATGATCCATGAAGCGCGCGAACGAATCGGTTCGCGCATTCATCGCACACCGGTTTTAACTTCCCGGCAGTTCAACGAAGCGGCTGGGAAGGAAGTTTTCTTTAAGTGCGAAAACCTTCAACGCGCGGGCGCGTTCAAGATTCGTGGCGCCACTAACAAGATCCGGTCGCTAACAACAGCGGAGAAGCAACAAGGCATTGTCGCTTTTTCTTCGGGCAATCACGCGCAGGCTGTGGCGGTAGCGGGCCACGAAGCGGGCGTGAGAGTTTTAGTCGCAATGCCTCAGGATGCGCCCGCGGCAAAGGTTGCGGCCACGCGTGGCTACGGCGCCGAAGTCGTTTTTTACGATCGACAGAAGCAGGATCGTGAAGCCTTCGCGCTCGACCTCGCTGAACGCGAACGTCTGGTGATGGTCCCACCTTACGACGACTATTTTGTGCTTGCAGGTCAGGGTACTTGTGGTCTGGAGTTGCTGGAGGAAGTGCCCGACCTCGATTGTGTTCTCGCGCCATGCAGTGGAGGCGGATTGTTTGCGGGCGTCGCGACCGCAGCCAAAGCGATAAATCCAAAAATACGATGTTTTCCTGTAGAGCCGGCTACGGCAGACGACACGCGGCAATCGCTATTGAAGGGGGAACGCGTTTCGATTCCGCCGCCGCCGACGATTGCGGACGGACTGCGCGTTCAAATACCGGGCAAACTCACGTTTCCGATTGTGCAGCGACTGGCTGAAGACGTTTTGACGGTTTCTGACGAAGAGATCATCGCGACGCTGCGCTTCATGCTGTTTCGCATGAAGCTGTTGGTGGAGACCTCGGGTGCGACAGCAGCGGCGGCCGTGATGTTTAAGAAGCTGCCCGCGGACGTAAAACGTGTCGGCGTCGTGCTCTCCGGCGGCAACATCGACCCTGAGTCGCTAAGGCAATTAATTTAAGCCACAGATAAACGCGGATGAACACAGATCATTCTGCATTCATCCGCGTTCATTTGTGGCCGTTTCCTTCCTGAAGGTAAAGCACGTAAAATCTTTTCGAGGTAAACAATTGGCCCGCGAACTCCGTGTAATCAGCAACAACCAGAAAGTCCGCCAGCCCAAGCCTGAATGGCTACGCATCCGGCTGGGCGATCCGACCAATCAAAACAACGTCCTGCAGTTGATCGAAGGACTCAACCTGCACACCGTTTGCCAGGAAGCGCGCTGCCCGAACATTTTTGAATGCTGGTCCGATCGCACCGCCACGTTCATGCTCGGCGGCGATATTTGCACGCGGCATTGCGGCTTCTGCGCAGTCGGAAAGGGCCAGCCCGGCCAACTGGATCCGGAAGAGCCGCGCCACGTGGCCGAGGCCGTCGGTCATTTGAACCTTGCCCACGCCGTGATCACTTCCGTGAACCGCGACGATCTACCGGACGGTGGCGCCGCTCATTGGGCCGAGACGATTCGACAAGTACGCACTTTGAATCCTGAATGCCGGATCGAGGTTTTAATCCCCGACTTCAATGGAGACGAAGCGGCGCTCAACACAGTACTCGACGCGCAGCCGGACGTGCTCAACCACAACACCGAGACCATCGCGCGACTGTATCGACGCGTCAGGCCCGACGCCGCCTACGAGCAGTCGTTGACGCTTCTGCAACGCGCCGCGGCGAGACGTGATCGCGAGGCTCGCGGCATGTTGACCAAGAGCGGAATCATGGTCGGCCTTGGAGAAACTTTTGACGAAGTCGTCGATCTCATGCGCGACCTCCGCGCGGTCTCTTGCGACATCATGACGATCGGCCAGTATCTCCAACCGCACGCGCGGCGTTTACCAGTCGAGCGCTACGTCACTCCCGAAGAGTTTGCCAAATGGCGCGAGATTGGGATGAGCCTTGGTTTTCATCACGTCGAATCGAGCCCGCTCACGCGCTCCTCTTACCACGCACGCGAACAAGCCGCGAAATGAAAGCCGCAATTTTCAGACAGCATGGCGGACCGGAAGTGCTCGAGTACGCAGATGTACCTGAGCCGTCGATTCGCGCGAACGAAGTGCTGGTGGAGGTCAGAGCGTGCGCGCTGAATCATCTCGACATCTTTGTTCGCAATGGCTTGCCGGGGATTGAGATTCCCCTCCCGCACATCCTGGGATGCGACGTCGCGGGTGCGGTGCGGGAGGTGGGCGAGCTTGTTACCTGGGTCAAGCCCGGCGACGAGGTGATGGTCCAGCCGGGAGTTTCCTGCGGACATTGCGAGGCGTGTCTGAGTGGCCGAGATAATCTATGCCGTGAGTACGACATCATTGGTTATCGTCGAAATGGCGGTTACGCGGAATTGGTGGCTGTTCCGGGAGTCAACATCATTCCGAAGCCAACCGGATTGAGCTGGGAAGAAGCCGCGGCGTTGCCGTTAGTTACTGTGACTGCCTGGCACATGCTCGTGACGCGCGCCAACGTGCAACCGGGCGAAGATGTGCTCGTACATGCGGCAGGAAGTGGGGTGGGCTCGATCGCGATCCAGATCGCTAAGTTGCGCGGCGCGCGCGTCATCACCACGGCGAGTTCCGAAGAGAAACTGGCAAAAGCGCGTGAACTGGGCGCTGATGAGACGATTAACTACACGCGCGACGATTGGCCCAGGGAAGTAAAGCGGCTGACTGATCGCAAGGGCGTGGACGTTGTCGTTGAACATACGGGTGCGGCGACCTGGCCGGGGTCGATTGCCGCACTGAAGAATAACGGGCGATTAGTGACGTGTGGAGCGACGAGCGGTTTCGATGCGCGCACTGACTTGCGGCAGGTTTTCTATCGCCATTTGACGCTGTTGGGATCGTTTATGGGATCGAAGGGCGAGTTATTGGAAGCGATAAAGTTTGTTGTGCAAGGGAAGATCCGGGCAGTTGTCGATCGTGTGTTGCCGCTTAGCGAAGCGCGCCAGGCGCATGAGTTAATGGAAAATCGAGCGCAGTTCGGGAAGATCGTTTTAGCCACGGATGAACGCGGATGAAAACGCAGATCATTTGTTGGTGTAGTCTTCCGTCACGAACCGCTTCTTCAGGGCCTCTAAATTACCTTGTTCGAGATTGAAGTTGGTTCCCGCAATCACCTTTCGGCCTTCGTCTGTGGTGACCCAATCGACAACCTGCGGTGCGTTGGTCCTGAGGAAGGCGCTGTCGTCCTTGTCGAGAGGCTTGTGGTCCTTGCGTGAGAAGACCCAGATGTAAGTGTATCCGCCGTTGCGGATGTATTGCAGATCCTTTGCAAAGCCGGTGAGCGGTGATGACGACGGCGAGGCAGCAGCGGTGGTGGGTGTTGCCGCAGGTGCGCTATTGGAAACGTCCGGCCGGCCGCCGCAGGCACAAAAGACCAAAGCCAACGCCATCAGAGGACCAATTCTACTCATCGCCGGGCGCTCCCACACCTTCTTCAATCTTCTCATCCCGGATATACATGATCGTGCACTCCGTATCTTCATAAACGATATCAAACCACCCACTCAGCCTCGCATGCTCGAAAAAGTCGTGATGCGCATTGTCGGAAAACACGTATCGCGAGCCAAACCGGTCGCGAATCAACGGTCCCGGATCTTCCTCTTTGCCGAGTGTGATGCGCTCGTACAGTTGAGACAGGTCCGGATTCTTATCCAATAAGTAACTCGGATCAAGTCCCGACACGTAGTAATGCGACGAATCGTAATAGAAGAGGCGCGGAAAGTCGTCCCAGTCTGTATTGAAGACAATCTGTCCCGGCGGCACGTGCGTGCGCATCCATTCCGCGCCGGCCCGGTAATAGTCGTGAGGCTCACTCTGTCCAATCTCCTGCATGGTTGAGCGAAGGTTGAAGTACAGAAAAATACTCAACGCGAGCGCAACCGCCGCCAGTGCAATCGTTTTCAGCACATCGCGCCAGTCGCTCTCTTTCTCCACAACGGGCGTCCCCTCGCGATCAAGAAACGGTTTGAGCTCCTCCAGCACGTCGGCAGGGAGACGCGTCAGATAAGGACGAAAACCTTCAAGCCATGGCTTTAGCGAAAAGGCCGCGAACAGTATGGCAAACGGAGGCCAGTATTCCGCGATCCTTTTCCAACGCGCGGTCATGATCATCAGCGCCGTCGAAAAGAGCAGAAAAAAGATTGGGAAGTGACCCCGCCTGCGTTCCGAAGGCTCAAACGCGATGTATCCAACCAACATCGCGATACACGCGACCGCCGAGTTTCCGAGAAACTCCCATGAATCGTACGGATACCACTCCGATCCCACCTTCGTGTCGAAATCACTGGCGGTGAGCTTGATTTGAATGTGTTCGAAGAGAAGCTGGAGATTGTGTGGAAAGTAAGGATTAATGATGAGTCCCGCAGCACATCCGGCCAGCACGTATGCCAGCGGGCGCCACTCGAGCCTCTTCTCCGTTATCGCAATCACGACAGCCCAGAAGACCGCCGCCATAATAAGCAGCACAAACAGGTCATATGTCCAGGTAAAGATCAGCGCCAACGGCAGCAAAGGCCAGTATTTCCTCTTAAAAAACAGGTGAATCGCGATGATGAGGAAAATGATCGCGAACGGCGGCGCCTTCGCCATGTTCATGCGAAACAGAAACGGGGCAGAACACGCCAGCAACGCAATCAACCAGACGAGCCCATAACGCACGCGATAGCGAAGCAGCAGCCAATAGCAGGAGAGGACGGCGAGGCCGCCAAACAGCGCCGAAGCTATCTTTGCCGCTAACCGTGGGTTGGAAACCGCGGCGAATGGAATCTGGATTATATGGAACAGCAGATGATGGTCCACATAATCTTTCGCATTCAGGGTAGTGAGCGGGAGCCACGGAAATGCCGGCGGAAATTTGGAAGCCTTCATCGACTCCCAAAGAGTCCGGGCCCATTTGATGTGATAGTAACCGTCGAAATCGCCGCAGCAGATTGCAGAAGTTGAGAATTGGAGTTGCCAGAAGATGATGCCGACTGCGACGACACCGACTATAAATTGGCTGTTTCGGATAGCTGACTCAGATTGGAACCTGGAGAGTAATCGTTGGGAGCTGGTCATCAATCGCTCAACTGTATCTCGTGCCGGAAGCTCACAGTTGTTCGATCAGGTCGAGTAGTGCTCGAGGATCGATCGGCTTAGTCATATGAGCATTGAAGCCGGCGTTGGTCGATCGCTCCTTGTCGTCAAACATCGAGTAGCCGGTCACGGCAACCATGGGAACAGTCTCGTAACCCGGCATCGTCCTCATCTCCCGTGCTAATTGGTAGCCGTTCATCTCGGGCATGCCTATATCGGAGATTATGACGTCAAAGTGGCGCTCGCGCGCGGCTTTGAGCGCGGCGGGGGCGGAAGCTGCTGTCACCACAGAATAACCGGCGTGGGTCAGGACCACGGCGAGCATCTCTGTAACGTCGGCAACATCGTCAACTACCAGAGCGGATCTGCGCTCTTGAGGCTCGGTATTTATCACCTCGCTATCGGGCGAAAGGTCATTTGAATGGTTGGATTGGTTTCGCAAAAGTTGGCTGAGGTAGTGAAGCGGGGTTTGATAACCGCCACCAACGCACGACGAGTAATAGTCTAGCATCCAGGTAGCCTTTCCGCAGTTTTAGCGAGACCGCGTGTTGTATGGAGAGCGGGTTTAATGTAGCTGAAACAGTAGAGGTGTGTCTACAGAACTCGTGATTTTTGATGTGACAATTGATCCGAAGCTACCGCGTTACGATGTAGCGAAGGATCGAAGAAAAACATCGTAGACAGTCTTAAATTATTTTGTTACGGTGAGCCAAACTCAGACCAGCAGAAGGAGCCAACAAAAATGGTAGCCAGAAAAGGAACCAAGAAGTCCAGCGGCGCGCGCAAGGGTGGCGGCAAAGGGACAAGGAAGGGAGCCGGAAAGAAGTCGGGCAAGAAGGGCACCAAGAAATCCGCGAAGAAAGGTGGTGGTAAGAAAGGGGCAAAGAAGTCCACAAAGTCCACTAAGAAAGCCGCAAAGAGAACGAGCGGTAAAGCTTCCACTAAGAGGGGTGGAAAGAAGCGGTCCAGGAAGTCAGCAGTCGCTCCACCGTCGGCTCCTGCCGAAACATTCGAGGAACCGGAAACTACTGGTTCTGAACAGCCCACCGAAGGCGCCGGCGGCGAGTCTGATGCCGAGGCCATGGAAGGCAGTTAACCGGCAGTTTTGATGTATCCAGCCGGCAATCTTTTTATTCCTGTCGAGCATGGGCAGCTAGAAGCAATCCTCAAAGAACCTCGACAAGGTCCGCCCAGGGGCGTGGCCCTGGTCCTACATCCACATCCGCTCGGCGGCGGCACGATGCACAATAAGGTGGTATTTCGTGCCGCCGCGGCTTTGAACGATGCCGGCTTGACAACCCTGAGAATCAACTTTCGCGGCGTCGGCCAAAGCACCGGTGAACACGATGAAGGACGCGGAGAGCAGGACGATGCGCGGGCGGCCTTGGACTATTTGTCGGAACAGTACCCCGGGCTGAGTATCTTACTGTGTGGATTTTCTTTCGGGGCGAGAGTTGGGTTAGATGTTGGCATAAATGATCCACGTGTCGCGTACCTGATTGGCATCGGGACGCCACTCGAGAAGTATGACTTCAGTTTTCTCGCGGCCTGTCGTAAACCCCTGCTCCTGGTCCACGGAGAACACGATGAGTTCGGCGACGTCGAGGAGCTGCGGAAACTCGTCGCAGATCTCGAAAAGAGCGTTCCCGTGGAACTGGTCGTCATTCCCGGCGCCGGGCACTTTTTCGAGGACCGGTTGGACGATCTCAAACGCGCGATAACTGACTGGGCCATCCACAGATTCTCAGATTACACAGAGAGTGATCAGTGATCAGTGGCTGTGGATGAGGTTACTTTTTGTCTGAATTGATGCTGATGAAGTTTGACGTTTGAGGTTTCTTGTCGCGCAGCCGGAAGCGGACAAACGTGAACGCAACCGCGACCACGATCGCAGCGGCAACCCCGCCGAGTAACAACTTCCCAAGATCATCGAAGCTACTGGTGTTTTCCTGAAGCAGATTGATTAGCGCGATCATCACCTCACGGCCTTTCTGGCAGGTCTGTTTCGACGGGGAATAGACCGTACCTTAGAACCCGTTGTGTGATTATTTGTTCCGCCTTACGATAGCCGGCATGCATGAACACTCAGACCCTGCGATACGAATCACCTTGTTGCCGCGCGACACCAACTCCCGGGGCACGATCTTCGGCGGCGTTATCCTCAGCTACATCGACACCGCTGGGGCTATCGAAGCTCATCGCCACACGAGAATGGAGCGCTTTGTGACGGTGGCAATGAAGGAAGTCATTTTTCACAAACCCGTATTCGTTGGAGACCTCGTGAGCTTCTATGCCGAGACAGTCCGCGTCGGCACGACGTCGATAACAGTCCGCGTGATTGTAGAGGTGGAACGATTGGGGAAGAGCGAACGTGTGCGTGTGACTGAAGCCGAAGTGATCTACGTTGCAGTCAACGAGAAGGGTGAGAAAGTCCCGATTTCATCCACAGATTACTCTGCGCCATCTGTGTAATCTGTGGATAGCTCAGTTAAGCCTTGCCTGCATGCGTCTCAACGCCACCGCGGCTTCCGTAAAATCCGGCTTCTGTTGCAACGCTAAACCATAATGCCTGGCAGCTTCGAGAAACCTGTGCCGGGTTTCATAAACACGCCCGAGATTAAAATGCGGAAAAGCGTACGACTCATATCGTGGCGCTAACAAAGCGCGTTTGAACCAACGCACCGAGCCGTACGGATCGCCTTTCGCCAGCAGGTAACTTCCGATGTCGTTATAAGGATTGCCCAGTGTCTCATCGACTCGAATTGCTTCCAAACATTCTTCAATCGCCTCGTCATAGCGTTTTTGGAAACTGTAGACCCAACCGAGAAACGTGTGCGCCTCGGCGGTCGGATAGGTCTCGATCGATCGCTTGTAGAGTTCAATGGCCCGCTCGTAATCGTTTGCAAGCTGGGCCTCGTAGGCCTCGTGAAAAAGTTGATTAGCCTCGTAGCGTTTCGCTGCTGCTGCCTCGTCGTCGTGGGTATCCATAAAACTTCCCCGCGAAAGCCATCCGCCCACAGATCGTGGTTGGACTATTTTACTTAAGACGTGAATTATACTCACGGTGATCAATGACGGATAGAGAAACACTATTCATAACCGGATTTCCCGGTTTCATCGCAAACCGTTTGCTGGAACGGCTCGCGCGCAAGGACTGCCGGTTCATCTTGTTGGTGCAACCGTCACTGGCAGCGCGTGCAATAGAAGAGCGAGCCCGAATCGCACAACTCAGCGGGAAGAGTATCGCTGACTTTCAAATCGTAGAAGGCGACATAAGCGAGCGTGGCCTGGCGTTGGCTGCGCCGGATCTCGATCTGGTCCAACAGCAAACAACACGCGTGTTTCACCTGGCGGCTGTTTACGATCTCGCGGTTCCGCAAGATCTTGCTCTGCGGGTCAATGCCGGTGGCACACGCAATGTCGTGGATCTGGCTCGTTCAATGCCGCATCTGCGCCAGTTTCATCACGTCTCAACCTGCTACGTGGCGGGGAAGCGCGAGGGAGTGATTCTCGAGACGGAGCTGCAACACGATGCCGGCTATCGCAATTATTACGAGGAATCGAAGTACCTGGCGGAACTGGAAGTCGAGACAGCTAAGGATGAACTGCCGGTCACGATTCATCGTCCGGCGGTTGTGTGCGGTGATTCGCAAACGGGCGAGACAGGAAAGTACGACGGCGTTTACTATCTGATTCACTATCTCCTGAGCTGGCCCAGCGTGTTATCGCTGATCAACATCGGGAACCATGAGGTGAGTCTGAATCTAGTTCCAGTCGATTTTGTAGTTGATGCAATGGCTGCGTTGGCTTTCGACGAACGAGCGATTGGAAAGACGTTGCAGCTTGCGGATCCTTCGCCGCTCACAACAAACCAATTGTTCAATTCCGTCGCACGATCGATTGACGGCCGCACGTCGCGCATCACGGCGCCGGCACGCTGGGTGCGGTTCTTCCTGATGTTGCCACCATCACCGAAGATCACCGGTTTACCTCATCACGCAGTGCCCTACTTCTTTGTGAAGCAGCTCTACGATTCCAGCCAGGCCCAACAACTCCTCGCCCCCCACGGCATCCGCTGCCCACCCTTTGAGACCTACGTCGATAGGATCGTCGAGTTCGCGCGGCAAAACCCAGTCATTAACCACGGATAACACGGATATTTCTGATCCGCGGCGATCAGTTTTTTAGATCCGTGTCATCCGCGGTTGACAAATCTTAGATTTAGAATTAGTCTAAATCCATCGTGAAAGACACAAAGCAAAAGCCGAAGCTAACGCCCCAGAGAGACGCAGTTTTTCAGGTGATCCAGGAACGAGACGATCACCCGACTGCCGGCGACATCTTTGAAGCTGCCCGCCGGCGACTGCCCAGCATCAGCTACGCAACCGTTTACAACTCGTTGCGCTACCTGAAAGAAGCCGGACTCGTTCACGAGATCAATTTTGGTGACAGCGCCAGCCGTTACGATCGCGAAACCGAGCGTCACGATCACGCAATCTGCAACGATTGTGGAAAGCTGGTTGACTTCGATTTGCCGGACGCCGCAAAGCTCATGCAGGCTGCGGCGCGAAAATCACGTTTCAAACCTCAGTCGGTTCACCTGACGCTGAGAGGACGTTGCCCGGATTGTTGTGCGAACAAGATTTCAGGATGAACAGATTAACTACATACAGCAATTTCAATTAACTTGGGAGGATACATGACAGCAGCAACAGCAGTAGCAGCAGAGAAGGCGATGGTGGGCCAGCCCGCGCCGGATTTTGAAATGGCCTCGACGAAGAACATCGAGAAACTCAACGAGCCGGTGAAGCTCTCCGATTACAGGGGCAAGTGGCTCGTGATGGTTTTCTATCCACTGGATTTCACTTTTGTCTGCCCCACGGAGCTGACCACGTTTAGCGACCGTTACCAGGATTTTGTCGATATCGGCGCAGATGTGATCGGTATTTCGACTGACTCTGTTTACTCGCACCGCGCGTGGCTGAACACGCCGCGTGACAACGGTGGAGTTCAAGATCTGAAGTACCCGCTGGCGTCCGACGCGACCAAGAAAGTTGCGAGTGACTACGGCGTGCTCATCGAGGATCGCGGCATCGCATTGCGGGGACTTTTCGTGATCGATCCGGAAGGCATTCTGCGATACAAAGTCGTCCACGATCTAAACGTTGGCCGTTCGGCCGAAGAGACGCTTCGCGTGATTCAGGCGTTGCAAACCGGTGGTCTTTGCCAGGCTGAGTGGAAGCCCGGTCAGAAGACGCTTAACTAAATATTTCAAACCATCCACAGATTACACAGATGCTCTGCGTAATCTGTGGATGGCTTTTAGAGAACACAACTATGGCAATGAAGATTGGAACACAGTTGCCCAGGCTCGAGGGCGCGACCGAATGGTTCGGCGGCACGCAGGCCCATGCGGAAGCAGAGGCGACGGGGCATCCGACGCTGGTCCATTTCTGGTCAGTGAGTTGCGGTATTTGCAAAGACAACCTGCCGCGAGTCGGGCAATGGCGCGATGAGAAGAGAGAGCATGGCTTGCGCGTGATCGGAATTCACATGCCTCGTTACGAAGCAGATACCGACATCGAGACAGTGCGCGCAGTGATTGGCAAGTACGGGATCAGCGAACCGGTGGCGGTGGATAACGAACACAAATTAAAAGACGCGTTTCAGAACGATCAGGGGTTTGTGCCCGCGTATTATCTTTTCGACGCGGAAGGAAAGCTCAGAAGTTTTGCCGCGGGTGAGCGCGGACTAGACATGTTGAAGTCTGCAATCGAGCGTGTTCTGCCGGCTGAAGAGACCGCAGTTTCAGGTTAGGTTCTGCTGAATAGCTCAATCAAACGATACAAAAGATAGAAGCTGGCAAAGGCGCTGGCTACGGCCAGCGCCGTCAGCCCGATAATAATCCCTCCGACAAAAAGCCAGTCGCTCGCCTTTCCTGCTCGCGCTTCTTCCGCCGAAACTGTCGCGCGCTTTCGCAGTAGCTCGACGTTCATCTGATTTGACTTCCACCACGCATCGGCAAAATCGCCGATGATCGGCAACAAGCCAATCACGTAGTCGAGCCCGATGTTCAAACCCATGCGGAGCAACGTGATCTTCGGAACACGGTAACGCACTGCTGCGGCAAGGATGTAGAACGAGACGAGCGAGGTCGTCGTATCGCCGAGCCCGGGAATAAGGCCAATCAGCGCGTCTAGTCCGAAGCGCCAGCCGAGCACAGGCACTCGGAACAGATCGTCCATGAGCCATCCGAGACGCTCGATGCTCTTCTCGACGCGTGCCGGTTGTGGATGTGTGTTTCGTTCGAGCGGAAGCTCCCCAAAATTGATTGCTTTCATAGCTTAGCGAATGCGCGTTACCTGCTGCCAAAAAAACTTTCCAACCTTCGCGAACGCGCCGAACGCGTTCTTATCGCCTGATTTGGGGGGAGCTTGTTTTGCGGGAAGGCCCAATGTCGCGGCCAGCTCCTGGTCGGGGGGCGCAATATCTTCGTCGCCTCGCTTCGCAGTTAGCCAGCGGGTGAATGTACGTGTAATTGCTCGTCTTTGTTCAGCCGGAGCTTCGGCAAGGAGTGCGATGCGCAAATCGTCGAGTTGCGCAATCTCGTAGAGATTTGTCTGGTAGTAATTTCGCAGGGCCGCGAAGATCTTGTCTTCCCCAAGAGTTTTTTGCAGATCTACAAACATCAGCGCGCCCTTTGCGCTGACGATAGCCGCGTACTGGAACGTGTTGCGATAGTCGCGTGAAGGACGATTGGCATCCATGTCGTCGCCGCCAAACGTCCGGTAGAGACGATAAACGCCGCGTATTTGATCGTCTAAAACAGCCGACGCCTTTTCCTCGCCGTAAGTGTTTCTGTAATAGAGGAGCGACGACCAGGAAGAAAGCGCCTCGTCGAGCAGCGGCTCGCGGGCGGGATCGTTGCCAACTGCCGCACCCCACCATTGGTGCGCAACGAGATGCGCCACGGCCCATTCGAGACTTTCCTCGACGGACGGGCGTTGTTCGCGAATTATCTCCGGAAGGTTGCGCACCGCGGGCGAGTCGAAGTCAACATAGTAAGCGCTGGCGATGATGTTGAATCCGGAAAACTCGCAACTCCCGAGACCGGCGACGAGCGGCGCCTCGCCAATGCTGATCGTCTTGAACGGCAATGGTCCAAACAGCGAAGTGAATACTCGCACGGCGTTAGCCGCAACCACGAGCGCGCGTTTGCCGATACGTTCATGCTCGGCTAGATAGATCGACCGGACGTTGATTCCCTGCACTTCTGTGTGTTCACTGCGTAGACCACGGCCGGCAAGGATCGCGAAGTCGCGCAAAGCTGAGGCGGTAAATGTTTGGCCCATCTTCTCAGTTTTGGCGCCCGATTCGGTGCCCGAAGTAAACACTTCGATACCTGAGTTTGTCGCCACAGTGACTTCGTAATCGGCTGCCTCGTTGAAGACGAAGTCGCCCACGGACGGCTCGAGCTTTCGGCGCCATTCGTCGCCATCATGAACAGCCAGAACCGGATAAGCGGAGCCGAGGAGCATTAAGCCACGACAGCGAAAGTTGATGTCGCGCGCGCGGCGCGTTTCTCGATCGCTGCGCAACGCGGCACTGACCTGCTTGACGACGTGAGTTGTCAGGCTCGTTTCATCCCGATCAATTTCCGGCACGGAGCCCTTGAACTTTATGACGACTTCGGTCGCAGCTTCCGGCGCGACGGGCTCGCGCAGGTTTATTCGCAGCGTGGTGGCCTGATCGTCGAGTGAGGAAAAGAGCAGAGTATCGTCCACGGCGGTGCGTACTTCGACAATGTCGAGACGAGGTTCATCTGAATCCTGAGCGTTGGTTGGGAGTTGCTGATCGCCGGCGCGCAGGTTGGGATACAGATGGAAATAGATGACTGACGACGGCTTCTCGCCGCGATTAATCCAACGAACTCTTTCAGTGCCGGTGTAAGTGAGCCGATCGAAATCGATCTTCAGGTCGATTTTGTAGAGATGTCGTTCGGCGGGTTGCGCGGGTGTTTGAGCGTTCAAATTGAAGGCGAGCACGCATAGAACCAACACAGCAGCCGGCGACAGGACTACAAGCTTTTCAAGATGAACACGATTAGATCTTGTCAATCTTGAAAATGCTGTGAAAGGTTTGATGCTCGTTTTCACTTACTTTGTCTGATCACGATCGACTGAATCACATCGCCGCGCACTATCCGATCGACCACGTCCATCCCGGCTACAACTCGACCAAAAACCGTGTAGCCACCGTCGAGATGCGGCTGCGGCGAGTGTGTGACAAACCATTGCGAGCCGCCCGTGTCTTTGCCTGACAGCGCCATTCCTACCGCTGCCCGATCGTAAAGTACCTGATTGATCTCGCAGCGGATCTGGTAACCAGGTCCGCCGTTCCCATCGCCCCTTGGATCGCCGTCCTGAATAACGAAATTGGGCACAACGCGGTGGATGTTGACGTTGCGATAATAATCTCGTTGGGCAAGCTGAACGAAGTTGTCTACTGTCAGGGGGGCTGCTTCGGGGAGAAGCTCAATAGTAAACGAACCCTTGCTGGTAGTCACTACGGCCCGCACATTCTTTCCCGTGCGAGCGAGCGCCCGCGCGTAATCCGCGTCTGTGTTGCGGGTTTGCACCGTGCCGATTTGGGAAGAGAAGTCGCCGGCGCCATTGGCTTTTAGCAAAGCGACTGCGCGGCGTCGAATCAGGTGATCGCCGGATTTGAGAGCGGCTTTGATTTGCTCGCTAGCGGCGGCGCTTTTTTGTTTGGCAAGCGAGTCGAGGATTGACAGTGCGGCATCGTTCAAGGCGTCTTTCGTCGCCTGCGGCCACGCCGCCGCGAGGGCGCGTGTCGTTTCTTCTGAAGGCGGAAGGTCGCCCAGGAGATCGGCAGCAGTGCTGCGCACGATGACATCGCTCTCGTTGAGTTGTGCGCGCAGGAGTGTCGCTAAGCCTTCGGATTTAAAAGCGGCGAGGGAGCGAAGCACGTCGGGAATGGCGTATTCGGAATGAACCGCGACGAGTGTGTTTATGGTCAGGCCGGAGTTGCGGTAATCGAGCATCGCGCGCAGCAGAGTCTCGGCAGTGCGAGCGAGCTCGGCTTTGTTTTTCACTGAGTCAGGCAAGGCTGCGATCTCGCCCAGGCCGGCGGCAATGCCGGATGCAGCGCGCCAATTCAGCAGGATCGTCTCCTGGACTTTCCGTTTTGCCTGATCGCCGAAATCTGAGAGGTAAGTAGAAGGCGCGATGCTTACGAATGCGATCTCAACTTCGGGCGCCGTGTGGTTGAGAGCCTGGCTTAGTTTGCGCAGCCACGCCACTGCGGCCTGATCTTCCTTTTCGGCGAGTAGACGCCCGAGCGTCGTCGCGATCTCGAGCGCTTCGTTTGTTTCAACAGGGCGATCGGCAATGTTTGCCTGGGCCAAAAGCTCACCGCGTTTCAACAATGGTTCGGCAGCGCGTGGATCTTTGAGCGAAGCGAGTGCGCGGATGGCACTGACTCTGACGCGTGAATCTTTGTCCTCGATGGCGTGCGCCAAAAGTGCGTCAAACGACGGCTTGTCCTCAGTCACGCCCAGAACGCGAGCAGCGTTGGCGCGAACGATCGGGTCAAGATCCGTTGTCAGCAGCTTTCGCAGTTGCTCATTTCCATCATTCAATCGCATGCGGGCGAGCGCATTCGCCGCATCTGCGCGCACGCGTGAATTCGAGTGAGTCAAAAACTTCGCAATGATTGGGCCGGCGTTTGCCGGTCGAGACCGCAATGCTGCCGTCAGGCCAAACAGAATCGTTGATGGATCGAGAGTTTCAGATTTAAGTGCCTCGAGAACGGCGGCTCCAAGCTCACGTTGTCGTGCTTCCTGTTCTTTCGGGAGCGCCGCAGCGATTTTTCCTAAAGCTTCTATCGCTCGACGCTGGAGCTCTGCGGGTGTGGTCGTGTTCTTTAGCGTCGCAATCAGAGTGTTAGCGCCCGCTTCAGACTCCACCTCTCCCAATGCAAAAGCCGCCATTGAACGAACACTCGCGTCCTTGTCCTGTTCGAGCAGTTTCGTGAGGGCAGTTACTGAGTCCTCATTTCCGATCCGTCCCGCGGCGAGTGCCGCGCGTTGGCGAATTGATGGGTTCGGATTTGAAAGGAGATTGCGTAGATCGTCATCCCAGCGCCGCTCGTCTTCAGCCTTCGTGATTGATAAGAGTGTCCTCTGAGCAAAGCTTACTGGAGCCAGAGCAAGACAGAACAGGACCACAAAGATTTTATTCGACATGGGAACGAATCATACATTAGACGAAGATTACATGATTAGCAGGATTGACAAGATAAATCTTGTAAATCATGCAAATCCTGTAATCCTGTCAAAAGAAAAGGGGTGGCCACGGCGTGCCACCCCTACAAAAGATCTTGTAAATCAACTAGCTAACGACACTCGAAACAGCGGGAATCTCTGTGGACTTCATGCTTGTATCCGTGCGCATGGTGGGCATCTTGGTGGTGTCGAGCGGCTGGTCTTCAACCTTCTTATCTTTCCTCGCCTTATCGACTGCCTGCACCATCTTGCAACTACCCTCAAACACTGCCCCTTGTTCGATGATCAGCGACGGTGTCTGAATGTTGCCATTCACCTTTGCCGCGCGGCCGAGTTCCAACCGCTGCGTCGCAATAATGTCGCCGTTGATAGTTCCATGAATTACTGCCACGGCGACTTCAATGTTGGCGTCAACCTTGCCGTTTGCGCCGACGATGAGTGTGCCGCTGGAGGAGCTGACGCGTCCCGACAGGTGGCCGTCCACTCTCATCATGGCTTTGAAGTTCGCTTCGCCGGTGACAACAGTACCGCCGCCCACGAAACCGCTGAGTGTGCCTTCCTTGATATCTTTCGCTAACGTTTCGCTCTCCGTCATCGCGCGCGAACCGCTTGATGGAGTCGCCACTTCGGGTGCCGGTTTTGCTTCAACACCCGTCCCCTGATACGAGGAGTAGGGCTTGGCAGTGGGGAAATCAGGAACCTCCGGTTTATGGCTGGAGTGGTCGTTATTATCTTCCTGATCCTTGGGATTTTTTCCTATCCTGAGCATCTTATACCTCCGTAAATATGGGGGCGCGGAAGTTTAGTCACCGGCTGTCGGAACCTTGAAGCAACGAAACGACGCGCTTGCCTTTTGTTCGTGGATTTTTACTAGCTTTGGATGCTAGCGCGAATGAACGTCCGCACAAAAGCGGGCTCACCATGATAGACAAACTCGGCTCTCGCTGTCTAGCTTTGTAACAAATTTACAATTCATGGCATTCTGACAATTCAAAAATGACCATCGAGAGCAGGATCAAAACCAAATTACTACGCCGAATGGGCGAAGCGATTGCCGACTTCGGAATGATCGACGACGGCGACCGCGTGATGGTCTGCCTGTCGGGCGGCAAAGACAGCCACACGTTGCTGGACCTTTTGCTCGACGTCCAACGCCGTGCGCCGGTGCGTTTTGAGTTGCTGGCCGTTAACCTGGACCAAAAACAACCCGGATTTCCGGCCGAAGTGCTGCCTGCGTACCTCAGCCGGCTCGACGTGCCGTTTCGCATCGTCGAGCGCGACACCTATTCAATAGTCAAACGGCTCGTTCCCGAAGGGAAAACGTATTGTTCGGTTTGTTCGCGGCTGCGTCGAGGCATTCTTTACAACATCGCCGTCGAAGAAGGCTGCAACAAGATCGCGCTCGGACACCACGCAGACGACATTATCACAACTTTATTATTGAACCTGTTTTATGTTGGATCCCTGAAGGCGATGCCGCCGAAGCTTCGTTCGACAGACGGCCGCAATACGGTGATCAGGCCCTTAGCTTACTGTGCCGAGCGTGATATCACTGAGTACGCCGCTGAGCGCGAGTTTCCGATAATTCCGTGCGATCTTTGCGGATCCCAGAGCAATTTGAAGCGAGTGCGAATCAAGAGCCTAATCGCGGAGCTTGAAAAGGAGATTCCCCACATCCGTTCCTCGATGCTCAATGCTCTTGGTAACACCGTTCCATCGCACCTGTTAGATCATCAACTCTTCGATTTCAAAAAGCTTGGAATCGCGACCGGAGACATCGAGTCGGAACTCGATCTCGCCCTCGGCCATACAGACAACGATCTCCACCCGACCTTGGTCTCGTTGCAGTGATCTTTCTTTTTGTGCTTTTTGTGCCTTTTTGTGGCTATGAAAGAACTCGATCTTAGTGGCTTCCCTCCCGGCACTATCACCGAATACACGACGCTCGTCTGCCTCGCCTGCATCTTCGACGTCTTCACCAAGCAGATCGGCCTCGCGCCGCGTTCCGCCTATTCTGAAATCAAACGCTACAGTCCTACTGTTGAAGAGCTGACCTCGAGAAAAGCTGTTCGTCCGTTTTTTGATAGCGACGAGAAGCATCCGCGGTGTCCGTATTGCAACGCCGCCAAGCGCTGGCACGCGCGACTCGATACCTACGCCATCGAAGGCGGAAAGACTACTGACGCGCCCCGCCGGAAATTAGTTAAGAGTCTCGAGAAGAAGAAAGACCAGTTTGCGGTTATCGAGGTGAAGTCTGATCGCCGCAGCGCATTCTTCGACTGGTTGGATACGCAGCGAGTCTCACTCGATCTCACTGATTCGGCGTGGTTGCTGCAAGCTACGCGAGCGTACCTTGAGCGCAAAGAACCGAAGCAGAATTGGTCTGAAGTGTTTGAGGATTTGCGCGCGGTGCGTCCTTCGTCGCGTTTGAGCGAAGGCTGGGAACGCGATGGCTCGCGATTATTCCTGGCGCCGCCGCTCTATAACGAGAGCTTGTTGGTCCAGTATCTGGTTAGCCGGTCGCACGAGCACGGCGGGCGCACGTTGGAAGGAAGATTGACGTTGCTGGAGTTGATCCGGCGCATGCGCAAAGGCGGTTATCTCGATGCGCACGGCATCGCGGCGACGGATCAGTTTGAGATATTCGAAAAGCTGCTTGATGAACTGGCCGGCTCGGGGCAGTTGAAACTCTATTACATCGTCGATCGTCGCGAGTTCATCGAGAAGGTAAAGGCAGTCTACGCCAGCTACGCCTAATCCACTAAATCTTGTCTAACAATTGAGGCGTTCGCGCCGGTAGTGATGAGTTACCGGACGACGCCGTCCGATACCGATCGCATTTCTCGAGATGATCAGCGTCGGCGGCAACTGCCGGCGCTTGAATTCATTCGCCGGCGACTCGACGCGGTTGAGAATATCCAGCACGAAACTCGGCTCAAATCCGGTGGCGACAATCTCTTTCGGGGTCGCCTTCTCCTCAAAATACAACCGCAACACGCGATCGAGTTGGTCGTACGGCGGCAGCGATTGATCGTCAAACTGTCCTGGCGCGAGTTCAGCCGAAGGGCGTTTCGAAACGATCGACTGTGGAATGACCTCGCCGGATCTGTTGAGATAATTCGCCAGCGCATAGACCTCGGTTTTTAGAACATCGCCAATCACCGCGAGCCCGCCATTCGTGTCGCCGTACAGAGTGCAGTAGCCCAACGCAAGTTCCGACTTGTTGCCGGTTGAGAGCAGCAGACGACCTTCGGAATTGGAGATAGTCATCAGGATGTTGCCGCGCAGACGCGATTGAAGGTTTTCCGCCGCGGTAGATCTGTTTTCGACGGATGGCGCCGGCAGTTTCATTTGCTTGAGCAAGACTTCGTAAGCGTCGGAAATCGAGTGTTCGATCACGGGCATGCCAAGACGGCGGCCAAGCTCGACCGAGTCGTCAATACTCGAACGCGAAGAGTAGGGCGACGGCATCATCACGCTTAAAACGTTTTCCGGTCCGATTGCCTGGCACGCCAACGTAGCCACTACGGCCGAATCAATGCCGCCCGACAATCCCAACACCGCGCGTGTGAAACCGTTCTTGCGCGCGTAGTCGCGAATACCGAGAACGAGCGCATCGTGAATCGTTTCGATGTCGTCGCCGGGCAGGCAACGCTGATCTGCGACGTCACAGTCGAGGTTGACAGTGCCGATGAATTCTTCGAAAGGCGGTGCCTGGAGAATGATCTTTCCGCGCGCGTCTGCGACGATACTGGCGCCGTCGAAGATGACACCGTCGTTGCCGCCGACGAGATTGACGAAGATGATCGGGACCTTTGCCATCATCGCGCGATGCGAAACCATCGAGCAGCGCTGGCCCATCTTGCCTTTATTGAAGGGCGACGCGTTGATCGAGATCAGCACTTCGGCGCCCAACTCGATCAATTCGTCTGCGGGATCGTTTGTGTAGAGTCGTTCGCGCCAGAATGTTTTGTCGTTCCAAAAATCTTCGCAAACCGCGACGCCGAGTTTGTTTTCGAACAAGCGTCTTTGCGAGCCTGGCTGGAAGTAGCGCGGATCGTCGAAGACGTCGTATTCCGGTAAGAGGGTCTTGTCTGCAAAGCCGAGCAGTTCCTGGTTGCGAATGACTGCGGCGGAGTTGTAGAGACGTCTGCCCGTGGTTAACCCTGACGGCCTCACTGTACCCACTATCGCGGTGATGTTCTTGGTGGCGTCGATGATCTTTTGCAGCGGCTCGAGTGCGCAGCGCTGCACGTCGCGGTCCAGGAACCAATCGAGCGACGTATATCCCTGAATGCAGGTCTCGGGGAGGACGACGAGATTCGAATCTTCTCGCTTGGCCTGCTCAATGGCACGGATAATGTTTGCGGTATTATTTTCGAAGTCGCCGTTGGTAGTATTGATCTGGCCGATAGTAACGCGCATCACTGTAGATCGTGCACGATCTTTGTGATCCGCGCAATTCCGTGACGTTTGAACCTCAAACCGCGCATACGCTATATTCTTCTGGCCACTCTGCGGAGGGGTCGCATAATGGTAGTGCAGCGGTCTTGAAAACCGCCGGCCGAAAGGCTATGCAGGTTCGAGTCCTGTCCCCTCCGCCATTCAGGACAAAGGTCGCTAGGAGAGTTCCCGGTGGCCTTTTTTCTTTGCCAAGTCGTGTTGGTAAGTGCAAGAAGATCAAACGGTTGGCGAAATGTTGCGGTGAGAGTTTGATCCTTCCATGTGGAGTTCGAACACACGAAATTCAGCAATTTCCGCTTTTCGCTTGAATTTTGCTGTTTGAATAGGAAATACGCCTTTTTTGCGAGTTCTAATAGGCGCACACCATCCTGCACATAATCATGCGCGGCGTTTTCATACTCGGCGATCTGATCCGTTAAACGCTTCTGAGTCTGTCGCCACTCTCGCGCCTTACGCTCAAAGAAATCCGGTTCGATAAATCCGTCCAGTCGATCGTCGTAGAGCCTATCAAGCCGAGTCTGAATCTTGCTTTGTTCGTCTTGTAAGCGAGCAATCGCATCGCGTCTAAACTTCTTCTCGTCTGCGTGACTCTGATGCAGGGCATCGACGATCCAATCCATTACCTGATCATCAAAGACGAGTCCTTTGAGTAAATCGGCAAAGCACGCTTCGAGCACTTCTTCGCGGGCGTAAGGTTCGGGGCATTTTCCTTTGTTGCCGGTACAGTGATAGTAAACGTATTTGCCTTTCTTCTTCTCGCCTACCAGGGCGCAGCCGCAATGCCCACAATGCACCAGCCCTGAGAAGGTAAACTCGTGCTTGGTAACTTTCTCTTTGGTCGAATAGCGGCCATCAAGAATTTCCTGTACACGCTCAAACAGACCCGTTGAAATCAGCGGCTCGTGACTGCCGCGATAGGTTCTGCCGTTCCAGTCAAAATCGCCGGTGTAAACACGGCTTTGAAGCAATCTATGTATGTTCGATCGTGACATGACCTGACCTGTGCGCCGCGAGAGTAGACCAGCTAAGGTCGCGCGTTTTGTAACTTCAGCTAAAGAACACTGGCCCGTGGCATACCACTCAAACATCTGTTTGATGATGGGTGCTTGCGTGGGATGAGGCTCGATAATCCGTTTGCCATTCGGCCCCATTACGTTTTGATAACCGAGAGGCGCGCAGGAGGGATAGATCGACTGTTCGGCTTTTTCGAGCATTCCTTTCTTTATTTCCTCAGAAAGATTGTCGATGTAGTTCTTCGCCATTAGAACTTTGATTCCGTGCATGAATTTCTCTGAGGATCGAGAGTCATGGGAAAGAATCACATTCTCTTTCACAAAGTGGATTTCCAGATTGAGTTCATCGATGGTCACATAGTCTTTGAGGTTGCGATAAAGACGGTCCGTCTTTTCAACCAAGAGCACGCGCACGGATGAGCGTTTGAGAAACTTGATCATTTCATCAAAACCCGTCCGCCCTGGCCGCTTGGCCGTTTCGGCATCGACAAACTCACGCACGACATTCAGCCCCTGAGTTTGCGCATACTGATCGAGCAGCTTAAACTGAGCCGGAATGGAAAAGCCTTCCTTTTCCTGCTCCTTTGATGAAACCCTGCCGTACTTAACGGCATCGAGCGGCGGCGTTGTGTGAGACTTAGATTTGCGCATGTCGGGGCCTCGTGCTAACTGGAATTGTGATGATGCAAGGCGCAGGATTATACAGTAGTGCGCCAGCTATGGGGGCGGTTATCTTACTTATGTTTGGACCACTCACTAATGCGATGAACACTGCTTTGGGTTTTTATAGTCTCTATCACTAACCACTACTCCGACAAACGTTCCGTAACTCACGCGTTCGCCAGTTTGCGGGGTCTGAAAGATGATCGTGCAAGGCTCATCCGGCACGTCATAACGATGGGCCAAAATGCGGATGTTAAGGTTCGACTCGCGCACTTTAGTTTCGGCACTTTCATAGTTCAACCCGACAAGCGAAGGCACAGAGGTTTGCGGCGGTCGTGAAGCTCTTTCGCGCATCACGGATAGGCCAAGAATGGAAAGAGCAATTGCAGGAAGTACCACAGCGAACACGAGCACAAGCACCGTAAACACCGTAAGCGTAATTATCAGCAAGCGCTTTCTGCCTCGGATGTAATAGCCCCACAGGACGCCAAGAATGAATCTCATAGTCAGTTCACCTTTCAAAGGAAATAGTTATCCCGCATACAGTCGATCCGAAAACTAATTGTCATGCGGACTTTGCGTAGTGCGATTCATCATGGCCGCCGCCCTTTTTCTGTTGCTCATTGGTTTCCCACTCCAATAAAAGCGTGAAGAAGCCTGTGACGTTTTCAAGTATTGCTCGCGCATCTTCATCGGACAGCCGCTGCCCGTTGCGCGGCTGCCAAACTTCGAGCGTGCGATCAATCAGATTGTCTTCAGACTTCTTCATCAGAAACCACAGAACACTGCAACGTAGACCTGGACTCCGTAGAGTTCGGGACCGCTCGGCTGCGGCTGATGATCGACGTGTGCAGTCATTGCCAAAAACCTCATGCGTGAGGACTCTTTCGCTAAAGAATCAGGCCGAGATCGATTTCAGGGGCTTCAATCTCAAGCTCGGCGGCTTTCGTTGGTGCTGGATCAGGGTGGGTTGGGGTTTGTGCTCGCTGCTGCTGCGGGGCGAGTGAATCTTGACTCAACTTGTCGCGATCTTTCTTTACGTCATGCGCGTCGTCTTGAGTTGCGTTAAGCGGCGTTGCGTGGTTCACGCCGCGATCGAGAGCTTCCTGTAAATTCTGCGCGGACTCGGTAGAGATCGCGGGTTTATACCTTGCTCTGGAAATCTCAATCGGGATTTCAGTCGCAAAGGTGGCGGCTTGGGTCTGTACTGGCTCTGGATACGTGGGGCGTTGATCCAAGCTGTGATCGAATGGTAGTTGCTGCTGTTGCGGTGCGGGAGGCTCTTTAATCACCTTCTCGCGATCTTCTTTCCTCTCGCGTTCGTCCTCTTGTATCGCTCCGAGCGCCGTTTCCTTTTCTATTTCGCGGTTGAGAGCATCGGAAAGATTCTGCGTGGAGTCGGTATAGATCAGGGCGTCGTACCTGGCTCTGGAGATGGCAACATAGGCCGTGCGGCTGTTGAGTAGGCGAGCGGATTCCTGCGTGTCAGCGTTGACTAAAACGCGATCAAAAGTTAGTCCCTGAGCCGAATGGCTGGTGACTGCGTAGCCGTAATCAAGGTGGCGAAACTTGTGAAGGTCAACGCTAATCTCGCGCCCGCTGTCCATCGCTAGGCGTATTCGGTCGGGTTCGATTGTGGTGATCGTACCGAGTGCGCCATTAGCGATCCGTTTCTCCCTAAATGGAGCGCGGATTTGAAGTCGATCACCTTCTGCGAAGGCTCGCTCTGCCTCGTAGTAAACGCTCACACCGGAAAACCGCGTCGGGTTATAAGTGAGCTTGCGGCCATTCAAAAAGCGAACGGTAATCTTGTTCGTTTCGTGGTCCGTGTCGATTACTCTGGCGCACTCGCCTGTCTTGACTTTATGGACTTTGCTGGCGGAGTTATAGCGGATTATGTCTTCGAAAGGGCGGTAGGAATTGGCGAAGGTGCGCTCGGCTCCGGTCATATCCTTACGCTCGACATAGACGGTCGTTTGTTGATCGTGACTGCTTACGATTCCCTCGCGCTGTAGCTCCCTATGGATAAGCGAATTGAGTTCGGAACGTTCGCGGTTGGCGGGCGAAATAACGAGCGTGCCGGTGGGGTTCTTGGCGTAGTCCTGGGCTATCGCTTCGAAGCGTTCGCGCTCATCCGCGATTTCTGTCACCTTGCCTCGGCTGACCAGTGCGGCCACTGCTTCGGGCGTGTTTCGAACTGCTAAGTTTTCGACGTCTTGCTTTAGGTCTTTATCGCGCTGCCTGACGATCTCAGTCAGTGCCGCAGTGGTCATGCCGTGCTCTTGGAGTTGTTGAAACGGGCTGCCTGCTTCGACTGCCTGATGCTGGCGCACGTCGCCGACTAAAACCACCTTATCGTCCGGTTCCACCAAGCGGAATAATTTGTGTATGTGCTTCGTGCTGGCAAGGGAGCTTTCATCCAAAATGTAAAGGCGGCTTTGGGTGGCTGGTTCCTTTCGCCGGCGCAAGAACAATTGGATGGTTTCGGTCTGAATACCGCTTTCTGCAAGCTGCTGTGCGGCTCGTGCGGAGGGTGCAAAACCGCGCACCTGATAGCCTTCTTTTTCGGCTGCTTCTCGCAGTACGGAGAGCGCAGTTGTCTTGCCGGTTCCGGCCCCGCCTTGTAGACCGATTATCTGATCTCTGCTGGACAGGATTTGTTCAATCGCTGATCTCTGTTTCGTGTTTAGGGTGCGCTGCTGGCTCTCGGCTATGGCGGTCACAACTTCCTTGACGCGCTCTGCTTCGACCATTGCCGGACGGCTCTCTTTGCCTTCGAGCATGGTCTGGATATTTTGCTTTTCCATTGCCACCATGCTCTTTGTAGTAGTTTCGGGTTGGTGTTTTTGGCGGTTGATTGGTTTGAACTCGCCACTCTCCTGTCGGCGCTGCAATTCGGCGGCAACGGCGGCGACGTTTGTTAGTCCGAGATTGCGGCGCAACGCGTCGATCCGCACGGTGCGCATATCGGCCACGGCTTCCGTTTTGAGGGCATTCTCGCGAGCAAAAGTCACGGCTTCCTGAGCGCGTTTTTCAATCTCGTTTTGTGACACGCGGAGCGGCAATCTGGCTCGCGCTTGGGCCACGATGCGGCGTGCCTGGTTGTCGTGCTTGGCGTCCATTTCAAGCTTGCGTTCCTGCATCTTGGCGTGGTCAAAGTGTTTGCTGCGGCGATTATTTTTAGCGGCGGCTTGTTTCAATCTGGCGTTTTCTGAGACCGTTTTTCCTTCGCGTTCAAAGCCGCTCCTTCATCTTTTCTTCTTCCTTCAAAACTTCTCGGCGGCGTGGGCTACTGTCCTGCAAATATTCCTCGGTGAAGCCTTTGATTTCGGGTGCGCCGGTGCGTGGATCAACGCGAATTTCGTAACCAAGTGCTTGCAGTTTTTCGGCTAAGAAGGCGCGGTAAATCGCGGTCGCAAGTTCTTGGCTGCGGTACAACTCAAGCGGCTGAACGGAGCGCACTTTTCCGTCCTCACATTGGGTCATGTTGAAGAAAACAACATGGGTGTGAAGCTGTGGCGCTGCGTAGCCGGTTTCGTGATCGGGACGTGAGGATGTGTGCTCAAATTGAGCCGCGATCATCTTGCCTGTAGTGATAGCTGGATTGTCGCCGCCGCCACGCGCTTGCAGATATTTTTCAAACTCTTTCAGCGTCTCATTGACGCTTTCGCGGTGGGCGTCTCTGACGCGTCCGTCGTCTCCGACAAGCGCGGCTAAGGACACGGATTTGGGGGCGCTGATAGTTGCGTCCCAGGCGGCGCGGTGCTCGCTCGTGGTAATTTCTTCGCCGAACTTGTTAACCGTTTCGCGGGCTGAAACTATGCGGATAAGTTGCTCGCCAGTGTGCGGATCTTGACCGTTAGCTAAGCGCTCGTATTGCTCGCTGGATACCTCGCCTTTCAGGTTCCATTCCTCGGCCAGAGTGCCGCACCAGCGGCCCTGAACTTCGCCTGCTTCGCGGTAGTAATTGTCTTGGGAATTGGTGAACTCCTGTTTGTAGTAATTCGACGCTTGCCCGGCGGACATTGCGCGGCTAATGGTCAACATAAATTCAACTCCTAAAGGTCATAAGCGAGCTCGTTCGAGTCGCTGTTTTGGTTTTAGTTTTGCCCGCGAATCGGGATCGTTTCCGGTGGTAATCCGGGGTTGAATTTCTGCCTTCTTCAAGGCATAGACTTCTTCCGTGATTCCTCGAACGAGGTTCGTTTCAAGCTATGGTTTTGTGGTGACGCCACGCGCTTGCAGATATTTTTCAAACTCTTTCAGAGTCTCATTGACGCTCTTGCGGTGGGCGTCTCTAACACGTCTGTCGTCTCCCACAAGAGTGGCTAAGGAAACGGATTTCGGGGCGCTGATAGTTGCGTCCCAAGCGCGGTGCTCGCTCGTGCTGATGGTTAACATAAAATTCAACTCCTAAATGTCATCAGCGAGTCGCGTTCGAGTCGCTGTTTTGGTTTCGTTTTTGTCCTCGCATTCGGGATCGTTTCCGGTGGTAATCCGGGGGTTGAATTTTTGCCTTCTTCAAAGGCGCAGAATTCTCCCGTCGATCCTCAAACGAGGTTCGTTTCAAGCTATGGTTTTGTGGTGACGCGAGGGTGGGAATCAGAGGGGCAAGATCAAGACTCTCGCGTGGTCTATCGGAGTCACTGAACGAGATCGAAACTCCGACCTGGGCTGAATCGAGTGGCCCAATGATGGGCCAATGATGCGCGATTCATTGCATTCAAGCATCGTGCGACTTACTAAGCCGCGATCTCTGCTCGTAATGCTTAACAACTGTTATGCCAGATGCCGAGTTTCAATAGCTCATTTTCGGAATCGCGCAAATCGCTAGCAAATTTAATAGATGTAGGTTTACTTGCGTGCGGCGTAGGTTTACCTACGTGCGGTTGGACCACTGTTTAATGGTCGGTATTTTGGCGAAACGCCAAAATCTTGTCGTTTTTAATAGGAAGTTGGTCTGCGAAGGGGCGCGTAAGACGCGACAATTAGTCATTTTCCTCTTAGCGACTACTACAGTCGGCTGGGTGCTTGACCGCACACCCGCAGGGCCGAAACGTCAGTGGAGGACTCGGAGCGAAGGGGAGAGTTGTGCGGGCGGGCTGCCGACTGAGGATGTAGCTAAGGGAGAATGCACAGGGTAATTTCACCTGAAAATAAAATTTGTGCAGATCGAAAACAGGGTTTTTAACCCTGCTCACGAATCGAGTGCTCGGCGGTCGAAGCTGATGAATTTTTCATCAGTGCTCGGGTTGCATTGATCGATTTTGTCTCAGTGATGTCAGCACGGAGTTATCTTGAAGCCTTCAACACAGACTGCACTCGCTGATGAAATGTGTTTCGCTCTGTCCGCTTAGTGTTGGCTGGAACGGCACAAGTTTTTTAAATGAGTCTTAACGAGATCGACCGAGTTGTTTACGTGTAAAGCATTGAAAGATAAGGGATGAACGTAATTTGTAAACCAAAAAATCAGAAAAGTTACAGCGTAAACCATTGATGTAAAAAGATATAAACGGAAAATTAAAGGGTTACGCGCTGCGTAACCGCGACAGCCCCGAAGCGGGGGTGTCGTGTCTCATTCGTCAGGTGCGAAGCACCTTTTTATTTTTTACTTATCTAGACTTTGGTGGGTTCGATGAATTAGAAACATTCGGGTAGTCGTGAGTGATGGGGGCGGTGAGTTAGGCGTGTACATCAAGTGCGGGAATGAGTGTGCCGCAAGCGCAGGACAGAACAAGATATAATCTGGTTTGTAGAGAGGAGGTTGGGAACAATGAATCACAAAAAACGTCTGACAGCCTTATTGCGCACCTACCTTCAAAATTGCGGCGACAGTGTCGATCAAAGGCGACTTTTTTGGGCGAACCTATGCGGGTGGATACCCGAGCCAGCTGCGGCTGAAGTTTTTGCGGAGAACGGCTTGACGTTCACTGGCAATGAAAAGTCGCTTTACCAGGCCAGCTACTCCGAACTGAGGAAAGATAAGCAGACGGAGCATCTAGAAGATAGACAGCTTAACGAAAAACTCGGAGGGCTGGTCTTGAAAGCGTTGGAGGACAAGCAGAAGCTCAAAAACGAGGCTGTACTCAATAAGCACGTCAAGGAATTTCTGGACGACATTATCAAGCCGGAAGAAGAGTACCGGGTAATGTTTAGGGTGATTAATTTAAAAGCGGAATTGGCAGAGACTGAGTTCTGGGATTGCGTGGTCGCCACCTACAACCGAGAGCAACTCATCGAGTGGGGTTTCGACCCAAATACGAAGCATCCGGTTGGGGTTGATGTATTTGAGAATCGAACTGTCATAGTGGTGCGCGCGAAGGGCACCAACGTCAATGAGGTCGTCAAGCGGGCGCGCACGGACGGGAATCGCAGACTGAAAATCCTACAGAACTATCTCAAGGAAGAATTCATCCACGATCAGCAGTTGCTTTTCGAACTTTCGAAGGAGTATGCCGTCAGGAAAGAAGCGACGAGAAAAATCGGTTGGGGATTTGATAACAGGAGCTCTCCTATCGCGTACGATTACTCAGATAGTTTGGTTGAGCGCGTCAGTGTCGCAAATGAAGATTTCGACCGGATCAAGAAATTTACGCCCAACATTCAAGAGTTAATTGAGCGCACGCTGTACTGGATCGGGCTGTCCATATCCGAACCGGAAGCCGACATAAAAATAGCGTATCTCTGTACCGCGCTGGAGACGCTCTTGACTACCAAGGGCGATGGGAAAAAGGGCGAGAGAATTGCCTATCGGGGATACCTGTTGGCTGAGGAGGTCGGTTCCGACGATTATTACATGCCTCAGAAGGTCCTCGGCGTTTACGAATTGAGGTCCACGGTCGTACACGGCGCTGACATCGGCATCGCGTCGGAGAAGGATTACTGGTTAATGCTCGATTACACCCAAGCTACCCTCAAGAACTTTATACAGTTCGTGGCCGAGCACAAATTGACAAAACCAACAAACATCTTCGGGAAGCTGCTTCAATCGCAACACGTGATGCCGCTGCTTGAGTGGTTGGATCAGACTTTCAGCGACGAAAACTCAGAAAACATCGCAAAAGCGCTTAGAGCCGACTTAACGCCGAAGTCGGATGGCCTTGAACAGAAATAAAAGTAGCGTTCTCCGTTCAGTGGGGTGAACTAGTTCAAGGGCAGTTGGACGCGTCGTTCGCAAACAATCGGGATACACAACTCTAGGTAAAGACTTTACTGAAAAACGTGTCAACTTGTTAGGTCGGCATTATGCGAGAAGTTCAAACGCAACTGCGCCTGTGGTGCAGTTAATTTCGGTTGAGTTTCCCTCTCCCCGAAAGAATTAGGACAAATCGCGTTTTACAGAAATGAAGTTATCCGATTTTCTCATTCGTGGCCGACACCTATTCGGATTCCTTATTCCCGGTGTAATGTGGGTTACATGTGTATCCCTGCTTTTCTTTAAAAAGAATCCATTGGCGTTTGTGGAGGAAGGTAACAGCCCTCTAACGAGGGCTAGTTTGTTATTAGCATTAGGTTACATTGTAGGATTTAGCTTACAAACCCTCTTATTCCCGCTAATTGCAGATCCATTAAAGCGCCGCATAGGAGTTCCCGAAACAGTTGAACAGTTGGGCGAGCAGATACAAAGAATCCTGACCGCAAAACTGCCAGAGAAAGAATCTCAGTGGCTTATCGTTCCAGAGCATCTGCCAGGATTCTGTAAGATGTATATTCTCGAACATTCCAAAGAACTGAAGCACCTTGTTCTTGAGAAAGAGGATGATATAAATTTCCTCGTCGCTAACACTATTCCTGGCCCCTTGCTAATAGTTTCTTGGTTAGTCTTCAAAGGAAACAGTTGGTGGATTGTAACCGTCTTTGCTATGTGCGCATTGATTTTAGTTTTTTTCTTGATCAAGCGTCTCGAACACTACCTTCGTCGGGAGAAAGAAGAATGGTACGAGTATTTTTTGTTGTTGCAGATAACAGAAAATGAGAAACGAGATAAGCTAAAAGCTCAATCTAACCCCTAGAGCTCAGAACAGAGCCAAACAGCATCGTCAAACGTCCGAACTTGGAGTCAATGTCAGTGAAAAGTTCACAGAAAAAAGTTATCCAGTTTGGGATCAGACCTTAGCCGAAAATTTCGCCGCAACTGCGCCACTAGGCGCAGTTGCTTCCCGGCCAAAAAAAAGCGCCAGCCGAGTGCTATTGCCTCGGCTGGCGCGGTTCGTTCTCAGGGGTTGGTTATACCGTGACCGGATGGTTTTCGGCGCGTCCGGCGCGGATGATTTGATCGGCGGCACGGAAGATCTTTTGGGCGCTCTTTTCGGGTATCGCTTCCGCGTCAAAACCACTCCCACGGCTGATCCAATTTTGAATATACCCGCGACAAAAAGTGGCTCCCTCAAGCCCCAAAGATTCACAACAAAGAAGTGCCACGGATTCCGCTTCGACCTCGCGCAGACTACGCGGCGTCGTCTTATCATCGGCGAAATCTGCCTCAGTGGTATGGCCCAAAATTACGTGACCAAGTTCGTGAAAAAGCGTCTTGAATGGGAGTTGAGCAAGCGGGTTAATCGCGACTTGGCGCTTGCGGGCAAAGCCTTGCACATTTCCGTCTGTGTGGTCGAATGGGATGCGCTCAATACTGAGAGTGGTAAGCGCCCTCTCAGCGTCCCACTCCGCGAGCTTAATTGGTTCAAGTTCCTGTCCGTCAGTTTGGCTAAGAACGAACCAGCGTGCCTTATAAACAAAGCTGGTAAAGGTGTGTTCTTCGTCTGAGTTTTCCTCGCGGCGCTTGCAAGTAATTGGCATGCACAAAGTCAGCGCCCGTTCGCCACGTTTCACAAAGCGGCCCAAGGTTTTCCACTTTGGAAACGTGTTAATTGGTCCGGGCTGTAATCCGCGCACCTGACATTGCACAAGGGCCAGAATTTGATTTCCTGTCGAGTAGGCGTGAAAGGCCTGATAAGCTTTCATGATCAAACCTGGCTTGGTGACTGCTTCGATAAGTAGGGCGGACCACTTCGGGATTGCGGGTGATTGGTTGACGTGATTTTCCATTTGTCGCGTGCTCCTTTTCGGGTGACTTTTTTGAGCGAAGTTCGCCCGTTGCAGTCATTCCCGAAAACCGCATTGGAGCACTCAAGATACAGCGTAGAGTTTTTCGCATGGGCTGTCGTTTATGATGGAAGCTTAGGAGGGGATTTATGGATTTGTGAGGTATTTTGTCTGCCAGAATGCAGCGAAAAAAGGTCTTGAGTTTTTAATGCTTATGGAACGAAAATCAACGTCCTGCGTGTCTCGGATGGAGAGTCAAATCCAGTAAGGAAGCAAAACAAAAATGAGAAGCAAAATAGCCATAGTATTGCTCACCGTTGCACTGCTATCAATGGGTGCCTGGAGTGGTCACGGCCAAACAGATAAGGCGAGAACTGCTGCGTATGAGTATCAGGTCATAGCCGATCCAACAGCATGGCAAGGCCAAGATGAGGGGTTAAAGAAACTGAATCAGCTTGGTGCCCAGGGATGGGAAATAACCGGCGTAGTCCAGCATGGCGAGAATCCGCCGACGCTCTATCTCAAGCGCATTAGGAAATCGCTCTAGGATACCTCTCGATCATCCGTTAGAGCTTACGTGCTTCGTAAATCTCTCCCGAACGTGTATCTAAAAAGTAGGTCGGAGCCTGCGCTGTGAGGCTGGCGACCAATCTAATAAAAACATTCTCTCGATCCCTCGGCGCTCGGAAATGAAATTGCCTTGTGACTGTGCCGGCCGGAGCGAAGATAACGATGCTATGTGCATTTAGAAGTAGGTAGCCTATTCCGCGGGCGTTGATGGAGATCGAATGAGTAATGATCGGCGGCATGAATGCGGCATCCGGATATTTAGCGAAGAACTCTAACGAGTAATTTTTCCGTTGGGACTCGCCAATGAGCTCAGACGGAATGGTGAATTGATTCTCACTAATAAGTCTGCCGTCCGGCGAGTATTTTCTGATAAGCGGCCACGAACGAAATGCTACGAATAGGTTGTCGTTTGCATCACAAGCAGCTATGGCTATGTTCAGGTTGCGGGCGAGATTGCCCGGCGATTTAATCAGCCTCTCACCAAATCGTCGGAGGAACTTTCCGGTGTCGGAAAAGACATAAATTAACTCTGTAGATCGACTGGTATCTGGCGTTAAAAAGATTTCGTGTTTTCGATTCACCGCGATGCTTGTAGAAGGAAACGGGAGACGAAAACTACGCTGGAATCGGCCGTCGGAACCGAAGATCAACACCTTTGGAGTCCCAGGATCATTAACGTAGACATTCTCGTCCTGATCGACCGCCATAGAATCGTTAAGACCACCTGGACGAACGGCCCCTGGTCCGCTGTCTGACCGACCAAATTCCGCAATGAATTTTCCGCGCGGATCGAGTTTAACGATTCTTGAATTTCCATCGTCGAAGACGTACACATTTCCAGATCCGCCAATGGCGATTGCAGCAGGTGCGGCAAGTTTTAACTTCGCGTCCCGTTGTTGCGACGAAAGGTAAACGGGAGTTAATGAGACTCTCGCTTCCGGTATTGCAGAGATGGCTTGCACGGCAAAGGCTAATCGCCATATCAACATGATTAAGAGAATCGTAGTCATTAACTTATTTGCTCGCTTAGTGTATTACGTCGGCCACCTGGCTCATGACCTGTTGCTCCGACATACCCGGCTTCTCGTACCAGATCACATTTCGCTTCGAGTCAAGAACAACCAGCAGCTTTCCAGAGGTCAAATATGGCCTGACTCGTTCGATGTCGCCCTGGACCAGTGACTCGCGCATTGGCAGGATTGCTTTGAAGTTGTCCACATCCTGAGTTGAGAAATGCTTATCAGAAAAGATCAGAAAGATCGTTCCCGACGGCTGCAATGAATTTAAGCGTTCCATCGTCTCAAAGCGATTTCCAGTGGGACATCCGATGGAGAACTCGTCAAAGAGATTCACGATCGTTAAGCCGTTGACGAGCGGGATGGGTTCCTTATCTCCGTTTGTGGCATAGATCTTTACCTGAGCAAAACTTTCTTTAAATGCGCGTGTTGGAGACGCAGTTGAAAAATGACAGCCTATGAAAAATGAAGTTACCGTGAGCAACAGCGTGAGTTTTATAAGCATGATCTTCATCAATGAGGCGTCCAAAAAACTACCGTAAAGCTCCGTTCGACTCTCTCGAGCTTTCTCGAAGTCCTGTACGAACAGCCATGAAGGTGGCCCACAACCTAATTTCTTTCTTTTCCAAGAACCGGAAAAGTTGAAATGTTTCTTCACAATTACTCAGGCACAGCTTTGAGACCGCCGATGCAAGCGAGGACGGGGCGGGAGAGTTGATCGGAAGTTCGTTCGTTAACCCGTAAACGGTGACTTTTAACGAGAGAGCGGAGCGATTCATGTCGAAATCGGGAAACTTATTGATCTCCTTAAAAGCTCCAGCAGCCCACTCAAAGCCTACGGATGAATCGACATCAAGAGATAGTTGGACGAGCATTAATTTGGCTTGAAGTCGATCCTGATTGTCTTTAATCTGATTCGCTTCACCGACTGCTTGATCGAACACACGAAGGGCATCTCCCGTCGCTTTTTGTTTCAGGCGGGCTTGGCCCAGACTGCTTAGGGCTATAACTCTGACAAGCGGGGCTTTGATCTTGTTGCAATCGGATTCGGAAATGGAAGAGACAGTTTCCGGCTGTTCCAGCTTAGCCTGGAGCGCAGCCAGATTCACGAGATCTCCCGATTTTTCTCTCAGCTCCTGATCGCTAATTCGACTTACAACCAAAAACGCTCTCGTAAAATCTTTATTGCGCAAAAGGTAACTGAAAAGAATTGTGAAGTACTCAAAATCGCGCCAGTCTTCCTTATCGAGCTTGTCGGTTTTTTCGAGACGTTTTTCCCAATCAGTTACCCTCTCCGAATCGGAAGCATTGGAGCTTTTATGAGCAGCGTCGAATGTCGAGGAATCATCCTTCGACACGGTGGAAAGCAGAGTCGCCATCTTCGCATAAACATCATTGAGTAATTCCGGTGCAAGGCCCTGAAATTGCGGCAAGAGATTCTTGAGCGTGAAGTGAGCGACAGCCGATGGTACAAGCTCGCTAGCGTTCACTTTTGCAAGCAATAAAGCGAGGTAGCGCTTAGCCAGTGCCGGATTCCTTGGCACAGCCGACATGTTGGCCGCGACGTTCGCCGTGTTGTAGCCGCTAATAGCAACGTAAGTAATACCGCCATCGGGAGAGAATAGGTAGGAGGAAAGCATTAAAAGCTCGTTTGCCTCTGACAGTGGCCGTTGGGCCAGAACGTCAAGGGTGTCGCTAAACAGAGCGTCCGTTATCTCAGGTGCTCGTTTACGCTGGTTCAGTAGAAAAAAATAATGATCTTGCGTCATGCGGAGGAAAACGCTCTGCCGGAATAATTGCCGTGCTTTTTGTTCATCACTCTTTAGATAGTTCGCTGATTGAGTTAAGAGCAGATATGCCAGTTGATCGGGATCAGGTTTCGGCTTGTTGCCGTCTTTCTGGCCAAGCGATGCAGTGGCTTCCTGCCATCTATCCTTTAGTTTCTTTTCCAGCTTTGCATCGTGCTTTGAAGCAATTGAAGTAATGTGGGCGAAGAGTGTCTGTAGGTCTGCGGCCGTTAAGGTGGAATCAGTGTCGGCTGATTGTTTTAGAAGCACGACTGTTAAGTCAAAACTGCGTGATAGCAGTCGTTCGGCAAGTGATTGGTCCAACGGCCAAACGGCATCGGCCAAACGAGCTTGCAGCGGTATTTCCTCAATTGCTTTGAGTTCCCGAGCATCGGCCGAGAGTCGGCGAGCGTGATCTAAGAATTGAACGGTATCAAAGCGCGCACTTGGCACTTGCTCCTGCTGCCTAGTTTTATCGGATGTCTTGCTCTGCTCCTGACCAAGTGATGAAAACGAGAATTGCATCATGAGGATCATTGATATAAATCTGACCAACCTGCCGAAATTCATTTGTCGCCTTCCTGAACAGAAGTCGTGGGGATTTGATTCGGGGTCCAAGGGACGACCAGAGGCTTGTGAAAAAGCAGAGGCAGAGTCGAATTTCTGCCTCTGCAAGATCACCGATGATTGGTCCTTTGAGTCCCTAAGGACGCGTCCGCCCTCGGAATCTCCAAAAGGCTTAGGTGAGCAGCCCTCAGTTTATAAACTCCGGCTGGATGGGACCACCGTCACCGCCAGAACTGGTGCCGCAATTCGCACTACCACTGAAAACCATTTGTCCAGGCGCGCCAGAATCCCTATAACAGCTGTATGAACAGCCGCTTGCCGTGAAGTGGTCCCCTGAGCATTTCGAGGGATTCGGACATGTCGCTCCGCTCTGACAACTAAATTCCGCTGCGAGCGTCTGATTTCGATTGGTAACGGTGCCTGGCATAGCCGTCATCGCCAGTATCAAGAGAGTTCCGAATATCATCATACGTCGTCTCATAACGCATTAACCTCCTTCTTAGCTGTTGAAAGAAGAAACCAATCCCGCCATTTGAATGAATTGACGACCTTCGTGGTGTAATTCAAGAGAATAGCAATCATCGGCTTCAACTTGAGATGAGCTAATGCCGCGTTTGGGTCAGATCGATAGGTCCATCCTTTCAACTCAAAACCCGGCAGAAGCAATTTTGCAACGCAACACACTTGGTCTCAGAGGCCGTCAGCACGGGAAACATATCGGCCTCTCTCGCCACGCATTCTCAGGAAACGGTGGCGACCTTTCTACAGAGCCACTCGCGACCCACGGGCAGGAATGGCTCTGCTCTGAAACACGTTGGTTCAAGTAGGCGCGTACGCGATCCTCAACAAAGCGTCAGCATCAGACGACGGCTTTACCTGGGCAACATGTGAATTGGCTTGCTCGGATTTCCCTGGGAGGCGGGCGATGATAGAAAACCGGAAGCGGGGCGAGAATAAGCCTTGTGTTAGAGAAAAATCAACAAATTTCTGTAAGTGCCAGATGCAAATCTAAAGGACTTATCGGCTCATGGACATTTGGTTGCAGAGTTACGGTGCGATCTGGCTGCTAAGCTCGGCGCCACCCATAATGTGGGAGGGAAAATCATTTCCGCACCGGTGCAAACGGGAGGTCTGCTAATAAGAACCAAGAATGCGGTAATCCCACTGATTCTAAGAAAGCTCTTTCTTCATCTACTCATCAATCCCTGATTCGCTGCTCGGACTCTAACTTTTTAGTACGAACTGTTGCATATTCTCGTAAGTCCTTTAGATAAGACAACCTCACTTAAAGAATTCCGTTGATTTGCGTAATTAGGAAGTTTAATCTCCGGGCGCTGCGGTTTTCTCGCCCCGCCTCCCACCGGATGTTCCGGATCTCGGGGACACACTTCCAGTTAGCTGCCGAACGATCCAGATTCGCGGCAGCGAAACGGGACTTTCAAGCTGGGCGAATATCTAAAACACCGACAGCATTATTTGCAGCACATCCAAGACGACGTCTGTAAGCAAGGTGCTCTCGGACACGTCGACCTCTGACGTGCTAGAGCTTTCGCCAATAGGCACTTCGCCCGCAGCTATCGCCGAGGATGAAGCAGGGGTTGGCGAGGGTTGCGCAATTCCAGGTGTACTAATCTCTCCAGCCAGGGTTGCGCTCGTGAGTAGTAACGAAAACACGGTTCCAACACAGAGTCGCTGAAGTTTTTTCATGGTGGTTCTCCTGTAAGGAAATTATGGGTCGCTGCTGACAGCAAAACACAACTGAATAGGCTGTCTCCGATGGAGCGGGATCTTAGCATTCGATAGATGCGGCACATACAGCGATGCACCGGGCTTGCAAAAGTGTTTGCAAGAAAATGGACGCTCACATGAAGTCAAAGAGAGACTTACTTCACGAGTTAACAGACCAAAATCTCTCGGCCAATCAGCGAGCGCAAGCGCGCTGCCAACTGGCAATCCAGCTCGAAACAGAAGGCGAGTACGACGGCGCGCGCGAAGCCATGGGGGAGCTATGGCAGCGGTTAGGCGAACGGCCGCTGGTAGAAGGACTTGATGAAGAAACAAAGGGCGCTGTCCTGTTGCGGGCTGGTGTACTAACTGGATGGCTTGGAAGTGCTAAGCAGATCAATGGCGCGCAGGAAACCGCAAAGGATTTGATCACCGAGAGCATTGAGATATTCGAAGCATTACAAGAGCGCAGCCGAGCAGCGGAAGGGCTGATCGAGCTTGCATGTTGTTACTGGCGGGAAGGTAAGTTCGATGAAGGAAGGGTTTTACTCAATCAAGCATTGCACCGTCTCAGGGATGGCGACATTGAGTTAAGGGCCAAGGCATTACTGCGTAGCGCCATCATCGAGAAGGATTCCAAGCGATACAGTGATGCTTTGAGAATTCATACTGAGGCTGCGCCACTGCTTCAACAACTTCAGAATCATTGTCTAATTGGGAGTTGCCATAATGACTTCGCCATAGTCTTAAGGAATTTGGGTTCGGCAGAAAACCGGGAAGATTACATCGACCGGGCTTTGATTGAATATGCCGCCGCTGCCTATCACTTTGAGCAAGCGAGTCATTTACGTTACCAGGCTTGCGTCGAAAATAATCTGGCTGTTCTTTTCTGGAACCTTCAAAGATTTGCAGACGCACACAAGCATCTTGACCGTGCGCAGATCCTCTTCGCCCGCCTTAAAGACGATCTGCACGGTGCGCAAGTTGACGAGACTCGTGCGCGAGTGTTGCTTGCGCAAGGGCGAGTAATAGAAGCCGAAAAAGCTGCGCGTCGGGCAGTGCGTACCTTCGAAACGGGCGATGCGGCGTATTTATTGGCTGAAGCACTGACCACGCATGCAACCGCATCAGCACGTCTGCACCACTCCATTGAAGCGCGTGCGACGTTTGAGCGGGCTATAAATGTCGCAGAACAAGCCGGAGATAATCACGGCGCTGGCTTGGCTGCGCTCGCATTGGTTGAGGAATTAGGCAGCGATCTCACACATGACGAACTCTCTATTGTGATTGACAGGGCAGCGAGCTTTCTTGCTGAGAGTCGCGATCTTGCAACTGTTCGACGATTGGCGATAGATGCATGTAATGTGGTTTCGGTAATTCGAAACTATCTTGAGTTCCCGCCGACCGTCGATTGGACTAAATTCTCTTTCACTGACGCGGTACGCCGTTATGAGGCGCACTTTATCAAACTGGCTCTTAAGGATGCTGGTGGGCGGATCACCCGCGCTGCTCGTTTGCTCGGATTCAAGCGGCATCAGTCACTTACTTCTCTCCTAAAGAGACATAAGGACATTCCAGTTACGAGGCGCAAGCGAAGCATTATTCGAGCGGGAGATACTGGCACTAGAACTGTCAGAATCTTGCATGTTGAAGATGACGAAACGGTCGCCGCAATGGTTCAGGAAATGCTGGAGATTCAAGGTTGGCAAGTTGAAACGTGTGCGGACGGGAATGCGGGACTGGAGAGGATTTCCTCGGAGGAGGCTGATTACGATTTGCTGCTTGTGGATTATGACCTGGATGGTGTTAACGGATTAGAGCTTGTACATCGCGCAAGGAAGTTGGCCCACCGCTCACACCTGCCGATCATAGTGCTTTCGGCGACTCCGGTAGGGCCAGAGGCCCGCGAAGCGGGAGCAGATGTGTTCTTACATAAGCCGCAAGATATTGGATCACTCATCGAGACTATCACGCGTCTATTAAGAGAGCGCGAGCAAGCGGGTTGAGCAGACATTGAAACACCCTTTTGGAAGATCCGTCCTTTGGTGAGGGGGACGTTGATCTTTCACCGGCAGAGCCATTCGTGATGCGGCGCAAACGTAAACACGAGTGGCTCTGCGGGGGTATCACACCAAAATCTCGCTCGCGCGAAGATTCGCTCTTGGGCGGGTTTCCTCGGGGCAGAGCCGCTCCGCGATGTGGGACCGTGAGGTGGGCGCGGTCGCGGAGTGGCTCGCGGGGGTTGGAGCCACGTAATCGCCCCCGAGACGTGGTGAAAGGACTGGCAGAAACTTCCCTGGCTGTCAGCCCGACTAAAGAGACACGCGACGCTATCTGAGTAACTGGAAGATGCGAGGCGGTGACAAACCAAGCATCTTTCGGGGCAGAGCCACTCGTGCCTGTGGGTCACGAGTGGCTCTGGTAAGGACTCGCCACGGTTAATGAGAGGGCGTGGCGAGAAGGGCTGACGCTACCCGATCCAGAATAATGTCGGCCCCTTTGACATCCCACATAGCCCAGAGTGTGGGTTAAGGGGCGTCGCCGTTCTTGTAAGGGGGCAAGGTGACGCCCCGAGCAGGCGACTCCCCTTTGATTTTCGATGTCATGCTAAATGCCGCCGACTGGAAAGGTGTGTTCGAGGTTTATGCAAGGCATCCAAGTGAAGCCTTAGACCTTGCACGTCAACTCATTGAGATACGAAATGCTCTCAAGCGCGGGCGCAAAGGAATGGAAGAGGCTATCGCCGCAATCGATGTGGCGCTCAAAGAACTGTATCCGCACAGTAGTTTCGATAAGGTGAGTCGCAAGATGTATTACCGCACACTCGAAGGCACCCTGAGTTTTAAGCAGCAAGAAAAAGTTCGACAGCTTGGGGTGAAGTTATGAGTGATTAGAAAATTTGACACAGCGTCTGGAAAGAAAATATGGTTTAAGGCGCTCCGGTCATCTGTACCTCCCGACTCTTTCCCCGGAAATACAAATCATTAGCAGTTTCTTAGAGATGGTGACGGCCCGTCATGTCCCTTTGCCGTGTTACCGCGCTGTTTCGGTAAGGGTCGATCTGCCGTCGCTCTCAGGGTAAGAGTGGGCCTTTCAAGGGCAATAGGGGTCTGCCACGCTCTTACCCTGTTTCTCATAGACAAACTCCCGCGACTGATCTTAAGCTGCGATACTGGCCCTTCGTTTCCCTAAACAAATTCCGGCCAGTGCGGCCATGCCCCTATCAATCTGCGAACCGTTTGAGTGGTATCTTGTCGTAACGTGTAAGCGATGCGGTATGCGGCAACCGCTTCACCGTGACACGTCAAAGGGAAAGTCAACGCTCTTAATGAGCTACGAGTGGCGCTGCATCCAGTGCCAGTATGTTGCCACGTATAAGCCTGCCGAGATCGAACGCTATCAGCACGGAGTTGACCGACGAACGAAACCGCGACCCTAAACGACTTTCGTGCACAAAACTGGTTTGGAGGAAAATCAGCGACAGACCAAACTCCGTCAGGTTGGCGTGAAGCCTATGATGACCGGGACCAATGACTATGTTATAGTCTAAAGCGTCTCGCCGACCGCCCGCGCGTGAAGGCTTCAATCTATGGTCTCGGAGGACTGCTTTATTGGCTGGCTATCGCGGGTCGGCTGGCAAGCGATTAAGCGGAATCCTTCTGTTGTGACAAAACATCCTTGGCAGTTTTTTCTAATACTCGGTCTTCGAATAGCTGAACTTTTCGATACCACAAGACAAATCCTAACAGCGCTATAACTATCCCCACGAAAGATCCAATCAGCAACAGGAGTTTGGATAAGACGAAGCCTAGATTGATCGTCTCAAGCAACTCATTCTGGTAATCGGTTTCGATGGTTCGGATGTGAGCCTCGGCAGTTTTCTTGCCCAATTCTTCAGTTTTCGCCTGTAACTTTTGCGATGCCTCACGCAACCGTTGCGATGCGGCCTCAATCTCGTCCAACCGCCGCAACCGTTCCGTTGCCTCTTGGCGCGATGGGTGTTTAGATTTAGGCATTGCCTTATATCGTGCCACGGCAGCATCCACTTGAGAAGTAGCAGCACTGGCGTCATGCATAGCACCCTCAGCTTCTTCGCTGAGGCCCTTAGCCTCATCGAGTGTTGCACTGGTCTTGTTCAATTCTCTTACTACGTCTAGCCTTTTCATTTCCATCGTCACGAGAGCGTAAGCCGGTAGCACGACTGAAATGATAAGGACCAAAAGACCTGTTAAAGCGATAAATTTATAAAGGTTATCGGTCGGTGGTTTAAGAAGATCAAACATTCTGAAGTTGGTAAAGCTGTATGTTAGTTTTTGGGCAACTCGAATTTCTAGAACGTCCGGTGATGCAATGTTGTTGGATCAAGTTTCGTTTTCGTGCTTGAACATGTGGCAACGTTTACACAGATACTCTAAGTTGTCATCGTTGTTATTCAATTTATCGCCATCAATGTGATGTACTTCAAAATGCAATGCACGATTATTGTTTGAGGCTCGCGGTAGTTCGCTCGGCTTTGGGTGGTTATCAAATGGATAAAACGCGCCCTCAGCAAAGTAACCTCGATCATAATCCCCTGTCATTTCTGCTTCGCTGATTAAAGGCGATAGAAATTTCGCTCTCGCCTGGGCTATAGCTTTTTCCCGTTTTTTAGCTTCTTGATGCCTAGCGCGTGTCGCAGCTTTACCTAAGCACTTGAACTCTTTCTCGGAAACCACTCGGCCACTGAAACGGGTATAAAGCTCGCCGTATCCAACTCCGCATCTTTGACACAGCCCGCCAGCGCGTTCTCGTGCCGGGCTGTAATTTTCTTCCAGTCTTTTGGGTACTTGTTCGTCAAGAGTACTTGTGCGCTCCTGAACTCGCCCTTAACGGTGTGAGAGCAAATAAACGATGACATAAAGTAAAAGCAAAGCGCCTATTACTTTGCGAACAATTGTTCGCGCATCCGAACCCTCGCGTGGAGAATGCTGTAAGTGTTGCCGCGATCCGCATTTCTGACAAAAACTCGCATCGTGCGGTATCCAGTTGTCACAACGTGAGCACTTCGGAGTTTTGTCTCTCTTACCTAGATTGCATTTTCGGCAAAGCAGTTGGATGTTGTCTACTGTGGCTGGAGAGCCTTTGCTGTGAGGCGTCATGTGGTCAAATTCCATATATTCAGACTTGGCTCCGCAGATTCGACAGCGCCCACGTTCACGAGCTCGCACAGCCTCTTTTACTTGCTTTGGAATGTATCGGCTTTGTTTTCTAACGTGGCTCATCGGGATTAGCTTGGAAAACGATGGAAGTGAGAAGGGCTTAAAGCATTCTGTCCTCGCATGGAGGAGGTCAGAGGAAATAAGTTTAATCGCTTCAAATCAGAGTCGGCAAGCGCTTTTTCTATTGTCCGCTGCTTGGATTAGGTTGTGATTTAACTTGGCTTTTCTCGTTTGCCCTTTTCGTTTACGAGTTTTTACGTATTACAGCTAGTTTTTGGTAGATTCTCCCGGATGGGCATTCGCCGGCGATTCACACGACCTAAAGGTTCGAAAGCTACAGCCGAACCGGACAGAGGGTCATCGTCTCCAGATGACGTTTCAGTGCCTCAAAACGAGAAATGTACATCAAAAGGTGCGCCTGAGCCTTCTCCTACAGCTCCTAAGCGTAAATCCATCGCTGCTGACGCAATTGAGAAATACGAAAAACAAGTCGGGTTCAATACCAAGGAATATCTGGAGGGTTTGGGCACGGTTGAAACGCCATCGAATGATGCCGCAACCCATGCGCCAGCCGCAGATCCCGAGCCGACTGAGGCCGAGAACAAAGGTCATGTCAATCTTCCCGCGACGGCCCAAAGAATTAGCGGCAGCCCGAAAGGGATTAGAGCGCGATGGTTATTACTTAAGACAAAGATTATCTCGGCAGACCAAGCTATTCACAGAAAGTTCGCGAGCCGTGTTCCGCGTATGCTACCGCGCATTGACGCCGCGCTTGAATGGGTGTTTGGAACCACAACAAGCGGAGCATTCCAAATCGTATCAGGGCTAATTGCAGCCGTAATCTTGCTGGTCAAGCCAAATCTAATAGTCGCGATTGTGGCCCTCGCTTGGTTCATTACCGCGCTTTGGGTTGCGCGGTCCAAGTTCGTTAAGAAGCTAACCATCGGATCGCGAACATTAGTGATGATAATCTTTGGCATTCTTTTCGGCTCGATCTTCTACGCCTTTGGGAGTTGGGCCTCGAGGGAGTATCAGAACCAACAGGCGAAGCCACAGTCTCAGCCCGTCACGTCAGCGACAAGTGCCGAGCCGATGCTGAAAGAGAATGAGCTAGAAGGCAATGTGTTTCTTTCCGAAAAATATCCAGCAATCGGCGACGTTAAGACCTTCACCTTTTTTGGTATTAAGAATTACGGTGTCGTGACAATTCGGGCGCGCTTTGGTCTTAGTGACAATTTCACGATAATCCTGTTAGTTCACTCAACAGAAGACGAACCGGGTATTGCCGCGATGGACTGTTTGACTGCTATAAACAACTATCAGGCAATCGTGGATGATTTGAAAACCGAGGCAAGACAAAGAAGTCTTGAATTTGTTGATTTTGTCGTACACCCGGATCTTGTCTGCCACTACGACTACAAAAAGGACATTACCCCGGAGGCGAGTGAGGCACTAAAGCGAATAGCGTTACGTAAGAATTTGAATCTCAGTATCGAGGGGCCACGCGGTCCGAAATAAGGAACTCGTAGGCACGGAGTTGAACATGTATTATGTTGGGTTCGAAGTTTCGTGATGGTTGGTTACTGTTTATGTGAATCGAGGCTCTTATGGCAAAGATGAAAAAACCGATCGACCCAAGGGACTTTACTGCCATCCCACGGATAAAAGATTTCATTAACGCTCTACCGGAAAATGTTCGCGTTTGTAGCGAGCATGGCGAACCTGTGTATATTAGTGAAAGTGACTTATCCTTGAATCCTGGAGCGGGCCCGCCCTTCGGCAAGGCTGATTTTATAGCTTGCTGTGAACCAGCGCTAAAAAAGGTCGTTACCGCCGTTGGATATGTATCCGATCTTAACTAACGACGTTACGGGCCGAAACTGACCTTCACCTTGGAGGGAATGGTCCGCTCTTCCTACTAATGATGAACTTCATTGAGCAGTTTGAACGACAATTAAACTTCCTTCGTCGGTCTTGCGACGCTTTTGATGCTGGGTACACTGACGAAGCTATCCGAATCGCAGTTACATTACGCGTTCTGTTCCACGACACTGCGAAATCCACATCTCTAATCACGCATTTGGGCGCACACCCTCTGAAACTATTATCTACAGTTCGACAAAAAGCGTTAGAACCAGGTGTAGTTGTGTACGATGGATTAACGAGGTTCACGGCTGCGGGTCCGACTGCCAAATTGGGGATCGGGGTACAAGCGGAGGAGGTGCCTTTTGATCAGTGGTGGAAGCAAGTTGTATACGTTCCGCGCGAGGGGCTGAGCATCACGCGGCGAGGTCTTGTCCTGACTGCTGCGAATAAGGACGGTGGAGCGCACGTAGATGCCTCACTAACTCCTGAATATGAGGCGCTACTAAGCATGTGGGTTCGTGAGGGTTCGGATGCCGAGAGATCAGGACCCATCGATGGTATTCATCTAGTCGGCTTAAGGCAAATAGGATACGAGGTACTCCACAGTCCCCAAATCTTGCGGTTGAGATCATAATGCTGGGAGCGAACTGGAGGCCCAAACTAAATGGAACATCCAATTAACGCAGCTACTTCTTTCGATTTACTTTTCCTGACTGCGGGTTCGAAAATGATTCCTGACGAGTTGGCTGTCTCGTTTCTCAACCTTAACTTAGATGGCACTTCAGTTCAGTTCGCAAGCAGCAGGGTCCCGAAATAATTTACTGAGCTTCGGCGGTAGTTGGCACCGCAGTAAGCTTCATGGCCAAATCTCGCGACTACTGCGTCCTGACGAAGTCTTTCTCATCGGACCCCTCGATCAGACCGAAGTGCCGCCAAGTCCGCTTGATTTGTGTTCTGATGAAAGTTGAGCGGGCGGCTCGCTGCTGACGGTCGGGCGTGGATTGCTTCTCAATTCCTCAGTTAAGGAGAAACAGCATGAAGAGGTCTTTGTTCTGTTTATTATCATTGGCGCTTGCATTGTCTGCGACTGCCCAAACACGAAGGCGAACACCTACTGCATCTCAGCCTGGTACGACATCTCAGCCTGCTCCTTCACGTGCGCCGCGAAAACTGATCGAAACGGTTAGGACTCAAGACGGGCGTGAAATTCATCTCTACGATGATATGACTTATGATATCGCAACTCCTGTTGCCCCATCAGTACCAGCAACCGTTGATATCAGTATCAAGGCAGGGGTCATCACTAGAGGCGGCGATGTTAAGCCCGTAGCAAGAAGCGAGTTCATCATCTTTAAGGATGACATTAAGCCTGTTCTAGGTACTGTGAATGACCGTGAGGGTAAACCTCTTGATGTGTTTGGATTTTACATGGCAGATGAGTATCGCTTGCTCGATAACGGACTGGCTTACACAACAGCTCTACAAAAATTGAAGCCCATCATAGTTGGTACCTTCACAACTGACTTTGAGGGTAATGCTTCGATTCAAGTACCGCGTAGCGATACGCCTTACTACATTTACGGTTCATTTAAGGTTGGGCGCTCGTCCTGTATGTGGTATCTCAACTTCGTGCCTAACAAGAATGGGAGCTTTATACTTGATAACAGCAACTCGGCATATTGTGGGTGATCCAAATGTAGCGTGATTCTCATTAGTGGTCTGCCTTAAACTATATGCGTAAACTGATATCGACACCGATATTGATCCTCTTACTCACAGCCTGCGCACACACTGGCGAGCAGGAAAAGAGCGTACTTAACCTAGAAGTCGGCATTGATTATAAATATGGCGGCGTGCAGCCTGTTGCGAGGCAGGAGTTCTATTTGCTTAATGCGGATCTCAATGAGTTATTGGGAGGTACCAATGAACGTAGCAAAATAAGACTCTGGGAATTAACATCGTTCGTAGACGGAAGCTGGGGAGAGAAATCCGAGAAGAATCGGGCTGACCTAACTGAAATAATTCGGACACACACGACCGCGAAAGCGACTACCGATTTGCACGGAAAGTTAACTTTTGCTCCCGCTGTTCCAGGTTCTTATTACATCTTGGGGTGGTCAACAAACCGAACCGAGCATCAGCTAATCATATGGAATTATCGAGTGGATCTTAAACCAGGAGTGCAAAACGTGTCTTTGAGTTCATCAGACTCTGCAACAATAGCTCATTGGTTACCCTGGCCTCCCAAGCCACAATAGAGGTAGCGGAAAAACAATTTACGGGACCGCCTCAATAGCTCCATCTAATAAAGTGATGGCGCTCAGACAGGCGTTAAGGAGTGAGAACGCTTCATCAGCAGTCAAGACCGCCTCGGGATGCACTATTGGATTGCGGTAGTGATCTTTGATGTGCTCCAGATAGCCTGTCACTTTCCGGTCTGCTCCCCTATCGTTTAGCGCCTTGATGTAAACACCCCAATTGCGATTTTTAAGAGCAACAGTGCTGCCAGTGAGTTTCTGATGGTAGGCTCGCATCAATGTTTCAACTGCCCTGAGGATATGAAAGCCCACGGCAGTATGACACTCGAAAGCCAAACATCGACCGGCTAGGGTAATGTCATTGATGGCTTCCGGCGACAGGCGAGATCTGATATCTGCCGATAAGTTTTCGTGCGCTCGCTCAAGCAGACCTAATATCGAATGGGTCCCTTTTTGTGAAACAGCAAAGAGGTTTAGATCCTGAGACTCGCCCTTAAACAGGTAACGGAAATTCCTAAAATGCCCGTCCAGTACGCTCCGCTCCAACTGCTGCCCGCCGATCCAGTTGTCAATGCGGGCGATCATCTTTTCCACTTCGCGGCGTGTGTGTATGAGGTTAACGCTCTCAGTGCCAGTTAGAAAACTCTCCAACAACATTTTGAGACGGGAAGGTGGTCATTCTTTCGTGGCAAACTTGTAGCGCTTCTGAGTTCTTCCCGACAGTTCTGAATGGATAATCCAAGCTGGTAGAAGGCATAGAGATCGATCTTCTGCATAGTCCTCCGCAAGCAGGGAATGTCCACCAAAGCGACTCTAGCTCGGTGAAAATTCGGCAAATTCGGCTTGCGAATTATCCGCAGCCTCAACATATGGAGTCAAGTTTGTTATTACCGTTATTTGCTGTGTAATTCGTGATTAGGCGGCCATGTTTAGAGGAATCCAGATTCTATCGTTCTTAAGAGAACGATCATCCGTATGGCGTACATTGAGACTGATTTGAATTGCTGCAAGAAAACTGAGCATTTCTGTCGGCGGTGACAGCAAAAAGTTGCGAAGAATTGTCCCGTATGGCTCGGGCGGGCTGCCGAGAGTCGTTATCGTGGTAGGGGCATGGAGATGAGTTATTGACTCGTGAGAAATGTGCAATTCTAGAGCTGCCGAACGGTTATAGAACTCTCTTGAACTATTGACTTATTGTAACCTTCTGCCCTCCGCGTCCTTGTGAAATAATTACGTTGCCGCTTCGAACATATTGTCCGTCTTTTGTTTGGTTTATTATGGTGTTACCGCTCTGAATATATTTGACCGCCAGATGATTGTCTCACCACAACGTTAGTCCTCGGTGGGTAGTTGTATTGCGGTTGAGGGTATCTAGGGAAAACCGTAGTTGGTACGAAAATCGGAGACTTAGGGGGCTGATAATATCGTACGACGTTTTGAGACGGATAGGTTGACCAATGGGAGTAGTTAACGAAGGAAGGACTCGGCACGTATTGGGGATAGCTTGGTTTATTATAGTAGCGGCTGTAGGTACGACTCAGTTTGTGCCTTCTCAAGGGTGACCGTACGGCCGTTTCCTTATCATTATTGGCATTTTGGGCGTCCCCGGAAGGCTCAGGCGTCGGTTTTGAGGACGCAGCCTCATCGGGCGTTGATTGCGGTATTGATGGTGGAGTAGCTGCTTGTGTTTCCTGGTTGGCGCTTTCCGTTATTGTCGCTGTGCTATTGCTTGTAAACAGTTGAACGATTGTCGACGCCCCATGCGTTTGTTTGGTTCCTGAGTTTTTTATCTCGACAATAAGACCACCCACCACCATTGCCGCTGCAATCGCAAGAACGTTCTTGATCCATCTTGGCATTGAATTAATCTCCTCACCGCGACACAATTTGATTCATTTAGTCGTAAAAGGGTTGTGGAACGTCGTGAATACGCAATTACGACTGGTTTTTAAACTTTAGTGGTGGGTATATGCGAACCTCTTTCCAAATCATTCCATGTCTACTGTAAATTTGACGCAACAAATCTCGTGCCTTTTCAAGATCCGCAGAATCTTCATCATTTAACTGCGGCTGAATGCCCTGCACTCCTGTGAGCAATTCAGCAAAATCTTTAAAGAATTCGGGGTTGTCAGACATGATATTTGACTCCTTGATAATGAGGGTTGTTGGCTCTGGAATTGTACGGGGTTCCAAAGACAAACGAAAGGCCAATTCTGTCTAAATGGCCTTCTCGTTCCAACCCGGCAACTACGCTTGTTCGAATTTGCCGTCCTTAAAGAACACCTACTTTGGAACACCTCTTTTTGTACCTCGTATTATTTAAGTCTCCCACGTTGACATTGTTTTCGGTTTCTCTCTTTGAATGGACGGAACAAATACGATGAAGGCTAAAACATTAAAAAATCACATCCACCTTGCTAAAAGCGAGAACCTAGAGGAGCGGAAGGAAGTTGTAGAGAGTGGTTCAATTAACCCGGCTACAATGCTCTGGCAGTATAAAATGCACGAGGATGCCATTTTCTATCAACGCCTCAATTTCTTTCTTGTCGCTGAATCAATGATTCTCGTTGCTTTTGCTACCTTCTTTAGTAGCTCCCATCCGAGTGCGGCTGGAATTAGGATTGTCATTGCCGCCCTCGGCTGTGTGGTGACTTTGGTGTGGGGCTACGTTGGTGCACGGCAAAGAAATGTAATGCAACCGATAATTGCAGAAGCCGAGAAAGCTATTCCAGTCTACAAGAGAATCAGAGGCGAACGTTCTAAATGGTTTTCGTCTACATGGTTGCTCGCCTATTTTGTGCCGGCAATTGTTCTCCTTACATGGATCGTATTGATTTACCTGACTCTTAAAAAGTGATGAGCCCCGCCGCCTAACGACGGCAATGCACCCGACTGCTCTGCCCGTGGCTCTCGTCAATTTTTCTCCTGCGATGTGTCTTGTGTGTATCATCGGGCAGCGGGTAATTGCCTGGCGTTAAAAAAGAATTTGCCAAAAACTTTGATTTGTTGGATCAGCGTATGTCAATCCCACGGCCGTGAAGAATATTTTCGTCACCATTGTCGACATCTTGGGGGTGTTCGTCCCCGGCTTGCTGCTCCTGATGGGTCTTATTCTGCTTCCGTGGATATTCGCCGACCTACAAACGCACGGGCTGACGTGGTCATCCTTGTCTGAGTTTCTTCATGCCAATGGAATTGCGTTCGCTGCCGCCGTCGTCATCGTCGCTTACGTACTCGGGTTTCTTCTGCGACTTTGTTCGGTTCGTCTGCTGGAGATCCTGACGTGGTTTCGCTGGCAACCAAAACTCAAAGCGCGAGCCTCAATTTTCAATGCAGCTATGGAACGAGCCATTGACGACGCTACGCTATGTAAAGCGCTGAATGACATGGCCGACTCGCAGGGCATGGGCGAACTGTCAACTCACGCACCTTACTTCCATTTCGCGAAACGCGTTGTTCGTAGTAGCAACCCTGCGTCATGGGCTGAAGCGGAGCGCATGGAAGCGGAGATTCGTTTTGCTGCCGGCCTGTTTGTTCCCTTTGGTGTTTTTTTCTTCGATGGGTTCTTCTTACAAATCAAATAGACCGCCGGTCGCTTTTCGTAAAGCTTCAGCTTTGCTGTGCGCGGAGACTACCTCGTGATCAGAAAGAATCGTACTAATCAGGGAACAAATATCGTCCTGAGCGTCAACGCACAAGATACGTCGTTTATCGGTCATTGTTGGGAGGGCCTTTCTGGCAGCGGATGATTCGTGGCAGCGTATACGGCGGGGGGGTGAATAATAGATACAGTAATACATGACGAAAAGCAACATGGGGATCGTGTCGAATTTTCAATAGTTTAGTGCAATAGAGATAGACTGCCAGCAAATCCCACCCTCTTTTTCAGCATCTCCGAATCCCCCAGAGTCTGAGACCCTTTTTAGCGTTTAATACCATTCTTCACATCGAGTCGAACCTCTAATGGCGAATTATCGCCCAACGGAAACACCCACTATGACAGGTTTCGTACCGAACCCAAGACTAGGTAGAAAGTAGAGTTACACACAATAACAAGCAGGGTGGCCCTGGGGCTGATCAAGCACGGTTGTCCTTGGGGCCTAATCACTACCGTTTCCTGAAATTATCGCGCATCTAGGCCTTACCGTATCGAGCTTGCTAGTCTCGACCCAGTCGGGCTAAATCGAAGACGGTATGGGTAAGCTGCGCGATCCAGTGTGGTGTATGGATTCAGCAGATTCTCGAATTCTACTGGTAGAGGACCACGAAGACACACGCGAGTTTCTTGCGGTGCTGTTGGCGCATTCAAAATACAAAGTGGAAACAGCCTCAACGATTTGCGAGGGCTAAAACTCGCGAACGCACACGGTTTCGACCTTTTCATTTTTGACTCAATGTTGCCGGATGGATCTGGAGTGGAATTATGCCGACGCGTTCGGAAGTTTAATCAACGGACTCCAATCATCTTTTATTCCGGCCTCGCATATGAAACGGATATAACGAAGGCCCTTGCCGCTGGCGCACAGGCCTATTTAGTCAAACCGGTAGACGTAACCGATTTGATCCAATCCGTTGAGAACCTTATTGGCAAAGCCGCAGACTCACAGAGCTTAGAAAAAAAGCTGTCTGACGGTTAGAAAGAGAACGTCGCTCGTTGCCCTTGTTGTGTTCTATTCCTGTAGAGCGTACAGTGTAATCAGAACGTCCTTTCCATTGAAGAATCAACACTCGTCATCTGGAGTTGCAAAGCAACACCTCCTTATGCCGTTCTGCTGTGTTCACAGACGCGACCCTGGAGGTTATTCCGATGCACGAGTCCACCCCCCCGCCAATGTTTAAAAACCAAATCCTTGCGGCGCTTTCAAAGGAAGAACAGGAACGACTCGTATCGCGCTTAGAACCCGTTGAGATGACGCACGGGCTAGTTCTATACGAAATTGGCGAGCAGGTCCGCCACGTCTATTTTCCGAATAGTGCTTTGATATCCCTGGTCACAGAGATGTCGGATGGCAAGATTGTCGAAGTAGGTCTGATCGGAAGAGATGGAATGTCCGGGTTAACGGCCTTAATGAGTGAAGGAACATCACCAGAACGCGCTATTGTTCAAATACCGAATGGGGGAATGCGTGTGGCGCTAAGCGTGATCAAAGACGAGTTCATGCGCGGCGGGCAACTCCAAAAGATGCTGCTGGCATATGCACGTAACTTCATGCGGCAAGTCTCACAAACAGCAGCTTGCAATGCCAGTCACACAACCGAAGAGCGACTTTCTCGCTGGCTTCTAATGTGCCAGGATCGGATCAATGGAACTGGGCTGAAGCTGACGCAGGAGTTCATTGCCGAGATGTTGGGGACGCGTAGAGCAACAGTTACCCTCGCTGCTATGGTGTTGCAAAACGATGGCCTAATTCAATATAACCGTGGACACATCAAAATTATTGACCGGCCCGGTTTGGAAGAGTTTACTTGTGAGTGCTATCAGGCAATCAAGAGTTAGTGAGTTGTTAGATGGCCGGAAGCTCTCAAGGCCCCCTTCAGGGAAAGTTTGTGCGTCCGTTCTGCCGATTTAGTTCGAATCCCATCCTCCAAAAACTCCCACACGTCCTGTAAAAACATAGTTGGTATTTCGTTTGCAATCGCAGAATGTCGAGTTTTGAACACACGGTAATAAAGTCCAAGGCGTTGGATTGCTGTCCGGGAACCGCAAATCGGCGCCTGGAAAGTGACCGCAATCAAGACGTATGACAGCCGAAGACAACCGGAGCAGAAACTATCGTCGCACGGAAGATATTTATCGGAAATCGGTAGAAGACATTCGCGACTATGCAATTTTCATGACCGATCCTGATGGATTGGTAACAAATTGGAATCGCGGTGCCGAGCACATACTTGGCTATACCGAAGGGGAAATAGTCGGTAAGGATGCCAGCAGATTTTTTACCGCTGAAGATCGCGCGAAAGGTGTACCTCAAAAGGAATTGACAACTGCGGCCTCCGAAGGCCGCGCCGAGGATGAACGTTGGCATCTGCGTCGCGATGGATCGCGGTTCTGGGCCAGCGGTGTGGTCACAGCTGTCCGCGACGACGAGGGAAATGTAATAGGCTTTTCAAAGGTCATGCGCGACATGACCGAGCGAAATCGGCTGACGGAAGAGCGTGATCGTTTCTTTGCTTTGTCCATGGACTTGTTGTGCATCGTGCATCTCGATGGTCGGTTCCAGCGGGTGAACCCAGCATTCGAGAATGTCCTGGGTTTTTCGGAAGAGGAACTGTTAGGGACGTCGCTCTTTGATTTGGTCCATCCTCAAGACCGGGCACAAACCGAGGCGGGATACGAGAAACTCGCAATAGGCGAGCCCGTCACTCTCATGGAGAATCGGCTGCTATGTAAGGATGGCAATTATAAGTGGTTCGCATGGAGTTATTACCCTGTTCCCGAAGACGACTTGGCCTTCGGTGTTGGCCGCGACGTAACACAACTCAGGCAAGTGCATGATGTCTTACGGTTGCGCGCCGAGGAATTGGAGGAGGCTAATCGCGTCAAAGATGAGTTTCTTGCCACCCTTTCTCATGAACTACGCACACCTCTTACTTCTATCCTCGGATGGTCAAGACTGCTGCATTCCACTCAACTTAGCGAGCAGGATCGTCAACGGGCAATTCAGATCATTCAACGCAACGCAGAGTCACAGGCGAAGCTTATCGAAGATTTGCTTGAGGTGTCGCGGATCATCACTGGAAAACTCAGGATTGAGTTTCAACCCGTAACGTATCCCACCATCGTTGAAACCGTCGTTAATTCGTTGCGACCAGTTGCCGATGCAAAGTATTTGCAACTCGAAAGCGCAATCGATCCGGCAGCCGGTCCGGTGCTGGGTGACCCGGCCCGTTTACAACAGATCGTAACCAACCTGCTTTCCAACGCCATCAAGTTCACTCCTGATAAGGGAAGAATCGACATTCGACTTCAGCGGATCAATTCGTCTGCTCGGTTAGAGATCCGAGACACGGGTGTGGGCATTCCAGCGGCAGAGCTGCCGCATATTTTTGAGCGTTTCAGGCAGGCCGACTCCTCAAATGTTCGAGCGCACGGCGGTCTCGGCCTGGGCTTAGCGATTGTGGATTACCTTGTGCGGCAACAAGCGGGCGCGGTCTACGTAGAGAGTGAGGGTCCGGGAAAAGGAGCTACCTTTATCGTCGAGTTTCCGTTGACCTCTTCCGAAGTTATTAGTAGCGATTCGGGACGAGTCGACCTGTTTTCTGATCAGGCGCGTGTGATGCTGGCGAACCCGGAAACGTTCGCCGAACAGAGACTAAAAGACCTGCGGATTCTGGTGGTGGAAGATGATCCAGACACTAGGGAGTTGCTGAAAACGATCCTTGAGCGATGTGGTGCAGAGGTACGTGCCGTCGCTTCGAGCAGTGCTGCCCTGGCAGAGATGACTAACAGAATACCGAATGTATTGATTAGCGATATTGGAATGGCAGGTGAGAACGGCTATGACCTAATCAAGAAGATTCGTTCGCTCGAACCTGAGCGGGGCGGCCGAGTGCCTGCGGTTGCGCTAACCGCTTACGCGGCTGCGGCAGATCGCCGGCGAGCATTGCTTGCCGGATTTCAAACGCACCTGGCAAAGCCAGTAGAACCGGACGAACTGCTTGCGGTGATTGCAAGTCTCAGTAGCCAACAAGAGACGAGCGGGGATCTGCATTAGGTTGGGTTGAATGAACAAGGGATTAGGGAGGAAGCGGCCAAGGATGCGAGTGGAATTCGCGTAATAGCTACGCTCCAGGCAGAATTCTATTGAATACACCGCCGAATACGATGGCAACTGAGATTCGGAAAGATATGGGGGAGTAAAACAAACCACAAACTGAGGTTGGTGACCCGTAGCAAGTCGTGATTGTGTGTTACCGCCAGGTCCTTCGCAATATTGAGTCGCCGTCAGTCGCATTTTGTGCCTCCACAGAACGGTTTGCCGAACTATTCAAGTGTGATGAGACAATCGAACATGCTCCCTCGATGACTCACGTTCTTTAATTTAGCTAAGGTAGTTTAACCCCAGGTTTCGATCAGGCCCGCAGACGCGAGTCTCTGCCTGGCTTGTTCAAGATGCCAGGCGGCCAGATGTCAGATGATATTCCGCCATTCGCAGATCCTATATGTGTGTTAGCGCACATACAGGAATGCTAGGATTCTCCTACTAGGCTCCTCATCGAGCCTCCTCATACCCGATATGAGGGCTAAGGGCGCTGCTGTGCTGAAACAGGGTGGCGCCCTTTAATCTTGTTTGCCTGAACTAGGCTTATTGGTTCACTGGGACATCCAATATCACCTGATCAGTAAATGCTTGAGTGAGATTCGTCGAAAGGTTCGGCGATGAGACTTGAATCCTGCAACGAATCTCATCGTCATCTATTGAAATAGTATCAGGATCCTCATCGAGCAAGAGCCTACTGACAACCGCCTTATGTTCGCGCTCTATTGATTGGCTTTGGTTTTTACCCGTCACGGGAATTAGACCTCCGCCAACGAGCCTCAAAGGCGTTCCGGTCGTACCGCCGGGAGGATCCACCCCGATTAGCACGGCTTCGTCTGCGAAGGTCATTCCAAGTCCGACTAAATTACTTTCAACTTGGCTGAAGTTGACCGTGTAGGTCACGACGACGTTGAACTTAGTGCCTACTGGGGTACCTGCGCGGGTCATAGTAAGTTTGCGGTTCGTTACTGTTGGCATGATTCAATTCTCCTTAATGTTTAGGCGGTGAAGAACGTAGCAGATCTCAAGGGAGCCCCTAGCAGTTAGAGGAATGAGACTAAGCGGGAGGAACGTATCACCGCATGTTTAGTGAATCCGTGCGGTAGCTCACATATCAACAAGATAGGTTGAGGCAAAACGCTACTCTGAGGCAAAGGCTGTAGCGCTCCCGATCTGCTCTATAACTTGCTATTCTGGCCCGTCGTTTCCCTAGGACAAATTCAGCCAACGCCGATCGATGCCGCTGGAGAGACAGCGAAACAAACACTAGCGCGTCGAGAAGAGAATTCTATTGGCGAAACGAGAACCAACCACCGCAGTGGGAGTTCGAAGTGAGTGGGCAGATTAAGGCGCTTCCCGGATTTGTTGCAAGAAACTGAGCATCTCTACCGGAGGCGTCAAAAAGAAGTTGCGAAGATTGTCCAGTGTGGGGACGCAGAGAATGAGAGTTCAATGTCAAACCGGATTTAGTGTTGAATGATCCCTCCACGCGCTAGTGCGCTTCTCGTAACCGTTGCAGGAAACTGAGCATTTCTGCCGGGGGCGACAGGAAAAAGTTGCGAAGATTGTCCCGTATGGCCCGCCATACAGGACAAAGGTCGCCGGAAGAGGTTGTAACTTGAACCATTAATTTGCCGCTCCGGCAACTTAATGGTTCCAATCGTGCCCGGCATTAATCGGTCCCAATTTTTCGGAAAAAGTACAGCTAGCCTAAATTCCGTCGTAAATCGTTTAAAAGAACCAACTTATTGGTTCCAAAAACGGCCGGCAATTTATTGGTTCCAAAGATACAACGAGGAGGAACCACACGAGTCTCTGACGCGCAGCGAATATTTGTTAACCCAAATGAGAGCTAGTCTGTTTAACGGAGGGTTGTAGGTTCGAGTCCTGCACTTTAGTAAGACCGGCCGGTTCCAACTCGTGCTTTCCAAAGGTACAATGATGACGCACTGCGGGCAGCTTTTCCTGCTTATCTCGCTTTGGTGTTCTCTTTCGCCTTGAGTCTCGTCTGAAGCCAATCACCAAGAAGCGTTATTACTTCGTCAGGAATGGCGGTTGTTTCGAGCTTCGTATACTCGCTGAAGGCTCCGGTCTTAGCCGGCAGAAACAGGTGGTTGAGATTCGGAAACATCCGCTTAGTCACGTCTTTGTTGCCCGCGCTGCGCGCTGCTTCTTCGAGCATCGTGGCTTGTTCAGCGCTGACCTGCCGATCAAGCGCGCCCTGCAAGATCAGGATCGGTTGCCGCACTTTTCGGATCGTCGGCAGCGGATCATATGTCCAGAATTCTCTAAGCCAGGGCAACCGCACCTGCGCTGGATACTTTGAAAGATCGCCTCCGGTCTTCACTGCGTGAATGACTTCCTGCTCCTCAGCAAGTTTTTGTTTCTTCTGTTCATCGGTCATGGACGTATCCTGATCAAGCACGGCCCTCAACTGCTCCATGCTGATCAGATCGCCGCTCTTGCCCGCGCCCGCCATAAGGACGATGGCGGCAACACGTGGATCGCTGGCCGCCAGCATTGGCGCGATAGTCCCGCCTTCACTGTGACCTACGAGCGCAATGCGATTTCCGTCTATCTCAGAACGCGAACGCAAGTAAGCGATCTCCGCGCGCACGTCGTCAGCGAAGTCGGACGTGGTAGCGGTCATCAGAGTTTCGCGCCCTGTCGAGCTGCCGATGCCGCGATCGTCAACGCGCAACACGGCGATCCCTCGACCGGCGAGCAGCTCGGCAATCTGACGCATCGGTTTGTACTTTTCCAGCCCGGGAAGCGGGAGAGGCTCGTCACGGGTCTGTTGTCCAGAGCCGGTGATTGTGATGACGGCAGGAAGCGAACGCGTCCGACTTTTTGGAAGCAAGAGCGTTCCGGCGAGTGTATAGGTTTTGACCTGAACGGTTATTTCCTCGGCAGTGAACGGCGCGTCTGGCAGCGCACTATAATCACTCGGTCCCTTAACCTGCGCGATTACTGTAAGGGTCAACGTCACAATTAAGACCACAAGCATAAGCATTCTCATGATGCCACTCCTCATCGAGTTGAATTGAGTAAGTACACTAAAGACTCGTTTCACAATTCGTTGCGGCCTTCCAGACGCTTGTAGTACGCGAGCGAATAGACGACCGATGCCAAAGCGGACGAGATAAGAATCACTAATGCGAACACTGGGTTTGGTGTAAGAATCAATGAAACCAGACCCACTAGTCCGCCAATGACGCACACTCTGGCAGCGAATCGATGAGTTGCGTACCACACTTTCTCGTTAGCCAGAGCCCACGGCGTGCGCACTCCGATATAAAAGTTTCGCCTCACTTTGCCGAGGACATTTCCGATCAGAACCAGGAAAAGAAATAGCGCCCCGAACAGAGAACGGCTCATGTCGAGTGGCTTAGACAAGGCTGCCCAGACCATCAGCGCGTGCAGGTATCCTATTAACGCAACCACCAGAACCATAATGTACAGGTATGTCGATCGGAAGGCGTTGACTTCAAACCGCCTGGGAGAAAGCCACGGCAAAGCGGCAAATAGCAGCACAACCACTACCATTATGCCGGGCATAAGGAACAAATTTTCTGGGCTGCCATAGCGATCAACTCGTCCAGAAAGATTCCAGTGCAACGGAATCTGGCTGGGCAGACGCGGATAGATCAAGAAGGTTGCGAGCCACGTAGTCGCTATCACGGCTGCGGCGATGAAGAAGTATTTGCGGATCATTTGCGCTTACCTCGCTTCTTTGCGGAACGCTCGACCAAGTCCATTACCCACGAAATTGCATCCTGAGCCACGGTTGTGTTGAGGCTATACCAAATTTGCTGTCCGTTGCGCCGGCTGCTAATCAGATCGGCTTCCTTGAGCACCGCGAAGTGGTGTGACATCGAGGGCTTCGACATGTCGAAGCGCTCAGCCAAGTCACCGGCAGTTTTCTCGCCCCGGCTTAGCAGCCGGAGGATTTCGCGTCGCGTCGGATCGGACAGAGCTTTGAAAACTGCGTTCATCTGATTCTATATACGCCAATTCTATAACTATTGTTCAATACTTGTCTAATTAGACACAGGGCTAATTATGACAGAGAGTCTGGCAACGGCAGCACCATCCGCGCTTGTATTGCACTTCCGGCAATGCTTAAGTTCCAATTTGCATTTTCGGCAATTTAATGGTCCCAAAACACGAATCGTAGACAAGCGAGAGATGCGAAATCTCTGGTTTTGATTGAACTTACGGCAAGTAATTGGTTCCAGCGGCGGCAAGTAATTGGTTCAAGTCACATTCTTCTTTGTAACTTGAACCATTAATTTGCCGCTCCGGCAACTTAATGGTTCCAATAGCGCCCGGCAATTAATTGGTTCCAATTTTTCGAAAAAGTACCAAGTAAACGCTCGATTCTGCCGAAAGGCTGCAACTCAGTTTGCGTGCTCTTTAACAAACTTGAGGCACTGTCCCTGATTGCGAAACGCCGGTGAGGTGAACCGCTGGTAGCCACCATCTTTGCAGTCATCTTTACTCCGCGGTGGAAGGTTAGTGATGGCGATTCCGGCTGGACAATGATCGAAGTTCGGAATCGATGTAAGCAACGTGTTCGTGGTCGTATCGATGACGTCAACCGTATTGATCGTCAGACCGTGTCCGCCGTTCGACACATAAGCCCGTGTGCCGTCGGGCGTCAGAGCTATAGAAGACGGACCGCGGGTAAACTGGATACTATCGACGACCGTATTGAGCGTCGTGTCGATGACGAAGATGCCTAGCCCGACGACAACATACGCACGCTTACCATCCGGCGTGATGGCTAGTGGTCCGACTGGCAAGTGAACGGAAATGGTATCAATCACTGTGTTCGTGGCCGTGTCGAGGACGAAGATCGTGTCGGCCTGTGCCGTGATGTAGGCGCGCGTCCCGTCTGGTGTGATCTTGATCGACCCCATGCCGAAGGTGAGGGGGAAAGTATTGACTATCGTGTTTGTGGCGGTGTCGATTATCGATACCGTGTTGCTGAGAGTGATCTCATTGTTCAGCACGTAGACGCGCTTACCGTCGGGCGTTGCGGCAAGAGCATCGCAAAAGGGATCTGCGATCGAGGCCGTCACAGTGTTGGTGCTTGTATCGATGACCGAGATCGTGCCTTCTCCGCTGCTTACATACAGGTGGGCGCCATCGGGAGTAATGGTTATTCCCGACGGAAACTGGCCAACCGCAATCGTGCTAATGACCGTATTCGTTGCCGTATCTATAACGGAGACGGTATGGTCGCCACGATTAGTCACGTAGACTCGTGAGCCGTCCGGATTCGCCACTGGCAAAACTGGACCTGCGCCGACAGTGATGTCGGTGATGACGGTGTTTGTATCCGTGTCCACGACGGAGACTGTGTTACCGCAAAGGTTTGCGATGTAAGCGCGTGTTTCCGCTTGTATACTGCTCGCACCGTTTGGACCGCCGCTGATCAGCAGTAACACAACCGAGATTGCAGTGAGAAAGAGATCGCGGAGACGTTTGGTCGAGCTGAGCATGATATAAGTCCTTCAAGTGGGCCGGTGTTGAGCCGTTAGGAGTGATGGGCGATGCCTATTTCAGGCGCTCTGAACCGCAGCTAAGGATGGGCATAGTATAGTCGCGCGGATGAAAAATAGAAACGCGGATCGACGTGTTAAGGTAGCTGAGTTTGCAGAAACACTAATTGCTTCCAGCGGCGGCAAAGAATTTGTTCAAGTCACACTTTAGTCTTCGGGTGGTCGATGTTTTGGAGATGGCCTGTGTAGGCAAATCGCCTACTGCGTAAACTTCCGCACGCGAGTCGTGAAAGCGCGCACTCAACCCCGCCCGCAGTCGAGTAGATTAGACGAAGCCGAATAACGACCGAGAATAAAGCCGCAACGTGTTACCGCAAGTCGAAGGATTTCTTTCGCGTTTGCGCGACAATAGTTTCCCACCACCACACTCTTCAAGTTCGGAACGTTAATTGCCCTGTGAGGCGCAAACAGTTTAGCCGCCTGCGGCTGGACGGAAGAGCTAAGGCGCAGCGGCATGAGCAGTAACTGCACGGCGCAGTGAACGATGCTTACGCGTTAACGTCTCTGCCAGCGAGCCGGCGTCACTACCCATCCCTTCGCGCCCACCACTGTCCTAGGTCTACATACCATACCTCCGCCGGCCGCTCTGAATCCGTCAGCAATCGTTAGCTACAGGAGGCACTCCCAATGCAATCGCTATTATTTCGCAAAGTAGGTCGATCGAAGTTCGCCAGAGTGCGTTTATCTCTTGCGGCCGTAATAACGGCCGCGCTTTCAGTAATATGCTTTTCCACCGCTGCCAGGAGTGACGGCGGCGGCGCAGGCGCGGCGGTGACGACCTGCCGCGCTGATCTGCTTCAGAATGGCGGCTTCGAGCTTCCAGTCGAAACGCCTGGTTCTCTCCCGCTCAACTGGAGCATCGATTATTGGCTTCCCACGTCACAGCTCTCCCGCGACGATGTTAATGCCCATTCTGGAGCGAGCAGTGTCAGGATTATGGCTCCTACCGGCACCGACGCGAGGTTCTTGCAGGACGTGACGGTTGAACCCCAAACCACTTACATGCTCACTGGCTGGATCAAGACGGAGAACGTCTCCGACGGCGCAGGGGCGAACCTCACGCTTTTCGGCACGTGGACCCACACGGAAGGACTCTTCGGTACTAACGACTGGACTCGCGTCAGCCTATGGTTCAATTCCGGCTCGAATACTCGGATCACTATCGGGGCGCGGCTGGGTTACTGGAGTGCGACGTCCGTCGGTACGGCCTGGTTTGACGATCTGTCCCTGACACGTGTCGAGCCTGACGGTACGATCCCGCGATGGAAGATTCTGGTGCTTATATATGACAAGACCGACGCCATCGTTACCGACAGCAGCGGAGTCAGCTACCACATGGTCGGCGCTATGACGCCTGCCGAAGTCGAGCGGGCGGCGCTCGCCGCCACTCAGTTTGTAGAGAATGACATACCGGCGCTCACCAGCGGCATGATGATTCCGGAGTTAACCATCAGGTATCCCGACCACGCGTTAACGCAACTCGACCCATATAGTTCAGGTTGGTGGCCTTCCCCCGAGAAAACGACGGCCGACCGTGACCGGGCCTTTGACTCCGTCATCGTGATTTGGGACCCGAGAGTGGTAGACCAGTACACCGGAAACCGTCATTGGATCGGCGGCGGCGCGGCGGGAATCGCTGGGGTGACGGGTGGGGGCCAGACGTACACAGCGATCATCATCGAGGCCACTGGATACGGACACCGCAACGTGTTCAAACACGAGTGGGGCCACTGCATCCTCTATTACTTTGAGGCGATAGGAGCGTCACCCCAGCCGACCGTTATCAATCACGCGTACGTCAATCAATACGTTCATTGGCCCAGCGGCGAAAGTTACGTGTGGCTTGACGAAACTGACACGAACCCGATCCCGAATTCTATCTATAACAACGAATCGGGATTCACACACGACTACTACTCCGGAACCACGGCGACGGCCGACCAGCCGACGCGCAGGCTGGGCATCACGCCCGAGGCGTGGCGGCTCGGTGGTCCGGTGACGAAGCCAGGTATCCGCCCCTCTTCGACGCCAGTGATCACGTGCAATGAGGACATCACAGTCACCCTCGACGCCAATACGTGTGCGACTGAGATAACTCTCACTCCGCCCACAGTGTCGGACGCCTGCGAGAGTAATCTCAAGGCGAGCGGAACCCGCAGTGACGGCCTGCCGCTGGACGCGCCTTTCCCGGCCGGTCAGACTATCGTCACCTGGAGCGTGACGAACCGTGAGAATGTTACGGCCACGTGCCGCCAACGGGTGACGGTCACCGATAACGAGCCGCCCGTTATCGTGGAAGTGACAGCGAGCCCGTCGATACTCTGGCCGCCTAACCACGACATGGTGGACGTGACAGTGAACTACGAGGCAGCGGACAACTGCGCCATCCTCGAAACGAGCCTAAGCGTTAGCAGTAACGAGCCAGCCGGTGATGGTGCCGGATCGGATTGGGAGATTGTGGATGCTCACCACGTACGGCTGCGTGCAGTCAGGTCGAGGCGCTGGGGCGAGCGGCTCTACACGGTCACCATAACCGCGAAGGACATTCACGGCAACACGTCCAGCCAGGACGTCACTGTGAGAGTGCCGCTACATAAGGAAAAGGGAAGTCCATGGTGATTAGTGTGCCCAAAAGCTTTGTAGTTTATAGGATTTACGCAGATCTTCGTTCATCTGCGGTTGATTTTCTGTGAAGGAGTACGCAAATGAATTTTCCTCAACAGTTTTCAAGACTAGCTTCTCGCGCGGCGATTCGAAAAGTAACGCTCGCGCTGTTTCTCGTGGTTCTCCGAGCCAGCGCCACCCTCGCCCAAACCACAGCTTACGTGACGAATGCTCTTGACAACACTGTCTCGGTGATCGACACGAACACCAACACCGTAACCGCCACCATACCGGTTGGGTCATTTCCAGTAGGAATCGCCATCACGCCGAACGGGACCCGCGCTTACGTGGCGAATAGTGCCCCTTATGTCTCGGTCATCGACACGGCGACGAACACGGTGGTTGCCACCGTGAGGATTGGACAAAGTCTACTCGGAGTTGCCGTGACGCCGAACGGGGACTTTGTCTACGTGTCACATGGTAATATTACCGGCAATGTCTCAGTGATCGACACGAAGAAGAACACGGTGGTTACCACCATACCAGTTGGATTGCAGCCATTCGGAATCGCTATCACGCCGAACGGGTCTCGTGCCTATGTGGCGGATACGAGTAGCAGGAATGTCTGGGTGATAGATACGAAGACCAACACTGTCATCGCTGCCGTGCCAGTTGGAGGGTCTCCACAATCAGTCGCTGTGACGCCAGACGGAGGCTTCGCTTACGTGCCGAATGGTATCAATGTTTCGGTGATCGACACGGGTACGAACACTATAACTGCCATCGTATCGGTCGGGCCTGCTCCATTCGCAATCGCCATCACGCCAGATGGGGCGTCGGCCTACGTAGCGAACCAAATTGAAAACACAGTTGCAGTGCTAGCCACGGCGAGCAACACTGTCGTCACCACCGTTCCCGCCGGATTCTATCCATTCGGAGTCGCCGTTAATCCCAATGGGGATTCGGTCTACGTAACGAATTTTAATAGCCACTTAGTGTTGGTGATCAGTACGGCCACAAATACAGTGACTGCCAGTGTGCGAGTTGGAGCCGGCCCCTATTCTATCGCAGTTACGCCGCAGGTGCCGATTGACATGGACCAGTGCAAGAACGACGGCTGGAAGACTTTCACAAATCCTGCCTTCCGGAACCAAGGTGATTGCGTTTCCTTCGTTAACCGTATTCACCAATAAGTCAGACCTCGGCTGTTAGATTTTTCAACCGCAGGTAAACGCGGATTTACGCAGATCTAATCCGCGGAGCGGCAACTAATTGATTCCAGCGGCGGCAAAGAATTGGTTCAAGTCACACTCTGTGTAACTTGAACCATTAATTTGCCATTCCGGCAACTTATTGCTTCCAATTTCGTGGGAAGTACAAACCTACTCAATCAAATTCCACTCACACTACTCAAACCACAACTTTATTCGTATCTGAGCGCCACTAATGGATCGATCTTTGTCGCCCGTCGAGCCGGCAAAAAACACGCAAGAATGGCAACCACTGCCAACAAAATCGGGGCAACAATAAATGTGATCGGATCAAGTGCCTTCACTCCAAATAGCAACGGCGTTTTGCCCGGGCCAACTTCTGATAGAGAAGCTCCGAGCACACGGGTTAGTGCAAACGCTCCCAACAGGCCAAGCGATACACCCGCAAGAACAAGCAAAGAGCATCGACGCAAAACCAGCCACATTACGTCTCGTCGTAAAGCACCCAATGCCATACGAACGCCCATTTCCCGCGTGCGTTGGACCACTCCCCAGGAAATGACGCCGTAGATACCAACGACCGCGAGTAACATTGCAACGATGGCGAACGCGCTGAGTAATATCATCGCGGCTCGCTGCGAGACCACGGCGCGCTGCATCCGATCTTCCATCGTGCGAACTTCATACAAGGGAATCTGGCTATCGACGGTATGCACGGCAGCTTGAATTGGTGCGGTTAGGCTTTGAGGTTCAACTTGCGATCGCACAGCTAAATACATACTCGAAATGGAATTTTGTGAAATTGGCAAGTAAATATGAAGCGGAGTCTCCTCAGTGACACCTTGCAGTTTGACATCGCCAACAACCCCGACTACTTCACGCCACGGCGTCGTCTGTTCCGCCCAACCCTGCTTCAATCGTTTGCCAATTGGATTCTCATTGGGCCAGAACCGTCGCGCCATCGTTTCATTGATTAAAACCACCTGTGGTGACTTCTCTGTGTCTGCTTCAGTAAAAACCCGGCCCTTCAACAATGGAATTCGCATTGTCTTGATGTATTCAGGGCTGATGGGATCAAATTTGGCGTGCGGAATGTGCGCGCGATCGGGTACAGGCTGATCTCCAACAATAAATATCGATCCCCACTGCGATCCTTCGATCGGCAAAGAGAGCGTCAACGCTGCGGATTCGACACCCGGAATGGCCTTGACGTTAGTTAGTATGTCGCGCCGGAAAGATTCTAGTTTGGTAGCGTTATATTTCGGATCCTGAACATCGAGCCGCATGGTGAGCACGTGATCCGATTGGAACCCAGGATCGACGTGAGCGATCTTGTACATGGTGCGGGTCATCAGACCGGCGCCAGTTACCACCATCAGTGCAAGAGCGATCTCTGCCACTAACAAGCCGTCAAAAAGACGGCGACGCAAGGGCCCAGAGGTTGACGATCGTTGATTGAACATCATGGCGGGTTTAGTGCGCGTAGCAGACCATGCAGGCAGAAGTCCAAATATCAAACCAGTCAACAAAGTGATTCCTGCTGTGAACAGCAACACTCGTCCACTCAATTGCACATCGTCGATGCGCGCAAGATTCGGTGGGGCCAGCTTAATCAATGCAGACAATAGCCAGCGCGCACAAAGAATTCCGGCCAAGCCTCCCAGTAGTGACAGCAGAAGACTTTCATTCAACATCTGGCGAATCAGGCGACGACGTCCCGCTCCCAGCGCCATTCTGATTCCCATCTCCTGTTCCCGGACGAGCGCACGTGCAATCGACAGATTGGCGACGTTGACACAGGCGATGAGCAAGACAAATCCGACAGCACCCATCAGGACCAGTAACGTCGAGCGCACTTCGTGAACGATCATTGATTGAAGTGAACGCGCGTATGCACTGGCCCCGCTATTTGTATCCGAATGCTCTTGCGAAAGTTGAGCCGCGAGCTGATGCATCTCAACGTCGCCCTGACTCACTGAAATCCCGGGCTTCAGTTTTGCAATTGCTTCGAGTCCCATATAGTTTTCGCGATGGAACCATGCGGAGTTGGGTGCCAACCAACCACCCAGTGGCGCCCAAAGATCAGTCTTTCTAACGAATTCGAAACGAGGCGGCATTACACCTATTACCCAGTAGTCGTAGCCTCCGAGATTTAGGGTCCGTCCCAAAATATTTGGATCCGAGCCGAACGTAGTCCGCCAGAGGGAATCACTAATGAGTACGGCCGTCCCCACAGGTGTGAACTTCCCCTCCTCCTCCGTGAAAGTTCGACCCAACTGTGGTCGAACTCCGAGAATGCGGAAGTAATTCAGCGTGACTTCTTGTCCGACCAAACGTTGTGGACTACCCACGCCAGATAGGTTGAATGTATCGAATCGATAACCCCCAATTTCCTCGAACGATTTTGCGCGTACTTGCCAGTCTTGAAAGTTAGGCAGCGAAGCGCCAATTTCCATGCCCTCTTTGGAGATCTCACTGATCACTACGAGTCGATCGGAGTCGGGAAATGGCAGCGGATTGAGAATGACCGCGTTGACGAAACTGAAGATCGCAGTGTTAGCGCCAATTCCTAAGGCCAACGTGATTACAACAACGCACGCAAAGCCTGGGTTTTTGCGCAATGTGCGCACCGAATATTTCAAATCCTGGTAAGTTTCGCTAAGCATATTCTTTTGTACTTTGATCTTTGTGCCTGGTACTTGTTCTAAACCAAGCTCAAAAAACCAAGATCAAGCTCCTCTCTTTCGTATTCGTGAACGTAGCGCAACCAAAGGATCGATCTTTGTCGCTCGTCGAGCCGGCACTTCCTCCACCGAGTAATTCACGTTCCCCCTAAGTCGAAGCGCGTAGTACTGGAGTTCGTTAGCGATTGTTCGGTAAGTATTCTCGTCGATTCTAACGAATCGATCTGGATCCAGGTAAGGAATCCGCGACGGCAACAACAATCCAGAACAGTTGCACGATGATTTTCAAGCGTGCCGTTTCCAATCTGCACTTCCGGCAATGCTTAAGTTCCAATTTGCACTTCCGGCAATTTAATGGTTCCAAACACGAATCGTAGAAAAGGTTGGGATGCAAAATCTGGGTTTTGATTGAACTTGCGGCAACTAATTGGTTCCAGCGGCGGCAAAGAATTGGTTCAAGTCGGCTTTGCCTTAAAAGTTGAAACAGAGCGCCAAAGGCGCGGAATATGAAAGCCAGGGGCAAGCGCAAAGCGAAGCGGAGCGCGTCGCCCCTGGTTGCAATAAGCCCGAGGAGATAAGGCCTGAAAGGCCGAAATATCATGGGTATTACGCCCTTTCAGGGCTACAGAGCATTTAATTCTGTTATCCAGGGGCGACGCG
>Ga0065714_10064425_pt1 | contig 189652 bp, 154 predicted proteins | sample MisRhiReplicate2_FD_59101 | JGI IMG/M metagenome (GOLD analysis project Ga0065714, IMG submission 59101) | Miscanthus rhizosphere microbial communities from Kellogg Biological Station, MSU, sample Rhizosphere Soil Replicate 2: eDNA_1 v2... | ecosystem: Host-associated > Plants > Roots >...
GATTTCACCGCAGAGGCGCAGAGGACCGCAGAGATCCGCAGAGGTGAAACTAGGGCACCACCGCCTCATGTCTGAAATATTTTTTTGATTGTTGCCATTACGGATTGAGAGCCGGGAGATTCTTGCCGGCAGGTAGTGTTCAATCAATTCAAAGGGATGTTTTCATCATGAAAATACTGAAGACCATTGCTCCGTATATTGCTATGCCTATGTCGGGCATTTTGCTGTTTAGTGTGCTACTGGTGCGGCCGAGCCAGGCGCAAGATGCCCGGAAGAGAGTCATTATCGTCAACGCGGAACAGCCAAACATCTGGACGCTGGAACAGGCGCATTACTTGTTGGCGCAGATGCACCGGCGAAACCTCGATCTCAAGGCAAAGAGTCTTGAGGATCTGGATGCAAACGAGATCAACGGACTGCGTTTCGACGTGATGCGGATGCTGATTGAGTTTGGCGCGACCTTTAACCAGGCTGACTTAATGAGCAACCGCCTGTTTTCGCAGAACCAGAGTTTTAATTCCGAACGACGCAGTACTCTTACAGCCGAGAGCGACCGGCTGCGCAAGGAATCGATCGCACTCACCGGCGAGATTGATGAGCTTGAGACTCAGAAGGCCGACGCCAATTCGGAGGAGGAAAAAGCGCGTTTGGACGCAAAGATTTCGTCTAAGAAAAATCGGCTCGCCAGAGTGGATAAAGAGACGGAGAACGTCAATGGTGAGTTAAAGACGCTAAACGTTTCCGCCGGCGAGCTAAAGGCCACCACGGGCGGAGCAGAATTCGATCCCGAAAAGTTGCCGAAGAGTATCTTTGACGACGCGTTCAAACAAGCGGCCGCCGACCAGATAAAAAAATTCAGTGAAGCTCCTAAACTGAACGCGTCCCTGCGTCTGGATAATTTCCTCGAGATGCAATACGAGATTATCGCCAAGCAACTCTCTCTGCTTCGAGATGAGTTGGGACCTGGCGAACGCTTAGTTTTTCTTGAGCTGCCTCAGACAATCAATGTTACGCATCATGAGGCTGACAAGAAGTGGGCGCAGTCGTGGTGGAAAATTGCGGGGTATACCAAGCGAGAACGGCTCACCGAACCCTCCTCATTTCGGAAGAACAACACGCCGCCCCTTAAGACGGAAGAAGCCGTTGAATCCATCCTGAGCGGGAACGTCATAGCCGGGCGGACTGATAGGTACATAACAACCTCTGATAAGGCAACTTATACAGACACCTTCATCAACCTGGACAAGCCGCAAGAAGTCAAGGAGGCACACCTCAAAAACTACTTAGAAACGGTTAGGTTGTCGAATGGGTTGGTACGTACGGTGGAACTCATCCCACGTCAAAGCTCGCTGAACGTGAGCGATATGAAGCTAAACGTGCACGCGGGTGCGTTCAACTTTGTACTGTCAACGCTCTTTGGTTTTGGATCTCAACTGAGCATTCAGCGGCAGCGCGAGCAGTTTGCGCAATTCGTGCAGCAGGAACTTTACTCCTCAGCATTCGGCAAAGGGTCGCGCGAGTTTGGCTGGACCTTTACGCCGATGCCGGGTATGGACCGGCTGCAATCAGGCGTGCGCACCACCTACGCAATAGTAGTTGTGCCGGACGATGCGTCTTCTATTATCCTCGAAACGAACGGTTGTTACTTTCCGCGCTCGGCCTACCCACCGTTTAATTTCGAGGAGACTAAATATACGGATTGGAACCAGCCGAACAGAACTAGTCGCAATTGTGGTGGAGCGCCGACCAAAGCTTTTATCGTGCCAATTCCAACCTCCGTTGAGGGCTCGACTGACTTTTGGGTTCGTAGAGTGGATTATCAGCCCGTCGGAAAGGGTAAACAGATCGTTGTGTCGCTAACCGGCCGCAATTTCTCCAACCAGATGGGAGTGCTGATTAACGGAGTACCGCTGCGCCATTCGATTGGCTTAGCCCAACCTCTAATACGTGACGACAGTACGGCAGGCCGCCTCACGGAAGAAGAGTTTAAAAATGCGGAAGTACAGGGACACATCGAACGCGTCGATGCACAGAAGATTGTATTCACGTTCAAGATGCCGGAGGACTTCGAGGGGACACCAACAATCACTCTCGTTGCACCGGGAAAAGCCATCGATATTAATTGGCTAGATAACATCAGCGTCAACGAATTTAACGCACCAGCAACGCTTGCATCTACAAACCGTGATGCCTGCGGAAACGGTCGTACTACGAACTGTGTGCACTTAGCTCCGCCGATGTTTTCCAGTACCCCTCCGCCAGAGCTCCGAATCGACAGGGTCGAAGCCTTCCGCAGCTCCGGCGGCAACATGAATGTGCTTATCACCGGCTCAGGCTTCGAGACAAGCCACCGACTCTTTATTAATGGCTCTCCCCAACCTCGTGCTACGCGCGAATCAGAGACCTTGATAAGCGCTACCAACATCCCAGCTCCTTCCGACGACAATATTCAGGTCACGCTTGTGGCAGACAAGAAAACGCTCAATGCAGCGGCAGTCATCAATCCGTTACAGCTAAAGATCGATAAGGTGACAGTCGTCAGCTACGAACCGGCTAGTAAAGACAACGCTGGAGTGTTGGTGGTCAGGATTGAAGGTAGAGGTTTTAATAGTGGGCTGAAATCGTCACCTGGGAAGGTCCGTCTGACTGTTGCCTCCTCGACTGAGGCGTTTCTGACAATCCCCAATCCTAACAAGACCGAAATAGTCACGCTTCGGGATCCCGTCACGAACATTGATGTCAGCACGGTGATCGGACGCAAACCGCCGGAGTGACCGGCACGAAAGTGCATGAACCGGCGTACCATCCGCAGATTACACCGATTTTCCGCGTTATCTGTGTAATCTGCGGATGGCTTTGTTTTGACACGAAATCTCCACAATGTTCAACGTTAAAACCTGTTAGACTCCCTTTTCCCCCGACCCTTATTCCCGATCCGGTGCAGGAAATTTGCCCTATTTCCTCATTCACCCAATCGAGCCGTTGCAGCCGTAGTTTCTCGGAGTTAGCAGATGAAGCGCTTTATTTTCCTGACCCTGTGGAGCGGTTTTGTCGCCCTCCTCTTTCTATCACTTTTGGTCCCCGAGCGAACACACGCGGATTCCATCACCAGCGTGCCTCTGCAACGCAAGGTCTCAAAAGACATTCTGCAGAAGGTTGCGGAGGGCCGGGGCTCCGATCTCGTCCGCGTCATCATTCAACCCGCCACCCAGCCGGATGTTTTAGACTCAACGATTGAATACTCCGGCGGGAGCAACCTGCGGAAGTTTAAGAACTTCTCCGTACGCGTGGTGACGTTGCCGGTGCAGGCGGCCGTGGCGATCGCGAGCCGCAGCGACGTTTCATATGTTTCGCTCAACCGTGACATCAAACCGATGGGCCATCTCTCTGCCACAACCGGAGCGGATCAGATCCGCAGCAGTGGCAGCAACGGCTCGTTGGATGGTACCGGTATTGGGATCGCGATTATTGATTCCGGCATCGATACGGCACATGCTTCTTTCCTGAATAAATCAAACGGCCTTCGTGTCTTATATAGTGAAGACTTCACGGGTGAGGGCCGCACTGACGATCCTTATGGGCACGGGACTCACGTCGCGTCACTCGCCGCGGGCAACGGCCGCATCTCAAACGCTCAATACGTCGGCATCGCTCCGAACGCAAACATAATCAATCTGCGCGTGTTGAATTCCGAGGGGATCGGTACCACGGCGTGGGTGCTGCGCGCGCTGGATTGGGTCGCTACAAATCGCACGGCTTACAACGTTCGTGTAGTCAACATGAGTCTGGGCATGCCGGCGATCGATTCCTATGTTAACGATCCGATTTGTCGAGCGGTCCGTCGCTTAGTCGATTCAGGTGTGGTCGTATTTGCTGCTGCCGGTAACAACGGTAAGGACAGTGATGGGAACAAGCTGTATGGTAACATCCACTCCCCTGGTAATGAACCGTCAGCGATCACTGTCGGCGCCTCAAACACATTCGGCACGAATGGCCGCAGCGATGACGGCGTTGCTTCATTCAGCTCCCGCGGACCGACGCGAAGTTTTACTACCGATGAACAAGGCGTCAAGCATTACGACAACATCATCAAGCCCGACATTGTGGCGCCAGGAAATAAATTGATCGAGGCAGAGTCTGTAGACAATTACCTGATAGCACACAATCCCTCACTAGATGCCGGTGTCAGTGGTGCTGACAGTCGCAAGATGATGTACTTGAGTGGCTCTTCGATGGCGACGCCGGTAGCTGCCGGAACTGCTGCATTAATGCTCCAGGCAAACCCAAGCCTTACTCCAAACCTGGTTAAGGCATTGCTGATGTACACCGCGCAACCTCTAGCCGGATTCAACATGCTCGAACAGGGCGCGGGCCAACTCAATACCGCCGGAGCGGTTCAATTGGCGCAACTAGTTCGTACGGACTTAAGCGCAACCACAACCGTCGGTTCACCGTTGCTCACCGTCCCGGCTCCGCCAACACCTGCGACCACGATTGCGAATCAAACGTTCACCTGGTCTCGCGGTATCATTCTCAATCACACGTATGTCACCGGCGTCGATCTAATCACGAAATACCAGCTCATTTACTGCCCGGGAAACTTGCTCGGCAGTGGTGTCGTCACTGGTGATGGTGTGTTGACGCTGGATCCGTCGTTCTTCTCTGACGGTGTGGTTACTGGCGATCATATCCTTACGAGCTATGGGGTGGTAACCGGAGACGGCGCAGCGTTCCTGGCCGTCAATCTACTGTTTCAGGATCTCTTGACCCAGGGTAGTTTATTGAGCGATGGTGTAGTCACCGGCGATGGCGTCGTCACCGGAGACGGCGTTGTCACCGGCGATCTCGTAATGACTGCGCAATCGGCAATGCTTAACGGCGAAAGCGGTTCATCCATGCCGGCAACATCAGACAGTGGCACTGACTGCCTGGACTATTAAAACCGATCCAAAAGCTTTGCACTGATTACACAGAGCCCCGTTGATTCTGTGTAATCGGTGTAATCTGCGGTTGTGAGGTAGCACAATGAGCGCTGCAGAAGTAGATGTTAATCGACCTCACTTTGGAGAAGTTTACCTGCGGTCGCTCATGGCCATGGGCGTAGCGATCGCGCTGGTCGCGCTCTATCAATTGCCCTTCCATAACCTGGATACTCGTTTTTTGTTCCTCTGTTTGATGGTGATTGCGAGTTCGTTCATCGCAGTGCGAATTCCTCGAGTCAGCGGTCGTATTACAGTTGCCGACACCTTTATTTTTCTCGGGATGCTCATGTACGGCGGGGCTGCGGCGATTCTGCTTTCTGCGCTGGAAGGTGTCGCCGTGACGGTGATCATCAGCAAAAAGCCGCGGGTGTTCCTCATAAACTCTGCGATCCTCGCCACGAGTACGTTTTTTACCTCGACAGTTTTGAATCTGCTCTTTGGCCCACCCGCAACTCTTGCTGCTAATGGTTTCTCGCAGCAGTTCTTTTACGCGATCTGCGTGATGGGTTTCGTGCAGTACATTGCCAACACCACTCTGATTGCAATCGAGAAGGCGAGCAAGATCAAAGAGACTGTCTGGAATACCTGGCGAACTTACTACTTGTGGACTTCGGTGACCTATTTCGCAGGTGCGTCTGCGGCCGGCATCATCACGATTCTCATCAATAAGTACAACTTCTATGCGGTGGTGGCGACTGCGCCGATCATTCTCATCATCTGTTTCACGTATCAGACCTACCTCAAGAACATCGAAGCTTCCGTGGCCCAAACCGAGGCAGCCCGATTACACGTCGAGGAACTCTCCAAATACATCGATGAACTGCAACGTTCGGAAGAAGCGCGCGGCCAGTTACTGTTGCGCGCAGAACGCGCGCGCAGCGAAGCGGAAGCGGCGAATCGAATTAAAGACGAGTTTCTCGCCACACTGTCTCACGAGTTGCGCACACCTCTGACTTCGCTGCTTGGCTGGTCAAGCGTGCTTCGTGAAGCGAAGCGCGATGAGAAGGTGTTGAGCCAGGGTCTCGACGCCATCGATCGCAATGCACGAATTCAAGCCCAACTCATCGACGATCTGCTCGACGTGTCGCGCATCGTTTCGGGCAAGCTCAACCTTGAAGTGCGGCCGTTGGATCTCTCGTCCGTAACACGAGCGGCGATCAATGTTGTGCGACCGGCGGCTGACGCGAAAGGCATCACGTTGGACTACTGGGCCGAACCAGGACTGGGAGCAATTTCCGCTGACTCGGCGCGCCTGCAACAAATCATCTGGAACCTGCTATCGAATGCCGTGAAGTTCACGCCGCATGGCGGCAAGATTTCTGTGCGAGTCGCGCAGGATGGGTCTGATGCACGTGTGACGATCCAGGATACGGGTCAGGGAATCGATCCGGAGTTTCTGCCGCGAGTGTTCGATCGATTTCGCCAGGCGGATAGTTCGACGACGCGTAGTTTTGGCGGACTGGGATTGGGACTCGCAATCGTTCGACACCTCGTCGAACTTCATGGCGGTACAGTTTCAGCCCACAGCGACGGAGCCGATAAAGGCGCGACCTTCTCAGCGACATTTCCCCTCCTGGCGGATCGCACCGAACCGATCACAGTCGCTCATAGTGCAGAGTTCAAAGCTTCAGACATTCGTGCACTTAACGGCTTGCGGGTGTTGCTCGTCGATGACGAGCCGGAAGCGCGGCAGATTATCAGCACCGTAATCACGCGCACCGGAGCGGAAGTAACAGTTTGCACCTCGGCAAGTGAGGCCCTAGCGAAATTGGGAGAGTGGCAGCCTGACGTGATTTTGAGCGACATCGCGATGCCGGACGAAGACGGCTACAGTTTTATCGCGAAGGTGCGAAGACTTCCGCGCGAGAGAGGTGGCGAAACGCCGGCCGCTGCATTAACCGCTTACGCAAGAGACGTGGATCGGCAGCAGGCGCTTGCGGCCGGTTATCAAATGCATATCGCAAAACCGATCGGCGCGGGCCAACTCGTGTCGATGATCGCACGCCTCGCCGGTCGTGAACCGCAGAATTAAAGCCATCCACAGATTACACGAATTGCACAGATCAATATTTTAGATCTGTGCAATCCGTGTAGATCTGTGGCTAAATAATGAGGACATGAAGAAGGCACCAGTTGGAATCGGAATCGTAGGCACCGGGTTTGCCCGGACGACGCAGATCCCGGGTTTTCGCGATTGCATGGGCGCGAAGATCGTCGCTATCGCGAGCCGGAATCGCGAACGCGCGGCGGGAATCGCGAAAGAGTTTGGAATTGAACACGTCGCCGCCGATTGGCAGGAACTGGTGGCCCACCCGGATGTCGATCTCGTCAGCGTCGTCACGCCTCCATCTACTCACATGGAGATCACTCTTGCCGCACTCGACCAACGCAAAGCAGTTCTCTGCGAAAAGCCGATGGCGCTGAACGCCGAAGAGGCCCGGCGCATGTTGGAGAAGGCAAACGCCACGGGCACGCTGGCACTGATCGATCACGAGCTGCGTTTCCTGAATAGCAGGCGAGTGATGCGCGGGATGCTGGAATCGGGGGCGATTGGTTCGGTGCGCCATTGTAATTACGTGTTTCGCTCTGACTATCGCGGTGTCGCGGATCGCGCCTGGGATTGGTGGTCGGATGCGGCAATGGGTGGCGGCGCGCTGGGCGCAATCGGATCGCACGTGATCGATTCCTTTCGCTGGATGTTGAGCACCGAAGTGAATCAAACCCTGGGGCTGCTGACCACTCACATCAAGCAACGCACTGACAAAGCCAGCGGAGAACCACGCCCAGTGACGACCGACGACGAGGCGAAGCTTCTGTTCAAGTTTGCCGATGGTCCACACACGCAGGGGGCGACGGGCGCTGCGTCTATTTCGGTTCTGGAATCGGGAAAGTACGAAAACCGGTTCGAGATCTACGGCACCAAAGGCGCGCTGATGGTTGAAGAGACCGGCGAGCTGTGGCGTTCACCGCTCGGTTCCAGTGTCTGGCGACCGGTGCAAGTGGAGCAGGACCACATGGCCCAGGGAATGCGCGAGGGCAGTTGGTCCAGAGGTTTTACTGCGTTCTCCGTCGCCATTGTAGAAGCGATGCGGGCCGGAAAAACAACCGTAAAAGATGCGGCAACTTTTGCGGACGGCTATCGAATTCAGCTCGTGCTCGATGCGGTTCGTGCGTCGAATGAGAGTGGGTGCTGGGTGACCGTTGGCCAGTAGACAGCTCATACGCATCGGCGTCGATACGGGCGGAACGTTCACCGATTTCGTCTTTGAGCGCGACGGTCGTCTCCAACTCTTCAAACTTCCTTCGACACCTTCCGATCCCTCACTCGCAATTCGCCAGGGCCTCGATCGCATCTGCGCTGAAACCGGTTCTCGACTCGATCAGCTCGAAATTGTCCACGGCACAACCGTCGGCACAAACGCTTTGCTCCAGCGCCGCGGTGCACGAACCGCGCTCATTACGACGAAGGGCTTCGAGGACGTGCTTGCGATCGGGCGCCAGGCACGGCCAGAGCTTTACAATCTTAACGCGATCAAGCCACCACCACTTGTCGCGGATGAACTCAGGTTAGGTATCAGTGAGCGTGTGGTCGCTTCCGGCGAAGTGCTGGAGCCGCTGAACGAACGCGAGCTTCGAAACGTGATCGGGAAATTGAAGCAGGCTGGCGTGGAAGCAGTCGCGATCTCTTTGCTCTTTTCTTTTTTGCATCCGGAACACGAGGAGCGAATCGCTTCATCACTTGCATCACTGGACGTGCCGCTGTCTGTATCGAGTCGAATCCTTCCTGAATATCGTGAATACGAACGCACCTCGACGGTAGTCATCAACGCCTATCTCCAACCATTGATGGGCCGCTATCTGACCCGCGTTTATCCGCGTAAATCCGCGGCCAACCTGCGCGTGATGCAGTCTTCAGGTGGCAGTATCTCGGCTGACGTCGCCGCGAACGAACCGGTGCGCACGATTCTTTCCGGACCGTCTGGAGGAGTTGTGGGCGCTCTACGCGCAGCGCAGTCGGCGGGAATTCAGAACGTCGTCACGTTTGACATGGGCGGAACGTCAACCGACGTTGCGCTGTGTGACAGCGGCGCGATCCGCACCACGAATGAAGCCACAGTTGCCGGATTGCCTGTGGCGGTTTCAGTCATGGACATCCACACCGTTGGAGCGGGTGGCGGATCGATTGCGCGCGTTGATGAAGGTGGCTCACTGCGTGTTGGACCAGAGTCAGCAGGCGCCGATCCGGGACCAGCTTGCTATGGACGATCGCTATTGCCGACTGTCACTGACGCCCACGTTGTGCTCGGCCATTTCGGAGGCGGAGGTTTGTTAGGCGGAGAATTCAAGCTCGACGAAGAACGCGCGCGTCAAGCGATGACAAAGCTGGCGGATGACTTGAGCAGGGTGTCAGGTAAACGACGCAGCGTTACAACTGCGGCCGAAGGAGTGTTATCGGTAGCAAACACGAACATGGAGCGAGCGCTCAGACATATCTCGGTCGAGCGCGGCCATGATCCGCGGCAGTTTGCGCTCCTGCCGTTTGGCGGCGCGGGCGGCTTGCATGCCGTTGACCTGGCGCGCGCGCTTCGCATCCCGACGATCATCGCGCCCGTTGCTCCGGGCGCACTTTCGGCCGTGGGCGTGCTGGTTGCGGACGTGATAAAGGACCAGAGCCGCACGGTGATGTTTACGTACGAAGCGAAGTCGATTGCCCAACTGGGAAAAGTGTTCGGTGAATTGGAAAGGGAAGCCACTGCGCTGTTGCGCGCTGAGGGATTTGCGCGTTCAAAACAGCGACATGAACGTTCACTGGCGATGCGTTATCGCGGGCAGTCGTTCGAGTTGGAAGTGAAGAGCACGGCCGGACATCTCGCTGCTGCGTTTCATCGAGCGCATCGCGAGCGTTATGGCTACGCGCAGGAAGAGAGCGAGATCGAGATCGTGAGTGCGCGACTGAGATCGTTTGGTTTGGTTGAGAAGCTGCCGCAAAGGAAGATTGCTTCAGGTAAAACCAGGCCACATGGGAAAGTAAGTGCCTATTTCGATGGGCGCAAAGTCACGGTTGCGCTGTACAAGCGAGACGAGCTGTTTGCAAACACCAAATTGATTACCCCGTGCATTGTGACGGAGTATTCGGCAACAACACTGATCGACGCGGATTCAAAAGCACGGATTGATCACTTCGGCAATTTGCTGATCGACATCAAATGAAGCAAACGTTTGATCCGACAACTTTGGAGATCTATCGCGCGCTGTTCACCTCGGTCGCGGAAGAGATGGGGGTCGCGCTGCGGCGCACCGCGTTTTCGCCAAACATCAAAGAGCGGCGTGATTACTCGTGCGCAGTCTTTGACGCAAAAGGCCGCGTGATCGCGCAGGGTGATCACATGCCGGTGCATTTGGGATCGATGCCCATGGCTGTTGCCGCAGCGCTCGCGGAAATCGAACTCGCGCCTGGCGACGTTGTGGCCTTGAATGATCCGTTCGCCGGCGGCACGCATCTGCCCGACGTTACGCTCGTCATGCCCGTGGCGAGTGGATCACGAACACTCTTTTACGTCGCCAATCGCGCGCATCATGCCGACATCGGCGGTGCGACGCCCGGCTCGATGGGCCTCGCAACCGACATCTACGGTGAAGGATTACGCATTCCGCCAATTCGTCTGGTGCGAAACGGTGTGCTTGATCGCGACACGATGCGCCTCCTGCTCGCCAATGTTCGTGGAAATGTCGAACGTCGCGGCGATTTCGACGCGCAGATTGGTTCATTGAAAACCGGTGAGACTCGTCTGCTGGAAATTATTGAAAGACGCGGCGAGAAAGAGGCGACCGAGTACGCAGCGCAACTGATCAACTACTCCGCGCGCCTGATGCGATACACGATCGGTTCCATTCCTGACGGTCAGTATGAAGCGGAAGACGCGTTGGACGATGACGGCGTCGAAGATCGTGAGGTGCCGATTAAAGTCCGCATCTCGATCGAGGGAGAACGCGCGCTCGTCGATTTCACCGGCAGCGCCCCGCAGGTGACTGGCGCAATCAACGCCGTCGAAGCGATCACCGTATCTGCTGTGTCATACGTTTTTCGTTGTTTGATTGGTGGCGAAGTGCCTGCGAGCGCCGGCTTGATGGAGCCGATTCAAGTGATCGCGCCGCGCGGAACCATCGTCAATGCAAATCCGCCTGCGTCAGTAGCGGGTGGGAACGTCGAAACCTCGCAACGCATCGTCGATGTTTTGCTCAAAGCACTCGCGAACGCGTTACCGGATCGAATACCTGCAGCCAGCCAGGGGACGATGAACAACCTCACTATCGGCGGCATTGATTCGCGCAACGGTCAGGAGTTTTCGTACTACGAGACCGTCGCGGGTGGCATGGGTGCGCGTCCTGCGTCTGACGGAATGAGCGGCGTGCACACGCACATGACCAACAGCTTGAACACGCCTGCCGAAGCGCTCGAGTATGCTTATCCTCTGCGCGTGCGCGAGTACCGGCTGCGCAAGGGGTCGGGCGGTAAAGGGAAGCACCGCGGCGGAGATGGTGTGGTGCGAGAGATCGAAACGCTCGTCCCGGCGCGCATGTCGCTGTTATGCGATCGTCGCAAGCGTGGGCCTTATGGATTGTTTGGCGGTGAAGACGGCGCTCCCGGCGCCAACATCCTTATCAGAAACAATCGCTCGCGCAAAATCCCTGCGAAGGGCTCACATGAACTGCAAGCCGGTGATCGAATCCGAATTGAGACGCCAGGCGGGGGCGGCCTGGGATCTTAAACACCGAAAGCCGTTCTTATTCTCTGTTCCACGAACTCTGAAGCCTCGCCCTGTGTTGTCGGCGCTGCTGCCGGCAGTGCTGCACCAATTGCCATCAGCGCCGGATTTTTGGAAGTTAATTTTATAATTCCCTCCATCCATTCTTTGCCTAAAGTGTCGAGTGGTTCATCGGCAGGATCGACCGGTATACCAGCAACTAACGAAACAACCACGTTGGTAAGAGATGGCCGCGGCAGTGTTGTTGGCATGCTTGCAGGTGGGCGCGGTTCACTAAGTTGCTGAAACAAGTCAGCAAATGATGCAGCGCCGGCATCTCTGTTGTTCAATGGCCCGCCGAGGCCGAACATCTCAATCATTGTCTTGATGATTGAGGTGTGTTGCAGGTGTCTGTTTTCAACAATGCCTTTCGGAATCCATGGCGAACAAATCAAGGCAGGGACGCGCAGGCCCAATCGATCGAATGAAAACGGCGGATGAAAGTTTGATTCGTCGTCGGGATTAGGCGAATCCTGCCCGTCAGGGTTCGGCGCGGCGCCGGGAGCGACATGATCGTAGAATCCACCAATTTCGTCATGCGTTACGATTAGCGCGGTTTGATTAAACAGCTCCGTATTCGCAGCGAGCGCGTCGTACACATCAGCTATCAGGTGTTCACCAAACCGTACATCGTGAGGCGCGTGTTGGTCGTTCGCGGGCGCGCCCGGTTTGTTTTCAAAGCGTGGGAGTATGAAAGTGTAGGCGGGAAGATCGCTGTTCGCCACATCCTGGGCCCATCGTTCGTCGAACCGTCTGAAATGAGAAGGCGTTTTGTCCAGGGCGGAGAACTGCAAGACCTCATTGAAGTCGTGAAAATAAGTACACCAGTCGAGACCAGCATCCTGGAACAGCTCATAGATTGTTTTTGATGTGAATTCGCGGCCGAATGCGTTGTGAACGTAGCCTTCTGAAGTGGCGGCGTGGACATACATTCGATTAGGCATGGTTGGTCCAGGCACTTCACAGAACCAGTGATCGCAGAGACAGAAGTTTTGCGCCAGGGCATTGATGGTTGGTAGCTGGTTCGGCGCAAAAGAGGCCATCACCTCCGCGAGAGCCTCGTGCTCGACTGAATTAGTATTGTGTAGGAGGTGGTCTTTGTAATTTCGCACGAACCCGTTGTTTCTCACGGGATGGGCTGCCGAAGGACCGGAGCTGTCATTGCAAAGCTGAACGGAGGTTCCGTTGAAAGAATGAGACGGCCCGTCTTTGTCGTGAACCGCGAAAGGGGCTGGTTGACTCGCAGGAAATCGCGGATTAGTGGCGGATTCCGGTTTCGATGGATCCAGGAGGTTTGAGAACCCGCCGCCAACCAGGTTCTCGATAACTTGTCCGTGAGCAGGCTGGGCAAAGCCAAAAATATGATCGAATGATCGATTCTCGAGCATGAGAACGACGACGTGTTTAATGCGATTCTGTGGGGGCATGCGTGTGATCCTCTCTTCTTATAATTAGAACGTACCTTTCGTTACTGAAAACTATCATCGTTGGTGTGGACAAGATTGACAGGATTTTCAAGATGATAAATCCTGAAAATCTTGTAAATCCTGTCCCGGATTTAGGTGGTCAGCCGGCGATAGATTCCCGGCAGTCGTTCCGGAAGTGAAAGCACGTCGTCGATAATCGTGTACCCAACCTCTCCATACAAATCCCGCAACTCCGCCTCCGACTCTCGATCGATCGTGATGCAGAAAGGCGTGATGCCTTCATTCTTCGCTTGTCGCAAAGCCTCACGCGTGTCTTCGCGCGCGTAACGAGCGTCGCCATAATCATGGTCGTACGGGCGTCCGTCGGAAAGCACGATCAGCAGTCGCGTGCGCGCGTCCTGCTTCGCGAGTTTCGCAGTTGCGTGACGAATAGCCGCGCCCAGCCGGGTGTTGTTTTGGTAGTTGATGCCGCCGATGCGTCGTTTCACTTCGTCGCTGTATTTCTCGTTGAAGTCTTTGACCACATAAAACTTTACGTTCCGCCGTCCTTCGGAAGTAAACCCATTGATTGAATAGACATCTCCGACAGCCTCGAGTGCTTCGCTCATCAAGACGAGACCTTCCTTTTCGATCTCGATGATGCGACGCCCGGGACGCGTGTACGGCTGGAGGGGATGACGGCCGATCGTGCGCGCCGTCGAAGACGACTGGTCCAACAGGAACGACACCGCCACGTCACGCCGGCGACGGATTCGTTTGGTGTAAATCCGTTCTGATTGCTGCCCATCCGCGCGGCGGTCAATCACATAATCGATCACCGCATTCAGATCAAACTCTTCGCCATCGACTTCGTTCGAAACGCGCGTCAGGTTCTCGGGCTTCATCAATTGAAACTGGTGCCGGATCGAAGAGATGACGCCCTTGTGTCGCTCTTTCGTCTGATCGACAAAGTGACGATCGCCATGCTTCACCTGCTTCTCGACAACACGACACCAACCCAGCCGGTGATCGGTCAGTTCACGATCCCACTCGTCGTAGTTGTAAGCAACTTCGCCTTCCGCGAGGACCTGCTCCGGAGTTTCAGCTTCGGACCAGCTTTCGGCGCCGGCGAGTTCGTCAGGTTCGCCTTCCGCGGAAGGATCATTCCAGGCGTTGAACAACTCGCGCGCATCGCGACGCTGCGGCGTCTGCTCAGCTTGCCGTTGCTTCATTCGTTCAGTCGCAGCCGAATCGTCGTCTGAGTCAGATTGATCTTCCGGCGCCTCAACCTGCTGCACGGAATCGTCAGCCGGCACGACCGATTGGAAAAGATCGTAAACGCGGCTGGTAGCCATCAGCGTATCGGCGACGGTTGTTTGATCCCGTGAAAGATACTCGGCGACAATCGTCTCCAGCTCTGAAACGATCTGACCGTAGAAATTGCGGGCATCGTCGCGCGCTCCGCCCAGCATGGTAACCTGGAAAAGCAATTCGAACGGAACGAGAGAGCTGGGCAACTGTGTTATTTGCGGGCGACTGCGGCTGAGGTGTTGGCGGATCAGATCCAGGTCCCGACTCAGACCGCGATAGGCACGTCTTAAACGGCGATCGATACGACCGTTTTCGAGCGTGCCAAATACGCGGCGTGCGAGCTGCGGCAACGGAAACAGTTTAATAACATCACGATAACCTATCTCATTTTTGACTTCCTGCGCCTCGTCACGATTCTTATTTAGGTGAAGCATCTCATCCGGAATCGCGAAGGCATCGATGGCATCAACGTTCTCTTTCGCGTAAGCCGCGGAAATCGCCGTATAGGCAGCGGGCACCATTCCACCACGCTCGTAGGTGCCAAATTCAATCTGTCCGGCAGCGTGCGCGGCCAGCACCTTGTACAGCCTGAAATCGAGATCATCGTCGCCGAATTCATTTACCAGCGACGGCAAGTGAATTGTGCGTCCATCGTCTATGCGTGCTTCGTCAGGCACTGCGGCGAGGGGTGCAATATCCACTTCACGTCCAGTAAGCGCCTCCACATACAACCGCAGTAAATGTTGGACGGAATCTAACGGTAACCCGGCGCTGCCGCTGAGTAGTGCTTCGTAACTGCCACGCGTCTCTAACGAAAAGTAACTGCGACGCGCACGTGCGTCTCCACGACCCGACGTCAGGCCGCGACGCGCCCATGCTTCAAACTGCTCGATCGAAACAGTGCGCAGCGCGCGCGAACTCGAGCGAAAACAGGCTAACGCCGCCTCACTATCAACCGCTGCGATCTCTTTTGTAAGAGCCAGGACACGAAGCGAAAGTTCGATCGCGCCTGCACGGTTTGCATCGGCGCTGATTAAACGAACGAACCCGGGACTAATGCGAACGAAAGCCACCAGACTGGCATTACCGTGCGTGGCCACGACCCAGAGCAGCGCGATCCATTCGTCGAAGATCTCAGGCGCACGGCGCAGAATCTCGCCACCAGCAGAGAGAATGTGAAGCGCGGCCCCGCCGCCGCGTTCGAGAAAGTCCTGCGTGGTGGTAACCAAACGTGTTGCGTCAGCGGGTAAGAGCTCCGCCAACGCTTCGGGAATTTTGGACCATGCATCAGCAGCAATGCCGCCGGCCCGAGACGCGAAAGCGCCTGCAAGAGAAAGCGCTGCGGCGGTCAGACTCGGATCGTTGAAACTGCGCAGCTTGTGCGAGACCGTTCCGCTGGCGTTGAGAAACTCGGTGCTGTGTTTTGCGGATCGTCGCGCAATCTCTGTGGCAACGTCGAGTATTGCGCGGAGCAGTTCGTCATTGTTTATCTCAGTAGCCAACGCGGGCAATGAATGAAGAGTCTCGCGACCGACGACTGTCGAGAGGATCATCTGCCGCGTGCACAACACGAACACAGGCGGGAGAAGCTCAGGCGAGATTGTTCGAAGTGGTTCGACGCCCTCAGCAAAAAATGCGATTGCGGCTTCGTAGTCGGCCATTGCAATGCGCCGGCCCATGTCTCCCCAGGCGCGCAATTCCGCCGGCTGCAAAATGTGTGAGGCGACCGGGGCCGCGCGCAAAAATTCAATGCCGGCGCGGAGTGACACGCTTGCGATCGCGGCGCTCGTCTCGAGCACTGCCGCTGCCTGGTCGAGCGGCAAGCCCGTGAGGCTGCGTGTGAGCTCCAGAAACGACTGGCGCTCGGCGGAATGATGTTGGTCTTCAGACATTCTCTTGAATTATCAACCACAAAGACACTAAGACACAAAACGAATTTATAACTTAGTGTCTTAGTGTCTTTGTGGTTAGTTTTCTTAAATCACCGTCGTGACGATCTCGCGGATGCTGCGTTGCAGCTCGCGGTCGTCAGTAATAGGCGAGCACATTGCCACGTCGGCGGCATCGACAGGAGGAATGCCGAGTGCGATGAGTTGCGCGGCATAGATCAGGAGTCGAGTGGAAACACCTTCCTCCAGACCGTGGCCCCGAAGGTTGCGGACCTTTTGTCCGATCAAAACCAGATCGCGCGCAGTGCCTTCATCAACTCCACCTTCGTGCGCGACGATCTCGGCTTCCATTTCCGGTGGGGGATAGTCAAACTCGATCGCGACAAACCGCTGGCGTGTCGATTGTTTCAGATCCTTCAGTATCGACTGATAGCCGGGATTGTAAGAAACCACCAGCATGAAGTCTGATGGCGCATCGACAATCGTGCCTCGCTTTTCAATCGGCAGGCGACGACGGTGATCGGTTAGCGGGTGAATGATCACGACGGTGTCTTTGCGCGCCTCGACTACTTCATCGAGATAACAGATAGCGCCATTACGAACAGCGGAAGTCAGTGGCCCATCGTGCCAGATGGTTTCCTCGCCTTCCAACAGGAACCGTCCGACAAGATCCGTCGAAGAAAGGTCTTCGTGACAAGCGACGGTGATCAACGGCCGCTCGAGTCGCCACGCCATGTGTTCGACAAAACGAGTCTTGCCGCAGCCAGTCGGGCCCTTAAGGATGACGGGAAGTTTGGCGGAGTGAGCGGCTTCAAACAGTTCTACCTCCCGGCCGACAGGCAGGTAAAACGGCTCGTTCGCGACGCGATATTCCTCGATTGCGCTTTCAGTCATTTATTGGCATCTTAACATTCAAGGGGGACCCTCTCAAATTTAACCGCGGATTTACGCTGATAAACGCGGATGAATAAGTAATGAAGATCGCAGTGGCAATGAGTGGTGGCGTGGATTCTTCCGCAGCCGCGGCAATACTGAAAGAGCAAGGCCACGAGCTGGTTGGCTTTACGATGCAGCTCTGGGATCAGCGGCGCGGCATCAACGTTGACGAAAATGGCGATCCGCTGCCTTCTCGTTGCTGTTCGCTCGACGACGTTTACGACGCGCGTCGCGTTGCCGAAGAGCTCAGCTTTCCTTTTTACGTGCTGAATCTCGAGCGCGACTTCGAGCGTGATGTAGTTCAACCGTTCGTCTCCAGTTATCTAAACGGAGAAACTCCGATTCCCTGCGTGTCGTGCAACAGCCGCTTGAAGTTTGCCTCACTCGATCGACTGGCGCTGAGTTTGGGATGTGAGAAAGTTGCGACCGGTCATTACGCGCGCGTTGAGTTTGACAACAGCACGAATCGTTACAAACTGCTGCGCGGGCAAAACCACCAGAAGGACCAGTCGTACTTTCTCTGGGAACTGACGCAGGAACAGTTGTCGCGCGCGTTGTTTCCACTCGGCGAGATGTCGAAACCGGAAGCGCGTGATGCAGCGCGGCAACATGGTTTGACTGGAGTTTCGGAAAAGAAGGAATCGCAGGAAATCTGCTTTGTGCCTGATGGTGATTATGCAGGCTTCATCGATCGTTATCTCGAGGCGGAGGATGGGACGGATCGTCTGCCTGGCTCCGGCGAAATAGTTGACACGAGTGGCCGCGTCATCGGCCGGCACGAGGGAATTCAGCGTTATACAGTCGGACAACGTCGCGGTATCGGCATCGCTGATCAGCGGCCGCTGTACGTAATCTCGCTCGACGCCGGCAAGAATCAGGTGACTGTCGGCACTTCAGAAGATCTGTTAAGTAACGAGTTCACAGTTGCTCGCGTTAACTGGATCGCGTTTGACGATCCAAGCGAGCCAGTGCGCGCCGAGGTGCGCGTGCGTTATCGTCACACGGCCGCGCCGGCGACGATTACTCCATTAAAAGATGGTCGTGCGCGTATTATCTTTGACGAACCACAGCGCGCCATCACCCCCGGACAGGCTTCGGTGTTTTATCGTGGGGACGAAGTCGTTGGCGGCGGCTGGATCGTCAAATCCGTGTAATCTGTAGATAACTAAACCTTTTCTCGCACTCTTGCGTACGTACTCACACCAACAAAACTGAGGATTCATCATGTCAGGAACACGAAAGACACTTTTAGTCATATTCAGCATTTTAGGCGGCTTGGTTTTAGTTGCCGTAATCGGCATCGCATTGATCTGGGCGGCCCTGCGCAAAGGCGAACCAACCATTCGCGACAACAGTGTGCTCGCGCTTCGCGTGGCCGGCTCGTTGCCCGACTACAGTCCCGACGATCCGTTTAAGAGATATTTTGGCGGACCGGACCAATCGCTCACCGGCCTCGTCATGCAGTTTAAGAAAGCAAAAGTTGACAAGCGGATCAAGGCCATCCTGCTCGATGTCAACATGTCTGGAGTTGGCTGGGGAAAAGCTGAAGAGATCCGCGACGCGATCACCGACTTCCGTTCATCCGGCAAACCTGTCTACGCGTACATCGAATTTGGTTTGAACAAGGAATACTACATCGCCACTGCGTGCGACAAGATCATCGTTCCACCGCCAGGCGAGTTGTTCATCAATGGTCTCGCCGCCGACGTGATGTTCTTCCGCGGCTCGTTGGACAAGCTCGGTATTTATCCCGACATCTACCAGATCGGTAAATACAAAAGCGCCGGCGACATGTTCACGCAGAAGCAAATGACTGACGCCCATCGCGAGTATATCAACTCGCTGCTTGACGATCTTTTCAGTCACTACGTGAACGCGATCGCGGAGAAACGTCACAAGACGCCCGAGGAAGTTCGCGCATTGATCGACAACGCTCCCTACAGCGCGATCAAGGCGAAGGAAGCAGGTCTTATCGACGACGTGCTTTATCGCGACGACGTCGAGAAGCAGTTTAAGAAGCAGTTGGGCTACAAGGATACCGATTCGTTTGTGGCTGTGCGCGGCGCGGATTACAGAGACGTTTCTCCGGAGTCACTCGGATTGAACAAGGGAGAACGCATTGCCGTGATCTATGCCAGCGGCACCATCGGTTCAGGCAGTTCTGAAAACAGTCCTTCAGGTGAGCAATCGATCGGTTCAGACACGGTCGCAAAAGCTCTTAATGACGCGGCGGCAGACAAGTCGATCAAAGCAGTGGTGTTGCGTGTCGATAGTCCTGGCGGCTCGGGCCTCGCGTCCGACATCATCTGGCATGCGGTCGAAGCAACGAACCAGAAGAAGCCGGTGGTTGTTTCGATGAGCGACGTTGCGGCTTCGGGCGGTTACTACATCTCGGCGAGTGCTGCGAAGATCATCGCTCAGCCTTCGACGATCACCGGATCGATTGGTGTCGTCGCGGGCAAGCCTGTCATGCGTGGATTTTATGATTGGCTCGGAATCTCAAACGAATATGTTTTGCGTGGCAAGAACGCGGGAATGTTTCGTGAGACGGAGAAGTTTTCCGACGACGAGCGAGCGAAGTTTGAAGACTGGATCAAGACGACTTACTACCAGGACTTCGTACCGAAGGTAGCGAAGGGCCGCAACAAAGATGCGCAGTTTGTTGACTCTGTAGGACAGGGCCGCGTGTGGACAGGAGCGCAGGCCAAGGATCGCAGTCTCGTCGATGAGTTCGGCGGGCTTGATAAGGCTATCGAGGTTGCGAAACAACTGGCGAAGATTCCGGCGGACAAAGGTGTCGAACGCGTGATCCTGCCTTATCCGACGACGTTCTTACAGGAGTTGTTGAGCGGCGGTGGAGATAATTCAAACACCGAAGTCGAACAACAGCGCGCGGTCTTTGCGGCGTTGCCGGAAGATGCGCGACGAGCGCTGCGTTACATGGCGTTGATGGATCGAATGAAGAATGGCGAGTCGATGCTATTGATGCCGTTCGATATCCGCGTTAAGTGAAACACGGATTACACGGATCTTTATCCGTTGTTTTTATCCGTGTAATCTGTGGATCCCACCCATGTAGGATCTGAGCGCTTCGGGGATGATCACGGATCCATCCTCTTGCTGGTAATTCTCCAGCACTGCGATCCACGTACGACCGATCGCCAGGCCTGATCCGTTGAGTGTGTGCACAAACTCCGGCTTGGCGCCTCCGCTTCGACGGAAACGAATCTGCGCACGCCGCGCCTGGAACGCTTCGTAGTTTGAGCACGAAGAGATCTCGCGAAACGCATTCTGTGACGGCAGCCACACCTCGATGTCGTAAGTCTTCGCTGATCCGAATCCGAGATCCGCAGTTGAAAGTGTTACCACGCGATAATGAATACCGAGCTTTTGCAGGATCGTCTCTGCGTCGCGTGTCAGAGATTCAAGCTCTTCGTAAGAGTTCTCCGGCAGCGAATATTTCACCAGTTCAACTTTCTCAAACTGGTGTTGTCTGATCACTCCACGCGTGTCTCGTCCATAACTGCCGGCTTCAGAGCGGAAACAGGGTGTGTAGGCGGCCCAACGCATCGGCAGTTGTGAAGCATCGAGTATCTCTTCACGATGATAGTTAGTCACAGGCACTTCGGCGGTCGGGATCAAATACAGGTCGCGGTCGTCTTGAAGTTTAAAGAGATCCGCTTCGAACTTTGGCAACTGGGCCGTTCCAAAAAGCGATGCGCGGTTAACGATGAACGGCGGCAGCGTTTCCAGGTATCCATGTTCGCGTGTTTGCACGTCGAGCATGAAATTAATGAGTGCGCGCTCTAACCGTGCGCCGGCGCCGTTCAGAATCGCGAAACGCGCAGACGCGATCTTCGTTGCTCGCTCGAGATCGAGAATGCCGAGTGCCGTGCCCAGATCGACGTGATCTTTAGGTTCGAAAGCAAACTCCGGCGCTGCGCCCCAGCGACGGACTTCAACGTTGTCCGACTCGTCTTTGCCGACAGGTACAGTTGCATGCGGGATATTTGGAAGCGTCGAGAGCAGATCGTGCATGCGCGTCTCGGTCTGTGCACGCAGTTGATCGAGCTCCCCAATTCTATTCTTGAGCTCTGCGACCTGGGCGCGACGCGCTTCAGCCTCTTCCTTTTTACCTTCCTTCATCAACGCGCCGATCTCACGACTCGATGCGTTGCGCTGCGCGTTTAGTTGATCGGATTCCGCAATGACACGACGGCGCTCTTCGTCCGCGCGTGTGAAATCGTCAAGCGCTGTTGTGTCGGCCCGGCGCGAGTTCAGCGCCTCGCGCACTTTGTCGATGTTCTCTCGGACGTAATTGAGATCAAGCATATGGTTCGTTTATAGTGCCACAGATTTACACGGATGAATACGGATCAAAAACCATTTGCCGGTCGCGTGGCCATTGTTACCGGGGGCACGCGTGGCATCGGCCGCGCGATCGCACTCGAACTCGCGAGACGCGGCGCTGACGTGGCGTTCAACTACGCGAAGAGCGCCGATGCCGCAGAGAGTTTGAAGTCGGAGCTCGATGCGTTGGGCGTGCGCTCGCTCTCTGTGCAATGCGACGTGGCGAACACCGAAGCCGCAGCGGAAATGGTCAAGCAAGTTAAAGATGCTTTCGGCCGTATCGACTTTCTCGTCAACAATGCCGGCATCACGCGCGACAATCTGATCCTGCGCATGAAAGAAGAGGACTGGGACGAAGTGCTCAACACAAATCTCAAAGGCTCCTGGAATTTTGCGAAAGCTGCTTTGCGCACGATGCTTCGTCAGGACACCGGTGGTTCAATCCTCAATATCTCGTCGATCAGCGGCGAAGTCGGCATGCCCGGCCAATCAAACTACTCTGCATCAAAGGCGGGAATGGTTGGTCTAACGAAAGCACTTGCGAAAGAAGTCGCCAGCCGCAAGGTCACGGTCAATGCGCTGGCATTGGGCATGGTGGCGACGGACATGGCAGGGAAGCTCGATGAAACTTACCAGGCAAAGATTCGCGAGCAGATTCCACTCGGGCGCTTTGCCGAACCGGATGAGGTGGCGCGGATCGCAGCGTTTCTTCTTTCCGACGACGCTCGGTACATCACCGGGCAGGTGATTCAGGTCGATGGTGGGTTGGCCATGTGAACCGCGGATTACACGGATCTGCGGCTCATTTAATGCTCTTCACGTTATCGGGTTTGGCGAAGAGGTTGTCGGCGAACCTTTGATTGTACTGCACTGACTCGTAGTTGATCCGCGTGGCCTGCTTTCCATTGACGAAGTGGTCGATCACCCAGGGGGCGGTCACACCTTCGATCGTGATGTATTTCAACAACTGATCTTCTTCGCTCGTCTCAACCATATCGCCAGTGTCGGGGTCTTTGCGAGTGCGTTTGTAGATAATCTTGGCGGGCATGTAATCCTTCGCCCCAAACTCGTATTCGATCCAGAAGCCATCCGGATAAGTGAGACGAATGGCCTCGTTACGTTTCGCGAGGCCGGCCTCACGCCGCCCGGCGTAGGTGATCTTTCCGCCTTCTTTCTTCCACCAGCCGTGCAGGAGATATTCCAGACTTGTTTTCATCGAACGTTTGAAATCTTCGACTTGCGCGGGAGATTGTTCGGAGATTTTCTTCAGCGCCCCGTCAAACACCCAGCCCGTGTCGCCGGCGTTTGTCTGGATCGTGCGAATGCCATCGGCGACGAAGTCCGTGCGTTCGCGATCGGGATAGGCGATGTAGTCAGTAAAGCGTGCGGGAATTTGAGAGAGGCCGTCCTTGAAGCTCGTGTAAAAACCCTTGCCGATGACGGTCTGCACGTTCAGATAAGTCTGGCCTCCCAACGCCTGGATTGCGTGATCGATTATCTGCTGGGATTTGTCATCAACGGAGGCAGGGGTCTGCGCAAGCAGTAAAGACAGTATTAAGACGAGGATCATTGGACAGGATTTTACAGGATTCTCAGGATTTACAAGATGAATCAGTCAATCTTGCAAATCCTGCAATCCTGTCTTAGTTGAACTCGGGTTTGGGTCCGCCATCCGGCTTCACGACGACTTCGCCGTTCTCGACATCAACGCGGAATCGGGAAGACGTTTTCCACAAACCGGTGATTGGCAGTTTCACTTTCTCATCGATGTGACGCTTCAGGAAACGTGCGCCGTAAGCGGTGTTGTAACCTTTTTCCGTCAGCAGGTTGACTGCAGCATCGCTGACGTCAACCAGCTTCCCCTGCCGCTCCATCTGCCGTCGCAGTTTCTCGAGATAGAGCTTCGCGATCTGTCGCACTTCGTCCATCGTCAGTGGCGAGAACACGACAATCTCGTCGATGCGGTTACGAAACTCCGGTGAGAACCGTTGCTCCGAAGCTTTCATCACTTCATTCTTTACCGCACGGAAGTCAGAAGCCGTCTTGGTGCCGAAGCCCAGAGGTTTCTCAAACTTCTTGAAGCTCTCGGAACCCAGATTGGACGTCATGATGATGATCGCATCCGAGAGATAAACCTTCTTGCCGCGTCCATCGGTCAACCAACCCTCGTCAAAGGCCTGAAGGAAGAGGTTCATCAGGTAAGGCGAAGCTTTCTCGACTTCATCCAGCAGCAGCACCGTGTACGGATTCTCGCGCAGTTGCTCGGTCAGTATTCCGCCTCGCTCAGATCCGACGATTCCGCGTGGCATACCGATCAGCTTCTCGATACTCACCGTGCCGTCGCTGTATTCAGACATGTCGATGCGAACCATCTTTTCTTCGTCACCAAACATGAACTCAGCAACAGCCTTCGCCAGCTCGGTTTTACCAACACCCGTTGGACCAAGGAACAGCAGCACACCATCTGGCTTGTAGTGCGACTCTTTCAGCGGACCTTTATTTAATCGCAGGCGCTGCGCGACGGCCTTGATTGCGTCCTTTTGCCCGATGACCCGGCGACCCAGCATCGCTTCCGTCATTGCAAAGCGGTCGCTCGTATCGCGGAAGATCATGTCGCGCGGAATACGCGACTCCTGCGAGATCACCTCGATGACGTGTTCCGGCTGGACCACCATCTTCTGCGGTTCATTGATCTCGACCTTGACGGCCGCGGTATCGAGCCAGCCGATCGCCTTGTCTGGAAGATGAAGATTACGAATGTACTTCGGCGCCATCTCTAAAGCGGTGTTGATGGCCGCATCGGAAATCTTGACCGAATAATTCTTCTCGAGCCGCGGGCGAAGTCCCAGCAGGATCTCGCGCGTTTCGTTAATCGAAGGCTCGACCACTTTCACCAGCCGGAAACGTCGCGCGAGCGCTTCGTCGTCGGCGATGTATTCCTTGTATTCGGAAAGCGTGGTTGCTCCGATGATGCGCATCTCACCGCGCGCTAACGCCGACTTGAACATGTTGGCGGCATCAGAAGATGTGCCGAGAGCTGCGCCGGCGCCGATGATCGTGTGCGCTTCGTCGATGAACAGAATCAGGTTATCGCGCTCTTTGACTTCGTCGATGATCCCCTTGATTCGTTCTTCAAACATGCCGCGCAACATCGTGCCGGCTACGATGCCACCCATTTGCAGTTGGACGATGTGCGAACCACGCAAACGCGAGGGAACCTTTTCAGGCTCCAGCTCGACGAGACGCGCGAGTCCTTCAATGACAGCAGTTTTACCGACACCCGGTTCACCAACCAGCATCGGTGAGTTTGCACGCTCACGATGGCAGAGGATCTCGATAATCTGTTGAATTTCTTTTTCGCGTCCGATGGTAGGCGGAATCTTATCGATACGTGCAAGCCGGTTGAGTGAGACTCCGAAGTGTTTCAGATAAGGCGGAAGTTCAAACTTCTTCCTGTTCTGCTCTTCTTCCTGTTCGCGTTTTTGGACTTGGGCGCGCACGTTTTCAACTACCGCTTCCGGGCTTGCACCCATGTTTCGTAAGACATCAACAAACAGGCTGTCATGATTGCTCAATGCTTCAAAGATGTCTGTGGCTTCAATAGTTTTACGTCCCTGGGTTCTGGCGCGATCCATCGCGCGCTTGAACAGGTCTGTGGTATCGGGACCGATGCGAAATCCCTTGCCCACATGTTGTTGCCGGCTACTGCTGAGCCGTTTTTCAATAGCCATTTTGACCACTACAGGGTCAAGCGATAACTCACGCATGGCAGAGTTGAACATATCCGGCTCCTCTACAGTCAGGGCCTGAAGAATATGCTCAACCGAAACGAAGTTCTGGTCACGACGGCGGGATTCATTTAACGCATGCTCCAGGATGCGCTGTCCGCTATCGCCAAATTTATCTTTGTATGAACCTAAATCAACCATAATCTTTTACGACCGGCGCACTCAATCAGATCAGCATTTCAAGGCGACGGTACTACTCAACTTTCAAACAACTCAGCTATCCAAGTTGCTGCACTTGGATGTCGCCAGCATAAGCGCCGTTGCGTTTCAATGCAATAACAATCCCGGCGCGAGTTCCCCTGCAATTTTCTTGCCGTTGATCGACTTCTCAGTTGTAATTTTTTCCCTGCGGGTGGCCACAGAGGGCCACCCTACAATGATTCAGTAACGACCATCTTTTGTAGGGGTGGCCCTCTGTGGCCACCCGTCGTCATTTAATAATCGTAATCATCGCCGCCCGGCATTGGCGGACCGGCTTTTTTCTTCTCCGGCAGTTCGGTGACCGCGGCCTCAGTGGTTAACAACAACCCCGAGATCGATGCCGCATTCTGCAAAGCGGTTCGCACCACTTTGGTTGGGTCAACAATTCCCGCCATCGCAAGGTCTTCATATTGACCTGTAACCGCGTTGAAACCTCTATTTCCCTTCAACTGTTCGACTTCCCCGACGACAACGGCGCCTTCACTGCCCGCATTTTCTGCAATCCGCCGGATCGGCTCCTGCAGCGCGCGTCGCACTATGTTCACTCCCGTACGAACATCAGGATCGTCGCCGTCATAATTCTCCAGGACTCTGGAAGCTCGCAGGAGTGCAACGCCTCCTCCGACTACAATCCCTTCCTGCGCGGCAGCTTTCGTCGCATTTAGCGCATCCTCGACACGTGTCTTGATCTCTTTCATTGCCGTTTCCGTCGGCGCACCGACTCTAACAACAGCAACGCCGCCGGCAAGTTTCGCCAACCGTTCCTGGAGTTTTTCACGATCGTAGTCAGACGTGGTCTCCTCGATCTGTTTGCGAATTGTTGCGACCCGGCCCTGCACTGCTTTGCGATCACCTCCACCCTCAACAATAGTGGTCGTTTCCTTATCAACGATCACACGCTTAGCCGTTCCGAGGTCGTCGGTGGTCACATTCTCCAGCTTGATGCCGAGATCCTCGGTTATCACTTGTCCGCCGGTCAGTGTTGCCAAGTCCTCGAGAATCGCCTTACGCCGGTCGCCAAACGCCGGCGCCTTCACGGCGCACACCTTGATAGTTCCTCTCAAACGGTTGACCACGAGCGTCGCGAGAGCGTCGCCTTCGATATCTTCGGCGATGATCAGCAGGGCACGTCCGGCGCCCGCTGTTTGTTCCAACAGAGGCAGAAGGTCGCGCATCGCGGAGATCTTCTTCTCATAAAGCAAGATGTATGGCTCGTCGAGAATCGCTTCCATGCGATCGGGGTTTGTAACGAAGTAAGGAGACGAGTAACCGCGGTCGAATTGCATTCCCTCGACTATATCGAGCTCGGTCTGCAATGTTTTAGATTCTTCAACCGTAACAACGCCGTCTTTGCCAACCTGCTCCATAGCTTCGGAAATGAGCCGGCCGATTTCGTGATCGTTGTTGGCGGAGACGGTGGCGACGTTGGTCAGCTCTTCCTTGCTCTTGACCTTTTTCGACATGCGTTCCAGTTCAGCAACCACCTGGTCCGTGGCCAACTGAATGCCACGCTGCAACGACATCGGATTCGCGCCAGCAGCCACGTTCTTCACCCCTTCACGAAAGATTGCCTGCGCGAGGACTGTTGCGGTCGTCGTGCCGTCGCCGGCCTTGTCGTTGGTCTTAACGGCGACTTCGCGAACCATCTGTGCGCCCATGTTTTCGTACTTGTTCTTGAGCTCGATCTCTTTAGCAACCGTGACGCCGTCTTTAGTGATCACCGGCGAGCCAAATCTCTTACCCAGCACGACGTTGCGACCCTTTGGTCCCAACGTCACGCGCACCGCGTTCGCTAGTGTGTCCACACCTTGAAGCATGGCATTGCGTGCTTCTTCTCTAAACTTCAATTCTTTTGCCGGCACTCTTGTCTCTCCTTATTTGTTATCCACAGATTACACAGACTGTGTTGCCTGTTGGGAAGCGCGTCCGACCTTCACACGCGCGGGACGCAGCAAGCGATCTCCCATGCGGTAACCGCGACTATATTCTTCAATCACTCTCCCGTCCATGTCGCTGTCTGTCTCTTCAGTGTCAACGGCTTCATGCAATTCCGGATCAAACCGCTCGCCCACAGACGCGATCGGCTCGACTCCGGCATTGGTCAATGCCGACTGAAAACTTGAAGCGATACGTCGAATACCGTCGAGAATTGGACCACGCGGTGCGTCTTCTTCTGAAGCAGCGTCGATTGCCCGGTTCAGGTCGTCCATGACCGGAAGCAGCATTGAAACAAACTTCGCTATCTCGCCGGCGGCGCGTTCGTCGGCTGAGCGATTCAGGCGTTGCCTTGTTTCGTCAGTCTCACGCTGGAGTTGTTGGCGCAACTGGTCGAAGCGCGCCTGAACCTCCTGCACCTGCTTTTCCGCCGCCTTGGTCCTGGCCTCGAGTTCTTCGACGTAAGTAGGCTTGAGGTTTGGACGTTCAGCTTCCGCGTTTACGTGTTCCTCACCACCTTGCGGATCGAGATAAATGCGACGTCGATCCGTGACCCTTAGCTCGTTTTGTTCGTTATCCATCGCTCGGTCCTTACTCCCCAGTTTAGAGTTCAAGCTTTAGCTTGTTTCGCAAAGCGCAGCCTAAAGGCTGAACTCTGAACTATTACTTCATGAAACCTTGATATCAATCTTCTTCGGTTTTTGCTCGCTGCGCTTCGGCAGGTGAATCTGCAAGACACCGTCTTTGTATTCGGCGCCGATCTTGGCCTGATCGACTGATGCCGGAACACTGAACGTACGCAGGAATCTTCCACGCGGTCTTTCAGCCCGATGCTGTCGTGACTCCGTAATTTCCCGCGTTCCTTTGATTACAAGGCGGTTCTCATCGATGTCGATCTCGAGCGCCTCGCGGTCGATCCCAGGCAAGTCCATCGCGATTAGATATCCCGAGTCGGTCTCGTAAATGTCTGACGTGGGCGTCCAATCAGCGCGCTCAAACTCGTCATCCGGCGATCCGGTGGCTGCTTGAGTGCGTCGCTGCGTGGCGTCTTCGAAAAGTCTGTTCATACGGTCTTGCAGCACCATCAGATCCTGCAACGGGTTCCACTGTTGTGACATGCTTCTTCTCCGAATGTTCTTATGCGGTCGCAAACGCCGCGTCAGTCTTGAATTCCAATTTGTCGCCATTAGCCGAAACGTGCACGGTTTGCCCTGGCAGAATCTCTCCTTGCAGGAGTTTCACTGCGAGCGGGTTCTGAATCAGCGATTGAATCGCGCGCTTCAAAGGCCGTGCGCCGTACGTTGGATCGTATCCTTCGCGCATCAGGAGTTCTTTTGCAGAAGAATCCAGGACGAGGGTGACGCCTCGATCCGTCAACATCTGCCTGAGACGCTCGAGTTGGACCTCAATGATCTGGCCAATCTGTTCGCGTGAGAGCTGATGGAACACAACCACGTCGTCTATGCGATTCAGAAACTCGGGTTTGAAATGCAGTCGCAGTTCCTGAACCACCGCTTCACGCACCTGTTTTTCATCGCCCTCGGCCGCCTGAATCTCACGAGAGCCCAGGTTCGAAGTCATGATCAAAACGGTGTTCTTGAAATCAACCGTTCGACCTTTGGAATCCGTCAACCGGCCGTCGTCGAGAATCTGAAGCAGAACGTTGAAAACATCAGAATGCGCTTTTTCAATCTCGTCGAAAAGGACGACTGAGTAGGGCCGGCGGCGAACTGCTTCGGTAAGCTGGCCACCTTCCTCGTAGCCAACGTATCCCGGCGGGGCTCCGATCATGCGCGCCACGGCGTGCTTTTCCATGTACTCAGACATGTCGAGCCGGATCATTGCTCGCTCGTCGTCGAATAAAAACTCGGCCAGCGCGCGGGCAGTTTCCGTTTTACCGACACCGGTTGGACCAAGAAAGATAAACGAGCCGATCGGGCGATTCGGATCCTGCAAACCAGCACGAGCACGCCTGACGGCATTCGCGACCGCAGTCAGCGCTTCCTCCTGACCGATGACGCGTTGGCCCAGTCGTCCTTCCATCGTTACCAGCTTCTGCATCTCGCCTTCCAGCATTCTCGAAACCGGAATGCCGGTCCACTTGGCAACAACTTCCGCGACGTCCTCTTCGTCAACTTCCTCTTTCAACATCACGCCGTCCTGCTGAAACTTAGCCAGCCTGTCCTGCTCAGCTTTCAGCTTACGTTCGAGTTCGGGAATCTTCCCGTACTGAATCTCAGACGCACGACCGAGTTCGCCGGCATTGCGAGCCTGATCGAGTTGCATCCTGAGTTGTTCGAGCTCGGCTTTGGCTGTCCGCATGTGATCGATCGCTTCTTTTTCAGACTGCCACTTGGCCTTCATCCCGGAAGAAGTTTCTCTCAGATCGGCAATGCGTTGCTCGATTTCCCGCAGACGCGCTTTCGACTTCTCGTCTTCTTCCCTTTGCAGGGCCTGTCGCTCAATTTCAAGCTGGATGATCTCGCGTTCCAACTGATCGATCTCCTGCGGGAGCGAATCGATTTCGATGCGGAGTCGTGACGCCGCCTCGTCGATAAGATCAATCGCCTTGTCCGGCAGGAAACGATCGGTGATGTAGCGATTAGAAAGAGTTGCGGCGGCCACAATCGCCGAGTCTTTGATACGAACGCCATGATGGACCTCGTAGCGTTCTTTCAAACCACGAAGGATCGCGATCGTATCTTCAACAGACGGCTCACCAACGTAAACCTGTTGGAAGCGACGCTCGAGCGCCGCGTCTTTCTCGATGTGCTTGTGGTATTCGCTGAGCGTCGTCGCGCCGACACAGCGGAGCTCACCGCGCGCCAATGCGGGCTTCAACATGTTGGAGGCATCGATCGCGCCTTCGGCAGCGCCCGCGCCGACAAGTGTGTGGAGCTCGTCGATGAACAGAACGATTTGTCCCTGGGCGTTCTCGATTTCTTTAAGGACTGCTTTGAGTCGATCTTCAAACTCGCCGCGGTACTTGGCGCCCGCCAGCATCGAGCCCAGATCGAGTGCCACCAGACGCTTGTTACGCAGAGTTTCAGGCACGTCTCCCGAGACAATGCGTTGGGCCAGGCCTTCAACAATCGCCGTTTTACCGACGCCGGGTTCACCGATTAGTACCGGATTATTTTTCGTTCGCCGCGAAAGAACCTGGATAGTGCGGCGGATTTCATCGTCGCGGCCGATCACCGGATCGAGTTTTCCTTTTCGCGCCAGCTCCGTTAAATCGCGAGCATACTTCGAAAGGGCCTGGTAATTCTGTTCGGCATTCTGGTCGGTGATCCTCGACCCACCGCGCATCTGCTCGACCACCTTCAGCAGATCGTCTTTGACGATTCCATGCTGGCGGAGAATCTTCCCAGCCTCGCCATCTTTCTCTTCGGCGATGGCGAGCAGGAGATGCTCGGTCGAAACAAACTCGTCCTGCATCTGTTCCGCGAGCTTCTGTGACGCGGTGAATATCTGGCTCAAACGCGAACTAAAATATTGTTGCCCGCCCTGCACACGAGGAAAGCGAGCCACGGCCGCTTGCGTGTCGTTGAGTACGACCGCCACGTTGGCTCCGAGCTTTCCGAGTATGGGCCTAACAATACCTTCAGGTTGTTCGAGCATCGCGATCAGCAGATGCTCGGGCTCAACCTGCTGGTGCTGGTTTTTCTCCGCAAGCTCGATTGCGGATTGAATTGCTTCCTGCCCTCGTAGAGTGAACTTGTCTAAACGCATGTTGATTTAGTAAATCCTGTAAAAAGACTCGAACGGGCTCGACATCGTATCCCAAACTACGACGAGCCCGCTCGCGTTTTACCGATCCGTCAAAGCTTTACCGCCCGCCAGTCGCCTCTTTGGTTTTTCCGGTTTGGGCTGTGGTCTCGATTGTCTTTTGCTGGGCGCCGGCTTGTGCTCCGGAGACTTCAATGCGACGAGCCTTGGTCTCTTCTCGTTTCGGCAATGTCACACGCAGCACGCCATTGTTGTACTCAGCCGTCGCTCCCTCGGCGGAAACGGTTTGCGGCAAAGTGAAGGAACGGGTGAAAGCGCCATACGAGCGTTCAACTCGATGGTAGTTGTCAGTCTCGTCAGTCTTTTCAAACTTTCGCTCACCGCGCAGGGTGATGACATTGTTCTCGATCGAGAGATCGAAGTCTTCCTGTTTCATTCCAGGGAGTTCGGCCTCGAGCACGATGTGGTCCTTGTTCTCATAAATGTCAACGCTGGGCGCCCAGGCGCCACGGCCAATGCCCTCATCACCGAAGGCGCGGGTCAGGTTCGTCGAAAACAGACGATTTACTTCTTCTTGCAAGGTCCGCAAATCACGGAACGGGTCGTAACGCATAACGTTCATGAGTGTCTTCCTCCTATATTTATTCCTTGTTATGAACCCTCAGCCAGTGACGTTTCCTAGCTGAGCGTGGCGTAATAATAAAGGTTGAGTGTCTATCTGTCAAGTCTGAAAAATGAGTCGCAAAAAGGCACAAAAAGCACAAAAAGCAGCGGAAGCCATTTTGTGCTTTTGGTGCTTCTTTGTGGCCTAACTTAGAGGCCGAAGAAGCGCTTGATGGCGGAGAGGATGCCGGCCGAGGAATCCGAGGTGGTGGCGGACAGGTCGGTTTGTGAGGCGAGTCCCTGGCGTCGTTCGGACATGATGAAACTGAGCGACTCGACCAGATCGGGGTTAGTATCAAACACTCTTTTCATAGCTGCGTGGCCGATTTCGAGTACTTCAGTTTCTTCGAGCGCCAGCACGTTGGCGGTCCTGGGCTCACCCGTAAACAGGGCCATCTCGCCAAAGAAGTCGCCTTCGTTGAGCGTCGCAACCGTCCTGGGCCGTCCATTTTCATTAACCTGGACCTGGACCTTTCCCTTGTGCACGACGAACATCGAAGAACCGGGATCTCCCGCACGGATCACCGTTTCACCCGGTGCGAAGACGTGGCTGACTGCCGCCTGGGCCAGCATCGTGGTTTCATCCGGGGACAGCGGCGCAAAGATATCGACGGCGGAGAGTCTTTCAGTGATCGCGCCGCCGTCGCCGTCTCGCATAGCCAGGCTCGCCCGGCGTTCAACGTGAAGGGTGCGCGTTGGGAAGGCGAAGTTCAATCCGGCGCGACGGAAGGCGTACCAGATCCTTTGCCGGATGAGGGCATCGGTATCGTTATATTTGGCGTAATCCTGAAGCCAATACTTCACCTCGTAATCGACACCGTTGTCGCCGAGATCTCGGATTCTTACTATCGGTGTGACTTTATCCGAAACGTTGTCGGCTTCGCGCACGGCCTCGCGCACGACGTGGATCGTTTTCGCCGGTGAGTCGGTGTAGAGAGTGTTAAAGAATACGACTCGAGCGTTCAGGTTATCGCGTGGACAAACCTCGATTGGCTCACGGGCTGCGTTGCTGTTGGCTATGAGGACCACGTGATTCGCGAAGGTTCGAACCTTAATAGCTCGCCAACTAATCTCCTCAACTACGCCAGTATGCCGCTGGGCGCCGACCGTGATGACGTCGCCAACCTGAAAGGGACGGTCAGCCTGTAAAGAAATTCCGGCGAAGAAGTTACCCAGGGTGTCCTGGAGCGCGAGTCCGAGGATGACACCGAATATGGCGGAGGTCGTAAAGAGCGCGCCGAGGTTCACGTCCGGAAACAAGAACGTAAAGGCAATCAGAAACAGAATCGTAAACGCGACGATCGTAAAGATATTGCGGATTAGCGTGGGCGCGTCGATCCGTTTCAGTCGAAAAGCGAGCGCAAATACGAGGAAGTTGAGAGCGCGAACAAACAGGTAGCCGACTATTCCGACCAAAAACAGCTTCACCGTGGTGATGATCGTGTCGGCGGAAGGAGAGGCGTTGGCGCCACCCATCCGGTGCTCGAGGAGCGCCTTGACCTGATCGGCGAATGACCAGAATAGATAAGTGGCGAGCAAAGCTATCGCCGCCGCCACAAAGAAGAGAACGAGCTTGTTAGTGAAACGCGCGCGAGTCACGATTTTGAGAAGATCTTTTACCACAGATGAACACGGATGACACGAATCTGAGTTCTGATTCGCGTCATCCGTGTTTATCCGCGGCCCAACATGCCTGGAAACAGCGTAATCAGGATAAAAAGCAGCGACAAAAGCGTGACCACGATCGCGGTCAGCCACGCGGCGATATTATAAAGAGGTCCGTTTACATGACTGCCCATCAGCTCGCGATTATTTACCAGGCGCAAAACTGCAAAGAGAACAATCGGAAGCAGCAATCCATTGATGACCTGCGTGACCAGCAAGACGCGAAACAGCGGCAGGTTTGGAACAATCGCGATCGCCGCGCCTACCGCGACGAGAAACGTAAACGTGCCGAGAAAGATCGGCGCTTCCCGGAAACTTCGCGAAACACCTTTTTCGAATCCTAAAGCCTCGCTTATTGAGTAAGCCGTCGCGAGCGGCAACACGCCCGCGGCCAGCATCGAGGCGCCAAAAAGTCCGATCCCAAAAAGTGTTTCGGCGTATCTTCCCGCCAATGGTCGCAAAGCGCGGGCGGCATCGGCGGCAGTCGATATCTCGATTCCGGATTTATGTAGAGTTGCCGCCGTTGAGATGATGATGAAGAAGACGATCAGAATCGCGAAGATGGTGCCCACCCAGACGTCTGTCTTTGTCTTCGCGTAGTCGTCCGGCGTAACTCCTTTTTCCACGACTGATGATTGAACGTATACCTGCATGTATGGCGAGATCGTGGTACCGATGACCGCTACAAATGTGAAGAGAAATGCGTGCTCCAGCTTGAACTCCGGTCTCACGAGACCGACCGCCACTGCCGTCCAATCGGGCCGCGACATAAACGCTGAAACGACGTAACCGAGAAAGACGAGCGACATCAGCAGAAACGCTCTCTCGACTCTCTTATAAGAGCCTTTTACTACCAGGAACCACACGGCGACAGCCGCTACAGGTACTGAGATAAAACGCGAGAGGCCAAAGAGCTCAGTGGCCGCGGCGATACCGACGAATTCGGAAACCGTCACACCGGCATTAGCTATCAACAACGCAAGCATTATCAAAGCCGTCCAACGAACGCCGAAACGCTCTCTGATTAGATCGGCGAGGCCTTTGCCCGTGACTGCGCCCATGCGCGCGCACATTTCCTGAACAATGCCGAGACTGATTGTGATTGGGATCAGGATCCAGAGAAGGGAATAGCCGAAGTCTGCGCCGACTGAAGCGAAGGTTGCGATACCGCCGGCGTCATTGCCGGCATTGGCGGTGATCATTCCCGGGCCGAGGATCGCCACGTAAGCGAGCAGACGCCTGCGGCGCGCGACTGTGCGCCGAACGCCCTGAGCGCCGCGACGCATTAAGCGTCGTCCGGCAGTTCGAACTGCTGCTCGCGGTTCTGCCACTTGGAGGTTCTCCGTCCTTCATAATTAACAACCACGGATTTCACGGATTCTAGCCGAAGAGGCGAGGCAAACGCAGTCTCCAATCCTTAGGCAAGAGAATTTCCATCGCATCGTCTACGGTTATGATTCCGAGTATATCCCCAGAGTCGTCGATAACGGGAAGCGCCAGCAAGTTATATTCGGCGATTCGTTGTGCCACCTCTTTTGCCGGCTCCTCCGGATCCGCTCGCTGAAATTCGGTACGCATCACTTCTTCGAGCGGCATCGATGGATCGGCCAGTATCAAACTGCGCAATGCAATAACGCCTAACAACTTCCATGAGTGCTCTTCCTCGACGACATAGAGGTAGTAGATCATGTTTGGCGTTTCCGCCATCTCGCGCAGCCTTGCGAGTGCTTCACCGACGGTGAGTGCTCGTGGCAGTGTGACAAATTCCGTCGTCATCAATCCGCCGGCAGTGTCGTCTTCATAAGGAAGCAACTCGACAACGTCGGCCTGCTCGTCGTGCTCCATCAAGCCGAGCAACTCTTCCGCCTTCTCTTCCGGAAGATCGCCGAGCACGTCGGCGGCTTCGTCCGGCGACATCCATTCGAGGATATCGGCGGCGCGCTCCTGGTCCATGTCTGCGAGTATTCTGGCCTGGCTTTCAGCCGGCATCTCTTCCAGTGTTTCAGCCGCGGTTTCATCGTCGAGAGATTCGACGACTTCCGATCCGTGGTGATATGAAAGCGCCTCCGCAAGGCGAGCAATCTCGACCGGGTGCAGGCGAGCAAGCTTATCGCTCGACGATTTCAACTGGACCGTAGCTGCATCGGTGGCGAGATAACCGACGTCGGCCCAATCGAGTACTTCTACGGGTGTTTTTGTGCCTGCAAATCCGGGCGGTGCAAGTCGTCGCCAGAGTCCCTGAAGACTGACGTCGGCGCCGGTCACCCGATATTCGCCGGCAGCTTCGATGATCTGAACATCGTTGACGCGAACCACTCGCTTGCCATCGACGTCGATGAGTTGCTTGTCGAGCACGTCGCGCGCAAGCAGTACTTCACTTTCACGACGCACGAACGGTCGTAAGTCAAGAATGTCAGAGTTCAGGCGCACGCCATGTTGATTCAACTCGGTGATGCGCCATCTCGGGAGGAAGAAATCACGGCGACGATAACGCGCGACGAAACCCGTGACCGGCGGATGATCATCAGCGCCGAGGCGCACAATCACATCCTTCACGGTCGCCACACGTTCACCTTCGAGATCGCGTATCGGCCGACCTAACACCTGCGACAAGTAGAGCATTAGTTTGCCATGATAACAGGAACCGCGGATCCGTGTTTATCCGTGGTTAGTCTTAGCGAGAAAATCTATAGCGAGCTCGAGGGCGCGGTCGTGGCGGGAGTAGATGTCGGATCTTTTGAGCGGGGATAGTTCGTCTGGCTTGATTCCGGCGCCTTCGAGGCGCACGCCGCCGGCGGTGCGATAGTCAAATTCACTAACGTCCAAAATACCTCCGTCGGGCAACGCGTGCCGGTTCCTAATCGCTAAAACACAACCACACGTCCCAGTGCCAATCACACGCGCGCGTCCTTTACTCTGTAGCGCTGCTGCAAGGATCTCTGCCGCACTCGAAGTACTTTCACTCGTGAGTACTACCATTGGGAGTCTAACCGGCGACAAGTTTGGTTTTCGCCACAATCGCTTCGAATAAGTTTGCAGTTCAAACGCAGCGCCGGAACGATCCGCGAATTTTCCCAGATTGATTCCCTCATCGAGGAAAAGTGATGCCACATCTGCCATCGCTTCGGCATCGCCGCCGCCGTTGGCCCGCAAATCGAGAATGATGCCTTTGGCGCCTTCCAGTACATCCGGGAGCGACTTCGAAAAATCCAGCGCGACGCTTTGCGTGAAGGCGTCGATCCTGAGCACAGCGATTTTGCCCTTGCGCTGATTGCTGAATCCCAATTGCCGCTGGCTCCAGTAACGTTGCAGCACCGCGGATTTTTGCTTGCCGTTACGAGTGATCCATTCGACTTTCACCGCCGTGCCTGCGGGGCCTTCGAAGATATTTGCGGCGGCTCGCGATCCAGCGATAGTGATGGGACGATCGTCAATTCTCACAATCACGTCTCCGGGACGAATGTCAGTTCGCGCCGCAGCAGAACCCGGTTCGACCTGAATGACTGTCGGCGAGCCTTCAATCTCGCGAATCGCCAGGCCGACAGTGATGAAGCGAGGACTCCACCAGTCAAACTTTTCATCCGGTGAATAGACTCGCGTGTGAGCATCTTTCAGCGACGCAATCATCTGGCGCAGCATTTCATAAAACTCGTGAGTGCCACTTGCCCGCGCTGCGAGCGGACGAAACACGTTCCGTTTTGCCTGCCAGTCGATCCCGTGAAACTTTGGATCGTAATAACGTTCCTGAATCGTTTCCCAAACGTCGTCGAAAACTGCGAGACGTCCTTCTGGTGTGGCAGTGGAAACCAGCGACGAATCATCACGAGAAGCTCGAACGGCGGGTTGGGCGAACCAGGCGCCGAGCGCCAAAACACAAAGCGCCAAAATGAAGCCGGCCCTCGAGATCATTCGGTTTCTTCCCATCTCCTACCTCGGTGGTTTGCGAAAGTTGTAGCGCAATAGCACCCGCATCGGTACCGGCGTGCCATTCTTCATTGCCGGGAAGAAGTGCAATTGACGAACAGTCGCAATGGTTGTCTCATCCAGTCCAAAACCAGCCCAGCGAACGATCTGTATTTCACCCACCTCGCCATCAGCTCCGACATCGACAGCCACATCGACCGTGGCTTCTGCATCTGCTCGAGCGGCGCTCTGCGGATACTCGGGCCGCAATCGTCGATAAGGCCGCGGCAGCCTGATACCCTGAACCTCGGCTGCCTTTTCATCTTCGGGCGCCTCCTCGATCAACGCTTCTGGGTTCGCCGCCAGTATTGTTCGCTGCGCGCGCTCATCTTCGTGAGCTTTTCGAATCACTGCGAGGAGGCGTCGTGTCAAAGCCTCGCCGGTGAGATACTGTGACAACTCAGCTTCCGCAACAGTTGCCTCTTTGTTTTCAAAACTTGGCCGTTCCCACAAAAGCAACCGGCCGGTTCGTGCGCTGATGAGAAAGATCGAACAATAAGATTCAAAATAAACGGGAGACTGAAAAGAGGACCGGCGCAGCGTTTGAGCATCTCCGATGACGTAAAACTCGACTGCGAGGCCGGCGCCAAGATCGCGTGCTTCAGTCACTGTAAGATTGAGCGAGCCGGAGTAGCCGATTCCTCTTGCAGCGGCTCGACTCAGATCAGCGTCGGCTACGACCAACTCCCCGCTCGAACGAAAGCGACCGCGAAGCGTCTCCGCTGCCAGTTTTGCGATTGGCGTCGCGCCAAAGTCCAGCACGCTTATGACGGGGCGTTCGCTTGTTTGCGCTTTAGCGTTTGTAACGCCGAGCACAAAAATCAGAACCAATTTAGCTAAGCACTTGTGCTTTTTGTGCCTCTTTGTGGCTATCACGATGATAGAGCTCGTAAACTTCCGTTTTCACATCGGCAGGAAAACACACTCGATGAAGCTCGTAAGCATGCTGTAGTCCTCTCACCACGTTACTGACTTCACTGATCTCTCGTATCTGCGGTGAAGCATAACCGCTCTCCACGTAAATGTGCGTCTTGGGTTCCGATTTCTCCGTCTCATAGTAGCCGTAGTAAGGCACGTCGCTGGCACGATCTTCAATGAAATAGTAATCCGGATCGAAACCTGCGCGCTCGATTGCTTGTCTCGCGTTCGTGAGAAATTCAGCTTGCTGGTCCAAAGGCATATCGAGATCGATGGCTTTGAACAGACGGCGCGCGATAAACCGGCGACTAAGGTCGCTCAAAATCGAATCGCCGGATCTTTGCCACTGCTTGATATGAAAGACGAAATCAGAATCGTCAATCTGCAAGTGCTCGCTGATAGTCAATGGCTCACGCCGCAGGATCTTTTCGAACGCAGTCCCCGTCGCATGCCAAACCTCTTTGCCTTCATCGAGCAACTTCAACGCCCGGCGGATAATGGAACGCAGCACAGCTTCGGCAGACCGCAGCGTGCGATGAAAATAGACTTGCCGAAACATGTAGTAGCGCGCTTGCAGGTATTCCTCAACCGCATAGATCCCGCGCGCCTGCACGTAGATTCGATCGGCAGCCTCGTCGATTGCAAGCGCGTTGATGATCCACTCGAGATCGTAGATTCCATACTTCGCGCCGGTCATAAGCGAGTCGCGCAACAGGTAATCCATACGATCGACGTCGAGCTGCGATGAAACGAGTTGAGCGAGTGCTGATGGTTGAAACTTCCCTTCGATGATCGCTGCGACTTTGAGTGGCAGGTCACTCGCGTGCGAACGCAACAGCTCCCCGATTTCGGATTGCTGGTCCATGATTACCTGCACGGTCCAACGTTCGTGATGGAAGTTGAGCACTTTCTCCATCACGTGCGAAAAGGATCCGTGGCCCACGTCATGAAGCAGCGCAGCCGCGCGGGCGGCAATTCTGTCGGCGGGATCGATCGAATAAGTTTCACCTAAACGGTCCAACACGCGCGTCATGAGATGCAGCGCGCCGAGCGAATGAGTAAAGCGAGAATGTTCGGCGCCTTGATACGTGTATAGACCAAGGCCGAGCTGCTTGATGCGGCGCAAGCGCTGAAACTCCGCAGCGTCGATCAGGCGCATCATCAACTCGCCTTCATCGGTATCGGTTTGCAGCCGGATGATGTTGTGAACGGGATCGCGATAGATGCGTTCAGGCATTGCGCAAATCTTATTACAGGATTACCGGATTAGACAGATTGTAAAAAGATTTTTAGCAAAATTTCTGTCTCCGGCGACTCGCCCCTCACACGGTTGAAATTTCTGGATTTTCCCATTTTTTTGGATTTGATCGAACACGGTGGTCCTATCGCGGGACGTTGAAGTCTACGAATACTTAGCGAATCGTCCAAAATGGCGTGTGGGCATGGCAATTGCGAAAATCCGGCCCGGACGAAGCCTCTTTTTAGCCTCGTTTGGAATTCTCCCGGTGCTGCCAATAAGAAATAGGTGCTCACAGGAGGGCGGCAGCATGTTGTTCTACATCAAGAAAGGAAAGCAGAAAATGAAGAATGTTTTGAGGTTTTTAATAGTTGTTTGTCTGGCATTCGCTTCATCAGCGGTGTTGGCACAGACCACCCTCACTACCGGATCGATCGCTGGTGACGTGGTCGATACGAATGGCGCCATCGTACCTGGCGCAAGTGTCAAACTTAGCGGGCCGCTAGGTGAACGCACGACCATTACAAGCGAGCAAGGACACTATACCTTTGAGAATCTCGCACCCGGTAACTATACAATCCGGGTCGAGAAGGAGAATTTTAAGGCCGCGGAACTAACGGAAGTAACAGTTCTGGTCAATAAGACCATAACCACCAACATTACTTTGCAGCCAGGACAGATTTCCGAAGTCGTTACGGTTACAGGTGGCGGCAATGCGGTCGATCAAGCGACTACAGCGATCAGTTCAAACATGAACGATCAGTTGTTTTCTAACATCCCGGTTCAGCGCGCCGTTTCAGGATTGTTCTATCTGGCGCCCGGCGCTTCAGATGGCCTCGGCGGAGGCAGAGACAATCCGTCTATTTCGGGCGGATCGGCGCTTGATAACTTGTACGTCGCAGACGGCGTGAACATTACTGATTCAGCTTTCGGCGGTATTGGTACCTTCTCCCGGTCATACGGGTCTCTCGGCACTGGTATCAACACCTCCTTCGTAAAAGAAGTTCAAATCAAGACTGCCGGTTTTGAACCGCAGTACGGTCAATCCCAGGGTGGCATCGTGAACATCGTGACCCAATCAGGCGGTAACGAATATCACGGCGCTATCTATGGCTTTGCGAGTCCGAAGTCCTTCGAGGCAACCAGGAAGCAACCCGACGATTTTCCTCGTCGCAATCCTGGTGGCAAGCTCCTGCATCAGGAAGGATATGACGCCGGTGCGGACATCAGCGGTTATGTGCCTGGCGCTCGCAACAATCTGTTCTTCTTCGGATCTTTCAACCCCACCGTGAAACGAGACATCGTCCGTGGTGCGGAAGCAAACTCGCTCAACCCAGTCGACTCCGGATTGAGAATCATCCGCGGTCCTGAATTCGCTCTTCGTACGCGTACATACAACTACGCTGCGAAGGGAGAATGGTTGATCAACCCGAATCACCAGGTGACATTCTCGATCTTTGGTGATCCTTCCAAGACGAATAATTCTTCCTTTAGAAGTCTTATTATCGACAATACAACCTCTGACAGCATTCTGGATTACGGAACGCGAAACATCGCTATCAGATACAACGGCACGTGGTCGCCCACTTTGACCTTTAACGCATCGCTGGGCCTCGGCCGGACGCGCTTCGATGAAACCGGGTTCCCGGCTATTACCCAGATTGCTGACAGACGCAGCTCTGATCAGTTGAATATCCAAGCTTTAACCGGGCACCTTCCCGCTCGCGGAAACTTCACCGCAGTCGGCTTGGGCTTCTTTGAGCCAACTAACAGCAGAACCAGACGCGCCGATTTCAACCTGTCGAAGATCCACGACATGTGGGGTCAGCACACGCTCGGGATTGGTTACACATTCCAACGCGGTCTCTATGATGGAGTCCGTGACCGCAGTGGTCCGAAAGTGACGATTCCAACTGGAAACGGCATTGCTACGGGCCAAACAGCGAACATTCAGTTGAGGCTGCGTTTCCGGCCGAGCGCTACAGTCGGAACCGATCCCAACGGTTTGCCGCTGTTCCCAGTGCAGTTGGACAATGGTACGACCGCGCTGGTACCGGTTCGTCTCCAGGTTATTCGCGGTGAATTTGGAGATACGAACTTCTCCACGTTCTCGAACTATCATGCCGGCTACGTTCAAGATACCTGGCGTTTCAACAAGTACATCACTGGTCTCTTCGGTTTGCGATGGGAGCAGGAACAGTTGAATGGAAACCCAGGGTCGAATGGCGCTCGCATCCACTACACACTGACTGATAACTGGGCTCCACGTCTTGGCGTCACAGTCGATCCACTCGGCCATGGAAAAACGAAGGCCTTCTATAATTACGGACGGTTCTTCGAATACCTGCCTCTCGATTTGGCTGAACGCTCCCTCTCGTCTGAGAAAGATTGGACGGGAAGTTTGTTTGTTCCCGAATTTACAACTAATGGCGCCGGACAGAAGATAGCTGTTATCAATCAGTTCGGTACTGTAAATCCGGTCATTGATGCCACACATCAATTGCCCGGAGGAACAACGATCTCAGCTCAGGATCCGGCAAACGCATTCTCGCCGGGAACTAAGCTCGGATTCACAGATGAACATACCTTCGGTTTTGAGCAGCAGTTGCCGCATAACTTCACGTTCTCGGCACGCTATATCGATCGCCGCTCAAAACGGATTATTGAAGACGCAGCCGTGCTTTCTCCGGAGGCTGCACTCGCCGGCATCAATCAGGTGTATTCAATTGTCAACATCAGTAGCCACTTGGATGCCTTCACCAATCTTGTGCCGTTTATCTTCAACCCGACCTTCGCAGGCGGCAACATCACGAACACTCCCGCTGGCTGTGCCCAAACTGGCGGTCAGCCAGACTTCTTCTTTGATAATGGCTCAAAGTCCGTCTGCTTTGCGCAGACCGGTATTGATGCCGATGCAAACACGTTTGCCATTCCGGACGGGAAGCCAGACGGGTTCCCGGATCCCGTGCGTAATTACAAGGCACTCGAGATCGAGCTTAATCGCCGCTTCTCGAATGGTTGGCAGGGCTTCTTCAACTGGCGCATAGCCAAGTTGGAGGGCAACTTCGAGGGACACCTGCGTAACGACAATGGCCAAACTGATCCTGGCATCAGCTCATTGTTCGACTTTACACAGGGAGATCTCAACCTGCTGGGCGATCAATTTGCCGTTGGACCACTCAACAGCGACCGGCGTCACATCATCAATGTGTATGGCAGCTATGCCTTTGATAAGGCTCGTGGCTGGCACACGTTGAATGGACTGAACCTCGGTCTGAATATGCGCTATGAGACGGGACTTCCAATTAGTAAACTCGATCCGCATCCGGTTTACCTGAATACGGGCGAGGTTCCAGTTGGAGGCCGCGGCAGCCAGGGTCGTACTCCAAATTACGCACGCTTTGACGTCCACACCGATTATTCGTGGGGCATCACTGAGAACACGAAGGTGAAGTTCACGGCAGATTTCTTCAATGTCTTCAACAGCCAGAAAATCTGGCGCGTTGACGAGAACAATGCGCTCGACTTTGTGGGCGCCGGAAATCCGCCGAATCCCGACTTCCTCTCGCCACGGCCATATCCAAGCTTTGGGTACCATCTACCATTCAACTTGAGGCTGGGTGTCAGATTCGAATTCTAATTTCGATTCGGCAACGAATCTCTGCAGGGAGGAGACGCGAGTCTCCTCCCTATTCTTTTTCCAGTGAGTCGGGTATCATTACTGTCCCTTACTCATTGACCCCTTAATTCCGTCAGTCACGGGAGTACTAAGATGTTCCGACCAGTGCTCTACTCCGCCATAATCCTGATCGTGATTTGTAGTGCCGGCGCGGTCGTACACGGCCAACGAGTTCCGCGCCCCAGTGCGGTCCAATGGCAGGTGCATGGTCAGGTTCGCTATGCACAAGGTGGCCGTCCGGCCGAGTTTGTCTTGGTGCGGCTGGAGAGTTTTGGAGGCGGTTTAGCCGGCGAAATAACAACCGATCGCAATGGTCGATTCACATTTACAGGAATAGCACCCGAACTTTACGTTGTGTCCGTTAGAGTCACCGGCTTTAAGGAGATACAACAGCAAGTCGATCTTCGCATCAATGTCAGTGATTACGTTCAGTTGCAACTGGTTTCGGAAGAGAAGAATTTCCCGGTCGAGTCAACGCCGAAACGCGCAACCGTAGTTGATGCCAACATACCAGAAGCCGCACGCACGGAGTTCGAGAAAGGGCGTTTTGCTGTTTTGCAGGGAAATAATGTGAATAAGGGCATTGTCCACCTGGAAAACGCGGTGCGGCTTTACCCGCAATACCTGGAAGCGCTGTTGCTACTCGGTACTGCATACATGGACAAGCAGGATTGGCCGAAGGCTGAAGCTGCTCTGCAACAGGTACTCGCCCGCGATGCCAAGACAACTGGCGCATACTTCGCCCTCGGCGAATTGTACTTGCGACAGAAAAAATATCACGAGGCTGAGGCAAGCATGCTTGCAGGGGTTCATCTCGAACCTAAATCGATCCAAGGGCATTTCCTGCTCGGGCGCCTGTACTATGAACTCGGCGATCTCCCGAAGGCTGGACCACATGTGGGAACGGCGCTGCAATTGGATCCGAGATTCGCTCGAGGACATCTGCTCGCTGCGAACATTCTGTTACGCGTCCGTCAAACTGAAAATGCGTTGGTTGAGTTTGAAGAGTACTTACGTTTGGAACCCAAAGGCCAATTTGCTGAGCAAACAAGACAGACTGTCGCCAGGCTCAAACACCAGTCTCCGTAGAATTCCATGTTGATATCATAATCTCCCCCGTTAATAAAAATTAAGTCTGAAGGAGAATTTACCAATGCAGGCTCGATTGTTGCCCATTGCACTAATTTCATCTCTGCTGCTGTGTACCGCGATGGTTGTATCCGCACGCGAGAGCAAAAACAGCGAGGTGACCGTTTCGGGGCAAATCAGTGGTCAGGTGCGGTACGCTGATACCAGACAACCCGCCTTTAACGTGCTCGTAAGCTGCGACAAGGTCATTGGTGGTTTAGTTGCGCAAGTCCTGACCGATAGAAATGGACGATTCAGTTTCACGAATCTCGAGCTTCTTCAATACAACATTACCGTGCGAGTGAGCGGCTATGTCGAAGAAACGCAGACTGTCGAGCTCATGACAACATCAAGCGCTTATTTGCAGTTTCAGTTAAAACCGGATAAGCCAAAGCCTGCGGCAACAGTAAATCCCGGGGTTGTCGATGCCGCGATCCCGGACGATGCAAGGCGGGAATTCGATGCTGCTTCAAAGGCATTAGCAACCGGAAAGAAGGAAGGAATTGAAGAGGCGGTTCGTCACCTCGAAAAAGCTCTGAACATTTATCCGCGTTTCTCTCAGGCTGCTTTGATGTTGGGCACGGCATACATGGATCTTGGACAGTTGGATAAGGCGGAACGTTCCCTCAAGCACACGTTGGAGATTAATCCGCAGGCGGCCAATGCTTTGTTCGCGCTGGGCGAGCTCTATCGCGAACAGAAGCTGCATGACCAGGCGGAAAAAACTTTACTTCAAGGACTAAGTATTGAGCCACGTTCCTATCAGGGACACCTCAATCTAGCTCGCGTGTATTGGGACACTGCTGCGCAAATGAAAGATGACGCGCAAGCTCGTCCACCTCTCGAAAAAGCGTACGAAGAAGTCAAGAAATCACTCGAGCTGAATCCAAATTTTGCGCCTGCACACGTGGTCAAAGGTAATCTTCTACTGCGAGTGCGGCGTGCTCAAGACGCTCAACATGAGTTTGAAGAGTATTTGAGGTTGGACCCAAACGGGCCGTTCGCAGAGCAGGCCCGAACAACTGTAGAGAGGATAAAAAAGGCTTTGGCGAGTCAGCCCCCTGCGAAGCAAACGCCTTAATCACAGACGGGACCAATTGCAACAGGGTGAGTAAACGCTAGTTTCTCTTCAGGTCGAGGAGGTGGCCGAGTTTTTCTTTCTTCGTGCGCAGGTAACCCGCGGCGTCTTCCGACGAATCAACCTCGATCGAAACTCGTTCGACGATCTTCAACCCGGCCTCTTCCAGTGCTTGAAGTTTCTTAGGATTGTTCGAAATCACCTTCACACGACACAGGCCAAGGTCGAACAGAATCTCGGCACACTGCTTATAGTTTCGCAGATCGACGGCCAGGCCGAGTCTTTCATTCGCTTCGACTGTGTCCGCTCCCTGGTCTTGCAGGGCGTAGGCGCGGATCTTGTTCACAATACCGATGCCGCGACCTTCCTGCTGCTGGTAAACAATCGCGCCACGGCCCTCCTGCTCGATCATCTGCATGGTTTGGTGAAGCTGTCGCCCACAGTCGCATTTGGTCGAGCCAAAAACATCGCCGGTAAGACACTGAGAGTGAATCCGGACCAGAGTGGGTACGTCGCGGTTCATTTCACCTTTAAAGAGAGCGACAAACTCTTCGTTTGTCGTCAGTGAGCGATAGGCTGCAATCTGAAAATCTCCCCACTCTGTGGGCAAACTCGCAACCGCAACCCGCTCGACGGTTCCAGTCTCAACTGACTCGCAACAAGTTCCAAAAGGTGGTTTTTCTAATGAGTGTACTTCCATGGTAGTAAATCTGAGTAAAATTGGTCAGGCGATTATACCGCACGGCGCCGGGAAACGTTAAATAGGTCCTATAGGACGGTAGTGTCATTATTTTCTCTGCGTATCTCTGCGTTCCTCTGCGCCCTCTGCGGTAAACATGCGCGAGGATCCTGTTTACCGCAGAGGGCGCAGAGGAACGCAGAGATACGCAGAGAAAGAAATGGCTATGTCCTATATTCTGAAACCCACTGGCGGGCAGCGCGTGTAAATCTTCCGGGGTTTGCGATTGGTTCCTCAGGCCGTGTATGCTTCTCCGGCCGGCCTGCCCGTAGGTTTTCGGTAAGGAATTTCTCGAGTGACTAATAGTCTCAACCTGGCCTCAAAACCATTTAATAATCGTATTCTGCCGTGGGCTTTGACCGCGATTGTTCTTTTTGTCTCCGCCATTGGATTGGTTCTGGTGGTGCGGCTGACCACCCGAGCTAATCAGGATGCGCGCACCGCCGAGGCAGAAATCAATACATTGAAGCAGCGTGAACAGGGCCTGCTCCAGGCGGCCCAGCAGATGAAAAACTCGTTCACGCCCGACCAGCAGCAAGCTTTGCCGGCCGCTCACCAACTCGTCGATCGAAAAGCGTTCTCATGGTCCGGACTGCTTGCGGATCTCGAGTCGTCGCTTCCGGGCAATGTCAGGGTTTCGCGCATCGCCGTTCGCGACGTGACCAGGCAAGCCAATCAAACCATCGCGCAACTCGACCTGGCAGTGTTCGCGAAAAACTCCGCAACCATCAGCGACATGATCTCGGCCATGCATCAGGAAGGTATCTTTGAAGCAGAGCTCAGGAACCAGAACCTGCAAAAAGGCCGTGGCGAAACCGGAACTGAATACGAGCTCTTTGTGATTTACCGGTCGCGCCCGGGTCGTGCTATCGAGAGCGTTGCCGAGGTTGAGGGTGCTCGCAAGGCTGACAGCAGCGAGGTTCCAAGATGAACGCAGAACTGAACACAGAACCTCGACCCCAGGCGCGCGCTTATAACGCACGCTTCAGCGAGTTTCTCCGCTCGCGCCGGGGCAGGATGTTTGGTGTTGCTGAAGTCGTCGCGTTGGCGGGCAGTTGCTTCGTGCTGGCTCTCGTCTTGTTGAGCTATCTCTATTTTCTCGTTCCTGCTCGTTCGCGCGTGGCTTCATTGAATGCGGATCGCAAACAGTTGCAGACCAATCTGCAAACGCTCGACACTGTTGTTAATAAAGAGCAGAACACGAAAGATCAGGTTGATCGGGTTGCCGCGAGCCTGTCGAAGTTTGAAACTGCGCACCTGATGCAAGAGGATCAGGGTCGCCTCGATTTATATGAAGAGCTTAACCGGCTGATTGTGAAGAATGGAGTGCGAAACACTTCAGGTCCGACTTACACGCCGCTCGATCCCACCGGCAGTAAGTCGGCTTCCGGAAAATCTGTAACAACAAAGTGGCAGAGTTTCTACCCGGGCATCGCGGTGATGGTTACAGTTGAGGGACAGTACCAGGACGTTCGTCGTTTTATCCGCGACGTCGAGCGCAGCAAACAGTTTGTCGTTATCAATGAGGTAGAGCTGCAACGCGCCAACGAGAACAGTGCACCGGTTTCTGCTGGGGAAGGCGGCGGCGGTTCGGGCACACGCGCGTCACTCGTGAGTCTACAGTTGAATATGACGACCTACTTCCAGCGCGAGAATGGCGCGAGTACTCCAGTCGCTGGTCAGGAATAATGAAATGCCGTTAGTCGATCTGAGCAAACCCGGAGAAAAGAAGAAACTCATTTGGGCCGCGGTCCTGGGTTTAGTTGCCATCGTGTTTCTCTGGTGGACATTGATTGGTTTCAACAGCGGCACTCCGACTGTAGCCAGACCCACTGCGACTCCGACTCCGCAAAGGACCGCTCAGAATACGCCCAGATCGAATGGAACGGTCTCGCCGGAAGTAAAGAACCTCGAGGCTTACACTGAAGTCAGGTATGAGACTGCTTCGTATAATGCTCCGGAGGCGAAGCGTAACATCTTCGCTTACTACGAGCCGCCGCCGAAGCCAGTTGCGACTGCTGCCACACCAACGCCGACCCCGGAACCTTCTCCCCCAGTTCTGCTCGCGTCCGTTTCTCCGTCGAACGTGTTTGCGCGCACAGGGGATTTCAAACTCGAGGTTTCCGGTGACAAGTTCACACCCGACCAGCGCATCTTTGTAGATGGCCGCGAGCTCGCCACGGCTTACAAGAGTCCACAGCAGCTTTCGACGACGGTGTCAGCTTCGTTCATCGCGAGTCCCGGTGCGCGCCAGGTCGTCGTTCGTACACCTGACAACCGGCTCTTCTCAAACCCGTTGACGATAAACGTCGCGGCGCCGCCGACGCCGAACTACACATATATCGGAATCATCAGTCCGACGAATCGAGTTGACGAGATAGCTCTGATTCAGGAGAAGAACAACAAGAACATTATCAACGCGCATCGCGGCGACGTTCTAAGTGGACGATTCCGCGTGACCAGCATTTCTGAAAAAGAGGTCGTGCTGGTTGACACCAGTTTGAGGATCAAACACACCATCCCGATGAGCGAAGGTGACAAGTCAGCAGGTCCTTTGTCGCGCCCAACGCCGAAAGTTGATGCTGAAGATGACGAACCTTAACGCCACACGCGACCACAATATATGCGGGTCGAGCGCAGCAGGCTCAGCGCGCGCCTCCAGCGCTGTTTCCGTCCTCGCGCGGCGATCTGAGGCCGGCTACACCCTGGTTGCGTTGCTGGCGCTGATGACTGTCGTCGCTCTATTTGCGATGGCAGTTGCGCCCAGTGTTCAGCAACAAGCGCAACGTGAGCGCGAGCAGGAAGCGATCTTTCGTGGCGAACAAGTAGCCGATGCGATTCGAGATTACTACCGTTATCGACAGAGTACGGGTCGCACGGCGGGCGATCAAGCATTACCTACGTCGATGGACCAGTTGCTGGAGGGAATACCGATTCCAGGCGGATCAAAGAATCGTCAAATCTTGCGCGCGTCTGCTGCGCGCGATCCGCTCACTATCGAAGGTGAGTGGCGTTTCATCTTGCCTCGCACCCAGGGGTTAATCGACTTTCAGCAATCCGTGATGTTCTACGCCGGCAACGTTCTTCCTCCCACGCGCGATCCGCAAATGGCGCAATTACAACAATTTGCAGTTCCCCAGTTGACCAGTGTCCTTAATCTCGGCGCGCTTTCTTCATCGCGCACAACGTCGTCAGTCGATGATGATGCGAGTGGTCCATTCGTCGGGGTCGCGAGTCGCAGCAAACGAGAATCAGTGCTGACTTATTATGGTATCGAACGACACGATCAGTGGATCTTCACTCCGCTCTTCCGTTAATAACAGGTTGGACCACCTGGTCCATCACGCTCAATCCACTTCAACTTTCAATACTGCATGCTGCAACTTGTCGCGCGCGTTGCGAGAGTTTCGACTGTTCGCTTCATAGATGGGATCAACTTAGATCGATCGCGCCCTGGTGTTGCACGAGACCTCATCAGTGAGTCGATCGCACTCGTCTACGCTGCAAAAAAATTTTCAACAATCGAGTAATAAGTTATTGACATCCGCAGTAATTGCGTTTATATAGCAAGATGTTGTGCGCCGTTTACTCTAGCCCACAAGAACGAAGCAAGCACATCATCTTGTGGTCAGGGACGAAACAACAAACCAAACTTTGAAAGAAGGAGCACATAGAAGCTATGGCAACTAAAAAAGGTGGAAAGAAGGGCGGCGGAGGCAAGAAGGGCGGAGGCAAGAAGGGCGGAAAGAAGGGTGGCGGCGGCGGAGGCGGAACCAAGAAATCCTCCAAGAAGAGATAAGCCGAACCAGCAGGTTACACGAACCTTCCACTGGCGCACAAAAACATCTGAGGCCGAGCGGCCTCGCAAAAGAAACGACGAGACCTTCAAGCGAAGCTCGTCGTTTCTTTTTGTTCTTGGTATAGGTCCTATAAGACCTACAGGACATATCGGGCCTATACTTACTTCATGCTCAGTGTCGCGCTGGTAGAACCGGAGATTCCACCCAACACAGGCAACATCGCTCGCCTGTGTGCTGCTACTTACGTTCCGCTTCACATCGTTGGTGTCACCGGGTTTCGCATGGACGATCGCGCGTTGCGACGAGCGGGACTGGATTACTGGCCGGAGGTGAAGCTGACGCGTCACCGGGATCTCGAGTCGCTTTATCAATCATTGCCTGAAGCTCGATTCGTATATCTCACCACAAAAGCGGATCGCCTCTACAATGAATGGACTTTTCAGCCTGACGACTGCCTTGTCTTTGGCCGGGAAACGCGTGGTCTTCCTGAAGAACTCCTGCGCGCTAATTGGGACAACTGTCTGAAGATCCCGATGCCGAATCCGAACGTGCGTAGCTTGAACCTCGCCACCGCCGTAGGTATTGTGCTTTTTGAAGCATTGAGACAAACGAACCAATTCACCACGGATAAACGCTGATTTCTGATGCTCGAACGAAAAGACATTCGCAACATTGCAATCATAGCCCACGTCGATCACGGCAAAACTACTCTGGTGGACGCGATGCTGCGCCAGTCCGGTACCTTCCGCGAGAATGAACAAGTGCGCGAGCGCGTGATGGATTCCATGGATCTCGAACGCGAGCGTGGCATCACGATCATGGCGAAGAACACCGCCGTTCGTTACCGCGACGTGAAGATCAACATCGTCGATACGCCCGGCCACGCCGACTTCGGCGGCGAGGTCGAACGCGTTTTGAAGATGGTTGATGGTGTGATGCTCCTGGTCGATGCTGCTGAAGGATGTTTGCCGCAGACCAGGTTCGTGTTGCGCAAAGCTCTCGAAGCGCGGTTGCCGGCCATCGCCGTCGTCAACAAGATCGATCGCAGCGATGCTCGCCCGGCGGAAGTTGTAGACGAGATCTACGAGCTGTTTCTGGATCTCGATGCCAACGATGAACAGATCGAGTTTCCGATTCTCTATGCTGTTTCTCGCGAGGGAACGGCAAAGCGAAACCTGGAAGACAAGTCCGACAATCTGAAGCCACTGTTTGAACAGATCGTCCAATCGATTCCACCACCAAGAGAGCTGCGCACTGACTCGCTGCAATTGCTCGTCGCTAATCTCGACTACAACGACTACGTCGGTCGCCTGGCGATCGGACGCATCTTTTCCGGTGAGATTAAGATTGGCGATCAGATCGCGGTCGTGAAACCAGATCGCTCGCTGCAAAAAACGCGAGTCTCACAGCTTTACGTTTTCGAAGGTCTGAAACGAGAACCGGTTGAGCAGGCCGGCTGCGGCGAGATCGTCGCGCTCGCAGGGATCGAGAACATCAACATCGGCGACACGATCACTTCGCCTGAGAATCCTCAACCATTACCGTCGATCGCTGTCGATGAACCCACGATCGCCATGATCTTCAGCGTCAACAACTCACCCTTCGCCGGACGCGAAGGAAGGTTCGTGACGTCGCGCCAGATCAAAGAACGACTCGATAAAGAGATCCTCGGCAACGTTGCGATCAGAGTCGAAGAAACGGAGTCGCCCGATCAATTCAAAGTCTCGGGGCGCGGTGAATTGCAGTTGGCAATCCTCATCGAGATGATGCGGCGCGAGGGATATGAGCTCCAGGTGTCCAAGCCGGAGGCGATCACGCGCAAAGCCGACGGCAAGACGCTCGAACCGATTGAGGCGGTGGTTATCGATTGCCCTGACGAGTTCATCGGCGTGATTACCGAAGCTCTCGGGCGGCGCAAAGGGCAGATGACAAAGATGGTCAACCACGGCACGGGCCGCGTTCGTCTCGAATTTGAGGCGCCGTCGCGCGGTTTGATCGGGTTTCGCAACGAGTTTCTGACGGAGACGAAGGGCACGGGCCTGCTGAATACGATGTTTCTTCGTTGGGGCGAATGGCAGGGATCAATGCGTGGCCGCTCGACTGGTTCGCTCGTGGCTGACCGCACCGGCGACACTACGACGTATGCTCTTTATAACCTGCAAGAGCGGGGCACGCTTTTCGTCAGACCGGGAACACGGGTTTACGAAGGCATGATCGTGGGCGAAAACGCGCGGGCCGTAGACTTGGATGTGAATGCAGTGAAGGAAAAGAAACTTACCAACATGAGGGCTTCCACTGCCGATGAAGCGATGCGCCTCGTTCCGCCAAAGGAACTATCGTTGGAACAAGCGCTGGAGTTCATTGGCGACGATGAGCTGGTGGAAGTTACTCCCGAATCGATACGGTTGCGGAAGCGTGTCCTTGCCGCGAATATGCGACCGAAGCGCAAAGAGCCACTAAACTCTGACTGAATAAAGCCACAAAAAGGCACAAAAGGCACAAAGAATGGGACACTCCTTCCGGCTGCCGCGAGTTTATCCGCTGACTGATGTTCGACTGTCGGGGCTGTCGCATGCCGAGCAAGTCGAACTGCTGAGCCTCGGAGGCGCTTCGCTTATTCAACTTCGTGAGAAGCGAATGCCGGCTGTGGAGTTTTATGACGAGGCAAAGGCGGCGGTGGCGCTTGCTGAGCGAAATGGAGTCAAGCTGATCATCAACGATCGTGTGGATATAACTTTGGCTGTTGGGGCTCACGGCGTTCATCTCGGTCAGGACGATATGCCTCCCGAAGCCGCACGCAGACTACTTGGACCGGAAGCCATCATCGGTTATTCGACTCACACAGTGGAGCAGGCGTCAGCGGCCTTGACCCTTCCGATCGACTACATCGCGATCGGTCCAATCTTCCAAACTGCGACTAAGACTGATACGTCTCCGGTGCTTGGTCTTGAGGGCTTGCGGGCAGTTCGACAAGCTATCGGTAAGTTCCCGCTAGTCGCAATCGGCGGCATCACCCGCACCAACGCTGTCGAAGTTATTCAGGCCGGGGCCGATTCAATCGCCGTGATAAGCGCGCTGTTATCCGATCCGCATCAGATCCCTGACACCACACGAATCCTTTTCCAGTCCTGTAAAAGATAATTTTCTTGCGTTTGTCACTGTTATGCGCGAGAATCGGAGCCGGTTCGCACTTACTGAACCGCCCCACCCTGTCCAGAGGTCAAATGAGTTTCTTCGATTTACCGCCAATAATCGAGCGCATGTTGCTGGTCTCTGACAAGATCAGCGACCTGAATTTTTCGGTCGGCCAGCTCCCGCAGGTGGAGATAAACGGAAAACTCACCCCGGTCCAGCCTCTCGGAATGCAGAAACTCTCTCCTTACCAAACCGAGGTCATCGCGCTCACGCTGATGCATGGCAATCCCGACGCTGCCGAGCGGCTCGCGCGCACGGGAACAGCCGATCTGAGCTACTCCCTCCCTTCACGAGCCCGCTTTCGCGTGAACATTTTTCAGCAACGCGGGGTCTACTCAATCGTCATGCGGGTGATCCCGACGGACATTCCTACCTTGAAGTCTTTGAGTTTGCCCTCGCAGTTGGCCGACATCGCCGAGCTTCGCAACGGACTCGTTCTGGTAACTGGTCCAACCGGTTCCGGCAAGAGTTCCACCCAGGCCTCGATCATCGACATCATCAACGAGAAAAAGTACTACCACGTCGTCACGATCGAAGATCCGATCGAATATCTTCATAACCACAAACGCTCGACGATCAATCAGCGAGAGGTCGGCCACGATACGCGCGATTTCCCTTCGGCGTTACGCGCGGCGTTGCGCCAGGCGCCGAAAGTGATCCTCATCGGCGAGATGCGAGATTTCGAAACCACGGAGATCGCACTCGAAGCTGCTGAGACGGGGCACCTCGTGCTTTCAACGCTTCACACTATCGACGCCTCGAAGACTGTTGACCGCATCATCGGACTGTATCCCAAGAACGAAGAGCCGGTGATTCGAACGCGACTGGCGCAAACCTTCCGCTACATAATTTCGCAACGTTTGATTCCGCGCGCCGACGGCAGTGGTCGTGTAGCCGCAATGGAGATTTTGCGATCGAGTCCGCGCACACGCGAGTACATTGAAGTCGGCGAAGTTGAAGGCAAGTCGCTGCTTGATGCAATGCGCGATGGGAAGCTCGACGGCATGCAGGACTTCGACACAGTCATCAAGGAACTAATTGAATCGAAGGTCGTGAGTCTCGAAGATGGGCTGGCGTTTGCGACCAACCAAAACAATTTACTGCTTTCACTCAAAGGCATGACGGCCGCTGAAGATTTTATTCGCAGGGACGGCAGTATGCCCGTTAATACGTTTTCCGATTCCGGCTCGATGCTTGGCCTGATTGAGTAAGCGGATGATTATCGTTTGCCAGAAATGTTCGACGCGACTTCAAGTTGACGATGAAAAGTCGCCGAATCGACCTTTCAACGTTCGTTGTCCGAAGTGCAACAATACGATTAGTTCCGGCCCGGCCAGTCCGGCGACAGAGCAGAGCGCGCTAGCTGTCGGTGGATCTCCGGCGACTGATCATCCACGGTTTGAACAGTCCGCAGCACGTGCCTATGAACCCGCTGCTACGACTAGCGAAACCGTTTCGAGCGATGAAACTGTGCGGATGCTGTTCGAACTTCTTTCCAAGGGCACGCGATCCAATACCGAAGATGCGATGGCCCGTCCGGCCTGGGACAAACGCAAAGCCCTGGTCTGCACGACTGAACCTTATCGTGAATTGATCGCGCGCAAACTTACCGACGGCGATTTCCAGGTTTACGTGGCCGAGGACACACGCCAGGCCATTGAAACGATGCGCTCAAACAAAATGGACGTGGTCCTGCTCGAGCCGCAGTTTGATCCAACCGAGCAGGGCTCGGCGTTTGTGATCAGAGAGATCAACGTGCTCCGGCCGCCTCAGCGACGCCGCCTCTTCTTTGTGCTCCTGTCGCCTTCGTTGCGCACGATGGACGCACACGCTGCGTTTCTCAACAACGTCAATACCATCGTCAACATCCACGACGTGGAAGAGCTGCCGCGAATAATGGAAGTGGCACTGCGCGAATACAACGAACTCTATCGCGACTTCTACAGCGCCTTCAGCCTCACTGCCTTGTAAGCCGCGAAAGACTAACCACAAAGGCACAAAGACACTAAGTTTGCTCTTCATTCTCGCTTTGTGTCTTCGTGTCTTTGTGGTTGAGAATTTGCTAATCTTTAGCGCCGTGGGGCAAGCACGACACAACCACAAGCACCGGCACACCAACGAAAGCTGGCGGCGGTTGAGTCTTGTGCTGCTGCTGACGGCGCTCTACATGCTCGCGGAAGTCGTAGGTGCGTGGTGGACCGGATCGCTTGCTCTGCTCGCTGATGCGGGTCACATGTTTACTGACGTTGCCGCTCTCGTTTTGGCGCTCATAGCCGTTTGGTTTGGTTCGCGTCCCGCAACTTCTCGCAAGACCTTCGGTTACTACCGTCTGGAAATCATCGCAGCACTCGTCAACGGCGTTGCCCTGGTGGTGATTTCCATCATGATTTTTTACGGCGCGTACGAGCGCTGGCTGTCGCCTCCGATCGTTCGCAGCGGGCCGATGATCGTAGTGGCCGCCGGTGGCCTGGCGATAAACTTGATCTGTGCCTGGATCCTTCATGCCCGTCATGAAGTCGATCTCAACCTGCGTGGAGTGTGGATGCACGTCATCGGCGATGCGCTGGGATCGGTGGCTGCGATCCTCGCAGGCGTGTGCATGGCGCTCTTCGGCTGGTATGCGGCAGATGCATTTTTCAGTGTCGTCATCAGTGTTCTAATCATCTGGGGCTCGGTGAGATTGATAAGAGAGTCCACCAACGTGCTTTTGGAAGGCACTCCGGCGCACATCAATCTCGCGGCGGTTGAAGATGCGATTTTAGATACGAGAGGTGTCGCCGACGTCCACGATCTTCACGTTTGGACCATTACTTCCGGACGCGAGGCGCTGAGCGCGCACGTGATTCACGTTGACGGTATTGCGCAGCCTGACTTGTTACGGGAGTTGCGCACCAAGCTTCACGATCGGTTTGGTGTAGACCACCTCACGATCCAGATGGAAACCCCTGATTTTGAAGACGAGACGTTTCACTTTTGTCATGCAGGTACGGCGTGTTTTAGGTCTGAGCGCAGCTAGATGGAACTCAACCTCCTACTAACTCTCGATCTTCGCGAACAGGCAGCATTGCAGGCGGCGCTCGTCACTCACGGTGCGCCTGATGCGCTCGTCACGCTCGCACTGACGGGAGCATGCCGCATTTCATCAATGGAAGAGGCGAGACAACTACGCAAGTGGCTGGCTGAGGCGCGCACCGCCGGCGATACCGATTTCGCAGCCTTGCACGTAATCGAGAAAGCGATGATTGACTTCGGTTTGTGAACCACAGATGACGCGGATGAAGACGGATCTGGCTTATGGACGCACATCTTTCGAGTTCCACTACGACCAGGACCGCTTCACTATCGTCAACAGTAATTCGAACCTCGATGCACCGCTGAGTGATCTTGAAATCGGCTCTGCTTTTGACTCTGCGGTTGCTTCTCCACCACTCGACGAGATCGTAGGCAGTGATGATTCAGTGCTGATCGTTGTGTCCGACGCGACTCGTGCGACTGCCAGCGCGCAAGTCGTAAACCTTCTGGTTCGCCGTCTGGTTCAGGCCGGAGTCTCACCTGCTAACGTTGCGATAATTTTTGCCACCGGGATTCATCGGCCAGTGAGCGACAAAGAGAAGTCTGAACTACTGACTTCCTTTATCGTGCAGCGCCTGCGAATCCTCGAACACGATGCATACAATCCTGCAAGACTCATTACGCTCGGGAAAACGAACTGCGGGGTGACGGTCGAAGTGAATAGCGCGTTGCAGGAATTCTCGCGCGTCATTCTCACCGGTGGTATCAACTTTCATTACTTCGCCGGATTCACTGGAGGACGAAAATCCATCTGCCCCGGGCTCGCGTCGGCAAAGACGATCGAAGCCACACACATGTTGGCGATGGATTTTGAAGCGGGCGGTCGTAAGGCTGGTGTGCGTGCCGGACAATTAGATGGAAATGCGGTGCACGAGGAGTGCGAGCGCGTCGCGTCGCTGGTCGCCCCTGCTTTTGGCATCAACACGATCGTTGACGAAGAGAAGCGCGCTGTAAAAGTGTTCTGTGGAGACTGGCGCCTCGCTCATCGCGCAGGTTGCGAGTATTACCTGGAGCAGTATTCTGTTGCTGTTCCAGCTAAGCGCGATATCGTAATCGCCAGTTGTGGTGGCTTTCCTCATGACATTAATCTAATCCAGGCCCACAAGGCGCTCGACATGGCCGCGCTTGCCTGCAACGATGGCGGTACGATTATTCTGCTTGCCGAGTGTGAGGACGGACTTGGAAGATCGGATTTTCTGAAATGGTTTGACGCGAGCGATTCGCGCGCGCTTGAAGCGCGGCTGTTCAACGGTTATGAAGTCAATGGGCAGACCGCGTGGGCACTGTTGACCAAGGCCGAACGTTATCGCGTCTGTTTAGTTTCAGAGCTTCCGGATGAAGATGTAAAACGAATGGGAATGATTCCCGTGCGAACCGTTTCTGAAGCACTGGAACAGGCCGGAAGCGGCGAAGGCTTTATCATGCCGCGTGGTGCGGCTGTGTTGCCGCGAGTGCAAACGACGTGAATCTACAATTGGCATCATGCACAGTGCGTAGTTGGGAGTGGCGCGACCGTGATGCGATTGTGCGCCACGCAAACAACAGGAAAGTGTCGATCAATCTTCGCGATCGGTTTCCGTATCCTTACACTGTCAGCGATGCTCGCGGTTGGCTGGATAGTGTTGTCGGCCACAAACCGGAAACGAATTTTGCGATTGCCGTAGCTGGTGAAGCGGTTGGTGGTATAGGCTTTAGCTTGCAACCTGACGTGGCCCATCGCTCGGCGGAGATTGGCTACTGGCTGGGCGAGGAGTTTTGGGGTCGAGGCATTGCGACAGAAGCATTAATTGCCGTGACGGAACATGCGTTTTCGAATTACAACATCTGTCGTTTGTACGCGCATGTGTTCGAATGGAATCGCGCGTCCGCGCGAGTGCTTGAAAAGGCGGGGTACGAGTTTGAAGGACGTTTGCGAAAGAGCGTTACCAAAGACGGTCAGACGATCGACCAGTTCATGTATGCGATGATCCGCGAATGAAGTTTATTGCTGATTTCCAATTGCCAATTGCCGATTTGAATAGTTTTTAATTGGCAACCGGCAAAAAAAAGAGGAGCAATTATGAAAACAATTGCAGTGAGCTTATTAATACTTGCCGGCGCCTTCTATGCGAGCGCGCAGGAACCGACACCGCCGGTCGATAATTTAATCGAGAAGCGCATGCCGTTGACTGAAGCGGCTGTCGCCTTCGATGGCAATGGAACACCTGCGCTCGAGGCAACCTTACGGACCACTGCGCTTAACGGTGCTCCCGATGCGCCTGTCGCGAACATTCGCATGATCGTCAGGAACAGGAGCGCCATTTCATATGCATTCGTTTCCGGTTCGGTCACTTTTTACGACTCGGCCGGCGTGCGTTGTGGTGAAGGTCTTTTCAAAGCTGCCGAAGTGGCGGCAGACGAGTCGTTTGAGACTGACTCTCCGGGAGTTCGGATTCGTTGTGAGGCCACCACCTGGCGTGTAGTCGCGACGAACCTCTTGCCTCGCATACCGCCGAACCCACCTTTAACCACATTGACGCGAGCGCCTTCGAACCTTGTGATCAGCATCGATGGCGACGTGCATCCGATTCAATTGGACAAGCCGATGACGATCACTTTGGGTGAGAAGAAGCGGACGATTGTCGTCAGGACGGCGCCTTAATAAGTCCTACTGGACCTGCAGGACCTATAGGACTTATACATGCTTTCTACACTGATCGAACTCCAGAGATTAAAGCGACTGGATCGCACCGGCTGGATCCTGCGCGGCCTTCCGAACGGTACCGAATCTGTCGCGGCTCACTCGTTCGGCGTCAGTGTTACTGCGATGCTGCTGGCTGACAAGCTTAACGCGCACGGCATAGCTATAGACGTCGAGAAGGTTTTGCGAATCAGCTTGCTGCACGACTGGGCGGAAGTTCGCGTGGGAGACATGCCGCGCACGGCCACCTTGTATTTCGGCTCGGAAGTCAGAAAGCAGGCAGAGACCGCTGCTTTCGCGGACATCGTAAAAGGCGTTGCTGAAGGCTTGTATGTGGGTTTGTATAACGACTACGAGCGTCGCGAGAGTCTCGAAGCGCGTCTCGTCAAAGCGGCCGACGTATTGGACCTATTGATCCAGGTCCTTGCACTCGAGCGCGCGGGTGCACGCGGTCTCGACGAGTTCTGGGAAGTTGCCGAAAAGCCGGAATTCAATCTCGACGGCATTGCGGAACAGATAGTGCAGGAACTTCTGCGATCGATCCTGAACGCGCGCAGCGAATTGCATAAGCATGTTTGATTTACTCTCGGACTTTGTTTTAGCGCTGACGTGGCGCAGCGTTCTCATCGGAGTCCTGATTTTTCTCGGCACTTTCATTATCAACCTCGCAATCGTTTCATTCATTCTGGTCAAGATTCCCGCAGACCACTTTAGCAAGAGTCATAAGACGAAGTTCTGGTCGGGACCTAACCCGGCGCTTCATGCCGCGAAGTTCATTGGCAAAAACATTCTCGGAGCTTTGCTGGTTGCACTCGGGATTATCTTGTCGATTCCGGGCGTTCCCGGTCAGGGATTGCTCACGATCCTGCTCGGGATCATGTTGCTCGACTTCCCCGGAAAGCATCGGCTGGAACAGAAGTTGTTAAGCAGACCGGGGATTGTGAAAACGATCAACCGGTTGCGTGAACGATTTGGCAAGCCACCGCTTGAGCTCAATTAGAACCATCCACAGATCACCGCGTTGACACTAAATCCCTTGTTTGACGTATGATTGGCGACTAAAGGCTGATGCTCAAATATTTCAACGCCTACAGAATCGTGTCTTCGCGTTTATTGCTGTCAGCCTTAGCTGTCGCGGTGCTATTGGTGCTCTCCGGTTGCGGACTCTTCGGCGCTAAGAAAAAGATTGAAGTCCCACAACTGCTGACCCCCTTGACTGAAGCCGACAAGGCTCGGCTCATTAACGAAGTCAACCGGCTTTCAATGGTTAAGTCCATTCACGGCAAGGTCGATATTCAGTTTGAAGACACATCCTTTGCATCTTCCGGTGTTGCCGATCAATATCGACTGGTTGACGGTACGATCACGCTGCAACGACCCGCAAAGATCTATCTCGTCATTCAATTCACCTTTGTCGATATCGCGCAGATGGCGTCAGACGGCGAGCATTTCAGCGTCGCCGTGCTGAAGGGCGACGACAGGTACAAACGCTTCGTGAAGGGCACTAACAACGCGATCTACCCAAAGATGGACGCTGACGGATCAGTCAAAAACGATAAACAGAAGACCGAGAAAGTAACAGTCAGCGCGCTTTCGAACCTGCGTCCGCAACATCTAACGGACGCCTTCATGATCCGGCCAATCGAGCCAAACAGCTCTTTAATCTACGCGCAGAGCGAGTTTTTTCAGGAAGAGCCGGATATCCGCCGGCAGGCTAAAAAAGGCGCGCGCATTATGCGTGGCTACTATTTCCTCGAGGAGTTTTCGTCATCCACTGCCGGTGAGACCAAGTTACTGCGACGCTTCTGGTTCGATCGTGTTGATGGAATTCGGCTCGCGCGCGTGCAGACCTACGATGAAAAAGGGCAGTTGATTACAGACGTTTCTTATTACAATGAGAAGCTTCTTGGCAGCAACAACACAACCGCCTCGCTGCCGAGTCGCATTGAAATAACTCGTCCACAAGATCAGTATAAATTGAGTATCAGCTATCAGGACTCTGCTTCAGTCGAACTGAACAGGGAATTTGGCCCAAAAGCGTTTGTGTTGGAAAACAAGTGGCAGTTGCCTGAAGTCGATCTCGACGTGCAATACAAAAAGGTTACTGCTAATCACTAATGAGAACGATTTTAAAAGCCGAAGATCTCGTAAAGATTTATCGCATCGGCAAGGTGGATGTGCACGCCTTGCGCGGCGTTTCGCTCGAGGTTGAAGAAGGCGAGTTTTTGGCGATCATGGGCCCGTCCGGTTGCGGCAAATCGACCATGCTGCACCTGCTGGGCGGACTGCTCACTCCGACTTCCGGTCGAATCGTAATCGACGGCGACGACATCACGGCTGCGTCAGACGCGAAACGCACGGCGGTGCGGCGCAAGAAGATCGGATTTGTCTTTCAACGATTCAATCTTTTTCCGACACTCACTGCTGAAGGAAATCTCCGACTGGCGGAGCGAATTCACGGCAACGGAGGCGGCAATGCGCAACTTCGCCGCGAGGTGCTTCGTCTGCTTGGACTGGAAGACAAGCTTCACCACAAACCGCTCGAGTTGTCAGGTGGTGAACAACAGAGAGTCGCCCTTGCTCGTGCGGTTGTAACGCGCCCCGCGATTGTTCTGGCGGACGAACCGACGGGCAATCTCGACTCGGAAAACTCCGCTCTCGTTCTTAACATGTTCCAGGAGTTGAATTACCGCTTCAATCAAACAATCATCATGATCACTCACAATCCGGAAGCGGCAGCAATGTGCCGCCGCATCGTGCAGATGCGGGACGGCCACATCGTCGAGAAGCCAACCACAGCCAGACTCTAGCACCTTCTCTGCGGTTCTCTGCGGTTCTCTGCGCCCTCTGCGGTAAATGGCGCAGAGACTGTTTACCGCAGAGGGCGCAGAGGACCGCAGAGGTGAAAACCAAGGCGCTTTCTTGTGCCTTTATGGTAAAATCCATGAGACCTGCCAGCCACGCTTCGCGTGGCTGTTTACTTGCAAGCTTGAAAACGTGCGAGGCCTTTTCACCACACTGAAGAAGATCTTCTTCTGGAATTACGCGAGAAATACCTGGCAATGGGATCTCCTATGTGTGGTCATTCTGATCTTCATATTTTTGACACCAAAATACTGGTTTACCAATGGCGAACGGGCTCAAAGTACGGTGCATCAAAGCGCAGTCGTAAAAACGCTCGTTTTAACCCCGGAAGGTATTGTGGACGAAAGGGATAAGGGTCATATCGAAGAGCACGTAAAGGCAATGACCGGACGCACGGAATTCGAGGTGGTAGCGGTTCGAAGAGTTGTCGATTCCAACGGGCGAACCCGCAGCTTCGAGGTTGACATACGTTAGTGTTTCCCTATAATTGCGAGGTTTTTTGCGAGCCACGCGAAAGGAGAACCGAAGTTCAAGGAGCATTTATGAAGAGATTGATTTCCGCGGGCCTGATGGTAGCTTTCATATTGTCCGTACTTGTTATAACCCCGACCGCGACGAATGGTCAGGGAGCGGGCCTGGTGAGTTCTGTTTTGAATCGAATGGAGAAGAATCGCCAGAATTTGAAGACATTGCGCGCAGGCATCAGCGTCGTTAAGTACAATTCACAGCTTGGCGTCGAAGACAAATACAGCGGCGTGGTGCTTTACATGCCGGGTGCAGGTAGACAAGCCTCGGTCAGGATTGACTGGAGCAGCCCGCGACGCGAAGTGCTAACTGTGAATAACAACAAATACACCATTTTCCGTCCGGCTTTGAATGTGGCTTACACCGGCGACTCGCGCAGGATGGGTAAAGAGAACAAGGCTGGCGGCCTTATGGAAATGATGAACATGTCGCGCCAGCAGCTTGAAGCGCGTTTTCAGCCAGTGAAGGACGTTCGCGAAGAGACTTTGTGGGGTGGCGTTGGCACAATCCACCTGACGCTGGTTCCGAAGGGAAATGCCGGTTACAAGTATGCGGAAGTCTGGATCGACGGCGCCGGTATGCCAGTGCAGACCAAGATCGTGGAGAAGAACGACGACTCGACCACGATGCGTTTGACCGGTCTGGAAAAGAACCAGAAGATCGATCCGAGCGAGTTTGCTATCAAGCTCGATCCGAGTGTGAAGATCGTCAAGAGCTAAGAAGCGTCTTCCAATCAGCACCTAAGGCACAAGAGGCACAAATGTTGAATCGTTTGTGCTTTTTGTGCTTTTTTGTGGCCCAGTTGCATTGGACCGTCATCCTCGCATATTCTTCGCGTTCAAAATGCGGAAGACCAAGTTTCTCAAACTAAAGATGCGCGAGGTTGGTTTTATCAGTCGCGCGCTACTCTCCACGCGCCATCCGGTGCTGGCCCACCTCATTCCCATGCGCCGTTGCAATCTCGCCTGTGGTTATTGCAACGAGTACGATCACACGTCGAAACCGATCGATCTTGAGATAATCAAGCGCCGTCTCGATAAACTGGCTGATCTGGGAACGTCAATCGTCACGATCTCCGGTGGCGAGCCCATGATGCATCCCGAGCTCGATCAAATCATCCACCACATTCGCACACGTGGAATGATCGCCGGGTTGATTTCGAACGGGTATTACTTCACTCCTGAGCGCATCAAACGGCTCAATAAGGCAGGGCTGGAGTACTTGCAGATCAGTATCGACAACGTCGAGCCTGACGAGGTCTCACGCAAGAGCCTTCGCGTCCTCGATAAAAAGCTTCGCTACTTGTCGGAATACGCTGACTTCCACGTCAACATCAATTCAGTAATCGGCGGTGGAATCAAGAAACCGGACGATGCCTTGACCGTTGCACGCAGGGCAGTGGAGCTTGGCTTCTCAACTACCGTCGGCGTCATTCACGATATCGACGGAACTCTGAAGCCGTTGTCGCCAAAAGAAAAAGACATCTTCCAGCAGGTGAAGAAACTCGGAAACAAGGACCATGCACGGTTGAACTGGTTTCAGGACAGCATTGCTGAAGGAAAGCCTTACAACTGGCGCTGTCGCGCAGGCGCTCGCTACCTCTACATCTGTGAAGATGGTCTCGTGCACTGGTGTTCGCAGCAAAGAGGTTATCCGGGAATTCCGCTGGAGCAATACACGATGGATGATTTCGCGCGGGAGTACACAACCGAGAAATGGTGTGCGCCTACGTGCACGCTACAGTGCGTGCATCAGGTCGGCATCCTCGACAACTGGCGCGACCCGCAGAAGACACCGGCTCAAATGGCCGAGGAACAGAAAGCCGGCGTTGGTGAGATGATCGGCGCCGATTGAAGAAATCTGCGGCTAATTTTCTCGTATTGGACCTGTCGGTCCGAGATCTCCTCCAACCGTAAAGATAGTCACCGAACTCGAAAGTCCGAGTCCTGACAGACGCCCAGCCATCACGACAATCATTTCACCATTTTGCACAACGCCGGCTTCGAGCAATCGTTGCTCTCCAATCTTGAGCATCTCCTCCGTTGACTGCGCTTCGCCGATGAGTAAAGGTTCGACTGCCCAGATCAACGCTAACTCGCACAAGACCCCGGCCCGGCGCGTGAGCGCGATGATGCGCTGATCGTGACGCAGGGATGAGAGCCTGCGGGCCATCAAACCTGAGTCGGTAAAAACGGCCGTTACTTTGATCTCCATCTCTACCGCTGCGAAAGCTGCCGCCTCACAAAGCGCGCGACTCACACGACCTGATTGCCGCCCCGCCCAAGCTGCGGCGAAGTCGGCTTGCGGCTCTTTTCCTGTTTCCGCTGATTCGATAATCCGGGCCATCATGGCTACGGCGGCCGCCGGATAGTTGCCGGTGGCAGTTTCGTTTGAAAGCATCACGCAGTCACTGCCGTCCCAAACGGCGTTTGCAACGTCAGAAGCTTCCGCGCGCGTCGGACGCGGGTTTGTCACCATTGATTGCAGCATCTGCGTTGCCGTAATGACCATCTTCCCGGCTTTGATCGATCTCTCGATGATTCGCTTTTGGTAGACCGGAACAAGCTCGACGCTAGTTTCGACGCCGAGATCACCACGGGCCACCATGACGCCGTCAGCCGCGGCGATGATCTCATCCAAATGATCGATCGCCTCCGCTTTTTCGATCTTCGCGATCAGAGGCGCGTGGCCACCGGCTTCTTCGATTAGTTTTTTGGCGTGCTCGCAGTCGCCGGCGGTCCGCACGAACGAGAGTGCGATGTAATCTACGTCCTGCTCGACTGCCCACTTCAGATCGACGATGTCCTTCTCGGTCAAGGAGTCGATTGGCAGCGCGACCCCAGGCAAGTTGATTCCTTTCCGCTCGCCGAGCAGTCCGCCATCGATGACCTTACACATGACGTCTGTATCACTCGTGCTTTCGACGATAAGCGATAAGGCTCCATCGTCGAGCAGCATCCGTGTGCCTGGTTGTACGACGCGGGGAAGGTCGTGATAGTTGGTGGAAACCTGATGTTCGTCTCCGAGGATCGTTCGAGTAGTTATCGTGAACGATGAGCCGGGTGTCAGCTTTACGGGTTGATCGTCTTTCAATTCGCCGGTGCGGATCTTCGGGCCCGAGAGATCGACGAGCACTGCGATCGGACGTCCTAATTTCTTCGCTGCGGCGCGGGCACGTTCAATGTCCACGGCTTTCTCTTCGTGAGTTCCGTGCGACATGTTGATGCGCACGCCGTTAGCTCCGGCGGCGATCAGTTGTTCCACAATTTCCGGCTCGCGTGAAGCCGGTCCAAGGGTGATTAAAATTTTTGCTCGTCTCAAAGTTTGGTTTTCAGTGTGCTCTCGATTGTGCGTTCAAGACTTTCACCGGCTTCCTTGTCATAACCTATAAAACGTTTCACGAGTTGTCCCTGGCGATTAAAGACGAACGTTTGCGGAATCGCGTCACTATCTGACATGAGGAAGCTTACGAGATCTTCATCAGGCTTTGCGAGCGCGTATTGAATCCCAAACTCTTTCGCGAAGGCTGGAACTTGCTGGTCGTCGCCTGGTCCACCTACATTTAGTCCCACGACGGTCAGGCCCTGGTCTTCGTACTTTTTCTGAAGAGCAATTAGGTGGGGAACACTATCGCGACAGGGAGCGCACCAGGTCGCATAGAAATCCATTACCAGCACCTGTCCTTTGTGTTCGGAGACGATAGATCTCTTGCCATCCGCAAGCTCCCAGCCCATATCGGCGAGAGACGTGTTCTTCAAGGGAGGCATTGGATAAGTAGTGGGTGGTGGATTAGAGATAACTGGGGTATTGCCGGAGTTGTCAGTGCTGTTGCAGCCCACCAACGACATGACACTGCAAAGAAGAATTTTCCCGCAAAGGCGCAAAGGCGCAAAGGAAAACCAAAGAAAAACCTTTGCGCCTTTGCGCCTTTGCGAGAGAACTATTTCAGTTGTCATCATCGACACGGGAAGTCTCATCTTGTTCCTGGGGGAGCGATTCGCCGGGGACGCGATACTCACCCTCAACCCACCGGCCGAGATCGACGAGCTGGCACCGCTCAGAACAGAAGGGACGAAACGTATTATCTTTCCACTCGGCCGGCTTACCGCAGGTTGGGCATTTCATGTCTTGCAGCCACGACGGCCGAGTCTCATTGAAGAGATACCGGTCGCTTGATCAATATTCGTCGTTTGACGAATGCGATCGTACCTTCGCGGCGCATGGCATTCAAGCGCACCGTAACGCTTTCGCGGGTTGAACCGACAATGGAGGCTATTTCACGGTGGGGCAGGGGTATGTCGATCAGCACACCCTCGGGTTCGGAGACTCCATAACGCAGTGAAAAATCGGCAAGTAAACTATCCAGGCGGGCGGGAATAGCATTCAGGGCAAAATCGGCAAGCCGGCGCTCGGCGTGATCAAGTCGTTGACCGATCAAGCGGAAAGTGTAATCATGAAGGCGGTCATCCTCAGACATCCCCCGTTTGAAATCCCCGACCTGAATTCGCAGGAGCCTTGAATTTTCGTAGGCGACTGCGGAGTTTGCCCGTTGCCCCGCAGCAGAATATAGAGCTGATTCCCCAAACAAGGATCCCTCAGGAAGGATATCGATTACGGCTTCGCGGCTGGTGTCAGGTTCGATGCGACAAAGTTTTATTCGGCCATGAACGATCGCATACAGGCAGTCTGCTGGTTCGCCTGCACGGTAAACAAAACGGCGACGGCGAAAATCCAGGACCACTGAATTGCGGGCCATATCGACAATGAGGGCATCATCGAGTGTTGAGCCAAATTCCAACTGGCGGATTATTTCAGCGCGATCTTCGGGAGTTAAATCCCGCGCGCGCTTTTGTTCCTGGGGGGCATTCATCTCCATGTCCTTTTGGGCATCGAGTCAGGGTGTCACAGCTTGAATCGTTTTCGGTAGCGCAGTGCTCTTTTGCAACGTGGTCCAATGCGGGTTTGTTCTACGACGACTGTAAGGAAACCCGCGTGATGTTTCCCAGGCTTGTTAGTCTCTCGATTGAATCTTTTGGCCGCGATGCAAGGCGAGTACAGATACGAACGTGTTAACCCGAAGCTCCGAACTGTAGCATGAAGTGCGTGAGGGCGCAAGAACAATAACGGTCCAACATTTTCGTTTATGGAGTCAAAATTCAACATCCTAGTCGTCGATGATAACCCGGATAAACTGGGCCTGATCGAGGCCGCACTCAGCCTCGCAGGATACAACGTAACCACAGCCACTGACGGCGTAGAAGCGCTTGCCGCCATTGAATCGTATCAACCTGACCTGGTGATAACCGACGTCATGATGCCGCGGATGAATGGCTACGAGCTGGCCCAACGGATAAGGGCCAATCCCCTCACAAAGTTCATTCCAGTCATCATGCAAACTGCCGCGGGCCGCCGCTCTGAAGACTCAAGGAGAGCTTCGGAAGTCGGCGCCCTGGGCTACATTACTGATCCAACTGATTTGGACCTCCTGCTTGCGCGAACCAGAACGTTGCTCGAGTTCAAGGCTTATTTGGACGTTTGTGAAGAGGCGGCCTTCACGGACCACCTGACTGGCCTGGCAAACCGCAGGAGATTCGAGCGCCAGTTGGAACGAGAAGTTGGCCGGATGTCGCGCTTTGGACATGCTTTTAGTGTGTTGATGCTTGACATCGACAGTTTCAAGAACCTTAACGATAGTTTCGGCCACGACGCCGGCGACGAGGCGATACGTCGCATCAGCAAGGTTCTTCGTGAAGGCACGAGAGGCATCGATCTGGCAGCCAGGATCGGAGGTGAAGAGTTCGCCATAATTCTTGTCGAAACAAGCAAGCAAGGCGCGCTTGAAGTCGCCGAACGCTTGCGTGCCGCGATCAAGACACTGGAGATTCCGATGGCCGGTCATATCACAGGGAGTTTTGGGGTTGCAGAATGTCCCAGCGACGCGCAAACTTCTGCCGGTATCCTGAAAGCGGCGGATGTCGCGTTGTATGAAGCTAAACGCAATGGTCGCGACCGGGTCGTAGCGAGGGGATCGTTGAAGTCGAACTCGATGGTTGCGGGCGACGTACAAGGCGATAGCAATTTAGGGCTTGTATCGCGAGGATAGAATGGCTGACTACAGGGAAAGACTAGAAGAGTGGCAACAGGCAGCGCGGCGGAAGGCCCGCGAGCTCGATGAGAAGTTTGCGATTTCCGATCTGGTTGGTGAAGCTGCAAAGCGTGGAGCTGAAACCGTAGCCAACAGCGCTGAAAGATTGCGCTCGGAAGCCGAACGGCTGACTGAGGACGATGAAGTCGCCGAAGCTGCGCGAAAAGCCGCCAGCGAAACCGTAAAGAACGTGAAGAAAGCCGGCAAGGCCGTTCGTGATGTTGCAGGCGACACCGGCAAGAGAGTGTTTGACGACGCCAGGACTTACTACGATCGAGCATCGCACCTCTACGATACCGGAGCGAGGTTCACGCGCGCTTCAACTGCCGCGACCACAGGGTTGCTCAAAGCTCGCGACTGGATCAAAGCAAATCCGGGCAAGGCAGCAGTTGTTTCTGTTTCCCTCGTGCTGGGTATCAGGGCGGGTGCTGCGTTTCCCGGCTTGGATGCAGTCCTGCTGGGCTCGCATCCACACTGGTTAACGCACTCGGCACTTTCGGTCTACGGCCTGCGCAAGGCGAGCGACAAGTTTGACGGGTATTTGAAGAAGCAGGAAGAGCTGATCGCGCGCGGCGAACTGGATGAAGCCGAACAACAGCGCGCGGAGTTTGAACGCAAGATTGCGAAGTATGTTGGCGCACCGTTGCTGGGTGCATTCAGTTGCGCGGCCGGCGCGGCGATGTGGGCGCAGATTTTTCAGCCGGGAGCGATTACCGGCGCGCCGATCAGTTGGCTGTTGGGCGGCAATCCATTTCTCGATGGTGTTTGGTTATTTGCCAACGGAGTGATCTGCTTCCATCAGGGCTACAAGTTCTTCATGATCGCGCTGGCAAATCAAGAAGAAGTCGCACGTGTTGTGAGAGAGATTAAAGGCCTCCTCCCCGCCGCCGCAACCATTTGAACCACTAAGACACAAAGACACAAACATTAAGTTTCTTATTTGTGTTTTTGTGGCTTTGTGGTGACTCAGGTGATCGTTATCGGAAACGGCCAGAAGCAAAGCGCGAACACGATCAGCGTTAAGATCGCGATCGCGATTCGTTTGGTTCCCAATGGCTCCATCACCGCCGGCTCGGGGTGTGGGACCTTCATCATGATCCCCAACAACACGGCGTAGAGAAATCCGCTCGGGCTGCCGTGCCACCAGAATCCCAAAACCGCCAACACCGCTATAGTAATAAAAGCTAATCGCCCGATAAGCTTGTGCGCGCGCGGGCCGAATAGAGCAAACGTTCCGTGACCGCCGTCGAGTTGGCCCACAGGCATAAGATTCAGACTAGTGACAAGCAAGCCAAGCCACGCCGCCATGTAATAAGGATTTGTTGGCGAGTTTGGATCGAGAGGTATTCCAGCGAGTTTGGAGATCAAACGGAACAGAAGCGGATCATTGAAAAAGATCAAGTGATCCTTCGGTTCCAGCGGCGCACCAATCGTCAAGACACCAATGAGAGACACGGGAATCGCAACGACAAATCCCACCAGTGGACCAGCGAGCCCGATATCAAAGAGAGCGCGGCGCGACGGAATCGGAGACCGAATCTTAATGAACGCTCCGAAGGTCCCGGCGAGAAGCAGCGGCGGCGCCGGAATGAAATAAGGAAGTGTTGCGTCCACTTTATAGTAGCGACATGCGAGGTAGTGTCCCATTTCATGCGAGAAGAGAATTGCCAGCAGTGAAGCGGAGAACGTTACACCGTCCGCGATGAGACGAGGATGCGCCAACGCATACCTGAGCAGTTCGACGATCGAATAGAAATAAGAAAGCGGAATATAAAACAAGTAATCAAGTGGACTGGACAACGGCGGTTCGGCCGGCGTGAGTTCCGGCGAGGCGAGCATGATTCCAGCCAATGTTGTGGTAACGATCGTGAGAATGAAGAGTCCGCCATGCATTCTCCACTCACGTGCGGAAACCGTGAGATTCAGACCCCTGGGAATAGTGCTAATCGATTCAGCCATGTCGTGTAGCGGAAAAGGGGTGGCCACGGAGTGCCACCCCTACAATCTCATCTCGTTTAATTAACAACCCTAAAATTCGTCGTCGTCTTCGATGTCGTCGTTTGCGTCATCGACGACCGTTTCGCCGTCTTCATGCGCCTGTAGTTCTTTGCCGGGTTTGAATCGAATCGTTTTGCCTGACGGAATCGCGACCTCTTCACCCGTCCGCGGGTTCCGGCCCACGCCTCTCTTTCGCGGCTTCACCACGAAGACGCCGAATCCGCGGAGCTCGATTCGTTCCCCGCGGGTCAACGCTTCTTTCATCGAATGGAAAAGAGCTTCGACGGCTTGTTCGGCTTTCATCTTCGGCACGCCGGTCTTATCCGCCACGCGGTTGATGATATCTAGCTTGATCACGTCTTGGGGCCTCTTTTCTGGTCCGCCTCGGGCCGCTGTCCTCGGCTGCGGAATGCAGGTCAGGATGATAGAGAGCGTTGGTAAAAACTGTCAAGGAATTCGCCTTCCGGGATCCATCCACAGATTAGGTGGATTGATCTGTGTCATCTATGTAATCTGTGGATGGGTTTGTTTGACAAGGGCGCAAGCTGAAAGCTAACCTCAAAACTGATTATGTTTGGAATTCGAAAACGCCGGCCACCGCCATTTGGTGGCGTTCACGTAGACGACGACAAAGACATTCAGGAACACAGACCCGAGGACGCCTCGCGGAACGACCTTTGGTCGGAAGCGCGCCTGTTGCTCCGCGATCTGATCTTCGCGTTGATGATAGCGGCGCTGGTTGTTGTTTTCATCGTCCAGCCAGTCAAAGTTGAGGGCACGTCGATGCTGCCCCGGTTGCACGACGGCGAACGAATCTTTGTTAACAAGCTGATCTATTACGACGAATATCGCTGGGCGCCTAAACTGGAGCGTGGCGACATTGTCGTTTTCTGGTTTCCCGACGACCCCTCGAAGAGCTACATCAAACGCGTGATCGGGTTGCCGGGCGACACGATTGAAGTACACGAAGGCGTGGTGCGCGTGAATGGCCGCGACCTCGAAGAGAGTTATCTCGATCCACGGCTGAACCTGTCACATCGAAGCCAGGCGGCAATCTACGTAAGACCCAATTACTACTTTGTGATGGGCGACAATCGCGACAATTCGAGCGACTCGCGAATCTGGGGCCAGGTGCCCAAGAAATACATCTACGGAAAAGCCCTGTTTCGCTACTGGCCACTAGCGGCAGCAAGCGTCATACATCACGAGGACATTAATTCTCCGGGTCCGCCGTCGCCCCGTTTCGTGCCGGACTTTCAGGATACGCCGATGAGTGAACCGACCCCACAGCCTTAACTATCAAACCGCAATGATTGATTGGCTGCGTTTCCTGCTCATGATCTTCTATGCCCCGTTGCGGGGAATGCGTGGAATGCGCGATCGCGGTTCACTCGCGCCCGTTGCCTTGATTGCTTTCCTCAGCCAGGCCGCTTACAGCTTCGTGACGGAAAGGCTCGCCGGTATGGCGGGACGTACCGGAGTAGTCCGGGACCTTTTCCAGGCAGCGATGATCGTCGTGCTGGTGGCGGTGGTGCTGGTTCCGATTCTTACTCTAGTCGCGAACACGTTCGATCGTAGAGGCAGTTTCCGCGTCGTCATCACGCAGGAGTATGCGGCAGTGGCAGCGACGATGTTTTATGTGCTGACTGCCTCCAACCTTCTCGCGATAGTAATCGCCGCGCTGCTTCATTATTCAGGAATTCAACCTCACCTGGTTGCGAGCATGCTTCAAAATGCAGATCAAACTCGTGCCATGTTTGCCGATAATCCGCAATTGGCAGCGGCGGCGGAACAGCTCTACAACGATCCCGCATTGATCTCGCAGCAACTCTTCGTAATGCCCAAGCTACTGCTATTTGGAGTGGGCGTGGTTCTCGGTGTTAAAGACGCGTTCCGGATGTCGTTGGCGCGCGCCTTTGCAGTGACCGTCATTTCGTTCGTTGGCTCACTATTCGTCGCTCCGATTGCCGCGCGTTTATTTTCAGGAGTCTTTGGTTCGCCGTTTCTGCTCTTTCTGGTGTTCATGCTGCTGCGTGGCTATTTCAGCGACATCATGGGTAGCCATCGCGCGAAGGCGGCCTTCAAACAGAACCTTGAATCGGCAACACTGAACCCCGCGGATGCTTCGGCTCATTACAACCTGGGTTTAATTCATCAGAGCCGAGGTGAGTTGGACGCAGCGCGTGAACGGTTTGAGCGCGCTCTGCAAATCGACCCTGAAGAGATTGACGCGAGCTATCAACTCGGTCGCATCGCGCGACAACAGAAGAGATACGCCGACGCGATTCAAAACTTTGAGCAGGTAGTTGCAAGAAACCCGGCGCACTCACAACACGAGGTGTGGAGGGAAGTGGCGGCAACGTATATTGCGGCGGGTCAGTTTGAAGATGCACGTACTGCGCTCGATCAGTTTCTGGAGCACCGGCCGTCCGATCCGGAAGGGCTTTATCTGATGGGCCGTGCGCACGCGGGGCTGGGGCATAAGCGGGAAGCGACGAGCCTGATGCAAGCTTGTATCGAAGCGGTGAAGACTGCTCCGGCGTATAAGTATCGCGCCAGCAAGCGCTGGTTGAACGAGGCGCAGCAGTTTATTAAGAGCTCGCAATAATAGGTCCTATAGGACCTATTGGACTTATAAAAAGATGGTTATAAGAACCCCGGCACTCTTAGCACTCGAGGATGGTCGCACATTTCGCGGGCGGTCGTGGGCGGCCGAGGGCGAAGTTTGCGGCGAGATGGTTTTCAATACTTCGATGACCGGTTATCAGGAGGTGCTTACCGATCCGTCTTACGCGGGACAGATCGTTTGCATGACCTATCCGCTGATCGGGAACTATGGCGTCAACGAGAGCGATGCGGAGTCTGCACGTCCCTGGGTTGAAGGCTTCGTGGTGCGTGAGGCAAGCCGTATCACTTCCAACTGGCGCGCCGAAGAGAGTCTCGAATCGTACTTGAAGCGTTGGAACATTGTCGCCATTGAAGGCATCGATACACGAGCCCTGGTGCGTCACATTCGCGATAAGGGCGCTATGCGCGCATGTCTCTCAACAACTGATTTGGATGAAAAAAGCCTGGTGGAAAAAGCACGCCAATCTCCGCCGATGGAGAACCGCGAGCTCGCCAGCGTTGTGACCACGAAAGAGCCTTACGAGTTTCCCGCCAATGGTGAAGAGCGTTTCCACGTTGTTTGTTTCGACTTCGGCGTAAAAAGAAATTCGTTACGAGAACTGGCGCAGCTTGGAGTACGAACGACAGTCGTGCCGGCGACGACGAAGGCAGCGGAGGTCCTGGCTCTCAAGCCCGATGGGATCTTCCTATCGAATGGTCCAGGCGATCCGGCGTCGATGGATAACGAGGTAGCGGAGATTCGCGAACTGTTGAAGGCCCAGGTGCCAACGTTCGGAATCTGTTTCGGTCACCAGTTGCTGGGCCGCGCGTTTGGAGGCACGACATTCAAACTCGTGTTCGGACACCGTGGCGGCAACCAGCCGGTAAAGGAGTTGTCGGCCCGAAGCGTGGAAATAACTTCACACAATCACGGCTTTGCGGTTAATGCTGAGAGTCTTCCGCCTGAGGTTGAAGTCACTCACATCAATCTCAACGATCAATGCGTCGAAGGCATGCGCCATCGCACCTTGCCTGTTATCTCAGTTCAATACCATCCCGAGGCCGCGCCTGGACCACATGATGCCGAGCATCATTTTCAGCGGTTTGTAGGGCTGATGGAAATGAACCACAAAGACACTAAGACACAAACCAACAACTCTGATTAAGATTTCCTATTCGTGTCTTAGTGTCTTTGTGGTTGGTCTACTCTTCAAGCGGTATCTTCAATTCACCAGTCGTGAGGTCAGGACGAGCGCGCACCATCTGGTCAGGTGTCGTCTCGGCGTTTAGCTTCTCGGCAGGCGGTAACTTGACCGGTTCAGCCGGAGTTGGTTCCAGAAGATCTGCAATACCTTCGCTGCCACGATGCTCCATCCAGTGACGATAACTGACTGTAAAAATCGCCACCACGGGAATCGCTAAAAAGATACCTGCCACTCCCGCCAGTTTCTCACCAGCGAGGATCGCGAATATCACGGCCAACGGATGAAGATGAATGCCCTGGCCGATTAGCCTGGGATAGATGAAGTAGTCTTGCACAATCCGCAGCACTCCGAGAAACAACAGCACCAGAAAAGCGTTGAATAGACCCGCATGAAACATGGCAAGTATTGCCGCGATGATGGCGATCGCAAGTGGTCCAACGAGGGGAACGAACTCGAAGGCCCCTGCCATCACGCCCATCACCAACCCGCCTGGTAATCCGAGCAAGGTAAAGGCAAGTGCGCAAACGACGCCGATAAACAAGCACGCGGTCAGTTGCGCGCGAATGTAGGCAGCCAGCGTGCTGTTGATGTCCTGGAAGAACTCGTCGCCACGCCAACGCCAACGGCCACGCGGAAGCATCAACAGCGCCGAACGTCTAAAACTCTCCGCGTCTTTCAGTAAAAAGAAAGCCAGGATCGGAATCAGGATCAGCCAGGGCAGGTAAATCAAATAGGCCAACGCGGCCGTAAAGAATTCTTTGACAGCATTGAAGACTGATGTTTGCACCTCAGGAATAGCGCTACTCAAGCCGGCAACCAATGGGGGGGGCAGGCGACGTGAGTACCTGACGAGCTGCTGCATTTTGTCGCCAAGCGACTGCCAATACACCTGAGATTGGGCAGCAAATTCGGGGAATTGGGTGCTCAGGCTCGGCAAAATAACAAAAATCACGAACGTGATTGCGGCAAGGATGATCAGGTAAGAAAGCGCAATTGCTACGACTTTGGGTATCTCGACAGTGCGTTTGCCGATTTTTCTTGGACGACGTAAGAACTCAACGAGAGGCGACACGAGGTACGCGAAAAAGATCGAGAGCACGAGCAGGAGAATGATCCCGGTGATCTTGGAGATCACCCAGAGAACGACTATTACCGCGAGGAGAATAAAGATGAGACGCAGGACCACGCGCGTCGGTGGTCCAGACGCTTCCACCGCCGCCTTCGCCGCGGTAACCGCCGTCTCTTGGTTATCTTTATTCATCGTGATTGTTCTTCATGCTCAGTGCGACAGCTCGCCGCCGTCTTCTTCAGTTCCCTCTTCACCCTCGCCTTCGCCTTCAACCACTGGCGGCGGTGTGACACGAGGAGCAGCCGGCTCCCAAACAAGACCTCTCCACTCGTCAGTTTCACCCAGCAATTGGAGCGCGGCAAGTGGGTGGCCGGGATGGCGTTCGATGCGAAGCACCTCCGCAATCACCTGTAACTTTTCACCACTTTCGCCGAGCACTTCGAGACGCACGCGACTCCCTACCTGAGGCAAATGTCGCGGCAAGTGTACGAGCGTTCCCTCTGGCCCAACATTCTCGGTTGTCCCTTCGGCGACGACGTGCGTGCCGCTTGGTTCATCCCACTCGGCTTTTATCTCGAGACTGGCAAGGTAACGCGGGCCTGAACGATTGTCGGGTTCGATGTGTCGCGGCATGTCGTCAGTGCCTCCTGTTCTGGATTCTACTTGGATCGGGTCAGTACCGGGAGCGGTAGCGACCGGGTCGATCCGATATGTTTATTCCTTCACGCTCTCTTGACGTCCCGCGACCCGGTCGCTACCGCTCCCGGTACTGACCCGATCCAAGCAACGCTCAAGGGGTTGATGATCAAAATCCTTCACTTACTCTTCCTCAGCTCTCAACTTCTCCAGTACCGAAAAATCTTCCAAGGTCGTGACGTCGCCTGCAACCGAGCCGCTGGTGGCAATCTCGCGCAAGAGCCGGCGCATGATCTTGCCTGAGCGGGTTTTTGGCAAAGCGTCGCTGAATCTGATTTCGTCGGGTCGAGCAAGAGCGCCAATCTCTTTCGCGACGTGCGCCCGCAACTCCTGGTTCAACTCGGTCGAAGGGCTATGCGATCCTTCCAGAGTCACGAAAGCCACGATTGACGATCCCTTCAGCTCGTCAGGACGCGCGACAACCGCTGCCTCCGCGACAGCACTGTGCGACACGAGCGCGCTTTCGATCTCCGCAGTTCCCAGACGATGGCCGCTAACATTTATTACATCGTCGATCCGGCCCATTATCCAGAAATAACCTTGGCTGTCGCGCCGCGCGCCGTCGCCCGCAAAGTAGATTCCGTCAATCTGCGACCAGTACTGCTGTCGGTACCTTTCATCGTCGCCCCAGATTGTTCTCAGCATCGATGGCCAGGGACGTTTAATCACTAAATACCCACCCTCGTTTGCGCCAACTGGCTTGCCGTCTCGCGTCATTATGTCTGCATCGACCCCAGGAAACGGTTGGGTCGCGGAGCCCGGCTTTGTTGGAGTGGCCCCGGGGATCGGAGTGATCATGATTGCGCCGGTTTCAGTTTGCCACCACGTGTCAACGATCGGACATCGCTTTTTGCCGATCAGCTCGCGGTACCACATCCACGCTTCAGGATTGATCGGTTCACCAACCGTGCCGAGCAAACGCAGGCTCGAGAGGTCGTGTTTCAGCGGCCAGCGATCGCCCCACTTAATGAACGCTCGAATCGCGGTCGGCGCCGTGTAGAAGACGTTTACTCGATGGCGCTCGATCATGCTCCAAAAGCGATCCGGCTCGGGGAAGTTCGGCGCGCCTTCATACATCAAAGCAGTTGTGCCGTTCGAGAGTGGACCATACACAACATAACTGTGTCCGGTGACCCAACCGATGTCCGCGGTGCACCAGTAAATATCTTCATCTTTGAGATCGAAGACCCACTTCGTCGTCAGGTGAGCTTGCAGGAGATAACCCGCGGTCGTGTGCAGGATGCCTTTGGGCTTACCGGTCGTTCCCGACGTGTACAAAATGTAGAGTGGGTGTTCGCTGTCCAACTCTTCGGCGGCGCAGTCGGCGTTCACAGTCTCCATCACCTCGTGCCACCAGAAGTCGCGACCGGGCTGCATGTGCTGCTTCGATCCGGTTCGTTGTACGACGATACAAGCGTTGACTGAGGGCGTGCCCTTCAGTGCTTCGTCAACTGCTGCTTTGAGCTTTACTTCACTACCGCGACGCCAACCGCCATCCGCCGTGACGACAAGCTTACAAGCGGCATCGTTTATTCGATCGATCAACGCGGAGCTTGAGAACCCACCGAAGACGACCGAGTGCGTAGCACCAATTCGCGCGCACGCGAGCATGGCAATTGCCAGCTCAGGAATGAGCGGCATGTACAGCGCAACGCGATCTCCTCGTTGAATGTTGGCGTGCTTGAGGACGTTGGCGAACTTGCAGACTTCGGTATGGAGCTGTTGGTAAGTGAAGGTCCGTGTTTCGCCGGGTTCACCTTCCCAGATGAGCGCGGCCTTGTTGCGTCTCCACGTCGAGAGATGCCGGTCTAAACAATTATACGAGAGATTGATCTTCCCGCCGCCAAACCATTCCGCGTGCGGCGGGTCCCACTTCAACACCGTGTCCCACTTCTTGAACCAGTAGAGTTCTTCGGCCATGCGCGCCCAGAAAGATTCCGGGTCGGCATCGGCCTCGGCGCGGAGCTTGTCGAGTTCGGCCAGGGACTTAATATGTGCTCGCTCAGAAAACGACGGCGGTGGGGGGAAGACTCGCTCTTCCTGAAGCACTGATTCGATGTTCGAAGTGACAGTGGACATGGCTGACGGTGTACCACGGATCATTGCCAATTGCCAATTGCCGGTTGCCGATTTTCCGGTTTCGCAGTTGTTTGAGGTATCCTGCGACAAATCGGCAACCGGCAATTGGAATTTGGCAATGCTTTACGTTGGCACCAGCGGCTACGGTTACAAGGAATGGAAGGGAAGTTTTTATCCCGCAAACATTTCGTCGAAAGACATGCTCTCGTATTACGCTGAGCGTTTGCAGGCGGTGGAGCTCAACAATACTTTTTATCGCTCGCCGCAACCGAGCATCGTGGAAAGTTGGAAGGCGCAGGTGCCTGAGAATTTCCGCTTCACGATGAAGGCGCCACAAAGTATTACTCACTTCAGACGACTCAAAGATGCCGCCGCTGTAACACAATCTATGCTCAAGACAGTCTCGGCGCTGGAAGATCGTTTTGGGGCGGTGCTGTTTCGCTTCCCCGACGACATGGAGAAGGACCTGAAGCGTCTGGAGACGTTTCTGAAGGATCTGCCCGCAGATACACGCGCTGCTTTTGACTTTCGACATTCCACCTGGTTTGACGAAGACGTGTTAGCGCTACTTAGCAGTCAGAACCGCGTGTTTTGTGTTTGTGATAGAGACGAGATGCCTGCCAACCACATTCACAAAACTGCGGATTGGGGTTACGTGCGATTGCGACGTGTTAATTATTCGAAAGCGGATCTAGTCGAATGGATCAAGCGCGTGCGAGCGCAAGATTGGAAAGATACTTACGTGTTCTTCAAGCACGATGATGAAGGGACTGGACCAAAACTCGCAGCGCAATTCAGCCACGGATTAACACAGATCACACAGATCTGATCCGTTTTTATCCGTGTAATCCGTGGTTAAAAATTACCGCCGCACTCTTCGTGCCCGCAGTCGCAATCGAGCTCAATCGTGCGACCCGAGCCTTCACACGATGCACTGCAATACTTGCCGCCAGGTTGTGGTGGGCACGTACAACTCGGATTCTTGCACGTATTCTTTCCGTTATCGTCTGCCATCAGCTCCTCCTGAAAGATGCCTGTGATTGGGGGGTGCCTAGAGTAGCACACTAGACCACTTCCCTTGCAATCTCGGCCGCGACGCGCGCATTGTTCTCCAGCAAAGCGATATTGGCGCGCAGTGTTGCGCCTTCACTGCGTTCAGCCATTTGACTCAACAGAAAAGGCGTCAACGCCGGCCCCGCGATCTCCTTCCAATCCGCATCTTCCAAAGCTGTGGTTAACACCCGTTGTAGCTCCTCTGCCGGCACTTCAAACTTGGCCGGAACAGGCACAGCAACCAGCAGCGCCGAATCGATCGCGAGAGCTCGTTGAGCTTGAAAGACGTTAAGAACATCAGCCGGTGTTTCCACGCGAGCATCCACCGGCAAACCACTTTCTCTCGAGTAAAAAGCGGGCAACTCGTCGCATTGATAACCAACAACCGTTACTGCGTGTGTTTCGAGCCACTCGCGAGTTGCCGGCAAATCAAGAACGATCTTGGCCCCGGAGCAAACGACAATGATCGGAGTGCGAGCAAGTTCCGGTAGATCCGCGGAAACGTCAGGCAGCGAGCCGCGATGAACTCCACCGATTCCACCAGTCGCAAACACTTTGATTCCCGCACGATGGGCGATCCAGATCGTAGAAGCGACCGTCGTCGCGCCGTTCCAGCCTTGCGCAACGGCGAGCGGAATGTCGCGAGTGCTGACCTTCCTGATTCTGCTGTCTTCCGCCAGCGATCTGATTTGATCGTCGCCGAGTCCGACAGTCAGCTTGCCGGCGATTACCGCGACGGTAGCCGGCACGGCTCCGGCTTCACGCACTATGTCTTGCAGCCGCTCGGCTGTCTGCAAGTTTTGCGGACGCGGCAAGCCATGCGCGATCACTGTCGATTCAAGCGCCACAACCGGACGACGACCGGCGATAGCGTCCGCGACTTCTGCAGCGATACTAAAAAGTTCGGGCATAAAAATTATGTTTGGAGTTCAAGCTTTAGCCTGCAGGTGTTGAATTCGAACACGCAAGCTAAAGCTTGAACTCTGAACGCATCTTTGAAGCCGCCCTCGTCAATGTAAACACAGTGCCACCCGTTTCGCCTTGCCGCCATGAAATTTGTGCATCAATCAGCCCGGCGCGCGCGCGCATGTTAGCCAGGCCCCGTCCTTCGGAGTTTGTATGCTGCGATTGAAACGGACGGCCGTTGTCTTCAATGCCCAGGGAGAAATCGCCTTCGTTCGAAATCGTCACGAACATCTTCACCTCAGTTGCTTCGGCATGGCGCCAGATGTTGTTCACTGCTTCCTGGACGATGCGATAGATCTGCATCTGCACGCTCGGCGGTAATTCGCTGCGCTCTTCAATCGCATCGTCGCAGTGAAACTCATATTTGAAGCGCTTCTCCGGCGGAGCGTCCTGCACCGCATGCGACAAGGCAAACTCCAGCGCGGCGGCAAAGCCGACGTTCTGCAACACTGAAGGACTGAGATCCTCGCAGATGCGTCTCACTTCCTGTGAGATTACTTCGATCTCGCTTCTGAGCGCTGTGGTCGTGTTTGACTCGCCGTTAGTCTTGATTCGATCCGTCAACAATGCCAGGTGACGCAGATCGGCGAGCGTTTGATCGTGCAGGTCGCGGGCAATCCGGCCGCGCTCACGCTCTGCTTCGTTAGCGAGATTGAGTCGGGCGTCGGCCAGTTCGCGATTAGCATCGACGAGGGCTGCGCTGGTGGCGACGATTCGTCTGCGCTCGAGAATGGCCCAGAGCAGAGCCAGCAGGGCCAGCGCCAACAGAATCGCCAGGGCCGTCGAGGTCCATGGAAAAGGCGCTTTGGCAACTGTGAACGAAAAACTCAAAGGCGCCGAAGATGTTAGGTCTTTCGTGAACGCACGCGCCGTCACGGTGTACTTGCCGGGCTTCAAACCCTCCATCGTGAATTGCGACTCGCGCGACAGCTTCTGCTTTATCGCGTGCCCACCGGCGTCAACGAGGGTAAACGCGTACTGGAACTGCTCGGGAAACGTGCGACTGCTGATCGCAGTTACATCAAGTAACAAGCTGTTCTGCGGGTATTCGAGATTCAGGCCCGCCTGCAACTCCGATGGTGCATGCACGCGTTTACTGAGAATGCGCGTCACTGACAGCGAGGGTTCCAAACGACCCGGTTCGTAACGCGCAACACCACGATTCGTACCAATCAATAAAACTTCGCTTCCATCTGCTTTGTGCTCCGGCAACACAGCAAAGACGTTTTGCGAAGGCAGGCCCTGCTCAGAATCGAGTTCCGAAACGACTGGTCCAACCACTGGATCCAGCAGAATGCGCAACAGCCCATTTCCCCGCGTACCGCACCACAGTTCATTTGTCTTCTCCGACCGGATCGCAAGCAGAAAACGCGCATCGATGTTCGGCACGGTGAGACTACAGCCGGCGCCTGTCCTGCAAAGAAAGATTCCAGTTGCCGTACCAAACCACAGCGAGCCATCAGGCGTCCGCGCGATCGCTCTGACAGCCGTGCCTTTGAGTGTTGAGAACGCCGGTTCCTCAGCGACGCTCTTCCCATCTGCGGATGCCACGCCGTCTTTCGTCGTTCCTATCAAAAGCCTTTCTTCGCCGTCGGCAAAAAGACTCAGCACCTCGCGCCCGCTTCCGGCAGTGCTGGACCAGTTGAGACTAACGCGTCCGCCGTCGATGCGATCAACGCCACGACCATAAACAGCGATATACGTCGCGCCACGAAACTGAGTGACAGCCCGCACACTGCCGACGCTGTCCGCCCCGCCCGGGCCTGTTTCGATGTGCGTGAAGGCTTGCTCTTCCAAACGCACTGCTTGCTTTGGGCCTATGTACAAACCACTCGCTGACGCAACGAGCAAGCGCTGCGACTTATCTTCAGCGATCGCGTAAATAACATTGCGCCCGAGAGCTGTCACCGAGTTCCAGGTCGAAGTTTCGTCGTCGTAGGCAAACAGTCCGCGATTGGTGCCGGCCAGAGTCCTGCCGCTGCTTGTCTGGTAGAGCGCGCGAATAAAGTTGGTGTCGCTGTTGTCGCCGACTGATTCGACGCGTGGCGCATGTGGATCGAAGCGGCAAACGCCGCGGTCTGTGCCGAACCAGATCACACCTTCGCGGTCGGCGAAGATTGCGTAGACGTGATCGGAGCGCAAACCGCCGGCAGTTCCATCAAAAGTAAAACGCTGCACCTTCGTTTTAGAAATTCGAAATACGCCGCGACCATCGGTGCCCACCCACATGTCATCGCCGATGAGTTTGAGCGTCATCACTGCGCCCGTTGCTGCTTCATGGCGTTTCAAACTCGCGGGATCGTTCCCGGAGAATAGTCCGGGCTCTTCTTTCTTTACGCGTGCCCCGACCCAAAGCTTTCCGTCTTTATCTCCGTCGAGTGCGTTGACGAAAAAGGTGACTGGCTTCGGCTGTACCTTCGCAACTCCATTCGCGATTTCAAGGATGCCGCTGCTGAGCGAGCCGGCAAAGAGGCGGTTGTTTACAGAGGTGATGCTGGTGAGCGGGAGTGGACCAGGGTGATCTCGATCCTGGCTCTCCAAGGGTTGATTCAAGAGCTCGCGAGTGTCAATAACAGTGCGGTCCGTCCTTGTGCGCTCGCTTTCTGTGAGACCGCTGGTCACTGTTGTGACGATGCGCGCGCGGCTTTCATAAACACGGCCCTGTTCGCTAGTCATGAATGCCACGCCGGTGGGATCGGTGAAGATCGACGAGATGGCCTGGCCCGAAGTCTCGTTGACCTTGATAAACTCACCGGCATTGAAACGCACAGCGCCGGCATCCGTTCCGATCCACATGGCGCCATCCTTGTCCGTCTGAAGCGCGAGAATGCGTCCAGGCGGCAAGGTAGGATTGTTAATCGTTTGCGTTCTGCGCCCGTCGAACCTGGCGAGGCCGGTCTCAGTTCCAAACCACATCGCTCCGTCAGGCGTTTGCGCAATGGCGCGCACTCGATCGGAAGGCAATCCATGAAATAAAGTAACTGCGCCCCATTGATGCAGACCGGTTATCGGTGTTGGCGAGGGTGATGGAGACGGCGAAGGCGAGGGCGACGGTGACGCTTGTGGATCCGGTTGTGTCTCGCCTGTCTGTGCTAACAGAACGACGCTCAACCACAAAGAAGCACAGAGAGCACAAGCAACCTTCCTAATCCATTTTGTGCTTTTTGTGCCTTTTTGTGGCCTCATTTCTTCTTCGAAGAGGCAAGTTCTCGTTTCTGTTCTTCGTTGAAACGCTTCCGGTCTTTTTCGAGCCAGACTTCAAGTTCAGTCGAGGCCTTTTCCAGCTCGTCGCTATTCAGCAAGCCCCGGCGCAGTGCTTCGAAGAATGCTCGCGTGCGGATGTTGTAAGCCAGCTTTTCGTAGGCTTCCTGATCGGTTCCTTCTGCGACCGTGACGAAGAGTTTTTCGTAAAGCGTTGCCAGCCTGCTTTCGACGCCGCGCAAACTCAACGAGCACTTGCGTGCGATGGCCCAATTTGAAAGTCCGAGCGCGAGGTAATAAAGTGCCTCGGCTTCAAACTCGGTCAACAACGGCCGCTTGAACGAGTCTTTGAACGCCGGATCGATCATGTCGGCGCCGTCTTCGAGCACGGCAGCGACGAAGCGCAGAAATCGTGATTCGGGATTGTTCTTGTGAATGAAGCCGTATGCGGGCGGCGGGTCAACAGACTTTACGATCTTGCGAATCTCGTTGATATAAATTTCGTGCGGAAACTGCGTCCAGAAGATAATGCGCGCGGTGGGGAAGTCGCGCCAGATGGCGCGCGCGGCTTTCACGCCGGAGAGCTTTGGCATCTGGATGTCGAGTATGCAGACGTCGGGCTTCTCGCCGAGCGCGAGTTTCACGGTCTCCTCGCCGTCGCCGGCTTCGAAGACAGGGACGTGTGACGGAAACTCCTTCTCGAGAATTTCGCGGAGGTAATGGCGCTGGGCCATGTTATCTTCGGCAATCAGGATCGACATAACGGTTGATAATAAACCATCCGTGGTAAAACTTTGAAAGGTGAGTATGAAGATACGTCGAATTCTTTGCCTGGCTGTTCTCTGCATGTTGGCAATCCCTGCTGCCGCTCAACGCCGTGACGAGAGGCTCTGGCAGCGCGCACTCCAGATTCATCGCCGCGCGATCGTCATCGACACCCATAACGACGTGACCACCCCGATGACCAACGACGATTACGATCTCAGCGGCGCTCCGCCCGTTCCTTACCGCACCAGCATCGAACGTATGAAGCAGGGTGGACTCACCGCGGAGTTCTTTTCGCTTTACGTGAAACCGTGGTACGTCGAGCACGGCGGATCCGCGCGTCGCACTCTCGACATGATCGATTCTGTTTATCGAGCAGTCGAGCGCCATCCGAGAGATCTGATGATCGCGACCTCCGTCGCCGATATTCGCCGCGCAAAGCAGCAGGGAAAGATCGCGGCGTTAATGGGAATCGAAGGTGGTCACGCGATCGAGGACTCGTTGCCCACCTTGCGCGAATTTTACCGGCTCGGCGTTCGCTACATGACGCTCACGTGGAACAACACCAACAACTGGGCCGACGCCGGTCGAGGCGAGAAGAAACATCACGGTCTAAGTGAATTCGGCAAGGAAGTGGTGCGTGAGATGAATCGTTTGGGAATGCTGGTTGACGTGTCGCACGTTTCTGACGAAACGATGAGCGATGCGCTCGACGTTTCCAAAGCCCCAATCATTGCGTCGCATTCGTCGGCCCGCGCCCTCAGCGACGTTCCGCGCAACATTCCGGACGACTTGTTGAAGCGCATTGCAAAGAATGGCGGCGTGGTCCAGGTCAACTTCTACAGCGTGTTTGTCGATACGAAGACTGTGGCGCCGCAGAGCGCCGAACGCGACAAGCGGTTAAAAGCCCAGCAGGACGCCATCAATCAGAAATACAAAAACGATCCCGAACGTCTCGCTGAAGAGAGTGATAAACTCGAAGCGGCGAATCCTCTGCCACCGCTTCCGATCTCGAAATTAATCGATCACATCGATCACATCGTCAAAGTGGCAGGCATCGATCACGTCGGTATCGGCGCGGACTTCGACGGTGCGAACGATATGCCTGAAGGTGCGAAGGATGTTTCGATGTTGCCAAACATCACGTACGAGCTTCTCAAGCGTGGCTACAGTGAACGAGATATCAGGAAGATTCTCGGTGAAAATTTTTTGAGAGTGTTTGCCGAAGCTGAGCGCGTCGCGCGCAGTTCAAGTAAGTCGATCAGCGGAGAAGGAAACCTTAACAGGATTAACAGGATGAATTAAATTTTGAAAATGATGTAATCCTGTCAAAAAAAAGAGCACGGCCATCACGACCGTGCTCAAATTAGAAAAGAAGAAAATCAATTACCGGTTCTGTCCACCGCGATTCATTCCGCCGGTTTTACCAGTGCCGGTGCCGCCGCCGAAGCCGAACTCCTCATCATCTTCCATGTTTCGTGGCTCATTTTTTTGCTGACTACCACCGTAGCCGCCACCCTTCTGACCACCAGCATGCTGACCGCCACTCTCGTGGCCGGCGCCCTGGCGTCCCGGTGTTTGCTGGCCAAAATCCTGGCCTTCCTTGCCGGAAGTGCCCATGTTCCTCTGGAGATCGTCGTTCTTCATTCTGTCATCCGCCATGTCTCTATTCCTCCCAATTTCCAGTTGAATAGCCACCCTTATACTCAGTCAACATGTGTGCCATTTATCCAAGGCCGGAAACCGCAGTTATACTTCTGCGCAGCGGGTAAGAAGAGTTGCCATTCCGTACGCGTGGAAATGAAATCATACACACGCATGCTATTATTTCTCGCAATAAATGACTGCCGCAGGTCTCTACGTTCATATTCCTTTCTGTAGTTCGCGCTGCTCATACTGCGACTTTGCCACCGGCCTTTACGGGAGCGAACTGGCTGAGCATTACGTTCGTGCTCTGATTGCAGAGATTCGATCCTCGCGGGCCTCGCGCGAAGTTAAGAGTCGCGTCGATACGATCTACTTCGGCGGCGGCACGCCATCTTTACTTGCGCCGTCGCAGCTCGATCGTATTTTGTGCGCTGTACACGACCATTTCGAGATCGATCAAGCACCGGAGATCACGCTCGAGATAAATCCCGGAAGTGTCAACGCAGAAAAGCTTCGTGAGTTTCAACGGTTGGGAATTAACCGCGCCAGCTTCGGTGCGCAAACGTTTGACGATCGCGAGCTCGCGAAACTCGGCCGATCGCACACTGCGGCCGACGCACTTAAAACTTTTGCGGATTTACGCACTTCTGGCTTTGCAAACGTGAGCTTTGATTTGATTGCCGGACTGCCTGGCCAAACGCTCGCAGGATGGCAGCGAAACATCGAAATAGCGCTCGAGCTGCAACCCGAGCATCTCTCTTTTTATTTACTCGAGGTCCATTCAGGCACGCCCTTGGCGGATCACATTCGACGTGGAATTCAGCCCGTGCCTGATGACGATTTAGCGGGAGTGATGTACGAGTGGATGCTCGAGCGAGCTTCTGACGCTGGTTACGAGCACTACGAGATCTCGAACCTGTGCCGGCCGGGTTTTCATTCAAGGCACAACGTCAAATACTGGACCGGCGCGCCTTACTACGGCTTTGGTTGTTCCGCGCATTCCTACGATGGCCGTATGCGTCGCTGGTCCAATCACCGTGACGTTTTGAAATACGTTGAGCTGGTTGAAAGCGGCGCTGCGCCAGTGGTGGATGAACAACAGCTAAGCGAGATGGATGTGCGATCCGAAGCAGTATTCCTGGGAATGCGGCTGATGCAAGGCATCGACGTGCGCCGTTATCGTGAATCTTTTGGAGTTGACCTGCGCGACGAGCACGCCGCGGATTTAGACCGCTTCTGTAAAGCCGGGCTGATTGAATTTACCGGCGACCAGATCAGGCTGACTCGCACCGGCGCTTTGTTGTCGAACGAAGTCTTTGCAGCCTTTGTGTAACTTCCTTTCATGATCATCGCAATTGACGGTCCATCCGGCTCTGGTAAATCAACGCTGGGCCGATTGCTGGCGCGGGCGCTGAATCTGCTGTATATCGACACGGGCTCGATGTATCGTGCAGTGGCGCTCGCTGTGATCGATGCCCAACTGGATCCGGGCGATACTGAAGCTGTCACCGCGTTGGCCAATCGAATCGAGATCGATCTTGAAGGTGACCCTGATTCCCTGAGCGTCTTACTCAACGGGCGCGATGTCACGGATCAAATTCGCAGCGACACTGTGACTGACATGTCATCCGTGATCTCCACTATTCCCGGAGTCAGACGTGCAATGGTCGAGCGTCAGCGGGCGATGGGCCGGCGCGGCGCGGTTCTGAATGGCCGCGATATCGGAACAGTTGTCTTCCCTGACGCGGACGTCAAGTTCTTCTTGACTGCCGTGCCCGAAGAACGAGCGGAACGCCGCTTCAAAGAAGATCACACTGCGTCCGCTACTCTGGCAGAGACACTCGCCGAAATGATTGAGCGTGACCGGCGCGATTCAACGCGCGCGGATTCGCCTTTGAAAGTCGCGGACGATGCAATCGTCGTCGATTCCACGGGTAAGACGATTGAGGAAGTTTTCGCGCAGATGATGGAAAGTATTTCTAATGTTCACCGGCATCATTGAAGAACTCGGCAGCGTGCGCAGTATCGAGGAGCGCGGCGAGAACGCTCGCATCGTCATCGCTGCTCAAGTGGTGACTGAGGGCACAAGCCACGGCGACTCGATCTCGGTAAATGGCGTTTGCCTGACCGCGCTCGACATTCATCCGGATTCGTTTGCGGCTGACGTCTCACGTGAAACACTGCTCCGTTCGACGCTCGGAAATTTAAAGCCGGGCGCGCCCGTCAATCTCGAGCGCGCGGTAACTCCGGCCACGCGCCTCGGCGGTCACATCGTCCAGGGGCATGTTGACGCTCGCGGCCGCCTCGAGGGTGTCGAAGATCATGGTGAGTCGTGGACGATCAGGATTGGCTATCCGAAAGAGATTGCACGTTACCTTGTATTCAAGGGCTCAGTTGCCGTTGAAGGCATCAGCTTGACGATTGCCGGCCTCACGGACGAATACTTTGAAGTGGCCATCATTCCAAAGACCTGGGAAGTCACTAATTTATCTCACCTGAAGCCGGGCGACGACGTCAATCTCGAAGTTGACGTCATCGGCAAATACGTCGAACGATTACTGGCTTTTAGCTAGGAATTATCTCAATACAAAGACACGAAGACACAGAAGCATAAGACTTTGTGTCTTCGTGTTTTTGTGGTTAATATGACCGCGTGGCTTTTGCGTCCATCGAAGAAGCCGTCGCCGAGATACGCGACGGCCGCATGATCATTATCGTTGACGACGAAGATCGCGAGAACGAGGGCGATCTCGTCTGCGCTGCCGAGAAGGTTACCCCTGAAATCATTAATTTCATGGCCCGGCACGCTCGCGGCTTGATCTGTTTACCCCTCACCGAGGAACGTTGCGACGAACTTCACCTGACCACTCAAGTCGCCGAGAACACTTCATATCTAGGCACGGCCTTTACCGTTTCGATCGACGCCCGGCGCGGCATCAGTACCGGAATCTCAGCAGCCGATCGCGCCACCACCATCCTGGTCGCAGTCGATCCGAATTCGCGGCCACAGGATCTGTGCCGTCCAGGCCACATCTTCCCGTTGCGCGCAAAGAACGGCGGTGTGCTGGTCCGTGCCGGACAGACTGAAGCCAGCGTTGACATCGCGCGTATTGCGGGTCTCTATCCGGCCGGTGTGATTTGCGAAGTGATGAACGAAGACGGCACGATGGCGCGCATGCCTGAGCTCGAAGCGTTTGCCGCACAACATAATCTCAAGATGATCAGCGTGGCCGAGCTCGTGAGATATCGCATCAGCAAGGAGATGCTCGTGCGGCGAGTGGTCGAAACGGATCTGCCAACTGTCTATGGTCGATTTCGAGCGATTGCGTACGAAAATGTAATTAACGGCGACGTTCACCTCGCGATGGTGATGGGCGACGTGAAGACTGACGAGCCGGTGCTGGTTCGCGTTCATACAGAGAACGTCACCTGCGACATGTTTGGCTCGTTGATCGACGACACCGGCTTTCAACTTCACACGGCGCTCGAGAAGATCTCGGCTGCTGCGCGGGGGGTCGTGTTGTATCTGCGCCAGCGGGAGCACAGTTTGGATCTAGTCAACCAATTGCGCACTTATAACATCATGCAGCAGAGTGGAATTAGTAAACGGGACGCGAGTTTGGAAACGGGTTACGGTATCGATCGCGATTACGGTGTGGGAGCGCAAATTCTCCACGATCTCGGGCTGCGTCGCATACTACTTCTTTCGAATCATCCCCCCAAAGTAGCAGCGCTTGAGGGTTTTGAGCTCTCAGTTGTAGGCAATGTTCCGCTCGGCGAGCCTGCGTCTCTAAAGGAGCAGCAAGGTATTGCCGGGAAACCTAAATGACCTTTTCGGTCTCTCCCTCTAGAATTTAGAATCCCCGGAGTCGCGTGGGCGATTTGTAGGTTATGAGTGTGGAGAAGAAGCCTGCCATAAGAAAGCGTTGGGGTTCATTCACTCGACGCCATGCTGTGCTTGCGACGACGATCACCGCCATCGTCGCGCTCGTGGTGATCCTGCTGGCCATTTTTCTCTATCGCCTCGGTTTCGTGGACCGCTACGTGGCGGGCCAGATAAAGGAGACCTTCGCAAACTACGGAATACGCGCAGAGATCGGAGACTTTCACGCCAGTTTTCCACCTAAGACAGTGGAGATGGATAACGTAGAGCTCTACGATTCACTCACAGGCGCAAGGATGGGAAAGATCGATCGGCTCCTGGCGACGATCAAGATTGAAGATCTGTACGCGCTGAACTTGCAGCGCAACATCAATCTTCAGGATCTTAATATGAAAGGCCTTGAATTGTGGGTGACGTTTGACGATCAGGGCCGCTCGAATTTCGGCAACATCCACATTCCTCCTCCCGAACCAAACAGGCGCATTCTCTTTGCTTACTCAGCCGCGACCATCGAGATAGAAAATGGAGTGGTCCATTACGGTGATGTGCGCCACGATATTTCAGGCGAAGGGCGAAACTTGCAGGTAACGATTCACCCGGACCAGCCGAATGTTCCAATCGGAACGCGCATGACCTCGCTCACGCTCGCTCTCTCGAACTCAACTTTCACTTACGACAACCGGCCCGTCAACAATATCGACGTCCAGTTGCGCGGGCGTATAAACCAGCAAAAGGCTGAGATCCAGGAGCTGTTGCTGAAATCGCCGGTTGCGGAAGCGCGTATGAACGGCGTGATGGATGATTGGCGCGCCCTTCACTACCAGATGAACGTCACGTCTACAGTTGACCTCACTCAACTTTCAGACGTGTTGCAGTCAGGCACTGCATTTCGCGGCGCCGGTAATTTTGCCGGCACCATCGCCGGCGAGGGAGATCAGTTCAAGTTAAATGGCGAGCTTAAGTCAGACGCGCTGGCAGCGGATGGAGTGCGTTTGCAGGGACTGAACGTAACGGCGAGCGGTTCTGTAAAAGACAAGACGTACGACATCAACGGAAAGGCCGTCGCGAATCTCCTCAACGCCGGAGATTTTCAGATTGATTCGTTGCAACTGGCCGGCAACGTGATGGGCACGGGAACTAATTTCCGTTGGGTGGGCGAACTACGCGCAGTTGCCGAAAAAAGCTATGGAACGACTCTCACCGGCCTGATTCTTCATGATGCGCGCGCGGAGATGAACAATGGCGTGCTGACGGCGCAGTCGAGCCAGTTCAGCGCAAACGGCCTTGCTGCCTCAGGGGCTAAAGTAAACGGAATCACTGCTTCAAACCTGCAAGCGCGAAACGAGAACAACGTCACGACAGCAACAGTCTCCAACGTCAAGGCTGGAACGATTTCAGCTTCGGGCGCGCAGGTCAAAGGAGTCACAGCTAACAATATCGACATCGTGGACCGCGACGGGGTTACGAGTGTTGTAGTGAAGGATGTTCAGGTTGGAGCCACGAGTGCCGCAGGCGCAGAGATCGGAAGTCTGAACATCGCCGGTGTTCGTTTGTCTGTCCGCAATAGACGAATCGAAGGTTCAACAGCGGACATCGATGCGGGAACGGTGAAGTTTGCTGATGGCCAGGCTGAAAATGTCAAACTCGCGAAGCCTGTGTTTGTTGTCGAACCTTCCGGCAGCTATCGCGCGACTGCGGATCTGAGCATTGGCGGTGGTGTGCTGGGCCAGATGAACATGGGCCAGGCGCGCGCGAGTGTGGTTGCGACGAGTCGCGAAATTGAGTTCAACAACTTCACAGCGGACATCTTCAAAGGACGCGCGAGTGGAAATGCACGCATTGCGATCGCCAGGGGCGGCACGTCTCAAGTAAAGGCTGACTTCAACAATCTCGATATCGCCGGGCCATTGACTGCTATGGCCGGCAGCGCCGTGCCGCTCGCAGGTCGTGCAACGGGAAGAGTTGATCTGACGTTTCCGGGCACTGAGTTCAAACTCGCTTCCGGCATGATGACGACACGATTGTCAGCAGAGACTGGTGAGACAAGCGCGGATAGAATTCCAATCACTGGCGAAGTAGCGATGCGGGCCAATCAAGGCACGTTTGATATTCAACAAGTGAACCTGCAAACACCCGCGACCCGTTTGAATGCCACAGGTCGATTTTCTTTCGAAAACGATTCCAATCTCCAAGTTGACCTGAATTCCTCTGACGCTGCTGAGCTTCAGGCCGTGCTCATTTCATCCGGACTCTTGCCGGAAGTTGAAGAGCAGATGCGGAGTTATGGAATCGAGCTCGGAGGCCAGCTAGCTTTCAATGGAAACATACGCGGCAGGTTGAGTTCGCCGGATCTAAACGGGAAAGTCTCGCTCGGGACTTTGATCGTGAACGGCTATGAGTTTGGGGCGTTTTCAGCTTCCATCGCAATGAATGATGCGGAGGTACGCGTTACCGATGGAAGCCTGGCTGAGCGCGATGGCGGCGGTGTGCAGTTTTCTCTGATTGCGCCACGAAGTGGTGAAAACAACATCTCGCTCGAAGCCACGCTCGATCGGTTTAGTGCTCGAACTCTCCTGGCGCTCTCGCCCTTGAAAGGCAACGAGCAACTCACCTCCGATACGCAGGCGGATCTTTCCGGGCAGATAAAAGTGAACGGAATCCCCGACGCGATGAGTGGCAGCGCGGATCTGCGATCTGGACCAGGCAAGCTGGCCGGCGAGCCACTCGAAAGCATGACGGCCCGAGCAACCTTCAACGGACCGAAGGTAAATGTCGAGAGTGTAGACGTTCGGTTGGTCGCGGGGCACATCGTTGCGAGCGGAAATCTCGACACGAAGAGCAAGGCGTTCGCCTTTCAAGGCAAGGCTGAGGGTATTCAGTTAGCTCGTTTGACGGCCCTGGCGAACAGGCCGGGTCTTCCGTCGGTGAGTGGTGTTGCCGAGTTCACGGGAAACATTTCAGGGAACCTGTCAGACAAAAACTTCTCCGCTTACCAGGTGACATTTGACGGGCAGGGTCGCGACGTGACGATCAATGGACGCCCGGCAGGAAACGTTGCGCTCACCGGCCGCACTGCAAATCAACGACTCGACATTTCGTTGACGACCGGTGTGTTGGGCCAGGACCAGGTAATCGCGGCGCACATCAATCTCGCCAGTGAGCGCCTGGAGTCAAGTCTTGAAACCACACTTACCAACGCCGATTTAACCAACCTCTTCCAGATTGCGTTGCCGCGCAACACCGTCAGGATTACGGGTCGCGCGAACGGCACGATAAAAGCTTCCGGAAACCTGGTTGACGAAGACGATAATTTTTCGCTCGCGGGATTGTCGGGCACTGCTAACTTCACAGAGCTCAGCTTTCGAGTTGAAGACGTTCAGCTTACTGCCACGACGCCGTTAACCGTAAGTTTCACGCCAAACCAGCTCACGTTTGATTCAACGAGATTTACTGGACCAGGCACAAACATCGTCCTAAGCGGCACGCTGGCGACTGCGACCGGCGGTAAGCAGAGCCTGAATGTCGATGGCGATCTGAACATGCGCGTGCTCAATGGCGTTTCACCGGACTTCTTCTCGTCAGGCTCAGCCGCGATAGCCGTTCGCATCAATGGCACTTACGAAGACCCGCGTGTGATCGGCACCGCATCGCTCAACAATGCTTCCGTTTCAGCGCTGATTGGAAATGAGCGTTGGACCGTGGCCAACTTGAAAGCCGCGCTGAGGTTCACCGCAAATCAAGCGCAGATCGATTCGCTCGAGGGAACGATTGGCGGCGGGCGGGTGTCCGCCACCGGTGGTGCTCTGCTCGAAGGATTCACCGTCTCTGCATTTCGCATCAGCGTTCATGGCGACGATGTTACAGTCCCGTTCCCTGAAGACTTTCGTTCCACGCTGGATGCGGATGTTGAGATTAGAGGGTCGTCCAGAGAGCAGTTGATCAGTGGTCTCGTAAACTTGCGTCGCGCCGAATACACCCAGGACATTGAGCTCGCCGATCTCATCAACACGCGCCGCGAGTCGATCGAAGAAGGCTCGGAGATTGAGCTCACGCGCACTGCCTTGTTCGGAGCACTTCGCGTTGAGGGAAGAAATGCGTTGGTAGTGCGAAACAATCTCGCCGACCTCGTCGGGTCTGTTTCGCTTCAATTGGATGGCCCGGTTAACGATCCAACTATTTCAGGACGAATAACTGCCACGAGTGGAACTCTCAATTTCCGCAACGATCGTTACGACATCACCAGGGCGCTGGTGGATCTTCCGCCCAGCCGCAATGCCGATCCGATACTCAACATTCAAGGCGAGTCGCAGATCAGAGGTTATCGCGTGATTGTGAGTTTAACCGGTCCACTGTCCCAGCCGCAGGCGGCAGTGCGTTCTGAGCCGGCATTGCCTCAGGCCGATGTTGTTTCACTGATTACGACCGGCCAGCTCTCTTCGGGAGATACGAGCTCGTCAATCCTGTCTCAATCCGGAGTGGGCGCCGCAACGAGTTTGCTGACCGACGCTCTTATCAACGCGCCTGCGCAACGCGCGACGAGCAAGCTTTTTGGTCTGACTCGTTTTGAAATCAATCCGGTGATAGGCGGAACGACAGGCTCAACTCCCGGCGCTCGGTTAACTGTGGGGAGACGAATCAGCAAGGAGCTGACAGTCACCTATTCAACAAACGTTACTTCCGATCCTAATCAGATTCTCGCACTCGAGTATCGTGTTTCAGATCGGCTTTCGTTCGTAGCGCAGTATGAGCAAGCCTCAACCAGAAGACTGAGTGCGCGCACCAACAACTTTAATTTTGAGATCCGTTTCAGAAAGAGATTCTGACCAAGGGGTAGGTTGAGGATTGGCCGCAAAAAAGCACAAAGAGCACAAAAGGTTGGGAAAGGTTCAAAGGACGGGATTGAAAACCTTTTGTGCCTTTTGTGCCTCTTTGTGGCTCGCTTTCTCTTTGCTGACAGTGGCGCAGGCCAGTAACGTTAAAGACGCTCGGATCGAAGACTACGAAGGCCGCCAGATCACCGGAATCGAACTCGTCGTTGAAGGAACTCCCGAAGCGCCTGCTGCTCAAGCCGATCTCCTCTCGCTCTTAAAAGTCGTTGCAAACACGCCGTTTTCCGCGGTACACGTGCGCGAGTCGCTCCAGGCGCTATTTGATTCAGGGCGTGTGGCGAATGCGCGTGTGGAAGTGATCGAAGAGGGAACGAACAGGACTGGACCAATCCGCCTGCGTTTTGTCGTAAAGCGCCAAGTCCAGATCGGCGATGTGCGGATCGAATTAGGACCGGTTACAGGTACTCCGATCTCGACGGACGAGCTTCGGAGCCAAATGAATTTTGTCCAGTCGAGTAACCGGCTTTCCGAACAACTCATCCAGCACAACGCAGATGAGATTCAAATCTACCTGCGCGATCGCGGTTACTTTAATGCGACTGTCGAACCATCCGAGGATGTCGGTCCCCGCGGCGTTCGAGCGACAGTCACGTATCGCGTGAATCCCGGCGAACAAGCAAAAGTTGACGTGTTCGAGATTAAGATCGCCGGATTTGATCCCGCGACCGTGCGCAACTCGTTGAAGTTGCAATCGGGTGCGCCGTTTACGCGCGATGCGCTGGGTGAAGACGTAAACCGTGTTCGAGAAGCCCTGGTGAACGCAGGTTTTCTTTCCCCTGTGCTCGAAGATCCACGCGTCGAAAGGAATGCAGAGAAGAACACGATCAGCATTCATCTGAGCGGAGTTGTGGGACCAAAAGTCAACGTGGTCGTCAAAGACTACGAGTTAAGCGAAAAGGCGCAGCGAGAGTTATTGCCGGTGAAGCGCGAGGGCAACATCGATTTCTCGGCGATCGTCGAAGGCGCGCGACGGATTCGCAACAAGCTACAGGAGGATGGTTACTTCTTCGCTGAGATAACCGAGACGTGTACGGTCAGCAATCCACCCGCTGACTTTGGCGCCAACGGCACCGCGGAGACCTGCGAGAATCTCAATCCAACACCGCTGACGGGTCACAACGTCAACATCGAGTATCAGGTGGAGAAGGGCAGACGCTTTCGTCTGAACGACATTCGCATCACCGGAACGAACAAGCTCTCGTATGACGATATCGCAGCCGACTTGAAGACTCAGAAGGCAAACGCGATCGGTCTGATTCCGTTTCTTGGTTACGGGCGTGGGTATACGAGCCTGACGCTCCTTGAGCAGGACAGACGAACTGTCGAGGCTTTCATGCGCGACCTCGGGTATCGGAAAGCGAGCGCGCAAGTGCTACAGGGCGTTTCGGTCAATGGCGACAATTTAATCATCACCTTCCAGGTCGATGAAGGTCCGTTGACTCGTATCGCGGGCGTCGAAGTAAAAGGAAACAAGATCTACACGGATGAAAGAATTCGTCAGGAGCTGAGAACGGTAATCGGTGCTCCGTACTCACGCTCGCAAGCCAGGGCCGACGGAGATCGGGTTGCGTCTCTCTACTCGCGCGAGGGTTACGTGAATGCGCGCGTCGATTTCTCAATCGTCGAACTGCCAAAGAAAGGGGACGACGAGCAAGTCAAGCTTATTTATGCGATCGCGGATGAAGGCGATAAGGTCTTCATCAACCAGATTATCATCAACGGAGTTTCCGGCAGCGTTAACACTAAACGTACGAAACGCCAGGCTATCAGGAGGGCGATTCCAATCAAGCCAGGCGACGTTCTCAGGGCCGATCGCATCTCCGACGCCGAGCGTGAACTTTATCTCACCGATGCCTATCGCCAGGTGATCATCCGGACCGAGCCTGCCGGGGAAACGACATCAGGCTATAAACGGCGCGACGTCATCATCGACGTTGAAGAGAAAAAGCCGCGCGTGATGGATTACGGCGGTGGATTCTCAACCGACGCGGGCGCGCTTGGCCTATTCGAAATCAGCAACGTGGATCTCATGAACCGGCTGCGCCAGGGAGCGATGAGGCTTCGCGCCAGCCGTCGGCAGCAGCTCGTGCGTCTCGAATATCTCGATCCGCGTTTCGCGAGATATAACGAGACACAGTTTGCTCCGCTCGCAGCCTCGGTTCAGTATCAACGCGATTCGACCATCACGCGCTTCTTTCGTTCGGCGATAGACCGTGGAACGATGGGTATCGTGCAACGGCTTGACGAGAAGGGAAACCCGATCGACATCTTCGGTGACCGCCTCAATGAGCCGACTATCAATCGTTTCACTGCGACTCTCGAAACGCAGCGTATTCTCGATCGGAAAACGCGCAGCATTGTCTTTGGCCGTTTCAGTTACGAAGATGTGCGTCTCTTCAATCTCGAGAGCCTGGTGGTGAGACCGATTCTCGAGCCCGACAGAAAGATCCGCCTGGCGCGTCTCGGCGCCTCCTTTGTGAGAGACACTCGCGAGAGATGTGAACGCGGACTGCTGGGAAGAAATCGGAACGATGACGACGAAGAACCGGGCGCGCCCGGGGAGGTGTGTCGCTATAACCAGCTTGACGCGACGCGCGGTAGTTTTCTCAGCGTCGATTACGCGGTGGCGTTGCGCCAACTGGGCGGAAATATCTCGTTCAACCGGTTCCAGACGACTTACAGGCATTACTACAAAGTATCTGCGCTGCGAGACACGGTGCTGGCCGGGAACATGACGCTTGGTCTCGCGAACCTGTTCAATCCGCGGGACCGCGACGGTAATGGAACGATTGACGAGATCGATCTGACGATGCCGATTAGCGAGCGGTTCTTCTCCGGCGGCTCGACAACTTTGCGCGGCTTCAGTTTCGAAGAGGCGGGCCCACGTCAAGTGGTGATTCCTGAAGGGCCGTTTCGAGATCAGAAAAAGAACATCGTGTTTCTGAATCCGTTTACGGTGCCGGTCGGCGGCAATGCGCTCGCGGTGTTGAATCTGGAAGCGCGAATTCCGCTTACGAGGTCTGTGCAGGCAGTTCCTTTTTACGACGGCGGCAACGTGTTTCGCAGGGTTGGTGATCTGTTTGGCAAAGACGATCCAACGCCGGTGCCGCCGGGTGACATTCTAGCTGCTATCAACAAAGCAAACCTGCGCGCGCATTGGACCAACACCGTCGGCCTGGGATTACGCCTGCAAACGCCATTCGGCGGCGCCCTGGCGGTGGATTACGGTTTTCTGTTGGACCCGCCGGAGTTTTTGATTCCGCAGCGTGGTCCGGGAGGAGTTCTTTTTGACGGTACGCCGGCGGTATTTCGCCTGCATCGCGGTAACCTGCATTTCAGGATTACGCAGACTTTCTAGGGAGATAAAATGAGGACAAAGCCATCCACAGATTGCGCAGGTTACACAGAATATTTTTTTCTGCGTCATCTGTGTAATCTGTGGATACTGTTAGTCTTTGCGGTACCGTGTTCGGCGCAGCAGGTTGTTGACAAGATGGTGGCAACAGTAAACGCGGGAGTGAGGACCGATCTCATCACGTATTCCGATCTCCTTTGGCAGTTGGCATTGCAGCCCAACACCGTGCTCGACAATCCGACTTCAGCAGATCTCAATCGCGCATTGCGCCTTTTGATTGATCAGCACCTCATCCTTCAGGAAGCGGAAAAGTTGCCGACGATTGTGCCGACACAGAAAGAGGTAAGTGATGCGCGCGATGAGCTGGCGCGCAACTTTGCTTCCCCACTCGAGTTCCAGCAGCGGCTCCAGCGAGTTGGGCTGACTACCGAAAGGTTGGACGAGATCGTCGAGCAGCGCCTCAAAATGGAAAAATATCTGGATTTTCGCTTTAGGAATTTCGTAGTAATAAGCCAGAAGGAGATTGCGGATTACTACCGGCAGACTTATGTGCCTCGCTTTCAATCGCGTTTTCCCGGGCGCATTGTTCCCGCGCTCGAACAATCCAGGGACGAGATCGAGCAAACTTTGAAGGAGGCAAAAATCGAATCCGATACGGACGCGTTTTTGGACACAGCCCGCGAACGGGCTGAGATCGTGATGTTGAATGCAGTTTGAGGGTCCAACAATTGGTCTTGCGCTTTCCGGCGGCGCGGCGCGCGGCATGGCCCACGTCGGCGTGCTGAAGGCGCTGTTGGAGAACGGCATTCGGATCGACTGTATCGCTGGAACGTCGGCAGGATCTTTAGTGGGAGGCGCGGTGGCTTCCGGCATGCCTCTCGAGGAGATTGAAGAGCTCGGACGTACGCTTCGCTGGCGTGATATCGGACGGGTCACGATGTCGCGATTGGGTGTGCAGAGTAATGAACGTCTCGAGCAATACCTGCGAGCACGTCTGCCAGTTTCGAGATTCGAAGACTTGCCGATTCGTTTCGCCGTGGTCGCTACGGAGTTAAAAACCGGCGCGGCCGTGATCATGCGAGATCGTGGTGACGTACCGCTTGCGATCCGCGCTAGTTGCGCGATTCCCGGGTGGTACGTGCCGGTCATAGACGAGCAGGGGCGACAATTGGTGGACGGCGGGTTGGTGGCAGTTGTGCCGTCGTCCGTAGTTCGTTCGCTGGGCGCTGATATCGTGATTGCGGTGGATGTGAACGCGGCAGGGGCGACGTTTATTGGACCTGCGAGCACAGTTATTGGCGTGTTGCTACAGTCGATACTCGTGGTCCAGAAGACTGCGTCGCATTATCAGTTGGAGGTAGCGGATTTCGTCATAAAGCCTCAAGTCGGGCACATTCGTTGGGACGAAATGGGCCGCGCCGATGAATTGATGGCTGCCGGTTATGAAGCTGGACTCGAAAGCATTGCCGGGATCCGCGCGCTTATCGAAGAGATGGAGAAGGCCCAGCCACGTGAGCTCTCGCTACCATAATTGTTTAGAGTTCAACCTTCAGGTTGCTTCTCGGACAAGCTAAAGCTTGAACTCTAAACATTCCTGAATTCCTCATCCATTAATCATTTATACAAGGTACAAGACATTGAGAAGCACTGAAGGAACGCATGGCTGTCGAGGTTACATCTGTGCCCGATCGTCGAAGGACCGTCTCTGGAAGAGGTTTCATTCGACTGGGTATCGTTCTGGCTATAATTGCGTCGGCGATTGGCGCTGACGCCCTCGTCCGTTCTTACACCTACTACTCACAAATCATCGATGCTCGTCTCGCCGGCGGTTACCTGACCAGCAGGCCCGGCCTTTACGCCGCTCCACGTGTGCTGCAAGCCGGTCAGAAGTTGTCTGCCGCCAGGCTCATCACGATTTTGCGCCGCGCCGGTTACGTGGAATCCAAAGCCAGCGACGTGTGGAGCGGGAGTTTTATCGTCGATGGTTCGGCAGTCGAGATTCGGCCGGGCCGGAAACAGCCGGAAGTAGTTCGCGTGACTTTCACCGGAGACGAGATTGCCGAGATTCGCGGTGACGGCATCTTGCTCGAATCGTTTGCGTTGGAGCCCGAGATCCTGTCAAACGATTTGTCCTCGAAGAATGGCAAGCGTGAGCTCCTCAGTTACAATGAAATTCCCGACGTGATGGTGCGGGCCATCCTTGCGATCGAAGATCGACGCTTCTTCGAACATCCCGGTGTCGACCTCGGCGGTCTGACGCGCGCGTTGTTAAGAAATGCGGGCGATGAACGATTGGGCCAGGGCGGATCAACCATCACTCAGCAGCTCGTCAAGAACACGTACCTTTCGCCGGAAAAAACAGTCCAACGAAAGTATGCAGAGGCGATGTTGTCCATTGCCCTCGAACGCAGGCTCTCGAAGAATGATATTTTTGCGCTGTACTGTAACGAGATCTACCTGGGCCAACGCAGTGCAATGGCAGTTCGCGGCATAAACGAAGCAGCCGGCGTGTACTACGGGAAAAAGCTTCGCGACATCACGTTGTCGGAAGCGGCGACTCTGGCGGGAATGATTCAAAGCCCTGCACGTTACTCACCGGTGAATCATCCCGAAGAAGCGCGGGCGCGCCGGAATACTGTGCTGGCAGCAATGCAGAAAAACGGATGGATTACCGCCGAGCAATTCACGACAGCCAGTGCTGAGCCGGTGGTGGTTGCGCCTGCTTCGAACGACAACTCATTGGCGCCTTATTTCGTTGATTACGTCAACCGGCTCGCGGGATCGGAGTTGGAGAGTTCAGGGACCAGCCGGCGAATCTACACAACCATCGATTTAGAATTACAACAAGCCGCAGAACAAGCGCTCAAACGACAGTTGAATCGCCTCGACACTGTCTATGCTGCTCGCAACCTGAAGCCGCAGGCTGCCCTCGTCGCATTGGATCCGCATACCGGCGACATCCTGGCAATGGTCGGCGGCAGCGATTACGCCGGTTCGCAACTCAATCGCGCAACGGATGCGCTGCGGCAGCCCGGATCGACTTTCAAGCCTTTTGTTTACGCAGCCGCCGTCCAGGATGGCATGTCGCCAGTGCAGATGTTCATGGATGCGCCGCGCGACTTTGTCTATGACCGTAACAAGATCTATCACCCGGCCAACTACGGCGGCGGTTATTCGATGCGCGACGTCACCATGCGCACGGGCCTTGTCAGATCGCTCAACGTGGTCACAGTTGACGTCGCATTGCAGACTGGTCTCGCGCGCATCGCCAATCTTGCGACCAGATTTGGTCTACCGAAACCCGAGCGCTATCCGGCGCTGGCTTTAGGCACTGAGGAAGTTACACCGCTCCAACTGGCTTCAGCTTATGCGGCCTTTGTTAACGAAGGGCAGCGCGTGGAAGCAAAAGCGATAACCAGCATCGGCGAGCCGCCCGCCGCGCACACGTTGTCGCCGCCCATCGATCAGGTCATTAGCCCGACGACGGCGTATGTGATCACAAACATGCTTTCTGCGGTTATCGATCATGGCACTGCCCGCAAAGCACGCGGCGCGGTGCCGGGAACAGCAATCGCCGGGAAGACCGGAACCTCGCGCGATGGCTGGTTCGTCGGTTACTCGCCAAACCTCGTGTGCGTCGTGTGGATTGGTTTTGACGATAACAAGCAACTTGGTTTGACAGGTGCTGAAGCAGCCTTGCCGGCCTGGGTTGATTTCATGAACGAGGCGATCGCTTTGAGACCGGATTTGGGTGGCGAGAACTTTGAATGTCCCGAGGGAATTGAGTTCGTCGAGATCGATTCAATGACTGGTCTGCGTTCGACGGTAACGTGTCCGGTTCGCGAGTTGATTGCTGTTACCGAGCGAATGGCGCCACACATGGAGTGTTACCTGCACGGAAACTTGCCCGTGCAAAGCAGCCCGTTTGCTTATTAGTTATCGTTCCAGGACGACTTGCGCGATCGCGTGTTCAGTCGTGTGTGAGATCGATAGATGGGTTGCAGTAGCGCGAAACTCCTTGAAAGTCGCCAGCACCTGTCCCGCGAAGATCAGGTAAGGCGCGCCATTCTCTTTAGAAGCAACTTCCACGTCCTGCCAACTTATCCCACCACGCCAACCGGTTTGCAATGCTTTCAGCGCCGCTTCTTTTGCTGCGAAGCGCGCTGCATAATGCTGGGCTGACACGACGCCGCGGCTGTCGCAGTATTCGCGCTCGGCGTGCGTGAAAACACGCTCGGCAAAACGCGGCGTGCGCAGCAGCACTTCGCGAATCCGTGCGACTTCGATAATGTCTATACCGATGGAAAGTATCACGAGTGACGACCAACTAAGCGATGCTGGATTCTACTGGCGCGAGATTGACGGCGTACGCGCGCTTATCTGCGCTCCGTTAGAAGCAGACGGTTTTGTAAATGGCTTCTCAACGCGTCTCGGCGGCGTCAGCCAGATGCCTGCAAATGCATTGAATCTCGCGGGCTTCAATGACGACGCAGCCGAGAACATTCTGGAGAATCGTCGCCGCTTTCTCAAGCTTTTTCCGGGCGATTGGGTTCTGGCAGGCTGCTGGCAGGTACACGGCGCGGACGTGCGCATCGTTCGGACAAAGGATGAAGCCCAGCCCGCCGAGAACCAGCGAGGTGAGACGATCTTTTGCGATGTGATCGTCAGCAGTGCGAAGGGAGTGTTGGCAGGGGTCAAGACTGCCGACTGCGTTCCGATACTGTTAGGTGATCCGGTCACAGGCGCATTTGCGGCAGTGCATGCGGGATGGCGCGGCACTTTGGCGACGGCTGTGATTGTGGCGGTGAAGCGATTGAATGAAGAGTATGATGCGCAGCCGCAGAACTTGCGTGTGGCGATTGGTGCGTCCGCTGGTGCGTGTTGTTACGAAGTGGGCGACGAGGTGATTGACGCGTTCACCAGGCGGTTCGCCGACGGAGCGAAATTGTTTACCGCCACGCGTCCAGGACATGCGATGGTCGATCTGTTGCAGGCGAATCGAGACCAGCTAACTTCAGCCGGAGTGCTGCCTGAGCGAATTCATACCGCACCGCTTTGCACGATGTGCGGCACGGATCTTTTCTTTTCCTATCGAAAGGAAAAGAGCCTGCACGGAAAAGTCGGACGATTGATGGCGGTTGTGGGAAGGCAATCCACAGATTACACCGATGACACAGATTTTTCTGTGTAATCTGTGCAATCTGTGGATGGGTTTTTAATCTTCACTCCACGTTGAGCCACATTTTGACTTCACGCGTGACCGGAGGGAAACACGACTCATCGTTGCAGGCCTGGAACCGGAGCTTGCCTTTGATATCTCCCGATCCTCCGGAATAGTTGGCGGGGACGGTAACATTGAAACGAATCACCGCTCGGCCTTCGTAAACCGCGACCATTCCCTTCGAAAACTTCAGCTTCCGCATCAGCGGACGTGGATAAGAAACTGGTCCAACCTGCATGCCTGACGGCGTTTCAATGTCCAGCTTCGTGGCAACGAGAAACTTGTCGAGCGGCTTGCTTGATTGCACGTGTAGTCCCGAGGGGATCTCCATGACGACACTCGCGCGAGCGATACGGCCCTTCTTGACCTTGTCAGGCGCGAGTGAGCCATTGACGTTTATGTCGGACGAAGATTGCGGAACCGGAGTGGAATAGAAAGCTGTTGGCGTTAACAGAATTAATGTTAAAGAAAGTATGCGACTAAGTTTCATCTTCTAGTTGTTAGCTCCCTGGCGTGCTGCAAGTTGTCCACACGCGGCAAAAATGTCGCGTCCTCGTGGTCGCCGCACGTAAGTATGAATTCCTTTGGACTCCAAAATGTTTTTGAATCGTTCCACCGTTTCTGCCGGCGAAGGTTGATACGGGAGTGGTTCAGCCGGATTGTGCGGTATCAGATTCACCTTGGCTCTGATGCCGTGACGATTAAGGAGATTTGCGAGTTGCCGGGCCTGCTCGTCGGAATCGTTAACACCATCGAGCATCACGTATTCAAACGTGAGCCGCTCGCCGGGCTTCAAACTCGTTTCAAAAACCTTGCAGGCGCTGAGTAGCTCTTCAAGCGGCCATCTTTTGTTGATGGGCATCAGCTCATTGCGCAACTCATCTGTGGGCGCCGCGAGGGAAATCGCCAGGTGTGGTCGATCTGAAGTCGCAGCGAGATCCAGAATGCGCGGCACCACGCCGGCGGTCGAAACTGTCACGCGATTCGGAACGATGTGCAGTCCCTGAGGATCGGCCATCACGCGTAAAGCTTTCAGTAACGACTCCAGATTGAGCAGCGGCTCGCCGGCACCCATGGCGACCAGGTTTGTTCCTCGCGGAGGTTTGACGCCGGTTCCGTATGCGTCGTTTAGCGCGATCACAATCTGCTCGACAATTTCTCCGGCGCTTAATGAGCGCAACAACCCGAGCTGAGCAGTCAGACAAAACGTGCACTGTAGCGGGCAACCGGATTGTGACGAGAAGCAGATCGTGTCGCGGCGTTCTTCCGGGATAAAAACTGTTTCGACCGGCAGGCCATCGTGAGTCTTCATTAAATACCGGCGTGTGCCGTCGCTCGAAACGTACTGTGATTCAACTTTGAGTGTCGCAGGCTGGGCCAGCTCGTTCAAACGCGCTCGCAGTTCTTTCGGGAGATCCGTCATCTCGTCAAAACTGCGCAAGCGGCGATGCTGTAGCGCCGCAAAGAGCTGGCGGCCGCGATAGGCCGGTTCACCCAGCGTTTCGACGAATGAGATCAATTCCGGCTGACTGAGCCCGGTTAATTGGATCGCCTTGTTCATGCATAGTTATCTTAGCATCTGAGGCGGAACCTAAACAGACGAGACTATGGCACGATCGTAAACGTCGCTGATGGCGTAATCGTTTGACCTGAAACGTGGTCGCGTATGCGAATTTGAATCTGATACTCACCCGGTTCCAGCGAGCTGCTATCAATCAAACGTGTTAGCGTAAGACGTTGGCCCGCGTCGTTGATCTGCCGCCAGTTTTCGACGTACCTCGCCAATTCCTTTCCATTCTTCAGCAACACATACTCCGCGTCCGCTGCGGGTCGCAGCGTCGTTTGATCGATGGCCGCGTTGTAGATTTGCAGGTACACGCCAACCGGTTGATTACGCCGGTAAACGGCGGAAAGGTTTGGAATGACCTTGGTCGTTCCGATAACAAATGGACCAACGGCCGCGCCGCCTTTCAGATTCTCCAGTTTGGCCGCCAGGATAATGCTCGACGCCGAAAGCCGGTCCGCGGGAAACTCAGGCACCACAAATCCGACTTGCTTGACGCCCGCGGCGCCCGACTCCATATCACGCAGGTAAACATCCACTCGATAGCGACCCGGATCCAGTATGAATGCTTTGGCGTAAGCCGACTTTCGCGTACGCGTGGTGCTGAGCTCTTTGCTCGTTGCTGTAGTGGTCACGGAGTCTTCGAATTTCCCGACGGGACGATTGGCAACGGAAGTGATTCTTCCAAAGATATTCAAACGGGCAACTTCCAAGCCGCCTCTGTTGGTGAAGGTGAGATCGTTGTTATCGGTTTGAACAGTGAGCACTGCCAACACTCGATTATCAGATTGCCGGAAATAGTTGAACTGAGTTTCAAAATTTATCGCGCTGTCGTCGGCGATCGGAGTGTGAGTGGAAGTTCCCAGGTAATTTCGCTCGAACGGCTGATCGCGCTCGAGTCCGCCGAACAGGTCCATCACTTCAAACGGCGAATCCTGCGACCGTGTGTAATTCACTCGACCAAAGCCGCCGAGATTCGCAATGCGGTCAGCGCGAGTTTCGAAGCCCATGAGTTCAGCTATCGTAGGAGCTGCTCCGGGAACATGAATCAGTGCGTCTTTCTCGTCGGGATTTCTGGCCAACCGGTACTCGCCTGATCCAGTAGGATCCACAAATTCGAGCTCGATGCCGCTCCTGATATTTGGAAGATAGCGATAAAACCATTTTTCGAAAGGATAGGTTGACGTTGAGCCACCGCCTTCGTACGAGGGCCGATCATAAAGACCGCCGGCCGGATGCGATTCGATCTCATCGGGCTTTCCGAACTTGATGTAGATTCTGCCGCGATCGGTGAGCCGGCCGGGCTTACCTGAAGAGAAGTGTTCGTTCGCGTAAGCGACGCGTTCGAAAAACTGTTCCTTAAACTCGTTTTCTTCTGTGTCCGGATCGGGGTCGCGGCTGTGCCAGAAATCTTCGATAAACTTTTCACGCTCGTCGTCAGTATCCAGTTTTGTCCAAGCGTCGCGCTCCGATTGAGTAAGGATGAGATCTACGTCTTTAATCCATTCAACGTACGCCTTCTTTAGTTCTCGCTTTATCTTGCGCGGTTGTGCTTCCGGATTGCGTTGCTGTGCGTGAATCGTAAGGGTTGAGAATGAAACGAGGATGAAAAGGATGATAAACAGCCGCAGCGTTGAGACAGGCATGCGCGTCGCTTCCTTTCAGTGAAGTCGAATCCGGCTAACCGAGGTTAGCCGGGCCATTGCGGGGAGACGACGTAACGAAGAATTGCTCTGTCGTTGTGACTATTGAATGACGCTGAACTTCTGCGACGGTGACAGCGACTGGCCGGACACTCGATCGCGAATCCGAATTGCGATCTCATATTCACCGTTCGCCAGGTTACGCGTGTCGATTAAACGAGCGAGTGTGAGGCGTTGACCCGCGTCGCTCATTCCGCGCCAGTCTTCAGCCTGCTTACCCAGTTCCTTGCCATCCTTGATCAATGCGTATTCCACGTCCACTGAGGGTCGTAGCGTGGTTTGATCGATGCCGGCGTTGTAGACCTGCAAGTAAACGCCGACCGGTTGGCCTCGATGGTAAACGCCGGACACGTTGGGGATCACCTTGGTAGTGCCGATTACAAATTGGCCTACTGCGGGTTGATCCGTAAGGCTCTCGAGCTTCGCAGCGAGAATCATGGTGGAGGTTGAGAGTTTTTCCTGATCGTACTTTGGTACCGTGAAGCCAAGCTGCTTCAGGCCAGTTGCGCCGGAAGTGACATCGCGGACGATCACGTCAACTTTGTAGGTTCCGGGAGCTAACGGGACGGCCTTCTGGTACGCAGACTTCCTGTCTTTCGCTTCGCTGAGCTCCTGGGGCGTCGCAGTGGTGATAACCGGATCTTCGAAGATCCCGACGCGGCGACCAGCGACGGAAGTGATGCGGGCAAAGATGTTCATTCGCGCTTGCTGCAATCCACCGCTGTCCTGAAAGACAAGGTCCTTATTCTCCGCTTGAATTGTGAAAGCCGTGATTACTCTTTCGTCTGACTGGCGGAAGAAATCGATTCTCAGATCGAAGTTAAGCGGGTTCTCTTCGACGACGCCGGTGTTGACGGCGGTTGCGAGATCGTTGAACTTCACTTGCGGCGGCCGGCTGAGGTCGGCCAGCAACTGCAAACGTGAAAAGGGACTGTCCTGCTCGCGTGAATACTGCTGGTTGCCAACGCTCCCAATGCCTGAAATGCGGTCCGCTTTATTGGAAAGCCCTAATTGTTCCGACAGCGTGAGTCCTGCGCCGGGGATCATTAGTAGTGCGTCTTTTTCGTTTGGATTTCGAGCGATGCGATACTCACCGCTGCCCGTCGGGTCAACGAATTCGATCTCGACCCCGGAGCCTACGCCTGCGAGGTAACGATAGAACCAGACTTCGAATGGGTAAGTAGTAGTTGAGCCGCCACCTTCATACGAGGGACGCTCGTAGGAGCCGCCCATCGGGTGAGTTTCCCGCTCGTCAGGCTTGCCATACATGATCCAGATCCGGCCGCGATCCGATTTCCAACCGGGTATGCCGGAGCTGAAATGTTCGTTGGCGTAGGCGATGCGTTCGTAATACTCCTCCTTGAACTCGTTCTCGTCCGTATCGGGATCCGGATCACGGCGCCGCCAGAATTCCTCGATAAAACGCTCGCGCTCATCGTCAGTCGCCAGTTTTTTGAATGCTTTCCGCTCTTCGTCGGTAATGATGTAAGTAACATCCTTGTCGAGCCAGTCTTTGTAGGCCTTCTTCAGTTCCGGTTTCACATTGCGGGGCTTGCTGGTCGGATCCGGCTGTTGTTCCTGTGTGAATACGGCCGGACTGGCACTAATAAAAAGTGTAACGATTACGGCCAGACGAAGAGCAACTTTCTGGTAAGACATTACGAAACTCCTGATGAATGCTGTACGACTTCGTGTGATACGGACTGCTGTCGGCTCCGTTTGAAGACCGTGGATTCTAAGATCCTGCTGAGAACACAGTCAAGGATGCGGCAGGCAACGGGGTTAGTTGCCCGAAAATGCTTCCAACCAGTGTAATCCGAAGCGTTTAGGTCTTTGTTCGAGGTTTGTTGAAAATCCATGCGATGAAGACTGAAATGACGTAAAGCACAAGCATGGGAGCGGCGAACAGCAGCATATTCGGAATATCGTTAGTCGGAGATAGAACAGCGGCAGCGACGAGGATAACGATCAGCGCAGTCTTCCAAATCCGCACCATAAGACGGGCTGTAACGAGGCCGATCCGGGCGAGAACGTAAGTTATTGCCGGCATCTGAAATACAACGCCCATGCCCAGCATCACGATGATAATGAAGTCGAAATAGTCGTCGGCTTTTAATAGGAGACGGAAATCCGTTCCCAGGCCGAGCAGGTATTTCGCCGCCGGCGGGAAAATCACGTAATAGGCAAACGCGGCGCCCAGGACGAAGGAGATGGAAGAGAGGGCGATGAAGGGTGTCACGTACGCTCGTTCATGTGGGTAAAGCCCCGGAGACACGAATCCCCAAATCTGAAACAGCAGAAAAGGTACTGACACGCAGACGGCTGCATACAGTGAGACTTTTATGTACAAAGAGAAGGGTTCGAGCGCGGTGGTGACGATGAGTTTATCGTTAACACCGGAAAACGATTCAGTCGTAGCGCTAAGCTCGGTAGGTAAGCGGACCCCTTTCGGAATGACGGCGTTGCCGGCGAAGAGTGCTTCGTCAGTAAACAGGGCCAGCTTACCTTCGCCATCTTTAAGGACACGCGCAGTTACAGAGGCGCCAGCGGGAATCAAACTAGTTCCGAGCTTTGTTTCTTCAGGGAACACGTACCGGCCGGAATCGTTCTCCTTCAATGAGGTCATGGCGGCGATCATTTCGGTTCCGGTGTGACCGGCGATGGGAACTTGTCGCCGCTGTGCTTCTGCCAAGGCGCGTTCGACAGGCGCGGCGAGGAACGAGTAGATCCGATCGGAAAAAAACCAACTGACGGAGGTTGCGAGGAATATAAAGATGAACGAGCGAATCAGACGGCGACGCAGTTCGTCCAGATGTTCCAGGAAGGACATCTGCCCGCCGAGCTCTTCCTCGCTGCCCCTATTTGTGGAGATTGCTTTTAAAAATGCAGACATTGATCAGGGTTATATCCACTCTTGTTTTCTGATTGGCGCCGGTTCCGCTTGAGTAGTTTGGGTGGCAGCGATTGCCACTGCCTCAGTTGGCGGCGGTTCGGAAGTCGTTAAGGCTGCATTCTCGCGCGGGATTACCAACTCCGCGTTTGGGGTTTCAATGACCGGTTCGGAAAAGTTGGGTGAACTGTCGTGAGTTACAGGGGCCTCCGGGTCAAGCATAGAACTGACTTCCGTTTTGACGCTTTCTAAAGCCACTTCCCGTTCCCACGTTCGTTTAAAATCATCCGATGCCTTGCGAAACTCCGCCAGCCCCTTGCCCATGGAGCGAGCGAGTTGGGGCAGCTTTCGCGGGCCGAAGAAGATTAAGGCAATCACGAGTATGAAGAGTAATTCGGTGCTACCGAGGCCTTCGAGAATGAATGCAAACACGGCTCTTTTTCACCTTCCTATAAAATGCGAACGCTTGTAAACCTTGCCGGGCGGGAAAACCGGAAAGAGTCGGGATTCTGGGTGCCAGCGAATTGTAGCGCGTCATGATTGAAAGAAGAAGCACGAACGCCGCTAATAGTTTTTCCCAACGATCATTTAAGATCGCCACGGATGATGAACGATAAAGCTCTTAGCTCCGACGTTTCGATTGTTTCTGCCGGAACGCTTCAGGCTTTCGCTGAGTGTGCGGATGCAGTTGCTGCTACAACAAAGAAACTCGAGAAGGCAGCACTACTCGGAGCTTATCTCGAGACCCTGTCTGATCCCGATCTGACTCGAGCCGCCAGATACTTCGCGGGCCATCAATTCGCGTCAACCGATGCTCGCACCACAAACGTGGGTGGAAGCATCATTAGTGCTGCACTCAGTGAGGCTACCGGATTTAGTCCCGAAGATCTCTATCCGCGTTACGTCCGATTGGGAGATCCTGGTGAACTGGCTGCGGAGATTATTAAGGAAGCGAAACATTCTTTTCAACCCACGGTGACACTGGCTGAAACTGAGTCGCTGATTGCCCGGTTGAGTGAAACTCGCGGCATAAAGAACAAGACCGCATTGCTTGCTGCTGTCCTGTATAGGGCGTCACCCCTCGAAGCGAAGTACCTGGTGAAGTTGCTCGCCGGTGATCTGCGCATTGGTCTACGAGAAGGACTTGTGGAAGATGCAATTGCTCGTGTGTTTGGTCAGCCGTTAGCGGATGTTTCCTACGCAAACATGTTGTTGGGCGACATTGGTGAAACGGCTACACGTGCAAGAGTGGGGGATCTTCGTAACGTCAACATGCGGCTCTTTCATCCGATAAAGTTCATGTTGGCGACACCCGCTGCCGATCTTACTGACGTGGCCCGGACCATGCCGGAGGAGTTTTTAATTGAAGATAAGTTTGATGGTATTCGTGCCCAGGCACATGTAGAGAATGGAAGAGTTGCGATTTACTCGAGGACCATGGATGAGATTACTCACCGGTTTCCAGAGTTGATTGAGCCGCTTCGATCTCTACCAACTGATGTCATCATCGATGGAGAGATAGTTCCCGCCAATGATGACGTGATACTTCCTTTTAGTGAATTGCAAAAAAGATTGGGCCGGAAAAATGTGGGCAGCCAATTGCTCAAGGCAGTACCGGTCGTGTTGGTCGCTTACGACCTGCTTTATGCTGAGGGAAAAGTCCTGATTGACCAACCGTTAAGCGAACGGAGACATCTATTGGACCAATTGGTCCCTAATCGAGGACCGTTGCGGATGTCTCAGGGCAAACTGCTCAGGGAAGCTGCAATGCTTGACGATGAATTTGATCTTGCGCGAGCTCGTGGAAACGAAGGTTTGATGATCAAGAGTCCGGCCTCGGCTTATAAGCCCGGGCGGCGTGGCCGCGATTGGCTAAAGTTAAAACGAGCCATAGCGACTCTCGATGTTGTAGTTACCGCTGTTGAAGTCGGTCACGGGAAACGAAGGAATCTGCTTTCGGATTACACGTTCGCGGTGCGTCGCTCGGAAGAGGATGCTGAGCTCCTAAATATCGGCAAGGCCTACTCGGGTTTAACTGATGTGGAGTTAACCGAGCTGACTGAGTGGTTCAAAAACCATACGCTCCAGGAATTTGGCCACGGGCGAGTCCGAATTGTTGAGCCTACCATTGTGATCGAGGTGACGTTTGACAGGGTTCAACCATCCAAGCGTCACAAAAGCGGTTATGCTCTCCGCTTTCCAAGAATACTTCGTTTAAGGCCCGACAAAGCCACGACTGACATCGATACGCTCGAGACGGTACGCCGGCTGGTTGAAAGTAACGACAACGCTCAAGAAAGGAGAATACTGGAAAAAAAAGACGCCTGAATTGGATGGCGGCTGGAGTCCATGCGGCTTTGAGAGTGTAAATAGGTTAAACTTCCTATTGCCACAGAGGCCGGATGGCGGTACGATGCAGCACGTCACCGCCTCCCAAGTAAGCTTTTCAAACGTAATCGGTGAGCCCGGACACACAAAACCACAGGTCGCGACGTTATGCCGCGACGTAAGAACAGTGGTTTGTTTTTGGGTGTCGCTCCTCAGTACACTGAGAGAAGGGCTGCCAACGCTTCGTACATAAGGTAATCTGACGTTTCAGCCGTGACGCCTCCATCGGGTTCGGTCGTAGAAACAGTAGTATCTTCATCAGTAGTGCTCATCGCCCGTGGAGGTGGAGGTGCATAACCAGGGGTATCCTGTTCTCCGGCAGGTGTATTGACTGCGATGGCAGATACAAGGAGGACAGCAAATACGAAGTTTTTAACAAGTTTCATTGATCTTCTCCTCTAGAATGTTGTAATCAAAGCCCGTGAGGGGGGTGTGCAACCAGGTAGAAATTGGTTGAATATGATAATATCCGTCAATCAAGAGGCTTGCAAGGTTCCTTGCCGATTCAGAAAAGTGGAGATCTAATATGGATTTGCATACATCTGTTTACGAAAGTGTGGCTAGCTCTGCGGCCATAGACGATGTCCTCCCGCTATGCGAGCTTGCGAAGAATTTAGAAGAGGCCGGCGAGTTTGATCAGGCTGCGGAGACCTTGCGTCCTTTTTGGAAGGGTTTACTTAACCGACCAGAAACAACTGGCCTGGAACAGAATGCCAAGGCCGAGCTAATTCTGAGAAGCGGAACCTTGACGGGTTGGCTCGGGAGTGCAAAGCAGGTTTCCGGTGCTCAGGAAGTTGCCAAGGATCTTATTAGCGAAAGCGCGGCGCTCTATGAAAGCTTAGGAGTCTCTGAAAAAGTGGCGGAAGCCGGGGTTGACTTGGCAATCTGCTACTGGCGCGAGGGCGGACTTGACGAGGCACGAGTTACATTGAAGCTCGTTCTTGAGAGCCTCCAAGACACTCGAAGTGAGCAGAAGCTCAGGGCGCTCTTGAATAGTGCCATTGTTGAAAGAGCCGCAACCAGGGAGCGCAGCGCTTTAAACATCTGTATCGAATCCGCCTCACTTTTCGATCTAAGTTCCAATCACGCTCTGAAGGGTAAGTTTCACAATACGTATGCCGCTGTGCTCAGAAACTTGGGCAGCTCAGAAAACCGAGAGGATTATATTGACCGTTCCCTGGTCGAATACGCTGCCGCCAGTTTTCACTTTGAGCAGGCTGGACACAAGCGGTTTCAAGCGCGTGTTGAAAACAACGTCGGTTTTCTTTTTGCCACCATCGGCCGATTCCCTGAAGCGCAAGAACACTTAACGCGCGCTCGAGCATTGCATTTGAGTGTTGGGGATCATGGTGGCGCAGCCGGTGCTGAAGACAGCCGTGCGCAAGCATTCCTGCTTGAAGGTAACTATGAGCAGGCGGAGAGAGTTGCGCGACATGCGGTCCAGGCATTAAGACGCGGCGGTGAACAGGCGGTCTTAGCCGAGGCACTCACAACTCACGGCAAAGCTCTCGCTCGGCTAAATCAAACTAACGTCGCCAGAACTACTTTGGATCAAGCAGTCGAGATTGCTCAAAACGCGGGCAATCCCGATCGCGGCGGAATTGCCGCCATTACTGCCATCGAAGAATTGAGCGACTATCTATCCGCGGACGCGCTGCAAACCTACTACCGCACCGCTGAGACGCTTCTCTCGAGTTCGCAGAACCTGAATCTTAAAACTCGTCTCGGCGACTGCGCACGACGCGTTCTCTCAATGTCACTTGCCGCTGACGAAGAACCCGATGCAACTAGAGCAATGTCCCTCGCGCCCGGGTTCTCTTTGGACGCGGAAGTACTTCGCTACGAAGGCAACTTGATTCGTCGTGCTCTTGAAGAGTCGGGAGGCAGTGTTACGCGAGCAGCACGTCTCCTGGGTGTAACACACCAGGGACTAGCCTTTATTCTCAATGGCCGTCACAACGATCTTTTGTCCATTCGAACCCCCGTAAAACGCCGGCGACGCAGCATCATTCGTAACCATTGATTGCCAAGCTCCGTAACGGAATTTCATGGCGCTGCTTTTCACAAAGGCAGCGCCAATGTTTTATGCTGTGCTCTAAGTACTGCTCCCCGAATTTCCAGAACTTGTGAGTTGACCGATGAGATCCAAAATAGCCCCTTTGCTTTTAATCGTATCCTTGTGTTCTCCCATCCTGGCGCAAACTGCAAAACGAAGAGAAACGATTAACCGCAAACCGCCAGTTGCAACGCCACAACCGCAACCAGTCGCTCAACCACTCGCAACAGCTTCGCGTGCGTCGCAACCGGTCGCCCCCATTTCGCTGGTCACAGTCAACGGGCAAACCTTTACCAGTGCGGATCTCGACGCGACACTGCGCGAAGAAGTCGAGCATGTCGAAGACAAGATCGCGGCGGCGCGCAAGAGTGTATTGGATCTACACATCAACACCACGCTGCTTCAACTCGAAGCCAGGAAGCGTTATATCGATACTCACCGTTTGTACGAACTCGAAGTGAGCAGTCGCGTGCCCGCAGCAACTCCCGCACAAATCAAGAAGTTCATCGACGACAATCGAGCACAATTCGAGGGTGTGGATCCGGCAGTCGCCAATCAACAGGTCGCTGCTTACCTTCACGATGAGGCGGAGAACAAACTTGCCGACGACCTCGTGAGTCGCTTGCGAAAGACTACTCCCGTCGTCATGGGAGTTGATGTAAATTCGCCGGCTCTCAACAACAATTCTGTGGTGGCAACAATCGCGGGCGAACCATTGAAAGCAGATGCTCTCCTCGAAAGATTGAAGCCGATCAGCTACAAGATAAAACTCGAGGCTTACGAAGCAGCAAAGAAACGGGCCGATCAGTTAATCGACGACACGTTGCTGTTGGATGAAGCGAAACGTCGCCAGATTGGACCGGAAGAAATAATCCGAACCGAGATTAGCGATAAAGTCCGTACCCCAACCGAAGAAGAGGTCGCTAAATTCTATTCAGAGAATAAAACTCGCATTACTGGAGATCTGAACAGCGTACGCAACCAAATAGCCATCTACTTGCAGAATGAATCCCGGCAGCTTCTCGAACAGGAGCTTTCAACGCGGCTGCGCAAAAGCGCCGACATACACTGGTTGATAACGGAGCCGGCTCAACCGGTCCAGAACATCAGCGTCGATGACGATCCGTCACGAGGTGATGTCAATGCTCCGGTAACGATTGTTGAGTTCACCGATTTTCAGTGCCCGGCGTGTGCAGCGATGCATCCTGTGCTGGATGAGGTCTTGAAATCCTACGGCAATAAGGTCCGGTTCGTCGTCCGCGATTTCCCTTTAACCCAACACCAGTACGCTCGCAAAGCAGCGGAAGCTGCCGCTGCTGCTAATGCCCAGGGAAAATTCTTTGAGTACACGGCTTTACTCTTCAAAAATCAAAAGGCCCTCGATGTCCCATCACTGAAGAAATACGCGAGCGAGATCGGATTGGACCGCGCGCGTTTTGACGCCGCATTAGACCGTGGCGTTTATGCAGCCGAGGTTCAGAAAGACATCGAAGACGGAGAGATGTACGGTATTGGAAGCACGCCGACGATCTTCATCAACGGCATACAACTTAGAAATTTGAGCGCAGAAGGATTGCGTGAAGCGATCGATCGCGCGGCGGGGAATGCTGCAAAAGCCAGTTCGCGGCAGTGATTACTTCCGCTGGACCAGCCAACGCGCGTGACCCTTACGTTATACTTCCGTTGCTGATGCGACAAAGTCTCAAACTAAATACATCGTTGCGACTGGACCACTTTAAGGGATTCTGAGAATGGTTGTTTCGTTAAAACCAGAGCGACTCAAGCGTTACAAAGACGTCGCGATGCTCCTGATCAAGTACGGACGCTCGGACCTGATCAGTGCCGCCGGACTCGAAGGCAGTGTGTTGCCTGATGAAATCGCTGCGGAATCACAGACCGCATCCGCGGAAGACCTGGCCAAGGACCTCGAAAGACTTGGTCCGACTTTCATCAAGTTGGGACAGTTGCTCTCCACCCGAGCCGACCTGTTACCCGGACCTTACCTCGATGCATTAGAAAGGCTGCAAGACCATATCGAACCTTTTCCTTATGAAGAGGTTGAACGAATCGTTTCCGGAGAGCTCGGCGTCCGGCTGTCGAAAGCCTTCGCGGATTTTGATCCTGTTCCGCTCGCGGCGGCATCACTGTCGCAGGTCCATCGTGCTTATATGCGGGATGGCAGGGCCGTGGTAGTAAAAGTTCAGCGACCCGATATTCGCGACCTGATCGTTGGCGACCTCGAATCGTTAGGAGAGATCGCGCATTTTCTCGACGAGCACACTGAACTCGGCAGGCGTTACGAGTTTGAAAACATGCTTGTCAACCTTCGCAAGAGTCTCCTGCGCGAACTCGATTTCACGATCGAGGCACATAATCTAAGCACTATCGGTCAGAACCTCGCAGAGTTTGAAGACATAGTCATTCCTGAGCCAATCGACGACTTCACGACGACGCGTATCCTGACCATGGAATACATCTCGGGAAAGAAGATCACAGCGCTCAATCCGCTGCGACTTCTCGAGATCGATAGCAGCTTACTCGCTGAAGAATTGTTCAGGGCCTATCTCAAGCAGTTTCTGGTTGACGGTATCTTTCATGCCGATCCGCATCCAGGAAATGTTTTTCTTACAGATGACGATCGCATCGCGCTGCTCGATGTGGGCATGGTAGGACGAGTAACTCGAACTTTTCAGGACAACTTGTTGCGGCTTCTGCTCGCCATCAGCGAGGGAAGAGGCGAGATGGCTGCTCAAGCCGCGATGAAAATGGGTGAAGCGAAAGAGGGCTTCGATCGTTCAGCTTTTGAGCGGCGAATCACGGACCTTGTGGCCGATAATTCCGACGCGATCCTGAGCCGGATGAACGCAGGCAAGGTGACTCTCGACATAACCAAGATTTCCGCCGACTGCTGGTTTCGTTTGCCACCCGAATTCACAATGTTCGCGAAGGCCCTGCTGAACCTGGACCGGGTCGTTTACACACTCGATCCAAACTTCGATCCCAACATCATCATCCGCGAACGCGCCAACGAGATACTGCAACAGAACATCCTCAAGAGCGTTGCTCCAAGCAATCTGCTATCCGGAGTAGTTGACCTGAAAGAGTTTGCTGAAAAATTTCCCACCCGCATGAACAGAATCCTTGATGCTGTGGGAAACAACGAGCTGAGTTTCAAGGTTGATGCAATCGACGAGAAGGTTGTGCTTGAGGGACTTCAGAAAGTGGCCAACCGCATCACGCTCGGTCTCGTGGTGGCCGCTCTCATCGTCGGCGCTGCGATGTTGATGCGAGTTGAGACGTCGTTTCGCATCTTTGGATACCCGGGATTGGCGATGATCCTTTTTCTGCTCGCCGCCGCTGCCGGTCTCGGTTTGGCCTTCAGCATTGTCTTTTACGATGAGAAGCGCCGCAAGAAGCACTAACCGCGGATAACGCGGATCTGTGTAAATCGATTTGCATAGATCCATGTAATCCGCGGTTTTTCCCTACTACTCGCGTGGAAAAAGATTTGGAGCGGTTGACGCTGGGTGAGAGGGCGCGTACTTCGCGAAGAGCCGGTATCCGAGCAGGAAAAGCAATATGAATGCGAACGTCAAGGGCAAACGCGTGTCAGACTTCACCAGCATCCAGAAGTGAACCACGCCGGCGATTGCTGCTAAGTAAACGAGGCGGTGCAGTTTTGCCCAGCGCTTTCCTCCTAATCGCTTTACCATTTTACTGGTTGAGGTGATCGCCAGGGGAACCATCAGCACAAATGCGGTCATACCGGCGAGGATGAACGGGCGCCGGACCACGTCCTGACCTACGCTCAGTAAATTGAAGAGCCGGTCAAACCAGACGTAAGTAAGCAAATGCAGTGAGCCGTAGAAAAATGCAAACAGTCCGAGCATCCGCCTGACTTTCACCAGAGAGTTCACGCCGAAGATCTTTCGCAACGGTGTGACAGCAACCGTCAAGCTGAGAAATATGAGCGTCAGCATTCCGGTTGTTCTGGTGGCGAACTCGAGCGGATTTGGACCGACGCGTTTATGGTAGAGATCCCACAAGAGCAACACGAGCGGCACGAGCGAGTTCACGAACACGACGAGTTTAGGAAAGGTCATGTGCTTAGAAGTTCTTCACCAGATCCATTCCCTGGTACAAATGTGCCACCTGCTCGCCGTAACCATTAAATAGCAGCGTGTTGCGGCGACCGTATTCACCAATCCTTCGTTCAGTCGCCTGGCTCCAACGGGGATGCGGAACGTTTGGATTCACGTTCGAGTAAAAACCGTATTCATCCGGCGCCTGTATGTTCCAGGTTGTCGGCGGCTCATCGGCCGTAAGCGTTATCTTCACCACCGACTTGATGCTCTTGAACCCGTATTTCCAAGGCACCACCAGCCGGATCGGCGCTCCGTCCTGCGGTGGCAATGTTTCACCATACATTCCCGTAGCCATAATGGTGAGCGGATGCATCGCTTCATCGAGACGAAGTCCCTCGACATAGGGCCAGTCAAGTATGCCCGTCCGCTGATTAGGCATTCGCTCGGGATCGAGAAGAGTTTGAAACGCTACATAGCGGGCCGTGGAGACCGGTTCGACCTTCTCTAAAAGTTTTTGCAGCGGAAAGCCAATCCATGGGATTACCATCGACCAGCCTTCAACGCAGCGCAACCGATAAATGCGTTCCTCGAGTGGAAACTTCAGCAATTCATCCAGATCAAATACCCTTGGCTTATTCACTAAACCTTCAACTGACACAGCCCAGGGCTTCGTAACAAAGCCTTTTGCTGCATAAGCAACGCCGCTCTTTGAAGTGTCAAACTCATAGAAGTTGTTGTAATTCGTAATAGCTTCTAAAGGTGTCAACGTATCGGTTACCGCATAACCTTCTTTGACTGCCTCGTCTTTTTGGGCCTTGCCGGGGACGGCGAGCTTGTCGCCTTCAACCCGTTCGGCAGGAGGCGGATTAAGCCGGCGATAAAGGAGCGTGCTGGCCGTCGCAGTTCCAGCGAGGGCCGCCGCGCGCATGAATAGCCGCCGGTTTAAGTAAAACTGTTTGTCCGTAACCTTTTCTGACTTTTCCACCATTTGAGACCTTGCTTTTTTAGACTACCTCTATTTGTCGCCGGGTTCGCCAAATACTTACGCAACCCATGTCTCAATCGGATTCAACTGATTAAAACTCTTGAGTAACTAGCATGTAAGGGAATAGTATCCCGAAGCTGTTCTGTCGCCCAATAAAGGACGATCGCGTGGAACAACCATTATCGCTGCCCGCCGAAACAATCGAACACCAACCCGCCGATGATATTGGATTTCGCAGCAGACTCCTGCGCTGGGGCATTGTGCTCTTCGTGGCCGCCGCTATCTTGCTGATTCCGGTTCCGGCGGGCATTACACCTCAGTCCTGGCGTTTGCTTGCGATCTTTGCCGCAACGATCACCGGATCGATCGTTCGTCCCATCCCGGGCGCCGCGATCGTCTTGTTAGGAGTCACAGCGCTGCCGGTCTTCAGAGTTTTGACGATTAACGAGGCTCTCACGGGCTACGCGGATCCGGTAGTGTGGTTAGTGCTGGCCGCGTTTTTTATATCGCGCGGGATGATCAAGACAGGATTGGGCCGCCGTATCGCTTTCCTCTTTATCAAAGCGATCGGCCGCCATTCTCTTGGGCTCAGCTATGCCCTCGGATCTACGGAGATGGTGCTCGCGACGGTCATTCCGTCAACCGGCGCCCGGTCGGGCGGAATAATCTTTCCCATTGCGAAGAGCTTGGCTGAGGCTTACGAATCCAGACCCGGACCGACAGCCGGCCGCCTCGGCGCTTTCCTGATGGTGAGTGTTTACCAGTGTAACGTCATCGTTTGTGCGATGTTTCTGACGGGCCAGGCCTCTAACCCGATCATTGCCCGGTTCGCTCAGCAAGTAACCGGGATCGAGTTTACTTACGCCCGTTGGGCCATCGCCGCAATCGTTCCGGGGCTGTTGAGTCTTTTGCTTGTGCCGTGGCTGTTGTACCGAGTGTTTCCGCCGGAAATCAAACATACACCGGGCGCCAGCGAACTCGCTTCAAAAGAATTGAAGGTTATGGGGCCGATGAAATGGTCGGAATGGTTAATGCTGCTCGTTTTTGGCCTCGTGGCGATTCTCTGGATGACGATCAGGTTCCACGGCATCGACTATGCCGCCGTTGCGATGGTGGGAATAAGCGTGCTCCTGATTACCGGTGTGTTGGACTGGGAAGATCTTATCAGTGAAAGATCGGCGTGGAGCGTATTCATCTGGTATGGCGGACTTCTTCGTATGGCTGAAGCCCTTGGCCAGACCGGAATCACTAAGCGATTCGCGGAAGCATCAGCCAGTTTGACCACAGGTTGGAAATGGTGGCTGGCGCTCGCGTCGCTCCTCTTGATCTATTTCTATGCTCATTACGTTTTTGCCAGCATTACCGCCCATGTCACAGCGATGTATGTGCCCTTTCTGATTGTGGTAATGGCCGCCGGAACTCCGCCCTATTTGGCTGTACTTTCTTTGGCTTACTTCTCTAATCTTGGCGCTTCACTCACTCATTATGGAACCACACCCGCGCCGATCTACTTTGGCGCCGGCTATACAAGCCAACGAACGTGGTGGATCCTCGGATTGATTACGTCCCTGGCAACTATCGCTATCTGGAGTGTGGTGGGTTTCACATGGTGGAAAGTTCTTCGACTCTGGTGAAAACATGGCCGGATACTCTTCAACGCCGTTGGCAAAGAAACTCGGTATCAAGGAAGGATCTCGGATCGCACTGGTCAATGCGCCGAAAGAGTTTCAATCCTATTTAGGAGAATTGCCCGACCGAGTAGAGTTCGTGAAGCGTCCGACAAAATTACTCGACATCGTCCTCTTCTTTGTCGTGACCGAGCGCGCGCTTGCGCGAGACTTCGCTAAGCTTGCCGAAAAGCTCACGACAAATGGGATGATCTGGATCGCATGGCCGAAGAAGAGTTCGGGAGTGACGACTGATCTTTCGTTCGAACATGTGCAAAGAATCGGTCTTGACGCAGGTCTGGTTGACGTAAAGATCTGCGCAATCGATGAGACCTGGTCTGGACTCAAGTTTGTTTATCGTTTGAAGGATCGAGCGACTCGTAAATGAGACTTCTGCAGCGTTTTCCACAGAAGCTGAGGAAATCTTTGTGGAAATCATACGGCTAAGTTTTACAAAGCTGTTACAAGCGCACACTTACAACACTTTGCACACGTGAGCGGCGAACTCAAAAAGCTTTTTATATGAATGTCTTAAGCCTTAATTACCGGCTACTCATCAGTGCTTTGGTCCAACGACTCCCGTTCCTCTACTAATTGTAGGACCACAGGCAACAGACACGAATTGCAGCGTCAAACATACGGCGAACGCTTTTTGGAGTTTTAAAGAGCAGTCGAATTTCTAAATAAAATCGAATGTCCGTTACCGCTCTTTGCGACAATTCAGACACAAAAGCCAACCTCATCATCTTTGTCATGTGATCACGTATCCTCTCGCGCGTGAATTGTTTGCGTTTACAAAAAGCGCTATTGAATACTCAATCGAGCGACAAAAATTCGGAGTTGATTTTCATCCGAAACAGATCTGAAAAAGATGTTGCAAAAATAATGTCGATCACTATAATGCGAATCCCTCGCTGAGCATTGATTGCCAATTTACAGTTTTGATCAGCGGCCTGTTAGTGATCGTTTTGAAGGTTTACTAAGCTCTCATTTTTTCTCGCAATAGCCCGGAAGCCTTCGACGAAATGAACTCAGGGTAGTGTGGGGCGCGACTCGTGCGGAAGTTGCGCAAGGCAATCCAGGCGTCGCCCCGGTGGGAACTTCGCCAGCATAAAAAACTCAAAAATAAACGTCTTTGCCGGACCAAGTAAGTAACCCGGACCAGGTGTAGTGTTGCCCGAATACGCATTACAGCAAGAGTTGTAATGTCTGAGTGGAGTGCGGAAAAATGACCGAGATTCAATTGTCTCCCGAAATTAAACATTGTCCTATTTGTTCAAATGATCTGCCGATATCTGAGTTTGGAATTTGTCGAGCGCGTAAAGATGGACGCAACCTTTATTGCAAGAGCTGCATTCGTCACAAAGTCACGCAAAGCCGCCGCGCTTTGAAGGAATACAAATCTGCCCGCAAGAGATACATCGCCCAGCAGGTTGATATTGCCGAACTCCTTTCTGCTGATTCCAGCGGTCCATACCCTTCGAAAGCGATGAGCAAGTTGTCTCCGGTCGAGCGTGTGCGCGATGCCATCCGCCGAGGCTCACGGACGCAGCGTGAAATTGCCCAGGAAACAAAACTCGGAAAGGATGAGATAGGCGACGCGCTAGCCAACCTTCTGCTTTGGACTCACGAAATCAGAACACAGGTCGTTGACAATACACGCTTATATTTCCTGAACGATGCTACAGAGACGACGTTCGACGACGGTCCGCGTCTGCCCGCGCGGAAACGCGACGTGCCGAGCTCGTTCAGTTGTTTGCACGGATTGATGCCCGGAAGAAACCCTGAAGGTGAACCCGAAAAAATTGGAGGCTGGGTGGCAGCCTAACTCCATTGCCGATTTCCGATTGCCAATTGTCGGTTGAAATTGGCAATCGGCAATTGGATTCGGAAATCAAACTCAATTAGCGAAAGCCTCGAGCACCTCACTGGCGTGATCCTCAGGCTTGACCTTCTCGAAGATCTTTTTGATCTTGCCTTTCTCATCGATTAAAAAGGTGGTTCGATGCACGCCCATATATGTTCGTCCCATGAACTTCTTCTCTCCCCAAACACCGTAAGCCTCCGCGATCGAGCGATCGGTGTCGGCCAAAAGAGTGAACGGGAGTTTATACTTCGTTTCAAACTTTTTATGGGACGCTTCGCTGTCTGGAGAAACACCCAGCACAGTGATACCTTGCTTCTTGAACACGGAAAATGCATCGCGAAAAGAGCAGGCCTCTTTGGTGCAACCGGGCGTGTCGTCTTTAGGATAGAAATAGAGTACGACCTTCTGCCCACGAAGGTCTTTCAAGCTGACAGTTTCGCCATTAGCATCTTTGGTTTTGAACGCAGGTGCAGTGGAACCCTCTTTAATCATGTTTCGTCTCCGTCTTCAGGATGGTCTGAGACCCGATTGTAGAAGATCACGTTCACTTTCATGAAAGCCGCAACGAAGAAGAGGCTCAACTACTGGATGGTGAAGCAGGAACCCGAAACTTATTCGTGGGATGATTTCGTCCAGGACGGCAGCACTGACTGGTCGGGAGTGCGAAACTACCAGGCAAGAAATAATCTGCGTGCCATGAAACCCGGAGACAAGGTTCTCTTCTATCATTCCGGTAAAGGAAAGGAAGTTGTGGGTTTGGCTGAAGTCGTAAAGGGCGCCTATCAGGATCCGACTGCTGACGATCCGCAGTGGGTTGCAGTTGATCTCAAGCCGGTTAAGCCTTTAGCGACTGCGGTCCCGCTGGCGGCTATCCGCTACGACAAACGCCTCAGCCAGCTTCCACTCATTCGCCAGTCGCAGCTTTCGGTAATGCCATTGACTAAGGATGAATTTGACGTGATCGTGTCGATGGGGAGCAATAGAGCGCGCAAAGCTAAGGGAGGAAAATAAATGTTCAAGCAGATCGACTACACGATGGTTGTTGTTTCTGATATGGAGCGTTCGGTTGAGTTCTATCGCGACAAGCTTGGGATTCCTTTGAAATTCCAGTCACCCGAGTGGACCGAGTTTGCGACTGGCGCGACCACGCTTGCTCTGCATGGAGGCGGTGTGCCGAGCCGGCAGCAGCCTGCTGGGGATCCGTCAAAAGCTGCCGGCGCATGCTCGATTGGGTTTAACGTCGATGACGTTGACAAGACTTACGAGGAATTACAGGCCAAGGGGATCAGGTTCGTGATGCCGCCTACACAGCGCGAGGGAGAGGGCATCAAACTCGCCGTGGCGATAGATCCCGACGGGCTTCCAATCTCCTTCGCGCAGGTGATGGCGCACGGAGCCGGGAATTAGTTTGGACAAGATTGACAGGATTTCCTGAACAACCATGTAAATCCTGTAAAAATGACCTCTAGCCGAATAATTTCGGTGATTTGTTTGGATCATCCGGTGTTGCTGACTCACTCAGCCGGGGATAGACCCTGAATAGCGGCTCTGGCGCGGGGACTGGCTCCTCCGTCAGAGCCGCTTTGATCTCCAACGCGTTAACAACACCCTGTCCGCGAAAATGATTATTGGTGACCACATACGTTTCGCGGGTTTGTTTTGCGACCTCTTTAATACGGACAAGCCAGGGATCCAACTCATCCAGCGAATAGAGATAGTTGTAACGCTCATGCGGCGGAGCCTTGTCGCGAAACCAGTTCTGATAATTCCTTCCATGAAGTCGCACGTAGCCAATGGGCGACGTAGTTAATGCCGCCGGGCGAATCGATTTCGCAAAGATCGGCTGATCGATGTTACAAACTCCAACTCCACGTTCCGCCAGCCATTCATAAATCTTTTCGTTATTCCACGAAGCATGCCGCACTTCGAGCACCAGCGGATAATCGGAAAACTGTTCGATAAGTTTGGCCAGGTAAATCCGCTCGTCTGCGGTGTTTTTGAAGGACCACGGAAACTGGAGCAGCACAGCGCCGAGCCTGCGCTCTTTTGCCAGCACGTCCATTCCCTCGCGAAACGCCTTTTCATCTTCGGCTGTCGCTTTGCCACGTTCGTGCGTGAATAAACGGTGCATCTTCGCGGAAAAAGCAAACTCTTTATTGCCGGCGACGCGCTTCGCCCACGATTTGGTTGTCGAAGCTACCGGCGGCCGGTAGAAACTGCTGTTGATCTCGATGGTATTGAAGAATTGGGAGAGATATTCCAGTGGATCGAACGACTTGCCCGGCTTCTGCGGATAGACGATGCCCTCCCAGTCTTTGTAAGACCAGCCGGCAGGACCAATGCGGATGATTCGTTTTGGCAAGTAACTCCTCTTAAGTCCGGCGTTTGTGAAGACTGAGTTTATCAAACATAACTTGCCGGTGGAGGCTTCTAGCCTTACTATCAAACCATGAATTATCAGGACATCATCACCATCGAACCAGGCAAGCGCGGTGGCAAACCGTGCATCCGTGGGATGAGGATTACGGTCTACGACATTCTCGAGTATCTGGCTTCCGGAATGTCTCAGCAAGAAATTTTGAAGGAGTTTCCCTATCTTACGGAAACAGACATCCTCGCTTGCCTGGCTTACGCCGCTGATCGTGAGAAGCACCTTCTTGTTGTTGCAGCCGAATGAAGTTGCTCTTTGATCATAACTTGCCGCCGAGTTTAGTTGCCCGTCTGAGCGATCTGTTTCCTCAATCGGAACATGTTTTCGTTCTCGGTCTGGATCGAGCCAGCGATCTGGAGATCCGCGAATATGCCAAGGATCAGTCGTTTGTGATCGTTACCAAAGACGCGGATTTCAGTGATTTATGCGTGCTAAGAGGGTTTCCGCCGAATATCGTTTGGATCAGACGTGGCAACTGTACGACCAGGCAGCTTGAACAACTTCTGCGCGAACACCACAATCAAATTCAAACATTAGAGTCGGATCCATTGAACGGAGTGTTGACACTGTTTTGAGTCCGCGAAAGGAGGTGATAACGATGCGTCTGACGGAGATGGTTTCGTGTTCCGGTTGAGCGGCGAAGCTTAGCCCGAGCTTACTCGCTCAAGTTTTGAGCGGGCTACCTAAACAACCTGCCGACCCAAATCTGATTGTCGGTTTCGACACAGCCGACGACGCGGGAGTATACCGCCTTCGCGACGACCTCGCTTTGGTGCAGACGCTCGACTTCTTTACTCCGATTGTCGATGACCCTTACGACTATGGACGCATTGCCGCCCTCAACTCCATTAATGACGTGTGGGCAATGGCGGGAACACCCATCACCGCTATGGCCATCACCTGTTTTCCAAAGAAAGGGGTCGATCCGGCGATACTGAGCGAGATCATGCGCGGCGGGCTCGAGACGATCAATAAATATGGTGTCACTTTGATTGGCGGTCACAGCGTCGATAACCAGCAGATCATGTTTGGCTATTCAGTCACTGGCATCATCGATCCAAACAAAGTAGCGACTAACTCAGGTGCACGCGCCGGCGACGTTTTGATTCTGACCAAGCCAATAGGCACGGGAGTGATTTCCACAGGGATCAAGAACGCGCGCGCAGATGATCGGGTTATGGCAGCTTCGATCCAAACGATGCTGACCCCGGGCAAATATGCTGCGGAAGCGATGCGCGAGTTTGACGTGAAGGGCGCTACGGATGTGACGGGCTTCGCGCTATTGGGTCACGCATGGGAGATGGCGTGCGCGAGCAAGGTCACTATCGAGATTGACGCTAAGGCTGTCCCCTTGCTGGAAGGCGCGCTTGAGCTGGCGTCTGAAGGAATGTTAACCAGCGGTGACAAGACAAATCGAGAATATGTTGGTGCTGACGTCGAGATTGCGGGTTCAGTAGATCAAACTCTCGTGAAGTTACTGTTCGATCCCCAAACCGCGGGTGGGATGCTAATTGCGATTCCTGAGGCTAAAGCTGAAGCTCTGCTCGCTAATCTAAAAGTGAACTATCCAAGAGCCGAGATAATCGGTCGAGTTCGGGAATTCACGAAGTTAACTTCCATCAGTGTAATCTGAGTAATCGGTGGAGTATTATTGCCGGTAAAAATATGGCTTCAACAATACGAGAGTTTACCAGGCAGCAGACTGTCGCCGATCTCTACACCCAGGTCCGAGCACGCACGATGCAAATCGTCGCGCCGCTCGAAATCGAGGACTACGTCATCCAGACGGCTGACTTCATGAGTCCGCCTCGCTGGCACATCGGCCACACCTCCTGGTTCTTTGAGACAGTGCTGCGAGCTCACAAGCCCGGCTACCGCGTCTATTCCGAGGATTACCTTTTTTACTTCAACTCTTATTACGAAGGATTTGGCGAGCGAATCGAGCGTCCCAAGCGGGGAACGAAGTCGCGCCCGACGGTCAAGGAGACCGTCGCCTACCGCAATCATATCGACGAGCAGGTACTCTCGCTTTTGCAATCACTGGACAGCTCACCCAATGCAGAAACAGTGCTGTCGCTCGTGAGGCTAGGCCTCGAGCATGAAATGCAACACCAGGAGTTGCTTGTTTACGATATCAAGCATCTGTTGTGCGATCAGTTTGACGCGCCGGTAAAGCCGCTGCCAAAGCCTTCGAACAAGGTTGAAGGTATAGCGGAGATTGAGGGAGGGCTGTTTTCCCTCGGATACCACGGAAACGAGTTTGCATTCGACAACGAGAAGCCCGCGCATCAAGTGTTCCTGCAAGACTTCGCCATCGACAAAGCCCTGGTCACTAACGGAGAGTTTCTCGAATTTATCCATGACGGCGGCTATCAAAACTTCCACTGGTGGTTTTCGGAAGGTTGGGAGACTGTCAATCGCGAACACTGGTGCGCGCCGCTTTACTGGGAACTGCACGACGGCGAATGGATGATTCGAGACTTTTCCGGTCTTCATCCCGCCGCAAGCAGGAACGACGAGCCTGTCTCACATGTCAGTTACTTCGAAGCGTCAGCCTACGCAAAATGGGCCGGCAAACGACTGCCGACAGAAGGCGAATGGGAGAAGGCAGCGTGTTATGATCCGCGGCACAAAGTCAAAAACGCATTTCCCTGGGGCGACGCCAGTCCCAATAGCGGCAATACAAATCTTTTCGAGAACGGTTTCTGGTCAGTTGCGCCAGTCGGTGCCTTTTCCGAGGGCGCGAGCGCGTACGGCTGCGAGCAGATGATTGGCGACGTGTGGGAGTGGACCACGTCTGATTACGTGCCTTACCCGGGATTCAAGTCTGAGTTTGATGAATATAACGACAAGTGGTTCGTTAATCAGAAGGTTCTACGCGGCGGCTCATTTGCCACGCCGCAGTTGCATATCAGAGCGACATACCGAAACTTCTTCCATGCCCATGAGCGCTGGATGACTTCGGGATTTCGGTGTGCGAAAGATCTGTAACCGCGGATTAGACGGATCTATAAAACAGATCTCCACGGATCGGGCCTACATTAACGAAGGAGAAAACATCATGTCCCGGGGACTTCGAAGACTGCTCACTATTTTTGTGTTTGTGGTGTTTGCCGTTACTTCAGCGTTCGCGCAAACCGAGGTGCGCAGTGGCACGGAACCGGCAGGCGCCACGACAGCGGCAGGAACTGTCGATCCGAAGTACACCACACCCAAGTCTCCGCTCGACACTGCATACGGCGCAAAGATCGCCGAGTACACGACTGAAAAGTACTTCATGACTGAACTCGTCGATCACCTGCCGCTGTCTGACAAAGTTCCATCGCCGCAAAAAGTCCTCGGCTACGCCGTCGGCACGCCAAACAAGCTCACGTACACAAAAGACCTCTACCGTTACTACCGCGAGCTGGCAGCAGCATCGCCGCGTGTGCGTGTGCTGATCGCACCGGAAAAGAGCGAAGAGGGTCGCGAACAAATGCTCGTGCTGGTGAGCGACGAAGCAAACCTTGCCAAGCTCGATCGCTACAAGGAAATAACCGCAAAGCTTGCTGATCCGAGAAAGCTCAGCGAAACCGAAGCGCACGCCCTTGTCGCGGAAGGCAAGCCGTTCTACTGGGCTTCCGGCTCGATACATTCTCCGGAAACCGGTTCGCCGGAGATGTTGATGGAGATGGCTTACCGCCTCGCGGTGGAAGATTCACCTTTCATCGAAGACATTCGCAAGAACGTGATCGTGATGATCACTCCGGCGCTCGAAGTTGATGGCCGCGATCGGATGGTCGATCTCTACAACTATCACAAAGCCAATCCCGGCAAACCGGTGCCCTCACTTCTTTACTGGGGCAAATACGTGGCCCACGACAACAATCGCGATGGCCTCGGAATGGCTCTCGCCCTCACGCGCAACCAGATGCGGACGTTTCTCGAGTATCACCCGACCGTGCTTCACGACCTGCACGAGTCAGTGCCTTATCTCTACACGATGACGGGCACCGGCCCATACAACGCCTGGCTCGATCCGCTGGCGATTGATGAGTTTCAGTTACTCGCTTATCACGAGATCGAAGAGATGACGAAGCGCGGCGTTCCCGGTGTTTGGACACACGGTTTTTATGATGGTTGGGCGCCGAATTACATGCTCTACATCGCGACCGGGCACAACTCGATCGGCCGCTTCTACGAAACCTTCGGCAACGGCGGCGCCGACACGCGCGAACGAACGCTGCCCGCCAACCAGACCTCGCGCGTCTGGTACCGGCCGAACCCGCCGTTTCCGCGCGTGAACTGGTCCATGCGCAACAACGTTAACATGCAGGAGTCGGCGATCCTGTTTGCCATGAACTTCGTCGCCAGAGATAAGGAGCGGTTTCTAAATAACTTCTATCTGAAAAGCAAACGGTCCATTGCCAAGGCCTCGAATGAGGGTCCGGCAGCTTACATCATTCCCGGCGACACACCGCGCCCGGTTGAGGCCGCCGACATGGTGAACCTCCTGCGGATGCAGGGGGTCGAAGTACACCGCGCGACGAAGGAATTCAGCGTGAAGGACCAGAAGTATCCGGCCGGTTCCTACATCATCCGAATGGACCAGCCGTACTCGCGCATGGCTGACATGTTGCTCGATACGCAGTATTACAACGTCAACGATCCGTCGCCGTACGACGATACCGGCTGGACGATGGGAGCGATGCGAAACGTTAAGACCGTGCGCGTTGTCGATAAGAGCGTTCTCGACGTGCCGGCGACCCTGCTCACTACCGACGCAAAAGTAACGGGCCAACTTACCGGTCCTGATTCCGCGGTTGCGTACGTAATCAATCACAACACTGACAACACGCTCGCGACGCTTCGTTTCAAGCTGAAGGACGTGAAGATGAGTGCCGCCGAAGACTCGTTCAAGATCGGCGATCAGCAATTCAATACCGGCTCGTTCATTCTGAAGAAGGCGGGAAATACTCAGGATTTGAGGGCGCGTCTGGAATCGGCTGTAACGGAGCTTGGGTTAAAGGCAGTTGGCGTCGATAAACTGCCGGAGGTGAAGACTCACGAACTGGCGGTGCCACGCATCGCGATCGTTCACACCTGGATCAATACACAAAACGAAGGCTGGTTCCGCGTCGAGTTTGACCGGCTGCAAATACCTTACACGTACATTTCCGATCACGTCATTCGCAACACGCCGAACCTGCGCGAGAAGTTTGATGTCTTGATCTTCCCGCCAGTTGGTGGTTCGGCCCAGACGATAGTCAACGGCATGCCGCAACGCGGAGATGCGATTCCGTGGAAGGCCTCTGCCATCACGCCCAATTTCGACAAGTCGCCGGATCAAACTGCTGACATGCGCGGCGGAATGAATGTTACCGGTGTCGCCAACCTTCAGAAGTTTATCGAAGACGGTGGTCTGTTTATCACCATTGCCGGCGTTTCTCAGATACCGATTGACTATGGGATTACGAACGGTGTCTCGATTCAACCGGCAGACAAGCTCCAGGCTCGTGGTTCGATTTATAACGCCACGTTCTCTGATAAAAAAAGTCCGATTGCTTACGGCTACGACACTGCACTACCAATCTACTTCAACCAGACACCGTTGTTTCAGGTAGCAGCCGGAGGCGGCGGTGGTGGATTTGGCGGAGGTGGTGGCGGCGGGCAGGGTGGCGGCGCGGGGCGTGCTTCGGGACGCGGCGGTGTCGGTGATCCGGATGTGATTCAGGCAATGCCGCAGCCGCGACCCGCAGACCCGTCGAACCGTGCAGATGCAGATCAGGAGCAGCGCGAGAGTCCGTTCTTCGTACCGCCGCAGTTGCGGCCGCGCGTGGTGCTGCGTTTTGTGTCTGATGAGAAGAACCTGCTCGTCAGCGGCATGCTTGCCGGCGCGAATGAACTGGCGAATCGGCCGGCGGTGGTTGATGTGCCGGTTGGCCGCGGGCACGTGGTGATGTTTGCGACCAATCCGATGTGGCGACATCAAACGCAGGGTGAATTCTTCCTCATATTCAACGCTGCGCTGAATTACGACAACCTCGGCGCCGGGCGCGCCGAACCGCGCGGAGCGGGACAGCGCTCAACTGTGGACGAAGATCAGTAATCTTTAGAGAGTTTCCCCGCAAAGGCGCAAAGGCGCAAAGAAAGACTTACTTTGCGCCTTTGCGCCTTTGCGGGAGAATGTTGTTTGGAATGCTGAACGAAATAGAAACTAGAGTACTGGGTTCCCTGATTGAGAAGCAGGTGACTACGCCCGAGTACTACCCGCTCACACTCAACGCGCTGACGCTTGCCTGCAACCAGAAGAACAACCGGTATCCCGTCACTTCCTACTCTGAGAACCAGGTTGCTGACGCGCTGGAGAGCCTGCGCGAGAAGAATCTCACCTACGTCTTCTACGGCAGCACGAGCCGTGTACCGAAGTACAAGCACGTAATGCCGGAAGTCATGCACCTGGACCACGCAGAGACCGCGTTGATGTGTGTGCTGATGCTGCGCGGGGCGCAGACGCTCGGAGAGTTGCGTGGCAGCGCCTCACGGCTGCACGAGTTTTCAAGTCTGGAAGAAGTTGAAGAAACTCTGAATGGACTCATCTCGCGCGAGCCTGAGCCGCTCGTCGCACGCCTGCCGCGCCAGCCGGGGCAAAAGGAAGGCCGGTTCGCGCACCTGCTTTCAGGTGAGATAGACGTTGAAGCACTGGCAGTTGAAAGCGAGCGCGCTCCACGGCGCACTGGTTCAGAACAAGTTGAACGACTGGAACAGAAGGTTGATGCGCTCAGCAGCGAAGTTGAGAAATTGAAAGAGCAGTTCGAACAGTTCCGTAAGCAGTTCGAGTGAGTTCTTCTCTGCGAGGATCGCAGAGAAAGCATGCAGTCCCGTTTCACGCCTGGGCTCATGATTCAACTATGCAAGCATGCCTTCCCGCAGTATAATGTCCCTCCCTTATGAACCTGGAAATTTTCCATCCAGCAGTAGCGCGCTGGTTTGCCCGGAGCTTTCCTGCGCCCACGGAGCCGCAACTACAAGCCTGGCCCGAGATCAAGAAACAACGTCACACACTAATCGCAGCGCCAACCGGATCCGGCAAAACTCTCGCCGCATTTCTCTCAGCCATCGACGATCTGGTCCGGCTCGGCGTCGAAGGAAAACTCGACGATTCCACGCACGTTATCTATGTCTCGCCGCTGAAAGCACTCAGCAACGACGTGCAACGCAATCTCCAGGTTCCCCTCGAGGGAATTCAAAGCGAACTGAAAGCGCTCGGATTGCCGGAAGTTAACATTCGCACTCTCGTGCGTACCGGCGACACGCCCGCTGCCGAACGCACTGCGATGACGAAGCGTCCACCACACGTCGTCGTCACTACTCCCGAGTCGCTCTATATTCTACTGACGAGCGAAGGCGGCCGGCGCATGCTGGAAACGGCGCGCACGTTGATTCTCGACGAGATTCACGCCGTCGTCGGCGACAAGCGTGGCTCGCACCTGGCCCTTTCGATCGAACGTCTTGAGCACCTCGCGCGGCAACATTCAAACGCAATCGGCAATCGGCAATCGGCAATCGGCAATTCCTCTCTGATCCGTATCGGTCTTTCAGCTACGCAGCGACCGATTGAAGAAGTCGCGAGATTTCTCGTCGGGACTAAAAACATCAATGCTAACAACACTCCTGACTGCGCCATCATCGACAGCGGACACGCCAGAAAACTCGATCTCGCGATTGAGCTTCCCGAATCGCCTTTGCAAGCGGTGATGTCGGGCGAGGTTTGGGAGGAAGTCTACAATCGACTGACCCAACTGATTCGCCAGCACCACACAACCCTTGTTTTTGTAAACACGCGGCGGCTGGCGGAGCGTGTAGCACGGCACCTTGGAGAAAGAATCGGCGATGAGAATATTGCCGCGCACCACGGCAGCCTTGCTCGCGAACAGCGTTTGGTCGCGGAACAGCGGCTGAAGTCCGGCGAGTTGAGTGCGCTTGTCGCCACAGCTTCACTCGAGCTCGGAATCGACATCGGCGACGTGAACCTCGTGTGCCAGCTTGGCTCAACACGTTCGATTGCCAGCTTTCTCCAACGTGTAGGCCGCTCGAACCACACTGTCGAAGGTTTTCCGAAAGGCAGGATTTTCCCACTCTCTCGCGATGAGCTGGTTGAGTGCACAGCCATCATCGATTCGGTTCGTCGCGGTGAGCTGGATCGTTTGGAAATACCCGAGCGCCCGCTCGACATCCTGGCCCAGCAGGTGGTTGCTTCCGTCGCGGCCGAAGAGTGGACCGAAGACGCACTCTTCGAAACGATTCGCGGCGCTTATCCTTATCGCAACCTGGAGCGCGAGCAGTTTGACGCTATTGTGCGCATGCTCGCGGAAGGCTTCACCACGAAACGAGGCCGCCGGTCAACCTACCTGCACCATGACGCCGTTAACCAGCGACTGCGCGGGCGCAGAGGCGCTCGGCTGGCTGCGATCACTTCGGGCGGCGCGATACCTGACACCGCGGACTACGCAGTCGTACTCGAACCGAGTGACCTGGTTATCGGCTCGGTGAACGAAGACTTTGCGATCGAGAGTTTGCAGGGCGACATCTTTCAGCTCGGAAACACTTCCTGGCGTGTGCTTCGAGTCGAACAGGGAAAGGTGCGAGTCGAGGATGCACACGGTCAGCCGCCATCAATTCCTTTTTGGCTCGGTGAGGCGCCTGCAAGAACGCATGAGTTGTCGGTGTCTGTTTCGCGTTTGCGGGAAGAGGTTGCGATAAGGGTAACCACGGATAACACGGATAACGAACCGGATTCGAACGGATCAAGCGTAAATCTTGAGCCGGCGCTCAGATGGCTTACGGAGGAGGTGGGGATTTCGCAATCGGCGGCGGAGCAGATTGTTGAGTATCTGGCTGGGGCAAAGATTGTGCTGGGTGTGATGCCGTCGCAGGATAATTTGGTGCTCGAGAGGTTTTTTGATGATAGCGGCAGTATGCAGTTGGTCCTGCACGCGCCGTTTGGAAGTCGTTTGAATCGCGCCTGGGGGCTCGCCCTGCGGAAACGTTTCTGCCGGAAGTTCAACTTTGAATTGCAGGCAGCGGCCACCGAAGATGCCATCGTGCTTTCACTCGGGCCAACGCACAGCTTTCCACTCGACGAAGTGTTTCATTACCTCAACTCGAAAACTGTCCGCCAGCTTTTGTGCCAGGCTTTGCTGGATGCGCCGATGTGGAACATTCGCTGGCGTTGGAACGTGACTCGTTCGCTGGCAGTGTTGCGGCGTCGTGGCGGCAGGAAGATTCCGCCGCAGTTACAGCGAATGGACGCAGAGGATCTGCTCACAGCGCTCTTTCCGGACCAGGTGGCTTGTGCCGAGAACCTCCCCAGCGGCGAAAGAGAAATTCCCGCGCATCCGCTGATCGAACAGACCGTGAAGGATTGTCTCGAAGAGGCAATGGATATCGACGGCCTCGAGCGTTTGTTGACCTCAATAGAACGAAACGAGAAGAACCTTTTTGCTCGCGACGTGATCGAAGCGTCGCCTTTGTCGCAGGAGATACTCAACGCACGGCCTTATGCATACCTCGACGATGCGCCCCTCGAAGAACGCCGCACGCGTGCGGTGTTTCAAAGACGGTGGCTCGATCCACAGACGGCGAGCGACATGGGCAAGCTCGATCAGGCCGCGATCGATCGCGTGCGCGATGAAGTTTGGCCCGAGCCGCGTAATGCAGACGAGCTTCACGATGCGCTGGTTGAGCTTGGTTTCGTGACTGAAGCCGAAGGTTCCGGCTGGCAGGAGTTCTTTGCTGAATTGAATGCCGATCGTCGTGCGGCGGTGTTGAGCGGGGAAACAGGGACGCGGTTGTGGGTCGCGGCTGAGCGGCTTCCACAGATCAAGGTGATCTATCCGACAGCGAGCCTGGCCCCACCAATCGTGGCCCCGGAAAGCGTCGCCCGGATGGCATGGACTGCGGAAGACGCGCTGGTTGAGATCATTCGCGGTCGCCTCGAAGGGTTAGGACCAGTGACGGTCGCGCAGTTGATGGAGTCGTCCGGACTGAGCAAGCTCGAAATTGAAACCGCCCTGTTGAAGCTCGAAGCAGAAGGTTTTGTCATCAGAGGGCAGTTCACGCCCGGCGGCACAGAGACCGAATGGAGCGCGCGCCGCCTGCTCGCACGCATTCATAGCTACACGTTGAACCGGCTCCGGCAGGAGATCGAGCCGGTCGCAACCTCAGACTTCATCCGCTTCCTTCTTGCCTGGCAGAAGCTCACTCCGGACCATCAAATGGAAGGGCCGGAAAGTCTAAAAGCAATCATCGAACAGTTGGAAGGTGTTGAAGCTCCGGCCGCAGCATGGGAAGGCGAACTCCTGCCTGCGCGCATGGTTGAATACGATCCCTCGTGGCTCGATGCTTTGTGTTTGTCGGGTGAAGTGGTTTGGGCACGTCTCACTCCGCTCTACCGTTCCGCAGCCGTCGAGAGCGGCGAACGAAGTCGCGGATCGGGGCCGGTGAGAAACACTCCCATCGCGCTTCTGCGCCGGAAGAATTTCGCACTGTGGAGCTCCGTGTTTCCACAACCCGCGCCGATGAGCACAACTGAATTCTCAACCACGACGCAGTTGGTCTATGAATACCTGATGTCGCGCGGTGCATCGTTCTTCACTGACATTGTTGAAAACACGAAGTTGTTGCGCAGCCAGGTCGAGGAAGCACTGGCGGACCTGGTGGCGAATGGAATCGTCGTTTCCGACAGCTTCGCCGGACTGCGCGCGTTGTTGACACCAGGCAGCCGCAAGACGCAGGCAGCTTCGCGGCGCAAACATCGCCAGCCCGTTTATGAAATGGCCACCGCCGGCCGCTGGTCCATCCTGCAACGCAACAACACAACACCTCAAAACTCGCTCGATCCGGCATTGACCGAAGAGGTCGCGTGGGCACTGCTCAAACGCTACGGTGTCGTTTTCAAACGTTTGCTGGAGCGTGAAGGGATCGCGTTGCCCTGGCGTGTGCTGCTGCGCGTCTATCATCGATTGGAAGCACGCGGTGACATTCGCGGGGGTCGTTTTGTTGGTGGCATTTCGGGTGAACAGTTTGCACTCCCGGAAGCTATCGGGATGCTTCGTTCCATTCGACGTGCAGGCCCGCAGGACAGTTTGATTTCGGTGAGTGCCGCGGATCCTCTGAACCTTGTCGGCATCATCATTCCCGGCAGTCGCATTACAGCGCACACGAGCAACAGAATTCTCTATCACGATGGCGCGCCGATCGCAGCTTTCGAATCCGGTGAGACTCATTTCCTCGTCGAACTGAGCCGCGCGATGGAATGGAAAGCGAAAGCTGCATTGATGCGTAAGGCGACACGACCTGAACTCAGATCGTACTTGCAGCGCCCAGCCTGAGAAGAGCCAGCCACAGATTACACAGATTTTGATCTGCGTAATCTGCGTCATCTGTGTAATCTGCGGATGGTTGTGCACGAAATCGTATGAATTGCCGCAAATTTATTGCGGAATCCGCTATATTGCCTGCGAGGCATGCTAGTTGCCAAAAGATCCGGGCAAGGGAGGTTTTGCACAAATGAAACTAGCTTACTCGAGTAAAAAGATTGGCGGATATCTACTGGCTTTCTTCCTACTGTTTGGAATCGCAACAGTTGCCAGTTCGACCGCCCAGGCGCAATGGCGTGACCGTGACAATGATCAATACAGACGGGATCGGGATCGAGATCGAGATGATCGATGGGACCGGCGTAATGACCGGTACAATAACAACTACCAGGTAGCTCGCCAGCAGGGCTACAGTTATGGCTTGAGCGTCGGCGCCGCTGACGCGCAACGTGGTCAGAGCTACAGCCCGCAACGTTCACGCTATTGGAGGAACGCAACGGAAGGCTACAACTCGTACGGAAACAGGGGACAGTACAAACAGGTCTTCCGTGACGCGTTTGAACAGGGTTACCGTGAAGGTTACCAGCGTTATGCCTACAACAACCGTCGAGGCGGTCGTTGGGACAACCGCTGGCCGCGGTAACAACGGGTAAACAACAACACACGAAAAGGGCGCCAGTTTTGGCGCCCTTAATTTTTTGGCGGCAACGCTGGAATCCGCGGGCGATTGGCACTGCCTTAGATTGGTAGGTAGGTGTTAACCCAAGTTCAACAAAGGTGCCAATGAAAGTACTAGCCCAAAAGAATCAAACCCTCGCACTGGAGTTTCCGTTAGCGAAACGCCGATCTTTAAGGTATTTACTCGTGAATCCCAGGACGTCGGTGCCCTCGACTACTGAGTTCATGCGTGTAAACAACGCGACCGTTCGCGAAGGCAGATCGCATCGCGTGTGGCCGCCCGAAGTCGTCCGCAAATTTCAAATGGCGGAGGTCGTCACCGAACTCCACACGCCGCATTACGTCGTCCGCGACCGCAGCATCTCGCCAGTATCACGGTAATTCAACTCTTAACCACAAAGACACGAAGACACAAAACAATTGGTGTCTTTGTGTCTTAGTGGTTCAGTTTGTTTTGTTCATCGAGCCACGTCTTGAGTGGCGCGAAGTAATCGATAATCGCCGTTGCGTCCATCTTGTCTTCGCCGGTCATCGCCTTCAGCGCCGCGGGCCAGGGCTCGCTCTGGCCCATCGCGAGCATCGTTTTCAGCTTTTCACCGGCTTTCTTATTGCCATAAATCGAGCACTGGTATAGCGGTCCATTGAAACCCGCTTCGCGACACAACGCGCGGTGAAATTGAAACTGTAGAATCGCGGCGAGGAAGTAGCGCGCGTAAGGCGTGTTTGCCGGGACGTGATACTTCGCTCCCGCATCAAAATCCTGTTCGCTGCGCGGCACCGGCGCCGCTATTCCCTGGTACTTCTCGCGCAAGTCCCACCACGCCTTGTTGTAATCGTTTGGTCCAACCTCGCCCGAGAAAACTTTCCAGCGCCACTGGTCCACGAGGTATCCAAACGGCAGAAACGCGACCTTGTCGAGCGCGCGGTTCAACAGGAAGCCGATATCCGCTGTCTGGTCCGGTACCTTGTCGATCAGTCCGAGCTGTTTCAGATAAGGCGGCGTTACTGACAGTGCGATCGTATCGCCGATGGCTTCGTGAAACGCGTCGTTGGCGCTGTCGCGGAAGAGGAAGGGTTTCCCTGAGTAAGCCATCTGATAATAGTTGTGGCCCAACTCGTGGTGTACGACGGAGAAGTCTTCCTCGTTGATCTGGACACACATCTTGAGCCGCACATCTTTTTCGTAGTCGATGTCCCAGGCGCTGGCGTGACAGACAACTTCGCGATCCGCCGGCTTGAGAAACAACGACCGCTCCCAGAACGTCGGCGGCAGTTGATCGAACCCGAGCGAGGTGAAGAACGACTCACCATAGCGCACCATCTGTTTCGCATCGGTGTTTCGCGCTTTCAAAATCTGCGTGAGATCGTAACCACGATCCGCATTGGCCGGAGCTAGAAGCGGATAGATGTTTCCCCAGGTCTGGGCCCACATGTTTCCCAGCAGGTGCGCCGGTATTGGTTTGTCTTCGGCAACCACTTCTTTGCCATACTTCTCCGACAGCTTGTGCCGCGTGTAAGTGTAGAGCGAGTCGTAAAGAGGCTTGACTTGTTGCCACAAGCGCTCCATCTCGGCAGCAAAGGCATCGGGTTCCATGTCGTACTTCGAACGCCACATCGCGCCAGTGTCTTTGAAGCCCATCTCTTTCGCGCCCTTGTTGCTGAGCTCGACAAAGCGCACGTAGTCTTTGCGAATCGGCACCGCAATCTGGTGCCATCCCAGCCACGCTTTCTTCAGCTCTTCGGGGTCGCGACTGGTACCCATGATCTCTTCCAGATCAGGCAGGCTCAGGCATTTTCCTTTGTCGCCTTCGGGGCAGTACTTGCCTTTGCCGTAATCGCCTTCCATGGCCGCTGCTATCTTGGTGAGCTCGTTGCGCTCTGCCGGATCTTTGGGTGCGGGGAGGGTGAGCGAAAGCTTCAGCAGTTTGAGTTTGCGTTTGACCTCAGGCGAAAGGTCGAGGTTTTCGTACTTTCGTGCAGTTTCCGCGAGCTCAGTTGTTGCCGCGATCAAGTCTTCGTTGGCTTCGGCGGCAATCGTCTCGGTATCGTCGGTAATGAAGGTGCTCTTCACCCAATCGGCACGGCCCGCTTTGATGTTCAGGTCCAACAGACGCTTTTCGGCATCGTTAATAAACTTCTCTGCCTCCTCTTTGCTGCCCGAGGAAGTTGCAACTGAGTTAGGATTATTAGTACACGACATAAGCGCTAGTCCCACACTGAGAAGAAAAAAGACGCCCAGCCACAATTGGCGGCGCTGACAAGTGAAGCTCACTGTGAACCTCCCGTAATTCATTTTTGCGACAAAAAAACACAAAAAGCACAAAGAACAATTTGTGCTTTTTGTGCCTCTTTCTGGCTACGGGCGAACGATACCTTTCTTGATGTTTCGTTGCCACGCTTCGTAGTTTCTAATGCGGCGTTTGGCTTGTTTTCGCGTCAGCTTCATTTCCTGGGCTACGTAATCAATGCGCGCGGTCCGATCTTTTTTCTTGTCAAACCGATCACCCGGCGCCCTAAGGTAAAACTTGTATGCGGTGGACCACTCTGCCTTGACTTCGTCCGTGGCCTGTACGCCCCGTTTCTCTGGCATGCCTGCGGGCTCCCTTCAGGAGGATTTTTTGAATGCGAATTCTACACGGAGGAATTTCGAATTGCGAATGAAATTCACCACAGATTACACGGATTACACTGATCTTAAGTCTTGTTTTTCTTAAACCAGCGTAGCAGCGACAAAGTGCTGCCGATGATTGCAATGGCCATCAGCGCATAAACAATATAAGTAACCACGTCGGAGTTTACAAAAGCAATCACCTGTCGCCCAAAATAGAGCGCCAGCACCGCCACGATGCCAAAGCGCAGGAGCCGGCCCACAAAAACCGCACCAAACAGTTTTGGTTTAGAGGTCTGCAAGGCAGAAGCAGTCATGACGGCCGGCGTGAACGGGAATGGTGGCGGTATGAGAGTCGCCACGAACACGGTTATCCCGGCTTTGTTCTCCATCTTGGATTTGAGCTTTTCAATCTTCTTCTGGCTGATAAAGCGTTCTAATCCCTTCTCTCCAGCCTTGCGCATTATCAAGTCAATTATAAATACGCCGAGCACCGAGCCAATCGCGGAGACAATCACGTAGCCTATCCAGATCAGGCTGTCGCGATTTGAGCTTATCAGTGCGACTAGCAGCAAGTCGTTTCCGAAGGGAAGAACGAGGAACGAAGAATCGAGCGCGCTCATTAGAAACAGACCGAGAAACCCCATCCTGCGAAAGAACCGCAGTACGGTAGTCGTAGTACCAGCGAGGAGCAGAAGACGTAAGTGTTCCAGCAATCAAAAACTCCTCTACCGCATTCTGGTCGGTTCGGGCGTGGAGGGTTCTGTGATTGGTGGAGGCTGGCCGGGTTCGCGAACTGGAGCCTGGGGTTGCGGGCTCGTATCAGGCGGCAACGGAATGGGCGCCGGATCCTGCGCTGGATCGCTCGGATCGTACGGCGTCGTTGGTGGAATTTCTGGTTTCTCCCCCTTGATCTCTTTGCTCATGCTTTTACCTTACTGTAATCCTGTTCATTCTGCTAATCCTGTCGAATGAAAGCGTCACCGATGCTAATGAAAGCATTATTGCGCGTTGGGCCGATGGGTTTCACGCCGAGCAATCCCTGCACGATCGCCATGCGAGTCATGATTCTCGGCTCCGTAAACTGAAAACGTCCAGCCAGTGTTTCCGCGCGTTCGAAATCACTGCGGGCAAGCAGCGCCAGTTCCTGTCCATATCGATTGATTGTGGAAGTCAATCCATTTCCATTTTGGATGGACATCTCTCCGTCGCGAAACATGTTGATTTCAAAACCACTCAACACAGCCGCGGCTGAGAGCAACTCGTTCAGTTGGCTGATGCCCGGTTCCAACACTTCGAAACTGCGCGCCGCATCTACTGTGGCATACGCGTGTGCCACTTTTAGTTGCTGCTCGAAATGTTCATAACTGGTCGCGCGACGACTCGTCATTTGCTTCGCCTCTTCCAACGACTGGAGCGCCAGCTTTGGATTACTCTTCTGCGCATCGCCTGCAACCTGTATTAGGAAATCGAGCTTTTCGTTGTCTGTTTGCAGCCGCGCCACCGCTTGTCGGATCTCTTCGAAGCGAGCGGTTTCGGCCTTCTTGGCCATTTCGCGGAAATCGATCCTTTGCATGACCGCGTCTCGAGCATTGTTTTGCAGGTGGTCAGTGGCAATCTGGCGCGCCCGTTCGGTGTCGCCTTCGTCGAGCGCTTTGTAAGCTGCCTGTTGATAGAGCCGTGATTGCATTTGCTGCGGCGCAACGGCAGCAGCCTGGACCAGGGCATCAGCGGTCGGATTCCCTTGCAGCGCGCTAAAGGCTTGCATCATGTTCGGCGGAGAATTGGTTGACATACCAATCTCCGACATCTTTTGTCGAACCAGTGCAGCCTTGGCCGGAAGATATTGATCGATCATGGGCAGCGCGATCTGCAATCCACCCAGCAGACGGCGCGCATTCATCTGTTCGATTTGCGCATCGGTTGGTTGTTGCTGAACTGAGATTGTGCCCCCGGTGCCAATTGCCCGGGTGCGTGGATTGGCTGCTCCACGCTGATTGTTTTGCGCAGCCGGCGTGACTTTCAATGCCGCATCAACAACACTCGATAGAAGATCGACGTAAGCAGACTGTTCGAGCGCCGGTCCCCGGCTTTGAACAGGTTGTTTAGCGGCTGTGTCTGTGCCGCCACTCGCAGCCGGACGTGGTCCAGGCATAAGCAGTGCCTGGGCCAACATTGTCGCGTCATTGTTAGTCAAAAGGTTTGCCGCCAGGATTCGTTTCACAGTCTTGTCGGCGAGCTTTTCAGCAGCCTCGGAATCCTGGTTTCGGAGTTGATTGAGCACCTCGGGAAGCGTTCTGGGAAACTGGCCCTTCTCCATCATCTGCTCAGCGTTCTGAGCCGCGAGTTTCGGATCGAGCGCGGCGATCCTGCCGAGTAACATTTGTTCGAGATTGTCTTCGGAAGTGATTTGCGCACGTGGACCACGCTGATCGGCAGTGTTCTGTGTAGATGCTGCCGGTTTAGTTGCCGCGAGCAACTGGTAAGCGAGTGCTGCATCGTGACGAGCGGCAGTTAGGATGAGCTCCTGTCGCAACTGAAACGAGCGCATATTTTGCGGGCGACCGGCGCTGGCGCCGTTGATTTCCTGAAAACCACCACGCTGATTTGTTTGTTGAGACTGGCTTCGACCCAGCTCCGCGACCCCCTCAGCAGCCATCGCAAAAAGCGAGCGAGCGCGTCCCTGGTTTTGGTCCCAAAGCAGGTCGGCGGCGTTTATCTGCACGCGGACGCGGTTCTCGGTGAGCCGCAGCGATTGGGCTTCGTCAATAACTTGTTCCAGCAGGCGGTACGCGTTCTTTTCGCGCTCGGCCTTCTCTTTTTCCTGCTCTTCAGTCGTGGGTTGTTGGGCGCTGTTGTCCTGGGCAACGACGGGCAGCGCTCCAAAGCATAAGAGCGTGAGCGCCAGGGTTAATAGTTTATTCATGGGTGTTACCTCGGCGAAACTTGGCGGATCTTAGCACGTCGAGTAGCGAACGCGCATTTTTACAGGATTGCAGGATTAGACAAGATATACATGATAATCCTGATAATCATGTAAATCCTGTAGACTGGCTTTTCATTCAGCAGGAACTTCCCCATCGGCTTACCGTATAATGCCCCGTCATGTACTGCCCGTCCTGCGGTTCGGAAGAACGACAACTAAGCCAATTCTGTCGCGCCTGCGGCACTGACTTGCGCGTTGTCCGCAATTCGCTTGAGAATCCCGATGCCATCACTCAATCGGCGGTATCGGCACGAGAACACATCGGGATGGCCGTCGCAGATAAGATTCGGCAGATGAGTTCGGCGAAGGACCTCGAGAAAGTTGCGGAAGACATCCTGCCGCCGTTTGAGAAGTTTCTCGAATCGCCTGAAGAGAAGCGTTTAAGAAGAATTCGCGCTGGTGTCATCACTGCCGCTGTTGGCTTGGGAGCGTCGGTTATCATGCTTTTGATGGCCCTGGATAAAGGTGATTTTTTTCCCTACATTACACCAGCATTCATAACTTTTCTCGTTGGGCTGGGAATAGTCATCAATGGAATGATGTTCACTGTTCCGCGTAAGAAACTTCCCGGCAACGCTGACGATGCACTGTCGCAAAAGATACTCGACTCGCGTGTGAACAGGCCTGCTTACGAAGCGCCTGCACCCGCGAACCTGACCAACGAGCTCACCCCTGCGCCCAAACCTCAAGTCACTTCAATAACCGAACACACCACGCATCATTTGAACACCAGCAAGTCATAGGAGCTTTGGCGATGGCGGTAGTCTTGGAGGGTGGATGCCGGGTCTCGACAATGCACGAAGGCACTCCGCACGTCTCCGGCTCACTTAAAATCTGGAATCAAATCGGTACTGCCAACGGCGCCGAAGCAATCTCGTTGCGAATTTTGGAATTCGATCCAGGCACATCGCCCGGGCTGTGCAATCGAGAGTGCGACGAAGTTCTCTATCTGTTGGAAGGTAGCTGCACGATTTTCATCAACGGCAGCACTTATGAGGTTGGTCCAGAAACCGGCATTTACTTAAGGCCGGGACAAACACTGAGCGTCGATAATGCGGGGCCGGATTTAGTGCGCTTTGTTAGCTGCCAGTCTCCTCGGTTGGACCAGCCCGTGCGCTCTGAAGTGTCGCCAATCGTTAAGCTGTCAGATCGCAGGGCATTGCCGACCGCCGATCGTTGGTATCGAGTGCTGGTTGACGACGAGGTTGGGAGTGAACAGGTGACGCAGTTTGTCGGATCGATTCCTCCCGGCCGCGCGCCCGATCATTTTCACGAGTATGAAGAAGTGCTTTTCATCCTGCGCGGACAGGGACGAATGTGGGCAGGTGAGACGAACACGCCGATCGCGCCTGGATCATGCATATATCTTCCTAAACGCCAGTTGCATTGTGTCGAGAACACTGGTGAAGGGGAGTTGCGGTTGTTAGGTGTGTTTTATCCCGCGGGTAGTCCGGCTGTCAGGTACGAGACCACAGATCTGTGGTTTCAAAATCCCTGATATCCTTAAACGGTGTCTCCGCGTCGTTGAAATCGGGACGGTAGTAATAAGCAGCTCCATCGAACTCCTGCATCCAACCCTCAGTCATTCCTAATTCATCGAGTGCGGCCGTGGCTTTTAACCACTCAGTCTCTCTAATCCGGCGAGAGAGCAGCACGTACCGCTTATTCGTCGCCGCCTGATTTGTCGGGTAGTACTGGGCCATCAGGGAGATCGCCACGCGCGGACTCAACTCGTCTCTGATCCACTCGATCGACTCTGCCACACTCCCAATATCGTTCGGCAACACCAACAGGCGCACCACCAAACCGCGCTTCAATAAACCATCTTCATCAAACACGAGCTCATCGCCCGTTTGCCGGAACATCTCACGCAGCGCTCGCCGCGAAAACTCCTTGTAGCCACTCACTTTCGAATAGAGATAGCCCGACTCATCGTCAGCATATTTCAGATCCGGCAGGTAAATATCGACGATACGATCCAATAGTTGCAGTACTGCAACTGAATCGTATGCGTTGGTGTTGTAGACAACCGGCAGCCGCAATCCTCTTCGCGCGGCGAGCAGGATCGACCGCGCCATCTGCGGAGCAAAATGTGTTGGCGAAACGAAGTTGATGTTGTGGCAGCCGCGCGCCTGGAGTTCCCGCAGCATCTCCGCCAGACGTTCGTGAGTCACCTCGTTCTTGATCTGTTCCTTGTGCGTCTGTGAGATCTGGTAGTTCTGACAGTAGACACAGCGCAGATTACAGTTGCCGAAGAACACATTGCCGGCGCCTTTAGTTCCGACGAGGGGCGGCTCCTCGCCGAAGTGGGCCGTGTATGACGAAACAATTGGCAGTCGTCCCGAATAGCAGGCAGCGATCTCATTGTTCAAACGATTGTTGAGACAATCGCGCGGGCAGACGGTGCAGCGTTCGAGCAGCCGTTCGAGTTGCTCGACACGATGTTCGAGCAGCCCTTCGTCCAACAGCGCTAAATATGAGGCAGAATGCATGGCTGCCCTTTATAATCAGGTGAACCTGAAGTCCTGTCAAACCCGATGCGCCTCTGGATTTCCAAAAACAGTGAAGTTCCAATCCGCGAGCAGTTGGTGACGCAGATCGTCCTCGGCATCGTCAGCAACGATTTGAAAGTAGCAGAGCGTTTGCCGAGCACGCGCGAGCTCGCGCGGCGCTACGACATACACGCCAACACCGTGAGCGCCGCGTATCGTGAACTTGCAAGACGAGGGTGGGTCGAGTTTCGCAAGGGCAGCGGCGTTTACGTGCGAGCGCGAAGCGATGAGCCGGTCGATAACCGGCTCGCGCTCGATCAGCTCATCGGACGTTTCTTCAGAAATCTTCGTGAAGACGGGTACTCGCTGGCGGAAATAAAGGCAGGCGTGCAGCGGTCGCTGTCGGTGCAACGACCTGATCACTTCCTTTTGCTTGAACCCGATCCGGAGCTCCGCGAGATCCTCGTAGCGGAAATCTCAACGGCGACAAAGGTGAAAATAAGAGGCGCCGGTCCTGAAGATCTCGACGGCGCCGCGGGCGCTGTACCGTTGGTTTTGTATGGGCATCTCGAAGGGTACGCAGATCGGATCAAGCCTGAGACCGATCTGCTCGTGCTTCATTCAGCTTCCGTGGTGGAATCGATGCGCGGCCAAACGAGACCTCCGCCGGAAGCGTTGGTTGCGATCGTCTCACGGTGGCCTGAGTTCTTACGGTGGGCCCGCACGATGTTGGTAGCAGCGGGCTTAGACGCGGACGCGCTGAGTTTTCGCGATGCACGCGAGCGCAGTTGGGAAAAGGGACTGCGCTCCGCAGCGTTTGTGATTACTGATTCACTGATGGCGCCGCGCATCCCTGCGGGCTGCGAGGTGAAAGTGTTCAGGGTGTTGGCGGAATCGTCGTTAAGAGAGATCCGGGATTACGCGGAGCGGTTCTTTTAGTATCCACAGATTACCCAGACTCTTATAAAGGATCTGCGTAATCTGTGGATGAATCTATTGGTCCTTCGCGCGCTTCCTTCTCACTGGCCGCTTGGAAGCGGGTATAGTTGGCGCTGGTATCGTCGCCGGCTCGACTTTGGGCCTCGGCTTCAGGAAGTCGGCGACCGCTTTTCCCGGAATCTCGGCCTCCCAAACCACTTCACTCTCTCTCGCCTGCATTTTCAGCGACTGCATAATTGTTTGCGCGTTTTTATCAGGCACTGCGTTGATGCCCTGGTGCATCAGCCCCGAAAGCAGGTTGTTGATAATCTTCGCCGTATCGGGATTGTCAGCATTCATTGCGCCACGCAGACTGAAGCTAGTTCCATTCATTGTGATGGCCGAGTAGAAGTCGCCAAACTTCGTATCGCAACGCGACTCTCGCGCAGTGTTTTCCAGTCCCAGTAAACCAAGGCTTTTTACCAACGCGGCGAGTGGTGCGCCTGATGCAGCGACGAGCACATTCGGATCTCGCATCAGCGATTGGAGCGCTGCCGCACTAATCCGGCCGTTTCCCTCGGCAGCATCGACGGCGGATTTGAGATAACGCAGATTGCCAATCGCTAAAGAATTTGCGCTCAAAGGCACCGCGCCCATTTCGACATATGGTTTGAGTATCGAATTCTTCTCTGCCTGAGCGGCGATTGGATCGACCCTCATCACGGCGATTGATTTTGAACCGTACTTCTCAACGCGAACCTTGTCCTGAAGATAGAGTTGCCCGAGAGTCATGAGAGAGTCCGAGCTAAAGTCTCCGCCCAGGACTGCCATCACGTCAGGAGCAACAAAACTTAAATCATTCGCCGGCTTGTTAAAGCGAACTACAATAACGAGGTACTCGATCGTAGCCGGATCTACACCGATCGACTTCTTTATATCAGCGAAGCCGTCACGCATCTTCGCGAGATCGGCCGGGGTCATTACACGGGGCGCGGCCTCGTTGATAATGCGTTGTGGGCTGAGATAGATCAGGACGTCTGCTTCCGGGAGTGAAGCAAGGTTCGCTTGTGGGTTCTGGGCGAAGGTGTTGGGTGCGAGTGCCAGAAGAACTATTAAGAGTAGTTTCGTTTGTCGCAAATCGAGGACCTCCATTAACAAAGGTTGCGTCATAGTCGCATAAAGAAGTTTTCCCGCAAAGGCGCAAAGAAAAGCAGTTTTAAGTTGCGCTTTATTCTTTGCGCCTTTGCGCCTTTGCGGGAAAATCCTTTTCAACCTCTCGATACCGAAAACACTTCGAATCGTGATCGTTGACCATCCCAACCGCTTGCATGAACGAATAACAGATCGTTGACCCGACAAACTTGAAACCACGTTTGCTCAGATCCTTACTCAGCGCGTCAGACACTTCCGTGCGCGCAGCGATCGGCTGTCCCGGCTTTCGCCGCAGCGTCTTTCCGTTCACAAAGCGCCATACGTATTCATCGAAGCTGCCAAATTCACGTTTGACTTGCAAAAAAGCGATCGCGTTCGTCACCGCGGAATTGATCTTGAGGTGATTGCGAATGATCCCCGCATCATTCAGCAACGCCGCAATCTTTCGTTGATTGTATTTGGCGACCTTGGCCGGATCGAAATGATCGAAAGCCGCGCGATAGTTGTCACGCTTTCTCAGAATGGTTTCCCAACTAAGTCCGGCCTGCGCTCCTTCGAGGACGAGAAATTCGAAGAGACGCGTGTCATCGTGAACGGGCACGCCCCACTCTTCGTCGTGGTAGGAGATTAACAGGGGAGTGGTGGCCCATGAGCAGCGCATTACAGGATGTGCGGGATTCTACAGGATAATCCTCACAATCATGTAATCCTGTCTATTTTGCCCGTGAGACACTTAACGACAGTAACGAGTTCACTCATCTCCACGGGCTTCGCAATATGCGTGTTGTAACCCGCGGCGATGGCGCGGATTCGATCCTGCGCTCGTGCGTAAGCGGTGAGCGCAATCGCCGGCATGTGCTCGCCTTTTTCACCTTCCTGGTAACGCACCTGTCTGATCAATTTGTAACCATCCGTATCCGACATCCCGATATCACTAATTAACAGATCGAAGTGCTCGGAAAGCAGCAGCGCGAGCGCCTCGGCAGCAGAAGCGGCTCCACGCACTTTGGCGCCATGCGCAGCAAGATCGATCGTGATCAGATCGAGCGCGTCGAGTTCATCTTCGACGACCAGGATCCGCAGGTCCTGTAGATCGGAATCAGTCAAATCTTTTTCAACCGGTACTGATGGCGGCATGTCTTCCAGATTGAGCTCGGTGCTGGGAACAGGAAGCTTGACCGTGAAGACTGCTCCGGATTCGGGAGTTCTATTCTCTGCCGCAATCAGTCCGCCGTGCAGCTCCACCAAGTGCCGCACGATCGCGAGCCCGAGTCCGAGCCCACCGTGAGTGCGCGTAGTGGAGCCGTCGGCTTGTCGAAAACGTTCAAACACATGCGGCAAAAACTCGGGATGGATGCCTGGTCCTGTGTCGCTTACTTCGATCTCCGCATAGGTCTCGTCCTGGGTGACGCGAACACCGACAACACCGCCGGGCGGCGTAAACTTCGAAGCGTTTGAGAGCAGGTTCCAAACAACCTGCTGCAAACGATCCGCGTCGCCGGCAATGATTTTGAGTCCCTCCTGATAGTACGTTTCGATCTTGATCTCTTTTACTTCCAGCGCCGGCCTGACTGCGTCGAGCGCGGCATTGACGACGGAGAGCAAATCCACTGGCCCAAGATGAAGCTGAAGTTTTCCGGTGATGACGCGCGAGACGTCGAGAATGTCTTCGATGATCTGCTTTTGCGCCCACGCATTTCTTTCGATCACTGTGATCGCGTGCCCAGAGCTTTCATTGTCCAGGCGGCCGGCCTTCAATATTCGCGACCAGCCGATCACGGCGTTCAAGGGCGTGCGCAATTCGTGCGAGAGAGTGGCAAGAAATTCATCCTTTAGCCGGTTGGCCTTTTCAGCGTCGGAGCGAGCAGTGCGTTCACGCACGAGCAGTTGGGCCACCTTCTCTTCGGCGCGCTTGCGCGCAGTGATGTCACGATTGATGCTGACGTAGCAGAGCGGTTCGCCGAGCCCGCTGCGCATCGTGAATAACGAGAGCTCGATATTTCTTTCTTCGCCACTCTTCGTCCGGCAAACGCTCTCGCCGGAATAGTCTCCCGACTCGACCAGTTGCTTCCAGATTTTCTGAAACATTTGTTCGCCGAGATAGACGGCTGGGGTCTGGCCCTTCAGATCGTCGTCAGCATAACCGAGCAGGGTGAAGTGTGCGCCGTTTTGCTGGAGGTAGAAGCCGTCGGGATCGATGATGGCGATCGCTTCTTTCGAGTGGGCAAAGATCTCGCGATACAGATCTGCGTGCAGCTCGACAGGTCGCGCGGTTGGCTCAGCGCGAACTTCTCGACGTGATGAAGCTTCCTGCGACATATGACGAGCACCAAGAGGGAAACTGAGCGGGGAATTGCCGGGTAGGGGATATTAACACTAAAAGAGCATTTGTGGTCGCAGATGAACGCGGATGACGCAGATCAGACTGCTGATCTGCGTCATCCGCGTTCATCTGCGGCCACCCTCAAATTGACTGGAGACCCTGTTCGAACCGATTCGTAGACTGCGGTCACTATTTCAACAGACATCAGGCCATCGAACGCAGTAACCAATGGTGGTGTGCCATTAATGATCGAGTCGATGAACGCGCGATCCTCTTGCAGGTAACCCCATTTCTCTTCGCGCGGCAACTGTTGCATCGACTGCTCTGTAAAATGACCTTCGAGATTGATGCTATACGTGAGACTTTCCATTTCACGTGTGACCAGCGTTGCATGGTGGCAAAAGACTTCGACGCGCTCGAACGGAAACAACCAACTCGCGTCCGCGGCAGTCGCCAGCGTCGCATGCATGCCGTTCGCGAACTTAAAGAGCACGGAGAAATCATCAATCTCTTTGTACTCGTGTGTGGATCCAATCGCGTGCAGGCTTTCCACCTCGCCAAAGAGGAAACGCATCATGTCGAACATGTGAATCGGCGTCTCGTACAGGAAGCCGCCGGTGATCTCGGGGTTGCCGGTCCATTCAGGCTTCAGTAACTCGCCGCGGTTCATCTTGACGTGGGCTGAATGAGGTTTATGAGTCTCGGAAAGCATTCGCTTCAGTTCGACGTAAACGGGAGCGAAGCGCCGGTTGTGGCCCACTTGAAAGACGCTGCTCGTGTTTCTACTTTTCTCGAACACCCTTCTTGCGTCGGCAACGTTAGTCGCCAATGGCTTTTCGCAAAAGACGTGCTTGCCGGTTTCTATAGCCGCAATCGCCAATGAAACGTGCCGGGTGTTCGGGGCAGTGATGAAGACTGCGTCAGACCTTTCCAGCAATTCAAGAATCGTGTCAACTGGAGTGCCGCCGTGCGAACGAGCGAGTCGTTCAGCGCACTCCGGGACGAGATCGTGCACAGCGGTGAGCCGAACGCGATCATCGCGCGCCAGTACGTCGGCATGAACTGCCGCGATGTAACCTGCGCCGATAATTCCGATATTGATCTTTTTCATTACGGTTAAACCACTAAGGCACAAAGAGCACAAATGAGGAAAAATAAACTTGTGTTCTTTGTGGCTTAGTGGTTCTCCAACACTTGTTTAGTCGCGTCGCGTGCGTCGCGTGCCAGTTCAAACGGATCTCTTTCCCAGTATTCCGGTCTAAAGATCTCAACGCTCGCGACTTTGTCATATCCAATATCGCGAAAAGCAGAGACCATCTCGCGCAATGGCAAAATTCCGAGTCCCGGCAAAAGACGATGACGATCTTCCAACTGATCGCGCGGAAGCTCTTCGGCGTCGTTGATGTGGAAGATTTGAATAAGCTCCGGATCGAGAGCTTCGATCATCTCGAGGGTCGAGCCGCCTGCGTAAAAGTGAAAGCTGTCGATGACGAGCCTCAAATCTTTTCGACCTGCTTCACGCACGATCTCAGCGGCCAGATCCAGTGTGGGCACACTGCAATCCGGTTGACCAAGAAATTCAAATGCCAGCGAGACGTTGTGGGCCGCAGAGATGTCGCACAACTCATTCAGCACCTCGAGCGACTCTGCAACGACAGTCTCACGCGAGGCGCCCCCTTTCGGTAGTGGCCCCGGCACCACGACTATGCACGGACAGCCAATCTCCGCCGCGAAACTGCTCAGCTCTTCACACTCCCGTTTGATCGATTCATAGGCTTCAGCGTCGCGAAACGTGATGTGCTCAATCGAATTTATGCTTAATGGTTGGAGGCCGGAATCAGCGAATAGATCTTTGAGTTCTGAAGTCGATTTGTGCTTGAGAAACGCCCTGAGTTTGGCCGCCCAGATCTCGAGATAATCGAAGCCCGCGGCCTGGGCTGCCTGCAAATCCGTGCCGAGATCGGCCTTCATCGTCGTTGCGCCGTTAAGTGCCAGTTTCATACGTTAATCCTGGTGGCGAAGAGAATAACATGGACGCCGTTTCCGGTTTGACTTGCTGCGGGCATTAGTTGTAAAAGCGCTCAGATAATCCTAGTTCCGCATCCCTACTTTCCCGGTCAAGCGGCCGGGAGTCGGTTTTGTTGACATCAGAAGGAGATTACAAATGGCTCTACGACTTGGAGACATCGCACCCGATTTCACAGCAGATACTACGGAAGGCCCCATACGCTTCCACGAGTGGATTGGCGATAGTTGGGCAGTTCTGTTCTCGCACCCAAAGGATTTCACCCCGGTTTGCACCACCGAACTGGGTTATGTCGCGCGCTGCAAGCCCGACTTTGAAAAGCGCGGCGTGAAAGTGATAGGGCTCAGCGTCGATCCCACGGATTCGCATAAGCGCTGGGCTGAGGACATCAAAGAGACACAGGGAAGCGAGCTCAATTTTCCCATAATCGCGGATCCCGATCACAAGATTGCTGAACTTTACGACATGATCCACCCGGGGATCAGCGACGTGTTCACAGTCCGCTCAGTCTACGTTATTGGCCCAGACAAAAAAGTCAAATTGATGATCACTTATCCGGCCAGCACGGGACGTAATTTCGACGAGATCCTGCGCGTGATCGATTCACTGCAATTGACGGCAAAGTACAGCGTTGCGACGCCGGTCAATTGGAAGGATGGCGACGACGTGATTATCGTTCCGTCGTTGTCCGACGAGGCCGCCAAGGAGAAGTTTCCTGGTGGCTGGAGAGCACCGAAGCCGTACCTGCGAATTACACCGCAGCCAAACAAGACCGCAGCTCCGAACGACACGGCAGCAAAGACCGCGTCTTGAAGCCTGCTACGCAGGCTGTCAATAAAACCTTTTAACCACAAAAGACACTAAGACACAAAGAGAAATCCAGGTTTCGTGCCTTGGTGCCTTTGTGGTTAAAATTCCTCACGCAAGATGAGTCTGCCTCCCAAAACACAACTCGGGCGCTACGAAGTTCGTTCCCTTCTCGGCGCCGGTGGCATGGGTGAAGTCTATCTCGCGCAGGACACCAGCCTTAACCGCAAAGTCGCACTGAAAGTCCTGCCTGCCGAGGTTGCTTCCAATCAGGATCGAATGCGGCGCTTCAGACAGGAAGCGACTGCCGCTGCTTCTCTCAACCATCCAAACATCGCGCATATCTACGAGGTTGGCGAAGCGTCCGGCTACTACTTCATTGCCATGGAGTACGTTGACGGCTCAACGTTGCGCGAGAAGATTCACGGCGAACCCGAGGAACTCTCAAAACTCCTGCGCGTGCTCCAACACGTCGCCGAAGGACTCGCAAAGGCCCACGACGCCGGAATCGTTCATCGCGATCTGAAGCCTGACAACATCATGATCACGTCTGATGGGCACGCGAAGATCCTCGACTTCGGTCTCGCTAAACTGATCGAACCGCAAACTGATCCGAACAGCATCAGCGGCGAAGAGCCGACGATCTTGCAGCACTCAACTCCCGGCTTGATTCTCGGAACGATGGGTTACATGTCGCCGGAACAGGCGCAGGGTAAGACAAAAGATATCGACAATCGTTCAGACATTTTTTCGTTTGGCTGCATCTTGTTTGAAGCGATCACCGGACAGAAAGCATTTTCCGGCAAAGATCATATCGAATCGCTCAACAAGATCATTCGCGAGCCGGCGCCGCCTCTCGCCGCGTTCAATCCAAATGCGCCCGCCGACTTGCAGCGAATCGTCCGTCGCTGTTTGGCCAAGGATCCCGATCAGCGTTATCAGAACATCAAAGACGTCGCGATCGAATTGAAGGACGTGCGACGCGAGATGCAGGAGCGCGGTGTCGATACGACTGTGCCGTCGGTTTCATCCGCAGCTCGCGATGCGCGAACGATGTGGCACTCGGAAACAACTCGAGTGCAATCGCAGCCGGCGACCGCAGAGCGTTCAGCTTCCACGCGCGCTTCGAGCGCGGAGTTCATTGTCAACGGACTAAAGCGGCACAAGACGGCTACAGTCGCGGGCGCCGTCGGCGTGTTGATTCTGTCTGTGGCGGCGGTATTTGGAATTCGATCTTACCTGCACGCCACAAACACGGAAGTCGCAGTTGAATCGATCGCCGTGATCCCATTTGTAAATCAGAGTAAGGATGCGAACGCAGAGTGGATCTCGGATGGTCTAACCGAGAGCATCATCAACAACCTGACTCAACTCCCGAATCTAAAGGTCATCGCACGCAGTTCCGTGTTTCGCTACAAGGGCAGGGAAACTGATCCGCTTGCCGTCGGTAAAGAGCTGGGTGTGCGGGCAGTGTTGACCGGACGATTGATGCAGCGCGGCGATACGATGTTGATTAGCGCCGAACTGATCGACATTCGCGACAACAAGCAACTCTGGGGCGAGCAGTACGAGCGAAAGCTCGCCGACATGCTCTCCGTGCAGCGAGAGATTGCGCGTGAGATCACCAACAACCTACGGCCGACGCTCTCCGGTGTGGAGCAGTCGCGCATGGACAAACAGTACACGGCGAACGCGGAGGCGTTTCAACTGTATCTGAAGGGCCGTTTCTATTGGAACAAGCGCACGCCGGCGGATTTCCAGAAAGCGATCGAGTTTTTTCAACAGGCCATCGAGAAAGATCCAAACTACGCTCTCGCCTACACCGGCCTCGCCGATACTTACGCGCTGCTTACCGCATACACGAGCGAGCCGGCGCGGCAGGTGATGCCGAAAGCCAAAGAAGCCGCACTGAAGGCACTTGCGCTCGACGACAAGCTCGCCGAAGCACACGCCTCGCTCGGCCAGATTGCGAGGTACTACGATTTTGATTTTCCGACTGCGGAAAGAGAGTATCACCGCGCGCTCGAGCTCAATCCGAATTATCCGACGGCGCACCAGTGGCTTGCCGAGCAACTCTCGGCGATGAAACGCCCGGACGAAGCGATCGCTGAGATTCATCGCGCGGTGGAGCTCGATCCCCTCTCAGTGATCATCAATAAGATCTACGGCGATATTTTGGTCGCGGCGCGACGTTACGACGAGGCAATCGAACAGTATCACAAGACAATCGAGCTCGATCCCAACGTTCCGACGACGCATTATTTCCTCGCTCGTGCTTATCAAGCGAAGGGCATGTACGATGAAGCCGTCAGGGAATTCACGCTTGCATCGGGAACGGGCCCGGCGGCGAAGGACGCGCTGGCGCGTAACGAGGTTTACAAAAAGTCCGGCTGGAATGCGTATGTGCAAATTAGTTTGGATCAGCTAGTTGTGCACGCACCGGAACGCCGGTTTCCGCCGTTTGTCATAGCAACGTTCTACGCGCAGTTGAATAGGAAAGACGAAGCGCTGGCGTGGTTGGAGAAAGGCTATGAGGAGCGCGATTTTCGCATGACGCTGCTGAGCACCGCCTTCGAGTTTGATGAGTTTCGCTCTGATCCGAAGTTCAAGGAGTTGGTGCGGCGCATGGGTTTGCCGGAATAGTTTTATGAAGAGAGCTTTAATTCTGATTTTATTGTGCCTGGCCTGCGCGCCGGTGTTGCGTTCGCAAACTACGGATCAGGAGGACGTGATCCGCGTCGATACCGACGTCACGAACCTGCCTTTCACCGTCACGGACAAACAACGTCGCTTCATTACGACGCTCCAGGCTGAAGACGTTCGCGTGCTCGAGGATGGTGTGCCGCAGACGGTCACGACATTCCAACGAGAAACAGACCGGCCACTCGCCATCGCGTTTCTGATCGACGTCAGCCGCTCGCAGGAGTTCACCCTCCCTGATGAGAAGGCGGCGGCGAGATTGTTTATCGAGAAAGTGATCGATTCGAATAAGGACCAGGTGGCGGTACTTCCTTTCACCGGGTTGGCGTATCTCGAGCAGGGGCTCACGCGCGACCTGTTGAGCGTCTATCGAGTGCTTGAGCGCGTGGAAGTCGCAGCGCCGGCATATCTCGGTACCGGTCAGCCCTTGCCCGGCATACCGACTGGCCCAGGACTGTTGGCGCCTCCCGAAGAAGGCACGACGGCAATTTGGGATGCAGTAGCGCTGACGTCGAACGACGTCTTAGCCAACGCTTCCGGTCTACGGCGCAGATCGATCATCCTGTTAACAGATGGTTTGGACACGTCGAGCCGGCTGATGCAAAAGGAAGCGGTTAGTCGAGCGCTGGCAGCGGAGACGGTGATCTACACGATCGGCATTGGCAACAAGAGAGAGGGAGTGGACCATGGTGTGCTTAAAAGCCTGGCCGAACGCACTGGCGGACGCGCGTTCTTCCCCGACAAGAAACTCGATTTGAACGCAGCGTTCGCTGAGATCGAGCGCGAGCTGCGCACGCAGTATCTCATTGCTTATTCCTCGACGAATAAAAAACGCGACGGTGCTTACAGAAAGATAACTATCGAGCTCACGAACCCCGAGCTGCGCAAGGAAAAGTTGGAAATTCGCCACCGCCCGGGTTACTACGCGAAAAGCCGTTGACAGGATTTACAGAATTTACAAGATTTCAATCCTGTAAATTCTGTAAATCCTGTCTAACTTCAGTGGCTCATGGCGTAGATCACGACGTTGATCCCGACCTTGTAGGCCGGCAATCCATACTTCACCGGGTACGAGGGATCGTTGATCCATTCCCACGCGTCGCCCATGTCGCAGTTGCGCGAAATAAACGCAATCATGCGGCCGTTCTTGTTCTCAATGCCCATATAGTGCGGGACTATGCCGCCTTTTTCTGACGTGACACCGCGCTGGGCATTGTAGATATTCGGCACCTGGACCACTTCTTCCACGTCGAGATAAGAATGAAAGATCGGATGGCTCAGCGGCAGGTCTTTGATCTCATACTCAGGCACTATCTTATGAAACTGTTCCTGGACGTTTTGCCATTCATACTCGCCCCAGAAGTCGTCAACGAAGAAAAAGCCGCCGCGCATGAGGTACTCGCGTAATCGCGCAGCCTGTTCGGTCGATAGTTCCATGAAGCCGGGTTCGACGGCGTAAAGGATTGGATAGTCGAAGATCCGATCGTCCATGATCTCGAGTTGTTCGGGTCGCGGCGCGATCTTCAAGTTGGTGCCTGCCCACTCGCGCAGGCCGACGATGAAGTTGTTGTCGGCTTCCGGGTAGTCGGTGGTCCATGTGCCGCCGCCGTAGTAACCACGACGCGCGCGCGGTGAGTCGTAAATGGTGCGCACGAACGTGTACTCTCCATACGATGCGCCGGATTGTTGCGCCGCGCTGGTCGGACGGCGACGCTGACGGAAGTTGCTAAAGTCGTCAAACGGCCGCTGGCCGACGATGGGGATCAGTAGGGCAGTAAGCAGGAACAGGGGCAGGATCAGAAATTTAAAAATTCGCGTGAACATCATTCCCAAAAGTCATTTTTACAGGATTGATAAGATTTTTCAGGATGGACATGTAAATCTTGTTCAATCTGTAAATCCTGTAAAAGTTATTGTCTCTGCCGTGCTCCCGATAGTCGTCGATAGTACTCCTCAACCGCGCGACGATATTTCTCAGGTGCCGCGCCTTCGTCACGCAGGCGCAGATTCGTGCGACCGCTCTGTTGTTGCAACTTCCTGCTCAACTCCAGTTCGAGTTGGCGCAACGGCTCAACTACATCCGCCTTCAGCAGCGCAGCCGTAGCAGCATCACCTTCCATCTTGCCGTTTGCGAGTCGCTTCAGCTCCTCGATCACGTCGTCGAGCCGGCCGGCGTCCAATCCCGTCGCGGCCCATTCGCGTCGCAGATCCTGAGCTTCATTCAGCCGCTCGTGGATCTCCGACGGAAGCTGCCGGTTATCACCCCAACCGTCACCCATCGTGCCCTGCCGATCGGGCACGCTGCTTTCTCTTCCACTCTGCGACTGGCTTCCGTTCTGCGTGCCGCCTGATTGTTGACCTTCTTGTTGTCCCTGTTGCCGGCCTTGTTGCTGCCCGCTTTGCGAACCCTGTTGTCCTTTCTGCCCCTGCTGCTGTCCCTGCTGCCCATTCCGGCGCGCTGCGTTTTCATCTAATCGCCTGCGCAACGAATCCAAATTATCAGCAAGCTGACGAGTGCGATCGAGATTCTCTTCCGCACTCGAACCATTCGCGCCGCGCGCGCTTTGCTCTGCTGCCTGCAACCGTTCGGAAAGATTGTTGAGACTCCGCTCGATCGCCCGTTCATCAGTGCCGGCGCCGCCTGGTTTACTGCTATTCAAAGCCTGCTTGCCTTCACGAATGCGATCGGCAACTCGATCGCGCGCGAGCGAATCGGCGGCGTCTTTTAACTGCCGCGCAGTACGCTGCTGTCCCTGGCCGGAACCCATTGCCCGCGCCGATTGCTCGAGGTCCTGCTGCAAACTATTGACACTGTCTGCCAGCGTGTCTTTCCTTTCCGCTAACTGCTCGCGCGTTCGCTTAGAATTCTCGTCCTGCGCGTTCTGCCCACCGCGACGCGCGAGGTTTTCCATGTCCTTCGCGATCTCACGTTGCCGAGACGCTGCCTGCGCGGCGCGTTGGCGCAAATCGGAGATCTGCTGTTGGCGTCCTGCCGATCCTGACTGCCCGCCGCGTTGACCGCTCGCGCCATTCATTTGCTGGAGCCGTTGTTGCGCCTGCTGCAATCGTTCGAGGGCGCGCTCGTTCTGCGCGACTGATTCCTCGGAGTTACTACGAGCAGCAGCCTGCGCTTTCTGCATCTCGTCGGCTGTTTGGTTGAGCTGGCGGCTCAACTCCTGCATCTGCGCGTCGCGACGCTCGCGCGAAAGACGTTCCAACTCCCGCGCCGCCTTACGCGTTTCTTCTATCAGCTCCTGCTGTTGTCGTTGATTGCCGCTCGACCCGTTTGCCGGCCCCTGCTGGCGCCGTCGCTGTTCTTCGAGCGCTTGTTGCTGGCGACGGGCGAGTTCTTCCAGGCGACGTTCGGCCTCACTCTTCTGTTGTTGAGCCTGCTGCTGTTGCGCACGCTGCACGGTCTCATACTGGTTCTTCATCTTGTCGAGCTCGAGCTCGAAGAGACCAGCCAGTTCCTGTTGCTCACGTTCGCCACCACTGCCACCGCTGCCGTTCTGATTGCCAAATGCGACCTGCACCTCGCGGAAGATCGCGTCGGCGGCGAGCAGTCGTTGCAGCGCGCGTTGCTCCGGCGGCAAAGCATCTTTGCCCGCTTCTTTCCGCAGCGGCGGCGGCGCGTCTTCCATCTCTTTTGCCGCCTGTCGCAGGTGCTCGGCCATCTCGGTAACCTGCTTTTGTCCACCCTCAACGCCGCCAAGCCGGCGGCCCATGCGATCGAGAAACTCGAGCGTGTCGGTGCGCAGTTTTTCCTGACCCGCAGCAACAGCTTCGTAGCCGTCCTTACGCTCTTGCTCCGTGTACTTGTCGCCTTCGCGAATCAGCCGGTGCGTCGCCGCAATCAGATCTTTTTGCCGGCGTGACAACGCGTTCTGATCCTGATCGCCTCCTCCGCCACCGCCGCCGCCTTGCTGCTGCGACTGCTTGTACTCCATCTCGAAGGGTTTCACTTCGATGAAGTAGATGTCGCTCGTCGATTCATTACTCGCATCGCGCGCCTTCGCGAAATAGGAGATGAAGTCGCCGGGCTTGAGATTGTATTCCTCGAGAAAGAACGTGTACGCGCCGGTGAGTGAGCGCGCTGACTCGCGCATTAGCTGCTGGAGATTGACTCTCTTCTCCTCACCGCCGTTCACTGAAAAGTGCAGGTCCATGGAAACGACGCCGTAGTCGTCTTCAGCACGTGCCTGAGTGAAGACTTCTTCGAGGTTCGTTGCCTTCTTGTCGCGTCCGGGCTTGTCAAAAGAGATCACAGGCGGCTGGTCAGTAAGCACTGAAACGTCGTATTCGTTCGAGCCGCGATAGGCTTCGCCATCGACGCTCACGAGTTCGATGTAGTAGCTCGTGTCGCTTGCAACCGTTAGCTCGCCGACGAAGTCCGAGCCCTGTTGTTTCATCTCCGTCTTCTTGCCGTCGGCAAAGACAAGCCGTGCGGCACGCACTTTACCAGACAGCCTGGCAGTGATGGTCGCGACTGTTCCCTTCAACGCGGCGACGTCGCCGCCATCTTCAACAGCCTTAATCGGAAGATTCGTGAACGCCGGAAACTTGAGCGACAAATCAAGCTGTTTGACGAAAGGCAGATCGACAACGTTCAGTTTGAAGACTTCGGAACGGACGCTGTTTGACTCGACGAAGTATTCCATCGAATCCTGAATGTTGAAGATCGAAAAGCGAAAGTCAGTTTTTGCTTTTGCGGGTTCCATGACCTGGCCCTGAAAGTCGTCTTTAGAGCCGAGAGGTCGCGCGAAGATGGTTACCTGCTGTGAATCGAAGTTGACGAGGGTGGCGATGATGTCCTGATCAGATCCTTTCGGCACACGCGCTGTTCCGGGTCTCACCTTGATGCTCAGCGCATTCTTCGAGGCGGCTAGTGTGGTCGGTGTTACTAACTGCGCGACGCCTTCGGAGATCTCGCGTGGTCCCCATTTCAACACGGCCGCAAAAACAAGGAGGCTCACGAGCGCCGCGCCGCCATACATCAACAGACGCGAACGGCGGATGACGTTTCCGACATCGAGCCTCGCCGAAACACTATTGGCGTCCTGGCAGAGACGACTCACGATTGCAGGCGAGATGCGGCGGTTATCGTCTGTATACTCGACCGCAGTGACGAGGCGATCTTCAGTGCCCGGCGAATGTTCTTCGATCAAACGAGCAAGACGCGCGTCGCTGATACGTTTGAGTAGTGGACGGAGGAGGGCGAAATAGAGCGTCGCGAGACACATGAGTAGCGCGCCGATGCGCAGCATGATGAGCGCGCTGCCGTTATATCGATAGCGATGCGCCACCCAACCCGTGAGCAGCAACACAACAGCGACGACGCCGACGCTGATGGCGATGCCGCGCAGCGAAAGCAAAAGCTGCCGCCGCGATCTCACCCTACGCAGCAGCTCCTGTAGTACATCAGGGTTCATGATCTCTCCCTATATATAAACCACAGATAACGCGGATTTGATACGGATAGAACCAGATCCGTAATCCATCCGTGTAGATCCGTGTTACCCAACCATCTTCGCCACCTTTGTCCTTCGCGCCAGGAAGGATTCTGCCAAAAGCAACAGCAGCGCGACCAGCAACAGCGACCACCAAACTTTCTGCCTGCCCTCGACCTCTTCGTTACTGAGGTTGCGATTGGCTGCACTTCCTTCCGCACTACCCGCTCCGCCTGTGACACCGGCCACGAACTCAGCGAAATTCAACTTCGTGAAGTCGCCTTCGGCGCCGTCGATGTTCACCGCCGCGAAGTCTGGACGTTTGGTATATCGCAAGCGATAGAACCCAGGTTCGCGGGCGGTGATGAGCAGATCACCCTCGGGTGTGAACCGCGTCTCCGACAATCTCGTGCCGGTAGGCGTATCGATCGGCGGTGGCAAGCCCTCCTGAGCTTCTTTGTCCGTCGCGACGGTGAAAGTCTGGCCCAGGCCATACCAGGAGTTCTCTTCGCGCGCGCCCGCGTAACTAACCATCTGATGAATGAACGGCAAGTAAAGCGGCGTCAGCGGCAGGTCGTTCCAACTCGGCCCTAACGACGACGTGAATAGCAGCACGCGTCCCTTTCCCGCGCGCGCCTCGAGCAGCGCGGGGCTGCCATCTTCGAATCTGGCCAGCACTGCTGCATTCGCTCGTGGCTCCGAGCGGAAGTAGCCGATGACATTGGCAGACGCAAGCCGCCCGCTCTCCTGGAACACTTGGAAAATCGGATGATCGAATTTCACGTCGGTGATCGCAACACTCTCGCCCGCCTTTGTCTGTACAGCTTCACGCAACATTGCCGGCGCAATTGCCTGGAGCGACGCATTGAAAGCGTCTGCCTGCGTTCGTGGTCCAGTCGAGACAATCATCTGCCCGCCGGCCTCAACGAATCGCGTGAGCGCATCAGCCAGCGCCGGATTAAGTGGTCCAGTGTCGTTCAAAACCACCAGCGCGTAATCCGGGATGCCGGCGGGGTCAACTGAACCGGCGCTTTTGAGCGTGAAACTGAACGGCAGATCGTCGTTTGTAGTCAGCGCGCTTTGCAGGTGCAGACTATCGCTGCGACCACGCGAAGCACTCTCGACGATCAAGGCCTTCGCCGGAGTTTCACGTCGCATCGTGAAGTAGTAGCGATTGTCCGGGGCGAAGTCACCGCTCACGACATCGATCGTACAGCGATTCGCGCCTTCGTTGAGATTAAAGCCGGTGAACTCAACCACTCGTGAATCGCGAGTGTTAAGACTGATATCGCGCTTCTCCACAGTCTGATCGTTAATCTGAAAATCAACCTGGACGTGATCGCGAGGCACGTCGCTGAAGTTACTGACGTGGACGACGAGGTTGTCGAGATACTTCTGTCCAAACACGACGCCGCGCGCTTCGACATTCGTGATAGCAACGTTTGCCGGAGGATTGTTTCCGCCGACGTCGAGAGTTGTCAGTTGCGTGTTGTTCGCGAGTTTGAAAGTGGCACCGGCTTGCGTCCAGCCGGGCATTTGGAAATCCGAGATCATGACGATCCGCTTTGGACCGCTGGTTTCGATCTCGCTCAGCAGCGACTCGGCGCCGCGTAATGCTTGTTCGTAGTCTGTTCCATCCCACCCGGCACTCACACTCCGGACATTGAAGCGCACCCTATTCTTGTCAGTCGTGAAACGATTAACAACGGTGTAGCGTTTGTCGAAACTCAACAGCGCCACCTGTTCGTCGTTGCGCGCATCGTCGAGCGCACCTTCGGCGCGCCGCTGTGCCTCGGCAAACAATTGCTCGCGACGCATACTCAATGAATTATCAAGCAGGATCACCGTTGCACCGGCGGCGTTGTTGTCTCGTGCGGCGCTGCCGCCGCTGAAGAACGGTCGTGTAAAGGCGATGACGATGAGCAGGATTGCGAGACAGCGAAGCAATAACAGCAGCACGTTTTGCAGCGTGCGGCGGCGGATTGTGCGCTGCGGCACCTGGCGAACGAAAATCAGCGCCGGGAACTGAACGCGACGCGCACGCGTGCGCCGTACGAGATGCACCAGAATCGGCGCTGCGAGCGCCGCAACGCCGAGAAAAAATAATGGCGTCAGGAACGACATAAACTACTTTCCAGCGCGACGAGATAAAAACGAGAATAGCGCGAAATCCAAAGGCTGCTTCGTTGTCAGCATTTCGTAATCGACGTTGTTGGCCGCCGCACAGCGACGCATGTCCTCGACGTGCCGGCGCATCCGTTCGCGATAGCCTGCCATCACCACATCGGGTAACACGGGCATCTGCTCCTGCGTCTCCGCGTCTTCCAGTAACAACACTGGATCGGTGAAGTCAAAATCCAGCTCGTTTTGATCGAGCACCTGGAACGCGACGAGATCGTGTCCTTTGAAACGCAGGTGCTGAAACGCTTCTTGCAGGCGCTCCGGCTGATCGTAGAAATCGGAAATGATTACGACGATGCCGCGCCGGGTCAGGATTTCGGCGAGCTGGTGCAGCGACTCGGCCAGGTGCGTCTCGCCGCCGGCTTCGAGCAGCGATAGGTTGCCAAAGATCGTGCGCATGTGCCCGGTGCGATTACGTGCGGGGACGTGAGTGTGTACCTTCTCAGCAAACGCAACGAGGCCGACGGAGTCTTGCTGGCGGTTCAGAAGGTAAGCCAGCGACGCGGCAAGATATTGGGCATATTGCAGCTTGGTGACGGAACTGGCATGCGCGTAGTTCATCGATGCGCTGGTGTCGATCAGCAAGTGACACTGCGTATTCGTATCGGCGCGATACTTCTTGATGAAGTAACGATCGGTGCGTCCGAGCAGGCGCCAATCGAGATAGCGCAGATCGTCGCCGGCGTTGTATTGACGATATTCGGTGAACTCTGTCGAAAAACCCGTGTACGGCGAGCGATGCAGACCCGACATAAACCCCTCGACCACAGCGCGTGCGAGCAGCTCGAGCGAGCCGATGCGCGCGAGCAGTTCGGGATCGAGAAAACGTACAGCAGTAGTTGACATGATTTACATGATTAACAGGATTTACATTTAATCATGTAAATTCTGTAAATCCTGTCTAAAAACAGTCCTGTCTAAAGACCGCTTTTGGGTTCGGGTACCGTCTCGATTAATCTCTTTATCACTTGATCGGAATCGACCTTCTCGGCCTCAGCCTGGAAGTTCAACAACACGCGATGCCGCAGCACCGCCGGCGCGACTGCCCGAATGTCTTCACACGAAACATTGTAGCGCCCGCGCAATATCGCGCGCGCTTTACCGCCGAAGACGAGAAATTGCGAAGCGCGCAGCGACGCGCCCCACGTCACCCACTTGTTAACAAAATCAGGCGCGGCTGGAGTTCCCGGCCGGCTGGCGTTGACCAGCCTCACTGCGTAACGCGCCACAGTGTCTGAAGCAGGCACCTGCCTGACCAGTCGTTGAAACGCGATGATCTCGTGCGCCGACATCAGTCGTTCAAACTCGTAATCCTGCGGCGAGGTAGTCTGCTTGACGACCTCGATTTCATCCGCTTCCGGCAAGTATCCGATCTTCACATTGAACATGAAACGATCGAGCTGCGCTTCGGGCAGCGGATACGTGCCTTCCATCTCGATCGGGTTCTGCGTCGCCAGCACATGGAACGGTCGTGGTAGATCGTAGCCAACACCCTGCACAGTGACGCGGCCTTCCTGCATCGCTTCAAGCAAGGCCGCCTGTGTCTTTGGCGGCGTGCGGTTGATCTCGTCGGCCAGCACGATGTTCGCGAAGATTGGTCCAGGGATAAACTGCATGGCACGATGGCCGGTGGCGCGATCTTCTTCGATGATCTCGGTGCCGGTGATGTCGGCGGGCATGAGATCGGGAGTGAACTGGATTCGCTTGAAAGAGAGATCGAGGACGTTAGCTATGGTCCGCACGAGCAATGTTTTTGCGAGGCCCGGCACGCCGGTGATTATCGAATGCCCACCGACAAAAAGCGCGAGCAGCACCTGTTCGACGACTTCATCCTGCCCGATGATCGCCTTTCTGATTTCGCGCAGCAGGCGCTCGCGCGCGGTGCCGAGTTTGTCGAGCAGTTGCTCGTCGGAAATGGTCAATTGGTCAACCGCCATATTTCCCTCTTTTTAGCCACAGATTTATACAGATCTTCACTGATTAATCCGTGTTCATCTGTGTAGATCTGTGGCTCACTGTCCTACTATTCGTAACAACAACTCCTGGGCTTTCTCATAACGCGGTGCAGCTTCGAGCGCGCGCAGCACTGCTCGCTTCGCTTCCTGCTGCCGGCCCAACGCATGAAACGCCGAAGCCACATTGTAGTTTGCTTCCGCGATGTTCGGCGGCGCCAGTGCCAGCGCGACCTGGAACTCCGTGAGGGCTTGTGAGTAGTTCTTTGAATCAGCACTCAACTCACCTGCCTGCGTATGCAGCTTGGGGTCGAACGGACTGATGAAGAAGCTGGCCTGTAAGGCTGCGAGTGCTTGTTGGCGTTCCCCGAGCGCGAGGCGAATGCGAGCGATAGCTTTCAATGCGTCGAGGTTGTTCTCGTCGGTCTTCACCAGAGTTTCAAGCACCCTGGCGGCCTGTGCCTGATCGCCCTTCTGTTCCAGCAGCTTTGCGACTGCCTCGTATGGATTTCCTTTGCCGGTGACGTAAGGGAAAAGCTCGAGCGCTCGCAGGTAATGAGTCAAAGCGCCTTGAGTATCGCCATCGGCGGCCAATAACTCAGCGGCGCGAATGCGCAGCGCAAACGTATCCTGAGTCGCAAGCAGCTTGAGCACTTCTTCTTTCGACAATGACGCAACAACATTATTCGGCGTGCTCAAAGCCTGTTGCAGCGGCTTCACTTTTGCTTCGATATAGGCCGTGAATTCACGATCGAAATCACTCTCACTCAACTTCAAAACTTGTTGCAGCACTTCCGGCGTGTGTGCCTTGTCGCGATACATCGCAAGCATGCGCAGGATGGCATCGAAGCCGAAGCGCTCGGTGATGAACTCACAGATCTGCGACGCCTGAAAGTAAGCGATGGGAACATCCTGTGCGCTCTTCGGTCGTTGAAAGCCGCCATCGAGATCCGCGATCTTGAACCAGCGCTTCTCAGTGAAGGCGCGCACAAACAGCGGGTTCCAATCATCACCCCATCCCGGCCGTGCTCGTCGCTCTTCGTAAACAGAAAGTCCCTCGGAGAGCCAGCGTGGAATACGATAGTCAGTCATCTGCAACGTGATGACGTGCGTGTATTCGTGCCAGAGCGTGCTGCCCCAATTGAACTCGCCGGCCTCACGCGCGGAAGGAGAATCCTGCGCGATCACAAACCCAAAACAGACGCCGAGCGCGCCGAGTCCGGGGATGCCGAGTGTGCGCACTGCGAAGTCTTCGTGGTTATTGAAGATCTCGACGATGATCGGACCGCGGGGCGTGAAATGATACTTCGAGGTCAGTTTCGCCGCGGCTTCTTCGAGAAGATTCGCGGCGTAAGGCGACAGCACGTCACTCTCCTGGGCCGAGGCCTTGATAATGAAGACGCCGCGCTTCGTCTCCTTGAAGTCGCGCATGGAGTCGAGCAGGTCGAGTGTGTTCTTGGCCCAAACGTTGAACGGATCGCCTTTGAAAGCTTTTTCTACTTCTTCGCGGCCGGGATCCATCTGGCCCAGGCGAAGCAACGCCATGCCGAGGTTGAGGTGCGCGTCCCACAAGCGCGGCGCGATCTCGATCGCACGCCGCGCGAATTGAGCGGCCTGTTCGGTGCGTCGAGTGATGGTCGCGTAGTGCGACAGCGTGTTGAAGATTTGGCCATACCTCGGACTGATCGCGAGTGTCGCGGCGACTTCCGGTTCAAAGTCACGATCCTGGAGATAGAACATCGCGGCTCGGAGTGAGTGTGCTTCGAGCGAACGCGAGTTAATCTTCAATACTTTGTCGATCTCGGTCGAAGCCTCGTCGAACCGGGCGGCTTCGAGCGCGGTGGCAGCTTTCAGCGCGAGTGCATCGGCGAAATTCGGGTTGATAGCGAGGGCGCGCGCTACCGCGGCTGCCATCTGCTCACCGCCCTCGAGTCGCATGTTGAGAGCAAGATCCAGATGTGCGCGGGCACTGTTTGGATTTAATCGCAGCGCATCGTCGAGAAATGTCGCTGCATCGCCGTAGGCGTACTTCTGTGTATAAAGTTCGGCGGCGCCCAGGTGTGATTCGAGATAACCCGTGTCAGCCTCGATCGCCGACCGGTACATGTCGTTCGCGTCCTGGAACCTTTCGAGATGGACGAGGGCACGCGCGATCAGCGTTAATTCCGGTGCAGTTTCGGGATTGTTGTCAGTGTAGTACTTAACGAAAGATTGGTAGATGATCTTCGCACGATCTTCCTGGCCGATTAGCTCAAGTAGTTCAGCGCGGCGCAAATCACTCGCAAGTTTATCTCCCGGTGTGCCGTTGGATTTTTCAGAATCGGCAGCGGCACGCTCAAACTCCGAAATGGCTTCAGTGTACCGGCCGGTGATTGCGAGCACCTCGGCGAGTTCATGACGAACCGCCGCGGTCTCAGGTGTCTTTGCGAGAAACTTCTTCGCGGTTGCTTCGGCTTCTGAATAGCGACCCGTTTCGATGTAAACGCGCAACAATGCTCGCTGGGCCGGGAAGTCGTTTGGATTTGAAGCGAGCCGCGCGTTGAGCTGCTTGAAGGCGTTGTCGTAGTCGCCTCTTTTGAGCTCTGTGAGGCCGCGTGTGTCGATTATCTGGGAGTGCGCGACTGCCAGGAGAAGTAGCACGCCGCAAAAGCATGTCCCCGCAAAGGCGCAAAGGCGCAAAGGAAGACGCAAAGAGAGATTCCCACCTTTATGTTTTCCTTTGCGCCTTTGCGCCTTTGCGGGAGAAATATTCTTCATTCTATGACCCTGCCTGTTTGATAGAACGATTTACTTTCGCCAATTCAATAAAGAGCCGCTCGAGAGTTGCCTCATATTCTGACTCCGGCATGCTTCCTTTGCGCGCGATCCATTGCTCGATCTCGCCTTCAAGCCGGCTGCGTTCCTTGAGTAGTTTTCCGGTTGCAGCCGTCGCCGCCGCTTCGTCGCCGCTCAGCGAATCGAGATAGACGGTACGCGCCAGCAGCCCTTCGCCTGCTTCAACTTTCTCATGACCTACGCCGTCGCCATTGTCGTCGAATAGCGCATGCTCGGTTGCCAGCCTTCCGCTGCGTTTATAGAAGTCCGCCGTCAACCGGTTTGCATAAACAAAGGCCTCGAGCACCGAGGTGTGCCCATCCTGATCTGTGTCGGCGTCGGGCGCGTTGAGGGCAGCAATGAAGAATCCCGGGAAGCGCGTGGCATTCGTCTCCTGGCCATTGCGAGTTGCGGTAATAACGATCCGGCCTTTCGCCGCTAGGCTCTTGACGAATTCGCCGCTCGCGCTGGCCATGTTGAAAACGACCACGCGACGTGTCGGCAGCGACGACAGCAGCACGTTGTAATCAGCAGCGGAAAGATCCGGCCCGACCAGATTGAACTTCGAGTCCTTTCCATCGAACGACCCGTGCCCGATCAGAAAAACAAAAAGGATATTGTTCGCATCGAGCTGAGACTTCAACGTTACGAACGTGCGTTTCACCTCTTCGGCCGTAGCCTGTTTCTCCGTCAGAACCTTGACTTGTCTGCTGTCAAACCCGAACCGCTCCGAAAGCGTCGAGCCCAACTGTGTGGTCCACTCTTCAAACTGCTTCGCATAAACAGGCTCGCCACCCGCGCCATTAATAATCACTGCGAATTTATTCGGATCTACCGGCACCTGCTTCATCTGCGCACATGCCACACCAGCCATTAATAAAAGCCACAAAAAAGCACAAATAATTATTGTGCCGTCAAAGCATCGGAATAAACCTTTTGTGCCTTTTGTGCTTTTTTGTGGCTTCATCGTTGTGGCTAAGCCAGGCCTGCGCGTTTGCGCAGGAACCACTCGCCGCTCAGCAGCCCGATAATCAGCATAAAGTTTACCGGCATGTCCCAGAGGTCTTTGGTCACGCGCTCGGAGTATGGCGTTTGCCGGTAAATCAGATCATCCAGCAGCGATTGAGCTTCGGCAGGCGTGTAATACTTCCCGCCCGTCTCAGCCGAGATGCGCTTCAGCAGATCGCTGTTCTGCGCGGCACTGTAGTATTCACGATTTAGATCGCTTACGAGCATGTTCGCATTGGCACTGAGCGTCCCGAGGCTCGTGCTGGCGCCGGCGAGTTCGATGCGATGCTGGCCCAGCTCGTCGGCTTTAAACTCACCCGCGTAAGTATTCACCGAGTTGAGCGTCGTGAACTTCAAAGGCACATCGACAACAGCGCCCGAAGGTTTCGTTACACGTGCGACGGCATGCGCATCGCTGACTGGATTGAATCGCTTATCGCGAATATCCGCGACGATATTGACGGTATCGTCGAGCGCGTAGACTTCCTTTTCAGTACCAATCTCGATCTGCCGTGGCGTCCCGCTCACAAGGTATCGCAACATCTGCCGCCAGAAAGTTTCGTGCGCATTGTTTTTCGAATCCATTCTCATGCGCCAGCGCCAAGTGTCTGCCGCGGTGAGCGCAAGCGTCTGCCCGCGACCGTAACGTTGTTGAATCAACAACGGCGCAACTTGCGCGGAGCCTTCAACCCTGCGCGCCTCGAGCAATACTGACGCGCCCGGCTTAACGTTTGTCAGGACTTCCGACACTGAGATCGGCGGCAAATCGTTCCACGCTTTTTGATTGGCGGCGCGATCTTCGTTGAGGCGCGTTATCGGATGAGTTTGCCCTGCGCCGGTGAGCACCGGCTTGTAGACTGGCGCATATGAGTTTGCATCGTCCACTGGTCCACCGTTAAGCGAAACCGGAAGCAGATCTTCGAGAGCTGTGCCCTTGTACTTGCCGGCGTCGAAAGAAAGACGACCGCCGAGCGCGAGCAAGCCACCGCCGCGACGCGCGACGAAAGCCTCGATGTTCCGCAGTTCATCCGCGGTGAAGAAGCCCGCTTCAACGCTGCCGATAATCAAACCGTCATACGAGAACAACTCGTCCTCGGTTTTCGGAAATCCAGTGGCGAGCTCTCCCTGGTTGCCAATGCCTTGTCGATAAAATTTGTTCTCGCCCGTGCGCTGAAGCGATACCACCGTGACGTTCTTTTCAGTGGGCTGGAGCGATTCGCGAATCTTTCCCAACTCCCATCGCGGTTCGCCTTCCACGTGCAGTATTCGCAGTGGACCTTCGATTACTTCCACCAGCGAGTCCTGCTTGTTGTTATCAACCGTCAACTCGCCATCGAGTGGAGTAACTTCCACGGTGTAGCGATGAATGCCTGGCGTTGTTGGTGTGATCTCGAGATTGAGTGCCTGCGTGTCGTTGCCGCGCAAGTTGAACTCTTCCGTTTTGATCGCGCGGCCGTCTTCACGGACACCGAGCAAAACCTTCGTTGCGCCGTAGCCACTAAGACCGACAATCGTCTCGATGTTCAATCGCGAACCAACGAGAACGCGACGCGGCATGTTTACACGCGTCAATTCGGCGTCCATCGGTCGTGAAGTATTGCCGACGCCAACTGTGAACACCGGAATATCATGAGCTCGCAGCTCTCTTAAAACAGCAACGAGATCGCGCGGAACATTTGAGGCGCCGTCAGTCGCAAGCACAACGGCGGAAAGCGGCATGCCTGAGGAGCGTTTGATGGTTTCATCAAGCGCACCGGCTAGATCGCTGGTGCGTCCCTCGCCGTAAAGGTCCTGTGCATCCTTCAGTCGCGCAAGTCCGCCGGAGAAGCCGTAAAGATTTGTCTTAAACTTCTTTTCGAGTTGATTAAGAAAGGAGTCTTTGCCGGCATTGGTGTTGAGCAGTGCTTGCTTGATTGTGTCCAAACGAGTTGCGCCGCCGGGCACGTCGCGCAGCTTCATGCTGACGGAATCATCGACGACCATCGCGACGTAACTGCTGCGCGGAATGACTGACGACACAACTACCACCGGACGCAGCAGCAAGATAACCATCAAAGCGAGCAGTGCTGCGCGGAGAGCGATGAGCGTCGCCGTCGTTCCTTTTGACAAACGCACTCGCGGCCGCAGGTAGATGAAATAAATAAAGACGCCGGCGAGGAGAACCAGCAGGACAAGCACGAGGATACCCGGACGCACGTCGAAACCGAACCGGCCGTTAGTAAAAACGGCCTGTTCATGTCCGAACAGAAACCGTACGAGTTGGTTCATTTTGGTGCTCGCCATTATACACGGCGATAACGTTGCTCCCTTAGTATCGGTTCCTAGTTAAGCGGTTGTCTTACCCGCAGATTACGGGATTTACGAGCTTTAACCACAAAGGCACTAAGACACGAACCTTTAATGAAATCAATTGTACCTTTGTGTCTTCGTGGTAAACTCCGCGGCCGATGAACTCGAGACACGCTACCTACACGCTGCTCGCACTCCTGCTCATAACCTGCCTGCTTTTCGGATCGCTCGGCAATATTTCGTCGTCAGCAGACGAGCCCGCGAACCAGGGACGACCAATCACGCCTGCGGGTTCACTGGTCCAGGACGTCACTACGCGACAAGCGGCGGTGGGCGCGCTGCCGGTCGATCTTGTTCGCAGTCCTGACAAGTTAGGGCCCGGCGGAGAAGGCCGCTTTTTGATTGCAGTGAACAGTGGTTACGGCATTCAGTTCAACGCCGCCGGGAATCGTGGCCAGCAATCTCTTTCAGTGATCGATCTGAATGCGAAACCCGCGGCAGTGGTGCAGAACGTTTACTTCCCATCGCCACAGAGTGTCAATGTCGGCGTAGCATTCGCGCCCGCACCACAGGAAGATGGTTCACACGCGCTGTACGTTTCCGGAGGGTTCGAGAACAAGATCTGGATCTTCCGTTTTCAACCCGCAAACCGAACACCGATCACTCCCGCATCTCCCGGACCAAATACAACCATCGAGGCGCCTTTCATTGACGTGACCGGTTTCACCTTCGCTGCAAACTCGCCGCGATACAATAGCGATCGCGCTCCAGTCTATCCCAGCGGCATTGCCATCAGTCCGGACGGCAACACACTCTTCGTCGCCAACAACCTTGGCGATAGTCTCGGCATCGTCGAGGATTTGCGCGGCGCGCGCAGACTCGTTCGCATCGATCTGCGACGCGATGCGGAACGTTTTGTGTATCCGTATGGTGTTGTCGTGGCGCCCGGAAAGGCTTACGTGTCTTGCTGGAACGACGATACAGTCGCAGTGGTCTCTTTAGGTAAACAATCGGTGTCGCGCGTGGCGGTCGGCCGTCATCCGACGGCGATGTTGCTCAATCCTGAACGAACGCGGCTTTACGTTGCCAATTCGAACGACGACAGCGTTTCCGTGATCGATACGCAGACTGACAAAGAGATCGAACGCATCAGCGTGCGCTTGTCTGAAGACGTGCCGCGAGGCAACAGCCCGGAAGGACTGGCGCTACACGGTGACGATCTCTACGTTGCTAATGCTCACAGTAACTCAGTCGCAGTTGTAAAACTCGGCGATAGAACAAGTCAGGAAGGGCGGCTTGCCCCCGCTCGCAGCAGAATTCGGGGCTTTATTCCTACTGGCCAGTATCCTTCCGCGATCGCAGTCGCAGGACAAACGATCTTCATCGGCAATGGCAAGGGCACAGGAGTGCAAAACTCGTCGATGATTGTAGACAACTCCGGCCGTGCGCCGAATGCGCCGAATGAGCGCTTTCCGGTGGGCAGTCGAAGCAACGGACAGGGTGGACAGTACAGCGTGTCGCTCGTTGTCGGGAACATCAGCGCGGTCAGCTTGCCTGACGATCCGTCGCTGGCCCGCTACACGCAACAAGTAATGCGCAATAACGGGTTGCTTGGCCCACGTGTAACCAAGTTGTTTCCAGGGCAATCGCCATTCAAGCACGTCATTTATGTCATCAAGGAAAACCGTACCTATGATCAAATATTCGGCGACGTGGAAAGGTCGGGTGATGGAACTAAAGCTGACGGCGATCCATCGCTCGCGATCTTCGGCGCTGGTGAGGCAGCCGCTCGACCCAATGGACAACAACAGGACATCTCGCCGAACCATCGTGCGCTCGCGCTTCGCTTCGGGTTGTTTGATCGGTTCTTTGTGAATTCCGAAGCAAGTCCTGACGGGCACAACTGGTCCACCGCCGCATTCTCAACTGACTACGTCGATAAAGCGTTTCGCTGGAACTACAGCCGGCGTGGCCGGACTTACGACTTCGAGGGTTTCAATCGCTTGCCGAATTACGAACCGCTGCGTGGTTCGCCGTCGATGTTTGGTCCAACAGTCACAACGGAAGACATAGCCAACTTCATGCGCCGGTTCATTCCCTACCTGCACGGCTCTCGTGACGTAGCTGAGCCGGAGACGCTCTATCTCTGGGACGCAGCAGCACGCGCGGGACTGACGTATCGCAACTACGGAGAGTTTCTCGCGACTGTTTCCGAGGCTGACGTTAAAGCGATCAAAGCGAATCGTGACAAGCCTTACCCGGATCTGTCTCGAACCGTTTCAGCGTTTCCGACGAAGAAGTCGTTGGAAGGTAATTTCAACGTTGACTATCGCAACTTCGATCTGGCGACGCCCGACGCGATGACTGTCGATTCCTATCGTGCCGCCAAAGAGGGAAACACGACTCCATTTATCAGTTATTCTCACGACGATTCTCGATTTCGTGGCAATTCGAGGTTGGGTGCGTGGTTGCAGGAGTTTCGCGCGTTCGCTGCGGAGCGCTCAGCGGGAATGCCCGATCATCTTCCGAATCTTTCGATACTGCATCTGCCGAATGATCATACCGACGGCATCGGCGCGCGCCGCCCAACGCCGCAGTTTTACGTTGCCGACAACGATTACGCGCTCGGACTTCTAGTCGAAGCAGTTTCGAACAGTCCCTACTGGAAAGACACGTGTATCGCGGTGGTTGAGGACGACGCGCAGGATGGACCAGATCACGTGGATGCGCATCGTTCGGTAGTGTTATTGATTAGTGCTTACAACCGCCCTGGTGCGCTAATTCACGAGTTTCACAGCACGGTGAGTTTGATCAGAACGATCGAGCTGCTGCTCGGCATTGAGCCCATGAACCAGCTTGACGCCACTGCGACGCCAATCAACATCTTTCGCGCCGAACCGGATCTGCGACCCTACAAATCACTACTTCCCAACGTCTCACTCGACAACCTTGTCACCCCGCCGCCGAGAGACGCAGCCACGGCTTACTGGATGCGCCGCACCGGCGAACAGGACCTCGCGCACGGCGACATGGCCGACCCCGAAGTGCTAAACCGCATCATCTGGTTTTCAGTGAAAGGCAACCTCCCGATGCCCGCCATCGCCCGCCTCCCCGCGTTCGACGCGATGCGCTTAGGACTGCAAGACGAACGCGAGGAGCTTGCGGACCAGCGGCGCAATAAGGAGGCTCAAGGGCTAGAATAAGATTGCATTAATCAATTAACCGGCCTATACTCTCCACAAGGAGTATTAGATGTCATCAGAAGAATCAATTCAGGAAGACGTAAGTATTCCTGACTGGCACATGGAAATCGTGGAAGAGCGATTGGCTCGCTATCGTTCAGAAGGCATGCAAGGAACGCCCTGGGAGGAGTTTGAGAAAGAACTCATTGAACTGGTGACCAAACCATTTAAGGATTAACTAAAGGCTAGATCCTCACTTATAGCTAATGAACTATCGTGTCATCCTCTCACCGGATGCTAAGTCGGATATCAGCTCAGCCGTTCGGTGGTATCAGCGAAGAGACCCAAAGTTGGCTTTCCGCTTTATGCTGGAAGTATTGGCAATTCGGCGTCGTATTTCGCAATATCCCTATCAGTTTCCACTCATCAACGGTACAGTTCGGCGAGCACTTCTCAATGGTTTTCCCTACTCTGTCTACTATTCTTTGTATAACCGCGCCATTTCTGTTATTGCCATCCTCCACCAACGCAGGGCCAACACCCTTTGGCTAGACCGTGGCAATGGGCGGAATTAAGACAGGATTACAGGATTTACAAGATTCACAGGATCATCCTGAGCATCTTGAAAATCTTGTGAATCCCGTCTCAGGATTTGCCGAGTCGAATCCTGTTGTTACAATCATGGCCCTGCATGCCGGATTCGATCAGACGCATTAGAGTGATTGATTCACACACGGGCGGTGAGCCGACGCGTGTGGTTATCGGTGGTGGACCAGATCTCGGCAATGATGCGCTGGTGAATCGCCTCGAACGCTTCCGAGATAAACATGACGATTTCCGTTGCGCGGTCGTGAACGAGCCGCGTGGCTCCGACGCAATCGTCGGTGCTTTACTGTGCGCTCCGGTTGATGAGTCGTGCGTAACCGGAGTGATATTTTTCGATAACGCCGGTTATCTCGGAATGTGCGGGCATGGGACTATCGGAGTAGTCACCACGCTGGCACACCTCGGTCGCATCGGTGCGGGCACACACCCCATCGAGACGCCGATCGGAGTAGTCGTCGCACAACTTTACGACAACGGAGAAGTCGAAGTCGCAAACGTGCCGAGTTACCGGCTGGCGGCGAACGTTAGTGTCGAGGTGCCTGGGTTCGGAACAGTGACGGGCGATGTAGCGTGGGGCGGCAACTGGTTCTTCCTTGTAAATGATCACGAGCAGCAACTCAAACTCGAGAATCTCGATACGTTGATGGCCTTTACCGTACGCGTTCGAGAATCGTTGGTGGAAGCGGGAATTACCGGGCTTGGCGGACACGAAATCGATCACATCGAACTCTTCGCGCCATCACAATTGCCTGGAGTCGATAGTAGAAACTTCGTGCTTTGTCCCAGCAAGACTTACGACCGTTCGCCGTGTGGCACCGGCACGAGTGCGAAGCTCGCGTGTCTCGTCGCGGATGGGAAACTGAAACCGGGCCAGACGTGGAGACAAGAGAGCATCGTCGGCAGTGTTTTTGAAGGGACTGTTTCAGTGATCGACGGCGTGGTTCATCCGAAGATTAAAGGTTCCGCTTTTATCACCGCCGAGTCTGACTTCATCCTCGACGCACGCGATCCCTTTACCACCGGCATCCACAGATGAAAGCCGAAGAATATTTCCCGCAAAGGCGCCAAGGCGGCAAAGAAAGTGCGTTATTCTTCTTAGCGTCTTTGCGCCTTTGCGGGAAACTCTTTCCTGGTTATGAGTTCTAAAGCGTACGACGTGGTCGTCATCGGCGCCGGTATCGTCGGGGCTGCGTGCGCAGCGGAATGCGCCCGCGAAGGACTGAGCGTGGCGATCGTCGAAGCAGGCATAATCGGCGGCGGCGCGACTGCGGCGGGCATGGGCCATCTCGTCGTGATGGATGATTCCGAAGCGCAGTTTGCACTGACTCGCTATTCGCAGCAGCTTTGGGATGAGATGAGCTTGCCGCCGGAGGTTGAATATGACGCGTGCGGCACGATCTGGATCGCTGCTGATGACGAAGAGATGGCGGAGGCGAGACGAAAGGCGAAATTCTATTCCGATCGCGGCGTGCGAGTTGAAGTTCTGGACGCGCAATCGCTTGCTGAGGCCGAACCGAATTTGCGACCGGGGTTAGCCGGCGGGCTTCGTGTGCCTTGCGACAGCGTGATCTATCCACCATGCGCGGCGCGATTCCTGGTGGAGTCGAGCGGTGCAGACTTGTTTCTCGGTGGCATAGTTCAGACTGTGACAGCGGATGGCGTTCGCTTGCGCGATGGAACTTCGATTTCCGCAGGAGTAATTGTCAATTCCGCAGGCAGTTGGTCACCGGCGTTGACGCCGGGACTTGAGGTGAAGAAACGCAAAGGACATCTCGTCATCACCGATCGCTATCCGCAGTTTCTCCGACATCAACTGGTCGAGCTCGGCTACTTGAAGAGCTCCCATTCGCTGACTGCCGATTCAGTGGCTTTCAACATTCAACCGCGTAAGACAGGGCAACTACTGATCGGTTCATCGCGACAGTATGGCGCCGATGATTCAGGCGTTGATAATTCGATTCTCAGCCGCATGCTGGGTCGCGCCATCGAATACCTGCCGGAATTGCGTAAGCTCTCTTCACTGCGGGCATGGACGGGGTTTCGCGCGGCGACTCCCGACAAGCTTCCTTTGATTGGTCCACACTGGGAACACAAGCGGCTCTACCTCGCCACAGGACACGAAGGCCTTGGCATCACCACCTCCCTCGCTACAGCCAAACTTCTATTGGCCCAGATCATGAATCGCGAGAGCGCAATTCCAGTCGCGCCTTACTTGCCTTCGCGAGTGACGCAGCATGCCTGAAACCGTGACCGTCATCGTCAATGGCGTTTCAGTCATCATGCCTGCTGGCAGCATGGTGTCGGCGGCAATTCTCGCAAGCGGTACGTACGGATTTCATCGTTCGGTAACAGGGGAGCTGCGTGGTCCACTGTGTGGCATGGGGATCTGTTTTGAATGTCGCGTGACGATCGACGGCGAAGCGCACTGCCGCAGTTGCCAGGCAGTTTGTAAGAATGGGATGGACGTGCGAACTGATGAGTGAGGGTCATCATGTTTGTGACGTGCTCGTCGTTGGAGCAGGACCGGCGGGGCTTGCGGCAGCTTGGCGGGCGGCGGAGAGTGGACTGCGGGTAACGGTTGTAGACGACAATCCTGCGGCAGGTGGTCAGATCTGGCGCGGCAAGACGGCATCCCGAGATGCGCAAGTGTGGTTTGAAAGAATTCGCGGCGTTGATGTTCAGTTGATCAATGGCGCTCGAGTGTTTGGACAAGGGCGACCAGGAGCGTTACTAGCTGAAACGTCGGATGGCGTTTGCGAGTTGAGTTATACGAGCGTGATTCTTGCGACCGGCGCGCGCGAACGTTTTCTGCCGTTTCCGGGTTGGACGTTGCCGAATGTAATGGGCGCCGGTGGATTACAGGCGCTGGTGAAGACGGGATTGCCGATTGAGGGCAAGAGGGTTGTAGTCGCAGGCAGTGGACCATTGCTGTTGGCAGTCGCCGCTTACTTGCGTAACTGTGGTGCTGAGGTGTTGTTGATTGCGGAGCAAGCGTCGTTGTTGCGACTGGCGAGGTTTGGGTTGGGATTGATTCCACAAAAGAAGAAACTGTCACAGGCGTGGACGTTGAAGAGAGAGTTCTCGCGCAAAAGCGAAAAGGCGCAAAGCCTTCGGTATCTCAGCGGGTGTTGGGTAGTGGCGGCGCAGGGTAAAGATAAGCTTGAGAGTGTGACGTTGTTTCGACGTGGGAAGCGTTGGCAGGTTGCGTGTGACTACCTGGCGTATGGGTATCATCTGGTGCCGAATGTTGAGTTGGCGGAGTTGTTGGGATGTGTGGTCGAAGACGGCAGCGTGAGAGTGGATGAATTTCAACAGACGACAGTGGCGCAGGTTTACAGTGCCGGAGAAACAACCGGGATTGGTGGATTGGAATTGTCGGTCGTAGAGGGAGAGATTGCCGGGCTTGCGGTGGCAGGGAAGCGTGAAGCCGCCAGCAGGCTGTTTCCAATTCGTGCTAAACACAAAAGGTTTGCAGAGCTGTTGAACCGGACGTTCGCGCTACGTGATGAATTGAAGCGGCTGGTCGAGCCGGACACGATTGTGTGTCGCTGCGAGGATGTTACGTTCAATCGTTTGCGGTCATACGATTCGTGGCGTGCGGCAAAGCTTCAGACGCGCTGTGGAATGGGTCCATGTCAGGGTAGAGTGTGCGGTGGGGCGGTTGAGTTTCTGTTTGGCTGGCGGCCAGAATCCGTTCGTCCGCCGGTGCTGCCCGTGCGAGTTGAAAGCTTGATTCGAAGTTAATCCACAGATTTCACAGATGATCGGTGTAATTTGTGTAATCTGTGGATGGTTTTTCGGAGTGAGAGACATGAAGATGAAATGGGTGGGCGTGATGCCTGCGACCACGACGGCTTTTGACGAGGAACTCAATGTCGATCACGAGTTCGTAGGCCGGCATGCTAAGTGGTTAGTCGATCATGGCTGCACGGGAATAGTTACACCAGGCTCGCTGGGTGAGAGTGCAACGCTGAGTTTCGATGAGAAGCTTGCGATTTGGAAAACTCTGCTCGCCGCGATCGGAGAGCGGGTGCCTGTTGTCGCCGCGATCGCGTCATTGAGTACAAACGAAGCAGTGAGGCTTGCACGAGAAGCGGCGAATGTGGGTTGCAGCGGATTAATGATCTTGCCTCCCTACGTTTACCGCAGCGACTGGCGCGAGATGAAAGCGCACATCGAAGCGGTGCTGCGGGCGACTAAGCTTTCCTGCATGCTCTATAACAATCCCGTCGCTTACGGCACCGATTTTCTGCCCGAGCAGATCAAGGAGCTTGCTGCCGAGCACGAGAATTTGGAGGTGGTGAAAGAGTCGAGCACTGACGTGCGCCGGGTGACGTGGATCCGAGAGTTGATTGGCGACAGGTTAGCAATTTTTGTGGGCGTCGATGACGCGATTGTCGAAGGCATCGCCGTCGGAGCAGTTGGCTGGATCGCGGGTTTGGTGAATGCGCTGCCGCAGGAGTCGGTTGATCTCTTTAACTATGCGATGCACGGTGAACGCGAGAAAGCCATTGCACTCTACAACTGGTTTCTGCCGCTATTGCGCATGGATACCGTGCCGAAGTTTGTGCAACTCATCAAGCTGGTCCAGCAGGAGGTCGGGATGGGAAACACCCGGGTGCGACCACCGCGCCTGCAATTAGAAGGCGCCGAACTCGACGAAGCATTACGAGTGATCAGGCACGCTCTTAACCACAGATAACACGGATTTAAAATCGGGATTTAAATCCGATCTTTTCATCCGTTTCATCCGCGGCCCGCAACCCGTGATCAAACGCTTCCTCAAACAACGCAACACCACTCAGCTCCGAGTGCGCGAAGTGAATCCCTCGATAAGGTTTCGCCGCTTCACGGCGCGCCTGTCCCCACATGAAACCAACTCGCGGACGGATCATCGCATGTCCCCAACGCATCACGTCTAACCTTTCCACGAGACTACGAATGTCCGTGTGCGCGCGTGAAAGATCGCTCAACGTCACTTCCGCCCAGCCGCGCCAATCAGTTTCCAAAAGACGCGTGCGCCCAACGCGCGCATTCTGGTCACAGAGTGGATAGTAATAAGTGAGCACAGTTGGACCACGATCGAGTCCGCGTTGATGCGTCGCCACCACGTATCCAAGCGAAGGGCTTTCGTAAAGCACATTGTCCCACGCTAGCGGAAAGTCACGAACGGAACCTGCCTTTGGACGGTCTTTGAGCGCCAGGTTCGCAACCATCCACGAGCCAAACTGAAACTCCGCAATGTGTGGCGGCGGGTTGTCGCGATAGGGCCGCACGACATATCGCGCCATGAACTGCGGCGCCGCGAAGATGACTCGTTCCGCGCGGAAACCGCGCGGCGCTCGCCCTTCTCGATCGAGAGTGATTACTTCCACGCCATCCTGCACCGGTATCAACTCAACCACCGCACGATCGAGTTGGATATTTGTCTTCGCGCTCTCGAACAGATGGCGCACCAAACGTCCATTGCCTTCAGGCCACGTGATCAGCGGTTGCGACTCAACCTTCGGCGCTGCGACTCGCGAACAGAAGTAGAACAAACCGGCCCACGCACTGGTTTGCTCGGCTGTCATGCCGTAATCGTCGCGACAAGCGTAGTCTACCCACCAGCGCAAACGCGGACTCGTGAGAGCACGGGCGTTCATCCAATCGGCGATGGAAATGCGATCGAGCGCCGTAACTTCAGCATCGTCGGAACAAGCCGACACGGGAAGCGTGAACGCGCGGCGGCCGCGTGCATCGCGCCACGAAATCCACTGGTCCAGCTCAGCATTGAACTTCTGATACTGCTGTTTGTCGTCTTCACTTTCACCGGCGTGAAGATAGAGTCCTTCGTACCAGCGGCCTTTGTAGAAGACACGCTCTTCCGGATCGCGACAGAGAAACTGCTCGCCGATGATCGGTTCGCCGTTTTTGTCCTTTCCTTCGACGACTCCCATCTCTTCGAGCAGCGACACCAGTTCGGCGTTCTCTTTCATCGGTGCGGGGATGTAATGCGCGCCCCAGGGAAAGGAGATTAAGCGATTCGAACCGGAGCGAGCGGTGCCCCCGGGCGCACTCTCCAGTTCGACTAAAACAAAGTTGGTGAAGCCGGATTTTTGCAGACGCCACGCTGCTGTCAGACCGGCAACACCGCCGCCGGCGATTAAGATGGGAACGTTCGTCCACGCATCCTGTGGGACTTCGACGTGCAGACCATCGCGCAAGCGATGACCAAAAACATCCGACGCGCCGACGATCTCGCCGGCAGGCAACGGCGGTGCTTCGCTCCGGCGACACGCCGTGAGCGCGAAGGGAACGCCGAGGAATGCTGCAAGAAGCTCGCGCCGATTCAACACAATATAGGTCCAATAGGTCCTATAGGACCTATATTTCGTTTATTCAAATCGCTTCCACTCACCTTCGTAATATCTCACCAACACCTGATTATCGAGGCGGTTGATCTCGACCGGAACAGGTTCGATATCTTTCGAAAGCGTAAACATCGCGGCGAGTGCCTGATCGTCAAGAAACTTCAAACCTGCCGGAGGATTCTTTGGCACTTCAAAAGGCGACGATCGCGCGAGTGCATATCCCCAGAGCCCGAAGCTTGGCACCGCAGTGTAATAAGGCCGCACAAAGAACCCCGCGGCTTCGAGCGTTCGAATGATGCACCAGTAAGAATTTCGCGCGAACATCGGCGACGTCGATTGCACCGCCACAGACGCATTTTCAGTTAATCGCGATCGCAGCAAACGGTAGAAGCGCGTCGTGTAGAGCTTTCCGAGCGCGAACGTATTCGGATCGGGAAAGTCAACGATGGCAGCGTCGTAAGCAGGCTCTGTAGCCTGTTCCACCCAGATGAAAGCATCTTCGTTTATGACCTGGACGCGCGGGTCATCAAATGATTGCTGGTTCAACTTCGCGAGCAAAGGAAAGCGACTCGAGAGTTTCGTCATGTCCGGATCGAGATCGACGAGCGTGACGCGCTCGACCGACGGGTACTTCAAAATCTCTCGCAGCGCCAAACCATCGCCACCACCCAACACCAGCACGCGTCGCGGGTTGTTTGCCAGCATCATCGCCGGATGAACGAGCGCTTCGTGATAGCGATACTCGTCAGTTGAGCTGAACTGCAAGTTCCCATTGAGAAACAACTGAAACCCGGCACGGCCGCGCGTGATGACAATGCGCTGATAAGGCGTGTCTTTGGTGTAGACGATTTCATCGGCAAACATCTCGTCTTCGGCAAGTGATGTAATCCTGTTTGCCTTTACGAAAGCGATCAGCAACAGCGCCAAAACAAACACCGCTTTCACTCGCAGCGCAACGACGCGCCCTTTAATGAGCGGCCGCAGCATCCACGTTCCCCACAACGCAACGCCGGCATTCAGCATTCCGAAGATCAGCGACGTACGAATCAGGCCGAGACGTGGGACAAAGAAAATCGGGAACAGGATCGAAGCGACCAGCGCGCCGATGTAGTCGAAGGTGAGCACACGCGAGACGAGTTCTTTGAATTCGATTTCGTCTTTCAGAATGCGAAGCAACAGCGGTATCTCGAGACCGACGAACACGCCGATTGCGAAGACCACGAAGTAAAGCACCACGTAAAAATAACTGACGCGTGAGAACGTGAGAAACAGCAACGGAGCAGAGAAGCCGCCGAGCACAGCGACGGCCAATTCAATATCGACGAAGCGACGCGCGAGTCCTTTGTCGATAAAGCGCGAGAGCCACGAGCCGACCCCCATCGCGAAGAGGTAGATACCGATGATGAGTGAGAACTGGGTTACCGAATCGCCGAGGACGTAACTCGCGAGCGTGCCCGCAAGCAGTTCGTAGATCAATCCGCAGGTAGCGACAATGAGAACGTTAAGGAACAGTAGGGGCGGGCGTTTCATCCTTTGAAATTTCAACCACAAAGGCACGAAGACACAAAGTAAAACAACAATATATATCTTCGTGCCTTTGTGCCTTTGTGGTTGCTACCCGTGGACGGCTGCGGCGATGATCATTGCGCTGCCAATGATGACGGCGCCGATCACGATGGCCAGGGCAATGTTTTGATCATCCTCAATCTCCTTCCGCACTGAAAAGGGAGCAGACTTCGCGATGATCAGAAAAGCCAACGCAAAGACGATGAGGCCAAAGACGACGAATACAACCGTCGTGATGAAGAGCGGCAGCAGCCCCTCGATCGGGACCAGCAGGATTGCAACTGAATCAGTCATCATTTTCCTCCGTGTAAGCCGTAGTGCCAGAAGTGGAACGAGCGATAGCCATTTTGCCGCGCGTCGGGCGGCACCTGCCGTCGCGAACCGCCAGTGATCTCCCAACCCAGCAGCGCGGCCGTGCTATACAACGCCACAACACCAACGGCGAAGACTGTGTAGAGTGTTTTAAGCATAGAAGCTCCTCAGTATGTAACAGGTCAGGAAGAGGGGCTTGCCCCCGCCGTTGGAAGAGCGGGGGCAAGCCGCCCTTCCTAACCTGTTACATTGTTCAGGTCTTTGAAAAATCAATCGTCATCATCATCGTCTGAATCACTACCACCACCGCCACCACCACTGAACATACTCTCCGACCAGCGTCTTCGTTCAAATCCGACGTGATAAAAAAGCATCACGACCGGGCCGGCAGATAATGCGATTAGCGCGATGAGAAGATTGAAGCCATGCATAACGTTCTGTTCGATCTTGACCGACACGACCGCAGGCTGTTGCCACTTCTCCCACTGCCCTTCCAACCGCAGAATGTATCTCCCTGCCGGCATCGCCGAAGTGTAAGCCGCATCTGATTGCGCCCCTTCGGTCCATGCCTCGCCGTCTTCAACGCCCTGATAGTAAGAGATGTCGATCGGAAACGATTGGACCACGCCCGTCTCATCGTTAATCAGATCGCCTTCGAGATAGACCCACGTGTTCTGCACCGGCGACTCGCCGACAATTCTGATGTTGCGCCTGCCGGTCAACTCAAAAGGCTCGCTGAAAAAGACCTGCGTGCCGTCTTCATTCGGCAGCGGTGGCAGAGTCACGGTTTGCGAAAACACCTCTTTGCTCGAACCGGACACTACCACCGAAACCAAACCAACCACTAATAAAAGGACGAGAAACGCGATCCAATACTTGTAAATCCACCAGTGTTTGTAAGGCTGATTTGGCGCGATGTTCTTCGGGCGCGGTAAGCCGGTTACGGAAAACGACTTTTCGATCTGCCGCACTGTTACGTAAGTTCCGAGCGACCAGTTTATCTCGCCGGTTGCGCGTCTCGTTTTAGTCGCGTCGTGAGTATCGGTTACATAAACAGTCGAGACTTCTTTCGAGAGCATGTAAGGCGCAGCAACATAATCGACGCCGCGTACCTGTTCACCGGCTTCCACTTTCCAGTAAAACTCACCCAGCACAGTCTCAACACGCGCCTCCGCGTCCTGAAAAATTCGATAGTGCTGGCCGCGATAACTTGCCGACTTGGTGGATTCGACGACCTCACCCGGAGGAATAGCTCGCACGTAGTTCCAGTGATCGTCGCTATCCACCAGCCAGCGGAATCCGATCTGCGGGTTGTAGAGAAGATACTCGCTCCAGAAGTACTGCGTGCCCTCGATGGTCACACTGCGCGCCATCGCGCCGATGACCGTCATCTTTCCTTCGGGCACGTCGCCGGTCGTGCCGATCGGAATGAGGGGTTGAAACCACGACTTCTCGAGCGCTTTTAGAAATTCTAGTCGTCCCTGATTTACATCCAATAGCGAGTTGCAGTTTGGACAAGTGACGCGTTCTGTTTTATCAGGCGCGCGAAGCTCGAGCGGGCCGCCACAGTTTGGACAACTTAACTGCGCGGCGCCCACGCGTCGCTCTTCATGTTCCGGCGCGCGCGTAGTCGTGATGCCAAGGTCCGCAAGGGTAACCTGGTGGCCCAGGAAGATGAGCGGCGGCGATTCGTTGTAATCGAGTGTGCCGAAGGCCCCGTCGGCGCCGGAGAGATCCGCGTAATAATAAGTCTCACCGGGCGTCAGCAGATAAGGAATCTCGCCCTTCGCGCCGAGCGCGGTCGCGCGTCCAGTTTCGGCAACCATCAAAGGCGTGGGCCAGGGAAGACCAGGCACCTGTTGTCCGAGTTGGAGCTGTTCAAACGCCGGCGGTTGCGCACCTTCGGGAACAGGATATTGAAAGGTGAGATAGAAGCGGCCCTGGGCTTCGGCCAACCAGCCGAGCCATCCGTTCGAGAAGGTTGCGTACCACTCGTCCCATTGCCCGCCCATCTCGTGACCGAGTTGCGCGCGACCGGTCAACTCGAACGGCACGTCTTTCCACTTGCCGCGCAGACCGACGTCCAACGGAGATCCGGTTTCGACGAGTTCCGCAACCTTGCCCAGATCCCTTAGATCGCGATCGGTGCGCGCGACTGCCGAGCGACAGTATTCGCAGATCACGACGATCGACTGCCCGCTCTTGAATTCAACCGGCGCGCCGCACGACGGGCAGTTCGCCACCAGCACGCTCATTTAGCGGCTCCTGCCAGTTGATGAACGACCCGCTCGAACATACGAACGTTTACTTCCGTTGCGCCGAGCATTTCTTTAAGAGTAGCTTCCCATGGCCAAGTTGCGCGTTCGCGACAGCAGTAAAGATTGAAAGTCGCGGCACGGAATTCGGGATAGGTGTGACAGGCAAGATGCGATTCTGACAATAGAGCGAGACCACTTACGCCGCCAGGATGATCAAACTCGTGCCACGCGATCTCGCCGAGAACATTTAGCTCGAGATCCCGAATGACACGATCAAAAACCGCGCGCAGCCGATCCAGATCCGCAAGCGCAGCCGCATCACATCCGCTAGCTTCGATGAGCCATTCCGTACCGAGATTCATAACCGCGCGAGAGAATAAGACAGGGGCAATACAAATTCAACGTTAATACAGGAACTTTTTTGACAGGATTTACAGAATTTGCAGGATGGTTTTGCTGAATCATGCAAATCATGTCAATCCTGTCTAATGTTTTACTCTCCTGCCAAAGAAGCGTGCGGCAGGATCGAGGGTGGTATCGGTTCGAGAAAGCGCGATAGCGTTGGCGTGCCATCGGTCTCCGGGCCTTTGTAAACATCAACCGCCGGATAAACAAAATGCAATTCCTTCTTCGCTCGCGTCGTGGCGACGTAGAGCAGCCGGCGCTCCTCTTCGAAATCGTCAAACTCATCCTGAAACCTGTTCGACGGAAACCAACCATCCGTCATCCAGATTACAAACAGGTTGTCCCACTCCAGGCCTTTCGCTGAGTGGACCGTCGAAAGCGTGACAAAGCCGCTGCTGCGTCGTGCTGGGTTTTCCTGTACAGCTTCAGTCGGATCAAGCGCAATATCGTCAAGCAACCTCGCCGGTGTCTTGTAACGCTTCGCGATCGCTTGCAGGTGTTCGAGATCGCGCCCACGGCGTTGCACGTCGTCATACTTGCTCTTCAAAAGCGGCTTGTAGAAACGCAACACCGTCGATAACTGTTCGCCAGGCGTCTTGCACTCCAGCATCGTTACGAACACACGCGTCATCCGCGTGAGCTCCGCTTTGTAAGCTGCTCGCGCAGGAAAGCGAAGCAGTTTTTTGAACAGTGTAGACTTACTTCTCGCCGAGCGAAACTCCCTTTGCTCAACTCCGAGATGTTCGAGTATCTGATACACGGTCGCGTCGCCAATATGATCGATCAGCTTGAGCGCGCGAAACCACGAAAGCGTGTCGGATGGTTTGACCATCACGCGCATGAAGGCGAGCGCGTCTTTGATGTGGGCCGACTCGGCAAATCTCATCCCGCCAAATTTGCGAAACGGAATCCCTGCCCGGCCGAGCTCGATCTCCAGGTCGAACGAATGTGAGCTCGAACGAAAGAGCACCGCGATTTCACTGAGCGGCACACCTTCGTCGCGCAGCTCGACGATTCGCTGCGCGACAAACCGCGATTGTTCATTCTCGTCGCGCGCGCTGACGACCACGGGCGGCTGGCCACCTTCGATACGAGAGTAAAGCCGTTTCTTGAAGCTCTCTTTCACGTCGGCAATGATCGCGTTGGCGACGTCGAGAATCGGTTGCGTGCTGCGAAAGTTCTCTTCGAGCTTGATGATCTGCGCGGCGGGAAAGAGTTTCGGAAACTCGAGCATGTTTCGATGGCTCGCGCCGCGAAACGAATAGATCGATTGAAACTCATCGCCTACGACGGCGACGTTGTCGTGCCGCGCAGTCATCAGTTTCACGATCTGCGCCTGGAGCTTGTTCGTGTCCTGATACTCATCGACCATGATGTAGCGATATTGATCCGAAAGCTGCTCGCGCATCTCGGCGCTTGCTTCGAGTGCTTCGCGTAACCGCACGAGTAGATCGTCATAAGTCAGCATGTGGCGGCTGCGCTTGAACTCTTCGAACGTCTTGAACAGCGTTTCGAGGTTCCGGCGCTCGTCGATGAACTGCGGGTACTGCTGGTTCAGCACCTGCTTCAACGATTGCACTTTGTTGACCATCATGCTGAAGATCGCGGCGATGGTGCGCTTGCGTGGAAAGTGTTGCGCTTTGCTGATCCGGATCTGGCGACGAAGGAGATCGATCAAGTCTTCGGTATCGCTCTGGTCGAGCACCGTGAAGTTCTTCTGTACTCCTGCCTGCTCAGCAAACTTTCGCAGCACAGCGTGGCCCAAAGAATGAAACGTGCCGCCGGAAACTCTTTGGCAGCGCGCGTCAGCCAGAGCCGCGGCGCGCGTCAACATGCTTGCGGCTGCTCGCCGCGTGAACGTCAGCAGGAGGATCGATTCCGGCTTGACTCCGATTTCCACGAGACGCGCGACACGATAAACGAGCGTTCGCGTTTTTCCTGTGCCTGCGCCAGCGACGATCAGCAGCGGACCTTCAGTGGTTGTGACCGCTTTGAACTGCGCCTCGTTCAGCTCCTTCTCGTAATCGATCGCACGCGAGTCACCGGCGACGCGCCTCAATACCAGTCTCGTCTTCGAAGCTACGGGTAAAGTCTTACCGAGATCGAGATCGCGTTTGATTATCTTGAGCTCCTCTGCGAGCTCGGCAACCGTTTGATAACGGTCTTTAGGTGTCTTGGCCAGTGCCTTCGCGAGGATTCGTTGCAGATCGAATGGGAGCTCGGGCCGGCCGTCACCGGGCAGACGTGGTTCGCGGTGTAGGATCGCGTGCATCGTGTCGATGCGATTGTCATGAACGAACGGCGCCGTGCCTGTCAGCATCTCGCAGAGCACGACTCCAAACGAAAACACGTCGCAGCGGCGATCGACGCGTTGGCCCAATAACTGTTCCGGCGCCATGTAGTTGACAGTGCCCATCAACGCGCCCGACTCGGTTTGAACGCCGCGGATGAGCGTCTTCTGCTCGCTGTCCGCAACGAGTGCGCGTTCTCGTTCCGCGACGAGCTTTGCCAGGCCGAAGTCGAGAATCTTCGCGTAGCCGTCGCGGCTGAGCATCAGGTTCTCGGGTTTCAGATCGCGATGAATAATTCCGAGTTCGTGCGCGCGCGAGAGACCGGCAGCGATCTGAATCGCGATCTCAAGGATTTGTTTGAGCTGCAGCCCGTTGTTCTTAATCTTCTGGCGCAGCGTCTCGCCTTCCACGTACTCCATCGCGATGTAAGGTCGTCCCTCGTCCTCGCCGACTTCGTAGACGGTGAGAATATGTGGATGGTTCAACGCGGAAGCAGCGCGCGCTTCCTGGAAGAAGCGGCGGCGCCGATCCTCTTGCGAGACGTACTCAGATGGGAGCAGCTTCAACGCCACGATCCGCTGAAGCTTGTTGTCGTAAGCTTTGTAGACCGCGCCCATGCCGCCGGCGCCGATCGGTTCCACGATCCGGTAGTGGGCGATACTTTTAACGGGGAGGGGTTTCATGACCGAGGGATTCGTGCTCTAGTCTAATTGTTTCGCGCAAAGGCGCAAAGACCGGAGAGCCGGATTTCCATATTAGAACCGGGGACGTAGAATTGTCGTATGTTTAAGCGATTCGCGAAAAGGAGCTGCTTATGGTATGTCCGCGTTGTTCCTCAAACCAAAGTGACGACATAAAGTTTTGTACTTTTTGCGGGGCGAACTTGCAGGCCGTTCGTGAAGCGCTCGATTTGCCTGATAAGAAATTCGACTGGAGTAACACGTGGGTCGCCGACATGTTTATGTCGGGTCAGGCTGCGGAAATGCGCAAACTCGAGATGGAACGCCGCCTCGGCATCACGCCTGAAGTGAAGCGTTACAACGAAATCAAGGCGGGTGTGATCGTGAGCAGTGTCGGTATCGCCCTCGCGATCTTTCTGCTTTTCTTCATGCAGGGGATTGCGGGTAGGGTTGAGCCTGGCGCGGCGGAAATAATCACTCGTATCTGGATTGCCGGCATCATCCCTTTCATGGTTGGGCTGGCGCTCATAATCAATGGGCTGGTTGTAAGTAAAAAGATTGTTGCTGCCATGGAACGCGATCAGAAGCACACCAATTCGCTGGAGGCCGGTGCGACTCCACGTGGCTTGAGGGCCCCTGACACATCCGAGTTTATTCCCGCCAACCTGAGCGTGACGGACCAAACCACGAGACACCTTGAAAGTTCCGAGCGGAAGATTACTTGATGAACCGGATTGCTGGGTTAGAGAAGAAACAGGCGCCGTGGCACTTGCGCTGGTTCTACACCACGATGCGCAAGATGTTTGGCAAAGACCTGACGCCGGTGAAGCAACAGATGCGCGTGCCCGGACTCGTGTGGGGCAGCATCGCGATGGAAGCCGGGCTTGGCAGAAAGCGTCGCGTGTCGTTGCGGTTTATACAGTTGGGTAAGGTGCGAACCGCCGCGCGTGTCGGATGTCCTTTTTGAGTGGACATCAATTCTGCCGTTGGCAGAAAAGCGGGATTGACGGATGAGAAGCTACTGGCAGTCGTTAAGAATGACTTATCGGTGTTCTCAGACGTTGAGCGTCTGGTGATCGAACTCGCGGACGCGATGGCTAACACGCCGTCGAATATCTCAGACGATCTCTACGCGCGTTTGCGTGAGAAGTTTTCCGAGGAGCAGTTACTTCAGCTCGGCGCGCAGCTCGCGTTCGAGAACTATCGCGCCCGTTTGAATCGCGTCTTCGACGTAGGCAGTGACGAGCTGTACAAAGTTTAGCCGCGGATTTTCGCGGATGAACGCAGATCTGCGTTCATCCGC